>JAESGW010000108.1_pt1 | contig 201587 bp, 209 predicted proteins | sample 9269791 | NCBI WGS metagenome assembly JAESGW01 (sample SAMN16773120, study PRJNA677053) | algae metagenome | isolation source: Aphanocapsa lilacina HA4352-LM1 and co-occurring heterotrophs from near cave... | place: USA: Maniniholo cave, near Haena, Kauai, HI | collected 2009-07-28 | reverse complement strand
TCGAGGCTTCGCGGATCGAGCGCGGCCCGAAGCGCGTTCCGGCCCGCCACTGGGTACCGCAGTCGAACGGCGCGCCGAGGATGGCGACATCGGCGTCGATGGCATCCCAGTTCGGCTGGTAGGGATACTTGCCGAAGGTGCAGATGCCGACGAACGGCAGGTTCAGACGTCCGGTTTCATACGAATTGCTGGTCATTGTCGACCCTTTCAGGACAGTGGGGAAGGAAGGGGCTGCTACTTTCCGCCCCTGACATATTTCGTGCCGATGGCCGCCGGCGGACGCACCCGGCCGGCGAAGGCAACCAGCGCCACGAAGGAAGCGAGGAATGGCACCATCGAGAACAGCTGGTAGGGCACATCGGGGTTGTTGAACTGCAGGCGCAGCTGCAGGGCCTCGGAGAAGGCGAAGAAGATACAGGCGACGAAGACCAGGGCCGGGTTCCACCGCCCCAGGATCACCGCCGCAAGCGCGATCCAGCCCTTGCCGGCGCTCATGTTCTCGGTGAAGACGAAAACCTGGCAGAGCACCAGATAGCAGCCGCCGAGGCCACCGAGCACGCAGCTGGCGATCACGCAGATCGCCCGCACACCGGGAACGCTGACGCCGACGGTGTCGGCCGCGACCGGATAGTCGCCGATGGCGCGCACGTTCAGCCCCCAGGGCGTCCGGTACAGGAACCAGTAGGACAGCGGCACCACCATATACATCAGGTAGGCGAGCGGATCCTGGTTGAACAGGACCGGCCCGATGAGCGGAATGGAGGACAAAAGCGGTATCGCCACGGGCGCAAAGCCGGGCAAGGTCGAGGTGGCGTCGGCTCCCAGTATGAGCCGCGCGAGATAGGAGGTGAGGCCAAGCACCAGGATGTTGATCGCGATGCCGGTGACGAGCTGGTTGATGCCGAGCCCAACGGCCAGGCCGGCAAGGACACAACCAATGGCGGCCGCAAAGAGGATGCCGAAGACGAGCCCGCCGACCGGCGTGCCGAGCAGATAGGCGCCTGTGGCGGCGCCGAAGGCACCACCGAGAATGCAGCCCTCTAGCGAGACGTTGAACACCCCTGCCCGCTCTGCCAGCACGCCGCCGAGCGCTGCGAAGACAATCGGCGTCGACAGCCTGAGAACGGTCGAGAAGAAATCCACCAAGCTCGAAACATCGCCTGCCCAGCTCATGACCTGCCTCCGGAATTGTTCGTGATGCCCCCGGCGATGCCGGCATCCAGCAGCCGGCGCCGTTCGAGGAACCGTCGCCAGTTGCCCCGATCGAACCGGAAGGCGAGACTTGCCGCGACGAAGATGATGACCAGGCCCTGGATTGCCTCGACGACCGTGCTTTCAAGCCCGACGGCGCGCTGCATGATGAGGCCGCCGACCTTGAGGCCGCTCAGGAAGAAGGCTGCAACCGGCGCCATCAGCGGCGACAGCTGGGCCAGGAAGGCGACGACGATGCCGTCGAAGCCGTAGCCCGGCGAAAACAGATGGTAGAGACGGTGCTTGAGGCCCAGCACCTCGAAGGTACCCGCCAGCCCGCCGATGGCGCCAGCGACGAACATCACCGCCACGACGTTGCGCCGGACACGGATTCCCGAATAGGTCGCGGCGACAGGGTTCTTGCCGATCATGCCGAGGCCGAAGCCGACAGTGGTGAAGCGGAACACGAACCATGCCACGACGCAAAGCACGATGCCGACGACCACGCCGAGATGAGCGTCGGTCTGGGGCATGATGTAGGGGAGCCAGAGCCCCTCGCGGATTTCCTCCGAATAGGGATAAGGCGCGCCCTCCTGCATCATCGGTCCGCCGGCGACATAGCTCACCAGGTTGATGGCGATGAAGTTCAAAAGGATGGTGATGATGACTTCGTTGATGCCGCGATAAGCCTTCAGATAGCCGGGGATCAAACCCCACAGACCACCGCCCAGAGCTCCGGCGAGAACGCACAGCGGCACCTGAACGACGGGCGACATTTCCGGCAGCAGCAGTGCTGCCATCGACGAAAACAGGCCGCCCATGTAGATCTGGCCCTCGGCGCCGATGTTCAGCAGGCCGACCCGGAGTGGGATGATGACTGCGAGGCCGGCCAGAAGGATCGGCGACATCTTCGCCAGCGTGCTGGCAAGGCCGTAATAGTCGAGGAACGCGCCGCCGAAGAGCGCCGCGTAAGCCTCGCCGGGATTGACCCCGGCGATGGCGATGAGACCAGCTCCGGCAAGGAGCGAGAGCAGGACGGCCCAGACCGGCCGCAGCATGTAGATACCTTGGATGGCTCGTAGCATCACGCCACCTTTTCCTCTTCGAGCCCGCCGATGAGGGCGCCGATACGCTCTGGCGTCGCCTCCTCGGGAGCAATGATTCCGGTGATCCGCCCGGCGCACATGACGGCGACGCGGTCGCAGACGCTCAGGATGTGTTCCAGTTCGGTGGAGATGTAGAGGATCGCCGTACCGCGCTCGCGCTCGGCGAGAACAGTCCTGTGCACGGCTTCGATCGCCCCGACATCGAGACCCTTGCAGGGCTGCATGATGACCAGCAGCCGCGGCCGGCATTCGACCTCGCGGGCAAAAATGAGCTTCTGCTGGTTGCCGCCCGACAGGAAGCGGATCGCCTGGTCCACCGACTGCAGGCGCACGTCGTAACGCTTGACCCAGTCTTCCGCGACCTTCCGGGCGCTTGCCGCGCGCAGCATCGGACCTGAGGAGAACGGGCTTTCCCGGAAGTCGCGGATCATGGCGTTCTGATAGACCGGCAGGTCGAGGACCAGGCCGGTGCCATGGCGGTCTTCCGGCACGAACGAGATGCCGAGCCGATGGCGACGCTCGTAGACGCCGGCAGCAGACACATCCTCGCCTGACAGCTCGACGGTGCCGCCCTCTGCCTGGCGCAGTCCGGTCAAGGCCTCGGCAAGTTCTGCCTGGCCATTGCCGTCGACACCGGCGACACCGAGGATTTCACCCGCCCGGATGTCGAACGACACGCCCTTCAGGGCCTGGTTGCCACGGTTGTCGCGCGCCTTGAGGTCGCGGATGCGCACCAGAACCTCATCCGACGTAGGCGAGGTCTTTTCGAGCGTGGTCAGCACGACGTCGCGGCCGACCATCATGCGCGCCATTTCGCTCGGCGGCGTTCCTGCGACGGCAAGATCGGCCGAAACCGCGCCGCGGCGCAGCACCGTGACCCGGTCGGCAACGGCTGCCACCTCGTCCAGCTTGTGACTGATGAAGATGATTGTCTTTCCCGCGGCCCGAAGCCGCCGCAAGCCTTCGAGGAACCCCTCGACCTCGCTCGGCGCCAGCACGCTTGTCGGCTCGTCGAGGATGATGAGGTTGGCGTCGCGGTAGAGGACCTTCAGGATCTCAACCCGCTGGCGCATACCCATCGGCAGTTTCCACACCTCCTGATGTGGGTCGATGTCGAAGCCGAAACTTTTGGCGAGTGCCTCGAGCTTGCGGGCATGTTCGGCGAGCGAAAGCCGCGTTCCCTGCCCCGGCAGGCCGAGCACCACGTTTTCGACGACCGTCAGCGTTTCGACGAGCATCAGATGCTGGTGGATCATGCCGATGCCGAGTTCCATCGCCCGGCGCGGAGACGTGATCCTTTGCGGGGCGCCATCGATGAGGATGCGGCCGCCATCGGGCTGGTAGAGACCGTAAAGTATGTTCATCAGTGTCGTCTTGCCGGCACCGTTCTCGCCGAGAATGGCGTGTACGGTTCCCCGGGGAACGGTCATGTCGACACCGTCCAGCGCCTTGAAGTCGCCGAAGGTTTTGGAGATTTTCTCCAGCCGAAGTCCTTGCGCGGTCATGGCACAATCCAGCATTCAAACGAGTGGCAAGTGGGTGCGCGAGGCAGGCGCCAGACCATCCTCGCGCGAGAGGCCGGCATGGCCTCAGTGGACGTCGATTTCGCCGGCCTTTATCTTCTCGATGATGGCCGCGGCATCGCTTTGCACGGCGGCGGGCACGGCGGCGGAATAGGTGCCGATGCGGGCCGCCGTCGGCGTTTCCAGTCCGTATATGTAGGCCTTGCCCTCGAGCTTGCCTTGCTTGGCCTCGCCGAGCAGCGTCAGAAGCGCGCCGCGCATGTCGAAGATCGCCGACTGGATGACAGTGTCGGGCCAGTTGGAAATCGCATCGTAATAGATGCCGATCGCCTTCTTGCCCTTTTCCTTCACGCCCTGGAGGCTGCCGACGACGGCATTGTCCATCGACGGGAAGATGACGTCGGCGCCCTGGCTGATCTCGTTGAGCGCGGCTTCCTTGCCCTTGGCGACGTCGTCCCAGTCATTCGTCCAGGCAGTCAGCACCTCGCCATCCGGACGGGCGGCCTTGAAACCCTTGGCATAGCCGTTGCCCAGATCGACGTAGAATTTGAGCTTCTGCGCGCCGATGTAGCCGCCCTTGCCGGTCTCCGACACCTTGCCGGCAACATAACCCATGACATAGCCGAGGGCCCGGAAGTCGAAGCTCATGATGGCGACATTGCCACCCGGCTCGGTCCCGTTGACGACGACGAACCTGGTATCGGGAAAGCGATTGGCAACCTTGGCCACCGAATCCTGGAACTCGCCGCCGTGGCCGATCACCACGGAATATCCACGCCTGGCATAGTCGGCCAGCGCCTCTGGCTGGTCGGGCTGGGCTACCTTTTCACTGTAGGCGAATTCCAGCCCCAGCTCCTTGGCGGCATGCTCGACGCCTTCGTAACCGGCCTGATTGAACGACTTGTCGGTCTTCACGCCCGGCAGGACGATCGCGACCTTGAGATTTTCGGCGAGTGCCGGTGCCGACAGGCCAAAGCCCGTCACGACCGCGGCTGCGGCCAGAATGCAGAAAGAACGTCGGATAATGCCCATCGTAAGGTCTCCTCCCTTTAGAGCATCAAAAGTTTTAGTCTCTAAAATTTTCGAGTCAACGTGTTTTTTGTTGCACCTAAAGGAAATTGGAGGCAAAAGCCGTTGAAGGGGGCAGACTGAAGCATGGCGTCGATGGGACTGAGAGAGCGACAGAAGGCAAGCCGCCGCGAGCGCATCCTGGAAATCGCCAAGACCCGCTTCCAGACAGATGGCTACACCGCGACGACGATCGAACTGATCGCCAAGGACGCGGATATTTCCGCTGTCACCGTCTACAACTACTTCGACAGCAAGGCCGGCTTGCTCCTCGCCCTCGTCAGCGAGAGCGACCAGCTGCTGATCCGGCAGCTGAAAACGATGATCGCCCGCAAGCCTGCAAACCTGGTCGATGCGGTGGCGTCCTTCGGCCAGATCCTCCGTCGCCACGCCATGAGCTACCTGACGAAATCGACGTGGCGCGAGGTCCTGTCAGCCAGCATCAACGAAGGCAGTAGCGACTTCGGGCGCACCTATCTCGAGCTCGACAACGTGCTGATCGAGCTGATGCACGCCATGATCGTCGAGTTTCAGGAGCGCGAGCTGATACCGGCATCCGTCGACAGTGCAGCCCTCGCCGACTGCCTGTTTTCGCTGCAGAACATAAGGTTCTTCCAGTTCATTGCCGACGACAACCGCGATGACGAGGACATCGACCGCCGGCTGCGCCGTGATCTCGAGTCGCTGAAGGCAGTCTTTTCCGCCTAGACAGTTTCCGCTTTTCTTCGAAGCGGGGAATCTCTCTATGCCTTTGTCTTGCGCAATTCCGGACGGAAAACCGCTGCACACCTTTCCTGGAATTGCGCTGGCGCCGCATCGGCTGCGGATCAGGCGGAGATCGCCAGCCGTCCCGCCGTCTGGCCGATCTGCTCGGTGATATAGGTTTCCAGATAGTCTATCGCTTCTTCGGAATGCGCTGCGGCAAGCCGGTGCAGGCGCAGCGCAAGATGCCCAAGCGGCGCGAGCCCATTGTCCGGGCCGAGACGCCGGACGTCGTCAGGAACGGTGCTTTGCGCCATGGCGGTCACGCCAAGCCCTGCCCTGACCGCCGCCAGGACCGCGCTATGGCTCGAGCTGAGATAGGCGATCCGGCAGGCTTTTGCCTCCCGCTTCAGTTGCTGCAGGATCCGGTGCCGATAGACGCATGGGGGCGGTGCCAGCACCAATGGCAATGGGCTCTGCGTATGGCCGAAGTGGTCGGCGCTGCTGAACCAGACCAGCGGCTCGGTGTGGATGGGCCTGCCACCCCGGCTCTCGCTGTCATCGTGCAGCGCGACGACGAGATCGAACTCGCCGTTCTCCTGCCGGGCCAGAAGGTTCTTGCTGAGGTCGCTGGTCACTTCCAGCATGACGTTAGGATGGGCCTGGGCGAAGCGCCCCAACAGATGCGGCAGCAGGGAGTCGGTGTACTCGCTCGGGGCGCCAAGCCGCACCCTGCCCGACACGTCAGGGCTTTGCATCAGTGCCAGGACTTCGTCGTTCAGGGCCAGGATGCGACGCGCATATTGCGCGAAGCTGCGCCCTTGCGCGGTGAGCTGCAGATTGTGGGCGTCGCGCTGGAACAGCCGCACGCCGACCACCTCTTCCAGCCGTTTGATCTGCAGGCTGACCGCCGACTGCGTGCGCCCCACCATTTCGGCCGCGCGGGTGAAACTGCCGCCGTCGATCGCCTTGACGAAGCTGCGCATCAGGTCTGTCGGGATGTTGCGCATGGCCGATCCTATCATGAGTATCCCTCATCCTAGCATGAGAACTATGAAGTTCAACAATGATGGCCGTTCGATATCCTTGGACGAGATCGGGCAGCCTGCGCTGGCCATCGTCACAGGAGGAGAAGACATGACCGACGGCACATCAGCGCTTGCCACTTTCGACCCGGACCTGTGGGCGGCCATCGAGGCCGAGGGACGGCGCCAGGAGGGCGAAATCGAGCTGATCGCGTCGGAAAACCACGCCAGCCCAAGGGTGATGGCGGCGCAGGGCTCGGTGCTGACCAACAAATACGCCGAAGGCTATCCCGGCAAGCGCTACTATGGCGGCTGCGGCGAGGTTGACGTGGTCGAGCAACTGGCGATCGATCGCGTAAGACAGCTGTTCGGCGCGCAATTCGCCAATGTGCAGCCCCACTCCGGCGCCCAGGCCAACGGCGCTGTCATGCTGGCCTTGCTGCAGCCGGGCGACACCATCCTCGGCATGTCGCTGGATGCCGGCGGCCATCTCACCCACGGTGCGCGTCCGGCGCTTTCAGGCAAGTGGTTCCGCGCCATCACCTATGGGCTGACCCCGGAAGGGCTGATCGACTACGATCAGGTAGCTGCCCTGGCTGAGGCCGAGCGCCCGAAGCTGATCATCGCCGGCGCCTCGGCTTATTCCAGGGTGATCGACTTTGCCCGCTTCCGCGCCATCGCCGACAGCGTCGGCGCCATGCTGATGGTCGACATGGCCCATATTGCGGGGCTGGTCGCCACCGGCCATCACCCGAGCCCGATGCTCCATGCCCATGTCGTCACCTCGACCACACACAAGACCCTGCGTGGCCCGCGCGGCGGCATCATCCTGAGCAATGACGAGGCCATCGCCAAAAAGATCAATGCGGCGGTTTTTCCCGGCCTGCAGGGCGGACCGCTGATGCATGTGATCGCCGCCAAGGCCGTCGCCTTCGCCGAGGCGCTGGAACCGGATTTCACGGAATATGCCGGACGGGTCGTGGCCAGCGCCAAGGCGCTCGCCGCGGTTCTGGTCGAGCGAGGTGCTGCGATCGTCTCCGGCGGCACCGACAACCATCTGATGCTGGTTGATTTGCGTCCCCTTGGCCTCAAGGGCAACGAAGCGGCCGAGGCGCTGGAGCGCGCCGGCATCACCTGCAACAAGAACGGCGTGCCAGGCGACCCCGAGAAGCCCACGGTGACCTCGGGCATCCGCCTGGGCACCGCAGCCGGTTGTTCGCGCGGCTTCGGCCCCGAGGAGTTCCGGCAGATCGGCCATCTGATCGGGGACGTGCTGGACAGCCTGCGCAGCGGCCCGAACGCTGCCGTCGAAGACACAGTCCACCGGAAAGTAACCGCGCTCTGCTTCGCCTTCCCGATCTACGGGAGCAAGGCCGATGCCTGATTTCGACCTCGCCGTCATCGGCGCCGGACCGGGAGGCTATGTCGCCGCACTCAGGGCTGCACAGGCCGGCATGCGGGTGGCCTGCATCGATGAGCGGTCCACGGCGGGCGGCACCTGCCTGAATGTCGGCTGCATTCCCTCGAAGGCGCTGCTGTCATCGACCGAACACTGGGCAGGGCTGAAATCCCTCGCCGACCACGGCATCGAGACCGAAGCCGCCCGCTTCGACCTTTCGCGCATGATGGCGCGCAAGGACAAGGTGGTTTCCGACCTGACCAAAGGCATCGCTTTCCTGTTCAAGAAGGCCGGCGTGGAATTCATCCAGGGGCGTGCGAGCATCGCCGCTCCGGGGCGGGTTACGGTTGGTGAGCGCGAGATCTCCGCACGGCACATTCTGATCGCCACCGGGTCCGCGCCTGCTGCCCTGCCCAATGTCCCCTTTGACGAAAAGCTCGTGCTGTCGTCGACAGGTGCCTTGTCGCTCGGCAAGGTGCCGGACCGGCTGGTGGTGGTCGGCGCCGGTGTCATCGGCTTGGAGATCGGCCAGATCTGGTCGCGCCTCGGCGCCAAGGTGACTGTCGTCGAGTATCTCGACCGCATCCTGCCCGGCATCGACGGCGAGCTGGCCAGGAACGCGCAGCGGATCCTCGCCCGCCAAGGCATCGGCTTCACCCTGAACGCGGCCGTCAAGACAATCGCCCGCGACGGCGAGGCGGCCAGCGTCGAGATCGAAACCCGCGGATCGGGCGAACTGGAAACGCTGGCAGCAGATGCCGTGCTCGTCGCTATCGGCAGGCGGCCCCACACCGCAGGCCTTGGGCTTGAGGCGCTGGGGGTCAGGCAGGACGCCAGGGGCTTTGTCGAAGTCGATGCACAGTTCCGCACAAGCGTGCCCGGCGTCCTGGCCATCGGCGACGTGGTGCCCGGGCCGATGCTCGCCCACAAGGCCGAAGAAGACGCCGCTGCCTGCATCGATGCTCTGGCGGGCAAGGCGCATGGCGCACCCGACTATCGCCTCGTGCCGGGGGTGGTCTACACGGCGCCCGAAATTGCCGGCGTCGGCCTCACGGAGGACGATGCCGGCACCTCCGGGCGCGCGTTTCTGGTCGGCAAGGCCAGCTTCCTGGCCAACGGCCGCGCCCGTGCGATCGGCGCCACCGACGGCTTCGCCAAGGTCATCGCCTGCGCCGAGACAGGCCGGCTTCTCGGCGCCCATATCCTCGGACATGGCGCGGGGGAACTGTTGCAGGAACTGGTCCTCGGGCTTCGGCTCGGCACGACGCTAGCCGAAATTGCCGGCACCTCCCATCCGCATCCGGGCATGGGTGAGGCTGTGAAGGAGGCATGCGTGGCGGCCCTTTCCAGCGCAGCGACCTGAGATGTCAGGCGGCCCTTTCCCGCCCTGACGGGATGGCCGCCTGTTCCATGCCCGAACAAGTTCGACAGCGCTCTGTTTTCCAGCCTTGGAGGCTCTTCATGACCTTGCCATTCCAGTTGCGGCAAACCCCGCTGACGGCATTCAACGTTTCACGCAGCGGCAGGATGGTGCCGTTCGCCGGTTATGAAATGCCCGTCCAGTTTGCCGACGGCGTCCTGAAGGAACACCTGCACTGCCGCGCCGCCGCCGGGCTTTTTGACGTCAGCCATATGGGACAGGTCATTCTTCGCCCGAGGACGGGCAGGAGCGAGGATGCGGCGCTGGCGCTCGAACGGCTGGTTCCGGTTGATGTCCTCGGCCTGAGGCCGGGGCGCCAGCGCTACGGGCTCTTCACCGCGGACGATGGTGGCATCCTCGACGACCTGATGATCGCCAACCGCGGCGATCACCTCTTCCTGGTGGTCAACGCCGCCTGCAAGGCGCAGGATGTCGCCCATCTTCGGGCTCACCTCGGCAAAGACTGCGAGATCGAGGAGCTCACGGATCGTGCCTTGATCGCGTTGCAGGGCCCTGATGCCGAGGCCGCGCTCGCGGCACTCGCTCCTGAGGTGGCAGAGATGCATTTCATGGAGGTCGCCGACATCAATCTGCTGGGAACGCCCTGCATCGTGGCGCGGGCGGGCTATACTGGCGAAGACGGCTATGAAATTTCGGTTCCCGCCGACCGCGCCGCAGCACTCGCCGAAGCGCTGCTGTCCGATTCCAGGGTTCGCCCTGTCGGCTTGGGCGCGCGGGACAGCCTGCGGCTGGAATCGGGCCTGTGCCTCTATGGCCATGACATCGATGCCACCACCAGCCCTGCCCAGGGCGCGCTGGAATGGGCGATCCAGAAGGTGCGGCGGCGAGGCGGAGCACGCGCCGGCGGCTTCCCCGGGGCAGAGATTATCCTGGAAGAACTGGCAACGGGGGCTTCGCGCCGCCGTGTCGGACTGCGGATCGAGGGCCGTGCGCCGATCCGCGAGGGCACGGAGCTGTTTGCCGCCGAAGTCGGCGGCGAACCGGTCGGACAGGTGACCTCAGGCGGCTTCGGCCCCTCCGTCAATGCGCCGGTCGCCCTGGCCCATGTTCCGACCGAACTGAGCGGCACGGACACGCCCCTGTTCGCCGAAGTCAGGGGCAAACGCCTTCGCGTCTTCGTCTCCCCGCTGCCCTTTATCAATCAACGCTACAAACGGTCCTGAGGAGCCCCGATATGCTGAAATTCACCGAAGATCACGAATGGCTGTCCATCAAGGGTGGCATAGCCACGGTCGGCATCACCCGCTACGCCAGCGAACTGCTGGGGGATCTGGTCTTCGTCGACCTGCCGGCGGTCGGCACCGTGCTCGAAAAGGGCGAGACAGCAGCCACCGTTGAGTCCGTCAAGGCCGCCTCCGACGTCTATTGCCCGCTGGCGGGCGAGATCATTGCGGTCAATGAATTCCTCCACAGCGACCCTGCCATGATCAACAGGTCGCCCGAAGGCGAAGGCTGGTTCTTCAGGCTGCGCCTCGCAAACGTGGATGATGCCACAGCGTTGATGGATGAAGCCGCCTATCTGGCACTGGTGGGATGAGGAGACTGAGATGAGCTACACCCCGACCGGCTACGCGCCATACGACTTTGCAAATCGCCGCCACATCGGCCCCTCCCCGCGCGAAATGGCGGAGATGCTGGAAACAGTCGGCGCCGAAAGCCTCGATGCCTTCATCGACGCAATCGTCCCGGCAGACATCCGGCAGACACGCCCTCTTGCCTGGGGCAAGGCGCTGTCCGAGCGCGGCGTACTGGAACGGCTGCGCAACGTGGCGATGAAGAACACGGCCAATGCCAGCTTCATCGGACAGGGTTACCACGGCACCTTCACCCCGCCGGCGATCCAGCGCAACATCTTCGAGAACCCGGCCTGGTACACCGCCTACACGCCTTATCAGCCTGAGATCAGCCAGGGCCGGCTCGAGGCGCTGCTCAACTATCAGACCATGATGTGCGACCTGACCGGGCTCGACATCGCCAATGCGTCGCTGCTTGACGAAGGCACCGCCGCGGCCGAAGCCATGGCCCTGTGCGAGCGTGCGTCACGCTCGAAGGCCCGCGCCTTCTTTGTCGACCATCATTGCCATCCGCAGACAATTGCCGTGGTCGCGACCCGGGCGGAACCGCTCGGCTGGGACGTGATCATCGGCGATCCTTTCACCGATCTCGATCCGTCGCGCGTTTTCGGCGCGCTGTTCCAGTATCCCGGCACCTATGGCCATGTGCAGGACTTCACCGCCCCGATCGCAGCGCTCAAGGACGCGGGCGCGCTGGCCGTCGTGGCCGCCGATCCGCTGGCCCTGACCCTGCTGAAGCCGCCGGGCGAGATGGGCGCCGACATCGCTATCGGCTCCAGCCAGCGTTTCGGCGTGCCCCTGGGCTATGGCGGTCCGCACGCCGCCTACATGGCCGTGCGCGCCAACCTCGCGCGGTCGATGCCGGGCCGGATCGTCGGCGTCTCCATCGACGCCCGCGGCAACCGCGCCTATCGGCTGTCGCTGCAGACGCGCGAGCAGCATATCCGCCGCGAAAAGGCGACGTCGAATGTCTGCACCGCACAGGCGCTGCTGGCCGTCATGGCCTCGATGTATGGCGTTTTCCACGGCCCGGACGGATTGCGGGCGATCGCCGAGCGCATCCACCGCAAGCTGGTTCGGCTGGTCAAGGGACTGGAGACCCTTGGCTTTCCTATCAAGCCGGCAAGCTTCTTCGACACGGTAACAGTGGAATGCGGCCCCCGCCGCGACGCCATCCTGGCATCGGCCCTGCGTGAAGGGATCAACCTTCGCCCGATCGGCGAGACGCGCATTGGCATAACCTTCGACGAGACTGTCCGACGCAGCCACACCGAGGCGATCTGGCGCGCCTTTGGCGGCGGCATGGCGGATGACGACCTGACGCCTGAGTATCGCCTGCCCGACGCGCTGCTGCGGACCTCTGTATTCATGACCCACCCCGTCTTCCACATGAACCGCGCCGAAGCCGAGATGACGCGCTACATGCGCCGCCTTGCCGATCGCGACCTTGCGCTTGACCGGGCCATGATTCCGCTCGGCAGTTGCACGATGAAGCTCAATGCCACCGCCGAAATGATGGCGCTGAGCTGGCCGGAATTCGCCAACCTTCACCCCTATGCCCCCGCCGACCAGGCGCAGGGTTATGCCGAGATGCTGAGCGACCTCGAGGCAAAATTGTGCCAGATCACCGGTTATGACGCATTTTCGATGCAGCCCAATTCGGGTGCCCAGGGTGAATATGCCGGCCTGCTGACGATCCGCCGCTATCACGAGGCGCGCGGCAACGGCCATCGCAACGTCTGCCTGATCCCGACCTCGGCGCATGGCACCAATCCGGCATCCGCACAGATGGCTGGCATGAAGGTGGTGGTGGTCGGCGTGGCCGCCGACGGCAACATCGATGTCGCCGACTTCCGCGCCAAGGCGGAAGCCCATGCCGAAAACCTGGCCGCTTGCATGATCACCTACCCCTCGACCCACGGCGTGTTCGAGACGACCGTGCGCGAGATCTGCTCACTCACCCATGACAATGGCGGACAGGTCTATATCGACGGCGCCAACATGAACGCCATGGTTGGTCTCGCGCGCCCTGGCGATATCGGCGGCGACGTCAGCCACCTCAACCTGCACAAGACCTTTGCCATCCCGCATGGCGGCGGCGGGCCGGGCATGGGGCCGATCGGGGTCAAGGCGCATCTCGTGCCGCATCTGCCGGGCAATCCGGCTGCCGGCGCATTCGCCATATCCGCCGCACCATTCGGCTCCGCGTCGATCCTGCTCATCTCTTGGGCCTATTGCCTGTTGATGGGTGGCGAGGGCCTGACCCAGGCGACCAAGACTGCGATTCTCAGCGCCAACTACATTGCGCGGCGATTGGCGTCCGCCTATCCGATCCTCTACAGCTCGGCCGCCGGCCATGTCGCGCATGAGTGCATCCTGGATACGAGAGTGCTGAAGGAACGCGCCGGGGTGACCGTCGACGACATCGCCAAGCGCCTTGTCGACTGCGGTTTCCACGCGCCGACGATGAGCTGGCCGGTGGCCGGCACGCTGATGGTGGAGCCGACGGAGAGCGAGCCCAAGGCCGAACTCGACCGCTTCATCGCCGCCATGCTGGGCATTGCCGCCGAAGCGGAGGCCATCGTCGCCGGCACGCTCGATGCCGAGGACAATCCGCTGAAGCGCGCGCCCCATACCGTCGAGGATCTCGTCGGCGACTGGGACCGCCCCTACAGCCGCGAGGCCGCCTGCTTCCCGGCGGGCTCGTTCCGGGCCGACAAATATTGGCCGCCGGTCAACCGGATCGACAATGTGCATGGCGACCGCAACCTCGTCTGCACCTGCCCGCCGCTCGAAAGCTACGCGGAAGCCGCCGAGTGAGCCTGTCGCCCCCGGTCGCGCGCCGGGGGCACACCCCTTCAAGGATCGATCCATGTTCCTGTCCGTCTTCGATATCTTCAAGATCGGCATCGGCCCGTCCTCGTCGCACACGATGGGCCCGATGGTCGCCGCTTCGCGCTTCCTCAAGGCCCTCGCCGCCCTGCCCGGGCGGACCGAATGCCGGCGGCTGACGGTCTCCCTGCATGGATCCCTCGCCTTCACCGGCAAAGGCCACGCAACCGACCGGGCAGTGTTTCTGGGGCTCATGGGGTTTCGGCCTGATACACTCGACCCCGACCAGGCAGAAGCCTTGGTTGCAGGCCTCAAGGTCACGCGCAGCATCACGGCGCCCGGCATCGGCGCCATCGCCTTCGATCCGGATCACGACCTCGTCTTCGACTACGGACCGCCGCTGCCGGGCCATGCCAACGGCATGGTCTTCACCGCGCACGGGCTTTCCGGCAATGTCGTTCTGCGTGAGGTCTGGTACTCGATCGGCGGCGGTTTCGTCGTCAGTGAAGACCAGCTTTCCAGTGTGTCCCCTTCGCGGGACACAGCCGCAGGCGACGTGCCTTATCCCTTCACCTCCGCCGTCGAGATGCTGCGGATGGGGCGTGAATCGGGACTGTCGATCGCAGCGATGAAGGAAGCGAACGAACGGGTGCGCCATGGCCGCGATCTGGAGCCGGGACTTGAACGACTCCAGGCGGCAATGAACGGCTGCATCGATCGCGGCCTCAGGCAGGAAGGTATTCTTCCGGGAGGACTGTCGGTGCGACGCCGCGCTAAGGGCCTGCACCAGCAATTGCTCGGCGAGCGCGGCAGCAACCGGGCACAGCCGCACGCGGCGACCGACTGGCTGCTCGTCTATGCCATGGCCGTCAACGAGGAGAATGCGGCGGGAGGGCGCGTCGTGACAGCGCCGACCAATGGTGCTGCCGGCGTCGTACCTGCCGTGCTGCGCTACTACAGCGATCACTGCGTCGGTGCCAATGCGGATGGCGAACGGCAGTTTCTCCTGACTGCGGCCGCCATTGGCGGGCTGATCAAGCACCGCGCCTCGATCTCCGGCGCGGAATGCGGTTGCCAGGCCGAGATCGGCTCGGCGTCCGCCATGGCCGCGGCGGGGCTTTGCGCAGCGCTGGGCGGAACCAACGAGCAGATCGAGAACGCGGCCGAAATCGCGCTCGAGCATCATCTCGGCATGACCTGCGACCCGGCCGGCGGCCTTGTCCAGGTGCCCTGCATCGAACGCAACGGTCTTGGCGCGATCAAGGCGGTCTCGGCGGCCAGCCTGGCGCTCCGCGGCGATGGTCAGCACTTCATGCCCCTCGACAACTGCATCGAGACCATGCGCCAGACCGGCCAGGACATGGCGACGAAATATAAGGAAACATCGCTGGGCGGGCTTGCGGTGAACTTGCCCGAGTGTTGACGAGGCCTGGTTATCGACCTTGGAAGCAACACGCCCGCTAGGCATCGTCACAGTCGACATGAGGGCCGCTAGTCCACCGGGCCACCGGTGAAGTGGTCAATGCCTTCGTCTCGGGCTTCGGCTACTCCAAGGATTGCGCCATGGCCTCGACCATCGCGCATGACAGCCATCACATCATCGTCGCCGGCACCAACAAGGCCGACATGGCCCAGGCAGCCGACAGGCTGCTGAGGTCGGCGGCGGCATCGTGATGATCAGCGAGGGCAAGGAGCTTGCGCTGGTCGAGCTTCCGGTCGCCGGCCTGATGTCGGACGAGCGGGCCGAGGTGGTCGCCGTGAAGGCCGGCATGTTGGTCGAAGCGACGCCTATATGCAGCACTCGCTGCTGGCGCTTGTCGTGATCCCGGAACTGCTCATCTCGGACAAGGGGCTGATCGACGTCACCAAATTCGACAAGGCCGACGTCATCATCAAGGACTGACTGGCCGACGGTTACGCGCGGAGCGAATGAACTGGCACTTCGTTGCATGCCAGTTCGAGAGGCTGGTTCGATCGACCAAGTCGCGTCCCGATATTGCGCATGCCGACCGCGGCGTTGATCTGAGTCGGCGGTCCGCAAGGCCGAACGTGATATGGCAAGGGCTGCTTCCGCCTGTCGCACCGCGCTGCAGCGCTGGTCGAACCCGTCCTTGGCCAGATGGCCGTTGTCGGCGAGCTTGTTGCCGCGGGTGAGGCTCGACTTGAGCTATTCGAGCGATGCCTGGTCACGCTCGATCTGCGCCTTGGCTTGATCGAGCGCGGCCTGATAGTCCGTGTGCCTGCAGATAGCCTGACGCCTTGGCGCGCAGCGTCACGTTGCGGATGGCTTCGGTGCGCGCGGCATGTTCGAGATGGATTTGTCTTCTTCACCACGCCGACCACAGGCACCGGCATTGGCTGGGGCGCTGGCGCCGAAGGGCGGCATCCGCAGTCGTGCTGCCGACGCCCCAGCCATGTCAAGCGAGGAGGTAGCCGCCCGCCACATTCCTACGAAACGTTCTAGATTGCGATGGGAAGATTTCGACCCTGAGATGACTAACCTCAACTTATTCCGATTGGCATCCAAGAATACTTCTTGAGCACTCATGGCCTGACCAAAGATACACGCGTGTTCCAGTGTACGCCGTGGTGTACGCCGGGCAAAAACGGAAAAAATATAAATAAAATCAAAAGCTTAGTTTTTGGTGGGCCCGGAGGGACTCGAACCCCCAACCAAGCGGTTATGAGCCGCCGGCTCTGACCATTGAGCTACAGGCCCCACATGCGGGCTGGATAGTCAGTTTTGCGCGCTGGCACAAGCCATCTTCGCGCATCTGTTGCGCGCTGCCGCAATCCACCCATAATCCGCCCCTATCTGACACTCCCGAAGGGCTCAGGACAACGGAGATTATATTATGAATCGCAAATACATGGCGCTTGCACTTGCAGCGGCACTAACACTTCCCGCCGCTGCCGCCCGCGCCGATAACGAACCGTCGCCACGCATCGTCGTGACGGGGGAAGGCGAAGCCTCGGTGGCACCCGATCTGGCTCTGTTGTCGCTGTCGGTGATGCGCGAGGCCAAGACCGCCCGCGAGGCGCTGGACGCCAACAACGAAGCAATGGCTGCCGTGATCGCCGCGATGAAGGCAGCGGGTGTCGCCGAGCGCGACCTGCAGACCGCCGGCATCCAGATCCAGCCGCGCTACAACTACACCAACAAGCCCGATGGCTCGCAGGATGCCGAGCTCGTCGCCTACCAAGTGATCAACACCTTGTCGGTGCGCGTCCGCGACATCGCCAAGACAGGCGAGGTTCTCGACAAGGCCGTCTCCCTCGGCGTCAACCAGGGCGGCGGCATCACCTTCACCAACGAGAAGCCGGAAGGCGTTATCACCGAGGCGCGCAAGCTTGCGGTGGCCGACGCCATCGCCAAGGCGAAGGTGCTGGCCGAGGCCGCCGGCGTCAAGGTCGGCAAGGTGCTCGAGATCACCGACCAGTCCTATGCCCCGCCGCCAATGCCGATGCAGGCGAAGTCGTTCGACCGCGCAGCCGGCGCAGCACCGGTCGAGGCCGGCGAAAACGCCTACCGCGTCCAGGTCAACGTCACCTTCGAACTGAAGAACTGACGAGCTGACATCGGGCGCCCTGCCGCGCGTTCGGAAGCGCGGCAGGATCGGGCAAACGGATCGCATCCAGGCAGTCCGACACCCCAACAGCTGGAAAGAATATGAAAAACCCCGGAGGCAAGGCCTCCGGGGTTTTGTTTGGAGCCACCACCCTTCCCCGAGAGGAAAGGGGCTCCCGCTACTGCGATCGGGCTTACCCGACGCTGTTCAGGTCGCGTTTCGACTTACCAGCGGACGACCGGGCAGTTCGGGGCGCGGGCGAAGGTGATCGCGACGCGCTCGCCATATTTGCGGCCGCTCACCGTGATCGAGCGACGGTTGACATCGACGATGCGGGCGCGGCGCAGGCCCATGCGCTCGGCCTTGTCGACAGCACGGTCAGGCGAGCAGGCGCGGTCCCAGCGGCCACCGGGGCGACCCCAGCGATTGTCGTGGCGGTTGTCCCAGCGGTTGTCGCGGCGGCCGTCGCGGTCCTGGATGTAGACGCCGACATTCGGCGAGCCCTGGCCAAGATTGAGATAAAGGCCGTCGGCCTGTGCGGTCGCAGGAATGGCGGCCAGCGTGCTGAAGCCGATGACGGCAGAAAGGGCCGCGATCTTGATCTTGTCGAACATTGTGTCTTCTCCTTGAACCCGAGGCGTCAGGCCATCTCTGCCTGAGCGATGACCAGACAATGCGCCACCCAAGCTGAACCGTTTTCGAACCACGCATTCATTTTCGGTTCATGTATCAAATATTTGATTCTGCTAAGTATTTTTTACGCACTGCAACAATGCGTGAGCCGTCGCGCAGATGGAAGACAGCCACCAGAAGGGCCTTGGCCGTCCACCCGAAGGGCCTTGACCGTATTGTGTCGGGCGAGTTTGGCGCTTACGGCTCTTCGTCCAGCATGTGGTCGAAATAGTCTTCCGGCTCGGCCATATCATCCTCGGAGGCGGTCAGCTTGCCGCGCACCGATACGCCGGCCTCGTGCACCGTCTCGCGGCTGCCCGAAACAAGATGGTGCCACCAATAGAGATCCTGGCCCTCACCGACGAGGCGATAGGCGCATGTGCTGGGAAGCCAGGAAATCGTGCGCACGTTCTCAGGCGTCAGCCCGACACAGTCCGGCACGCGCGCAAGGCGATTGGCATAGTCGGCGCAGCGGCAGGTCGCGCCGTCGAACAGCCGGCAGCCAACGCTGGTCCAATAGATCTCGCCGGTATCCTCGTCCTCGAGCTTGGACAGGCAGCATTTGCCGCAGCCGTCGCAGAGTTGTTCCCACTGGCTCGGACTCATTGCCTCCAGCGGCGTCGTTTTCCAATAGGCATCGTCCATGGCTGGCATTTGGCCCCGAAAGGGGGGCGCGTCAAGCCGCCCTTCTCATTCATCGCCAGTTCAGCGAAACCACGATATTGCCATGTTGCCGTCGGGCAATCGCCCCGATGCGATGCGACTGCCACGACAAGCGGAACCATTAACGGTTCCATCTGTTTGGGCCGGGACGGGACCAAACTTCACTTCGAGGAGATTTCCAACGATGAAACGCCAACCACGGATTCTCGCAGGCACGGCAATCGGCCTGTTCATGGCATCCGCGCCGTTGGGCGCCATGCCGTTGCCGAACGGCGCGCTGAACGAAGCGGGGGCTGCGCTGCCGCTGATCCGCGTTCAGTCGGACTGCCAGGAAGGCGAATCGGCGGAAGCTTGTGCAGCACGCCAGGGTGGTGGCCAGCAGGCCCCTGCCCCGGAGGCGCAACCGGAACCGTCCCCGCAGCCTGAGCCTCAGCCCGAACCGCAGCCACAGCCGGAACCCGCGCCGCAGCCGCAGGCAGAGCAGCCGGCACCGCAGGCCGAAGAACCAGCGCCTCAGCAAGATGTCGCACCGCAGGCTGAACCCGAGCCGCAGGCAGAGCCTCAGCCGCAGGCGGAAGAACCCGCCCCCAAGCGTAAGAAGCGCGAGCCCGCCGCCGAACAGCAGCAGCCCCAGGCAGAACAGCCTGCCGCCGAGCCGGAGGCAGCGCCTCAACCGGAACCACAGGCCGAAGAGCCGGCCCAGACGCCTGAGGTGGCACCGCAGCCCGAGGCCCAGCCCGAGCAGAAGCCCCAGGCCGAACAGCCTGCCGAGCAACCGGCGGAGAAGCCTGCAGAAGCGACCCCGGAACAGGTTCCCACCCCTGCTCCGGCGCCCGAAACCACCGCACCCGCAGGTGAAGCGCCAGCGCAGGGCGAACAGCCTGCCGCGCAGCAGCCTTCGACCGAGCAGCCCGCGACTGGCGAGCAGCCGGCGACCGGCGAGCAACCGGCAACTGGTGAACAGCCACAACAGCCTGCCCAGCAGGGCGAAGCACCTGCAAACCAGCCACCGGTGAACCCCAACGAGGCGCCGATGCTTGACAGCCAGAAGGAAGCGCCACCCGCCGAGGCTGGTGGCCGGCAGCCGGCTGCCGAAGGCCAGCCCGCTCAGCCCGCGCCCGAGGGCCAGACTGGCGAGCAGGCGGCGCAGCCGGTACCGGTGCCCGTCGATCCGGGGCCGCCGCCGGTTGACGACAAGACGGCCACCGAGGCAGCCCAGCCTGTCGAGATCCAGGCCGTCACTGCCGAAAAGGGCACCCGCATCGAAAAGATGCCCGAGGTAGACCTGCGCCGCAGGCCGCGACCTGAAGGCAGCGAGTTCCTGCGCGAGATCGGCGATCGGGTGATCATCCAGATCAACAATGAGATCATCGTCGAGAGCAACGACCGGCCGCGTATCACGCGTGATGCGCAGGACGTCTATTACGAGGAACTGCCGCGCGGCCGTACTCGCGAAGTCATCGTTCGCGACAATGGCAACCAGATCATCACCATCCGCAACCGATATGGCGACATCGTGCAGCGCTCGCGCATCACCCCCGATGGCCGCGAATATGTGCTGAGCTATGTCGACGACCAGTATTACGAGGGTATGGACGAGTGGCGCGATCCGGGTCTCGACCTGCCGCCCCTACAGCTCAATATTCCGCGCAACGAGTACATTCTCGACGCGCAATATGTCGAGGATGACGACGCCTATTACGACTTCCTCGAACGTCCTCCTGTGGAACGCGTCAAGCGGCTCTATTCGGTCGACGAGGTCAAGCGTTCGGCCCGTGTCCGCGACATCGCCCGGCGCGTCGATCTCGACACGCTGAGCTTCGAGTTCGGCTCGGCCTCGATCCCCGAGAGCGAGATCGCCAAGCTCGAGGGCGTCGCCAACGCGATGGAGAAGCTGCTCAAGAAGAACCCGGCCGAAACCTTCCTCATCGAGGGCCACACCGACGCCGTCGGTTCCGATGTCGCCAATCTGGCGCTGTCGGATCGCCGCGCCGAGGCCGTGGCGGACGCGCTTACAAACGTCTTCGGCATCCAGCCGGAGAACCTGTCGACGCAGGGTTACGGCGAGCGCTACCTCAAGGTGAAGTCACAGAAGCCGGAGCGTGAGAACCGCCGCGTCGCAATCCGCCGCATCACCCCGCTGGTGGCACCGATCGCCAGCGCCAACTAGCGGCTGAAGACACTGAAACGAAACCCGCCCCGCGCACTGCAGGGCGGGTTTTTGCCGCCAAAGCATCCTTTTCGGACATGAAATCGCCGGTAACAATCACGCGATCACCCGGCTTTGGCCATTGAATCGCTGGATTTTGATGCCACCTTGTGGATGACGTGGTTCCCTGCCCCGTCCCATCTCCGGCGTTCAAGGAGATCAGGCCCGGCCGAATCCCCCTCCAGCGGCCGGGCCTTGTTTTATCCGCCAAGCTGTTGCATTCGTCGGCACCGCCTCATTTTCCAATCGCCATTTTCGGACGTCTCATGAAACGCCTCGAACACGCCGTCGAATCCATCATTCTCGCCTCGCGCTGGCTGCTCGTGGTGTTCTACCTCGGCCTCGCCGTGGCGCTCGGCATCTACGCGCTGTCCTTCGTCAAGAAGCTCTACGAGTTCGTCATGAAGGTGATGGTGCTCGACGACACCGACACCATCCTCAAGGTGCTCGGCCTGATCGACGCGGCCCTTGTCGCCTCGCTGGTGGTGATGGTCATCATCTCGGGCTACGAGAACTTTGTCAGCCGCTTCGACAATCATGACGGCGAGGTCCATTGGCTCGGCACGATCGACATCAGCTCGCTCAAGATCAAGGTTGCCTCGACAATCGTCGCAATCTCGTCGATCCACCTGCTGCAGGTCTTCCTCAACGCCCAGCAATATACCTCCGACCAGCTGATGTGGCTGACCATCATTCACCTGGCCTTCGTGCTGTCGGCGCTGCTGCTTGCCTATATCGACCGCCTGACCGGCCTCTCCAAAGGCGACAAGAAGGCCGCCGGCGAGGACGGCCCGAGCCTCTAGGAGGGAACGTCGGCCGGATTCATTTTCTCAACCGCACCGGCCAAGCCACTGGATTGACTCACCTTCGGCCGTTAGGGCGCCGATTGACATCAATAGACGGAGGTGCTGCACAGGCGCCTCCGTTTTTGTTTGCGCAGGAGGCTCTGCTGCGGCTGTTGGGATATGCACTGCTCGTCCTGGGCGTCCTGGTCTGTTCGGCGACCTTCGGCGGCTGGATCTGGCTGAACGCCCATGGCTGCGGCACCGGCTGCAACGATTTCCGCCTGCGCTGGGAAGACACCGAGGCGCTCGCCGTATTCATCCCGCCCTTCATTGCCGGCGCCGTGCTGACGCTGGCCGGCGCCGGCACGATCCTTTCCCATCGCAGGAAGTAGCCGGACAATACCGGCGCCGCGCGGGACGGCAGTTACAGGCCTGCGATCGTCCCTGGCACCATCGAACAACCGACCATGGCAGTACTGAACATCTGGCACGGTTCTTAATCTTGCTTCCGAAGCGAGGACCATCTCCCCCATCTGGGACGCTTTTTCGGAACGGGCCGAAATCCCACGGGGGCTAATATGCGCACCACTCTTGATCGTGTTCGCCACGCCATCAGCTTCGAACTGATCGGGCTGGCGCTGGTCACGCCGCTTGGCGCCTGGGCTTTCCATATGCCGATGGGCGACATCGGCGCCGTCGCCATCGTCAGCGCGACGATCGCAACGATCTGGAACTACCTGTTCAATCTCGGCTTCGACCACCTGCTTCTGGCGATCAAAGGCAGCGTCCGGAAATCGCTGCCTGTGCGTGTCGCTCACGCTGTCCTGTTCGAGGTCGGGCTTCTCGCCGTCCTGATGCCGTTCATTGCCTGGTATCTCGGCGTGAGCCTTCTTCAGGCGCTGCTGATGGATGCGTCCTTTGCGGGTTTCTACATGGCCTACGCATTCGTCTTCAACCTGGCCTACGACCGGGTCTATCCGGTGCAGGAGCGCCCGGCCAAGGCCTAGATCAGGCGCTGCCAATGGTTCTGGCCTCGCGAAACTAGAAACAGCATGCTCGAGCAGATTGGAATCCCTGCCGCACGCGTTCGCCTCACCTGGTTTGGTGGCGACCCTGAACCGACAGATGGGGTCTATTCAACCACTGCAAGGTTTGAAGAAGACGTGGACTGGCCATCCGGAGAGACCTGGAGCGTCGTGCTCGCGTTCGACAGGGGAAATGTGAGCGCCTATTTCCTGTCAGTTTTGGCGCCACACCAGCGCCTTCGCGCCGGACGGCAGTTTGAAATGTACGAAGGTACGCGGCGCACGGCGCTGGTGGAGGTATTGGCATGATTTTGGCCGTTGTCGAGCGAGGTTGCGTCCGCTCCTCACCAGAGCCCCGCAAGTGGACAAGGCAAGGGTGATAGCCGGTTTTCTGCTGGCAGCTTTTGCGTGGGCATCTTGTCTGGCCGGGCGCCTAACCTTCCTTCAAAACGCCGCATTCATCTTGCGTTCAAGCCATGCTCGCTAAGGTCGAGGCCTCCAACGATTCGAGGACTTCTATCGTGTCAATCGCCCAAACCCTTACGATGCGAACGGCCTTCGCATCGATCTGCGTCGCCGGACTGGCGGCAACCGTCTCCGCCGTCACCCCCACCCCTGCAGAGGCTCAACGGCTGATCCGCTGCGCATCGGAAGGCGGCACCTGCCGCCTGCCCTATCCGGCAGAAGTCGTCTATGGCGCGCAAGGCAGGACCACCTCGCGCTTCATCGACGCGCCCGCGGTCCGCTGCTCGAACCGCAGCTTCGGCGATCCGGCACCGGGCCTGCGCAAGGAATGCTACATCGTCGAGCGCGGCCGGCGCAGCCGCGACTATGGCGATGGCGGCTACGGCGAACCGCGCCGCAAGCGCTGGGTGGCCTGCGCCAGCGAGAACGACTATTGCGATTTCTACGGCCGCAAGCGAGTGCGCTACGGCACGATGAGCCAGTTCGAAGAAGGCGTCTTCCGCGACGGCGTCGATTGCGACAACGAGACCTTCGGCGATCCGGCGCCCGGCATGCGCAAGCGTTGCTACATCCAGGACTGAGCCTGCCGGCCAGGTTGAAGCCATAGTGATAAAGTGACGGAGGCGCCTCGCGGCGCCTCCGTTTTCGTTTGCGTTCAGGCGTCAACCGTACCCGGCGCATACAGCGCCAGAAACTCGGGGCTCGGCGGGATCGGCGTGATGACGTCGATCAACACGCCATTGGGGTCCCTGGTGATGAAGTGGCGCTGCCCGAAGTCTTCGTCGCGCAGCGACCGCAGGATCGGCAGCCCTTCCGCGACGACCCGCGCATGCACGGCATCGACATCCTTGACCTCGAAATTGATCAGCAGGCCGGCGACCCGCCCGCGCCCCTCTTCGGGGATCGTCTCGTGGTCGCCCTGGACGATGGCGAGATTGACGTCCCTGTCTTCCGCCGACCGCAGATGGACATACCAGCCGGCATCAAACTGTGACTCGAAGCGGAAGTGCTTGACGTAGAACGCGGCGGTGCCGGCGACGTCGCCGGTCATGATCACGGGATAATAGCTTGTCGTTTTCATGGCTTTCCTTCTCTCCTCAATCAACATACAGTCTGCATGTAAATTCGAATTAACATACAGGCTGAATGTATGCAAGTGAAAACCGAGCGCCGTTCCAACCGTGACCGCACCGAGGCGACGCGCGGCGACCTGATCGCTGCCGCGCGCAGGCTGTTCACCGAAAAATCCTATGCCGAAACCGGCACGCCGGAGATCGTGGCTGCGGCCGGCGTCACGCGCGGCGCGCTCTATCACCACTTCAGCGACAAGCAGGCGCTGTTTGCGGCGGTCGTCGAGCAGGAGGCGCATGCGGTTGCCGAAGAGATCGAACGCGCGGCACCCGTCTCCCTTGGCGCCCGCGAAGCGCTTCTTGTCGGTACCGAAGCCTATCTCCGGGCGATGCAGATGCCGGGACGGACGCGGCTTTTGCTGCTCGACGGCCCGGCGGTGCTCGGCCGTCCCGGCATGGACGCCATCGACGACCGCCATGGCAACCGCACGCTGCGCGAAGGCCTCGCAGCGGCCATGCGTGCCGGCGCAATGCGCAAGCTACCGCTGACCACCCTTACCAGCCTGCTCGCAGCCACCTTCGATCGCGCCGCGCTGGCGATCGATACGGGCGCGCCCTTCGCCGACCAGATGGCGGTCATCTCGGCGCTGATCGACGGGTTGATGACGGCCGAGCAGCCGGCCTGACGCTCACGACATGCCGGTCGCTGTCTGGCGCTGCGGCTCGAACTCGTTGAAACAGCCAAGCTCGCGCTTGAACTGCTCGATCAGCCAGGCCGCCGCCGGCTTTGGCGTGCTGTCGGCGCGGTGCATGGCAAACAGCGGCGAGCGCTGCTCGCTGTAAGGCTCGAGATTGAGCTCGACCAGGCGGCCATTGGCCAGATCGTCGGCGATCAGCCAGCGCGGCAGACCGCCCCAGCCGAGCCCCTCGCGCATGAGCGCATGTTTGGTGCGCATGTCGGTCAGCCGCCAGGTGCGATAGGCGAACACGCCGAAATCGCGTCCGCGCGTCCGCTCCGACTGGTCCGACACGACAAGCTGGATGTGCTCGCGCATTTCCTCCAGCGGCACCGGTCCTAAAATCTGCGCCAGCGGGTGATCGGGAGCGGCTGCCGGCACCATGGACATGAAGCCAAGGCGAACAAGTTGCACCTCGGCCTCGCCAGTTATGCCGCCCACTCCGAGATCGGCCTGCCCGGTCATGACCTGATCGACGATCAGCCCGAGCGAGCCGACATGCAGGCGCAGCGCCACGGTCGGGAATCGCTCCTCGAACGCCTTCAGCACCGGGACCAGCACCGGCGACGGCAAGGCGACCTCGACCGACATCGCGACCTCCGCCTCGAGTCCCTGCTGATGGCCGCTGGCCCGCGAGCGGATCCGCTGCAGCACGCCGATCATGCGGCGCGCATCTTCCAGCATCGTCTTGCCGACGTCGGTCAGCTGCGGCTCGCGCGTGCCTTCGCGCTCGAACAGCCTGAGACCCAACTGCGCCTCGAGATTGGCAATGGCATAGCTGATGACCGACTGCGCACGGTTGAGCTTGCGGCCGGCGGCGGAAAAACTTCCGGTTTCCGCCACGACGACAAAGACCTGTAGCTGGTCGAGGGTGGGATTGGGCTGCATCTATCCATCCGGATTATCGATGGATCATATATAAAATATGCCAGTTTTTCAAATGGGTTGACTCGACCATATTCAACGCATCGAACAATCCAACCCCAGGAGAAACCGCCATGTCCGTCCTGCTTGTCACGTCCAGCCCCCGCGGTGCCGCCTCGCATTCGACCCGCATCGCTACCGAATTTGCCCACAAGCTGGTGGCCGCCGATCCCGCGGCCACCCTCGTCGTCCGCGACCTCGTCGCCAACCCGCTGCCGCATATCGATACCGACTACGCCACGGGTATCTACACGCCGGCTGAAGCCCGGACCAAGCGCCAGGCCGAGGTCGTCGGCGTGTCCGACGCCGTGCTCGACGAGTTGTTTACCGCCGACACCGTCATCCTCGCCACCGGCTTCATCAACTTCAACATCTCGTCGATGCTGAAATCGTGGGTCGACCACGTCGCCCGCTCGGGCAAGACCTTCGCTTATGGCGAAAACGGCCCCAAAGGCCTGGTCACCGGCAAGAAGGTCTATATCGTGCTGGCCTCAGGCGGCATCTATTCGGAAGGTGCTGCCGTGCAGATGGACCACGCCATCCCCTATCTGCGCAGCGTGCTCGGCTTCATCGGCATGACCGACGTCGAGGTCGTCCGTATCGAGGGCGTCGGCATGGGCCCGGACGCAGTCACGGCAGCCCTCGCCAAGGCAACGGCCAAGGTCGATGCGCTGGTTGCATCCTCAGTCCATACGGCCATTGCCGCATAGCACCCTTACGATCGCCACGATTGCCATCGGGCGGACGCAGTCAGCGCTCGCCCGATTCTTATTGTCGGTGCGTGCCGGCACCGTGCTTGCCCACCCTCGTTGATCCAGTTGTCTTTCGATGCCGGACCAGCATCCGCCTCCAATGTCGCAGGCACAGGACGAAGCAAGCGACGACAGGCGAAAAACACCGCCGCTGCAGGCGCAGAGGGCATCACTTTCCCATACTCCCGCCGTCGGCGCCTCACCATAGGTAAGCACCTTCTCAATTACATAAACTTACTTGAGTTATTTTATCTTGCTGGCCATAGTCTGCTTGCTGGCTCCATTGGCCAGCGCAGGCGCCCACGGGAGGGGAGCTGCCACCTCACGGCGCCGCCTGATTACGAGAGGAGATTTCCATGTCCACGATGACCCGGCGATTGTTCATCGCCTCGTTGCCGCCTGCCCTTCTGGCCATGCGCACCGCTGCGCACTCCACGCCCGCCACCGACCTCGAACTGATCGCCAGGCAGAAGCTTGAGCCGGCAATCGTGACCCTGCACCGCCGCCTGGAGCGCCTCACCTCGACGCTCACATTCATGACCACAGGCGCCCATCCCGATGATGAGCCAAGCGGCCTGCTCGCCGCCCTGCGCCACGTCTACGGCATCCGCCCGGTGCTCTACTGCATCACGCGCGGCGAAGGCGGCCAGAACAGCATCGGCGCCGAGCGCGGTTCGGTGCTTGGCGTGCTTCGCACACGCGAAATGCAGGAAGCCTCGCGCTCACTTGACGCTTCGCTCGCCTTCGGCGGCCGCGGCCACTCCGATTCGGTGCACGATTTCGGCTTCTCCAAGGATCCCAACGCCACCATCGACCGCTGGGGCCGCGACCGTGTCGTCGAGCGAATGACCTGGGCGTTCCGCCAGTACAAGCCCGACATCGTCATGAACTGCTTCCTCGACGTGCCTGGCCAGCACGGCCAGCACCGCGCCGCCGTCGTTGCTACCTTCATCTCCGCCGACATTTCGGGCGACGCCAAGGAGTATCCCGAACAGCTCGCCGCCGGCCTCGACCCATGGAACGTGCCCAAGATCTATTCACCGGCCTATGGCGGTGGTGGCGGCGTCTATGACGATGAAACGCCCCCGCCCCCGACCACTCTGACCGTCACTGCGCCCGAGCGCGACAAGATCTCGGGAGCCACCTTCCCGCAGATGGGCGAGTGGTCGCGCTCCTGCCACCTGACCCAGGGCATGGGCAAATGGCGGGAAGAGCCGCAGACCGAGTGGCAGCTGCATCTCGCCCGCGTCGCCAAGGGTGAGCCGGCAAAGACCGAAGGTGACATCCGCGAGGGCCTGATCGCCACCGTCGGCGACATCGCCAAGCTCGACGGCATGCCGGCCTCCTCGGCGGACGCCCTGCGCAACGCCCAGGGCCTGATCGACGAGGCCATCGCCGACTATGGCGACCCCGTCGTGGTGACCGCCAAGGCCGTCGAGATTGCCAAGGCCATATCAGAGGCCCGCAAGCAGCTGCCGCAGGAGCTGCGCGCCGAGGTTGCCCATCGCCTCGACCGCAAGGCGCGCGAAATCGACCTGGTTCTGGCAACCGCCGCAGGCATGCATGTCAGAGCGTTCACCTCAGGCGAAGACCTCAAGCCGGGCGACAGTATCACCATCAAGACCTTGGTCGAAGCCCCTGAAAACGTTGTCGTTGAATCGGCCGAGATCATCGCCCGCAAGGGCCTGACGGCGAGCAATGACCAGCTTTCCGTCGCAGCCGACGCCGAGCTCACCAATCCGCTTACCGAGCAGTTCGACCCGCTCGGCGGCAACGGCGATGCCTTCGTGCGCCTGACTGCCAACATCGGCGGCCATTCGGCGGTGCTCGACGTCGACCTCGAGGACGCGCTCCGGGTGGTGCCCGCGGCATCGCTCGAGCTGAAGCCGGACGCGGTGGTGTTCAATACCGCTGCCGACTTGGCACCCGTCGCCATGACCGCCACCGTCACCAACGCCAAGGTCGGCGACCTCAAGATCGATCTGCCGGAAGGCTGGGCACTCAACCCGTCGGGTGAGGCGTCTGGCAACTCAGGCACCTTCGACCTGCAGCCGCCGGCGAAACCCGGCGAAACCCGCTTTGCCATCGAACCCCAGCTGCTCGGCAAGGACGCCTATGCCATCAACACCTTCACCTACCCACATATCGGCCGCTCCGTCGTGCCGACCAGGGTGTCGGTTCCGGTACAGACGGTGGGCGCCGAGCTGACCGGCCTGAAGGTCGGCTACATCGGCGGCGGCAGCGACAAGGTCGGCCTGTGGATGAAGCGCCTCGGCATCGATGTCGTCGAGCTCAGCCCGGCCGAAGTCGGACAGGGTGCATATCGCGACCTCAAGACCATCGTCGTCGGCATCTTCGCTTTCGGCAAGCGCAAGGACCTCGCCAAAGCCGTGCCCGAACTGCACAAGTGGGTGCAGGATGGCGGCCATCTGGTCACGCTCTACCACCGCCCCAGCGACGGCTGGGATGCCGAGAAAGTGCCACCGCTGTTCCTCAAGATCGGCTCGCCCTCGATCCGCTACCGCGTCACCGACGCTAGTTCCGAGGTCGATATCCTGGAGCCCGAGCACCCGCTGCTCAACAAGCCCAACAAGATCGGGCCGGAGGATTGGGCAAACTGGGACAAGGAGCGCGGCCTTTACTTCGCCTCCGAGTGGGACAAGGCCTATAAGCCGCTGCTGGCGATGAGCGACAAGGGCGAGGACAAGCTGCAAGGCTCGCTGCTGTCGGCCGAGATCGGCAAGGGCCGCCACACCCACACCTCGCTCGTGCTGCACCACCAGCTCGACAAGCTGGTGCCCGGCGCCTTCCGCCTGCTGGCCAACCTGGTCCAGCCCGCCTGACGAAAACGAATGGCCCCGGCAACCGCCGGGGCCCTTTTCTCCCCCAATGCCGCCTAGAGTGGCATCTCCGACGTCTGTTTGATCGTCTGGCTCGGCACGTCGGTCTTGACGTTCTGCACGCCCTTGATGCGGCTGAGATGCTCGGACTGGAAGCGCCGGTAGGCGTCGATGTTGGCGGCCACGACGCGCACCATGGCATCGCAGTCGCCGAGCATCAGGTAGCATTCCAGCACTTCGGGCAGCTTCGCCACCTCGGCGGCGAAGTGCTCGATCGTGTCCTCGTCCTGCGCTTTCAGCCATATCCGGGTGAAAAAAGTCTGCCCCTTGCCGATCTTGGCCGGATTGAGCATGGCGACGTAGCGGTCGATGACCCCCGCCTCCTCCAGCAGCTTGACGCGCCGCAGGCAGGGCGACGGCGACAGTCCGACCTCGCGCGCCAGATCATTGTTGGCCATCCGGCCGTCGCGCTGCAAGGCACGCAGGATGCGCTTGTCGATGTCATCCAGCTTCATTGGCTCAGAATTCCAATTTTTTAGCCATCTGCCGCATCAGATGCCATATCGGCACCAAACTCAACAATCTTCGCAACCAAATTGCGCCCGCCTTGGACTAGATTGCCGTTCGACACCATCACCTCGAACCTTTTGGGAAGGCGCGCCCCGCAAGGCGCGCGGGATGATTGCATGAGTGTTTCACAGGCCACATTGTCCGACCGGGCAGAAGGCGGCAGCGGTTCCGAGTTCTGGCGCGGCATGCGCTCTTGCACGCCGGTGCTGCTCGGCATCGTGCCTTATGCGCTGGTGCTTGGCGCCCAGGCGGCGCAGAAGGGGCTGAGCCCTGTCGAGGTGCCGTTGATGACCGGCCTGAACTTCGCCGGCGGCTCCGAATTCGCCGCGATCCAGCTGTGGACCTCGCCGCCGCATGTGCTGCTCATCGTCGCCATCACCTTCCTGGTCAACAGCCGCCACCTCTTGATGGGAGCGGCCCTTGCGCCGTTCCTGCGCCACCTGCCCAGGCGCAAGGTATTTCCGGCACTTTTCCTGATGTGCGACGAGAGCTGGGCGCTCGGGCTTGCCGACGCCAGGAAACGTGCTGCGGCGGGCTCAGGCCCGGCCTTCAGCCTGCCCTATTATGCCGGCGCATCGATCCCCTTCTACCTCGCCTGGGTCGTCTTCACCGGGCTTGGCGGCGCACTTGGCCCGGTGCTCGGCGACGTCGAGGCCTATGGCTTCGACATGGCTTTCCCGGCGGTGTTCCTTGTGCTGCTCGCCGGCATGTGGAAAGGCGTCGCCGCCGCACGGCCATGGCTGGTCAGCCTCGTCGTTGCCGCCATCGTCTATCTCCTGGTTCCCGGCGCCTGGTATGTCGCCGCCGGCGCATTGTCCGGCCTCGTTGCGGCCTATGTCCTGGCAGGTGAAGCATGATCGACCAGATCAACCTTCTCGCCATCGTCTTGATGGCCAGCGTCACATACCTCACCCGCATCGGCGGCTACGTCATGCTGCGCAACCGGACGCTGAGCCCGCGCGCCACTGCTGTCATGGAAGCAGCACCGGGCTGCGTGCTGATCTCGGTCATCGCGCCTGATTTTGTCTCCGACAATCCGGCCGATCTTCTGGCGCTCGCCATCACCGTGCTTGCGGCGACGCGGCTGTCGATGCTGCCGACCGTCATCGTCGGCATCGCGTCGGCCGGCGTCCTGCGCCACTTGCTCGGTTAGCAAGATGCTTTTGTCTCCGCGCCGCCGGTGCCTGTGACATCGGCGGCCCTTGCGCGCCAAGGTGCGGAGTGCTTTACGGGCGATCTCTTTTGCGGGCGCAACCGATGGCGTGGTGACCCGACCAATCCTCTGGGTCCTACAAATCATGATTCGTCTCGAAAACATCGGCAAGCAGAACGGCAAGCAACTCGTCTTCATCGAGGCCTCGGCGGCCCTGCAGAAGGGCGAGAAGGTCGGCCTCGTCGGCCCGAACGGCGCCGGCAAGACGACACTGTTCCGCATGATCACCGGCCAGGAGCAGCCCGACGAAGGCCAGGTCTCGGTCGACCGCGGCGTCACCATCGGCTATTTCAGCCAGGATGTCGGCGACATGGCAGGCCGCAGCCCGGTCACCGAGGTGATGGACGGCGCCGGTCCGATCAGCGAGCTGATCGCCGAGATGCGCGAGCTGGAAGCGGCGATGGTCGATCCCGACCGCGCCGATGAGATGGACCAGATCATCGAGCGCTATGGCGAGGTCCAGGGCCGTTTCGAGGAGCTCGACGGCTATTCACTCGACGGCCGCGCCCGCGAGGTGCTCGACGGTCTCGGCTTCTCCCAGGAAATGATGGACGGCGACGTCGGCGCGCTCTCCGGCGGCTGGAAGATGCGCGTTGCACTCGCCAAGATCCTGTTGATGCGCCCCGACGCGCTTTTGCTCGACGAGCCGAGCAACCATCTCGACTTGGAAAGCCTGATCTGGCTCGAAGCCTTCCTCAAGAACTATGACGGCGCGCTTTTGATGACCTCGCACGACCGCGAGTTCATGAACCGCATCGTCAACAAGGTCGTCGAAATCGACGGCGGCTCGCTGACCGCCTACACCGGCAACTACGAGTTCTACCAGCAGCAGCGAGCGCTGGCCGACAAGCAGCAGCAGGCCCAGTTCGAACGCCAGCAGGCGATGCTGGCCAAGGAAATCGCCTTCATCGAACGCTTCAAGGCGCGCGCCTCGCACGCCGCCCAGGTGCAGAGCCGGGTCAAGAAGCTCGACAAGATCGACAAGGTCGAACCGCCGAAGCGCCGCCAGACAGTGTCGTTCGAATTCCAGCCGGCACCGCGCTCGGGCGAGGACGTGGTCACGCTCAAGAACGTGCACAAGAGCTATGGCTCGAAAACCATCTATGAAGGCCTCGACTTCCAGGTTCGCCGCAGGGAACGCTGGTGTATCATGGGCATCAACGGCGCCGGCAAGTCGACGCTGCTGAAGCTTGTCGCTGGCGCCTCCAATCCCGACAACGGCACGGTCGCGCGCGGCCCCAGCGTCAAGATGGGCTATTTCGCCCAGCACGCCATGGATCTGCTCGACGGCGATCGTACCGTATTCCAGCAACTCGAGGACACCTTCCCGCAGGCCGGCCAGGCACCGTTGCGCGCGCTCGCCGGCTGCTTCGGCTTCTCCGGCGACGAGATCGAAAAGAAGTGCCGCGTGCTGTCAGGCGGTGAAAAGGCCCGCCTTGTGATGGCGATCATGCTGTTTGATCCGCCCAACCTGCTGGTGCTCGACGAGCCCACCAACCATCTGGATATCGCCACCAAGGAAATGCTGATTACTGCGCTCTCGCAATATGAGGGCACCATGCTGTTCGTCTCGCACGACCGCCATTTCCTCGCCGCCTTGTCCAATCGCGTGCTCGAGCTCACCCCTGACGGCATCCACACCTATGGCGGCGGCTACACTGAATATGTCGAGCGCACCGGCCAGGAAGCCCCCGGCCTCAGGAGCTGACGCTCTGGCGCCAAGGCTTCGTTCGCACGCGGCACACACAGACCCCGGCCCAATGCCGGGGTTTTTTGTTTGAAATTCGATTGCTGCGTGCACGTCCAAGTGTCAGCAAGGCCAGACAGCGCCACTCCTTCGGTCTATTGCTTGTGATGGGGCTTGTGCGACACTGCTGCCGACGGAGGATTGCACATGCGAAAGCTCCAGGCGCAAGGCGTACACCACATCACCCTTGTCGGCGCTGACCGGAACACCTCGATCGACTTCTGGGAAGGCATTTTGGGCATGCCTTTCATCTTCGAGCAACCCAATCTCGACAAGGCAAGCGAGAGCCACCTCTATTTCGATCCCGGCGACGGCCGCCTGATCACCATCTTCACCGACGAGAACCGCAAGCCTGACCCGAAGCGGACGCCGACCGACGTCGGCTGCGTGCACCACATCGCCTTCTCTGTCTCGCGGGTGACGTTCCTGCAGGCCGTCGAGCGCCTCGACGAGCGCGCCATCAAGCACAGCGGCGTCAAGGATCGCGGCTTCATGGATTCGATCTATTTCGAGGATCCCCTCGGCCTCCTGATCGAGCTCGCCTCCTACCGGTTCGAGCCGCCGGCGGGGCATACCCATGCCGACGTTTTGATGGAGGCGCACAAGGTCAGGGTCGCCCGCGGTGACTACAACATCGCCGAAATCCACCTTGCCGACGCCATCGAGGCGCTCACCGAGCGCAGCCGGTCGACCCTGTCGGCCGGGCGGGAACCCAAGGATCCCTATCGCAAGAGCTGAACCCGGGAGAAGCTGACATGGCCGACATCACGCTCAACGTCATCAAGCCAAGCGTCAACAACTTGAGCGCGCGGGTGTTCCTGCGTGCCTCGGGACTCGGCTTCACCGAAAAGGACGTCTACGGCCAGACCCGCACGCCGGAATATCTCGCTGCATGCCCGGCCCATCTCACACCGATGATCGAAAGCGCCGAATTACCAAACGGCGTGTTGTGGGAGAGCTGCGCCATCATGCAGTACCTCTCCAACAAGCACGGACTGGACAACCTCTACCCCAGGGATGCCGAGCGGCGCGCGATGATCGACAGCGCGATGTTCTACCTCATCGGCACATTCTATCCCTATCTCGCGCGCGCCACCTACCCGGCACTCAACTTCCCGCAATATCCCGGCGAAGTCGGCTACAGCGACGCTGACGCGCCGACAAAGGAAAAGGCGCGCCAGGCCGCCGTCGAAGCCCTCGCCGAGCCGCTCGACGTGTTTCGCTCCTTCTACATCAAGGACAAGCCCTTCATCGGCGGCGACAGCCCGTCAATCGCCGACATCCGGCTCGCCGCGACCCTGGAATTCCTCGCCGTCATCGACTATCCGCTGCCGGCCTGGGCAAAGGCCTATGTTGCGGCCATGGAGAAATCGCTGGGCGACGCCTACACCGAACCAGCCAACGACGTGCGCGGCTACATCGGTTATGTCAGGTCGCTCGGCTAGGCTTGGCCACAGCCCTCGGAAACAAAAAAACCCCGGCGCGAGGCCAGGGTTGATATGGCGCGCCTCAGAACTTGTAGTTCAGGCCGATCTTGACGGCGTGGACGTTGAAATCGCCCTCATAGGAGCGAAACGGAATGGGATCGTCCAGCGCCACGTCGCCCGAGAAGTGATAGAACTGGTACTCGCCCTTCACCGACCACTTGTCGTTCAGCGCATGCTCCACGCCGCCGCCAATCGTCCAGCCGGTCAGCGTCTTGGATCCACGTGAGTTGAAGGTGTTCGGGTCCGTGAAGTCGCTCATTTCGAGCCGCGTAAAGCCAATGCCCGCCTTGCCATAGAACAAGGTGCGGTCGACCGCGTAGCCGGCACGGCCGGTGATGCTGGCAAGGAACGAATACTCGTTGTCGTTGCGCGCACCATTGTCCGTCTCGGCGGGAAATTCGTTGATCCTGGAGCTCCCATCCGCCCAGGAGTAGGACAGATCGCCCTCCAGGCCGAGAACCCATGAACCCCACTGATGGTTGTAGCCGACCTGGGCACCCAGCAGGCCGCCGCGGGCCTCGGGATACGCTGTCTCGAAGCGTCCGATGACAGGGTGCGGATAAGCACCGTCACCACTGCCCCAAGAGTAGCCGCCATGAACGCCGGCATAGAAGCCGGTCCAGTTGTAAGGTGCTGCCACCGGGTCAGCTGCGACCGCATCGGCAGCCACGCCGGCGCCGGTTGCGGCGAAGAGGATCGACGAGGCGAGAAGAACGGCTTTCATGAGCATTCCCAGATTCGGATGCGACAACCCTAGGGTTTCATGAATCCGCCACGCAAGGCAGGATCGAACAGAAAGCTCTCATTGCGACAAAAAGTTGCATTAGGGCAACATGATGAAGCGGCACGAGGCGCGCGCTCCGTCAGCCGAACATGCGTTCGCCCTGCTCGTCGACGAGCTGACGGCCCTTGGTCAGCGACACCTCGACCGCGTCGTCGAGCGCTGCGAAACGGTCGGCGCGGATGAACTTGTGTTCCTTGACCACGCCCTCGACATCCTTGGAAACGATGCCGCAGGTCTGGAACTGGCCGCCTTCCTTGTACGGCATCGCCTTGATGGCAAAGCCCTTGTATTCGATCTCCTTGGCCACCGCTGCCGTCTGGGTCTCGACAGAGCTCCCGCCCCCGCCAAAAAGTCTCTTCAGAAACGACATCTGGTTCTTCCCGTTGTTTTTCCGAAGCTTAGACGGTCATCTTGATTCAGTCGAGGCGTTTCGAGCCACGGCGCAGGCAGCGGGCTTGCGCCGTGGCGATCCGCCTAGCCCATCGAAGCGATAATCTCGCGATAGGCAAGTTCGGGGAAGGCTTTCAGCGTGCGTGTCCTGATGTTGCCGGCCTGTCCCAGGATCAGCGCGAAACGCGCCACCACCGCATCGTCGGGCGCCTCCGCGACCGCCACCATGTCGTACTCGCCCATGGTCAGATAGAACTGCTTGAATGAGCCGCCCATTTCACCGAGCAGCTTCTTGGCCGCGTCGAGCCGCTTGGGCGACGAACGAACGTCGCGCACGCCCTGGTCGGTCCAGTTGATCAGCATGATGTATGTCGTCACTGCACACCTCCCTCCGGTGCCACGGAGCACGGCATGAAGGCCGGGGCGGGCATCCGGGTCATCGCCCTAAAATGCATCCACGGAGAGGCAGTATCCTCCCCCGCCGGCCTTCCGGCAAGGTTTTGCGCGGATCAACCCTGCTGCGTTGGCTGGCGCAGCCGGACTTCAGCCGGAGACGCGCCATAGACCGCCTGGAAGCGGCGGGCGAAATGCGACCTCGAAGCGTATCCGGCGGCATCGGCCGCATCGGTGATGTTGCCCTCGCCGCGCGCCAGCATCTCATGCGCCAGTTGCATCCTGGCCGACGCCTGGACGCCGCGCAACGAGGTGCCCGCTTCGACCAGCTTGCGCCGCAGCGTCGAGGCGCCGACACCGAGCTCTCGCCCGATCTCCTCGGCCGTCCAGCGCCTGGCCGGCGCGCGCGCCACCAGCCATGCTGCGCGCTCGGCCAGCGACTGCGCAAACAGCGGCTGTGCCACCGGCAACTTCCTGAGCAGGATCAGCACTTCGGCGAGGCGATGTTCGGCCAGCACCGCGGCATGATCGGACCCGCCGAGCGAGATGGCGGCATGGCCGAGCGCATCGACGAGTTCCTGAGACAGTGGCACGCGCAGGTCGAAGCCGACGACTGGGCGGGCAGCGCCCGGCATTTCCTGCACCCATTTCGGCACCTGGGTGACCTCGAGCAGCAGCGACTCGTAGAGGCCGTTGGCTTCAGAGGGAATGTTGACCGCGTCGAACGGCGTACCCGCCGGCAGCACGAACACATCACCCGCCACGAAACGCTGGCCGGCGTCGCCGAGCCAGAACTCCTTTTCGCCGCTAAGCACGATGCCGATTCTCGGCATTTCCGAAACAACGCTCACCAGTCGCTCGCGCTCGATGCAGCAATAGCTGAACAGTTGGCGGGCGAATGTGTGCAGCCCCGGCCCGCGCGCCGTGCGGCTCGACATCTCCAGCGGCCGCAGGAGTTGCAGCAGGCGTCGCGACAATGTGCTTTGGGCGTCTTCGACTGGTTTGAGCATACCCCAACAGTAGCACCTGCAATGGCGCTGTCGACGTCACTTTGAGCGTTTCGGGTACATATCGCCGCCATTCCGGGCACGCTCGCCCTGCGCCAGCAGGCCATTTTGCGCGGCGTCGGCAATCGCCGCAGCCGCATTCAAGGAGATCCCAAGTGAAAACTGCACAATTTCTGCTGGCCGCCATGCTGGCCCTGCCGGCCATGGACACCGCTCAGGCCGCCGAGATCGAACTCTGGCGCCTCGATTGTGGATCGATCAAGATCAGCGATCTCTCCGCCTTCTCCGACACGTTGCGCTATCAGGGCGAACAACGCACGCTGACCGACAGCTGCTACCTGATCCGCCACGACGCATCCTACATGCTGTGGGACACCGGCCTGCCGGCCGCACTGCTCGGCGCATCGCAGGAGGGCAACGGCATGAAGCCGAGCCTGTCAAAGACGATCAAGGACCAGTTGTCCGAGATCGGCGTGGCGCCTGACAAGATCGAAACCGTCGGCATCAGCCACAACCATTTCGACCATGTCGGCCAGGCCACCGACTTCCCGCAGGCCAGGTTGCTGATCGGCAAGGCCGACCTCGACGGCTTTCGCGCCGAACCGCCGGCCTTCGCCGTCGACCCGTCGCTGGTCAAGCCATGGCTCGACGGCAAGGCGCCGGTCAATACAGTCGAAGGCGACAAGGATGTGTTCGGCGACGGCTCTGTCGTCATGCTGTCGACGCCCGGCCACACCCATGGAAGCTACTCGCTGCTTGTCCGGCTCGCCGGCAAGGGAGCCGTGCTGTTGAGCGGCGACACCGTACATTTCGAGGAGCAGTTCACGAACAACGGCGTGCCGCCCTTCAACGTCGACAGGGCACAGTCGCTGGCCTCGATGGGCAGGCTTCAGGACATGGCGAAGGCGCTTGATGCGACGCTCGTCGTCCAGCATGATGCCAACGACATCGCCAAGCTGCCCGCATTCCCGGCGAGCGCGAAGTAAGCGGAAATTCCGGGGCGGCGCTGATCAGGCGGCGGCCACGCCGAACTGCTTTTCCATGAACACGCTGAGCGGGTCCTCGCGGTAGTCGCCGAAGGGCCCGCGACGGACAAAGCCCTGGCGCTCATAGAGCGCCAGGGCTTCATGATTGTCGATGCCGGTTTCCAGGCGCAACAACGACTGGCCTGCCTCGATCACCCGCGCCTCGAGGTCTGCGAGAACGGCCTTGGAAATGCCCTTGCCCCTGGCTTCAGGTACCACCCACATGCGCTTGAGCTCGGCAAAATCGTCCGACAGCGCGACGGCCCCGGTGGCGAGTGCCGTGCCCTGCCCGTCGCGGGCAACGACGAAGCGCACATTGGGCGCCCGCAACGCCTCCAGCGGCAGGAAGTGGTTGCTTTCGGCAGGATAGAGCGAAGCGCCATAGGCGTCGCCCGCCTCCAAAAGCGCGATCACGTCAGGCTTGGCTGGATCTTCCAGGGCAATCTGGAACTGCATTTCGTCAGGCTCGGCTCACAATGGCATCGAACCCGACTAAAGCGCAGCCACGACGGCCGGGCAACCCGGCCGACAGGACCACTTTCAGCGTTCCGTCAGGGCCAGCTTGGCGCCGAGCATGACAAAGGCGGCGGCGAACGTCCGCCGCATCCAGGTCAGGACGCGCGGGCTACCCGTCACCTTGTCGCGCACGGCCGCTGCACACAGGCCGTAGATGGCGAAGATGACGAAGGTCGCCAGCATGAATACACTGGACAGTTCGAGCATGCGTCCCAGCACGTTGGCTTCGTTGGGCGCAATGAACTGCGGCAGGAAGGCAACGAAGAAGATCGACAGCTTCGGGTTCAACACGTTGATCAGGATGCCGTCGACCAGCACCTGCCATGCGCTGCGCGGATCGGCATCGGCCTCGACCTTCAGCGCGCCCTGCTCACGCAGGCTTTGCCAGGCCATGTAGAGCAGATAGGCAACGCCGGCATATTTGACGACCTCGAACAACAGCGCGCTGGTGTGCAGCAGCGCGGCAAGGCCGGTCAGCGCGGCGATCAGATGCGGCACGATGCCGAGCGTGCAGGCGAATGCCGCAAGCATGCTCGCCTTGCCGCCGCGCGACAGCCCCGCCGCCAGTGTGTAGACGACGCCCGTGCCGGGCGATGCGACGATGATCAGTGTGGTCAGCAGGAATTCGATCGACACTGGTGTCCTCCCTCAAGGTGCGGCGACCATAAAGCAAGACCTTCACCGGCAAAAGCCACCCGAAAAGCTATGCCCGGCACCGTTGCATTCCGCAACGGTCAAAGCTATCTAGGCCGCGCTGCGTTCCACGCATGCCGTAAGCGTCTCACGTCAAGCAACGCATTCAACCGGTCGCGACCGGGAGGAATGCCATGACTTGCACTCTCGTGATCGACTGCTTCCAATGAGTGATCCCATGAGCTTACGTTCCCATCCCCGCACATGCGGGAAGCTGCCCGCGCGTTATGCCGCCATCATCATGCCACTGGTGCTCTCGGTGCTGATGTCGTCTGTCGTCTCGGCCATCTCGACGCTGAAGAGCCTTGGGCCGACGCCGGCCTTCCTGTCGACCTGGCCCGCCGCCTGGGCTCTGTCCTGGCTGGTGGCGTTCCCGACGCTGCTTCTGGTCCTGCCGCTGGTCAGGCGCATCGTGGCACTTGTCGTCGCGGCACCTAAGGCAAGCTAGAAGCGAAACGCGCCGGGCAGCATGAGCGGCTGCCCCGGCGCGCGGTCTGGCCCAATGGAAAGCCAATTTGCCGCAGCAGTCGGCAACGACCGCTGCGGTCCCGCGCGTGGTCGCCATCTGCCCCAGCGTCCGCAGCGGTTTCTAACAAACCAACCCGGCAACGGCCTAAATTAGCATCAACGCATTGAAACAAAAGGAAAAACGTCGTCAACAGGCGACGCCCGTACAGTCGCCAATTTAATCTGGACTCTTCAATTCAGGTATTTTAGCTCACCGACGTTCAATCGGAAATTTGAAGTACCTAACATGACATTCCCAAGCCTGTTTGCAGTGGCGCTGGCCTCCGGCACCGCCCTTTCGACCTGCGCCTTTGCGCAAGCCCAGCAGCCGATCCTCGAACTCGAAGGCAACCTTGCCTATGGCGTCGGCAATGGCGGCATCGGTATCTTCATGCCGTTCCTGCTCGACAACGGCAATGGCGTCTTCTTCGACGCCAGCGGCCGCTTCGTCGAAGGTTCGGCACGGCAGGCCTCGTTCGGCATGGGCTACCGCTACCGTGTCGAAGGTGGCTGGCTGCTCGGCGGCTATGGCTATCTCGACGTCTTCAACAGCGAACACGGCAACAGCTTCAATCAGCTGTCATTCGGCGTCGAAGCGCTGGGCCCGGTCTACGAAGCGCGCGCCAACGCCTATCTCCCCCTCGGCGACGACAAGGTCGCAGCAAGCCTGAGCCACGCCTTCGTCTCCGGCAGCGAACTCAAGTTCCAGGCCGGCCGCGAATTCGCCCGCACCGGCGCCGACACGGAAGTCGGCCTGCGCTTGCCCGTCTTCCCCGAAAGCATGAACACCGAGATGAAGGTTTTCGGCGGCGCCTACTGGTATGATGGCGCGCGCGGCCTCGACGACACGCTTGGCGTCAAGGCGCGCACCGAGGTCAGCTTCTCCGGCCTGCCCGGTGTCTCCGGTTCGATGCTGGCGCTCGGCGCCTCGATTTCCTACGACAATGAGGACCAGACCGAATTCGGCCTCACCGCGCGGCTGCGTGTGCCACTCGGCGGATCGAGCCGCACCGGCAAGGCCGCCTTCGATCCGATGTTCCAGCGCGTCGAACGTGCCGTTTTCATCCGCACGTATGCCGACAGCGATGGCGTGAACGAGGCCGCTGAGTTTGTCCACGGCGGTCAGGCCGTCGGCAAGGTCGTCCCGATCTCGCAGGCAACGGGTGATGCGGCAGCCATCAATGCAGCACTCAGCACCGCCGGCACCAACGCGCTTGTGCTGGCCAATGGCGGCATCACGCTCGGCCAGGCGCTGCAGCTCGGCGCCGGCCAGCACATGGTCGGCGGCGGCGGATCGATCGCCGTACGCGGCGCCAACAGTCGCATAGAGGCCGCGTTCCGCAATGGCGGCGACGCAGCTAAGCTGACTGGCACCAACGCCGCCGCCAACGTCGTCAGCATGGCCTCGGGCAGCGAGATCGCCGGACTGACCATCACCGGCGGCCTCGCCGGCATCGCCAGCAGCGAAACCTCCAACATCTCGATCCGCGACGTCGACATCTCGAAGACCGCGGGCGACGGCATCCGCCTCGACAACGTCACCGGCGCCACGATATCAGGCGCCAACATCCACGACCTCTACATCTGCAACAGCAACACCAATTGCGAGTTCGCGGTCGGCCGGCCGAATCGCGCGCCGCACGCCGCGATCGCCGCGCTCGGCACCAGCGGGATGACCGTCCGCGATACGGTGATCGACAGCATCACCTATGGCATCTTCGCCGGCAGCCGCATCGACCAGAGCGACTGGCCGGAGGTGATCACCCACGCCGCCAGCGACATCGTCATCGACAACGTCAGGATCAGCAAGTCGCGCCGCGAAGGCATCCTGCTCGTCGCCGCCAACGACGTGACGATGAACAAAGTCACCGTCGACAATTCCGAGCAGGGCCTGGATATGGACTTGGTGGTGCTCCAGGGCACCTCCAATGTCTCCATCACCGACATGACGCTCAAGGGCGGCATCAACGGGCTGATGCTCGTCACCGCCTCGACCCTGCCTGAGAATGCGGTGACGACCAACGTCAATGTCCACGGCCTCACCATCGACGGCACCCGCAACGCCGGCATCTTCCTCAACCCCGTCTCCGGCATCAGCTTCAAGGACGTCACCATCACCAATGCCGGCACCTATGGTGCCTACATCTACGGCAGCGAGTGGGACTTCCTCGGCGGCCCGGTCAAGAACATCGACTTCGGCAACATGCGCGTCGAAGGCGCCAGCAAGGCAGGTCTCTATTTCTCAGGCCCTGCCGAGAACATCCGCGGCAATATCACCGTCGTCGACACGCCGCTCAACTGCCTCGCCGATCAGGGCGCCTGGTCGGGCACTTCGCTGATCCAGACCGACGGCTCGGTGCTGAAGCTCAACGGCACGGCGATCGAAGCGAACAAGCTGAAGACCACCTGCAAGTGACAAACGCGACCCGCGCGGCATCCGTCGCGTGGGTCCCTCCCGTCATACCCTCTGCCTGAGGCCGGCGACGAAGGTCGTCACCAGAAGCGTGATCTGCTCCGACACGTCCCCTCGTCTGCCCTCGATGGCATCGGTAGCGTAGCCGACCGTCACGATACCGTGGACGCTTGACCACAAGGCATGCGCGGCCGTTCCCCTCAGGCGCGGATCGGTAATCAGCCCGCTCTTTTCCAGGATGTCGGCAATCAGCAAGAAGCTGCTCGAAAGCCGTTCCTCATATGCCCTGGTTTCGTCCGAGGGCTCACCGGCAAGGCCAGTGGCCAGAAGTGACTGCCAGCTTCCCGGGTTCTCAACGACGAAACGCTGATAGACCCCGGCCAGTGCCAGAAGCAGCCGGACCGGATCGGTCACGCCCTGACGCTCCAGGTCGCCAAGCACCTGATTGCCGACGGTATCAAGTCGTTCGAGCAACCTCGTGTTGACCGCCCGCAAGATACCGGTCAGGTCCCCGAACAGATTGTAGATCGAGCCGACCGCGATCCCGGCCTCGCTGGCGATCGTGCGCGCTTGCAGCTTGGCAGCCCCCCCTTCGTTGAGCAGCCTTTCGGCGATGCCAAGCACCCGCTCCTTCGTCTCGTTGCGATCCAGCGCCATCTTGTTTCCTGCCAATGTTGAAGGCCCGCCATTGCCATCCAGATAGCACAACGCCGCCAAAATGAACATCGTTCAAAATACCTCTTGAACAATGTTCATTTTGTGGTAGCCTTCAAATATGAACAATGTTCAAGGGAGGGAAGCATGATAAGGAATGTCTTCAAGTCGTTGCTGGCGGTTGCGGGAGCCCAGGCTGAAACCGGCCTTGAAAACCGCTTTGCCATCGACCTGATCGAACAACACATCAGGAACGCACAATCCGGCCTGAGCGCCGCCAAGCAGACCCTGGCGACGATCGTCATCCGCCACCGCGGTGAACAGTCGGCGCTCTCGCGCCTTGCCCAGCGCCTCAGTGACCTCGAACAGCGGACCGCCAGCGCGCTTCATGCCGGCGCCAATGAACTGGCGCATGACGGCGCAACCGTCATCGCCGAACTGGAGAACGAACGCGCGGTTCGCCAGGCGACGCTGGCAGCGCTGGAGCAGCGGATCACCCGCATGCGGCTCTCGATCGAGAAGGCCCATGCCAAGATTGTCGACCTCAACCAGGGCCTGATCTCGGCCAAGGCGCTCGACGCCGAGCATCGGGCCCAGCGCGGCCTCAACCGCTCGCTCGGCAGGTCCACCGGCTTCAAGGAGGCGGAGGCTCTCATCGCCCGCATCCACGACCGTAGCGATCCGCTGGAGGAAGCCTTCGTCATCGATGCCATCGACGACGAATTGAGCGGCGATGCGGTGCGCACAAGACTGGCGAATGCCGGCCACGGCCTGCCCGTCAGGGTCGACGCGACCCAGGTCCTTCAGCGTCTCGCAACCGCCACCGAAATCTCGTCACCCAACTGATCCCTAGATCTCGCCACCCCGCAATGTCGTCACTCAAGGAGGAAAATCATGAGCCCGAACCAGACCTATATCCTGTTCAACGCCGCGTCCGTCGCCGTCGCCTACTTCATGCTCGCCCTGTCGCTGTGGCTGGCGCCGGTCGACCTCTCGACCAAGGGCTACTGGGGCATGGGCGTGCTTCTGCTCACCGGCGCCCTCGTCAATCTGGTCAAGTATCGTATGGACGATCGTCTCGCCGCCGAACTGACCGCCAAGATCGAAAAGGCCCGCAACGAAAAACTGCTCAGCGAGTATGTCGGCAAGGAGTAAGCAAGTAGCCCGACCCGCGCGGTGAAGATCGCGCGGGTCGGAATCTTGATTCTTCAAGGTACGGCCCACGGTTACACACCGCACAGGCCGCCCTTGCATTCTAGGCACTGCTTTCGGCTAAGGTGGGAACGCTTGCATCGGGGACGTGGAAAACAATGCCCTCTCTCAAAATACTCATCCTTGGCGTGGCCGGCACGCTTGTCAGCCTCGGGCTTGCGATTCTCGGCGCGGGCGGCTTCATGGTATTCTTCTCAAACCCGTCCCGCACCGCTGCCGCAATCCTCACCGTCGTCCTGATGGTCGTCGCCCTGCTCAGCGGCGCCAATCTCAGCCCGGGCGAGCAGGAGGACCGCGCCAATCGCTGGGTGCTGCCGGCGCTCGGCGTCATCGGCCTGCTCAGTGCCTTCCTGCCGGCCTATGACGACCGTATCGACTTCTGGACCATCGGCGGCGAAACGATCCGGTGGATCGGCGTCGCGCTGTTTGCCGCCGGCGGCATGCTCCGGCTGTGGCCGTTCTTCGTCCTCGGCAGCCGCTTCAGCGGGCTGGTTGCCATCCAGCCCGGGCACAGGCTGGTCACCTCGGGCATCTATGCGCTCATCCGCCATCCCAGCTATCTCGGCCTGCTGGTCAACGCCCTTGGCTGGGCTCTTGTCTTCCGCTCGGGCGTGGGCGTCATCCTCGTCGGCCTCACCCTAGTGCCGCTGGTCGCCCGCATCCGGTCCGAGGAGCGCCTGCTGCGCACCCATTTCGGCGCGGAATATGACGACTACGCCCGCCGCACATGGCGGCTGGTGCCGGGTCTGTATTGAGTGCCTAATCCTTCGGTGCCACGCATTTCTGGTCGCGGAACAGCGCCCACTCCTCGCAGAGGCTGCCGTCGGGCATGCGGCAATAGCCGGTCTCGTTGCCGCCGGCGTCCTTGCGGATCTCGAGCTTGCCGCCGATGTTGCCGCAATGCACCGAGGCAGGGTTCGCCATGCCGATCGGATTTTGCGGCGGTGCCGCCGCAGCGCCCATCACGGCAAGCGAAATGGCCGCCAATCCCACAGAACTCGCCACCAGCCGCATCGGGCCCTCTCCCTTCAAGCTTCCACCGCTGCATCTAGCGTCGTACCGTCCAAAGGCAATTGCCAAATGAAAAAGCCCGGGGTCATGCCCCGGGCTTTGCGCAATCCGTCAGCATGCTCTCAGGCCGGCATCGGCCCGGTATAGACTGAGGCCGGGCGCAGCAGCCGGCCGGTGCGCTGCTGTTCCAGCGCATGCGCGACCCAGCCCGCCGTGCGGCCGACAGCGAAGACCGGGGTGAACGCCTCGCGCGGGATCTTCAGCGCACCGAGCAGGATGGCGGTGTAGAACTCGACATTGGTGTCGAGACGACGGCCCGGCTTGGCGCGGGCGAGCGCCTCGCGGGCATATCCCTCGACCTCGGCGGCAAGGCCAAGATCCATACCCTCCGAGCCCAACGTGCCCACCGACCGCTTCAGCACGTCGGCGCGCGGGTCGCGCACCTTGTAGATGCGGTGACCAAAACCCATCAGGCGCTCGCCGCGCGCCAATGCCGCGTCGATCCATGGTGCGATGTTGTCGGCCTTGCCGATGGCTTCCAGCATGTCGAGGACAGGTGCCGGTGCGCCGCCATGCAGCGGGCCCGACAGCGCGCAGTAGCCTGCCGTCACCGCCATGAACAGGTCCGCCTGGGTCGAGGCGACAACACGCGCGGCGAAGGTCGAGGCGTTCATGCCGTGGTCGCTGACGGTCACCAGATAGGCGTCCAGCGCCGCCGCTTCTGCGTCGCTCGCAGCCGTGCCGCGCATCATGCGCAGCATGTCGGCCGCCTGGCCGAGGCTGGCATCGGGCGCAACGGGGGCGAGTCCCTCGGCGCTGCGCGCCAGTGCTGCCGCCAGAACCGGCATGGCACCGAGAAGCGCCACCTCGTCGTCGAGACCGTCCTCCCGATCGATCGCGGCGATCGCCGCGCGGAAGCCGGCGCCGAGCGCCAGGCTTTCGGTCGCGGGCAGGATCTTTTCGAGCCGCGCAAAGGCACGGACACGTGCTTCGCCAAGCTCCGCCCTCAATTCGCCGGCTGCGGTTTCCTTGCCGGCGGCCGAAAGCAGGCGGGCGGCAGCCCCCTCGAAATCCGTCTCGGCGGCCAGCTGGGCGACGCGGCTGCCAGCGATGATCAGTTCGCCACCCTCGCCGTCGACATGGGAAAGTGCGGTCATGGCCGCGGTCACGCCGTCCAGTCCGGCGGTGGTCTGATGAAGTGTCATGGGCTTGCTCCTTGCTGCGCTGCAGAAAGATGAAGCTCTTTTCATATTGATCAATCTTGATTAGCTTGATCAATATGAAAAAAGCCTCCGAACCGCTCTATCTCTCGGCCCGCGAGGCCGCGGGCGAGCTCGCCGTTTCGCCGGCTACGCTTTATGCCTATGTCAGCCGCGGCCTGATCCGCTCGGAACCGTCCGAGGACGCCCGTGCCCGGCGCTACCGTGCCGACGACGTCCGAGCCCTTCTGGCGCGGCGTGCCCCGGCCGGCCTCGCCAGCGCCGGAGAGACCGAGGCGCCGGTTCTCGATTCAGCGATTTCGACCATCACCAGCGAAGGGTCGGTCTATCGCGGCGTTCAGGCGGTGGCACTGGCCGAGCACGCGACGCTGGAACAGGCAGCGACGCTGCTGTGGGACATGAACGACGCCGACCCTTTCGCCGCCGCCAACATGCCTGTCATCAGCGACACCATGCGCGCCGTGGCCTCGGTCACCACGGGCGAAGCGCCAATCCCACGTGCCATCGCCATGCTCGCGCTGGCCGGCGGCAACGATTCACGCGCCTTCAATCGCTCGCGCCAGGGCCGCGTCGAGGTTGGTGCCCGTGCCGTCCGTTTGCTCACCTCAGGCATCCTTGGCACCACGCCCTCGCCTGCGCCGATCCATCTGCAGGTGGCCAACGCCTGGGCGCCTGGCCATCCCAGTGCCGAGGCAATTTTCCGCCGCGCGCTGGTGCTGCTTGCCGACCACGAGTTCAACCCCTCGACATGGACGGTGCGCTGCGCCGCCTCCACCGGCATCAACCTCTACGATGCGCTGATATCAGGCCTGGTGGCGCTCAAGGGCCCTCGTCATGGCGGCGCCGGCCCGCTGGCAGCGCATATGGTGGCCGATTTCGCCGCCACCGACGTCGCCGCCAACATCCGCGAACGTGTCGCCATAGGCGACCGCATCCCCGGCTTCGGCCACACCGTCTATCGCGACGGCGACCCTCGCGCCGACAGCCTGCTGACAGCCCTGGCCGAGGCGGGCGCCGACAGGCGCCTCGCCGTCGAGGCACCGACGCTGATCACCGAAGCCACCGGCCTGCACCCCAACATCGACTATGCGCTGGCGGTGATGGTGCGCACCTTCGGGCTGCCGATCGGCCATGAGACAGCGTTCTTCGCCATCGCCCGCTCCATCGGCTGGGTCGCGCACGCCATCGAGCAGCTGACGTCAGGTGTACTGATCCGCCCGCGCGCCCGCTATGTCGGACCCGCGCTGGGGCGTGGCGGCAGCTAGGGGCTGAACTGCACACGATATGGCGCGGCCAATGCGATCGGGATAGCGTGCCTGCAGGGGGAGAACAGCCAGATGATGCGCAAGGAAGTGCCAGCGGAGAGCCCGGAGGCCTATATCAAGGCCTTGAGCGACTGGCGCTTCGACATCGTCGAGGCGTTGCGCGCAGCCACTCGTGCCGCGGGCGATCCCGAGGCGCGCATCAAATGGGGCCACATCGTCTGCTTCTCCAATGGCCCGGTCCTGCTCATCCGGGCGGAGGAAGCCCGCGTACTGTTCGGCTTCTGGCGCGGCAAGCGGCTGCGCGGCATCGAGCCAAGGCTGAAGGCCGGCGGCAAATACGAGCTCGCCACCATGGAATATCGCGAGGGTGACACGGTGGATGCGGCGCTTGCCGAAAAACTCGTCCGGGAGGCGGTGCGGCTGAACGCCGAAGTCGGCGACCCGACGAAGAGCAGCTAGGCAAGAATTCCGAGATAGCCGGCAACCGCCCGGCGCAAGCGCGCCTGCAGATCGTCGAAATCGCTCTCGCCGGCCCGGACGGCGGCGTCGACGATGCCCCTGGACAGCGACATCAGATCGAAGGCCGTGCGCTCCGGCTGGTCGACGCCGTGGTCGCGCAGCACGCCGACGATCAGGTCGCGCATGTCGGCCTTCAGCTGCACCGTCTCCTTGTCGAGCTTGAGCTCGAGTTCCTCGTGCTCCAGCGCCTGCGCCAGCGCCGGCCGCCTGAGATGATGGCGCAGGCTCGCAGAGACCATCGCATCGACGGCACGGGTAAGCCCCTTGCCCTCGGCCTCGCGCACGGCACCGACGAAATCGGCCAGCATGTCCTGTCGCATCTGGCGGACCAGCTCGGCCAGTATCGCCTCCTTCGCGGGGAAGTACTGGTAGAGCGTACCGACAGAAACGCCTGCCAACATCGCGACATGATTGGTGGTGAGTCCGGCGCTGCCCGACGTCTCCAAAATGCGAGCAGCCGCCTCCAGGATCGCAGCGCAGGTGGCAGCGCTGCGCTCTTGCCGCGGTGTCTTGCGGGGGGTCAGCCGGGACTTTGATGCGTTCATGGGATGCGAGTAGTGGGTGACACGATTATTCGCAATATTTCCCGCACCCAAGTACGGGTCAACAGCCAAGCCCACCAGGTCAGGGAATGCACGACAGTTTCGACTTCAACGACAGGACCGTGCTCGTCACCGGCGGCGCACGCGGCATCGGCCTGGAGCTCTCCCGCCAGCTGGCCGCCAAGGGCGCGCATGTCATCGCGGTCGGACGCGACGCTGCCTCGCTGGATGCGCTGGCGAAGCAACTCCATGGCTCGGTCACCATCCAGCAAGTCGATCCCGGCACATCAGCCAGTGCCGAGGCCCTGTCTCAATGGGTGGCCGAAACGCGCCCGCAGTGCAGCGCGCTGATCAACAACGCAGCAATCATGCATCACACCGATCTGACAGTGGACAGCCAGGCCCGGCTCGACGCCATGTCGGCCGAAATTGCGGTCAACCTGACCGCGCCGCTGCAACTGTCGGTGGACGCTGCCGGTGCTGTCGGCTCATCCCTCCTCGGCCGTCGTCAACGTCACCTCCGGCTTGCCATCGCGCCTAAGCGCGAGGCCGCCGTCTACTGCGCCAGCAAGGCTGCCCTGCGCAGCTTCACCCGTTCGCTGCGCGACCAGTGCCGCGCGGCCAAGCTTCCGATCCAGCTCACCGAAGCCGTCATGACGCTTGTCGACACCACCCTGTCGCGCGCCGGTCCGCTCCGGAAATATCCGCCGGCGCTGGCCGCCGCCGACCTCATAGCCGGCATCGAACGCGGCCTCGACGAGATCTGGATCGAAAAGACCAAGCTCTTGCGCATCGTGCATCGGATTTCGCCCGAGCTTGCCTATTGCATCATGCGCGACCGCTAACCACCTACGCCAAAAGCCAGGACCCGCAAGAATGACCGAATTCAATGCGTTCGCTGCCCAGCTGCTACGCCGGCCCCGTCAGGTGTCGGCCCTTGCCCCTTCGTCGCCGAGTTTGTGCCAGCTCATGGCCAGCCAGCTGCCGCGCTGGGCCCGGTGGGTCGCCGAGTTCGGCCCCGGCACCTGCAACATCACCCGTGAAATCCTGAAGCTCGGCATCGCGCCCGCCGACCTCTTCCTCTACGAGCTCAACCCGGTCTTCTGCCGCATGCTGCGCGACCGCCACCCAGAAGTGACCGTTTTTGACGAACCTGCGGAAAAACTGGCGTCCGTAGGACCGCAGCACGTCGACGCCGTCGTCTCTGGCCTGCCGCTGCTGTCGATGACATCAAGCCAGCAGGAGGCGATCCTGTCCGCCGCCTTCTCGCGGCTCGGGCCCGATGGCGTCTATATCCAGTTCACCTATGGGCTGTTCTCGCCGGTGCGCAGCAACATTGCCGAAAGCCTCGGCCTGGAATTCACCCGTTCGCCCCGCGTCTGGCGCAACCTGCCGCCGGCGGTCGTCTACGTCTACCGGCGCAGGCGCAATTAGGCAGGCTTGCGCAGCACCGATATCCGGCGCCGCAATCGCGCCACAGTGACGGGCGAACCAGTTGGCTGCACAAAAACCCGGGTCGCATGTCGCCTGTCGTGAAACTGGATCCCAGCTGGCCCGTCTCGCTGGCATTGCATGCCCTTTTGCTGGCCGCCCTCTTGCTGTTGCCGAGGCCACAGCCATTCAGGGTTCCGGCCGAGGATGCAGTGCCGGTCGAACTGGTGGCACCGGCGCCCGCACCAGTCCAGTTGCCGCGACAACAGGCAGCCTCCGCCGCACCGCTTGGACGTACCCTTGCGCCTGCCACCACCTCCAAGCCCGAGGCGCCCACCGCTCAGCCCCCCTCTATGGTCAAGGCGCACAGTTTCTACGCGGCAAAGCTGCTCGCCGACCCGCGCAGCCGCCATGCCAGGCAGGCGCTGGCGACCTTTGCTCCCGACGAACGTGCCATCCAGCTGTGCAACATCGAGGCCATGGAGCAGATCCACCGCTGGAAGGCGGAGCTCCGTCCCGATCTTGTCGTCCCCTATGCGACCGGCGATCTCAGGATCGCTGGCGGCTCGATTCATGCGCAAGGCGGAGCCTTCCGGGCCGGGGGCCGCTGGTACGGCGTAGTCTTCTCTTGCGATGTGACCGCAGGCGCTGTCGCGGCCTTCGAGTTCAGCGTCGGCGAGGCAATTCCCGAGGCCAGATGGGCCGAATACAATCTCGTTGCTGGAAACCCGGAGGACTAGAGGATTTGCAGGAAAAGGGCCTGGCGGTTCTCCGGTTGGAATTGCGCAGGAATATGGGCCCCCCAAACGAAAAAGCCCGGCCAGAGCCGGGCTTTTTGAACGAGATCGCTGCGATCAGCTGTCGAGGAACGAGCGCAGCTTCCTGGAGCGGCTCGGATGCTTGAGCTTGCGCAGTGCCTTGGCTTCGATCTGGCGGATACGCTCGCGGGTGACCGAAAACTGCTGTCCGACCTCTTCAAGCGTGTGGTCGGTGTTCATGCCGATGCCGAAGCGCATGCGCAGCACGCGTTCTTCACGCGGGGTGAGCGAGGCGAGCACGCGCGTGGTGGTCTCGCGCAGGTTCGCCTGGATCGCCGCGTCGATCGGCAGGATCGCCATCTTGTCCTCGATGAAGTCGCCGAGATGCGAATCTTCCTCGTCGCCGACGGGCGTTTCGAGCGAGATCGGCTCCTTGGCGATCTTCAGCACCTTGCGCACCTTCTCGAGCGGCATGGCGAGCTTTTCGGCCAGTTCTTCCGGCGTCGGCTCGCGGCCGATCTCATGCAGCATCTGGCGCGAGGTACGGACGATCTTGTTGATCGTCTCGATCATGTGCACCGGGATGCGGATGGTGCGGGCCTGGTCGGCGATCGAACGGGTGATCGCCTGCCTGATCCACCATGTGGCATAGGTCGAGAACTTGTAGCCGCGGCGGTACTCGAACTTGTCGACGGCCTTCATCAGGCCGATGTTGCCTTCCTGGATCAGATCCAGGAACTGCAGGCCGCGGTTGGTGTACTTCTTGGCGATCGAGATGACGAGACGCAGGTTGGCCTCGACCATTTCCTTCTTGGCGATCGCTGCCTCGCGCTCGCCCTTCTGCACCTGATTGACGATCTTGCGGAATTCCAGGATCGAAATCGCCGTCTCGGTGGCGAGGTTCTGAATCTCGGCGCGCAGGTCGCGGATCGTGTCCTTCTCGTTCTTGGTGAACTCCTTCCAGCCGCGGCTGGACAGGTTCGAGATCGAGCGGATCCAGTTCGGGTCGAGCTCGGAGCCCTGATATTCCTTCAGGAACTCGTCGCGGCGCACGCCATAGCTTTCGGCGAGACGCAAAAGCTTGCCTTCGTTCTGCACCAGGCGCTTGTTGATGTCGTAGAGCTGCTCGACCAGCGCTTCGATGCGGGCGTTGTTGAGCGACAGCGATTTCACGGCCTTGACGAGCTGATCCTTCAGCTCCTTCAGGCGGCGGTCCTGGCTCGGCGACAGGGTTCCGGCGGCGGCGAGACGGTTCTCGACCTGCTGGTCCTGCAGCTTGCGCAGCTTCTTGTAGGTGTCGGCGATGACGTCGAGGGTTTCCATGACCTGCGGACGCAGTTCCGCTTCCATGGCCGCCAGCGACAGGCTGGCCTCGTCCTCGTCTTCCTCGTCGTCCTCGCCACGGGTGTCGCCACCCACATTGGTGATGTCGTCTTCCTCGTCGCCACCGCGGCGGCGGCCCGCCTTCGGCTCGTCCTTGGGCTTTGCGTCTTCCTCGAGGCGCTCGACGATCGGCGCCTGCTTGGCCTCGGGACCGGCATAGGTCGCCTCGAGATCGATGATCTCGCGCAGCAGGATCTTGGCTTCGTTGAGTTCGTCGCGCCAGATGATGATGGCCTGGAAGGTCAGCGGGCTTTCGCACAGGCCGGCGATCATCGTCTCGCGGCCAGCCTCGATGCGCTTGGCGATGGCGATTTCGCCTTCTCGCGACAGAAGCTCCACCGAGCCCATTTCGCGCAAGTACATGCGCACCGGGTCGTCGGTACGGTCGGTCGGCTCTTTCTTGGTCGTGGTCGCGGCAACGGCGGTGCCGGTCTGCTCGGCAAGCTCATTGGCATCTTCTTCGGCGTCGCCTTCGGAAGCCTCGGCCTCTTCGCCCTGCTCGTCGTCCTCGACCACGTTGATGCCCATGTCGGAGAGCATCGCCATGGTGTCCTCGATCTGCTCGGAGGTCACCTCCTCCGAGGGCAGCACCGAATTCAGCTCGTCCATGGTGACATAGCCGCGCTTCTTCGCGACCTTGATCATCTTTTTGACAGCGTCATCGGAAAGGTCGAGCAAAGGTCCGTCTGGGGCGCCTTCGCGTTCAGTCTCGACCTCTTCCTTTTCTTTTGTCGCCATTCTTCGCTTTCTCCAGGCGGCCCGTCAGCCGCTTAAACTCTTGGACAGTGCAAATCAGATGCGCTCATCGAACCTGCGCCTGAACTGCCAGTAGCTGTACCTGTGTTAAGTCCAGATTAACCGTGATATCTGTGGCGGAATATCTTCCTGTCCAGTGACAAGTGCCCCAATCCGCATTTTCAGGCCATCGACACGACTGGCGACCTGGCCGCCGGTTAACTTTTTCGAATCGACCTGATTCCGTCATTCCGTCGGAAGGTCAAGCGCCTCTCGCATGATTCGCGCCAAAAAAGCGAATCAATTGCGGGATAATCGGTCCGCAGCGTCAGTTACGACCGCCCCGGCCCGAAGACACCCCGAAGCCTTCGATAAGCGCTTCGGTGGCCTGCACGTCGTGAAACTGCGCCTGAACTTCCACCAGATGTCGGTAGTTTTCGTCGGTAGGATCTGTAGCCAGCGCAGCTTCGGCCTGTTTCAGCTCCTTATGTAAGGTGCGGGCGCTGCGGTGCAAGTGCAACGCCTGCGCGAAGGCGTCGCGGGCGTCCTCGATCGCCGCGTCTTCCAGCGCCGTCCACTGCCGGGCGCGCCGCGCCAGCATCACCGCCCGCCCCCACATCTCGGCACAGGAGGCGCGCTCGATCGCCGCCACAACTGCTTCACGGGTGTTGGCCTCGCCATGCGCCATCGCATCGATCAGCACCGAATGCAGCTGCTTGAGCTCGCCATGGCTGAGGTCGAGCCGTTCGACATGCTCGAAATTCTCGTCGATCAGCGCGGGGTGGTTGACCAGAGCGACGACGAGTGCCGCCTCGCGCAGAGGCATGATGCCGGCCGTGCGTTTGACCAGCGCCGAACGCGCCAGGCTTTCGGACACGGCAAGCCGACCCGCGGCGGCACCGGCACCACCCTTTTTCCACTGGCCGCGCTCGCCGCTACCCTTGCTGAACGAGCCCCTGCCGCCTTGCCCTTGCTGGCGGCCGCGCTGGCTGCCGAAGAAATTCAGCACCCGCTCGCGCATTTCCTGCTGGTAATGGTAGCGGACGCTCTCGTCCTTGATCCTGCCGGTCAGCTCGCGCAGCGTCTTTTCAAGCTCGGCGCGCCGTTCCGGCGTGTCGAACACCCCGCCCGACGTCTCACGCATCCAGATCATGTCGGACAGCGGTCGCGCCGCGTTGAGCACGGTGCGGAACGCTTCCGGCCCTTCCGCCTTGACCAGGTCGTCAGGGTCCTTTCCCTCTGGCAGCAATGCGAAGCGGGCCGTGTTCCCAGGGGCTACCAGCGGCAGCGCCAGGTCGGCGGCGCGGTAGGCAGCCTTCAAGCCGGCCTTGTCGCCGTCGAAGCACAACACCGGCTCGCCCGACATGCGCCACAACAGTCCGAGCTGGTTTTCGGTCAGCGCCGTGCCGAGCGGCGCCACGACATTTTCAATACCGGCCTGAGCGAGCGCGATCACGTCCATGTAGCCTTCGACGGCGATCACCGTGCCGCCCTTCTGCAGCGCCTTGCGGGCGCGGGCGAAATTGTAGAGCACGTTGCCCTTGTGAAAGAGCTCGGTCTCGGGCGAATTCAGGTACTTGGCCGAAATCTCCGCCGACATCGCACGGCCGCCGAAGGCGATGATGCGCCCGCGGGAATCCGGGATCGGAAACATGATGCGGTCGCGGAAGCGGTCATAGGAAACCGGCACGTCCTCGAAGACGGTCAACCCGCAGGCCTCCATCTGCGCCTTCTCGATGCCCTTGGAGGCGAGGAACTCCTTGAGCGCATTGCGGCTGTCGGGCGCGAAGCCGAGCCGGAACTGCTGCTGCGTCACCTGCGATAACCCGCGGTCGCGCAGATAGGCACGGGCACGGGCTCCGTCGGACGTCTGCAGCCGGTCCTCGAAGAATTTGGTCGCCAGTTCCATGACGTCATGCAGCGAGGCGCGCTCGCGCTCGCGCCGCTCTTCCTGCGCATCGCGCGCTGGCATCGGCACGCCGGCCATCTCGGCGATGCGCTCGACCGCCTCGGGGAAGCTGAGCCCATCCATTTCGGTCAGGAAGCGGAAATGATCGCCCGTCACGCCGCAGCCGAAGCAGTGATAGCGGCCCTTGCGGTCCTCGCAGTGGAACGACGGCGACTTCTCGCCATGGAACGGACAGCAGGCCCAGAAATCGCCCTTCTGGGTGTTGGTCTTCTTGCGATCCCAGGTCACGCGCTGGCCGATCACGGCCGAAATCGGCACGCGGTCACGTATCTCGCTCAAAAATCCGTCGGAAAAGCGCATCGGGTCCTGCTTGTTTCAAACTGATATAGGCGCTCGCCTCGCCGGACACGACTCCTATTCGTTGCCTGCCCGCGGACATGCCCGCTGTTCACAGGGCCTCAGCAGCGCAAACATCCGGCCAGACATCCCGATTGCGCCGTCGGCCGGTCGCTGTCGAACCGGAATTGCCGCCCTACCTGTCACAATATGGATGATCGCATCTTGCGATTGCGTGCACACGTGTGCACTATGGACGAAAAATATTATCCGGCTAATCTAAATGGCATGTTCATGACAGTGATTCGCATCCGCGCCAGGAGCACCGTGGCAGCCTCCCAGACAGCCCCCGGCAGCACGTCCATCAGGTGCTCCCGATGAGTGGCTCCGTCGTCCTGCTGCACCTCGCCGGCGCCGTCGCCCTGCTCCTGTTTGCCACCCGAATGGTGCGCACCGGCGTCGAGCGTGCCTATGGCGACGTGCTGCGCCACAAGCTGCGCAACACCATGCGCAACCCGATCCTGGCGGTGCTTGCCGGAACGGCCCTGGCCATCGCTTTCCAGAGCTCGACCGCCGTTACCCTGCTTGTCGGCTCCTTCGCCGGTGCCGGCATCGTCAGCGGCATCGCCGGCCAGCTCGCCGTGCGCGGCGCCGAGATCGGCTCGGCGCTGGTCATCAAGATCCTGACCTTCGACCTGTCGCTACTGGTGCCGCTGTGTCTCGTCGCCGGGACGACAATGTTCCTCGCCACCGACCGGCGCAGCTGGCAGCAGACAGGCCGCATCCTCGTCGGCATCGGCCTTCTCGTGCTGTCGCTCGAAATGGTCGGCCAGGCCTCCGAGCCGCTGCGCGAAAGCAAGCTGCTGCCCGTCATCATCGACTATTTCGCCGGCGACCCCGTCACTGCCTATTTGCTCGCGGCCATAGTCACCTGGCTGTTCCATTCCTCGATCGCCGCCGTGCTGCTGATCGTCACCCTTGCCGGCCGCGGCTTCGTGCCGCCCGAGCTCGGCATCGTGCTGGTGCTCGGCGTCAATCTCGGCAGTTCGATCATCGCCCCCCTGCTCACCCGCAACGCCGAGCCGGGCGTGCGCGTCGTGCCGATCGGCAACCTGCTGATGCGCGGCGCCGGCTCGCTGGTCATGCTGGTGGCGTTTCTATGGATCAAGCCGTCGACCGCGTTCCTCGGCTCGACCGGCCCCGACCAGATCATCAACGCCCACATCCTGTTCAACTGCATCATCCTGGTCGCCGGCATTCCGCTCGCCAAACTCGTCTACAGCGCCTCGGAAAAGATCGTGGCGCTTGGCACCAGGACCGATCCGGCCAAGGAGATGGCGGTCGCCGAGCTCAGCGCGCTCAACGAAGCCGCCCTCGACACCCCCTCGCAGGCCCTTGCCAACGCCACCCGAGAGACGGTCCGCGTCTGCGAGACCGTCGAGATCATGCTTCAGCGCATCATCGAGCTCTATGAGAGCCCCGACGCCGACAAGATCAAGGCACTCGCCTCGCTCGACGACCGCGTCGACCGCAAGCATCAGGCGATCAAGCTCTACCTCGCCAAGGCCACCATCCGGCCGATGACCGAGGACGAGGCGCTGCGCTGCCAGGAGTTGCTCGGCGCCTGCGTCAAGCTTGAGCAGGTCGGCGACATCATCGTCCGCAACATGCTGGCTCATGTGCAGAAGAAGCTCGACCGCGGCCTGGAATTCACGCCCGAAGGCTGGCGCGAGCTGACTTCCTTCCACGCCTCGGTGATGGCCAATGCGCGCCTGGCCTTCAACGTTCTGGTGTCGCGCGACGCCAACACCGCGCGCCAGCTCGTGCTCGAAAAGGACCGGCTGCGCGACGTCGAGAAGCAGACCAGCCAGAGCCATTTCCTGCGCCTGCGCGACGGCACCATCAAGAGCGTCGAGACCAGTTCGATCCACCTCGACACCATCCGCGATCTCAAGCAGATCAACTCCCTGCTCGCCTCGATGGCCTATCCCGTGCTCGAAGAGCAGGGCCTGCTCCGCGGCTCGCGTCTGAAGGCGAGCTGAGCAGCGCACAGTAACGCTTTTCCGCATGCGCACGCCGCGCCTCTTTCCATTGTGCGTTGCGATCCTCCGCACCCCCCTCTGGCCTGCCGGCCATCTCCCCCACAAGGAGGGAGATTAGTCGCGTCGCCGGCGGCGCCCATCCTGCAAGATTGCCAGGCCCCCGCTAACGTCAGTGATTGGGCGTAGCACCGATGACGGCGTGATCTCCCTCCTTGTGGGGGAGATGGCCGGCAGGCCAGAGGGGGGTGCGAAGGATCGCAACGTTGACGATTTGCCTCGTAAGGCGCAACCGGCGCGCTTTTCCCGCACGGCAAAAAGGCTGGCCCCACCAACCGCTCTTGCCTGCCACAGCTAATCCGGGCGACGCTGTTTCCTCCAATCCTAGGGATCAGCACAATGGCCGCGCTCGACCAGAACACCCTCGTCGCCGAGATGACAACCTGGCGGCGCGGCCTGCATGCCCATCCCGAGTTCGGCTTCGAGGAAAAGCGCACCTCAGCCTTCGTTGCAGCCCAACTCCGGGCTTTCGGCCTCGACGAGGTCGTCGAAGGCGTCGGCGGCACCGGCGTCGTCGGCACCCTGCGCCGTGGATCGGGCAACCGGGCCATCGCGCTCCGCGCCGACATGGACGCATTGCGCATCTCCGAGCAGGCCAGCCACGGTCACGTTTCGCAAAATCCCGGTGTCATGCATGCCTGCGGCCATGACGGCCACACTGCGATGCTCCTGGGCGCGGCGAAGCTGCTTGCCAACGAAGGCGGCTTCGACGGCACGGTGCGCTTCATCTTCCAGCCGGCGGAGGAATGGGGCAAGGGCGCGCTCGCCATGCTCGACGACGGGCTTATGGCGCGTTTTCCCTTCGACGAGATCTATGGCCTGCACAACATGCCCGGCCTGCCATTGGGCCATTTCGAGACCCGGCCCGGCCCGATCATGTCGGCGGAGGACAATTTCGAGATCGTGCTGCGCGGCCTCGGTGGTCACGCTGCCCGCCCGCATCTCGGCCGCGAGGTGCTGGTTGCTGCCTGCGCCGTCGTCACCAACCTGCAGACCATCGTGTCACGCCGGCTGAGCCCGGCTGACATCTCCGTGGTCTCGGTCACCGAACTCATCACCGACGGCACCCGCAACGCCCTGCCCGGCTTCGCCCGCATCCTCGGCGATGCCAGGAGCTTCCGCCCTGAAGTGAGCGCCGAGATCGAACGGCAGATGCGCATCATCGCCGAAGGCACCGCACTGACCTACAACTGCACCGCCGAGGTGACTTACAGCAGGGAGTTCGTGCCGCTGTTCAACGATGCCGAGGCCACCGCAGCCGCGCTCGAAGCCGCCAGCTCCGTGTTTGCCGCCGGTGCGGTCAACGGCAAGGGCGAGATCGTCACCGCATCCGAGGATTTCGCCCGTTTCCTCGACCATGTCCCCGGCTGCTTCGCCTATATCGGCAATGGCGAGGCCTCGGCGCCGCTGCACAACCCGTCCTTTGATTTCAACGACGACGCCCTGATCCACGGCACCCGCTTCCACGCGGCCATCGCCCGCCAGCGCCTGCCGGTGACGTGATTTTTGAAAAGGAAACGCCGCCGCCATCGCAGCCCATTTGAACTTGCCCGAATCGCCGTCCTTGGCGACACTCTCCTTGGGCCGTGCAGCCTGCCGCTCGCTCCCCAGGGATTGGCGAATGCACCGGAGAACATGGTTGACCCTTGGGTGACCGTCGGCAATGCGAGCACTGACGCTGTATGTCACCTCTTCAAGGGAACATCCCATGCCATCGCTTGATCGCGTGAAATCCATGGCCAAGGAGCTGCGTGCAGGCCTGGCCGCGCAAGACATCCACCTTGCCCACAGCGCCTGTCTCGAGATCGTCGCCCGCCAGTTCGGCTACGACAACTGGAACACCCTCAAGGCGACGTCCGACGCCAAGGCCGAGCTTGCCGTTTCGGTCGTCGTCGAGCATGGCCGTGAGGAAGAGGCAGCCAGTTTCTACCAGAGGGCGTTCGGTGCCATTCGCGGCGGATCCTACCTGTTCGAGGGCGTTCCGATCTCGATCGACCTGCGGATCGGCGGTGTCGCCCTGCAGGTTGGCGGCGCCAATCCCCGCCGAGAACAGGAACCGCGGCGCGGCGGGCCGTTCTTCCCCAAGGCCCATGGTGCGGTCAGCGCCGTCTTCATCCTCGATGTCGCCAACGTGCAAGCCGCGCTGCAACGAGCGATCGGGGTCGGAGCAACCATTCGTGGAAACCTGGCTGCGGCAACCGACGGCCGCCGCGGCGCAACCGTATTCGATCCGTTCGGCCACATCTGGGGCCTGCGTGACAAGGCCCCGGTCAAGCTCCGCCACGCCGCGTGATGACCTTTCCTCCTCCCGCAAGGGCAGAAGGAAAGGCGCGGCTACCCTCGCGCCCCAAACGAAAAACGCCCCGCGCTGCATCGCAGGCGGGACGTTTCTGTTCACATGGCACAAGGCCATAGCTGCCTACTGCAGCAGCTCCTTGACGATGCCGCTGGCCTTGCCGAAATCCATCTGGCCGGGATAGCGCTCCTTGAGCGCGTTCATGCAGCGGCCCATGTCGCGCAAGCCATCGGCGCCGACTTCCGAAATCACCTGCTGTGCCGCGCTGCGCACCGCCCCCTCCTCCATCTGCTTGGGCAGGAAGTCGGAGATGATGGCGATTTCGTCGCGCTCCTGGGCGGCCAGTTCCAGCCGCGAACCTTCCTCGAAGGCCTTGGCCGATTCCTGGCGTTGCTTGACCATCTTGGTCAGGATCTGCAGGATTTCCTCGTCGGTGACAGGGTCCTTGCCGGCACCGCGATGGGCGATGTCGCGGTCCTGGATGGCTGCCTGGATCAGCCTCAGCGTCGAGGTGCGGCGCTTGTCGCCGGTCTTCAATGCAGTCTTCAGTGCCTCGGCGAGTGTCTCGCGCATGGCCGTTACTCCTGAACGTGTCGCAAACAATAGCGCCGACCTGCCACAGTGGCAAACCGAATGACAATGGCCAACTTCCTGTTTTTGCTAGGAAAAATAATTAGCCACGAATCCCGGAACGGTCATTGACCATGTGCCGGCCTTCGCCTATTGTCCGCGCCTTGCAAGGACTTGTTTGTTTTGTGCACGGGGCCCGCCTGACGGTGGTCGTCCGTGCTTTTCGCTGCGCGATATGGCCCCTTGCGAGCCATTTTTCAAGTCGCGGCGCCCGTTACGCAGGAGCATCGCCATGGCCTCAGAGACCGCCCCCTGGGCAACCGAAGTGCCGACCGCCGTTCTGGTTCTGGCCGACGGAACGGTCATCACCGGCCGAGGCCTCGGCGCCACAGGCAGTGCCGTCGCCGAAGTCTGCTTCAATACGGCGCTCACCGGCTACCAGGAGGTCCTCACCGACCCCTCCTATGCCAGCCAGATCGTCACCTTCACCTTCCCGCACATCGGCAACATAGGCACCAACGATGAAGACATTGAGGACCTGAACCCGGCGACGCGCTCGGGTGCCGTGGGTGCGGTGTTCAAGGCCGACGTCACCAACCCGTCGAGCTATCGCGCCGCCGGTCACCTCGACCAATGGCTGAAGCGCCGTGGCATCGTCGCCATGTCAGGTGTCGACACCCGGGCGCTGACCGCGCTGATCCGCGAGAAGGGCATGCCCAACGCCGTTATCGCATATGCCCCCGACGGCAAGTTCGACGTCGAGAACCTCAAGGCTCAGGCCCGCGCCTGGTCCGGCCTCGTCGGCCTCGACCTCGCCAAGGACGTCACCTCGGGCCAGTCCTCCAGTTGGACCGAGACGCCCTGGGTCTGGAACGAGGGTTATGGCGAGCGCGCTGACGAAACTATGCACGTCGTTGCCATCGACTACGGCGTCAAGCGCAATATCCTGCGCCTGCTCGCCGGCCTCGGCGCCAAGGTGACCGTCGTTCCGGCCAAGACCTCGGCCGAAGACATCCTGGCGATGAAGCCGGATGGCATCTTCCTGTCCAATGGCCCCGGCGACCCCGCAGCGACGGGCGAGTATTCGGTGCCCGTCATCAAGGACCTGCTCAAGACCGAGCTGCCGGTGTTCGGCATCTGCCTCGGCCACCAGATGCTGGCGCTGGCGCTTGGCGGCAAGACCGCCAAGATGCACCAGGGCCACCATGGCGCCAACCATCCGGTCAAGGACCACACCACCGGCAAGGTCGAGATCGTGTCGATGAACCACGGCTTCGCGGTCGATGCCGAGTCGCTGCCCGAGGGTGTCGAGGAGACGCACGTCTCGCTGTTCGACGGCACCAATTGCGGCATCGCGCTCACCGGCCGCCCGGTGTTTTCGGTCCAGCACCATCCCGAGGCCTCGCCCGGCCCGCAGGACTCGCACTATCTCTTCCGTCGCTTCGCCAACCTGATCCGCGCACGGCAGGGCGAACCGGCACTCGCCGAGCGCTGAGGTTCGACGTCATCGGACAATGAGAAACAGGCCCCGCACCGCGGGGCCTGTTTGCGTTTGACGTCAAGTTGCGTGGCGACAGCCCAGCCTCACTTCGGCGCCGGAGTACCGAGAAAAGCGTTGGCCGCCACTGCCACCTGTTGTGCTTTTGCCGGGTCGGCGAGGATGCCCATGTGGGTTGTATCAGACAGCACCATGAGCTGGCTGCGCGACGGACCGTTGACGTCGCCATTGGCGTGGCCGCCGAGCGCGGCATGCATTTCGGCGAGATGGCCGAGCGTCACAACGTCGGCGTCACCGGCGACAAGAAGCACCCGGCTGCGCGATCCTGGCTAGGTCCGCGGTCCAGTCGAACGGCGTCAGCTCAAGCTGCTTGACCTTCTCGACCAACGCCGGGAAGTCCGGCTTGGGCGACAGCTTCTGGTACTCGGCCACCATCGGCGCGCCGGCGAACATGTCGGCGGTCAGGTGCTGCACCATCTCCTTGTGCCCAGGGGCCAGACCCTTGTCGCTGGCCGATGCCGACACGGCGACGATGCGCTCGACGCGATCGGGATGGCGCAGGGCAAGTTGCAGGGCGACGTTGCCGCCCATCGAGTAGCCCATGACATTGGCCTTCGCGACGCCGAGTTTGTCGAGCAGCCCGGCGACATCGTCGGCCATGGTCTCGTAGCTCAGCCCTTCGTCGCGGTCGGCGGTACGGCCGTGGCCCTGCAGCTCGACGGCGATGACCTTGTTCGACCTGGCGAGTTCGCCGAGGCTGGTCGCCCAGTTGGTCTCGATGGTCATGAAGGCTCCGTGGAGCAGGACGAGCGGCGCGCCCTCCCCGTGGATCTGGTGATGCAGTTCCAGCGGCACTGCCTCCCCGGCCGAGACGGCTGACAGTGCGATGGTGGAAAAAAGGGCGAGCAGAGCCGCGCCCGCGATTGCCAGCGTTTTCATTGTCGTTTCCTGTCTTGGGATGAGCGATCCCACCCGGTCGCCGATGCGGCCGCTTGGGTCACGATTGCGGTGGAGAAATTGCCGGCCGGATCCGGTCTAAGATCAGGCGGAGATCAGTTCGCCGAGCAGCTCTTCGAGCTGGTTCATGCTGTCCTGCGCGCCGGCTTCCATGCCCGAGGCGACCATGCCGTCGCGATCCTCGATGCTGTCGAAGCGGGTGACGCCGCTGTAATGGGTCTTGCCGTCCCTCTCCTCAAAGCGATGGGTCTCGATAACAGTCTTGTCTTCGAACATGCCCTCCAGCGCGAAGGTATTGACCAGCTTCTCCGGCTCGTCGACCTCGATGTACCTGCCGATGAAGGCAAAGACGGTACCATCAGGCGTGGTCTGCTCGAAGCGCCACTCGCCGCCGGGGCGGACGTCGAGCTTGACCACCTTGGTCGCGCCCATGGCGCGCGAACCCCACCAGCGCGCCACATGTTCGGGCCGGGTCCAGGCCCGCCAAACCAACGTGCGCGGCGCATCGAAGCTGCGGCTCATGCGGATGATGGGTTCGCCCTCCGGCGTCTCGACAAGCATCTTGTTCATGTCATTCCCTTTTGTATCTCGTGAAATCACTGCTTGTTGGTGTCGTCGCTGCGCTGCATGTCGGCGAGATAGGCGTCGAGCTGATCGAGATTGTCGCGCCACAGGTCGCGATAGGCGCCAACCCAGCCGTCGATGTCCTGAAGCGGGCCGGCCTGGAGCTTGCAGTAGCGATACTGCGCGTCCTTCTCGCGGGAGATCAGGCCGGCGTTTTCGAGCACCTTGATGTGCTTCGACACTGCCGCCAGGCTCATGTCGTAGGGTGCAGCCAGTTCGCCGACGCTCGCCTGCCCCTGGGAAAGCCGGGCCAGGATGGCGCGACGCGTCGGATCTGCCAGCGCGGAAAAGGTAAGGGAAAGAGGATCAGTCATGTCACTATTCAACCAACTAGTTTTTAACTTATTGGTTGAATACAGTTCGCTCAAGCGGTTGTCAACCAGTTGGTTGAGAACATCCGGCAAATCTCACCGACGTGAAATGACGGGTGGCGCGCCCTGCCCGTCGCAAAAATTCTGCACCACCCGGGCATGCGCGAAATGAGCTGTCCAGCCCGCGACACCAGCCAGATGCGAGCGCTCTGACGCACTCATGGCCACTTCTTTCGACCCGCCAAAGGCCCGTTCCTCCGCCCCCCTACGCCGTTCGCCCAAGCCAGCGCTGCGCGTGCGCCGCACCTTCGTCGAGCAGTCGACCCGCGCCGCCGAATGGTCGCGCCAGAACCCCGATGAAGCACGCAAGGTGCTGGCATCCATCCTGTCGAAGCGCGGCGAGAACGCCGAGCTGGCCAAATACTGGACCGGCTTCGGCCTCCGCGAAGGCGCGCAGGCGGTTCCCCGCGACCTCGACTTCTGGATCGCCGTGCTCGAACGCGAGGGGTCGCTGCCCAAGGGCAAGCTCAAGGCCGCCGACCTGCTGTCCAGCCCAACGCCGAAGCCAAATCGAACTGAGCCTGAAAAGGCCTGGCCAAAGACATCGGAGAAAAAGCATGACCAGCATCGACAGCGGCCACCGCGGCGAGGTTTCGATCCGCGACCTCTCGAAATCCTTCGCCATCAACGGCCGACCGCTGGCGGTGCTGAAGGGCCTGAACCTCGACATCCGCGCCGGCGAATGCCTTGTCATCGTCGGCGCGTCGGGATCGGGCAAGACCACGCTGCTGCGCGTGCTGGCCGGTCTCGAAGTGGCCGATGGCGGCCGGGTGGCGATCGACGGCGAACCGGTGCATGGCGTCGGCTCCGACCGCGCCGTGATCTTCCAGGAGCCGCGGCTGCTGCCCTGGCTGACGGTGCTCGGCAACGTCGCCTTCGGCCTCGAGGTGCGTGGCGAAAACCGCGCCCGCGCCGAGGAGCGGGCGCGCGACCATATCGGGCTCGTCGGCCTCGGCGACTTCACCGATGCCTATCCCAAACAACTCTCGGGCGGCATGGCCCAGCGCGTCGGCATCGCCCGCGCGCTGACCGTACAGCCCGAAATCCTTCTGCTCGACGAACCGCTCGGCGCGCTCGACGCCATGACCAAGATCACCATGCAGGAAGAGCTCGCCCGCATCTGGGCCGAGGAGAACGTGACCATAGTCATGGTCACCCACGATCTCGAAGAAGCGGTCTATCTCGCCGACCGGGTGCTGGTGCTGCCCAAGGAGAAGGGTGCCGCCGCCCGCCTGATCGACATCGAGCTGCCCCGCCCGCGCGACCGCAGCGAACCTCGCTTCGTCCGATACCGAGAGGAACTGCTGCGCGAGTTCGGCCTGCATTGAACGAGGCCGAGGGCGTCGAGCGTTCCGTTCACTTCTTGCCTTGCGGATAGATCGTTTCGCCACGCTTCAGCATGGCGACCAAGGTCTCGATCTTCTTCTTGCGCCCGGCCTCGGTCTTCATGTTGTGGGTGCGGAAGGCGAGCGCAAAGCGGTTCTGCTCGCTGAGCTTGCCGAGCATTGCTTTCGCCTCCGGCTCGGCATCGATCGCCGCCTGCAGGTCGTGAGGGATCAGCATGTCCTTGCCACTCTTGTAAGCCCGGTCCCAGCGGCCGTCAGCCTTGGCCGCCTCGACCTGCTTCATGCCATGCTCGGTCATCCGCCCCTCGGCGACCAGGCGCGCCACGCTGTCGACATTGATCTGGCTCCAGGTGCCCTTCTTGCCGCGCGGCGAATAGCGTTGCAGGAAACTCCTGCCGTCGAACCCCTTGCGCAGGCCGTCTATCCAGCCCCAGCATAAGACGACTTCGATCGCCTCCTTCGGCGTAATCGAGGTCAGCCCCGATCCGACCTTGTGGACCTTGATCCAGACCTCGTCCTGGCTGTCGTGGTTCCTGCTGAGCCAGGCATAAAAGCTCGCGGCATCGGCGAATTCGTGAACCTTGGCGGGATCGACATAGACTGGTGTCATCAGTTGACCTGCTCCGCTTCTACGGCTGCAGCTTTCCTGGCTGCCGGCCGTTCGACCTTGAAAAGGAACACCATCAGCGCCAGGCCGATGAAGACCCCGCCGACGGCATAGGGTGCGCCGGCAAATGTCACCGGCGCGCTCGGCCCTGTGAACCAGGCAAAGATGCCGGTGTAGAGCAGCGGCGTGATGATGCTGGTGATCGAAAACAGGCTGGTCATCGCGCCCTGCAACTCGCCCTGCGCATCCGGCGGCACCTTGGCGGCGGCCAGGCTCCTCAGCGGCGGGTCAGCGAGTGCTTCGAGGCAAGTCGCCACGATCACCGCATAGATCATCCAACCCTGCCATGCTGCGGCATAACCGAAGGCAGCGACGGCCGTGAAACCGAGACCGATGGCTGCCGTACGCCACTCGCCCAGCCTGGGGATGACTCTGGGAAGCACCAGTGCCATGACAAGCGCGCCGCCGAGGCCGAACACGCCGAGCGAGAAGCCGATCTGCCGTTCGCTCCAGCCATAGCGGTAGCTGCTGACGAAGGACCAGACCGCCGGATACATCATGTGGCCGAGCGCCATCAGGAAGAACACCAGCCCGATCCAGCCGATGCCCTTGTATTTGCGCATCTGCTTCAGCGCGCCGAGCGGATTGGCGCGCCGCCATTCGAAGGCGCGCCGGTTGTGGCGCGCCAGCGTCTCGGGCAGGAAGAACAGGGCCACCAGGAAATTGACAAAGGCAAGTGCTGCCGCACCCCAGAACGGTACGCGCGGGCCGAACTCGCCGAGGAAGCCGCCGAGCACCGGCCCGATGATGAAGCCGACACCGAAGGCGATGCCGAGCAGTCCGAAATTCTTGGCCCGGTTGTCGTCGTTCGAGACGTCGGCGATGAAGGCTGCGGCCGTCGAGTAGCTCGCGCCGCTGATGCCGGCGAGAACGCGGCCGACGAACAGCATCGGATAGGACCAGGCGAGCGCGCAGATGACGTTGTCGATGGCGAATGTCAGTACAGAGGCGAGCAGGATCGGCCGGCGCCCGAAACGATCGCTGAGATTGCCCATCAGCGGCGCAAACAGGAACTGCATCGCCGCATAAACGAAGAAGAGCCAGCCGCCCTCGATCGCCGCCTCGCCGACGCCGACGCCGGTCAGCTCCTGCAGAAAGGCCGGCAATACCGGCATGATGATGCCGAAGCCGATGATGTCGAGCAGCAATGTGACGAAAACGAGCGCAAGGCCTCGTCTGGCGGTCTTCTCATCAACCATGTCGAACCCACAGGCGCCGCTTCGAAGCCGCGAAGATCAGTCGAGCTGCGCCGGCATTTTTCACCCGCGAAAGGCGCTCAAATGCCGGCATCGATCCGCCGGGGGCGTGCGGAAACCTTGCTTATAGATCAAGCACTCATCAAGAACAATACGTGAACATATCAATTATCTTCATGCCAGAACGCCATCCGGCGGAACATTACGGGACCGCGCGGCCCTCGCTTGCCTCGAGAATGGCGAACCAGTGCTGGCGGTCGAGCCTAACGTCCAGCGCGTTGACCAGACCGGCCAGCCGCTCCGGCTTCATCGTGCCGAGCACAGGCACCAGCCGTGCCGGGTGCCTGAGCAGCCAGGCGATGGCCATTGTCGAGATGTCGGCGACACCGATCTCCTCGGCGACCGCCCTCAGCGCTGCCTGCACCCTTTGCTCGCGTGCGCCCTCGCCGGTGAACAGCGAACCGCCGCCCAGCGGCGACCAGATCATCGGCGCGTAGCGCAGCCTTTGCGCATGGTCGAGTCGCCCGTCGGTCAGGGCCGAGGTCTCCAGCACCGAATGCTCGATCTGGTTGGTGACGAGCGGGAACGGCAGCCGCGAGGCGAGCAGGTCGAACTGATCCGGCGTGAAATTGGACACGCCGACGGCCCGCACCTTACCTGCCGCCACCAGCCGCTCGAAGGCGCGCGCCGTGTCGTCGGCGTCCATCAGCGGATCGGGCCGGTGGATCAGCAAGAGGTCGAGATAGTCGGTGCCAAGGTTGTTCAGCGAACGTTCGACCGAGGCCTCGATATGGGCGGCACCGGTGTCATAATGCTTCAGTCGGTTCTGCGGCCGGTTGGACGAGGCCAGCATGATGCCGCATTTGGAGATAAGCTCGATGCCGGCGCGCCGGCCTTTCCACCGCGCCAGCCCGGCGCCAAACGCCTCCTCGACCGCGTAGCCGCCATAGATGTCGGCATGGTCGAAGCTGGTCAGGCCGAGATCGACTGATGTATCGATCAGCCGTGCAACCTCCTCGGCGCCAGGGTTCTGGCCGTCGAGCAGCCGCCAGGCGCCGAACACCAGCCGCGATAGCGACAGGCCTCCCGGCACCAGTTCGATGCGTGGAGAGACAGTCATCCGATCGGCCATCGTCAGATCGGATTGTTGAAGGTATCGCAGTCCGACAGCTTGCCGCTCTTGAAGCCAGCGGCAAACCAGCGCTGACGCTGCTGCGAGGTGCCGTGGTTAAAGCTTTCCGGCACGACATAGCCCTGCATGCGCTTCTGCAGCGTGTCGTCGCCGATCTGCTGGGCAGCGTTCAGCGCCTCTTCGATATCGCCCTGTTCGAGCAGACCCTTCTGGTCGGTGTAGTGGCCCCAGACGCCGGCGAAGCAGTCGGCCTGCAACTCGACGCGCATCGACATCTGGTTGGCGTCGGCCTCGCTCATCTGCTGCCGCATCTGGTTGAACTTGGGCAGAATGCCGGTCAGGTTCTGGACGTGATGGCCGACCTCGTGGGCAATGACATAAGCCTGGGCGAAATCGCCGGCAGCGCCAAACTGCTTGGCCAGCTGGCCGAAGAAGGCGGTGTCGAGATAGACCTTCTGGTCTCCAGGGCAATAGAACGGGCCGGATGCCGAGGAGGCGAAGCCGCAGGCCGAGCGCACCTGCCCTGAGAACAGCACCAGCTTCGGTTCCTGGTATTTCAGCCCCTCGGCCTGGAAGATGCCGTTCCAGGTGTCTTCGGTTTCGGCCAACACGGTCGAGACGAACTGGGTCATCTCGTCATTGGCGGGCGCACCGCCCTCGCTCACCTGGCCGCCGCCCGAAACCGGCCCGCCGTCACCGCCGGCCAGGATCTGCATCGGATCGATGCCGCAGGCGCGCAGCGCAAAGAACAGAATGACAAGGATGATGATGCCGGACAGTCCGCCGCCGCCCGTCGACATGCGCGGGCCCATCGGCAGGCGTCCGCCACCGAGGCCTCCGCCAAACCCGCCACCGCCGCCTTGACCGCGCGTATCCTGGACGTTGTCACTCTGGCGGCGGCCTCTCCAGCGCATAGGCGTATCCCTCGATGTTGTCGCAGCCTCGGCCGCTCACTTGAGACAATTAGCTTAACCCCTGCGGCAAGTCACAGGGTTTTTGCTTGGGCCACCCCTCGGCCCGGTACCACAATTTCAGCTTTTCTGCTTGCTGCCGGCGCTCTTGCCGTCGGAGCTTTTCGCCCTCTCCTCGAAGCGCTTTTCGCCCTTCTTGAAGTCGCGGCCGGTCTTGGCCTCGACCTTGCGTTCTTCCCTCGCTGCTGCCTTGCGCAAGCCTCTTGCGGCCTCTTTTCCCTTGGCGGTGGGCGCCGGTGTGATCGCCATGTTCGTTTCCTCCCGAAGGTGCCGCACAACTGCGGCGCTCAGGCAAACGCGAACAGGCGGGCACTCGTTCCCTGCTTGCAAAAGCTCGGCCCCGCCGCGATCGACTCACTATTCCGCCGGCGCGGCCTGCGCCTCGAGCACAGCACCATGGCCGCGCCGGCTGGCAAGCCATGCCGTCAGCGCCTTCTGGGAGTGGAACGCAGCGACGCCGGTCAGGACGCCGGTCACGACGCTCAGCGTGGTCAGCACAGGCCACGGCAGCTGGGGTTGCGGCAGCACGAGCTCCGGCACCAGGCGATGGAACAGGTAGATGTGATATCCGGCCGCCGCCACCGGCAAAGCCAGTGCCGCGACCTGCCGCGGCACTGTGATACGCGGGGCGTAGAGCAGCATGGCGACGCAGGCAAGTTGCAGAATGAACTTGACCCAGGAGCCGGTCCAGTTACCGCCCCAATAGGCCATGAACGGGAAGGCCATGGTCGCCATGCCGAGCACCGCCATGCGCTGCCGCGCCGTCTGCGCGTGAAAGGCGCACCAGCCGAAGACAGCGAGATAGAATACGTCCGACACGGTGAAGATCTGCACCGCGCCGACGGCCCAGACCTTTGGCGCCAGGATCTTGATCGCGATGGTGACGACAAGCGCTGTCATTCCCGCTGCGAACGGCCTTGCCGCTACCTGCTTGCGTACTGCCGGCAACGAGAACAATACCGCGACGATCAGCATCAGCTGCGCATAGGCTTCGACGAACCAGTAGAGATAGGGCAGCATGTGTTTGGGATCGAAGATGCCGAGATTGCCGACGAGGAACACCGACGGCCACAGCACCTCGCCGCGTGCGATCGAAAAGCCGGCGACCAGCGGCGCATAGACGGCGAGATTTGCCGCCACCGCGCGCAACAGCCTCGACGTCTCGCCGCGCATCAGCGCCGCACCATGAAACCGCGCCAGCCCGTAGCCGACAAGCATCACCAGCGCCGCCGCCCCGCCCGGAATGGGCCAGAGTGTGGCGTGATGCAGGACGACGAGAAGGATCGCCAGCGCCCGCATCAGCATGTCGGTGTCGACGATGCGACGGTTTCCCTTCTGGCTGCTCAACCGGGCCAGCGCGCCGACCGGCATCTTCTCCCAGCCCTCGGGGATGCGGCCGAGCTTGCGCTCCAAGGTCAGCGACAGTTGGACATAGAGCAGCGAATCTCCGCCGAGTGCCTCGAAACTGTCAGCCGGCGTCACCCGCCGGGGATAGAAGGCCCGACCAAACGCCTCGATGAGCCCGGCATCGGCCTTCTGGTTTCGCCGCGCAAGCTGCGCCACCGCCTGGTGGTCGACCTTGCCCGAAGCCAGCCGTGGCAAGGTGTCGACCGCCACCGCCTCGACATGCAGCGCCGTCAGTCCACTCGCTTCGATCATCAGCTTGCAAACATCCTCAGGCGCCTCGCCCGACGAAAACGCCGCGACCAGTCGCCGGTCGTCGCCGGTGACCGCCGCCACGACGCCCCGGCTGGCAAGCGCGTGCTCCACCGCCTCGTGGCTGATCCGCAAGCCCGCGATCTTCGACATGCGCTTGAGGCGGCCGACGACGCGGAAGAAGCCGTTCTCGCAACGCTCGGCCAGGTCGCCGGTGCTGAGCTCGCCGATCTCGGCGCCGCGTGCCAGGTCGTTGCGGTCGAGCGCGTAACCCATCATCACGTTCGGCCCGCGATAGACGAGTTCACCCGCCTCGCCGCAGCCGTCGATCCGGCCTCCGTCCTCATGGACAAGCGCCAGTTCGCCGCCCGGAATGGCAATGCCGATGCTATCGGGGTTATCGGCCAGCGCTGCCGGCGGCACATAGGCGATGCGCGCCGTGGCCTCGGTCTGGCCATACATCAGGAACAGCTGCTGCCCCTTGGCTTCGAGCCTGCGCCGGACGGTCTCGGCGAGCCCGGCGGGCATCCGCCCGCCCGCCACCGTCATGAAACGCAGTGACGGCAATTCCTCGGCGCTGAAGCCAGTCTTGTCCATCAGCTCGTAGGAATAGGGCACGCCGCTGATGTTGCTGACACCGGCCGCGCGCAGATCGTTAACGAAGCCTTTGTCGGCCACGCCCTTGGCTGAGACGAACACGCTGGCACCGACTGCCAGATGCGAGTTGAGCACCGAAAGGCCGTAGGAATAATGGAACGGCAGGATCAACGCCGCGCGATCGGCCGGCGCCAGGCCGAGATAACTGGCGATCGCCCGAGCATTGCTCTCGACATTGGTCCGCGAGAGCCGGACGAAGCGGCTCCTGCCGGTGCTGCCCGATGTCGCCAAGAGCACGGCCAGGTCGGGATGCAGCGTCTCGCCTGCGTCCTCGCCCTCAACGAGGCGCCAGCGCCCGTCGAACCGTCTGACGCACAAATCGGGGTGAAAGTCCTCTTCGAATGCGTCGAACGCCGCCGCATCGCCAGGCGCAATCAGCGCCACCGCGTGTCCGCCGGCCAGAGCGGCGAGATAAGCGACGATGGCATGCTCGGAATTGGACGCTTCGAGCGCCACGAGCTTGCGCGCCGCGCCGAACTCCGCTGCCATCGCTGCAACGCGGCGCGCCAGTTCGGCATAGCTGATGGCGGCGCGACCCGGAAACACCAGCGCTATCCGCTCGCCAAAACCGGCAAGTCCCTGCAGGAAATCCATTCTTCGCCCACCCCGCCGCTTCGCTTGCAGCCACATGAACGCGCGAGCCGATAGCGCTATTCCTGATAATTTGCATCAAGAAAATGCAAAGCGGCTAATATATATGCCGCCCGGCGGGCAACATCGGGCTTCGCCGGCCGAGCGCAAGACATGCGCTCGACCGACTGGAATGGCGGGTCAACTCTATCGGGCAGCGGCGAGCCGGATCGACCTGTTGCTCGCCGCAAGCACTGCCAGCGCCACCAGCGGAAAAGCGGCGGCGACCAGGCCGAGATCTGATGGCCGGGCGAATTCCAGCACGCGGCCGCCGATGACGGTGCCGAAGGCGATGCCGAAATAGAGCGCCGATGCGTTGAGCGACAGGGTCAGGTGCGCGATCTCCGGACCGAATCCGACGATGCGGCTTGCCTGCGCCGGCGGGAAGGCCCAGCCGATGATGCCCCACGGCACCATCAGCGCGATCAGCACCGGGCCGGCGACATGGTGCGGCAGCAGCTTCAGGGTCAGGGCAATGGCAATGCAGAAGCCCGAAGACATCAGGAGGGAGATCACCACCATGCGCGTCGCGCCGATGCGGTCCGCGAGATAGCCGCTCGACAGGTTGCCGATGACGGCGCCCGCGCCGAAGGCGAGCAGCATGCCCGGCAGTGCGATTTCGGGCAGTCCCGCCCCTTCCAGCGCCAGCGGCGCGATATAGGAGATCACGGTGAAGCCGCCGGCGAGATAGAGCAGCGTCACCAGGAGCGAGGGCAGGATGCCGGGCCGGGCAATGGCGGTGAAGCGCTCGGCGAGCGTCAGCTTGATGCCGCGCGAGCCCCGGGGCAGCCGCACCCACAATATCGCCGCGCAGGAGATTCCAAGCAGTGCAATGGCAACGAAGGTGCCGCGCCAGCCCCACATGGTGGCAATCAACGATCCGACCGGCGCGCCGAGTGCCACTGCAAAGGTCGTGCCGCCGACGACGACCGCGATCGCCCGCGCCCGGTGCTCGGGTCCGGCCAGCGACACGGCGGTTGCCTGGGCAGTCGCAGCATAAAGTCCGGCCGACATGCCCATCACGATCTGCGCGATCAGAAGCCCGGCAAAGGAGCTGCTCATCGCTGCAATGATGTTGCCGGCGACGAACACCAGCATGGTCGCGGCAAGCACCCGGCGACGGTCGATCTCGCCGGCCAGCGCCGACAGGACTGGCGCGCCGATCGCATAGGCAAGCGAGAACGCCATGATCAGGTAACCCGCGAACGGTATTGACACATGCGCGTCGCCGGCGATTGCCGGCAACAGGCTGGAAAACACGAAGCCGACGGTGCTCATGGCGAACGAACCGACCGCCAGCCAGATAAGGCGCTTGTCCATGACAGTGTCCTTAGTTCAAAATATGTTGAACTATTGAACTTATCCCCCCGTCATGTCAATCTGTGTATTCGACCTCTGCTGCCATCCTCATGTCAGCAGCCAGTCCAAAACCTTGAACCGACCAACAAGCGCCGCTACCTTCCGACCATGTCCTTGCCCCATCCAAATCTCGACCAGATCAGCCTTGCCAACGTGCTGTCAGTGCTTGGCGACCAGACCCGCCTCGCCATTGTCGGTTATCTCGCCTGCAACGAGGGTCTGGCGGTGAGCTGCGGCCAGTTTTCCGAGTTCGGCTCCAAGACGAACCTGTCCTACCATCTGGCCAAGCTGCGCGAGGCCGGCATCACCCACACAGAGGTGGCAGGTACCAGCCGGCTGATCTCGTTGCGCCGCGCCGATCTCGACAGCCGCTTCCCCGGCCTGCTCGATTCGATCATCACCGCGGCCCAGGAACTCCCCGCACTCGAGCGCCTCCGCGACGAGGCCTGAGCATGCGCATTGCCGTCATCGCCGACATCCATGGCAACATCCTTGCACTGGAGGCTGTCATCGCCGACCTCGCCCGGCGCGGCGGCGCCGATGTCGTCGTCAATCTCGGCGATCTGGTTTCCGGTCCGCTCTGGCCCAGCGAAACGGCAGCGACGCTGCAGGCCCTTGGCTGGCCGACGGTGCGTGGCAACCATGACCGCCGCGTCGCCACCGACCCGCTCTCCGACATGGGCCCGTCCGACCGCTTCGCCTATGATCGCCTGACGCCAGCCCAGCGTGACTGGATGGAGGCAATGCCGCTGACCTTGGAGATCGCCCCGTCGGTGCTCGCCTTCCACGCCCGCCCCGATCACGACGAGCGCTATCTCTCCGAGGTCATCGATGAAGGCCAGCTCATCCGCGCGCCGCTGAAAGTCATCGAAAGCCGCCTCCGGCAGGTCGACCCCAAATATCGGCTGCTGCTCGCCGGCCACAGCCACCGTGCCGATCTCGTCCAGCTCTCCGGCGGGCGTCTTCTGTTCAATCCCGGCAGCGTCGGCGCCCCAGCCTATGACGACGACACTGCGCCTGCCCATGTCTCTGAGCAGGGCTCGCCGCTGGCGCGCTATGGCCTCGTCGAACTCGACGCTGCCGGCATTGTCACCAGTGTCGATGCGATTGCAGTGACCTATGACTATGAAGCCGCAGCCCACCGCGCCGTCGAGGGCGGCCGCCCGGAATGGGCTCATGCCTTGCGCACCGGCTTCATGCCGGACTGATCCGGCAGTTCGCCCCCACTATCGGCTCTGGCTCCCGGCTAACTGGCCAATTTCCTACGCCGGCCCGGCTTCGACGTCTTCTTGCCGCCACCCGAGCGCGCCGGCTTCGTCGCCGGTTTGAGCGTGCCATCCCTTGCCAAATCCTTCGGCTCCAGTGTCTGCGCCGGCCTGCCGATCGCCTCTTGCCCGGCGCGGACGTCGGCAGCGCGTAGCGTGTCGCCGAAATCAAGCCCGGTAAGGCTCTCGACATGAGCGACGGTCGTCAGGAACTCCGACACCCGCGCCAGTTCCTCGGCATCGCCAAACGCCTCCGCCATGCCTTCGGGCATCACTTCGATCAGCGGCCCCTGGTCGGCGAGCAGTGCTATCGCGCGCAGGTCGTTGCCGTCGTTCCACGCCGCGATTTTCCAGAATTTCAGCGGCACCTTGCTTTCGAAACGATAGGGCGGGTCGCTGTCGGCGAACACTGGCCCGGCAAACACTGTCACCCTTTGGCGCATTGTCACCGCGTTGCGCAGCACATAGGTCTCGACCGCCCGCCAGCGAAGCTTGCCCTTCGAGCCCGGCCGGTTGAGCGCACTGCCCTGGTTGAAGAAGCCGAGCTGCGGTGCCGCATTGGTGTAGAAGAACGTGTCCCGCTCGGCTGCCACCGCCTCCGCATCGGTGCCCCAGGCCGGGTCGCCGCGCAGCGTGATGTGGCCCTTCTGGAAAATCCGCGCCTTGCGTTCGTTCGATGTGGCAATCGGAAAGCCAGCCACTTTCTGTGCGTCATAGAAGGGCTTGTTCATTTGCTCTTCGAGAGCCACGCGGCGGTCCGGTCTGAAATCGTCGCTGGCTTCCGCCCCGCCGATCGACTCGATGCCGAGCTCGCTCAGGCTCGGATCCTCGGTGACCGTCTTGTCGTCGCGGTTGACCGCCTTGATGCGCGAGCCGTCGATGTTGCAGGCGGTGTAGTAGGCAAGCCGCCGCTCGGCGTTCATGACGACGGAAAAATGGTGGTAAGGCAGTTCGAACGGGTCGTCGCCCGGCTTGGCCAGAAGATTCTTGGCCGGCCGCCCAGGCGCGCCGCCGTGCCTGGGCAGCGGCAGCACGAAGCCCGGCACGAAGCCCGGTTCATAGCCGCCACGGTCGTCGAAATTCTCGGTCTTCCAGCTCGCAGCCTCGGCCCCGGGGCCGCCCGTCCTGACCCCGGATTTCGGCGCGGCACCAGTCGATGCCTGTGCCATCAACGGCGCCCGCACGCTGATCTCGATCGGGAATGTCCATATCACCGAGCCGTCGTCGCCCAGGCGGGCCTTGGCCTCGCCATCGCCGCCCGATGTCAGCGCCTGTGCCTTGCCAGCCTTTGCCACCACCCGGTCCGGCTCACCGACCCCCTCCGGCACAGGCTGCAGCTTCAGTCGCCCCGCCTCCTCCCAGATGTCGAGCAATTGCGTCACCGCAGCCCGGCTGCGCGCGTCCATGCCGGCGAGCCGCGTCTCCAGATCGTTGACGATGGCGCTGATACGGATGCCTTCGTTGATCTCCTTGGCCAGCGGCTTGCCGTCGGTGCCCATCACCTCGTGCCATGGCCCGCCCCAGTGATGCAGGGCGATCGGCTCCCATTCGTTGTTGAACACCGGCGAGCCCGACGAGCCCTGTTCGGTGTCGGCGACATAGTGCAGCACATGCAGCGTCTCGTCCCGCGCCACGAGGTGGTTCTCGCGCAGCACCAGCTCCTTGTGGCGGCCGTCGGGATGCTGGACGACATTGGCGATCTCGCCCAGCATGTGCTTGTCGCCGGCACTGGACAGCACCAGAAAGCCGAATTCGTCGAGCGCGCGCGGGCCGCGCCGGCGCTGGCCAATGCCGATCAGCGTGTAGTCGAGCCCGTCTATGTCGTCGGTGACAAAGCACAGATCCGGGTCGAGGAAGAACGACGTCGGCTGCCTGAGTTCGTTGAACTTGTCGCGCTCATAGTCGAACTGCACCTGGAACCGTGCGGCGTCGGCGGCCGTCTGTATGACGTGATGATTGGTCAGGAAAAGGTTCGGCCCAACAAGGAAGCCCGAGCCCTGCGGCATCTCGTTGAGAAAGGCGACCCGGCCGACGGCATCCGCCGCACGGCGGCCGCGCTCGAGGAAGGCAACACCGACAAAATCCAGCGTCGACCCCTGGATCGCCTCCGGCCCCATCGGCTTGGCGGCGGCCATCGCAGGCTTGCGTCCGGCCTTTGCCGGTTCGCCGACAGTCTCGATCGCCGTGGAGATCATCTCGGCCTGTTCGCGGGTCAGGTCGGCCTTGACCTGCAACCGCTCGACGCGGCGACGGCGCTCCGGCTCAGCCGCCAGCGGATTGCCCTCGGCGATGCGCGCCAGCGACGTGTCTATTTCAGGTCTGCTTTTCTTCAACCGTTCACGAACGACACGTTCAACTTCACCGAAGGTCTGGATATCAACCATGCCCGCCCCCTTTGTTGAAGACCCCAAGTATAACTTGAGAGCCTACGCGGAGGTAGCGACGTTTTGTTGACAGCCTTTACGGGCAATATGCCTGAAATCAGCGGCGAAACCGCTCCAGCGTCGCCGTGAACAGCTCGGTCAACGCTGCAACGGCATCGTCATATGAGATACGCCCGGCCGCCGTATCACGCGACACGGCCTCGGCCGCCCCGAGAAGTCCCGACAAGACGGGTTCGCCGATATCGGCGGGCAGATCGACGAAGCGCGAAACCGCATCGCGATATTCCTTGAGATAGCCGTTGCGCAGCGTCTGGCGAAACTCGTCCATCTCCTCCGTGCCCGAGAGTGCCGAAAACACTGCTCCGGCCTCGGGGCCGGCGCGGCTGGCGCAACGCACATAGGCCTCGCCCAGAATGCCGGCCACATCACGCAACGTCTTGCCGCAGCTGGCAAGGGCCTCGCGCTGCGTCGCCAGCTGCAGCTCGTTGTAGGAGGAGAACAGCGCCATCAGCAGCCCCGCCCTTGTGCCGAAATGCTCATAGGCGATCGGCTTGCTTACCCCTGCCCGTTCGGCGACCCGGGCGAGCGTCAGCGCGTCGGTGCCTTCCTCGCGCACAATCTCCTGGGCTGCTTCCAGCAGCTGCGCGCGACGTTCGGCCTTCGGCAGTTTTTTCATCGAACTTGCAGTCGTCATCGCCTTCGCATCCGGTCAGAAATTTTTCGGCCCGTGGCTTGAACATCGCCACACGCTACATATGTTACCATTAGTAACTTACAAAGAGTAAGCTACACATGGTAGATGACTACACATATAGGGGAATTCAATGTCCATTGCAGCCCGTGAAATCCACCTGAAGAGTCGCCCGGCCGGCCTGCCGGGCGCCGACAACTTCCAACTTGTCGAACGCAGCTTGCCGGCTCCTGCCGCAGGCCAATTGCTGGTCAAAACGCTGTTCATGTCGGTCGACCCCTACATGCGTGGCCGCATGACCGACAGGCCGAGCTACATCGCCCCCTTCGAAATCGGCCAGCCGCTTGAAGGCTCCGCCGTCGGTATCGTCGAGCAGTCCGCCCATCCCGAGTTCAAGGCCGGCGACATGGTCAGCCACTTCTCCGGCTGGCGCGATCACGTGCTCGTCGACGCTGCCACCGCAAACAAGATCGACACCTCGAAGGCGCCGGCCGAAGCCTGGCTCGGCCCGTTGGGCATCCCTGGTCACACCGCCTATGTCGGCCTGCTCCGCATAGCCGGGCTCAAGGCCGGTGAAACCGTCTTCGTCTCGGCCGCCGCCGGCGCCGTCGGTTCGATGGCGGTGCAGATCGCCAAGCTCAAGGGAGCCCGTGTCGTCGCTTCCGTAGGCTCGGAGGAAAAGGCTCGCTGGGTCAAGGAACTCGGCGCCGACGCCATCATCAACTACCGCACGGCAGGCGACCTGACCGAGGCTCTGAAAAAAGCAGCACCCGAAGGCATCGACGTCTATTTCGACAATGTCGGCGGCGACCACCTCAGGGCAGCGCTCGAAGCAGCCAAGCCCCGCGCCCGCTTCGCCATCTGCGGCATGATCTCCGGCTACAATGACGAAAAGCCCGTTCCCGGTCCCGACAATCTCGCCGCAATGGTCATCAAGAGCATCAGCATGCGCGGCTTTCTCGTGCTGGATCACTTCGACATCCTGCCAGAATTCATCGCCGACATGGCCGGCTGGCTGGCCGATGGCCGCGTGACCTATCGCGACACGGTCGTCTCGGGTCTCGAAAACGCGCCCCAGGCCTTCATCGGGCTCTTCTCCGGCGACAACCTCGGCAAGATGCTGGTCAAGCTCGACTGACATCCGGCGGCTGGTTCGCTCGCCGCCTTCACCTCATTCCAATCCAGACGTTAGAGCGCCGCCTTCGCGCGGCCACAGAGGAGTACTGCCCAAATGACCACGCACAAGCCCGTCCTGATCATCGGCGGTGCCGGTTTCGTCGGCGCGCTCGCCGCCCGCACCCTGCGCAAGCTGCACCCCAAACTCCCCATCGCCATCGGCGGCCGCAATCTTGAGAAAGCCGAAGCCGTCGCCAAGGAGATCGGCAATGCCGAGGCTGTCGTCATCGACCTCAACCGCAAGGACCTCGGCGTAGCGGCAAACAAAGGCTTCAGCGCCATTGCCATATTCGTCTATGACGACACGCTCAACGCCCTCCACTACGCCCAGACCAACGCCGTGCCCTATCTCAGCGTTTCGACCGGCATCCAGGAGATCGGACCGGAGATAGCGCTTTATGCCCACAAGGCGAATGCGCCGTTCCTGATGGGCAGCAGCTGGCTCGGCGGTGCCGCGAGCCTCGCCGTCGTGCATTTCGCCAGGCAGTTCGAGACCGTGGATTCGATCGAAATCACCGCCCTTCTCGACGAACACGACATGGGCGGCCCCGCCGCCGAAGCCGACTTCACCCGCCTCACAATGATGTCCAGCACCCTGGGCCTCGAAAGCGGCAAATGGCATTGGAACCCCTCGGGCGAACAAGGCCGCAGCGTGACGAGTGTCGACGGCAGGCAGGTGCCAGGTCTGTCCTATGCACCATTCGACGTCTTTAGCCTGCCGGTCACCACCGGCGCCGAGACGGTGCTGTTCGATTTTGCGCTCGGCGAAACCGCAAGCCGCCATCGCGGCGAGCATTTCTCCACCGAGATCACCATCGCCATCTCGGGCAAGAGGAAAGACGGCACAGAGGGCCGTAGCCGCTACGAATTCGTCCATCCCGAAGGACAGGCGCCGGTCACAGCACTCGCCGTCGCACTAGCGGTCGAGCGGCTGGTAGGCCTCGACGGCAAGGCAGCGCCCGCGCCGGGCCTCTACTTCGCCGAAATGCTCGTGGAAGCGGACCATGCGATCAAGCGTTTCAAGGAATTCGGCGCCAGCATCAAGCAGGCAGCATAGGCCAAAACCCGCTCCAGATGGGCAGTCGCGGACCTCAGCGGCTGCCCTTCCGATATCCGGACACGCACTGTGGGCAACCGACGCGCATCAAAGCCGCATCCCGGCACAGGAAAAGCATTTTTTGGGGTTCCCCCCTCCCCAACCTTCCCCTATAAGGCGCGCCTAGCCTCTAGTTGACTCTCTCTTGCGCACCGGCCGGGATTCTCCCGTCCCGGTTCTTCGCGCAGGCATATCTTACGGACCGTACACAATGGCAAAACGCACCGACATCAAGTCCATCCTGATCATCGGCGCCGGTCCCATTGTCATCGGCCAGGCCTGCGAGTTCGACTATTCCGGCACACAGGCCTGCAAGGCGCTGAAGGAAGAGGGTTACCGGGTCATCCTGGTCAACTCCAACCCGGCGACGATCATGACCGATCCGGAACTGGCGGATGCCACCTACATCGAGCCGATCACGCCTGAGGTCGTCGCCAAGATCATCGCCAAGGAGCGTCCCGACGCACTGCTGCCGACGATGGGCGGCCAGACCGCGCTCAACACCGCGCTTTCGCTGCGCCGCATGGGCGTGCTCGAGCGCTACAATGTCGAGATGATCGGTGCCGACGCGCACGCCATCGACAAGGCCGAGGACCGCTCGCTGTTCCGCGAGGCCATGGCCAAGATCGGCCTGGAAACCCCGCGCTCGATGCTGGCCAACGCCTCCGACGTCAAGGACGCCGACCGCAAGAAGCATGAGGCCGAGCGCGCCGCGCTGAAGGCCGAGAACCCGGCCAATCTCGACGCAGCCCTCGACGCGCTCGAAACCCAGTGGAACCTCGGCGAAGGCGACCGCAAGCAGCGCTACATCAATCACGGCATGGCGATCGGCGCCCAGGCGCTCGACCATGTCGGACTGCCCGCCATCATTCGCCCGTCCTTCACCATGGGCGGCACCGGCGGCGGCATCGCCTTCAACCGCCAGGAATTCTTCGACATCGTCCAGAGCGGTCTCGATGCCTCCCCCACCACCGAAGTCCTGATCGAGGAATCGGTGCTCGGCTGGAAGGAATACGAGATGGAGGTCGTGCGCGACCGCGCCGACAACTGCATCATCATCTGCTCGATCGAGAACATCGACCCGATGGGCGTGCACACCGGCGACTCGATCACGGTGGCGCCGGCGCTGACCTTGACCGACAAGGAATACCAGATCATGCGCAACGCCTCGATCGCGGTGCTGCGCGAGATCGGCGTCGAGACGGGCGGCTCCAACGTCCAGTTCGCCGTCAACCCGGCCGACGGCCGCCTCGTCGTCATCGAGATGAACCCGCGCGTCTCGCGCTCCTCGGCGCTCGCCTCGAAAGCTACCGGCTTCCCGATCGCCAAGATCGCGGCCAAGCTCGCCGTCGGCTACACGCTCGATGAGCTTGAAAACGACATCACCGGCGGCGCCACGCCCGCGTCGTTCGAGCCGTCGATCGACTACGTCGTCACCAAGATCCCGCGCTTCGCCTTCGAGAAGTTCCCCGGCGCCTCGCCCGTGCTGACCACCGCCATGAAGTCGGTCGGCGAGGTCATGGCGATTGGCCGCACTTTCCAGGAATCGCTGCAGAAGGCTTTGCGTGGCCTCGAAACCGGCCTTACCGGCCTCGACGAGATCGAGATCCCCGGCATCGGCACCGACGGCGACAGCGGCGACGACCGCAACGCCATCCGTGCTGCCTTGGGCACGCCGACGCCCGACCGCCTGCGCATGGTTGCCCAGGCGATCCGCATGGGCACCTCGCTCGAAGACGTGCACGCCATGTGCAAGATCGACCCGTGGTTCCTCGAGCAGATCGCCGGCATCATTGCGATGGAAGCACGCGTCCGCGAGCACGGCCTGCCGCAGGATGCCGAAAACCTGCGCATGCTGAAGTCGATGGGTTTTTCGGACGCCCGCCTCGCCTCGCTCACCAAGACCGAGGCCGAAGCCGTTCAAAAGCAACGCCAGAAGCTCGGCGTCCACCCGGTCTACAAGCGCATCGACACCTGCGCCGCCGAGTTCGCCTCGCCGACGGCCTACATGTACTCGTCCTATGAGCTGCCCTTCGCTGGCGCTGTGGCCGACGAGGCCCAGGTTTCGGATCGCAAGAAGGTGGTCATATTGGGCGGCGGCCCCAACCGTATCGGCCAGGGCATCGAGTTCGACTATTGCTGCGTCCATGCCGCCTATGCACTGCGCGAGGCAGGCTACGAGTCGATCATGGTCAACTGCAATCCAGAGACCGTCTCGACCGACTACGACACCTCAGATCGCCTGTATTTCGAGCCGCTGACGGCGGAAGACGTGCTCGAGATCCTGCGCGCCGAACAGGCCGCCGGCACCCTGCATGGCGTCATCGTCCAGTTTGGCGGCCAGACGCCGCTCAAGCTCGCGGATGCGCTTGAAAAAGCTGGCATCCCGATCCTCGGCACCTCGCCCGACGCCATCGACCTCGCCGAGGACCGTGACCGCTTTCAGAAGCTCTTGCACAAGCTCGACCTGAAGCAGCCCAAGAACGGCATCGCCTATTCCGTCGAGCAGGCCCGCACCGTTGCCGGCGAGCTCGGTTTCCCCCTGGTCGTGCGCCCGTCCTACGTGCTCGGCGGCCGCGCCATGCAGATCATCCACAATGAGGGCATGCTGCAGTCCTATTTGCTCGACACCGTGCCGGGCCTGGTGCCCGAGGACATCAAGCAGAAGTACCCCAACGACAAGACCGGCCAGATCAACACACTGCTCGGCAAGAACCCGTTGCTGTTCGACACCTATCTCTCTGGCGCCATCGAGGTCGACGTCGACTGCCTCTGCGACGGCAAGACGACCTATGTCTCGGGGATCATGGAGCATATCGAGGAAGCCGGCATCCACTCGGGCGACTCGGCCTGCTCACTGCCGGTCCACTCGCTGCCGTCCGACCTCGTCGACGAGCTCGAGCGCCAGACTTCGGCCATGGCGCGCGCGCTCAATGTCGGCGGCCTGATGAACGTGCAATATGCCATCAAGGACGGCACCATCTATGTGCTGGAAGTGAACCCGCGAGCGTCGCGCACCGTGCCCTTCGTGGCCAAAACCGTCGGCAAGCCGATCGCCAAGATCGCCGCCCGCATCATGTCGGGCGAGAGCCTCGACGAGGCCTTTGCCCACTATGGCGAAAAGCCCGATGCCCGCAATCCCGGCCACATCGCGGTCAAGGAAGCGGTGTTCCCGTTTGCCCGCTTCCCCGGCGTCGACATCCTGCTCGGGCCTGAGATGAAGTCGACCGGCGAGGTCATGGGCCTCGACCGCGACTACGCGCTCGCCTTCGCCAAGGCTCAGCTCGGTGCCGGAGTCGACCTGCCGCGCTCGGGCACGCTGTTCGTCTCGGTCCGCGACGAGGACAAGGCCGGCATCCTCGGCGCCGTCCAGCGCCTGTCCGGCCTCGGCTTCAAGGTGCTGGCAACCTCGGGCACCGCGCGCTTCCTCAATGAAAACGGCGTGCCGGCCGAGAAGATCAACAAGGTGCTCGAAGGCCGCCCTCACATCGAGGACGCCATCCGCAACCGCCAGATCCAGATCGTCTTCAACACCACCGATGGCCAGAAGGCAGTCTCGGACTCGAAGTCGATCCGCCGCGCCACACTGATGCAGAAGGTGCCTTACTACACCACCCTGTCGGGTGCTGCCGCCGTCGCCGAGGCCATCGCCGCGCTGAAGGCCGGCTCGCTCGAAGTGCGTCCACTGCAGGATTACTTCAAGTAAAAGCCAGGACGTCGCCACAGCTTCTCTTCTCCCCGTTTACGGGGAGAAGAAGCCGGCAGGCAGATGAGGGGCAGCGCAAACGCTGGCACACTTGCCATGTGGCGCATTCATCTGCAGGGCAGAAGAAGAGCTTCACCGGCGCATAACCAGCCCGGGGCGTCCTGCGGCTTCCTGCCGGCAAAGCACTACGGCAGAACTGAAACACGCAGGCGTCGTCTTAACGAAACTGCATGAATTGCCTCGCCCCACCTTCCCACCCGCATAGATTGCAGCTAACTCTTCACCATCAGGTGGGGGGTATTTGCGAATGAAACTGAAAACTATGCGGCTGGCACTGGCACCGGTGCTGGCGGGACTTCTGGTTGCGGCCGTACCGGTCGCGGCAATGGCCAAGGACAAGGGCTCGCTGGCCGGCAACGAAGGCAAGAAGCGGTACGCGGCGCAGTTCGGGAACACGACTGGTCCATGCAAGGACGGTTATAAGAAGTATGTCGCCGCCCCCGGCCACTCGGCCTATGCCCAGACGCATCTTGGTGCCGTCGAAGCCTTTTACTGCGGCGCTTCCCTTAACGCGCCGTCCCAGGCAGCAGCCGAAAAGCAAGCGTTAGAGCGCTGCAATTCGGTCGGCAAGAAGTACAAGATGAAAACCACCGGCAACTGCGCCATCTACGCTTCGAAGTGAGAGGCCGGACTTACCCTCCCCCTTGTGGGGAGGGTCGATCCGCGACGCGGATCGGGGTGGGGGTGGTCGACGAAGCGCACGCCGCCCACAGACTGGCACCGCGCCAGACCTCGCCTGCTGTCTGAACAGCCGTTCGGCGAAACCACCCTCGGAAGCCCGTCACCTCACCCCCTCGTCATCCCACCCCCATCCGGCTACCCTGCCCCGCCAGCCAGGAATCGCCGCATGCCATACGCCTACGACCCGTTCGACGAGATCCGCCGCGAGGCATCCGGTGTCAGCCTGATCCCGCCACAGGTGGTCGCCGACAACGCCGCCAGGGGACTCGTATTGAGAAGGCAGTTCGGCCGCGGCGGCACAGAGATCGGCGTCGGCCGCGCCGAGGAGCTTGTCGCCCGTACCGAGCTTACGCCCCATACCATCAAGCGCATGGTCAGCTACTTCGCCCGCCACGAGGTCGACAAGCGCGGCAAGAATTTTGGCAACGAGCAGAACCCGTCAGCCGGCTACATCGCCTGGCTGCTCTGGGGAGGGGATGAAGGGCGCGCTTGGGCTCTGGAGATGAAACGCGCTATCGCTGATCAGGCGTAATGCTGTTCGATTATCTGAATAGCCCAAAATCGAAAACACCCATGATGGCTGCTATTCTCGGCTGCAGAATTTAGCCACCCCAGTCCACCTCGGTCATGCCGAGCCTGAGATAGAGCCGAACAGCAGCCGAGTTGTCGACCAGGTTGGTCTTGAGGTCGATATGGCTCGCGCCCCGCGCGGCGAAGGTGTCAAAGACGTGCCACAGCAGCGCCTCGGCGATACCCTTGCCGCGACTGTCGGGACGAACGGCAAGGTCTTTCAGGAAGCCGCTGGTCCAGCTCAAGGCAGCCCCGGTCAACCGGCCCTCGTTATCGAAGACCAGGAAACAAAGTTCAGGGTCAAATTCCGAGTCTGCCTCGAGTCGTGGCCACCACTGGTCGAACGGGCCGTTCATGCCGTCGTCGAAGACGAGCTCAAGCAGATCGTAAAGTGCAACCGCGTCGGAGGCCTGAAACGTCCGCATCGAAAAGCCAGCGGGCCAGCGCGGGGGTCGCAGTTCGCCGGGCAGCACCCTGCGCAGGCGGACGTCGTTTTCCCCCTGCGGCGATGGCATCGGCAAGTCTAGCCGCGGTGACGGGCGCGGTCGCGGCCGAGCCCGGTCTCGTCGAGCAGGCCTTTGCGCTTGGCGTGGTAATAATAGCCGCTCTGGTAAAGCTTGTCGGCCTTGTCCTCGTCGCCATCGGCGACCATGAAAGCGCCGCGCAGATATTTGACCGCGTATTTCAGATTGGTCTCGGCATCGAACAGGCCGCGCGCCGGGCCGTCATAACCCATGCCGCGCGCGGTGGCGTGCTTGATCTGCATCAGCCCCCAATGGCCGTTGTTGAAGGCCATCGGGTTGAAGGTGCTCTCGCGGTTGACCACGCGCCGCACCAGCCGCTCGGGCACCTCATAGAGAGCCGCGTATTTCGAGATCAGCTCGTCGATCTTGCCGCGAGAGGCAAGTGCCGGGCTATCGGGCGCGGCATAGGACGAGGTGGCGAAGCTTCCGGGCGCGACATTGCCCAGCGACGCGACCTGATAGCTGCGCGGCACCGGCGCGCTGGCCGGCAGGGCATAGTCGGCGATCGTCGGCGCGGACGGAAACTCTCCGACAAGCTTGTCGGCTGTGGCAACGATTTCGCCGCCGGCCATCGGCACCGACATCGGGTCGACCGGGCCCTTGGCCAAGGCAGGAGCCTTGGGCGCGGTGGCGGCAACGGCAACAGCTTTTGCGGCATCAGCAGCAGGCGCGATCGGCGCAGCGGAAACTGCCTTTTCGCCACCAGCAGCGCCAGTCGCCTCTTCGGCACCAGCAGCAGGCACCGGCGGCGCGGCAGCAACGGTCACGGCAGCGGCCTCGCTTGTGGCCGGCGTCGCGGCGTCAGCGGCACCCGCGACATCCGAAGCATCGGCAGCGGGCGCTGCGGCAGCGAGCACGGCAGTGGCCGGCGAAGCTTCGGTGGAGGCATATGATGCGGTCGGCAGCACTGCCACGGTTTCCGGCAGCGCGAGATCGGCGACCTCCGTCGAAGCGGGCGCAATCTCGGCGTTCAAGGCCACGTCGGCGGCCGTCGAAAGATCGGTATTGAGAGCCGCTGTGTTGGTCTGGCAGCCCGACAGCAATGCCGTCGCCAATGCCACCGAGATCAGCAGGTGAGTCTTTATCGCCGGCAAATGCACACTCTGTTAATGATTTCGTCCCGCCCGACCCTCTCTACAACAACGTATGAGCCCCGGCAATCCACAGGTGGATACGGTTTTCGGGTGGCATGCGCACACAGATCATGGCACATTGTTCCTGATTTGTACCGAATTCACGCCAGCTGCCAGGACGAAAGGAACGGTCGTGGACCCCAGCATTTTCCATCCCCTGCCCGGCCGCGCCGTCTTCGAGACGGCCCTCGGCTTCATGGCGCTGGCATGGAGCAAAACCGGGCTTGTCAGGCTTTGCCTGCCGGAAAGAACCCGCGACGCCGCCGAGCGCCGGCTGCTGCGACTGGCCGGTCAGGCCACAGCCGCGGGCGACCATACGCCGCCACCATGGATCACCGCGCTGATCGCCGACATCAGGCGCTATGCCGACGGCGATGACGTCGATTTCTCCGATGTCCCGGTCGATCTCGCCGGCATCGACGATTTCCGCCGCGACATCTATGCCGCCGCCCGAAACCTTCACTATGGCGAGACCACCACCTATGGCGGGCTGGCCGAGAAGGCCGGCCGGAAGGGTCTGTTCCGCGAAACTGGCTCGGCACTGGGGGCGAACCCTATTCCCCTCGTCATTCCGTGTCACCGCATCCTCGCCGCCGGCGGCAAGATCGGCGGCTTTTCGGCAACCGGCGGCTCGAACATGAAGGAAAAGATGCTGGTGCTCGAGGGCGTGCGCGTTGGCCCGCCGCCATCCACCCAGGCATCGTTCGGGTTCTGACAGGGGATGAAAAGAAGAGCACACAACTGCGGGAGCTGCGCCTGACGGCGCGCTCCGGCGCGCAGAAAGCGTTTCAGAGCGAGATCAATTGTCCGCTTGCGTTCAGTCGCTCAGCGGAAACAGCCGGCGCTTGAAGAAATTGCGTTCGATTCGCTTGCAATTGTAGACCGGGCAGGACCGCGCATCGGCCGTCGGTACATATGCCCGGCGCGCCTCTTCGCCGGCCGAGCAGAAATGGTCGTTGGCGACATAACGATCATAACGCGGCACGCCCGACGTCGGCGACGTCCAGCGCAGGATCACCGCGCCCTGGTTGCGCACGACGCTCTGCGTCTGGGCGCAGCTCATTTTCGTCGATACGTAGCGCGACGCGGCCTGCGCTTCGGCGGCCATCAGTGTCAGGCACGCGGCAAGCAAAATAGCTTTCATGAGAACCTCCCGGACTTCGCGCAACGGCTGGCGCCGGCCGAACGTTACAGCGCCTCATCTTGCATCGCTCGCAATGCCATGGGCGCCAGGCAATATAACACCCTGCGCCCGCCATGGTTGCATGGCAATTGAGGCAGGTTTCAAGCGCCACTATTTGCAAGGGCTTGCACTTGCGGCCATTTGCCCTTATATCCGGCACGTTGATATTTCGGCCGACAGATCCGTGCCCCGCGACACTCTCGCGTTTGCAGACGTCTCTCCCCAAAATCTCGATACCACGACTGGGCATGCTCGCTTGGTCAAGAAAAACTGCAAACGACAAGGATATTCAAAATGGCTACTGGCACCGTTAAGTGGTTCAACGCAACCAAGGGCTTCGGCTTCATTCAGCCCGACGCAGGTGGCGCGGACGTTTTCGTCCACATCTCGGCTGTCGAGCGTTCGGGCATGGGCTCGCTGGCCGACGGCCAGAAGGTCAGCTTCGAAATCGAGCAGGACCGTCGCACGGGCCGTTCGTCGGCTGGCCAGCTCAAGGCAGTCTGATTTAAGGCGCGCGGGAGCGAAAGCTCCAATCGCGATGCAAGTCACGGATGTACTGGCGGCTGCGCGACAAGCGCGCCGGAATCTCTGACCCGAAGGACGATGCGGCAGATTGCCGTGAGCCCGGGTCAGGTGATCCAGGATCAGCTGCTGACAGCGGAAGGCGGGGTCACACCCCGCCTTTTTCTTTTTGCGCAGACAGGGTCGCGGCTCGAAACTCGCCTCGACGTCATAGAAAGGGGCCCGAAGATCGCATCTTCGGGCCTTCTTGCATTTCAGGATCAGGCGTTCACGGCAGCCAGGTCAGCGGCACATGGCCCTCGTCCGCTGCCACGCGGGCAAGCCAGGCCTTCACCGCAGGGAACGCATCCAGGTCATAGCCGCCGATGGTCGCGTCATGGGTGTAGGCATAGAGTGCAATATCGGCGACGCTCATCGCATCTCCGGCCAGGAACGGCGTCTTCTCGAGCTGCACCTGCATCACCCCAAGCGCCTTGTTGCCGCCGTCGAGCAAAGCCTGCATGCGCTCCGGCGTCGCCTGGGCGGCGCGCTCGGGGTATAGGAACATCGTCCGCCTGACAGCAACGAAGGGTTCGTGGCTGTACTGTTCGAAAAACAGCCATTGAAAGACCAGCGCCCGCTGGTAGGCGTCTGCCGGCAAAAGCCGTGTCCCTTCGGCCATGTGGAGCAGGATCGCGTTGGACTCGGCGAGGAAGCGGCCATCGTCGAGCTCGAGCAGCGGCACCTTTCCGTTGGCGTTCTTGGCGAGGTAAGCGGGCGTACGTGTGGAGCCGTCGCGCGAGCTGGTCTCGACATGGCGGAACGGCCGGCCGAGCTTGGCCATCAAAAGCCGCGGCTTGTAGCTGTTGCCGCTGTCGCTCATTCCATAGATCGTGATCATCGCATTCACCCCGTTTGGTCAGCGATTATCGTCCCTGAGGTGAGTCGATCCAGCGAATTGTTCTGGTGCGAGGCATCAGCTTTGGTGATCTTTCGTACCGCGTCAGCCGAACAAAGGCACCACCACGCATTCGCCGCGACGATATTGCGACGTTTCGCGCGCCCCTTCGGCAAACACACTGCCAACCAGCTTTGCAGGCTCGAGCAGATCGCCCTGGAACAGGTCGACACCGGCGCCAAGCGCAATTTCCAGGCGGCTCTCATTGTCGATGCCCTCAACGAGCACGTCGACACCAAGCGTCTTGAGTTCCGACACCACCGGACGCAGCAGCCGCCCGGTCGCGGCGTCGGCGCAGAAGCGTTCGAACGAGGCGCGATCGAGCCTGACGATATCGGGCAGCACACGCTTGACGGCGTCGACGTCATGCTGCGCCGAGCCTGGCTGCCCCAGAGCGACACGCATTCCAAGCGCCCGCAGTTCGCAGGCCAGCTTTTCGTCGCCGCCGATCTCGCAGATCAGTTGCGACGCCTCGAAACCTTCGCCCTTGAGGCGCCGGACCATGAAACCCAGATCGTCGAGATCGGGTGCATCACCATTGATGTCCTGCCTGAACAGCAGCGCGATGCCCTTGACGCCCATATTGTGGGCGTTGGCAAGCGGCAACACTGCCCAGACACGTCCGACGATCGCGCGTTCCTCATCGGCTATCTCGGCGAGGAATTCGCCAATCGCGACCGGCCGTCCCTCGCGATACGGCACCACCTGGGCGTCGGCGGCGACCGGCGTCAGGCGGCCGTCTTCATGCCGGAAGATCGGTTGGATCGCGCAACGCAGGCGAAACTCACCGTGAACGCCGAACTCCAGGCCAATTTCGTCGGCGGCGATCCTTGCCACCAGGTCCCGAGGCAACGCGCCAAACCCGAAAACCACGTCACTCATGCACTGTCCTCTTGCCGAAGCTTCGGCTTGATCGCGGCGCGCGAACGGCAACCGCATCGGCAACTCCGGCGGGCAAAAGCTCCGTCCGGTGATCTCCGGCGGCTTCGGGCGCCACCGGTTCGAAGTGGGAAAAATTCGCCGGCACGATTTCCGGCAGGGCCAGAACGAAGCCCTGCACCATCGAGGCGCCGGAACGCTCGGCCAGTTGCAACTGCCAGCTTTCCTCGAGCCCCTCGAAAACTGTGCGGATGCCCTTGTCCTCGAAATTCGCCACCATCTCCTTGAGCAGCGCGAAACCCGCGCCCGATTCCATCAGCCGGCTGATCCAGTGGGCATCGAACTTGACGATGTCGGGCTTGATGTCGCGGATGCGCTTGATGTCGGAGTCGTCCGAGCCGAAATCGTCGACTGCGATGCGCAGGCCGCTCCCTTTCAGCGCCCTGACAAATTCGAACAGCGCCTCTTCCGAGGCCGGCTTCTTCTCGGTGACCTCGCAGACGATGCGGCGCGGATCGATGCCGGTTTCGTTGAGCACCTGGCGCATGTCGCGCAGCGCGTGTTCCGAGATCGAGCGGTCGAGAAACACCGATGGATCGAAATTGATGAAGATCGACGCTTCCTTGGGTAGGAACACGGCGGCGTTCAGGAGGTGCAGCGTCCGGGTCAGCGTTTCGACATGCAGCCGCTCGATGCCTTCCACGGCAGCGAAGAAGATGCCTGGTGGCACGGCCTCAGTCCCGCGAAACGGCCTGATCAGCCCTTCGAAGGCGGTGACCAGCAAGCGGCCCGACTGAAAGGCGTAAATCGGCTGAAACGCGCTGCGCAGGGCATGCACACCCCAGACGCCGGACGCAGATCCGTCGTCGTGCCGGATGATTTGGGCGAGCCCGATGCTCTTCGACACGGTCCGTCCTATTTCCGGAAAGCTGCGAAATTGCCCCGCCAAAATCTCATCGAAGATTTGATCGGCGGTTAACGCGATGGCTCAAACTTGAACGAACGCCGCCCAGCCGACTGTTTATGCACAGCTTCCACCGGCTTCTGGACCATCACATCCAGGCCTCCCGAAACGTCAATCCGCTTGCGATTCCCTGCGTCATGCGACATTACAGCGCCGCGCATTCCGTTGGATGCGCAAAGGCGGTCGAGCGACCGCGCCCTTTCCGAACCGGAGACCTGAAGTCATGGCCTTTCTTGCCGATGCCCTTTCCCGCGTTAAGCCTTCCGCGACCATCGCGGTCACGCAGAAAGCGCGCGAGCTGAAAAACGCCGGTCGCGACGTCATCGGCCTCGGCGCAGGCGAGCCGGACTTCGACACCCCGGACAATATCAAGAATGCAGCGATCGAAGCGATCCGCCGCGGCGAGACCAAGTACCCGCCGGTCTCCGGCATCGCACCGCTGCGCGAGGCCATTGCCGCCAAGTTCAAGCGCGAAAACAATCTCGACTACAAGCCGGAGCAGACAATCGTCGGCACAGGCGGCAAGCAGATCCTGTTCAACGCCTTCATGGCGACGCTAAACCCCGGCGACGAAGTCATCATCCCCCGTCCCTACTGGGTCAGCTATCCCGAGATGGTGGCGATCTGCGGCGGCACCTCGGTGTTCGCCGAAACGTCGATCGACAACGGCTTCAAGCTGACGGCGGCGGAACTTGAGCGCAGGATCACGCCGAAGACCAAGTGGCTACTGATGAACTCGCCGTCGAACCCGTCAGGTGCCGCCTACACCGAAGCCGAGCTGCGCGCCATCGCCGACGTGCTGCTCAAGCATCCGCATGTCTGGACGCTGACCGACGACATGTACGAACACCTGACCTATGGCGACTTCGTCTTCAAGACCATCGCCGAAGTCGAGCCCGCGCTCTATGACCGGACGCTGACGATGAACGGCGTGTCGAAAGCCTATGCCATGACCGGCTGGCGCATCGGCTATGCCGCCGGTCCGATCGCGCTGATCAAGGCGATGGACATGATCCAGGGGCAGCAGACCTCGGGCGCCTGCACCATCGCTCAGTGGGCGTCGGTCGAAGCACTCAATGGCCCGCAGGACTTCATCGCCAAGAACAAGGCGATCTTCCAGGCCCGCCGCGACCTCGTCGTGTCGATGCTCAACCAGGCGCGCGGCATCACTTGCCCGTCGCCGGAAGGCGCCTTCTACGTCTACCCGTCCTGCGCCGGCCTGATCGGCAAGAAGACGCAAGGCGGCAAGATCATCGACGGCGACGAAACCTTCTGCTCCGAGCTGCTTGAAGCCGAAGGCGTGGCGGTGGTGTTCGGTTCGGCCTTCGGCCTCGGCCCGAACTTCCGCATCTCCTACGCGACGTCGGAGAAGCTGCTCGAGGAAGCCTGCACGCGCATCCAGCGCTTCACGGCATCGCTCGTCTGAGCAAAGCCCTAAGGCGAAAAAGGGAGCCCGGCTTCGGCCGGGCTTCCTTTGCCGGTTGCATAAGGCAACTTTTAATTGTATGCAGATGCCAACAGAAACCTTCTGAATCTCATACGCTATCATACATTTGCATATTGCCGTACCGGTACAATCTGTTACTCTAAAGTAACTATATCCGCCCCCATTGGCGGAATCGTGCAGAGGCAGTCAGAGGCAGCAATTGTATCAGCGCAGACAGCAGCAGCAGGGGCGAAGGAGCAGAAGTCTGCTCTCATGCCTGTTGTTGTTGTTGCTATCGCTCTTTGCTGCACTCAGCGTCTCGGTTGCATCGACCCACGCGCACGCGGCCGGCTATCATCCTGAAGCAAATCTCTCGCTCGACGAAGGCACCGATCGGGTCACCGATGACCCCGGTACGCTTCCCGCCTGCAGCGACACATGCCTTGCCCTTGCCGAACTGAACGGGGACGGCAGCGACGACAGCGCCCTGCTGCGTATCGCCAACACCCTTTCGGCCGTCGATCTGACCAGCGGTTCGCTGGCCATCGACCCGCTTTTCAGCTTCCTGCGCTACCGAACCAGCGAGCCGCGCGCGCCTCCGGCTCGCGCCTGAACGGCGCAACGCGCCCCACCTGCGCCGCATGATCGGTCGGCAACGGCTACAGCATCAAGCTCGCCGTCAGGGCTGGTCACATCTGCCCCCTCCGGGACATTCCCGAAACAGTCTCAGGAATCATCATGTCTAAGACTCATCCACTCGGATTCCGTATCGAACGCGACCTCAAGGAGGCGCTCGTCAAGGCAGCCAAGGATGACCACCGCTCGGTGTCATCGATGGTTGAGATCATCATTGCAAGGTGGCTGCGCGATCGCGGCTACCTCGTCGAGAAGGAAGAACGGGCCGCCTGAGCCCGCTTCCCCGCAATCCTGCCCGGCGCGCAATTTGGCGCCGGGCAGCATCCGCCGGACATGCCCGGCATACCAGGTCTTCTTCACTGGCAAACGCATAAGTTCAGCCGTCCGCGTTTTCTCGCCAGGCCCTGCATCATCGTTTGCAATGCAGCATAAAAGCCCGCGACGACTTCGCGCTTGCCTCTACGACCAAAGTCATAATCCCAAAGCAGCGATGGATAACGGCCGTATCGCGGCGTTATCAATTCGACGTCGTTTGGTCAGGCGGATTCGCGCGGAGATTGCTCTCCAGGCCCTTGCCGCCGGCACTCTGGGAGGAGATTTTTATGGCAATTTCGGCAACCGCCGGCGCCCGTGCGCGCGGCATGTCGCGAGAAGAGAAGAAAGTCATCTTCGCTTCGTCGCTCGGTACCGTCTTCGAATGGTACGATTTCTATCTTTACGGTTCACTCGCTGCCTTCATCGGTGCGACCTTCTTTGCCTCGTATCCCGAGGCCACCCGCAACATCTTCGCGCTGCTCGCCTTCGCAGCAGGCTTCCTGGTTCGCCCGTTCGGCGCGCTGGTCTTCGGCCGCATCGGCGATCTCGTCGGCCGTAAATACACTTTCCTCGTCACCATCCTGATCATGGGCCTGTCGACCTTCTTTGTCGGTCTGCTGCCCGGCTCGGCCACCATCGGCATCGCCGCGCCGATCATCCTGATTGCGCTGCGCATGCTGCAGGGCCTGGCACTCGGCGGTGAATATGGCGGTGCTGCGACCTATGTCGCCGAGCACGCGCCCGACGACCGTCGCGGCTACTACACTTCGTGGATCCAGACTACGGCGACGCTCGGCCTCTTCCTGTCGCTGATCGTTATCCTGGTCGTCCAGACTTGGCTCGGCAAGGAAGACTTCGCCGCCTGGGGATGGCGCGTTCCGTTCCTGCTTTCGTTCATCCTGCTTGGCATCTCGGTGTGGATCCGTCTGTCGCTGTCGGAATCGCCGACCTTCCAGCGCATGAAGGAAGAGGGCAAGGGTTCCAAGGCGCCGCTGTCGGAAGCCTTCGGCCAGTGGAAGAACGCCAAGATCGCGCTGCTCGCACTGTTCGGCCTCACCGCCGGCCAGGCCGTGGTGTGGTACTCGGGCCAGTTCTACGCGCTGTTCTTCCTGACAAACGTGCTCAAGGTCGATGCACAGTCGGTCAACATCATGATCGCCGTTTCGCTGCTGCTCGGTACCGGTTTCTTCGTCTTCTTCGGCTGGCTGTCGGACAAGATCGGCCGCAAGCCGATCATCATGGCCGGCCTGGCGCTTGCCATCGTCACCTACTTCCCGCTGTTCAAGGCGCTGACCTGGGCCGCAAACCCGGCACTGGCCACTGCCCAGCAGAACGTTCGTGCCACCGTCACTGCCGCTCCTGGCGACTGCAAGTTCCAGTTCAACCCGGTGGGCACAGCCAAGTTCACCACCTCCTGCGATATCGCGACGTCGTTCCTGACCCGCAATTCGGTTCCTTATGACGTCGTCACCACGGCCGCCGCCGGCACTCCTGCCACGGTCAAGATCGGCGAAGCAACCGTCACCTCCTATGACGCCGTCGCCGCCGGCGATGCCGCCAAGGCGAACGACGCCGCCTTCGTCAAGGCGGTCAACATCGCTCTCCACGACGGCGGCTATCCGCTGGTCCGTGGTGCCGCAAAGGTTGCCGACCAGAAGCTGGACGCCTTCGTCGCTGCCAACCCCGAGCTGAAGCTCGACGCAGCCGCGATCCGCGGTGGCGAAAAGGCAACCATGCCAACCGAACAGGCGATCAAGGACAAGCTTGTGACCGCGGAAGAAGCAGCCGGTGCACCTGAAGTCGGCTTCTTCAACATCCCCGGCGGCGGCTCGTTCTCGATGGTCGCCGATCCGGCTGCCGTCAACAAGCCCATGGTGATCGGCATCCTGTTCATCCTGGTCGTGTACGTGACGATGGTCTATGGTCCGATCGCCGCAATCCTGGTCGAAATGTTCCCGACCCGCATCCGCTACACCGGCATGTCACTGCCCTACCACATCGGCAACGGCTGGTTCGGCGGCCTGCTGCCTGCGACCGCCTTCGCCATGAGTGCCGCGGCCGGCGATATCTACTACGGCCTGTGGTACCCCATCGCGATTGCCGCAATGACGCTGATCATCGGTGTGATCTTCGTCAAGGACACGCTGGGCACCAACCTCAACGCCAAGGACTGATCCGCGGCACCAGTAAGAAGAGCCCGGCAGGTGCAAACCTGCCGGGCATTTTCTTTTCCTGGTCCGACCCTTTAGTCAGCCTCGAACATCAGCGAGCGGTGCGTGGCAGCCCCTGCCATGGCCCCGTCGCCCACCGACAGCGCCACCGAGCCTGCCGCCCGCGCAATGTCGCCACATGCGAACACGCCCTTCACCGTCGTCTGCTTCATCGCGTCGGTCCTGACGAAATTGCCCATCGGCCCAGCCTCCAGTTCGCAGCCCAGCTGTTCGACCCACGGGATCTGAAGCGATGTCCTGGGCATGGTAAACAGCCCGTCCAGTTCAAACATCCGACCATCGTCGAGCACGAGGTCGGCGCCCTCGCCCCTGACCTCGCGGACGAGTGCGGCCTCGACCGTCGCGCCGCGCGCAGCAAGCTGCCGAATCTGCTCGGCGTCGGGCGTGAACACGCCATTGGTGAACAGCGTCGTCGTGCCCCAGTCGGGCAGCATCAGTGCGTGATGCATGGAGTGCTCCGAAACGGCGAGCACGCCGATCCGGCCCTGGTTCAGCTCATAGCCATGGCAATAAGGACAATGAAAGACGGATCTGCCCCAGCGCTGGCGCAGGCCGGGGATTTCGGGCAGGCTGTCGGAGACCCCGGCCGCCAGCACCAATCGCCTGGCGCTCGCCACACGGCCAGTGCCGAGATCGACGGCGAAACCACCTTCGATCCGCCGCGCACCTTCTGCCCTGCCCTCCAGCCACGTCACGCCGGGATAACGCTCGAGCTGCTCACGCGCCTCGGCGGCAATCGCGCCCGGCTCGCGGCCATCTTGGCCGAGGAAGCCATGGGAATGCGCGGCAAAGCGGTTGCGCCGCTCGCCCACGTCAATGACCAGAACCTTGCGCCTGGCGCGGGCAAGCTGCAGGCCCGCCGACATCCCCGCATAACTGCCGCCGACGATGATGACGTCGTAGTCCATGGCCAAAAATCCTTTGAAGCGGCCCTGTGGTCGCGCTGTGCTTCCCCAGCGGGTCGAAGAGCTTTCGCATTTTCACGACACTTCATATGTTACATGACTGTGGTCGTCAAGCTTCACGCAACTCCTGTTGTTGCGTGACCGACTATCTGTTAGGCCTGACCAGACGCCGGCAGCGAGCTGAACCGCGCCAAAAAGCCGAAAGAACAGCACGATGAGATCCGACACCCGCCTCTCCCGCATGCTGCATGTGCTGATCCACATGCAGCACCACGAGGGAACCGCGACCTCGGACGCAATCGCCATGATGCTCGGCACCAACCCAGTGGTCGTACGCCGGACCATGGCTGGCCTGCGCGATCAGGGTTATGTCCGCTCGGAGAAGGGCCATGGCGGCGGCTGGCTGCTGGCGCGGTCGCTGGAGGAGATCACGCTGCTCGACATCCACAAGGCGCTAGGCACCCCACAGCTCTTCGCCATCGGCCTCGCCGGCGACAACCCGAGCTGCACCATCGAGCAGGCGGTCAACACCTCGCTCGCCGAAGCGATGGACGCGGCCGAGGCGATCCTTTTGGCCAAATTCGGCAAGGTCACGCTGGCGGAGCTGGCCGAGGGCGCGGCGAAGGTCGCAAACGGCAGGCTGACGATGGAGCACCTTTAGGGTCTTTCTTCGCGATCTCACTGCAGGCGACGATCATCCGCAGGCTGACGGTTAACGAGCTTTCACAAAACCGACGATGGAATTCTCTCTCCAGCAACAACGGGTTCTACGTCGATAGAATCCGGGGTCTTGGGAGGAGCCATCAATGACAATAGCGCAGATGAATTGGGGGCGACTGAAGTGCCCGGCCAACGATCCGCGATTGAAAGAATCTATGGACGGCCTTGGAGACGTCTACCGCTTGGCAGAAGCTCACCCTGGGTTCCTGTGGCGGATAGCTGATGACGCAATAGCTGCGGAAACGAAGGCCTGCGGCTTCGACAATCGCATGTCCGCAACTGTCTCGCTCTGGAGGAGCCTGGACGATCTCCACGATTAAACCTTCAACTCACTGCATGGAATCTACCTCAAGCGAACCTCCGAATGGTTCGAGAAGATAGATGAGCCTCAGCTGGTCACCTGGTTCATTGAGAATAGCAACGTCAGACCAACCTTCGCTGAAGCTTGGGAGCACTGATCTCACTTCAAGAATCCGGATTGTCAGATCGAGTATACGACTGGCGAAAGTAGCGCTGCCGAACCGACTGTCGTCGGGCAGCAACCCTTGTGCATCCGCCCCCTCAGCCGCCTTGCGTGTCGGTCTGCAGCCCGCCGCGGCCACGCAGCAGCAAGCTCAGCACGGCGCCGCAGATGGCGATGGCGCTGCACAGCAATGCGGCGACCTTGAGCGCTTGTCCCAAGGCATCGCGCGCCGCCTCGATCTGCACACCGGCATTGTCCGGCCCAAGTGCTGCGTTCATCGGCAACGCCGCAAGCTGCGGATGGTCCACAAGCGCCAGTTGGTAGAGCATCGTCAGCAGGCTGCCGAGTACGGCGATGCCAAATGCACCGCCCAGTTCGGTGCTGGCCTCGGACAAGCCGGCGGCGGCACCGGCATGTGATGCCGCCACCGAGCCGACAATGACGTCGGTCGTCATGGTGAAGACTGGCGCCAGCCCAAGCGAGAACAGGCAGTAGGCCGCAATCATCAGCGTGAGATCGCCGCTGGCGGCTGCGGCTCCCGCCAGCGCGAAGCCACCGGCTGCGACGAGGAAACCGAGCGCCATCAACGCAACCGTGCCGAGGCGTGATGCAATCGCCGGCGCCGCAATTGCACCGGCGATGAACGCCACGCCCGACGGCGCCGAGGCCACTCCGGCCTGCAACTCCGTCAGGCCGAGGCCGAGCTGGAAATACAGCGCCATCAGCAGGAACATGCCGAAGGCAACGAAAAAACCGAGAATGTTGATCGTCAGCGCTGCCGAAAAGCGCGGCGAGGCAAACATATCGAGGTCGAGGAACGGAACCGCGAGCCGCCGCTGCCGGTGCAGGAACAATGTCGTGGCAACAATGCTCACTGCCAGCGCGAGACCGGCCTCGCCGCTCCAGCCGTCCATCGCCACCTTCTTGATGGCATAGACCAGGCCAAGTACCGCCACCAGCAAGCTGAGCGCGCTTGCGACGTCGGGGCGTGGCGCCGCGCCGTCGCGCGCTTCCGGCAGCATCTTCGGGCCAAGAACCAGAAGCAGGGCCATGACGGGCAGGTTGATCAGGAACACGGATCCCCACCAGAAATATTCGAGCAGCACGCCGCCAACCAGTGGACCGACGGCACCACCGGCGGAGAAGCTGGCGATCCAGACGCCGATCGCCTTGCTGCGATCCTCGGGGTGCGGAAACAGGTTGCGCACCATCGACAGCGTCGACGGCGCAAGCGTCGCTGCGGCAATGCCCATCAGCGCGCGCGCCGCGATCATCATCGGCGCCGAGCTCGCGAAGGCAGCGATCAGAGACGCCACGCCGAAGGCGAATGCGCCCCACAGCAACAGGCGCCGGCGGCCGATGCGGTCGCCGACGACGCCCATCGGGATCAGCGCGGCGGCCAGGATGAAGCCATAGATGTCCACCATCCACAACAGCTGAGCTGGCGTCGGGTCGAGATCGGCCGCCAACTCCGGCAGTGCAAGGTTCAGCACCGTCAGATCCATCGAGTACAGCAGGCACGGCAAGGCGAGGATCGCCATCGCCAACCATTCACGGCGCCCCGCCCGGGGCAAATCGCCATGCTCTTCCATCTTCGCCTCTCCTGGAGCGCTTGATCGACAGGTACGCGCGTGACAATGTTGATATGTGTGAACTAACTACTCCTAAAAAGCAACTACTTGGTTTTTAATGAGAACTGAAAAGAGCAGAAGCTACCACGACGGCTGTGCGACGGCGCATGCGCTTGACCTGATCGGTGAGCGCTGGGCGCTGCTTGTCGTCCGCGAGTTGCTCTTCGGGCCCAAGCGTTTCACCGACCTGCGCACCGACCTGCGCACCATCAGCCCCAACGTGCTGACCCAGCGCCTGGAAGCGCTGGAGGCAACAGGCATCGTGCGCCGGCGCAAGCTGCCGCCGCCTGCCGCGTCCTGGATCTATGAACTGACCGAGTGGGGCAGCGAGCTCGAGGACACCATCGTCACTCTGGGCAAATGGGCCGCCCGTTCGCCGTTCCTGGAACAGGGCCTGCCGATCAGCCGGGCCGGGTTGCTGCTGGCCATGCGGGCGATGTACAGACCACAAGACGACGGCGGCTTCTGCATCTGCCTCGACATGCCCGACGGCACGGCTGTCGTCTCCGGCACAGCTGAAGGCTTCGACATCCAGTTCGGCGACGAGGCCTTGAAGTCAGCGCAAGCCATGTTCTCCGGCACCTCAAGCGTTCTCGACAGCATTCTGTTCGGCGGCGTCTCCGTCGAGGCGGCGGTGAAGGCGGGCGATGCCAGGATCACCGGGGACATGTCGGCCATGGCCAAGCTGCTGCGGGCATTCCCGATGCCGCCGGCGGCGCCCGGCCTGGCGCCCTAGCGGCATGCCGGCGCGCTGAGGGCACTGGCTTGGTCGTTTCCCGCACCTGCTTTCTGGCGCAGGTCCTGGACTTGGCTCATAAGCACCAGACATCTTTCCCCGAGGTCGCCACTCCATGCCCCTGCACATCAACACGCCGCTGCTCGAATCCCGGCCGCTGAGCCTCGCCGCCGGGCGCTCGATCTGGCTGAAGATGGATGCGCTGCAGCCACCGGGCTCCTTCAAGATTCGCGGCATAGGTGCTGCCTGCGAACATCATGCCAAGGCGGGCAAGCGCCGCTTCGTCTCGTCCTCCGGCGGCAATGCCGGCATCGCGGTCGCTTACGCCGGCCGCCGGCTTGGCATGCCGGTGTCGGTCTTTGTCCCGGAAACGGCAACGGAATTGGCCAAGGCGCTGATCCGCCAGGAGGGCGCGGAGGTCATCGTCCATGGCGCGTCATGGCAAGAGGCCAACGAACGCGCCATGTCGGCGCTCGATGCCGACACGGCCTTCATCCACCCCTTCGACGACCCGCTGCTCTGGACCGGCCACGCGACGATGATCGACGAGGTCGTCGCGGAAGGTTTGTCCTTCGACGCGGTTGCCCTGTCGGTCGGCGGCGGCGGGTTGATGTCGGGCATTGTCGAGGGCCTGGCCCGCAACAGCCTCGCGCATATCCCGATCATCGCGGTCGAAACAGAGGGCGCTGCCTCGCTTGCTGTCGCCATGGAGGCCGGCCAGCGGGTGCAGTTGCCGGCCATTACCAGCATCGCCACCTCACTCGGCGCCCGCATTGTCAGCGAGCGCGCCTTCGAAGTGACGCAGACCCAGTCCGTCGACAGCGTCGTGGTCAGCGACCATGCTGCCGTCGAGGCCTGCCTGCGCTTCCTCGACGATCACCGGGTACTGGTCGAACCGGCCTGCGGCGCAACGCTTGCTCTCGCCTACAGCCATATGGATGCGCTCTCGCGCTACAACCGCGTACTGATGATCGCCTGCGGCGGCGCCACCGCGTCGTTGGCCCAGTTGCAGGCGTGGCACACTGCCTGATCCTTCGGCATCGGCCTTGGTGCGCGACGAGCTACCAGGGCGAGCGCGCGGCCAGGCGGCCGATGGCGACGAAGATCGCCAGCGCGACAACGCCGAGCAGGATGGTAAAGGACAGCGCCCAGGAAATGCCGATGGTGGCCATGGCGAAGGCCAGTGCGAAGGGGGCGACGGCAGAGACGATCAGCCGGGCCGACATGGCGCGGCCCTGCAGCCGGCCGTAGCCGTCGCTGCCGAACAGCGCCAGCGGCAGCGCGCCGGTGACGATGCTGAACAGACCATTGCCCATGCCGAAGATGACGGCGAAGGTCATTGCACCCGCTATCGACGGAGCGGTTGCCAGCAACACACCCACGCCAGCGGTCATCAGCACAGCCGAGATGATCGCGAGTGTCAGTGGCGCGAGGTTGATGCCGGCCACCATGTTGATGAAGCGGCTGAGCACCTGGGCGGGTCCGAACAGCGTGCTGACGACAGCAGCCGTGGCGCCGAGCCCAAGGCCTGAGAGCAGCGGCACCATGTGGACCAAAATTGCCGCGCTCACCAGGTTCTGTACCGAGAGCGCAATCACCATCAGGGCGAAACCGAGCGGACGCACGGCAGCGGCAAGCGAACCCTCGACATGTTGGTGCGGCTCGGTGGCAATCTGGCCTTGCCCTGTCCGCCGAAACGACAGCCAGGCATGCAGCGGCAGGCAAACGACCAGGTTGAGGACGGCGAAGACGAGATAGACCGCCTGCCAAGACATCTGCGCGTGCAGTGCCGTGGTGATTGGCCAGAAGGCAGTCGAGGCGAAGCCGGCGATGAGCGTCAGATAGGTGATGTTGCGCTGGGCGTCGCGCGGCGATATCTGGACGAGCAGCGCAAAGGCCGCGCCATACTGGACGAGGTTCGAGGCGACCTGGATCGCCACCAGCGCGATGACGAAACTGATCGCTTCAGGAGCTGCCGCACAGGCGACCAGTGCTGCGGCCGCGACAGCCGAACCGGCCGTCATGATGCGGCCGGCGCCATAGCGGTCAATCCAGTTGCCAGGCCAGGGCGCGGTCAGTCCGCCGACGAGCAGTGCCGCCGACAGCGCGCCGAATAGCCACTCGACCGGCCACGACAAGTCCTTGGCCATGTCGTGGGCAAGAATGGAAAAGCTGTAGTAGAGCGTGCCGTATCCGACGATCTGGGTGATGCCGAGCGCGATGACGGCGGCAATCGGCGAACGCACGGCGGTCATCGGGAAATCGGCTCGTTCTCGGTCTTTGCTGCCGCCTCCTTCCAATGTCCGCCGCATCAGGTCAAGCGGCGTGAGGCCCTGGCACAACTCATGCGCCCTGGCAAAAGCCAAGCCTTGCCGGTGATCGAAGCAACGTTCGAAGCGTGCGCCCACCCAACCGCAAGCAGGTTGGGCGCGTCGTCCAGAGAAACTGCGCAGTCCAAACAGCAGACAACGCCTGCTCCAGCGTTACCGGAGCAGGCGAAGCGCCCTCGCCTATGCATTCACCCAGCATTTGGTCAGCGCATGGCCGCCCATCAGCTCGCCATTGGGATCGTCGACCCAGCCGCCGACCTTGGTGCCGGTCGCGTCGATGTAGTTGTTGAACATCGGCACGATGACGCCGCCCTCGTCGCGCAGGATCACGGCTGCCTGACGGTAGAGGTCCTTGCGCCTGGGCTGGTCGAGCTCGCCGCGCGCCGACAGGATCAGCTTGTCGAAATCGTCGCGGAAGAAGCGGGTGTCATTCCACTCGGCCTTGGACAGATAGGCGATGGAATAGACCTGGTCCTGCGTCGGCCTGCCGGTCCAGTAGGACATCGAGAAGGGCTGCTTGTTCCACACTTCCGACCAGTAGCCGTCGCCCGGCTCGCGCTTGACCTCGAGCGTTATGCCGGCCTTGGCCGCACTCTGCTGGTAGAGCTGGGCGGCATCGACAGCACCTGGGAAGGCGACGTCGGAGGTCCGCAGCAGCACCGGGCCGCTATGACCCGACTTCTTGTAGTGGAACGCCGCCTTGTCAGGATCGTAGGCGCGCTGCTCGATGTCGTCGGAGAACATCGCATAGGCCTTGGTCACCGGCATGTCGTTGCCGATCGAGCCGTAGCCGCTCAGCACCTTCTTGACCATCTCCTCGCGGTCGACGGCATATTTCAGCGCCAGCCTCAGATCGTTGTTGTCGAAGGGTGCGGTGTTGCAATGAGCGATGAAGACGTAGTGGCCCTTGCCCGGCACGTTGCGGATCTCTACGCCCGGCACGCGCTTGATCAGGTCGACGATCTTCGGTTCGACCCGGTTGATCAGATCGACCTGGCCGCCCTGAAGTGCGGCAGTGCGCGCTGTCGCGTCGTTGATCACAACGATCTCGATCTGGTCGGCATGGCCGCGCTTGTCGGAACCCCAGTAGTTCTTGCTCAACTCGCCGACATGGCGCACGCCCGGCTCGTTGACCATCACCTTGTAGGGGCCGGTGCCGATGCCTTCGGTCGGATTGTCCTTGCCGCCAATTGGCTGAATCATGAGGTGATAGTCGCTGACCACGTAAGGCAGGTCGGCATTGGCCTCCTTGAGCTGGATGACGACATAGTCGCCGTCGACCTTCATGCTTTCGAACTGGCTGACGAAGGCAAGTGCCGCCGATTTCGAATTGGCGTCGGCATGGCGCTCCAGCGTCGCCATCACGTCATCAGGCGTAAGCTCCTTGCCATTGTGGAAGGTCACGCCCTTGCGGATCTTGAAATGCCAGGTCTTGGCGTCGTCGGAGGCTTCGTAGCTTTCGGCCAGGCGCGGCTCGATCTCGCCCGCCGGCGACACTTCCAGCATCTGCTCGCCCCAGCTGCGGCCAAGCGTGTAGGGCACCTGGCTCGCCCATGTCGCCGGGTCGAGGCTGTCGGTGGCGGCACCGCCGACCATGCCGGCCTTGAGCACGCCGCCCTTGACCGGCGCTTGCGCTTGTGCGGCACCGGCCAGCAGCGTGTTGGCCGAAAGGCCCATGACTCCAAGGGCTGCGGCACGGCCGAGAAAGTCGCGGCGCGACATCCGTCCACTGACGACGAGACGGCTGAGATGGTCGAGTTCACGAGACATTGGACTGCGTTCCTCCAGATGGGCGCGACTTGATGTCGTCATGGTTCCCCTACGTAATATTGAGTGGCGGGCCGCTTCACGCTGCCCGCCGGACGCGACATCTGATGGCGCTTTTGGAATAGCTGGCTTTTCTGCTGCCGCCGCATCAACCCTTGCCTTGCAAGGCTCTTGCCCTGCCTTCAAAGCCGTGTGACGATGTCGCCAACGGGGAGGAAGTTCTCAGACGAATTTGCCCGCGACGGCCGCACAGGCCGGCCGCCGCATTCAGGGAAAAATGCCTGAGTGGAGGTCAGCTCTCATGGGTAGTCGCGCCGGAGGAAGACGCACGGGACCGAAGTGCATCGCCATCGTCGGTCCCTTCGCCAGCGGTAAAACCACACTTCTCGAAGCCCTTCTCGCCCGCACGGGCGCCATTTCCAAGCAGCACCCGGTCGCCTCCGGCAACACGGTCTCCGACCACTCGGCCGAGGCCAAGGCGCATGCCATGAGCGTCGAGGCGGTCTTCGCCACCACCCAGTTCATGGGCGAGGCCATCACCTTCGTCGACTGCCCCGGCTCGGTCGAGTTCGCCTTCGAGGCCGAGCCCATCCTTGCCGCCTGCGACCTCGCCGTCGTCGTCGCCGAGCCCGACGAGAAGAAGATCCCAGCCTTGCAGTTGATCATGCGCAAGCTCGACGATCTCGGCGTGCCGCGTATCCTGTTCCTCAACAAGATCGACAAGGCAGCCGCCGGCGTCCGCGACACGCTGAAGCTGCTGCAGCCGGTCAGCCGCACGCCGCTGCTCCTGCGTCAGATCCCGCTGCGCAAGGACGGCGTCGTCGTCGGTTCGATCGACCTCGCGTTGGAGCGCGCCTACATCTACCGCGAATATGCCGAGAGCGAGATCGCCGACATCCCAAGCGACGACAAGGCGCGCGAACTCGAAGCCCGCTTCGCCATGCTGGAAACCCTCGCCGACCATGACGACCAGTTGATGGAGCAGTTGCTCGAGGAGATCGAGCCGCCCAAAGATGAAATCTTCGATGACCTTGCCGCCGACCTGCGCGACGGCGCGGTCACGCCGGTGCTGATCGGCTCGGCCGAAAAGGGCAATGGCGCGCTGCGCCTGCTCAAAGCGATCCGCCACGACGCCCCCGACATCGAGGCAACGCGCAAGCGCCTCGGCATATCCGACGGCAGCGCTGCGGTCGTCCAGGTCATGAAGACCATCCACACCTCCCACGCCGGCAAGCTGTCGGTGTCGCGCATCCTGTCCGGCCAGGTCGCCGATGGTACGGAGCTCTGGCTCAACGCCACCGACACCTCGAAGGTCTCGGGCATTTACCGCTTGCTCGGCAAGGAGCAGTCCAAGCAGTCGGGCGCCGGCGCCGGCGACACCGTCGCGCTCGGCAAGCTCGAACATGCCGCGACCGGCCAGACGCTGACCACGGCCAAGGGCGGCATCAAGCCGCTGGTCAAACTGGAGCCGCCCAAGCCGGTCTATGCCTTTGCGCTGCGCCCCAAGGAGCGCAAGGACGAGGTCAAGATGTCGGCGGCGATCCAGCGCCTGGCCGAGGAAGATCCCTCGCTCACCTTGCACCACAACCAGGACTCGGCGGAAACTGTTCTATCCGGCCATGGCGAGATGCATCTGAGGGTGGTGCGCGAGCGGCTCGAAGGCCGCAATCAGATCGCCGTCGAGGGTCACGCGCCGGCGGTGCCCTATCGCGAGACCATTCGCAAATCGGTCCAGCAGCGCGGCCGCCACAAGAAGCAATCGGGCGGTCACGGCCAGTTCGGTGATGTCGTCATCGAGATCAAGCCGCTGCCGCGCGGCTCGGGTTTCGAGTTCACCGACACCATCACAGGCGGCGTCGTGCCCAAGCAATACATCCAGTCGGTCGAAGCAGGCGCGCGCGACTTCCTCAAGACCGGCCCGCTCGGCTTCCCCGTCGTCGACATCGCCATCAACCTGTCTGACGGTTCGTTTCACTCGGTCGATTCCTCCGACATGGCGTTCCAGATGGCGGCGAAGATCGCGATGAAGGAGGGTATGCCGAGTTGCTCGCCGGTGCTGCTCGAACCGGTCATGAAGGTCGAGATATTCACCCCCTCCGATGCCACGGCGCGCATCATCGCACTGGTGCCGCAGCGCCGCGGCCAGATCCTCGGCTACGACGCCCGCACCGATTGGCCCGGCTGGGATGTCGTCGAGGCGACGATGCCGCAATCGGAGATCGGCGACCTGATCATCGAGCTGCGCTCAGCCACCGCCGGTGCCGCCACCTACCGCGCCGAGTTCGACCACATGGCCGAACTCACCGGCCGCCTCGCCGACGAAGCGATGCAGTCGGGCGGCAAGGCCGCGTGAGATCAGCAGCCGGGCGGTCCACGCGGGTCGTCCGGCAGCTCTCCTCACGCTCTGTTGATCTCCCATCCGGGACGGCGCTGTAACGCGACGACGTTTCCACGCGTATGTGAACGTGACAGCGTTGATTTCGCCGTCCGCAGGGGCGACCTTGCGGCCAGCCTATTGGAGAGCAAGCATGGCATTCATTCACCGCCGACCGTCCTGGGCAATTCCGGAAGCGCTGGCGACACCCGAGCACATCTTCCTCAACCGCCGCAGCATTCTGGCCGGCATGGGGCTTGGGCTCGCGGCCGCAGCCCTGCCCCGCAAGGCGCGCGCCGAGGAGGCCGATCCGACCGCCGATCTCTATCCGGCCAAGCCGAATGCCACCTACAAGCTCGACCGTGCGCTGACGCCCGAAGCGATCAACGCCAACTACAACAACTTCTACGAATACGGCACCTACAAGGAAATCGCGGCCAACGCCCAGCAGCTCAAGACGCGGCCGTGGGACATCCAGATCGGCGGCCTTGTCGACAAGCCGATGACGCTTGCCATCGACGACCTGATCCGCAAATTCCCGCTCGAGACGCGGCTCTACCGCCACCGCTGCGTCGAGGCCTGGTCGATGACCATCCCGTGGAGCGGCTTCCCGCTGAAGGCGCTTGTCGCCATGGCGAGCCCCAAGACGGATGCAAAATTCATCCGCTTCGAGACCTTCCTCGATCCGTCCATGGCGCCCGGCCAGAGAGACTTCGTCTATCCCTGGCCCTATGTCGAAGGCGTCACCATCGAGGAAGCGGCGCTCGACCTGCCTTTCCTCGTCACCGGCGCCTATGACAAGCCGCTGGCCAAGCAGTTTGGCGCGCCGATACGGCTCGTCCTGCCGTGGAAATACGGCTTCAAGTCGATCAAGTCGATCCGCAAGATCGACTTCGTCGCCGAACAACCGGTGGGCCTGTGGGAAGCGATCCAGCCGAGCGAATACGGTTTCTGGGCGAACGTGAATCCCGAGGTCCCGCACCCGCGCTGGAGCCAGGCCAAGGAGCGCGTGCTCGGCACCGGCGAACAGGTGCCGACACAGCTGTTCAACGGCTATGCCGCCGAAATAGGTCAGCTCTACGCAGGCAAGGATCCCGCCAAGCTTTACATGTGATCCCACCTGCATGCCCTCGAAAAATCGAAGCGATTGTCGAGAGGGATCATGCAGTGTCAAAAAGAACTTGGGAGGTGTCCGCGCGCCAGTTTGTGCGCGCGGTGCCCTACTCCGCTTTCGCCTCGACATGCCACCATTTTGGCCGACCACCCTTGAACGAGTGGCTCTTCGGCATGAGCTCAATCGCGCCGGGCTTGTCGAAGACGCCGAGCAGCAGTGCGACCACGGGCGCGTCGTCGATAGCGCCGAATGAGCTGCCGCAGGCCGGGCAGAAGGCGCGACTGGAATAGTCGGACGAGCGATAGACCGATGGCGCGCCGCCCGGCCCGGTCCACGTCACGCGGTCGCTTGGAAATTCGACCCAGGAAGCGGTCAGCGAACCTGTGTGGCGCTGGCACATGCGGCACGAGCATGTATGCGGCTTCCCGGCCGGTCCGGTCGCCTCGAAGCGGACTGCGCCGCACAGGCAGCCGCCACCAAAGACCTTGGCCTTGGCCACACCCGCCTTGCTCGCGCCCTTGGCCGCACCCGCCTTGCTCGCGCCCTTGGCCGCATCTGTCATGCTCATGAATGTCCCCCCCCCAAATGATCCATCTGGCCGCGCCTGGCAAAATATGGATTCGCAGCAATGTCGCCCAGAGTTGACCGGCCGCCGACAAAACAAAAGCGGCGCCCGAGGATATCCTCGGACACCGCTTTTTTGCGGACCGTTCCGCGGGAGGCGGGACGGCAGGTCCGCCGCTACGTGGCCAACGTCTTGGGTCGTCGGCAATCTGCTGGACGCGGCGCGTTGCCTGAACCTGGCGCGCACGGGTGATGCCCCCATCTCCCGACGCACCATCACCGCGTCCATGTAAAAACTAGGCGCGTCCCGGGGTACGGGGAATGTTACCGGGGGTTACATGTCACTGTTACGCGGGAGGTTTGGCCTGTTTCAGGCAACAAAAAAGCCGGATCCAAGAAGATCCGGCTGAGTTTGTTTGGAAGTGCCGATTAAGGCTAACCTCCAGAGGGGAACACTCGAGGGCGCTAATGGGAGGAGGAACGCGCCCTGGAGATGATCAATATATGTGCTCTCCTTGCCCAACAAACAAGCATCTATTTTGCAATGCACGCATGCAAAAACATACAGGCTGTGGTCTAACGACGTTAGAAGCCCGATAGGACCAGTTTTCGCCCCGAAAATCGCAGCCTGAGCATGCTGCAATGCACAACAAACAGCCGTGGCGACGCCAAGGATGACCTGAAATGCCCCGCGCCGGGAGATGCTGGCAAATCGGGCACGGCACGCTCATAGTTGCGGCGAAAGCCAAGCCAATAGGCAACATGCGGAATTTTCGACCTGAGAGATCAAGAGGAGTGCAAGCCTCGCGCAAACCGTCCGCCATCCTCGGCAGCGCCATCTTCTTCATCACGGCACCTGGTGTCGTCGCCGGCCTCGTGCCGTGGCTCGCGAGCGGGCGCTACGGCCTGCCGGTGGCGTCGTGGCCACTCGCCATCCTGGGCGCCGCGCTGGTCGCTGTCGGCCTCGGCGTGCTGCTGCACGCCTTCGCCCGTTTCGCGCTGGAAGGGCTCGGCACCCCTGCCCCGATCGCGCCGACGGACAGGCTGGTGGTCGGCGGCGTCTACCGCCACGTGCGCAACCCGATGTATGTCGCCGTGCTGTCGATCATCCTCGGTCAGGCGCTGATCTTTGCATCTTGGCAGCTTGCCGCCTATGCCGTCATCATGGGCGCTGTGATGGCGACCTTCGTCCGGATCTATGAGGAGCCGGTTCTGCTGCGGCAATACGGTGCCGACTATGAAGCTTACCGCCAAAACGTTCCCGGCTGGCTGCCCCGGCTCACGCCCTGGCGTGGAGCTTAGGCCGGAACAAGATCGGCCAGCCGGAAACGATGTCGGCAGGCGAAGGTTCAGCCGCTCGGCATGCCCGCGAAGGCCACGAGATCGGGATCGATCCTGTCCCAGGCGTGGCCTCGGGCACTGTAGGTCAGCACCTGAGGCTGGAACTGGCCCGGATCATCCAGGCTGCCGGCATGGATCGCGATCGCTTCCGGCGCTGCGGCGAAGGTCACGAACACAGGCGTTCCGCACTCAGGGCAGAAGCCATGGATCTTGTCCTTGCCGCTGTCGGCCACGATCCGCCAATGCTTTGCTTCGCCCGTCATCGCCATCTCGGCGCGCCGGGCAAAGGTCAGGTACGAGCCATGCCCGGTGCCGCTACGCTTCTGGCAATCCAGGCACTGGCAGTGGTTCTGGAAGATCGGCTCGTTTGTCGTCTCGTAGCGGACAGCACCACAGGCGCAGCCGCCGGCATAAAGCTTGGTCGTCATTGGGGTTCTCCGGGATGCGGGCAGCCGATCATGCCGTTTTTGGCTTGGCGAAAACGTCGAGGGGGCGTCCCGTTTCGAGGAAGGATTTCAGGCTGGACAGAACGATCGGCCAGCCCTTGCTGATGCCTTTCGCCATGCCGCTGCCGGCTTCGAGTTCGTCATGGGTAACGGTCAGCCGAACCATGGTGTCGTATTCATCGATGTCGAACGTCACCCGACTGTAGCTTGCAGGATTTGCAGCCTCGGACGGGTCTGCCCAGGTTATGACGAGGCGGCTCGGTGGCACGGTCTCGACGACCTTGCCGACAACCTTGACGGCCCGCTCGCCATGGGCCTGGACATGCTCCCACGTCGAACCCGGATTCCAGTCGGAAATGTTTTCGTGGCCCCAGTAGCGCCTTGCGACATCCGGCTTGGTGATTGCCTCGAACACCTTGTCCGGTGTCGAGACGATGTAGGTCACGTAGACGAAGCTCGTCTTTTCCTGGCTGGTCATTGTTATTCTCCTTCGAGTTCTTTCTTCAGGTCATGCAGCAGGCTGAGCCGCTGGACCTCGAACTTGCGCACCCACCGCTCGTAAACCTCGTGGATCGGAACGGGGTTGATGAAATGCAGCTTCTCGCGGCCGCGCCGAACCGATGTGACCAGGTTGGCCGCCTCCAGTATTCCGAGATGCTGGGTGGCCGATTGCCGAGCCATATCGAGGTTTGCACACAACTCACCGAGCGACTGGCCGTTCTTTTCGAAGAGAAGATCGAGCAGCTTCCTGCGGGTCGGGTCGCTCAAGGCCTTGAATATGTCGTCGGCGTCCATCGTCCTCACTCACTGACCGCTATAGATATGCAGGCAAATACCTGCATGTCAAGTCATGCAGGTATTTACCTGCATATTAATGTGAACACCTTCGTCCGCTCGGGTTGTCGAGCGGTACAGCCTGCCCGGTCCACGCACAGGCGCCAGGTAGCCGGGAACAGGCCGATCAACGCAGCCGCATTGTCGCTTGGAACGGAAACCGATTGTCGGGGCGCGCCTGCGTCCACGCGTGGGAAAGCCTGCCCTCGCCGAAACGAGGGCTTTTCGCAGCGGGCGTGATCGGAGTGGGAGCCTAGTAGGCCCAGCTCCTGGCCTTGGCGATGACGAAGTCGCGGAAGACGTGCAGCTTGGCCTGCTCGCGCATGGCGTCGGGATAGGCGAAATAGGTGTCGAAGGACGGCACCTCGGTTTCGGGCAGGAGTTGCACCAGTCCGGCATCCTTGCCGATGACATAGTCGGGCAGCATGGCGATGCCGGCACCCGTCTGCACCGCCTTCTTGATCGACAGGATGTCATTGATCTGCAGCGTCGGCACACGCTGGCCGCCCTCGAAGTCGCCGACGGTTTCCAGCCAGTTGAGCTCGCTCAGATGCGTCGGCACCGGCACGCCGAAGGTAACGATACGGTGGTTCTTGAGGTCGGCGATGGATGTCGGCTTGCCGTATTTGTTGACGTAGGCCGGCGACGCATAAAGGTGGAAATGCACCGTGAACAGCCGGCGCTGTATCAGGTCCGGCTGCTGCGGCTGACGCAGGCGGATTGCGCAATCGGCCTGGCGCATGGTCAGGTCCAGCTCCTCATTGGCGAGGATCAGCTGGATCTGGATATCGGGATAGAGCTCGAGAAACTCCTGGATGCGCTCGGTCAGCCAGCCGGCGCCGAGGCCGACGGTCGTCGTCACCTTGAGCACACCAGACGGCCGGTCCTTGGTTTCGGTCAGCCGCGTCTTGATCGTCTCGAGCTTCATCAAGACGTCATGCGCCGTGCGGAACAGCATCTCGCCCTGCTCGGTCAGCACCAGGCCACGCGCGTGCCGGTGAAACAGGGGCACGCCGATGTCGTGTTCGAGCGCGCTCACCTGACGCGAAATCGCCGACTGCGACAGCCTCAGCGTCTCCGCCGCGTGCGTGAAAGAGCCAGCCTCCGCCGCTGCGTGGAACACGCGCAACTTATCCCAATCCAACGCCATTTTTCCCCTCGTTTATAAGGCGTTTGGTCGGCCTATTCGGCCGCTTCGCGATGCACTTCAACTCCCGCCAGATACTTCTCGGCTTCAAGCGCTGCCATGCAGCCAAGACCTGCCGCCGTCACCGCCTGGCGATAGATGTCGTCGGTCACGTCGCCGGCGGCGAACACGCCCGCAACGTTGGTCCGCGTCGAATTCGGCTCGGTCCAGAGATAGCCGTTCGGCTTCTGCTTGAGCTTGCCGACGAACAGCTCGACCGCCGGTGCATGGCCGATCGCCACGAACACGCCGTCCGTAGTCATTTCGGTGATGGCGCCGGTATGCACATTCTTCAGCCTCACGCCGTTGACCGACGGCGGCAGCGGCTTCGGCGCCGGCGCACCGACAATCTCCTCGACTGCCGAGTCCCAGATCACCTTGATGTTGGCCTTGGCAAACAGCCGTTCCTGCAGGATGCGCTCGGCGCGGAAATGGTCGCGGCGATGAACAACGGTCACCGTCTTGGCCAGATTGGAGAGATAGAGCGCCTCTTCGACCGCCGAATTGCCGCCGCCGACGACCACCACATCCTTGCCGCGATAGAAGAAGCCGTCGCAAGTGGCGCAAGCCGAAACGCCAAAACCCTGGAACACCTGCTCGGAAGGCAGGCCCAGCCACTTGGCCTGAGCACCGGTGGCGATGATCAGCGCGTCGGCGGTGTAGATGGTTCCGGAATCGCCCTTGGCGCGGAACGGCCTGACGTCGAGATCGACCTCGGTGATGATGTCGTTGATCATCTCGGTGCCGACATGCTCGGCCTGCAGGCGCATCTGCTCCATCAGCCACGGGCCCTGGATCGGCTCGGCGAAGCCGGGATAGTTTTCGACCTCGGTGGTGATCATCAGCTGGCCGCCCTGCTGGATGCCGGCGACGAGCACCGGTTTCAGCATGGCACGCGCCGCATAGATCGCCGCCGTGTATCCGGCAGGTCCGGAACCGATGATGAGAACTGGCGCATGTTTGGCGGTCATCGAAGGGCCTTCGTGGTCGATGGAAAATGCAGCAGCCGTCAAAACGGGCTGCGGATCGTCCCTAATCTAGGTGTTCACCCACACCCCGCGCAAGGCGGCAAGATGTTACTCCCCCGAAAGCTGCGCAACTAACGGTGCAATTGTTCCGTCTGCGGCGTTTCACCGGCCATGGGCTTCCCAAGGGCTTCGAGTAGTTTTATTACGTCATTGCGCAAGATTCTTGCGCAAACGCGGAGCACATATGCCGATCAAGGCCGACCTCGACGCCATCGACTGGAAGATTCTGCGTGAGCTTCAGGACGACGGCCGCATGACCAATGTCGAATTGTCGCGCCGCGTCGGTATCTCGGCGCCGCCCTGCCTGCGCCGCGTCAAGCGGCTGGAAGACGAAGGCATCATCCAGCGCTACCGCGCCCTGCTCAACGCGCCCGCACTCGGCATGGACGTCGTCGCCTTCTGCCTCGTCGGCCTCAACCGCCAGTCGGAAGTCGACCTCAAGGCGTTCGCCGACCGCACCCGCAACTGGCCGATCGTCCGCAGCGCCTGGATGGTCTCGGGCGAATCCGACTTCATGCTGCACTGCCTCGCTCCCGACCTCGGCACCTTCCAGGGCTTCGTCATCGAGGAACTGACCTCCTCCCCCAACGTCGACACGGTGCGCACGGCGCTCACCATCAGGCAGGTCAAGGACGACGGCCTGGTGGCGATCTAGGCTACAACCCTCGCCCTGCCTGCCAAGCGTTATGGCAGCAGCAGGATGTTTGTTTGGGCGATGCTGATCGGAAGGTCGACGACCTTCATCTCCGCTTGGTTATGTCCATCGAAGATCATGCACTTTTCGTAGTAGCGCGACAGAAGCGCTATGAACTCACGAGCGGTTCCCGGTGGATAGACGCCAGGCGAGTACTCGAACATGACCGGCACACGACGCTCGAAAAGTTCGTGCATCGATTGGCTGGCAAGGGGCTCCGCCCCTTCGATGTCCATCCACACGAAATCGATGTCGGCGGCAAGAACATCAGCCTCTGCAAGCACCTGCGCCATGGGCTTGATCGCGACCGCCACCTCACCTTCAGAATTTGGCAGCGGAAACAGGCTGCTGCCGCCGAAATTGCCTTCAGCGCGATGCAAATTGCCTGTCGCGATATCGTTTCCGACCGCACAAGGGATGATGGTGACACGTTGCTCAAGATCGTTGTCCGCAACATTGCGCCGAAGCAAAGACAAGTTTCTCGGATCCGGCTCGACGGCGATAACCCTCGCCACTTTGCCAGACCGGCAAAAATACACCGTCTGAGTGCCGATGTTCGCGCCTATCTCCAGCACGGTCGCCCCACCGCTCGGCAAATAGCCTCGACGAGATAGGAAGGCGACCAATGCGTCAGAGAGATGCCGATCAAAATCTCCCGAGAGAAAAATACTTCTCCCGATGTACTCATGTGGCGAAAAAGACATGAAGTGGTCATCGAATTTCATAGTGACCGAGGTGACGTTCGTCAAAAGCACCTCGGATGAAACGCGTCGGCCATGCTTGCCGGAAACCAGTTTCCGGATGAACGCAACCTTCCAATTTCTCAGGGCGTTTTCTATTCCCTTTAAAGCGGCGATCTTCACAATCCCTCAATCCAAAACGTCTGTTTCAGTCCCGTATTTTCCAACGTCCAAATACAGTGTCTGCAAGAATGGCCTGTAGCCGGCCACAGGGGTAAACAAAACTCAGGAAAAAGGAACCCTGATCCTCTCAAGGCCGCGCAAGCGCGAGTTCAAGAACATCCACGCCTGCCGTAAGGGTCTCATGATTTCTCTTAGCGGCTTGCTCAGCCGCTCTTTTTGGCTCTTGAGTTCGGGCCGCTCATCTTCGAGAGTACTTTGGAAACCGACAACCTGGCTACCTGCTCCAACCAGCATATCCTGAATGCAGATTGCTGGCGTCAACTGGTAGATCGTAAGATCAGCCCAAGCCGTACAAGCCGGATTGAACATGAATTGATCGACCGGATCGACAAAATCCTCACTCAAAGCAATGAGCTTCCGAGCGGCCGACTTCGACAAGATGTAGCCGCTTGCACCAGTATGTGTTGACCGAAGCCTCTTGAGAGAACGTCCCAGGGCAAGCTTGTTGCCCGTTCTGTCGAGGAGGGCATGCACCCTGGTGGTCTCCAGCTTCACCACGTCGGCATCGCCAGGAATCCAGGCATCGTTGCTCAGCAATTCGGCGAGGCCGGATCCGAAATGGACGTCGTCCTCGAAGACCGCCCCATGGTTCTGCTCGGCGTTGGCGATCGCCTCCCAGCACGCCCGGTGGCTGAGAAAGCAGCCTGTTTCCCCAGGTCCGAGCTGGTAGATCAGCCCTGCCCGCTCAGGTCGGTGCAGTTTGCCCTCGGCAATCAGCTTCGCTCCGTCGACAGCCGGCATCCTTGTGAAGTCGAGGCCGAGATCGCTGAAGATCGTGGCCATACGCTGCAGGCGATCGGGCGAGCGATCCAGATTGATCAGGTAGATGTTCATTGGATGGTCGTTCAAATCCTGCCTCAACAAGTGGCCGGCGCCGGTCAGCGGAACCGCACCTTGCCCCATCGCTGCCCCCGAAGACCTGCGCCGACGGACGCGGCAAGGCGCCCAAGCGGTCTGGCAATCTCCCGCATCAGCTTTTCCGTGCCGCGCGCTTTTTCCTGCACCGGCCGTTCGTGTTTCAGCCCGCTGGCCAAGGCATCGGCGGCACCATCCTTGCCGACGACCACCTCCTGGACACAGATCGCCGGGTCGACCTGATATATCGTCAGCGCATTCCAGGCGACGGAGACCGGATTGAACATGAACTGGTCGACCGGATCGGCGAAATCCGCGCTCAGTTCGAGCAGCTTGCGCGCCCCCTCGCGCGACACGATGTAGGCGCCCGTCCCCGGATGCGTATCGCGCAAGCGCCGTACCGAGCGGTCGCCGGCACGGGCAGCACTGTCGCGGTCGACCAGCGTCCGCACCAAGGTGGTTTCAAGCTTCACCACGTCGGCATCGGCTGGAATCCAAATGGTGTCGACAAGCAGTTCTCGTGCACCGGCCCCGAAGTGGACGTCATCCTCGAAGATCGCGGTGTACTCGCCGTCTGCCTTCGTCGCAGCGTCCCAGCACTTGATATGGCTGAGAAAGCAGCCGATCTCGCCACTGCCCAGGTCGTAATACATGCCCTTGCGAGCATGTCGGCCAGCCAGGTCCCGGCCGTCGACGGCCGACACCCTGGTGAAGTCGAGCCCCAGCTCGCCAAACAGCGACGCCATGCGCTCGAGGCGCTGCGGTGCGCGGTCCAGATTGATGACAAAAATCTTCATTCCCGCGTACGCTTACCCTGCGCGCTGCGTGTCAGATCGCACCGTCAATTCGATGGACACCTTCTTGAACACCGACTGCCTGGCAGTCGCCAGCAGCGCCATGCGGAAGGGACTCGCCAGCTGGCGCCCGACCCGCCAAAATTCATGCGTGAGCTTCGCGATCCCTCGCCGTCTTGCGGAACGAGGATCGCTGCGGTGAAACTGGCGCCGGTCCTGGGCAATCTGGCTCGTCAGCGAGCCGCCGACGGTAGCGTTCGGCGCCCACATGTCTTGAATGCAGGCCGCCGGCATCAGCTGCAGCACCACGAGTTCATCAAGGATGCCACGCTCCGGAGAATAAAGAATGACGTCGGCTGGTTCGCAGTGGCGCTCGGTATAGCCGAGCAGGCGGCGCGCGGCAGTCCTCGACACGAAGTAGCCTGCCGACCCCAGTTGCGCCGATTTCAGCCTGCGCAGCTCGTGTCCGGCAGGCTCGCCCCAAGTCTTGTGGGACAATTCGGCCCGGGCCAGATCCGTTTCGGCCCTGACCAGATCCACCCCCGCCGGAATCCAGCGGTCGGACTTCAGGAAGCTGGCGGCATCGGCGGAGAAATGGATGTCGTCTTCGGCGACGAAAGCCCAGTCGTCATCGCCTTCGGCCACCAGCGCCCACGCCTTGCGGTGGCTGAGCAGGCAGGCCACCTCGGCGGGCGACATCGAGTTGACGCCGGAGGACAGGCACCGCAGCCGCTCGAACTCCCGTTCGGGCAGCTGTTTGGCGTCGACCGCCGGCACACGGACTGTTGCAACGTCCATGCCGGCGACCTGCGCCATGAACCAATCGAGCCGGCCTGGCGACCGGTCGAGATTGATGAAATAGATTTTCAAAGCACGATCTCTACCATAGTCGTGCCCCCGACCCGCGGTTGCCATAAGGCAAGCGAGGGCGGGCAGCAAGCCGGGGGCGCATTGCGGTGCAATATAGAGCAACCTTGATCAAGAATTCAGCATTATTTCAGGCGCCCAAGTGTTTTTCCGCATCAATCGCCTTGTTGCAGCTTCCGGTGGAGAACCGGAAAGCAAAACTGACTTAATACGAGAAATTCAAAGCATTTAAGCGGGCGTTACATTAGAATCGGCGGAGAAATTCGGGCCAATGCGGCAAGCCGGTTCCAGGCCCCTGTCAGCCCTTCGCCCACACCTGGTCATAGATCTCGCGCAACCCGGCCGCCTCGTTTTCGAGCCGGAAGCGTGTGGAGACGTCTTCATGCCCGGCAGCGCCATGAGCCTCGGCAAGAGCCGGATCGGCGAGATATGGCCTGATCGCCTCGCGCAAGGCATTTCCGTCATTGGCGGCAACAAAATCGCCGGTCACGCCTCGCGTCACGATCTCCGAATAGGAGCCGGCGTCGCTGGCAACGACAGCCGTGCGCGATGCCATCGCCTCGAGCGGCGTCAGCCCGAAGCCTTCATTGCGCGACGGCGCGACATAGAGTGTGACGCGCCGGTACCACACGGCAACGTCGGGCACCTCGCCGAGCAGCAGGATCCGTTCCGACAAGCCGGCTGCCGCGATCCGCTGCCTTAGCTCGTCGCCGAAACCCTTGTGCTCCGCCGTGATGCGCCCGGTGATGACAGCCGTCCACTCGGGATAGTGCGGCAGCAACGCAATCATCGCATCGACGAACAGGTCGGTGCCCTTCGAATGCCTGACCCTGCCGAAGCAGCCGATGGCATATTTGCCGGGCAACCCCGCGGCTGCAAAGGCGTCGTCGGGCCCGCGCGGCGGGTGGAACTTTTCGAGGTCGACCCCGTGCATCACCACCTTGTGCGGCACCTCGAGGAAACGCCCTGACATCAGGCTGGTCGCGATCACGCCATCCATCTGGCGGATCAGCCATTTGGTGAAGGGCCTGTGGTCGCGCTGTGCCGCCGAGGTGAACACCAGCCTGATCTGCGCCCGAAAGAAGTGGCGCAGGACAAGCCCTGCCACCATCTCTGTGTTGCGCCTGGCGTGCCAGATGCGCGGCCGCCCGGTCTCAGGCCGCCTGAGCAGCCAAGGCAGTTGCCACCAGCGCATCTTGGGCAGGCTGTCGGGCAGACCAGGCCCGAACACGGCAATGCCGAGGTTGCGCGCCTGCACCGGCACCAGTTGCACGATGGTGCTGGTGACGCCGGAAAGCCGCTGCTTGAGATTGGGCGCGATCACTTCGGTGCGCGCCATGTCGACCGCGCCGGCGTTTTCGGCGCGGTTGCCTGCCTTGTTCATCGTGTCTGATCCGGCATCGCCACAGCCAATGCCGCCTGTTGCCTCAGATGAACTGGACCTGGACGATCTCATAGCCGCGTGCGCCGCCCGGGGCGTTGACCTCGATGGCGTCGCCCACTTCCTTGCCGATCAGCGCGCGCGCTATGGGCGAAGAGATCGAGATGCGGCCCGACTTCACATCGGCTTCCTGGTCGCCGACGATCTGGTAGGTCTTTTCCTCTTCGGTATCCTCGTCGAGCAGCACGACGGTGGCGCCGAACTTGATCTTGTCGCCATTGAGCTTGCTGACGTCGATCACCTCGGCACGCGCGATCAGGTCCTCGAGTTCGTTGATGCGGCCTTCGTTGAGGCTCTGCGCTTCCTTGGCCGAGTGATACTCGGCGTTTTCCGAAAGGTCGCCGTGCGAACGTGCCTCGGCAATGGCTTCGATGATGCGCGGACGCTCTTCCTGCTGGCGCCAGCGCAGTTCTTCCTTCAGCGCAGCGAAACCACCCGCAGTCATCGGAACCTTGTTCATAATCGACCTCTCCTGGCCTTTGCCGCGCGGCCTTATGCTGCCGCGAGGCACAAAAAAAGAAAACGGTCCGGCAGCCTCGGCTAACGGAACCGTCTCACCTCTATCTCCGCTGAATATAGCAATCCTGTCGCAGAATTCACGTCAAAAAATGCGTTGGCCACCACTGACGTTGCAGCAGCGCAACCTGACGCTGCGCCCCCTCACCCGCTTGTGATTGAAGCTGTCGCGCTTTGATGCTCTGTAGCGGTTGCCGCAGCAGCCAACGCACCTATGTCGGATAGATGAGCATCAACACACCGCATTTCGTATTCATCTTCGCATTGGCCGCCTCGCCGGCCTTCGCCCAGACCCAGAGCTTCAACACCGAAGCCGTCACCGTGCGCGCCGACGTCATTGCCGGAGGGCTCGATCATCCCTGGGGCCTCGATTTTCTGCCCGGCAACGAGGCAATCGTCACCGAGCGCTCGGGCCAGATCCGCATCCTGTCGCAGAACGGCTTGTCCGAACCCGTGTCGGGTGTGCCCGAGGTTGCCGCAAGCGGCCAGGGCGGCCTGCTCGACATTGCCGTCGCCCGCGATTTCGCAACGTCTGGCGCGATCTTCGTCAGCTTCTCCGAGCCGGGACGCGGCGGCGCCGGCACAGCGCTTGCCCGGGCCAAGCTGGTCCGGGACGGAGCCAAGGCGCGGCTCGAAGATGTCAAGGTCATATTCTCGATGAACCGCAAGAGCGGCACCAGTCACCATTTCGGCTCGCGCATCGTCGTCAATGACGACGACACATTGTTCGTCACGACCGGCGACCGCGGCCAGGGCGATCGCGCCCAGGACATGCAGGACCATGCTGGCGCGGTCATCCGCATCAACACCGACGGCTCCATCCCCAAGGACAATCCCTCGCCCGACGGCAAGGCCATGGCAGCCGAAATCTGGTCGAAGGGCCACCGCAACCTGCAGGGAGCGACCTTCGATCCCGTTCTGGGCAGCCTCATCACTGTCGAGCATGGCGCCAAGGGCGGCGACGAGTTGAACCGCCCTCAGGCCGGCAAGAACTATGGCTGGCCAGTCATCACCTATGGCCGCGACTATTCCGGCGCCAAGATCGGCGTCGGCACCTCGGCCAAGGGCTACGAGCAGCCGCTCTATTACTGGGATCCGTCGATCGCGCCTTCAGGCCTCGCCAGCTACCAGGGCGACATGTTCCCGGAATGGAAGGGCGACCTGCTGATCGGCTCGCTGAAGTTCGAGCTTTTGAGCCGCCTCGACCGCGACGCAAAGGGCAACATCCTGGACGAGGAGCGCATTCTCGACGGCGCCTTCGGTCGCATCCGCGACGTCAACGTTGCGCCCGACGGCTCGATCTGGCTTCTGACCGACGAAGGCGACGGAATGGTCGTCAGGCTGTCGCGCGGCGACTAAGCAATTCAAGGAAAAGTGTGCAGCGGTTTTCCGTCCGGAATTGCGGAAAACAAAGCGATAGAGAGATTCCGCGATTCGAAGAAAAGCGAAATCTCTCTAGCGCCCGCGTGGTTTCAATGCGTCAGGCGGTGGTCGGGCTGCTCATCGCCGAGATCAGCAGGTCGGCATCAATGTGAAAGTCGTTGAAGACGACCTTGCCGGCCGGATCGATGATAATGAACCACGGCGTGCCGCCGGTACGATAGTCCTGCATGACAGTCGGATAGTGTTCGCCCTCCGGCGGGACGTCGTGCCCGAACGGGATCATCAGCCTGTAGCGCGCCTGTTCGAGCTTCGGCTTGTCGTCGGTGTTGATGCTTGCACCCTCGAACACCGTCTGGATGGCGGCAAAACCGAACTTGTCGGCCGGCAATGCCTCGACCAGCCGCTTCAGCGTCGGAAATCCACGGGCATGGCATCCGGGACACCAGTGCTGGAAGCAGTAGAGTATCTTGCAGCCGTCGCCCAGGTCGGAAAGCAGCAGCGGCTGCCGGCGTCGATCCAGTTTCCGCCCCTGAGCTCAGGGGCGCGACGCCCCAGGAGTCCGAGTTCCATGGCATCCTCCTAGACACGCTAAACCGTTCCGGACGCCCGCGTCAGCAAGGCGTCCGGTTGCAGTTCTTTGCGGTGACGTCGTCAGATCAGGCGGCGCTCGACCGGCGCGGCAGCTTCCAGCCCGGGCGGACGAAGTGGCAGGTGTAGCCGTTGGGATAGCGCTCCAGATAGTCCTGGTGCTCGGGCTCGGCCTGCCAGAAGTCGCCGGCCGGCGCCAACTCGGTCACCACCTTGCCCGGCCACAGTCCGGAGGCATCGACGTCCTTGATCGTCTCCTCGGCAATCTCCTTCTGCGCCTCGGAGGTGTAGAAGATCGCCGAGCGATAGCTCGTACCGCGGTCGTTGCCCTGCCGGTCCTTCGTCGACGGGTCATGGATCTGGAAGAAGAACTCCAGCATGCTGCGGAAATCCGTCTTCGACGTATCGAACACGATCTCGATCGCCTCGGCGTGGCTGCCATGATTGCGATAGGTCGCGTTCTGGACGTCGCCGCCCGAATAGCCGACACGGGTGGAGACGACGCCGGGAAGCCGACGGATCAGGTCCTGCATGCCCCAGAAGCAGCCACCGGCCAGAATTGCAGTTTCGGTTGTCATGCAACGTCTCCCTTGTTCACGAATAGCTTCACATAGTGCCCGAGGCCTTCGCTTTCGAGCTCGTCGACCGGCACGAAGCGCAACGACGCCGAGTTGATGCAATAGCGCAAGCCGCCAGCGTCGCGCGGGCCATCTGGAAAGACATGGCCGAGATGGCTGTCGCCATGCGTCGAGCGCACTTCGGTGCGCACCATGCCATAACTGCGGTCGCTGATCTCGACGACATTTTCGGCATCGACCGGCTTGGTGAAGCTCGGCCAGCCACTGCCGCTGTCGAACTTGTCGACGGAGGCGAACAACGGCTCGCCGGAAACCACGTCGACATAAAGGCCCGGCTCCTTTTTGTCCCAGTACTCACCGGTGAAGGGACGCTCGGTCCCATCCTTCTGGGTGACGCGATACTGCTCCAGCGACAGTGCCGAGACGGCGTCGGGATTCTTGTTGTAGGCCCTCATCATCTGCCCTCCATTTCGGTGATGAGGCAGAGATGGGTATCGGAGGGGTGCCTGCGCCAATGCATGTTGGCTATTGTTTCGATGCACCGGCTGAATGCGGCCAGCGATGCGAGCCGACCATCATGCGCAGATGGCGCAGTGCCGGCGCATTGCCCGATCCGCTGACCGAAACGAAGGACACCTGGCGCTCGAGATTCAGCCCCGATACCGGGCGCAGGGCCAGCCCCGGCACGATGGCGGAGAATTCGGGCAACAGGCAAATGCCGGCGCCATCGGCGACGGCCTGCTGCATCCAGTCCTCGCGTTCGGACTGAAGCCGAGGCTGCATCACCAGCTCGGCGTTCATGAAATAGTCGATTGCCTGGCTGCGAAAATCGCAGCCGAGCCGGTCGAGATAGCTTTCGACACCAATTTCCTCCGGCGGAACCATGTCGAACTTCGCCAGCCGATGGCTGCTCGCGCAAGCCAGCATCAGCCTCTCGCTGAACAGCTCGATCACCGACAGCTTCGGGTTGTCGGCGGGTTTGTCGGCGAGGAAGACGCCGTCCAGCGTGCCGGCCAGCAGCAGTCCCGACCCCATCTTCCCGTCGATTGGATGAAGCAGGATCTCCAGCATCGGCATCTCGCCGAGCGCGTGCGTGATGAACCGGCTGATTGGCGCCGGCGCCACCGAATGCGCAATCCCCAGATTGAGGCGCTCGCGCCGGCCCGAGATGCGACTGTTGACCGAAGCACGGATCCTGTCTTCGGCGCCGACGATGGCCGCGAACTCCTCACGGACATCGCTGCCGAGCGACGTCAGCCGTGTGTCCTTGCCGTCCCGGTAGACCAGCGTGCCGCCAAGCTCATGCTCGAGCTTCTGGATCGCGCGCGTCAGTGTCGGCTGCGCGACACCGCACAATCGCGCCGCGTCGGTGAAGTTCAATGTTTCGGCAAGGGTCAGGAAGTAGCGGATCTGGGCGAGGTTCATGGCCCAACCCTAAGCAATTCCGGGAAAAATGTGCAGCGGCTTTCAGTCAGGAGTTGCGCAGAATGAAGGCCGCGCGACCTGCGCTGCCGTCACCGCATTCGTGTCAAGGAAAAGGACCGGGCCAAGCCCGGTCCTTCGGATCATGTCATCGGCACAAATCAGCCGGCGCGCAGATAGGCGTCGATCTGCTCTTCCAGCATGCCGTATTCACGGCAACCCTTGCCACAGCGCTTTTCGATTTCCGACAGCTGCAGGCGGGCGGCCGCGACGTCGCCGAGCATCAGATGCGCCTCGCCCATATATTCGCGCACCAGCGTGTAGTCGGGGTTGTTGCGCAGTGCTTCCTGGTAGTAGCCGAGGCCGACGAGCACGCGGCCGGCCTTGCGGTGGGAATAGCCAAGATAATTGAGGATGCGCGGGTCGGTCTTGTCCTGGGCCAGCGTCAGAACCTTGATCGCCTCGTCATACTTGCCGTCCATGGCAAACGCACGTCCGGCCGAATAGAGGCTGTCGTCGTCGATCATGCCGGCCTTGGGCGGTTCGCATTTCTTGGTCTTCTTGTTGTAGACCAGGCCATTGTCGCATTTCGGCTCGTCGCCGCTGCTGCTTCCGCCGCTGTCGGCCGAAAACACCGGCACTGCCAGCAAGGGCAGCGACACCATTGCACCTGCAAGCACTTTCACAAATCGGGTCTGCATCGCTACCTCCTAACATGCGCCCATCGACAGACTAACGCAGATCGAGCTGCTTTTCATCCCGCGCTGAAATCGCGTAGCGAACCGTTCATGCCCAGCTGCTAGCGTGGACGCGCGGAGGCTTGCGGCATGGACGAGATTGACGGCGACGGGCTGCTGCAGCTCGACATACCAGCACCTGCCCTTCGCGTCGGCCTGGTCGCCATCGGTGCCTTCGTCGTAAGCATCGCCACCTGGGAGCTTTACCGTGGCGTCTGGCCGCTCAATGCCACGAGCCCGTTCTTCCTGTGCCTCATTCTCGGCGCCTGGTCCGTCGGCGTGCCGGCGATCTGGGGCGGCCTGACGGGGCCGGCGATCCATTGGACAGTCGGCTCCGGCCGCATCGAAATTGTCGAGAAGCGTCCGTTCAGTCAGGCCTGGCATCACCTCTTCGGGCCCGACCAGATCGAACGGTTCGAAACCCGGAAATGCCCTGCCATGGAAGGCGCCAGAACCTGGCGCGTCGACCGCCCGCGACTGCAAGCGCTTCGACACCCGCGACTTCGGCACCCGCAACACCGCTGACGCTTTTCGCGAACGCGTCGGGGGCCTGTTCAACAGTTGACCGCCGCAGCGGCGCCTGCGACGACCTCCGGCAGGCCACGCCTGTCAGCCCTTCAGATAACCGTCGATCTGCTCCCGCAGCAGCCCGTACTCGCGGCAGTCGATGCCGCAGCGCTTCTCGATCTCCGACAGCTGCTGCCTGGCACCGGCAACGTCGCCGAGCGTCAGATGCGCCTCGCCCATATATTCGCGTACCGGCATGTAGTCGGGATCGTCGAGGATCGCCTCCTGGTAATAGCCGATGCCGACGAGGATGCGCCCGGCCTTGCGGTGCGAATAGCCGAGATAGTTGAGGATGCGGGCGTCGGTCTTGTCGTGCGCCAGCGTCAGCACCTTGATCGCGTCGTCGTACCGGCCGTCCATGGCCAGCGCCCGCCCGGCCAGATAGAGGCTGTCGTCATCGATCATGCCGGCCTTGGGTGGCTCGCATTTCTTGGTTTTCTTGTTGTAGACGAGGCCGGTGCGGCATTTCACCGGGTCGCTGCCGCCGCCACTGCCGCTGCCGCCACCCGTTCCACCGCCACCACCGCCTCCTCCACCCCCGCCTCCGTCGGCGGAGATCACGGGAACGGCAAACAGCGGCAGCGCCAGCAGCGCGCCGGCCAGAAGCTTCAGATATTGGCTATGCATGGCCACCTCCACCGATGCGTCCCCCGTCGAGGCAAACGCATCGGCTGAGCTCTTTCGTCCTCAGCCGCGGAAAATCAGTGCTGCCCCGCCGGCGATCAGCGCGAAACCCATGGCGTGGTTCCAGGTGAGGCCTTCCTTGAGGTAAAAGACCGAGAAGATGACGAAGACGCTGAGTGTAATCACCTCCTGCATCGTCTTCAGTTCCGCCGCCGTATAGACCTCGTGGCCGATGCGGTTGGCCGGCACCGCCAGCCAGTATTCGAAGAAGGCGATCAGCCAGGAGAAAATCACCGCCGCATAGAGCGGGGCCGCCTTGAACTTCAGGTGCCCGTACCAGGCGAAGGTCATGAACACGTTGGACGCAATCAGCATCAGCACAGGAAGAACCTTGGGCGAAAGCAGAAAAGCCATGGGGAATACCGTCTGGAGGGGGGAGGAAGGCGCGCTATATCCGCCTCTCCTAAAGTCATGTCAACCACGGCAACCCCGCCGCGAATATCGAGGCAGTGACGTCGCCGCCAAATGCGCTATCATCAGCCGGGGGGAAGGCAACAGGAGCACGCTCGTGCAGCAGCGGCGCGAAAAAGAGTGGGACCTGACCATTGGCCCGGACACCGTCCGGCTGTTCATCCTCAAGGCCAAGGCGATCAGCGCCGGCGTCAACGAAGACTATGAAGACGGCGCCGAGCACGAGGTCGAATATGACGGCGACACCCACGACAACCATCGCCATGATGGCCTCGCCGAGGAAGAGGCGGAAAACCTCACCGAAAAAGAGCTACGCGGGCTGATCGCCGACCTCAATGTCGACCAGGCTGCCGAACTGGTGGCGCTCGCCTGGGTCGGGCGCGGCGACTACGACGCCGCCGAATGGGCGGACGCGGTCGCCGAGGCACGGCAACGCGGCAATCGTCGTACCGCCAAATACCTGCTCGGCATGCCGATGCTGGGCGACTGGCTCGAGGAAGGCCTCGAGGCCCTGGGCGCCTGAAGCATCGCTTGACACTTCCGCCAGATGACAACGCCGTCACCGAATTTGATCGCGCGGCAGCGTCCCCTCGGCAACCGCGAACGATCGACAACGTTGAGCGGCGATGCACACAGCCAAATCCCGCCTGCTTTCCCTGATCCTTGTCCTGCCGCTGGCGGCCTTCGCAGCGCCCCCGCACGGCTTTGCCGAAGCCAGCAAGTTCGAAGCAAGCAAGACGTCACTACCCAATCGAGCTCCGGTGCCACAGGCCGCACCCGTGCAGGCCATGCCCAAACCGCCCCCGGCCGCGTCGACACAAGCCGGGCAGGCTTTGGTTCCCACACCCGAGCCGCGTCCCGACGTTCCCGACCAGCGGCGAGCCCGAGAAATGTTCGGCCCGCCAATTCCTGAAGCGATGTCGAAGGCTGAAGCAATACCAACAACCGTCCCCATTCCGTCCTCGCGCCCGGATGGCCCCGAAGCACCACGTGGGCGAGAGACGTTTGGTCCGCCGGCGCCAAAGATGCTGCCCGACAAGCGTTCCTACGTCGCGCGGCCGGCAACGATGCCGATCGAGGAGACCGCCTGCCGCACGCGCCTGAAGGTGCTCGGCGCCGAGTTCGAGGAACAGGCGCCGCAAAGCGACGCCGACGGTTGCGCCCTGCCCTTTCCGCTCAAGCTGAAGCGTCTCTCGCGATCCATCGACATCGAGCCCGACGCGATCATCAACTGTGCCACCGCCGAGACCTCCGCCCGCTTCGCCACGGAAGTCATCGCCCCTGCCGCGAGAACCGAGCTCGGCGAGGAACTGACCGTCGTCGGGCAGGCCTCGGCCTATGTCTGTCGGCCGCGCAACGGCACCCGCAAACTGTCCGAGCATGCCTTCGGCAACGCCCTCGACATTGCCCGTTTTACCCTGACCGGCGGCACGTCGGTCGAGGTCGAGCCGGCGCCGCCGGAGAAGAATGCCAAGTTCCTTGATGCTATACGCAAGGCGGCCTGTGGGCCGTTCAAGACGGTGCTCGGTCCAGGCAGCGACGCCGACCACGCCCGGCACCTGCATATCGACCTCGCCCCGCGCAAGAATGGCGGCACATTCTGCCAGTAGGCCTGCCCCGCCACCCACGCCGCAATTCGGCCCCAGCCGTAAACGCTGCCGCTGATCTTTCCTTTACCCTTGGCGGCTAGGCTTATTCCCTCAAGGGGACAGGAGCCTTCGCATGGCCGCAGATTCGCGCGCCACCATCCCGGTCGGATCGCCGCGAGCCGCGCGCCAGCGCGCGCTGCTGCTCGCCACGACCCTTGTCGCCGTCGGCCTCGCCCTCAGCTCATGCACATCGGGCGATGTGTTCGCGCTCCAGCCCGCCGTCGATGTCGGCTCCCAGACAGCGTCGCTCGGCCCCGTACAGGCCGCTCCTGTCATTGTCGAGCCGCAGTCCGATCCGGCGCTTGTCGCGCAGGCGGCGCCCATGATCGAGCCGACGCTCGACGCACAGGCCGCGCAGTTCGAGCAGTTCGAGCAGATCCAGCCTGAAGCGCCACAGCCTGTGCAGACCGCCGCGCTCGCGCCTGCCCAGGGGCGCGGCATGCAGACGCTGGTGCCGTCCAACCCCTATATGGTCGCCTATCCCAAGCTCGACGATCCCTCCAACGAGCCACAAAGTGCGCCGATACGGCCTGCCGTCATGCCGGCCGACGAGGTTGACTGCCGCAGCGACCTGAAGAAACTCGACGTCACCTACCGCGACCTTCCGCCGATCCGCGACGGCGCCGCCTGCGGTATCGACTACCCGGTCAAGGTGTCGGCCATCGGCTCGGTGCAGATGAAGCCGGCAGCCGTCGTCACCTGCCAGATGGCGGCCAGTTTCGCCGCCTGGACCAAGCGCGACCTCGTCCCCTCCGCCCGGCTGCGCTATTTCTCCGGCGTCAAGACCATCCACCAGGGCTCGAGCTATTCCTGCCGCAAGATCGCCGGCACCCGCACCCTGTCAGAACATGGCAAGGGCAATGCGTTGGACATCATGCGCATCGAGCTGAACAGCGGCCGAGACATCGACGTGGAAAAGCCCGGCCTGTTCGCCTTCCGCACCCGCGGCTTCCTCAACACCATTCGCGCCGACGGCTGCAGCTATTTCAACACCGTGCTTGGCCCCGGCTACAATTACGACCACCGCAACCATTTCCACTTCGACATCAAGCAGCGCCGCAACGGGTACCGCGCCTGCCGCTAGCGTTTGCGCGCCACGTGTCATGAAGCCAGGCAAGATGCGCTTTACAAAAGACATCGCTAATACTTAATCTGCCGATGCAACCCATGATTTGTTCCGAGTTCAATGTCGCGCCACTGCTTTGGCTCGACCCATCGGCAGCGGGGTTTGATGCTACGGGGAAAACTGCACCGACAGGCGACCCTTTGGTTCATTGCGCTCTGCGTGAGCTATCTCGCGCTCGCCTATTTCGCGGCTCCTGAATTCTGGTCGCTCCGTTTCCTGCGCGACGGCCCCCGGCCTGAATCGCTGCTCACCACGACGGAACAAGGCATCCCGGGTGACCCGATCAATATCGGCCTCGTCGGCAGCGAGCTGGACGTGACCGCCGCGTTTGCCGCCGCCGGCTGGGACCGCGCCGACAAACTGTCGGTGAAATCAGCGCTGGAAATCGGCGAAAGCGTGCTGCTCGACCGGCCTTATGTCGACGCGCCCGTCAGCACGCTCTTGTTCAACGGCCGGCGCCAGGATCTCGCATTCGAAAAGCCTGTCGGCAAAAGCGCCGACGTCCGCCACCATGTTCGGCTGTGGCTGACCTTCACGCCCGGTGCCGACGGGCGCCCGACCTGGTACGGTGCGGCGAGCTTCGATCGCGGCATAGGCGTCAGCCACGACACCGGCGCCGTCACCCATCACATCGGACCCGACATCGATGCCGAGCGCGATTCGCTGATCGGCGATCTGACATCGGCCGGACGCATCATCGAGGTAAAGACGATGTCAGGCATCGGCCTGACCAAGGCCGGCCGCAATGGCGAGGGTGACCCCTATTACACCGACGGAAAGATGCTGATGGCAGTTCTGGTGCCTGACAGATAGCCCCAGCCTCGACCCGCTCTTGTGCCGCTGGGGAAGAGTATTTTTGCTGCCGTCTTTTCGAAAGGCCTTAAGCAATGCTATGCAGCGAGCATCATGTTATACGCTGAAATCGCTATCGTGGTCGTCCTCATCTGTGTGAACGGCCTTCTGGCAATGTCCGAACTTGCCATCGTTTCTTCCCGTCCAGCCCGCCTCAAGGCGATGATCGACCGCAACGTCAAGGGCGCCGGGCGCGCACTCGAACTCGGCGCAAACCCGGGCAAATTCCTGTCGTCGGTGCAGATTGGCATCACCCTCGTCGGCGTTCTCTCCGGCGCATTCTCGGGCGCCACGCTCGGCGAACGACTGAGCGGCTTTCTCGCCGCCAACGGCATGAGTGCCGGCGCGTCCAATGCGCTGGGCGTCGGCATCGTCGTTGCCATCATCACCTATGGCTCGCTGATCATCGGCGAACTCGTGCCCAAGCAGATCGCCCTGCGCGACCCCGAAGGCGTCGCCTCTCGCGTCGCCCCCGCCATGTCGCTGCTTGCCAAGGTCGCGCTGCCGCTGGTCTGGCTGCTCGACATTTCCGGCCGCTCGGTGCTCTGGCTTCTCGGTCAGCGCGGCGAGAGCGAGGAAAAGGTCACAGACGAGGAGATCAAGATGCTGGTCGCCGAGGCCGAGCATCATGGCACCATCGAATCCGACGAACGCCGCATGATCGCTGGCGTCATGCGCCTGGGTGACCGCGCCGTGCGCGCCGTCATGACCCCGCGCACCGAAGTCGACTGGATCAATCTGCAGGCCGAAGAGGCCGCCACCCGCAAGCTCCTGATGGAAACGCAGCACTCTCGCCTGCCCGCAGGCGAAGGCTCCGTCGACGCCATGGTCGGCGTCATCCAGACCCGCGAACTGCTCGCCTCGCTGCTTGCCGGCCGTGCTTTCGACCCGCGTAAGCATGTCCGCACAGCACCCATCGTGCACGATCAGGCCGACGCGCTCGACGTGCTCGCCACCCTCAAGCAGTCCGACGTGCCGATGGCGCTGGTCCATGACGAATATGGCCATTTCGAAGGCGTCGTTTCGCCCGCCGACATCCTTGAAGCCATCACCGGCGTGTTCCGCTCCGACCTCGACGAGGACGACGTCGACAACGCCGTCCAGCGCGAGGACGGCTCGTGGCTGCTCGCCGGCTACATGCAGGCCGACGAGATGGCCGACCAGCTCGGCATCGACCTGCCGGAGAATCGCGATTACGAAACCGTCGCCGGCTACCTGCTCTCGCATATGCATCACCTGCCCGCGACCGGCGAATGCGTCGACGCGCAAGGCTGGCGCTTCGAAGTCGTCGACCTCGACGGCCGCCGCATCGACAAGGTGTTGGCGTCGAAGCTGCCTGGCTGACAAAAAAGGCGGCTCGAGGCCGCCCTGAGAGTCGTTGGGAGGAAGCTGAGATTGCCGCTCAGGCAGCCTTGGCTTCTTCGGCAAGCACGTCGGCCTCGCGCGCGATCTTAAGCGCCTTGGCCCACCAGGCGATCTCGGCCACCAGCCCGTTCGCCGACTGGTTGAGGTGCTCGAAGTCGGAGAGTTGCTTCTCGCCCTGACGCACAGCCAGGAAGTCCGCCCAGACGATGTGCACGGCGGCCTTCGTCGGCGCCATCTGCAGTTCCACCGCATGCATGCGCAGCTGCTCGACGGCCCGCGCCCCGCCGACACCGCCATAACCGACGAAACCGGCCGGCTTCTTGTTCCATTCGGTGGCCGCATAATCGAGCGCGTTCTTCAGCACCGCGGTGGGACCGTGATTGTATTCGGCGGCGGTGAAGATATAGCCATCGAACTCGGCCACCTTCTTCTGCCAGCGCTGGGCAACCTCGTTCTGCGACGGCACCCAGGCGGACGACGCGACCTCGTCGAAAAAGGGCAGCGGGAAATCCCTGAGGTCAACGATTTCGACCTCGATATCGGCGTGGGATTTTGCGATCCTGGCAATCCACTCCACCGGCGTGTCGGCGAAGCGTGCGGCGCGCGTCGAGCCGACGACGATGGCGATCTTGGGTTTGGACATGGTAGGAACCTTTCGGGCGTGAGTATCTGGACGACACTGGTAACAAATGGATACCGACGCTATATAGGTGACTGAAAATCAACCGCACAAGGAGGCACTTTTTTGATACCGAGGCACCCGCACCGCACCGAGGATTGCCGCGCCGTCAGCGATATCCTGCAGCGCGTCGGCGACAAATGGACGGTGCTCGTCGTCGGCAAGCTCGGCGACGGTCCGATGCGCTTCAACGAGTTGCGCCACGCTGTCGGTGGTATTTCGCAGAAGATGCTGACCACCACCCTGCGCGGCCTGGAGCGCGACGGCTTCGTCACCCGCACCGTCTTCCCGACAATCCCGCCGCGCGTCGACTACGAGCTCACCGACCTTGGCCGCGAACTGCTGGTGCCGGTGTTCGCGCTCGGCGAGTGGGCGAGGCTCAACCAGGCCCGTGTCGCCGAAGCACGGATGAAGTTCGATACGACGGTGGAGTGACGCACGCGGCGGCATCTCCGCTGCTCGCCGCCCCAAAAATGAGAACCGTGGCAGCGCCGGATTTAGAGCCAGCGCATTGCATCCATGGGCAGGTGAAGTGCTGACATCGCCGGCGCACACGGCTCAAGCCTTGAAGGACGCGCGCCTACTCCGCCGGCACCGGCTTCGGCTTGCCCTGCCCGTCCAGCGCTACCATGATGAAATCGGCGTCGGTCACCTTCTCCATCAAATCCGAGAGATAGCGCTGTGCCCAGGCTTCGACCTTGAGCGTCATCGAGGTCCGGCCGACGCGGTCGACATGGGTGTAGATGCACAAAGTGTCGCCGATCTTCATCGGCTTGGCGAAGGCCATTTCCTTGACCGCTGCCGTCACGACGCGGCCGCGGGCACGCTCGGCGGCGCGGATACCGCAGGCAAGGTCCATCTGCGCCATGACCCAACCGCCGAAGATGTCGCCTGCGGCATTCGCGTCGGCTGGCATCGCCAGCGTCCTCAGCGTGAGCTCGCCCGTCGGCTGGCCATCGGCATACTGAACCATCGTCATTCTCCTCAACAATTCCTCCGTCCACCCGTATCTTCGCGGCATTCGCCGCGTCAACGCCGTATCTCTTGCATCGCCCGGTCGTATTTTTCACAGGCCATGCCGTAAGCGACGCCGAAGCCTGCGACTGAGGCGATAGTCTGACCGCATCGTGGAATTTCGACAGGCCGCCGACAGCATGCAGACGTTCGATTTCATTGTAGTGGGCTCGGGCTCCGCCGGTTCAGTGGTGGCCGAGCGGCTGTCGGCGAGCGGGCGCTTCTCGGTGCTGGTGCTCGAGGCCGGCGGCACCGACCGCCGCTTCTTCGTCCAGATGCCGCTCGGCTACGGCAAAACCTTCTTCGACCCCAAGGTGAACTGGAATTACGCGGCCGAAGCCGACCCCGGCCTTGCCGGCAACAAGGACCACTGGCCACGTGGAAAAATCCTCGGCGGGTCGAGCTCGATCAACGCCATGGTCTGGATCCGGGGGGCTGCCGAAGACTTCGACGCCTGGCGCGAGGCCGGCAATCCGGGCTGGGGTTTTGACGATCTCCTGCCAGCCTTCAAGGCGATCGAAGACAACCAGGCAGGCGGCACCGACCTGCGGGGCACCGGCGGTCCGATCCACGTCACCGACAACAGGAAGAACGTCCATCCGCTGACCCATCGCTTCCTGTCTGCCGCGCAAGCGGCCGGCCTGCCCTTGAATCAGGACTTCAATGGCGCGGCCCAAGAGGGCGTCGGTGTTTATCAAATCACCACCCAAGGCGGCCGCCGCATGTCGGCGGCGCGCGGCTTCCTGCGCCCGGCGATGAAGCGCGCCAACGTCACCGTCGAGACAGATGCACTGGTCACCAAGGTGCTGTTCGAGGACAAGCGCGCCTGCGGCGTCGAATATCTGCAGAACGGTGCCAAGCAGACGGCTCGCGCCGGGCGCGAGGTGATCCTGTCGGGCGGTTCGGTCAACACGCCGCAGTTGCTGCAGCTCTCCGGCATCGGCCCAGCAGCACTGCTCGCCGATCTCGGCATCGATGTGCTGCACGCAAACGAACATGTCGGTCGAAACCTGCAGGACCACCAGGGCATCAACTACACCTGGAAGGCCAAGGTGCCGACCCTCAACCAGCTGTTGCGCCCGTGGTGGGGCAAGGCACTGGCGGGCATGCAGTATCTTTTGCTGCGCTCGGGCCCGCTGTCGATGAGCATGAACCAGGGCGGCGGCTTCTTCCGCACCGACTTGAGCCGCGCCCGCCCCAACATGCAACTCTATTTCCAGGTCTTTTCCACCGTGCTGCCCAAGGCCGGCGAGCGCCCGATCCTGACGCCCGACCCCTTCCCCGGCTTTTCCATCGGCCTGTCCAATTGCCGCCCGTCGAGCCGCGGCGAGATCATGATCCGCTCAGCCGATCCGACCGTGCAGCCGCGCATCACCGTCAACGCCTATTCGACCAACAGCGACGTCGCCGAGATGCTCGACGCGGTCAAATTCCTGCGCCGCATCGCTGCGCAATCGCCCATCGCAGACATCATCGCAGAAGAGGTTTTGCCAGGCCCGTCAATCACTTCCGACGCCGACCTGATTCAGGATTTCCGCAAGCGCTCGGGCACCGTCTATCACCCGGTGTCGACCTGCCGCATGGGCCCGGATCCGACGAGCTCGGTTGTCGATCCCCGGCTGCGCGTCCACGGCCTCACCGGGCTTCGCGTCATCGACGCCTCGATCTTCCCCGACAACATCACCGGCAACACCAACGCCGCCTCGATCATGACTGGCTGGAAGGGCGCGCAGCTGTTGCTGGAGGATGCGGGGTGAGCAGTTTCCGATGTTGGCGCAGCCGCTCATCCTCACCCTGAGGGCTACGCCAAAAATCGACGATGTCACGCGACCGGGAGGACCATCGATGAAGATCACCGACGTCAAGACCTTCGTGGTCAACAACCCGCCCCCTGGCATCGGCGGCAAGTATTTCATCTTCGTCAAGCTCACCACCGACGGCGGCGTCGTTGGTTATGGCGAGGCCTACAACGCCACCTTCTCCGCCCATGTCACCGCGCGAATGATCGAGGACATGGCCGAGCGCTACCTCGTGGGACAGGACCCACACGACATCGAAAACCTTTTCCGCCGCTGCTATTCCTCCGGCTTCACCCAGCGCCCCGACGTCTCGGCCATGGGCTGCTTTTCGGCGCTGGAAATGGCCTGCTGGGACATCATCGGCAAGGAGGCCGGCAAGCCCGTCTACAAGCTGCTAGGCGGTCAGGTGCACGAAACGCTGCGCTCCTATACCTATCTCTATCCACACACCGGCAGCGTCCATACCGAGGACGTTGCTCCCAAGAACGTCTACAACGACCCCGACATGGCAGCCGAATGTGCAGCTCTCTATGTCGACCAGGGCTTCGACGCCGTGAAGCTCGATCCGGCCGGTCCTTGGACCGCCTATGACGGCCACCAGCCCCGCCTCATCGACATCGACCTGTCGGTGCGCATGCTGAAGGCCATCCGCGAGGCCGTCGGCACCCGTGCCGACATATTGTTCGGCACGCATGGCCAGTTCACCGCCTCCGGCGCCCTGCGCATGGCTCGCGCCATCGAGGCCTACGATCCCTTGTGGTTCGAAGAACCGGTGCCGCCCGACATGCCGGAGGTGATGGCCCAGGTCGCGCGCGGCACATCGATCCCGATCGCGACAGGCGAGCGGCTGACCACAAAATTCGAGTTCGCCCGCATCATCGAAAATCGCGCCGCCACCATCCTGCAGCCCGATCTCGGCCGCTCCGGCGGCATTCTCGAGACCAAGAAGATCGCCGCCATGGCCGAGGCCTACCACATCCAGATCGCACCCCACTGCTATTGCGGCCCGATCGTCGGTGCAGCCAACATCCAGCTCGCCATCACTCTACCCAATTTCCTCATCCTCGAATCGCTCAAGCAATGGGACGGCTTCCACGCCAAGCTGCTGAAAAAGAAAATCGAATGGCAGGACGGCCATGTCATCCCGTCGAAAGAGCCCGGCCTCGGCGTCGAGCTCGACGAGGCGGTGTGCGAGGCCAATCCATATGACGGTCCCCACCTGCACCTGCAGATGGTACAGACCCCGCTGATGCCGTGAGGCGCGCGTGACCCAGCCCCTCGCCTACGCCTTCATCGGCCTTGGCCATCTCGGCGCCAATCTCGCGGCATGCCTTGTGCGCGGCGGCTTCGAGGTCGTCGTCTACGACCGCAACCCCGAAACCGTCGAGCACCTCGTTGCGCAGGGCGCCGCCGCTGCAAAAAGCCCTGCGGACGCGGCCGCCCGCGCCGGCAATGCCATCACCTGCCTGCCCTCGCCCAGGGTTAGCGAGGCGGTGCTGGTCGGCCCCGACGGGCTGCTGTCAGGCCTGCCCAAGGGCGGCACCTGGATCGAGATGTCGACAAACGGCCGCGACGAGATCCTGCGCCTTGCCGACCTCGCAACTGAGGCCGGCGTCTATACGCTGGAATGCCCGGTCACTGGCGGCGTGCATCTCGCCGCCGAGGGCAAGATCACTGCACTTGTCGGCGGCGACGCGGCGCTCTACGAGCGCCACCGAGCTGCAATTGAGGCGATGTGCGCCCGCGCCTTCCTGATGGGGCCGATCGGCTCGGCGGCAGTGATCAAGGTCATCACCAACATGCTCGCCTTCATCCATCTCGTCGCCGCCGGCGAGGCGCTGATGCTGGCCAGGAAGGGCGGCCTCGACCTCGCCCAAGCCTACCACGCCATCGTGGCCTCCTCGGGCAACAGCTTCGTCCACGAGACCGAGAGCCAGTTGGTGCTCAACGGCTCCTATGACATTGGCTTCACCATGGACCTTGCCCTCAAGGACTTAGGCTTTGCGCTCGCCATGGCGCAGGAGGGCGGCGTCCCGCTCGACCTCGCCGCCCGCGTCAACACCATCTTCCAGCAGGGCAAGGTGGCTTATGGCGGCGACGCCTGGTCGACGATGATCGTCAAACTCCTGGAGGACGCGACTGCCACCGACCTGCGCGCGCCCGGCTTTCCGGCGAAGCTGTGAGGCTGACGTCTCTAAACCCTTCCCCTTGTGGGCAGGGTCGGCGCGTAGCGCCGGGGTGGGGTAGTCGAAAGCTCTGAGCCCAGCCAGCCTCCCTTCCGCCTCGCGGATCGGCCTCCCACAGGGGCGGGCAAACGCGTCTGGCACCACCCCTTCTCGCCCCGGTTTGACACCCGCCCTCGGCTCGACTTACCTCTCGCCACCACCACCCGGGAAGGATTCTCCGATGCGGCCTAGCCTGCGCGCGAAAATACTCGACGTCTGCGCGCGCAAGATCGCCGCCAAGGGCCCTGATGTCGGTCTGTCCTTCTACGCCTTCTTCGCCAACAGGAACGACGACCCAGAGCTTCTGATGGAGGCCGCCGAATGGTGGATCAGGACCCAGAAGCTCGACCACTTCGAAAAGGCCGCCAAGATCGAGGCGATGGTCAGGGCGATGGACGCCTAACTTCCACCCCTTCAATTTCAGCGACTTACGCCAATCCCCGGACTCAGAATCCGAGCCCCTTGAATCAACACCTCACCTTCAAAGCCTTCGCCACCATCTCGTAGGTCGCCGGAATATGCCCGGGCGACTCGCCGTCGATATCGACGAGTGCGGCATTGGCGAGCGGATCGCCCAGCGGTTCGACCGTCACCTTGCGTCCGCGCAGAATGGTGATGGCGGGATGGTTGCGGTGGCGTCCGCCATAAAGCAGGCGCAGGTCGAGAATCAGCTTGAGCTTGCTCGCCGCGCGCAGGATGACGATGTCGAACAGCCCGTCATCTGGAACGGCATCGGGGGCGATCATCATGCCGCCACCGAAGAACCGCTCGTTGGCCACCGCCACGAGCGCCACCCTGGCCTCGACCGGTTCGCCATCGTCGACGGTGATGCGTACGTCCTGGAAGCGGTAGCGCACGAACTCGATCACCGTGCGCCAGAAGAACAGCGCCTTGGCCGGCACCCAGCGCTTGCGCCGGTCGTTGTTGACCGCCCGCACCGTCGCCCCCGACATGCCGAGACTGGCGATGTTGACAAAATGTCGGCTCGCCAGCCGGCCATGGTCCTCGACGAAGGAGATACGGCCAGCGTCGATCAGACGGTCGCTGCCCTCGGCAATGCGCGCGATCGCCGAAGATATTTCGACGGGAATGCCCATACCGCGAGCAAAGTCGGAGCCGGTGCCGCAGGGCAGCACGCCGAGAATGGCCGCATCGCCGGTTTCGGCCTGCATCTGCAAAAGCCCGTCGGCGACCTCGCTGATCGTGCCGTCGCCGCCCGCGGCGACGACCAGTTCGCAGCCAAGCGCCACCAGGTCGCGGGCAAGAACCGCGCCGTCGCCCGGCTCGGTCGTCTCGCGAAACTCGACTTCGCCGAAGCGCTGCGTCAGCGCTGCCGCAACCTCGGTCCAATGCGTGTCCAGTCTGCCGCCGCCGGCCACCGGATTCCTGACGACGCCGACTTTCACGAACGCACCCTCCCCGGCAGCCAACGCGCCGCCGCCTCCGCCTTATTGTTAGCCGCAGAGGCAAATGCGCAAGGGAAAGGTTGCGAAGTTCACATCCTGTCGGCCGCCTTGGCGGAAGAACATGTCGCCGGATGGCTACAACGCTGCCGCGCATGCATAACGCCACCGTCATGCCATGATTGCGGCCAACTGGCGCCGCGATCGGAGCGGAGAAATCGCGGCGTCAACAATCCTTGAGGATTCGGACCGTGATCAAGTCTGCCCTTGTCGCCATGACCATCGTCGGTTGCGACTGCGACGCCAAGCTTTGCGAATATATCGGCGAGACGCCGGCACAGTGGACGTCAGTCGCCGACTGCGAGGCGGCGATGAAGAGCCGCATCCTGCGAGAAGGCAACCACGCCTATCCGTTGGTGACCGGCATCTGCCGCACCACGGTATTTGCCGAGCCGCAGTTGGCATCGGCCCCGGCCGAAATCAAGGAAGCCGAGCCAGCCGAGCGGACCACCGTTGCCGGCATCGTCGAAGGCGGACGCTCGGTCCTCTATCGCACCGCCAATGGCTATGCGCTGGCGCGCAGCGGCCTCAGCGATGCCGCCGCCGGCACGGTTGCCGCAGCAAAACGCTCGTCGAGCTGGCTGGCGGCCAATATCGGCTTCTGAGCCGACCGTCCGGCGGCATGAAAAATAGCCGACCTCGGGAAGAGGCCGGCCATAGTTTGGTTCTGCGTCTTGGAAGGTCTCAAGAACGTCACCCACCCCGCCGGGCGCATGGCAGTGCCGGCAGGGCGGTTGTGCAGACGGCCGTTACGAGGCCGCTTCGATCGCGGTCACAGCACCTGTCGTGTCGTCCACTGTTACCTTGACCTTGGCGCCGGCGGCCAGGCCGTCGACCTTGAGGGTTTCGGGGATGACATAGGTCTTGCCGTCGTCGAGCGTGATCGAGCGTGTCGCCGGATCGACCGACTGGACCGTGCCCTGGACCTCGGCGGCATAGGCGGCACCGATGAAGGCGAGCGAAGCGACGGTCGTTGCAAGGATCTTGTTCATGTCTGGTACTCCCGTTCAGGTCTGTCCCGGCTGGTCCTGCCCTCGTAGCAAGGCCCGCCGAACGAGATGGAGACTGACCTGCGGAATGGTCCGACGCAAATCACGAAGCGTGAAATTATCGAACGTAATCATAGGCTTATTTCCGCCGCATTTGACCGCAACCGGCACATGTCTGGATGCTTCGCCATCACCCCGATCTCGCCCTAGCCCTTGCCAGCCATACGCTGACCGGCGTCACACCGCCGTCATCGCGCCGCCACCCCAAGGTCCGATTCCGGAATGGCCGATCACGAAACGCCGTTCGACATCGGCGTGGACAGATTTTTTCCGCGCGGGCCGCCACCCTCCCGCGACGTTTTGCGCCGTCGTTTCGTTGGTCCAGCTCGCCCGGTTGCCTTCACAGCAGCCGGTGATTCTGGCATAGCTCGCGCCGCACGATCTGTGCTTTTGGGAAGCTCCCGTCTTGAACCCCCTGTTTGAAATCGTCGGCGCCGTCGCCGCCATCCTGACCACTTTGTGCTGGTTGCCGCAGATCATGAAGATCCTGCGCGAGCGCAAGACAAGCGACATCTCGCTCGGCACCAACGCCGCACTCGCCACCGGCATCTCGCTGTGGATCGTCTACGGCATCGCACTCGGCTCGCTGCCGGTCATCGTGTCCAACATCGTCACGCTGGTTTTCATCCTCGCCATCGTCGGGCTCAAGCTCCGCTTCGGCTAGCGGATCGGCCCGAATACCGGATTCGGATTTCGGAAAGCACGATACAGCGCTTCAAGGTATTGGAGCATTCTTTTGCGCGTCCGTACGGACGCGCGCCGCTCCAACCGCGCCCTACGACCCGATTTTGCGCACCAGCGAGGCCGTCGCCAGGATCGTCGCCATGTCGGCGATCATCGGCTCGACATGCACCTTGTAGTCGAGAGCCACATCCGACGCCGGCAGCTCGAAAAAATCCTTCTGGTGTGGCAACAGCAGAAATCCGCTCGTGCCCGACAGCGCGATCCGCGCCGGCTCGCCCGGCCATGCCTCCTTGAGCCAGGTCAGCGCCTGCGCCATCTGCCCCGACACCAGCGGCTGCGCAGCCTCGACATTGTCGCTGCGGAACTCGTAGGCCATATCAAGGTCCTGGCCCCCCGACCGGAGTTCCTTCAGGCCACTGCCAAAGAGTTCGCCGAAAAAGCTCAGGACCGCATTGGTCCGGATCGTTGCGACCAGCGTACCCTCAAACGGCTTCTTCAGTCCAAACGCCACGATCACGCCCTGAAAGGTCGTGGAGTCGTGCTTTTCCGCCCGTTGCGTGAGCAGTGTTTCGTACAGCTCGAAATCGAAACCATCGTAATTGCCGGAAATGAAATCATCGATCTCGAGGTTGTTGTACTTGCCAACCGTAGATTCCGGTAAGTTGACAAAGGACGGTGGCGTCGCGCCCCGTTCATGGCGCATATTTTTGATGAAGCCGAAGACGATCGGCAGCAGCTTGTTTCGAAACGATGCGTTGGCGGCTTCGAGCGGCCGCATCGCACGGAAATAGGCGAAGAACGCAGCGATGAAGCCCACGACATAAAGATAGACATGCGGCGTCGACAGCCACTGCTCATTGAGGTCGGCTATGAAGTTGAAGATCAGCGCCAGAACCAGAACTGCAACGATCACGCCGCCGAGATAGAGGGGCACCCGCCACACCGTCGAAAGCCTGATCGCATTGCGCTCGGCCTGATAGGCTTCGAGGTCCTTCTTGATGCCCGCGGTCGTCGCCTCGTCGGGCATGAAACCAGCTGCGCTCATATGTGCCCCCATGGCGCGCCGAGATCGTGCCGCCCACTTACCGGATGATAGCGGCTTTTCGCCAAATGTCGCGGCGTAAACAAGGAGATGCAACGGTATCCGGACTCAGCTGGTGAGGCTGGCGGCAGCGGCTCCGTAAACCGCCTGCCAGCGCGCCCGCACTTTCGTTCCAAGCTCGCCGTCGACCTTGTCGAGCGGCACCATGCTCTCGTGCGCGCCGTCGCGCTGGCGCATGAACGGCACCAGCCGGTAGCTTGCAATCTCGCCGCGCGTGGCAGCGTCGGCGCTGACATCGACGACGAGGATCGCGCCGATCCGTCCTGGCCAGGGCTGCCGCGCCAGCGCCGTGCCGAGAAAATCGCCCAGGCCGTAGGCCACCAGTGTGTCGTCGGCGCGCGCCATCGGCTGCACGACATGGGCGTGATGCCCGACAACGAGCCCGACACCCAGCTCAGCCAGTCTCCGCGCCCAGCCACGCGTGACGGCGCACGGAAAATGCCGGAACTCCCAGTCCCAGTGCGGCACAGCGCAAACGAGATCGGCCCCTTCTGCGCCCGCCAACCCGTTGCCGGCCGCGGCAAAGAAATCGTCGGCCATGGCAACGCGCCCAGCGAAGGCCTCCGCGGGCGCATTGCGCCACTGCGTGAATGCGGCGAGCCCCAGCGTCAACGGGCCGGCTGCCACCTTGCTCACCTCGGTGGTCGTCCCGATAGTCGCAATGCCAAGCCTGCCCAATGCCGCAAGCGTCGCATGATAACCGTCTGCCCCCTGGTCGAGCACATGGTTGTTGGCCAGCGACAGCACCAGCCGCTCCGGCGCGATGGCAGCCGCCGCCAGCGTTCCGGTGAGAAATTCTTCGGTCATCGCATGATGCGTTCCGAGCCGCGTTCCCAGCCGCGCGCTCGGCCGCTCCACGACAGGGCTCTCGCAATTGCCGACCACCAGATCGGCCGCGGCCAGGAGCGCCGTCAGATCGCGGTCGAAAACAGGCGGCTGTTTGTTGGCGACGGCGGAAATGTCGCCGACGAATGCCAGGCGCACGCTCTGCCCCGGCTTGGGCAGGAAACGCACCTGATCAGGCAGATAGCCCGGACCGGCACGCCGCAGCGACGGCCTGATGAACCGCGCCGGCCAGGAGATCTTGTAGGAGAAAGGATAGTTGGACACGCCACGCCTGAAATTGACTGCTGCCACCCTAGCAGCTTTTCATTGCGTACAGCTGGCGCTTTCGGCCGGCCGTTACTTTTGCCGCAGCTTCTTGCTCGAGCGGCCGATGGCCAGGCGATAGATTCTGTCGATCTCGCCGACGATCCGCTTGGGGTCGAGCTGCCGTGCGATCTCCTGTCGCCCCGCCTGCCCGACGGCTCGACGCTGCGTCGCGTCGCGCAGGTCGAGTGCTGCCGCCGCCATGCCATCGACGTCGCCGACGGCAAAGCTCTGCTCCCTCGGCAAGAGGTCGACCATGTTGCCGACCCGCGTCGACAGAACCGGTAGCCCGGCCGCCATCGCCTCCAGCGGCGCGATCGGCGCCTGCTCGTCGCGCGAGGTCATCAGAAACAGGTCGAAGGCCGGCAGCAGCTCGAGCGCGTCGTTGCGCAGTCCCGGCAAATGGATTCGGCCCGTGAGCTCAGGCGCCGCGATCGCCGCGTCCCACTCGGCCATGATGTCGTTGCCCTGATTTGTCGAGCCGATGACCAGCAGTTCGGCGTCGACATCCTCGTCCAGCAGCTTGCGCAGCACGCGCACCATGTCGATCTGGTTCTTGCGCCCGCCGAGTTGGCCGACCGAGCCGATCAGAAACGCCTCGTCGCGAATACCGAGGGCAGCGCGAGCCCGCGCCCGCGAGGCGACCGACACCGGCTCGATCCGGCCGACGTCGAACATGTTGGGCAGCAGGTGGATGTGCCGGCGCGAAACCAGCCAGTGCTTGACGTAATAGTCCACCGTCCACTGGCTCAGCCCGATGACCTCATGGGCAAACAGCCATGGCAGCTGGTACTGGCGCGCATGCGCCGTCATCACGATCGGCGTGCCGGCCGCGCAGCGGAACACCAGCCCGAACTTGTTGCCGCGGCTGCCATGGCAGTGCACCACGTCCTCGCCCCAATCGCGGATGGCATAGCCGACGCGGCGGATTTCCCTTGGCGTCGTGGCGAAGTTCGATCCCATCATCCGGACCGGGCCGTCGAAATGCTGATGCTCGATCCACGAACCCAGCGAATGCACCAGCATCACCTCGTGCCCGGCGTCGAGCTGGGCCTGGATCAGGATCCTGGAACTGGTGGCGACGCCATTGAGCGCGCCATGGCCGACAAGATGCGCGATCTTCATAGCGCCGATGTCTGCTGCGGAAAGTGGATCGGAAAGGTCATCTGGCGTCCGGGTCAGGAACTGAGTGCACGCTCTCTAACATCCCGCGACGATCAGGCAAACACGGCTTATGGACGCCACCTCGCCGCGCCCGCAGCTCTTGCCGCCTTGTTACCCAGGCATAAAGCATGATGCCTTCAGCACACTGGCGCGCGCAACATTTGCCAGTAATCTCAAGCAGTTCGCAATGAACGGGTCTGGAGGGACTGCCCATGATGCTTCGAAGACTTGCCACCGCTGCGGCCTTGCTGGCCGGGTTGATGGCGTTGCCTGCCGGTGCGATCGCCGCCGAAGCCTACACCACCGGCAACGTCAACGTCCGCAGCGGCCCCGGCATTGGCTATGCCAGGATCGGCATTCTCTACGAGGGCACGCGCGTCGACTTGCGCGGCTGCGACGGCAACTGGTGCAACGTCTACGGCCCGCGCCTGCGCGGCTGGGTCTCGGCCAACTATCTCGACGAATATGTCGGTCGTCCGACGGCCGTGGTCGTCGCGCCCACCATCATCGTGCGGCCACCGCATTATCGCCCGCCGCACTGGAACCGCCCTCCTCACTGGAACCGCCCGCCCAAGCCACGGCCGCCGAGGCCACGCCCGCCCGGCGCCAACTGCAAGATCGCGCCCGGCTTCCCCTGCCCAAGGTGACAACCTCCTGACAGCCTGATGTCAGGAGCCGAATTACCTCTCCATGCGGGTGCCGGCTTTCCGGCATCCGCGCCCTTTCCATTTTTGCCGAGACCGCCCATATTTCGCTCATGGCCAAATCTCCTGACAAGAAATCGCCCGCTCTGGGAAGCGACAACCGTGCCGCACAGCGCAAGCGCGGCGGCAATGGCGTAACCGACTTCCTCGACGCTTCCGAGCCGTTGCATCGCCCCGGTTTCGGCGAAGCGCCGCAGGCCGCGTTCTCGGGCGCACCGCTGTCCGGTTCGATTTCGGATTGGGCCGAAGAGATTGCCCGCGAGGCTGAGAAGCCCCAGCCCAAGGCCAAGAAAATCCCGGAGAAGAGCTCGGCCCCGACCCGTTCGGCGCGTGGCACCTCGATGGGCGGTGCTGCCTCCGCCAAGGAGCGTGCCGCCGCCGGTCTCAACCCTGTCGCCGGCCTCGACATTTCGTTGGAGGACGCGGCGTCGCTGTCCAACTCCGGCGTCACCGCCACCGTCGCGGCGCTCTCGGCCCTGATCGAGAGCGGCAACCCGCTGCACAAGAACGGCGAGATCTGGGTTCCCCACCGCCCCGCTCGACCGGAAAAATCCGAAGGTGGCATCCAGATCGTCATGCAGTCGGAATTCGAGCCGGCCGGCGATCAGCCTACTGCCATCAAGGACCTCGTCGAGGGCGTCGGCAATGCCGACCGCACCCAGGTGCTGCTCGGCGTCACCGGCTCCGGCAAGACCTTCACCATGGCCAAGGTGATCGAGCAGACGCAGCGCCCGGCGCTGATTCTCGCGCCCAACAAGACGCTGGCAGCCCAGCTCTATGCCGAGTTCAAGAAGTTCTTCCCCGACAACGCGGTCGAGTATTTCGTCTCCTATTACGACTACTACCAGCCCGAGGCCTACGTCCCGCGCACCGACACCTATATCGAGAAGGAATCGACCATCAACGAGCAGATCGACCGCATGCGCCATTCGGCGACGCGCTCGCTGCTCGAACGCGACGACGTCATCATCGTCGCCTCGGTCTCCTGCATCTACGGTATCGGCTCGGTCGAGACCTACACGGCAATGACCTTCCAGATGCAGGTCGGCGACCGCCTCGATCAGCGCCAGTTGCTCGCCGACCTCGTCGCCCAGCAATACAAGCGCCAGGACATCAATTTCGTCCGCGGCTCGTTCCGTGTCCGCGGCGACACCATCGAGATCTTCCCCGCCCACCTGGAAGACTCGGCATGGCGCATCTCGCTGTTCGGTGACGAAATCGATGCCATCACCGAGTTCGATCCGCTCACCGGCCAGAAGACCGGCGACCTCAAGTCGGTCAAGATCTACGCCAATTCGCACTATGTGACGCCGCGGCCCACCTTGAATCAGGCCATCAAGTCGATCAAGGAAGAGCTGCAGCATCGCCTGCAAGAGCTTGAAAAGGCTGGCCGCCTGCTTGAAGCCCAGCGCCTGGAACAGCGCACCCGCTTCGACCTGGAGATGCTGGAAGCGACTGGCTCCTGCGCCGGCATCGAAAACTATTCACGCTATCTCACCGGCCGCCGCCCCGGCGATCCGCCGCCGACGCTGTTCGAGTACATCCCCGACAATGCGCTCGTCTTCATCGACGAAAGCCACGTCACCGTGCCCCAGATCGGCGGCATGTACCGGGGCGACTTCAGGCGAAAGGCGACGCTGGCCGAATACGGCTTCCGCCTGCCCTCCTGCATGGACAATCGGCCGCTGCGTTTCGAGGAATGGGACGCCATGCGCCCGCTCTCGGTCGCCGTGTCGGCGACGCCGGGGAGCTGGGAGATGGAAGAGGCTGGCGGCGTCTTTGCCGAGCAGGTCATCCGCCCGACCGGCCTGATCGACCCGCCGGTCGAGGTGCGCCCGGCCAAGAATCAGGTCGACGACGTCGTCGGCGAGATCCGTGCCACCACCCAGGCCGGCTACCGCACGCTGGTCACTGTGCTGACCAAGCGCATGGCCGAGGACCTGACCGAATACCTGCACGAGAACGGCGTCCGCGTCCGTTACATGCACTCCGACATCGACACGCTGGAGCGCATCGAGATTCTTCGCGACCTGCGCCTTGGCGCTTTTGACGTGCTGGTCGGCATCAACCTTTTGCGCGAAGGCCTTGATATTCCCGAATGCGGTTTCGTCGCCATTCTCGATGCCGACAAGGAGGGTTTCCTCCGCTCGGAAACCTCGCTGATCCAGACCATCGGCCGCGCGGCTCGTAACGTCGACGGCAAGGTCATCCTCTACGCCGACCAGATCACCGGCTCGATGGAGCGCGCAATGGCCGAGACCACGCGCCGCCGCGAAAAGCAGATGGTGTGGAACGAAGCCAACGGCATTACGCCGGAGAGCGTCAAGTCGCGCATCTCCGACATCCTCGACTCGGTCTACGAGAAGGATCACGTCCGCGCCGACATCTCGCAGTTCACCGACGGTGCCGGTGCCATGATGGGCAACAATCTGAAGGCCCATCTCGAAGCGCTCGACAAGCAGATGCGCAACGCCGCCACCGACCTCGATTTCGAGAAGGCCGCCCGCATCCGCGACGAGATCAAGCGCCTGCGCGACATGGAGCTCGCCATTTCGGACGATCCGCTGGCGCGCGAGGTCGAGGGCCAAAGCCCCGCTTCCGGCCGCGAGAAAGGCAAGCACAACAAGGGCGTCGCCAAGCACCGCACGGTCGAGGAACAGGAGCGTTTCCGCAAGCTGGACGAGGCCCGCGCCGCCGAGGAAGCGGCCAAGGCTGCCCGCCCGAACCTGTTCCGCAAGCCGAAGCTCGACGAGATGGGCGCCGACGGTACGGTTCCCGCAGGCAAGTCGCTGTTTGCCAAGCCTCACATCGACGACATGGGACCAGGCACCGACATGACCACGCCCGCCGGCGCGGTCTCGCGGTCGCTGTTCAAGAAGCAGTCGGCCGCCGAAGCCCACGGCTCCGATTACGGCGTCCCTGACGACGGCAAGTCGCTGTTCAGGAAGAACGACCTCGACGAGATGACCGTCCGCCGCACTGAAAAGCCGGTCGAAGGCGTCAAGCCGATCAAGCGCGCCAAGATCGGCGCCGGCTCCTACGAGGATCCGGCCGAAGCCGCGCGTGCGAAAAAGAAGCCGGGCAAATCAGGGCGGCCAGGGCAATAGCCGCCGTAAAATTGTTGCATATGTATTGAGAATACTGACGGTACCAACAACAGGCGAGAGAGCAGCAGGAATTGCGCGAGCTAGAACCTAACGAGATTTGCGGCTGTGGCTCAGGCTTGACCTACGTCAAATGTCACAAGAAAACTTCAAAGAAATACTTTATTGACAAGAATGGAAAATATAGCCTTCAAGTTCCATATTCCCCAAAACTGCAGGAGAGCCTGACCGATAGCAGGAAGCGGTTTAAGAAAATCTTTGGGCGCGCGCCACGGAACAATGAGCCAATCATATTTGAAAAATTCAGAATCGGTGAAGAGACGCACTTTTTTGACAAGGCCTTAAGAGCTGCAAACAGCGCCGGTGTAGACGAGGCTCTTATTTATGCATGGCGCAAGACCGAAGTAATCATCTCAGAGGAAACTCTACACTTATTCACCAAGGAAGAAAAAGAGGAGTGGGGCGACGCCATCGCTGAATATGAGGAAATACTGGATAGCGGAGTAAACCCGTTTTATATATTCACTTACCTTGATTCAGAAGAGTTTGAATCTTTTTTGGAAATGAAATCATTATTAAAAGAAATCATATCAGTCGCCGACCTATCTCTAGACAAGATAACAAACAAAATAAATATAACATCGCAAAAAGACAAAAATCTACCAATACTTCTTAGTTACAACTCAGTATTACATGCAATATACACGATAAGCAATATAATACAAGAAAGATACAGTGATGATTGCCTTTCGATTGGAAGGGGCATCTTCGAACAATATCTAAGATGCAAGACTCTGCGAGTTGGCACCTTAGATCCTGAAGCCATCCTATGCGCATCCCTTGCAAGTCAAGGAATCCTTGAATACGCAAGGAAGAAAAGTGGAAAAATCGACTATTCCAGAGTAATAAATCTAGACGGCTCCCATGTTGATGTTTCGCTAACTTACTCCTCTCTAGCTCAAAAAACTGGAGAGCCGGAAGATTATATTTTTTACAATATTATATACAAGAACCTATCTTACTATGTTCACAGGGACCTGAGTCAAAAGCTCATAAATTCCTTAACAAAAGGAAGATTACAGCTCACTGCAGAAGACGACGAGATAGCTGGCGTATACACAATATCAATTATTGTCTTCATGTTTTTTGAGGAAATACTTAAGAACGAGTGGGTTCCAGCCCTCGCTAGAAAGGACCTTACATACAAGATTTCTCAGCTGGAATACAATCTTTCGGTAATTTCAAAGAACAAAAATATTAGATCAGGAAAAGTTCCCTTACTTTTCATCTGAAGCACGGTCATTCATCGCCCTGCCGCCATCCGTCCGTTCCCGCACCAGCCAGTCGATGTTGCCGCGCGGGATGCAGAGGTCCTTCAAGGTGGCATCGTCCAGCCGCGACAGGCTGCGCGCGGCGCGCCATTCGCCCAGGGCCGATGCGGCCGATCTGACTGATGCCAGCACGGCGCGGGCGAGCAGCGCGAAGGACTGACGGCCGCGATGTGCGGTCTTGCCTTGATTGTCGATCATGGTCGTCATGGCCGTTCTCCAGGGTTGGGAACAGGCTAGCGACGCGATTGGCATAATGGAAACGAATGCATATTATGGCCTCAATAAGAGGTTCTTATGCCCCATAATATCGACATCAGCTTGCTGCGTGCATTCTTGGCCGTCGTCGATACCGGCGGCATGACCAGTTCGGCCAAGGTGCTCAACCTCACCCAGGCAGCCGTAAGCCAGCAGGTGAAGCGGCTCGAGGACAGCTTCGGCTGCGCACTCTTCGAACGCGACCGCAAGGGCCTGAAGCTGACGCCAACGGGCCAGCGCCTTGTCGTTCAGGCGCGCCGCCTTGTCCGCAACAATGACGAGGTCTGGTCGGCGATGAACGAAGCCGAATTCGAGGGAGAAATCCGTCTCGGCATGCCTTCCGATTTCGTCCGCTGCTTCGGCGCACCGATCCTCAGGCAATTCGACCAGGCTTGGCCCCGCGTGCGGGTGTCCCTTGTCTGCGGCTCAAGCCAGCGCCTGCTTGAAAAGCTCGACGGCGGCGAAGTCGACTTGACCTTCGCGGTGGAGAAAAAATGTGGCCACAATGGCGAGACGCTACTATCTGACCCACTGGTCTGGGTCGGTGCCAAGGGTGGCCAGGCCTTCGAACGCGATCCCCTGCCGATATCGACGGACGACGAAACCTGTTTCCTCAGGCCCTTCGCGCTCAAGGCTCTGGCAGACCATGGGCGCGTCTGGCGCTGGGTCTGCGAAGACAGCAATTTCGATCCCATCCTGGCGACACTCGACGCCGATATTGCGGTAGCACCGCTGCTGGCCTCGACCATACCGCCGGGTTTTGAAGTTCTGGGCGAGCGGCATGGGCTGCCGTCCTTGCCAAGCTTCTGGATCAATCTCTATCAGCCGCATGCTGGGCCGACGCGCCTCTCGGCAGAATTGGCAGTGCACATACGCGACGTGGTCGGCACCCGTTCGCAGTTGGTAGCGTGATCCAGGTCGTTGTTTGCAACGGAGCCGCACGCTTTCAGCCTACTTCGGCTCCGATACAAAAGAATCTCGCCGACCATGTCGGATGTGGCGGTCGCCGCTCGTCCTTGCAGTGAGGCATCGGCCGACGGCGGCTACGGATGTCCTGAAATGCGCCACCGCAAGTGGCAATCGGCTCAAGCGAGGAACGGAGACAACTGATGTCGGAAGCTCAAGCATACCCTGCCCCGAAGGTCCTTGGTGGCCTGATCGCCTACTTGCAGGTCGACGGCGCCTTCAAGGCGGCCGAGTTCTACAAGCGTGCCTTCGGCGCCGAGCAGGTCTTCGCCTACCCCGCCGATGAGCAGGGCCGGACCATGCACTGCCACCTCTACATCAATGGCTCGTCGCTGATGCTGAACGATGCTTATCCCGAACACGGCCATGCGCACGAGAAGGCGCAGGGCTACGTCATGCAGCTCATCCTCGGCGACGACATCGATGCCTGGTGGAAGCGCGCCGTCGATGCCGGCTGCGAAGTGGTCGTGCCGCTCGACATCATGTTCTGGGGCGACCGCTGGGGCCAGCTGCGCGATCCGTTCGGCGTCGCCTGGGCGATGAACGCGCCGGTCAAGCCGGCCTGACAGTCCTAAACCACGCTGCGCGCCGCCAAGGCGCGCAGCGACCTACCGGTCGTGCGTCTCGCCCGACAAGGGTGTCGCCAGCATCGACGGACGTTGCTCGAACGCGTCGAACCAGGCCGTCAGCCGCGCCCGCCCGCGAAACGACGGAAGCTCGCGAAACGCCATCCACGACAGCGCCGTCGCCACCGCGATGTGCCCGACATTGAGCGGCGCATCGGCATCGATGGCACCCTCAAGCCAGTCGTAGCTCGCCTCGATCTTGTCGCTGTAGCCCTCGGCAAGGGGCTGATAGCGCAGATGCTCGGGTCGCCGTTCCGTCTCCCACCGCAGGCCGATGCCCGCCTGCGCCAGCCCCTGCGCCACTGCCTGCAGCCGCAGGGCCCGCCAGCGCGCCTCGCCCGCCTCAGGAATCAGCTTCGCACCGTCATGCAACGTGTCGAAATAGGCGCAGATGACGTCGGAATCGAAGATCGGCTCGCCGCCGTCGCGCAAAAGCACCGGCACCTTCCCGAGCGGGTTTTCGGCGTAGACACGCGCATTGCGCAGGGTCGGGCTTGTCTCGTGGTGGATCACCTCCAGCCGGTCGACGATGCCGGCCTCTTGGGCGAACACCAGCGCCTTGCGGGCGAAAGGCGAATGCGTCTGGTAATAAAGGATCATCGTTTTCCCATGCAGGTTGGCACCAGTTAGCTACGCCGTTCTAGCCTGCACGCAGCGAGAATTGCGCTCTCATTGGCGCACGCTGGCGCAACTTCGTTGCACGCCTGCCTGCCGTTTCGATACGTTTCCGCATATGGCAACAGGCCGCTTCGTCCCTATGCGATTCATATAAAGCAGCCCGCTTCCCTCTCTCGAATTCACATGGCGCGAAGGACTATCTCTTCCGTCATGAAGCCGGAAACCATCGCAGCCCTGATCGACCGTGTCGCCGACGTCAGGATCCTCCGCGAGCACCACGTCTGGGCAGCCGCCGAAATTTTCGGCTTCGATGACCTCGACAGCACGATGCGCCGCAAGTTCAGGGCGCTGATGGAAGCCGACGCGCTGCTCGACGCGGTGCTGTCGCTTGCCGCGAGCGCCGACCCGCCGAGATCGGTCGGAAACGTCAGGAATCAGAGAGGACACTGGGTCTGTACCGTGCGCTGCGACGCAGCCGGCAACAGACGAACCGCCACGGCCGAACACGCCGATTTCGCCGCCGCCGTTCTTGCGTCACTGCTGGCCAGCCTCCAGCAGCCGACTGTGGCGCACCGCCACCGCCCCCCTTCCCACCAGCATGATGGATCTTCCAGCCATGAACACCAACGCCACGCACAATGACCAGCTTCGCGGTCGCCTTTTCGGCGCCATTTCAGCGCTGCCCACACCTTTCAGGGACGGTGAAGTCGACCTGAAAAGCCTCGCAGCTTTTGTCGACTGGCAGATATCAGAAGGCATCAACGGCCTCGTTCCCTGCGGCACCACGGGCGAAGCCCCGACGCTGTCCTGGCATGAACGCATCATGGTGATCCGCAAGACGGTCACAGTGGCGAACGGGCGCGTTCCGGTCATCCCGGGCACTGGTACCAACAGCACCGAATCGACGATCGCATTCACCGCCGCGGCGCGCGATTTCGGCGCCGATGCCGTGCTGGTCGTCACGCCCTATTACAACCGGCCGAGCCAGGCCGGCATCGTCAGGCATTTCGAGACCATCGCCGCCAAGGTCGACACTCCTATCATCGTCTACAACGTGCCGGGCCGCACCGGCGTCGACCTGACACCTGCCACCATCGAGCGGCTGGCCGACATCCCCAACATCGTCGGCTTCAAGGACGCGACCGGCGACCTGTCGCGCCCAATGGCGTTCGCCCAAAGGTTCGGCGAGCGCTTCGTCTGGCTGTCCGGCCACGACGCCACCGCCTTCGGCTTCAACACCATGGGCGGCAGTGGCACCATCTCGGTGGTTTCCAACATCGCGCCGCGCCTGTGCGCTGCCATGCACAACGCCTGCCGCAACGGCGACCCGCACGCCGCCCGCGTCATCAACAACCGCCTGCGCCCGCTCATTGCGGCACTCGAACTGGAAGTCAACCCGGTGCCGGTCAAGCATGCGCTTCACCTGATGGGCAAGATGGCATCGGACGTCCGGCTGCCCCTGGTCGAGGTCGAACCGAATACTGCATCCGCTATCAGCGACAACCTGTCGGTGCTCGACGCGCAGGCCCGCCCCTCGCGCGCGCTTCGTTCCGTCCGGATGGCCGCCCGCGCGGCCTCCAACCCCAGGCATTTATGAGATCTGAATTTCTTCGTCCCGCGCCGCCAATCGAATTCATATGGCGAGGGCATCACATCGTGAAATGCAACGAACCTCTCGAGAGACGGCAGCACCGTTCCCGGGAACTTCAGGAAAGGCACGACATCATGGGTACTCTTGCTAGCGACATCCATCCGGCGCTTCACGCCCACCGCTTCATGGTCGGCCGCGACCCGCAGGGGCGCTGGGTCGTCAGCGACGAACTGGGCATGGTCGGCGGCATCTTTGCCGACAAGGATTCGGCGGTCCGCTTCGCCATGGCCGAAAGCGACCATACGCCGGGCGCGGTATTCTGCGCGCCTTGCGAGGTCACGCTCAACATCGAGCCGATCTCGGCTCACGAAACCGCAGCCGGCACCGGCCACCACTAGCCCTGGAGCAGTAGCTCCAATGTGCGAATTCACGCCTCCCGCCTAAGTGTGTTCAATGACCCTCATGGCTGCCCCCTCCGGGGCCGCCGGCGGGAAAGGAGCACGGCGCCATGGCAGGTCTCAGCACATTCGCCTTCGCGGCAGGCATCCTCGGAACAGTAGTGGCATTCTCGGTCGCCGATGCGGCGCCGATGGTATCAGCCCCAGGTGACCCGGCAGGCCTGTCCCGCAACGATGACCTCATTCTGATCGGCAGCAGGTCGGTCACCGTCTCGAAGTCGACAAGCAAATCCAGCTCGCGCTCGAAAAGCTGCTCCAACGGCCGTTGCACCACCGACAGCGACTCCCAGAGCAATACGGGTACCAGTTCCTCGACAAGCACCTCGACGAGTACCAACTCTTCGAGCAACTCGAACACCAATTCGAACTGATCCGATATCGCTCCATTCAGTTTTCAATGCCGATCCCCAGCACCTCACCGACCCGCTCCGGCGGGTCTCTTTTTTCGCCCATCGGGCCGTTGGGATTCAGATCAAGTCGGCCTCATGGGAATATCAAGCACCCAGCGGTACCGTCAGCCCGGCCTTGACCCGGTCCATCGCCACCAGCGTCCGGAACTTCTTGATGTTGGGGTTGGCGAAGAAAAGCCGCCGCGTCAGCGCCTCATATTCGGCCATGCTGGCCACCGTCACCACCAGCACGAAATCCGCCTCGCCGGTGACGTAGTAGCACTGCTGCACTTCGGGTGCCGCGCCAAAACTTGCCTTGGTGGCATCGAGCAGGTCGATCTGCTCGCTCTCGATTGAAATCTCGATGATGATGGTGATCGGCCGCCCGACCTTGTCGGGGTCGACGACAGCGACGTTGGCCGCGATGACGCCCCCCTCCTCCATACGCTTGATGCGCCGCTGCACCGCCGGCGCCGACAAATGCACCGCCTCGCCGATCTGGCGCTGCGGCGTTGCATTGTCGCGTTGCAGAATATCGAGGATCCTCAGGTCGAAATCGTCGAGCTCGACAGCTTTGCCGACATTCCTCAAGACATCGTCCCCGCGATACAAACTTGCACAATACTGGCCAGATAAGAGCGCATTTCTCATGACCGGTGCAATATGAATGCGTCGATCGAGGAGATATCGCCCATGCTTATCCGCAACCAGCACGCCGACTATCGCAAGCCGCTCGAAGCGGTCGATGCGGAAACGCTTGGTATCGAAGCCGCCGAGACGGTCGAACGCTTCCTGTCGCACCGGCCCAACCATCGCCCGACTCCGCTTCGCTCGCTGCCGGCGCTGGCCCGGGAACTTGGCATCGGCGCCGTCCATCTGAAGGACGAGGGTTTTCGCCTCGGCCTCGGCAGCTTCAAGGCCCTCGGCGGCGCCTATGCCGTCATTCGCCTCGTGCTGGAGGCGGCGGAAGCGCGGCTCGGCCGTCCGGTCGCCATCGCCGAACTGCACAGCCCCGAAGTGGCAAAAATCTCCGCCGCCATGACTTTCGGCTGCGCCACCGACGGCAACCACGGCCGCTCGGTCGCGCAAGGGGCGCAGCTTGTCGGAGCGCGCTCGGTGATCTTCGTCCATGGCGGGGTCAGCGACGCGCGCGTTGCGGCCATCGCCCGCTACGGCGCTGTGATGGAGCGCGTCGCCGGCACCTATGACGACTCCGTCGCCGAGGCGGCGCGGGTCTGCGAGGCCAATGGCTGGACCGTCGTCTCCGACACCTCCTGGCCCGGCTACGAGCGCATCCCGGGCCTAGTCATGCAGGGTTACACGGCGATCTTCCGCGAAGCCCTCGAAAAGCTGCCTGAAGCGCCGACCCATGTCTTCATCCAGGCCGGCGTCGGCGGCATCGCCGCTGCCGCTGCCGGCTATCTCGCCAACCGCTATGGCGAGGCGCGCCCGACCTTCGTCGTCGTCGATCCCGCCCGCGCCGCCTGCATCTTCGAGACCGCGCGGCAAGGCAAACCGGTCAAGATCGCCCATGGCGAACCGACCGTCATGGCGATGCTCGAATGTTACGAGCCGTCGCAGGTCGCCTGGCGCGTGCTGTCGCGCGTCGCCGATGCCTTCATGACCGTCGAGGACGAGACAGCCGTCGAAGTTATGAACCTGCTTGCCCGCCCCTTCGACCATGATCCCGTGGTGGTCGCGGGCGAAAGCGGCGGCGCCGGCCTCGCCGGCCTGCTCGTCGCCGCGCGTGACGCCGGCATGCGCGCCGCTATCGGCCTCGACGTACATTCGCGCGTCCTGCTCGTCATCACCGAGGGTGCCACCGACCCCGACCGCTACCGCGAGCTCGTCGGCCTGACGCCGGGAGATATTGCCATCGCGGGGAAGTGACGCACGGCAGCGCTTCATCGCGCCATGCTAGTGCAATGTCCGCCGCCTATCAGCGATTTCCAATCTGATATGAGGGCACGTCCGAGATGACCTTTTCTGCCGCGGCAGTTTCCTCCAACCCGCACTTTCCATCCCCGGCCGAGATCAAGCGCATCCTCGTTGAGCGCATCGACCAGCAGCGCCAGAGCGTCGGCATCGTCGTCGGCACTTTCGGCCCGGAGGGCCGCGTCATCGTCTCGCATGGCAATTTCGGCGCCTTCTACGCCCGCCCGGTCGACGCCGACACCGGCTTCGAGATCGGCTCGATCACCAAGGTCTTCACCACGCTGCTGCTCGCCGAGATGGCTGGGCGCGGCGAGGTCGGGCTCGACGACCCGGTCGCCATGCATCTGCCAGCCACCGTCCATATGCCGACGCGCGACGGCTGCGAGATCACCCAGACCGACCTCGCCACCCACACCTCCGGCCTGCCACGTCTGCCCGAAAACATGGCACCGGCCGACGACGACAATCCGTATGCCGACTATTCCGTCGATCAGATGTACGCGTTCCTGTCGGCCTACGAACTGCCGCGCGCCATCGGCAGCCAGTACGAATACTCCAATCTCGGAATGGGCCTGCTCGGCCATGCGTTGTCACGCCGGGCCGGTCTGAGTTATGGGGCGCTGGTGCGCGAGCGCATCCTTGCGCCGCTCAACATGCACTCCACCGCCGATACGCCGGCCGTCTACATGAAGTCGCGCCTGGCCAATGGCCACGACGCCCAGTTGATGCCGGTGCTGAACTGGGACCTGCCGACGCTCGCCGGCGCCGGCGCCCTGTTGTCGACCGCCGACGACATGCTGAACTTCGTCGAGATGCTGGTGGATGCGCCCGCTTCGCCGCTTCATGCGGCCCTTGCCACCACCTTGGCCATCCGTCGCCCGACCGGCGCCGAAGGCGACGAGACCGGGCTCGGCTGGGTCATCTCGGGAAGTGGCGACGACCAGGTCATCTGGCACAATGGCGGCACCGGCGGCTATCGCTCCTATCTCGGCTTCATGCCGGCCAAGAGTGTCGGGGTTGTAGCCCTTTCCAACACCTCGACCGAAGCCGGCGTCGACGACATCGGCCGACACCTGCTCGACAGCAAGAACCCGCTCGCCGAACCGCCAAGAGAACGTGTCGCCATCACGCTCGATCCGGCGATCTACGACCGTTATGTCGGCGTCTACAGTCTGGCCCCGGAGTTCGAGATCGCCATCACCCGCGAAGGCTCAAGCCTTTTCGCCCAGGCGACCGGCCAGGGCCGCCAAGAGATTTTTGCCGAGAACGACAGCCAGTTCTTTCTCAAGGTCGTCAACGCCCAGCTCAGCTTCGACGTCGGCGCCGACGGCCGTACCACCGGCATGACGCTGCACCAGAACGGTATCGACCAGCGGGCGCCGAAGGTGGCGCCCTAACCACGACGGCCTGCACAAACGAACACCGGCCCCTGCATGCGGCAGGAGCCGGTTGAAAGCTCAGCGCTTGGCGCGCGACTATTCCGCCGCCAGCGCCGGGTGCTGAACGACCGCAGCGGTGTTTTCGCCCTTCGCCGCGAGCGGTTCGGCCGACTTGGTCTTCGGCTCACGGCCAAAGAACAGCGCATAGCCGGCCGGCAGCACCAGGATGGTCAGCAAGGTGGCGACCAGGATGCCGCCCATCATCGAATAGGCGAGCGGGCCCCAGAACACGCCCCAGGAAATCGGGATCAGCGCCAGCACCGCCGTCATCGCCGTCAGAACGATCGGCCGGAAGCGGCGCACGGCAGCGCCAATGATCGCCTCTGAGCGCTCCATGCCCGCCGCGATGTCCTGGTCGATCTGGTCGACGAGGATGATCGAGTTGCGGATGATGATGCCGAGCAGCGCGATGACGCCGAGGATCGCCACGAAGCCGAACGGCGCGCCTGAGATCAACAATGCCGCAGCGGCCCCGATGATGCCGAGCGGACCTGTCGCCAGCACCAGCATTGCCTTGCCGAAGTGCTGCAATTGCACCATCAACAAAAGCACGATGACGAGCAACATCACCGGCGCCTTGGCGGCGATCGAGGCCTGGCTTTCGGCCGCGTCCTCGGCACCGCCCTGGATCTCGACCTTGTAGCCGGGAGCCAGGCCGTCGCGCAGCGGCTTGAGATCGGCATAGAGCTTCATCGCCACGTCGTTGGGCTGGATGTGGTCGGGCAGCGTCGCCCTGACCGTGATCGTCGGCAGGCGGTCGCGGCGCCATTCGATGCCCTGCTCCATGACAGGCACCACCTTGGCCACCTGCGACAGCGGCACGAACCCACCAAAGTCGGTCGGAATATAGACCGAGTTGACCGCCGTCAGAAGGTGACGGTTGGCCTCCGGCTCGCGGGCGACGATCGATACCGTCTCCTCGCCGTCGCGGAAATTGTCGAGCGGCGCGCCCTGCATCGTTGCCTGCAGCATCTGGCGGATGCGTTGCGACGATACGCCAAGCGCCCGCGCCCTGTCCTGATCGACCACCAGCTTCATCGCCGGCACCTGTTCCAGCCAGTCGTCATGGATGGCGCCGAGTTCCGGCGTCGCCGCGAACTTGGCCTTCACCTCGTCGGCGATGCGGCGCACTTCGGCCCGGTCTGGCCCCATGACGCGCAGCTGCACCGGCCAGCCTGTCGGCGGTCCGAGGAACAGGCGATCGACCTTGCCGCGGATCGAGGGGAAATCCTCGGCCAGGATGGTGCGCAGCTTGGTGATCAGTCGTTCGCGCGCCGGCTCGTCATTGGCCATGATCAGAAGCTGGGCATAGTTCGGGTTGCGCAGCTGCTGGTCCAGCGGCAGGAAGAAGCGCGGCGCGCCCTCGCCGACATAGGTGGCGATGAACTTCTTGTCGGGGTCGTCCATCATGCGCTTTTCCAGCGCCTGGGCCTGCTTTTCGACCTCCTTGATGCTGGTGCCCTCGGGCAGCCACAGGTCGACGAGAATTTCCGGCCGCGACGACTGCGGGAAGAAGTTCTGCGGGATGAACTGGAAGGCAAACAGCGAGCCGAAGAAGGTCACCAGCGTCATGACAAGCACGATGATGCGGTGGCGCACGGCCCAGCTCACCGTCGCGCGCAGGCGGCGGTAGAAGTTGGTATCGAAGGCATCGTGATGACTGCCGGCATGCTTGCGCTGCTTCAGGATCATGTTGCCGAGCCATGGCGTGAAATAGACGGCCACGAACCACGAGATGACGAGGGCGATACCGACGACATAGAACAGCGAGCGCACATATTCACCCGCCGTGGATTCGGCGAAGCCGACGGGAATGAAGCCTGCCGTGGTGATCAGCGTGCCCGTCAGCATCGGGAACGCCGTCGAGGAATAGGCAAATGACGCCGCCTCGACCTTGACCAGCCCCTCCTCGAGCTTTCGCTCCATCATCTCGACGACGATCATCGCATCGTCGACGAGCAGGCCAAGCGCAATGATCAGTGCGCCGAGCGAGATGCGCTGCAGGTCGATGCCCAGCTGGTACATGACAGCGAAGGTGGCGGCGAGCACCAGCGGAATGGTGATCGCGATGACCAGGCCCGAGCGCCAGCCAATCGACAGGAACGACACCACCAGCACGATCAGCAGCGCCTCGATCAGCGCCTTCATGAACTCGCCGATGGCTTCCTTGACCACTTCCGGCTGATTGGAGATCTGGTCGACCGACACGCCGTAAGGTAGCGATTCCTCGAAACGCTTGTAGGTCTCTTCGACAGCCTTGCCGACGTCGGTGACCTTGAAGCCCTTGGCCATCACCACGCCGACCTGGACGCTGTCCTGGCCGTTGTAGCGGAACTTGCGCTGGTAGGGATCCTCAAGACCCGATGTCACCGTGGCGATGTCGCCGAGGCGGGTGACCTGGTTGCCGGCGCGCAGTCGCAGCTCGCGGATATCGGCCGTCTTGGACAGGTCGCCCTCGACCGAGATGCGCACCGAATGCGTGCCGGTGTCGACAGCACCCGCCGGGTCGATGTTGTTCTGCCCGGCGATGGTGTTGCGCACGTCGTTCAGCGTCAGGCCGCGTTCGGCCAATGCCTTGGACGAGACGTCGATATAGATGCGCTGCGGCTGGTCGCCGAGGATGACGGCCTTTTCGACGCCGGGCGTCGTCAGCAGCATGTCGCGTGCCTTGATCGCCAGCGTCTTCAGTTCGGGATAGCTGTAGCCCTCGCCCGCGATCGAGTGCAGCGTGATGAAGGTATCGCCAAACTCGTCGTTGAAATAGGGTCCGAGCAGGCCTTGCGGCAGCTCGCTCGAGATGTCGCCGACCTTCTTGCGCACCTGATAGAAGGCGTCCTTCACCTCGGCGGTGTCGGTGTCGCCCTTGACCTGCACGGTGATGATGGCGCTGCCGGCGCGCGTGTAGGACTTGACCCAGTCGAGATGCGGCGTTTCCTGCAGCTTGCGCTCGATCTTGTTGACGACCTGGTCCTGCATCTCCTCGATCGAGGCGCCCGGCCACACTGCCTGCACCACCATGACGCGGAAGGTGAATTCCGGATCCTCACTCTGGCCCATGCGCATCAGGCCGAGCGCACCGGTGATGATGATCAGCCCGAACAGGAAGCGTGCGATGCTCGGATGTCCGATCGCCCAACGTGACAGGTTGAAGGGCTGCTTGTCCTGGCTGGAATTGTCCATGGCCGTGGTTCCGATAAGGCGCACGCGGCCGGTATCCGGCACAGCAGATGCGCAGGTTCAAATGTGAATGGCGTTCGCGGCGGCCCTCGGCCGCCGCCTCATGCTGTCTTAGCGGACGGCCGCAGTGGCTTCGTTCGATGCCGCACGCTGCTCTGCTGTCGGCACCTTGACCCTCAGATTCTCGGCCATGAACTGCGTACCGGCCGCCACCACCAAGTCACCCGGCTTCAGGCCGTCGGCAACCTGGACGCCGGCGTCGGCGAAGCCCGCCACTTTGATGTCGCGGGCATGTACCTGTTCGCCGTTGACCACCCAGACGATGTCCTTGTCGCCCTGCTTGGCGAGCGCGCTGAGCGGGATCGCGACGAACGCCTTGCCGTTCTCGACCGACGCCTCGATCGTCGCGCTCATGCCCAAAAGCACCCTGTTGTCGTCGGGCAGGCTGACGCGCACCGAAAACGTCCTGGATTGCGGGTCGGCGCTGCCAGCGACCTCGCGCACCTTGCCGTCGAGCACCAGCCCGGCGTCGGACCAGAAGCTCACCTTGACCGGCTTGCCCTGCTGGAACTGGGCAATCTCCAGCTCGGGCACGGCGATCTGCACTTCCTTGTCGCCATCGACGGCGACCGCGACGACAGGCGTTCCGGCCCCGACCACCTGACCGGTATCGGCGCTGACCGAGGTGACGATGCCGTTCTGGTCGGCGCGCAGCTCAGCATAACCGACCTGGTTTCTCGCCTGCTTCAGCGACGAGGCAGCAGCGTCGCGCTGCGACGACGCCTGCCTGTAGGCAAGTGCCGCCTGCTCGCGCTGCGCTTCGGAGGCGAACTTCTTGGCATAAAGCTGGGTCGCGCGTTCGTCGGCCAGGCGGGCCGTCTCGACCTGCTTTTCCGCCGCGTGCAGATTGGCTTCCGCCGTGCTGACACCCAGTTGGTAGTCGGTCGCGTCGATGCGAGCGAGCAGGTCTCCCGTCTTCACCTTGTCGCCGATATTGACCACCCGTTCGGTGATCTTGCCGGCGACGCGGAAGCCGAGATTCATCTCGGTGCGCGCCTTCACCGAGCCGGAATAGTCGAGCTCACGGGTCGTGCCCATGCTGGCGATCTCGACCACCTTGACCGGGCGGATCGCTTCGACCGTCTCGGTCTTGGCTTCGGAACAGGCGGAAAGGCCAACGCCAAGCAGCGACACCAGAGCCAGGCTGGCAAGAGGACGCAGGTTCGCATTGAAGGTCTTGAACGAAATCATCGTTCGCACTCCTGGTTGTCTATTGATCTGGATGTCGGCCCGAGGGCCCCGGCTATTTCTTCAGCGCCCTGAGAGCGTAATCAGTAAGTTCCTCGAACGTCGCCCGATTGGGCTTGTTGACGCACTGCGAGACCATCTGCGGATGGCACAAAGTAGCTGTTGCGGCACCGAAGCAGCGCGCGGCGATCCGCGGATCCTGCTCGGCAAATTCGCCGGCGGCGATGCCCTGGGCGATGACTTCAGCCATCAGATCATGCAGTCGGTCGATATGCTTTTCGATGACGTGCCAGTCGCGCTCCAACGCCACGATCACCATCTCATGCACTTTCTCCTGGTCGAGCATCGTCTCGACGGTCAGGTTGTGCTGGGCATAGATGAAACTGCGCAGGCGCTCGGTGGCACTGCCTTCGGCACGCAGGATCTGGCAGGCCATCTGATAGACGGCGCCGAGCATGCGGCCGCAGATCGCCTGGTGGATTTCCACCTTTGAGGCGAAGAAACGATAGATATTCGCCGGCGACATGCCGAGGTCGCGGGCGATGTCGGCGACATTGGTCTTGGTGTAGCCGTAGTGCCGGAACAGCCGCTCGGCTGAATCGAGAATGCGCCCGACAGTCTCCTGTCGCGCCAGATCCACGGGGCTTTCGGCTACATCGTTCATTTCGGGTCGCTCGATTTTACGACTGACGATTTTCGAATTTCGTCAGTCGTAAAACGTAATTCATCTCGCGTCAATCCACTGCACCGCAAAAAATGCAGCCTACTGACACGGCCTCGCGGCTGCCCCTTCGCCGCGAGCGACGGCCAGCGGGAGCGAAAAACGTTCTGACTTCGTCACTTACGCCGCCCAACTGAATCAATCTTCGAGCAGATGACTACTCCGCCCCGGCGCGCTGGTATTCGACGCTGCGCTCGGTCGCGATGCGGTCCTTCAGCACTTCATTGGAGTAGCCGAACTCCAGAAGCGCCCGTCCCGCCAGCTGCAAACCCGCCTCGACGGCGTCGGGAATAACGAATTCCGCGCCCGCCTCGTAGAGCTGGCGCGCATGGGCGGCATCCTGGGCCCGGGCGAGCACGGGCGCATCGCCGCGCATCTGCCGGACAGCATTGACCATCGCCGCCGCGTCCCTGGCGTCGTCGACGGTGACGATGAACAGGCTCGCGCCCGCGGCACCGGCATGGGCCAGGATTTCGGGGCGCGCGGCGTCACCGAGATAGATCTTACGGCCCGCCTTGCGCTCGCGCGCCACGATCTCGGGATTGCGCTCGAGCGCGACGATGTCGGTGTCCTCGGCATCGAGGATGCGGGCGATGGTGCGCCCGACCCGCCCGAAACCGGCGATGACGACATGCCCCCGGAGGTCAGGATAGGTCTCGGTCGAAACCTCCACCGGCTGCCTCGCATCGATCCGCGCGGCGATCCGCCGGCCGATCATCGCCACCAGCGGCGTCACCAGCATCGACAGACCGGCAATGCCCGTCACCAGCGTCGCCGTTGGCGCGTCCAGCACATTGGCTGCCGCCGCCGTCGTAACAACCACGAAAGCGAACTCGCTTGCCGGCGCGAGCAGGAAGCCGGTCTCCACAGCCCGTCCCCGCTCCAGCCCGAAGGCGCGGCAGGCAAAGGTAACGATGGCCGCCTTGACCACCAGCAGCGCCACCAGCCCGGCCAGCACGATCGGCAACTCGCTCCACACCATCGCAAGGTCGAGACCGATGCCGACAGTCATGAAGAACAGGCCGAGCAGCAGCCCCTTGAAGGGTTCGAGGTCGACCTCGGCCTGGTGCTTGAACTCGGTTTCGCCGAGCAGCAGCCCGGCCATGAAAGCGCCGAGAGCCAAGGACAGGCCGGCAGCCGCCGTGAACACCGCGCCGCCGACGATGACCAGCAGCGTCAGCCCCATCAGGAAATCGCGGCCGCCGGCGCGCGCCGCCAGTCGGAACGCGTCCTTGAGCACGAAGCGCCCGAACAGCAGGATGATGACGACGGCGATGCCGCCCTGGATCAGCGCCTCCAGCAGCGCCGGCAGCAGGTTGGCGTCAGGCCCCTGCCCGAGAAAGCCGATGAGGATCAGGATCGGCGCCACCAGCATGTCCTGGAACAGCAGCACCGCGAGCGCCGCCCGCCCCACGGGACCGGCGACGCGCTTCTGCTCGGTCAGCGTCTGCATGACGATAGCCGTCGACGACAGCGCCAGGGCAAGACCGATCGCCAGTGCGACGCGGCTTTCGGCTCCGAACCACGCAGCAATGGCGGTGATGCCGGCAACGCTCGCAAGCGCCTGCAGCCCGCCCGCGCCGACCACCAGGCGCCGGAGCGACCACAGCTTCTCGAAGGACAGTTCGAGCCCGAGCAAAAACAGCAGGAACAGCACGCCGAGTTCGGCAAACGGCTTCGCCGCCTCGGGATCGGCAAAGGTGAAATGGCTGAGCACCGGCCAGCTTTCGGCCAGCGCGCCCATGCCGAACGGCCCAAGCGCCAGGCCGGCAAGCAGGAAGCCGAGCACGCTCGGAATGCACGCCACCCGCATCAGCGGCACCAGCACACCCGCCGCAAACAGGAACACCAGCGCATCATTGAGCCAGATGTTGTGAAGGTCCTCGCCCATATGCGTCCCCGGCGGATCGGCTTGCGTGCCGAGACCGACTCAACGTCAGTCTCGCCGATCATTTATGCCCTCGGGAACGAGGGATGCGAAGAAAGAATATGGCAGCCAGGGATTTAGCCGTATTTCCGGAATCGGTTTCCGAGCCCGCGCCTACCGGACCTTTCGACCCGCGCCGTCAGAAGCCTGCCTATTCCGGCAGCATCAGGCCCTCCGGATTCCTTGCTACAGCAGCTTGTACATCACAGTCGTCGCATCAAGCCGGTCGCTACCGAAGGGATCGCGGGCATAGGCAGGGATTGTTCCCACCATCTGGTAGCCCAGGGCCGTGTAGAGCGGCTCCGCACTGTCGCCGGTGCGCGTGTCGAGCGTCAGCAGGCTGCGCCCCAATTCCCGCGCCCGCCCCTCCACTTCCCGCATCAGCAACCGCGCGATGCCCTGGCGGCGGAGGTCGGGATGCACCATCAGCTTGTTGACGTCGGCGCGGTGCGGCTGGTTGGGCATGGTATCGCAGCCCAGTTGCACGGTGCCGGCGATGCGCCCGTCCTTGTGCGCCACCAGCATGATGCGCATCCCGGCGCCCACGCCCGGCAGCACCTTGTCGCGCCAGAACGCCTCGGCCTCGCTCTGGGCGTATGGCAAAACGAAGCCGATGCTTGCCCCGTCATGCACACAGGCATGCAGCAGCGCGCCGAGCTCGCCGAGATGATGCGAAATGTCCTCGGCCGAAAATGTCGAAATGGCCACGCTCATGAAACCTCACACGACAAACAGAAAATACCTGGCGCCCGTCTCCGCCGGTGTGGCGAAGGCGCTCGGACCGAACAGCTGGTATCTCAGGCAGTCGCCGGGCCTGAGCTCATGCGCCCGGCCGTCGACAGTCACCGTGAGCTGCCCCTCGACCAGCACCAGATGATGCTCGAGCCCCGGCCGCGGCGGCGCGTCATAGGTGATCGTGACGGCCGCATCGAGAGTGCATTCCAGCGCCTCGCCGGCCAGCATCTGCGCCGGCGGCGAGATCGAGCGGCGGCGAAAACCGACCTCCGGGTCCGACCAAACCGTTTGCGCCTCACGCCGCACGAGCGGCGCGAACTCGCCTTCCACCATGTGCATCAGCCGCGACATTGTCAGCCCGTAAGCAGCGCAGAGCTTGCCGAGCACGCTCGCCGTCGGGCTGACCTCGGCGTTTTCCAGCCGCGACAGGGTTGCCCGGCTGACAGTGCTGCGCCGCGCCAGCTCATCCAGCGGCCAACCGCGCCCGGCCCGGAGCGAGCGCAGCCGCTGGGCAATGCGCCGGTCAATGCCAGTCTCATCAGCGAGAGAACATTCCATATATGAGAAATATTCCCATAATAGAGAAGGAGTCAAGCACCGGAAAGCGACTTTACCACCCGTTCGTCCGCACCGATGAACGGCGTGGCGACATCGGCTGGCAGTCCGCGCAAGAGCAACTGCCGGAATAGCGCGTCGGCCTCGGCGGGTGCCATGGCAGGTCGGTGTTCCCGCCACCAGCGCAAGGTCGTGTTGAAGGTCGCCACCATGTGCTGGATCACCAGTTCGCGCGGCAGCCCGCCGGCGGGGCCGGCACCCATCGTCTGGCGCAGCACATCGGCCAGCACCTTGTCCACCGCCTCGCGCAGCACGGCCCCGCCATGGCCGCCGGCCAGAGCGGCCTGGACGTCGGCATATTCGCCGACATGCTCGAACAGCGCCCGCGCTGGATCCCAGCCGCCCTCGACGCCGTCCAGTGCCCCCTGACGGACCCCGACGAGCAGGTCACGCAGCCTCTCCAGGCTGCGCTGCAACAGGTCGTCCTTCGAGGTGAAATGGGCATAGAAGGTCGAGCGCCCGACATTGGCTTCGTCGAGAATGTCATCGACGGTGATCGCTTCATAATCCTTGGCGCGGATCAGCGCCACCAGCGCGTCATAGAGTGCCGTGCGCGTGCGGACCACCCGCCGGTCGATGGCCATTTTAGTCTCCGATTTTCCGGACGTTCCCAGCCAGCGGTCCGTTTCCGGACTTTGGCCCACCCACTGTCCGGCAATTTCCGAACACCGTGTCCGGTATCGTGATAGCCGATGCGCCTTTCGTCAACAGGAGACAATTCCATGACAGCCGCTTCGACGCCCGCCATCTCGGTCAACACCCATCTGCGCGTCGCCGCGAGCGCCTTGCTGCTGCTCGCGCTGACCTCGCTGCACCACGCTTATGGCGCCGTAATCTTTGGCACGCCCTGGCGCCTGCATGTCCTGCTTTTCGTCGCGCCTGCGGCAATCATCATCGCTGCCCTGCTGTATGCTGGTTGGTTTGCCAACACGGAGCGCTCTGCACGCCTGCTCACCTGGGCGGCGGCAGCCGTCGTTTTCGTCGTCCCCATCGTGCTGGTCGGTTATGTCGAGGGCGGCTACAATCATGTCTTCAAGAACATCGTCTATTTCGGCTTCGGCAAAGCGGCCTTCCACGCCATCTTCCCGACCCCGCCCTACGAAATGCCCAAGGACCTGTTCTTCGAGATTTCAGGTCTCGCCCAATTTCCGCTCTCGGTGCTGACCACGGTCCTGACGATCCGCATGCTCAGGAGCTTCGGCAAATGACCCTGCATCCTGACTGTCGAATCGGCTGCGACCTCAGCCGAACGAAAACACCGCACTCGGCTTAGTCGTGGCCGCTTGGCCGGTGCCGACATCAGCCACCGCATGTTCGGCAACCAGTCGAAGCCGTGCATGCGGAAGGTGGGCCCGGCCGGGGTCACCGACGAGCGCCTCGATGCCTGCGTCGACGCAGCGGTCGAGAAAGGCGGTCACCCGCGCACCCAGTTCGGCGTCGTAGAACAGGTCGCCGACCGCAACGATATCCACCTCGGGCACCCGGCCGCCGGTCACATCACCGCTGATGGCAATGATGTCGACACCGTTCAGCGCCGCATTGAGCCCGATCGCGGCCACGCCATTGCGGTCCACCTCGGCCGCGAGCACGGAACTTGCCCCCGCCATACCAGCGGCGATGCCGACCAACCCCGAACCGGCGCCAAGGTCGAGCACGCGCCGCCCCCTCACTGTCTCGGGTCGCTCCAGAAAATGTCGCGCCAGAACCAGCCCGCCGGCCCATTGATAGGCCCAGTAGGGCGGCGGCGCATCGTCGCCGGCGTCATCGGACGCGAGCCGCCACAGCCCGCTGCCCGGATGCGCGGAATAGAGCCTGATTTCGGGAACCGAAGGCACCGCCACGACATGCATGTTCGCGACGATGAAATCGGCGATGTCAGGCTGCTGCGTCATGCCCTGATGGTTCAATGTCCGGCCCCGGCAAACTTGCCGCGACATCTAGCACGCAGCCGGCCACCGCACCGCTGAATTCAGTAGGTCCAGACCCCACCTTTGCACGCCCTGTAATCACAGGGTACCGATGGCGCCGGTGAGAGGTTGCGAGTCACAGGCAGAACGATGCTGAAAGCAGCAGGCAAAAGGCATGGCGCTCCGGGCATGACCATCCTCTGGTTGTTGGCCGCCCTTGTCCTGGCCTGCTCGCCGGTACAGGCGGCGGACCGCACCATCTATCTCACCTTCGACGACGGCCCGCTCGACGGCACCGGCAACATCCTCGATGTGCTGCAGGCGGAAAACGTGCCCGCCACCATGTTCATGGTCGGCTTGCACGCCAAGTCCAGTCCGGAGAGCAAGGCGCTTGTCGCCCGCGCCAAAAGCATGCCCCTGGTCACCTTGGGCAACCACAGCTACAGCCACGCCTTCAACCGGTACCGCAAGTTCTATGCCGACACCGAAGGTGTCGTCGCCGACATGGTGCGGGCCAATGCGGCCCTCGGGTTGGACGTGCCGACCCATGCCCGGCTCCCCGGCCGCAACGTCTTTCGCCTGCCCAACATCTCGACCAACGACCTTTCGATCGACCGCATCGAGATCGGCATCGAGGAACCGGACTACGAGTTCGTCGCCGCCACCGGCTTCTGGCTCTATGGTTGGGATCACGAATGGGTCCATGACGGCACCGGCAAGCCGGTGCAAAGCGTCACCAGGCTCGTCAGCGAGATCGACCACATGTTCACAGGCAAGGTCCGCTTCGTCAGGCCGAACAGGCTGATCCTGTTGATGCATGACGAGATCCAGGACACCTTCAACGGCACCGCCAATCTCACCGCCCTCATCCAGGGGCTCAGGCAGCGCGGCTACAGCTTCGGGCACATCCCCGATTACGACCCGTTGAACTAGCGCAATCACAGGAAAACTGTGCAGCGCTTCTCCGTCCGGAATTGCGCAAGAACAGGAAGACGGGGAGATTTCCGCGGTTCGACGAAAAGCGGAAACGCTCCCGCGCCGGGCAGAAGCCGGAAGAGGCTGGAAATCGAAGGCTCCCGCCCCGCGACGGGAATGAAAATCAGGCCATCTTTGCCAGGATCTTGTTCATGTCCGCGGCATCGAACGCCTTGAGCGTCTGTGTCTTGACTCACTGCATCTGTTTCCGGATCCGGCTGGCCGGCAACATGAGAAATGACGCGCAGGCGTGTTCAGATACGCATCCGCTTTCTGCCGAGACATCAATCCCGGCGCTCCACTTCACCCAATGGTTCTCGAACGCTTTGCATTGCCCCAGGTGCTTCAGTACGACGAGATGAAGCCATACCGTCCGCAAGCGCTCTGCAATCACGAACTGGTTCGGGAGCTCTACTTGCCGAGCTAAAGACAGCATTGGCGAGAAGTGCGGCACGGATCCGTGCCGCCCTGGCGCAACGGCTCAGGCCTTGAGCACACCGGACTTCTTCGCCGTCCAGGTGGCGATGTAGTCCATCAGACCAGGCGACAGGCAGTCATAGGGCTCGAGCCCGAGTTCCCTCAGCCGGCCGCGCACGCCGTCCATTTCGGAGGGGTCGACCCCCGCCTCGATGATCGACGACACGAAGGCGGCGAAGCCCGGTTCGGCCCAGCCCGCTTCCTGGAAGCGCTCGGGATGGATGAAGGCGAGGCCCTTGAAGGCATGGTCGCGCTCCACCGGGCCATACATGTGCACACCGCAGCCCTTGCAGGCGTGGCGCTGGATCAGTGCCGACGGATCGACGACGGCGAGCTTGTCGCCATTCTCCAGCACTGTCACATTCTCATGCGCAGTAACCGCCACGACCGAGAACCTAGCCCCTTCCGGCTTCCAGCACTTGGTGCAGCCGCAGGCATGGTTGTGGGCAATCTGCCCTTTGATCGCCACCTTGACCGGTTTGTCGGCGCAGGCGCAGACGAGCGTGCCGCCGGTAAAGGCGGCACTGCCGGGTTTGACCCCGCCGTCGAGCACCGGATGTATCGAAACTGAAGCCATATCCTGTTCCTCCCTGTTCTGGCGTCCGCACGGACACCAACAAAAGTTTTGCGGCAAAGAACTCTAAGAGGCTGGTCCCATACGATACATGTCGCGGCGGCATTTGTGCATATCCGCCGTTCAGATTGCCGTGATTTGGGGCGATCGGCCCGGTTGGCCCGCCTAATCCGCGGGGCCGGCAAACAGGATCAGATTGCCGTCGGGATCGAGCACGATGAAGTTCCTGGCGCCCCACGGTTCCTTGCGCAGCGTCTGGTGAAAGACCACGCCCGCCGCCTGGAAGTCGAGGAACAACTGCTTGATCTCGCTGGCCGTATCGACGGTGATCGAGGCGGATAGCAGGTGCTCGCGTTGGCGGATGTCACCTGCAAACACCGGCTCACACACCAGCCTGAGCGCCAGTTGCGCCCTGTCCCTGACAACCTGCCCGTAGAAAGGCGGCTCGCCATAGACGAAGTCGACCGAAAAGCCGAGTTTGCCGGTAAAGAAATCGCATGATGCCGTGATATCGGCGACGAACAGCTGCGCTGCGGTCGCGGTCAGGCTTGGACGTGTGGTCCGCGTTTTTTGGTCATTCATCACAGGGGCTTCTGATTTGAGCGCCTGCCAGCTTTCAAAACCTTGCTGTCGTGCGACAAGCTCCTGCGCATCGGCGAGCTTGAAGGCAGCCTGCATCACCTCGCTGTCGTCGAGATGCTGGAAGCGCGGCAACGCCGCCCTGATCTCGGCGGCGACGGGATGATAGCCTTCGCGATACCAGCGCAGATATTGCTTGGCCTGCTTCTTGAGGTTTTCGAGGTTCGGCATGGGCGCAACTGTTGGACTTGGTCTGACAGTAGGCGGGCATTGCCCTTTCGGCCTTCGCCGATGCGCCCTACGCAGCCCTGAAATCCTGCCCCGGCTGGCGCGCCTTTGTCAATTGCCATGCAGGACGGGCCTCGGCGCGCAGCCTCACCCGTCGCTTCGGGCGAGAAGAAGCGCGCCGGCCGTTACTCGACCAGACTTCAGCCCAGCGCCCGCTCCACCATCGCTTCGGCGTGGATGCCAGTGGTGTCGAACAAAGGCACGGCGCTGTCTTCCGACCCGACCAGCAGCATGATCTCGGTGCAGCCGAGGATCACGGCCTCTGCCCCGCGCGCGACGAGCCGCGCGATCACCTCGCGATAGGCCTGGCGCGAGCGTGCCTCGACGCGACCCTGCACCAGCTCGTCATAGATGATGCGATGCACCACCGCCCGGTCCTCGGCCTCAGGCACCAGCACCTCGAGTCCATGTAGCTCGGCAAGCCTGCCCTTGTAGAAGTCCTGCTCCATGGTGAAGGCAGTACCTAGGAGACCAACGCGGCCAAGTCCTGCGGCGCGGATGCGTTCGGCGGTCGGGTCGGCGATGTGCAACAGCGGAATGCCGATTGCCGCCTGCACCTCTGACGCCATGCGATGCATGGTGTTGGAGCAGATGACGACAAAGTCGGCCCCGCCGCGCTCCAGCCGTCGCGCGGCGCCGATCATCTCCAGCGTCGCCTCCTGCCAACGGTCGCTGCTCTGCAACGCCTCGATCTCGGCGAAGTCGAACGACCACATCAGCATGCGAGCCGAATGCAGCCCGCCCAGCCGTGCGCGTACCTGCTCGTTGATGATCCGGTAGTATTCGGCCGAGCTTTCCCAGCTCAACCCGCCGATAAGACCAATAACCTTCTGTGGCATATCCCAGGCTCCTGGGTGACGAATCCCAACCCCAAGCACTAGCCTGCGGCAACGGTCGCGCCAAGCGGGTTCCGGTTCGGCCTCGCTGCCGCCATCGCCGCGACGAACCCCGGCTCCACGAACCGTGCCGTGCCGTCCGGCAGGCCGAGAATGCGGTCGACGGCCAATCCCTGCTCGGCCAGCCGGCGCTCGAAGGCGGCGATCGCCTGGCTCAAGGCATCGGCGCCTTCGGCCGCGAGGGGGGTGCCGGCGATGCTGCTGTCCGCAAGGTCGTTCGTCCGCCGTCTGGCGTGGCTCCTCCCCGCCCTTGCCCTTGCACCGACGCCCTTATCCGCTCAGACCGCGACGACCGAGCAAGTTACCGCCGCGCTGGCGCAGCTGGAGCAGTTGGCCGAAGCAGCCATTTCAGACGGCAGCGTGCCGGCGCTCGCCATCGGCGTCGTCCACGACGACAAGGTTGTCTTCCTCAAGGGTTTTGGACTGCGCGAGGCCGGCAAGCCGGAAAAGGTCGACATCGACACGGTGTTCCAGATCGCGTCGATGTCCAAGCCGATCTCGGCGACAGTCGTGGCAGCACTGGTCGGCGACGGCACCGTTTCCTGGGATGCGAAGATATCTGATCTCGACCCCGCCTTCCGCCTCAATGACCCTTACCCGACAAGCCAGCTCACCGTTCGCGACCTGTTTTCCCATCGCAGCGGACTTCCCGGCACCGCCGGCGACGATCTCGAGGAAATCGGCTACGAGCGCGTCGAAATCCTGCGACGGCTCCGGTTCGTATCGCCTTCGTCGAGCTTCCGCGCCGGCTATTCCTACAGCAATTTCGGCCTGACCGAGGGCGCGGTCGCCGCAGCCATCCCGACGGGCAAGACCTGGGAGGACATCGCCGAGGAAAAGCTCTACCGTCCACTCGGCATGACTTCGACAAGCTCCCGCCATGCCGATTTCGTCGGTCGCGCCAACCGCGCCGCGCTCCACGTCAAGGCCGACGGTGGTTGGGCCGCCAGGGTCGAGCGGCAGCCGGACGCACAGGCGCCGGCCGGCGGCGTCAGCTCCACGGTGCGCGACCTCGCCCAGTGGCTTCGGCTCGAACTGGCCAACGGCAGCCATGACGGCAAGCAGCTCATCGCAGCCACAGCACTCGACCAGACACATATCCCGCTGATGACGCGCGGCAAAAACCCGGTCAGCGGCGGCCAGTCCTTCTACGGCCTCGGCTGGAATGTCGAGTTCGGCCGCCATGGCCTGAGCTGGGGCCACGCCGGCGCCTTCAGCGTCGGCGCTCGCAGCCTCGTCACCTTGTTCCCTGAACGGCAGCTCGGCATCGTCATTCTCGCCAACGCTTTCCCGACCGGCGTGCCCGAGGGCCTGTCGGACAGCTTCGCCGACCTCGTCTTCGACGGCAAAGTCGGCAAGGATTGGCTGAAGGACTGGAATGCGATCTACGCCGGCATGTTTGGCCCCGCCGTCGCGGCCGCCCAGGCGACCTACGCCACCTCACCCTCGCCTGCCACGCCGGCACGTCCAGCCACCGCCTATGCCGGCCGCTACGCCAACGATTTCGTCGGCGAGGCCGTCGTCGCGGCAGCCGGAGACGGTCTTGTTCTCACGCTTGGCCCGGACGGTGCCAAATCCTATCCGCTCAGCCATTTCGACCGCGACATGTTCCTGAGCCTTCCCTCGCCCGAACTCCCCGACATGCCGTCGGCGGTCAGCTTCGTGATCGGCGCCGACGGCACGGCGTCGACAATCACCATCGAGGCGCTCGACGGCAACGGTCTCGGCACGCTGCGACGCACCCGGAAGTAAACCAGCCGAATCTGTCGCGCCACACCTCCAGCGTTTGCCGGCGCAGCCTAGACTTCACCGCAACCGCACCCACGCCATTGAGACCAGATCGACATGACCGCATCGCTCCGCTTCCTCGGCCTTCCCGATCGCCTCGCTGATGGCGGCACACCCCGTGCGGTGATCTTCTCCGCCGCTCATGGCACCACCTATCCCGGCAAGGACAGCAGCGGATATGCCTTGGCCGCCGACGCCATCCGCGCTGCCAGCCAGGACGACGCCACGCTCGTCGAACACTGGGATTTTGACCTCGGCGGCCCGCTGTTCGACGGCAAGCCTGTCTGCTGCATCGACGCCGGCGACATCGCGACCATCATGCACGACAATGCGGCCAACCGCGCCCGCATCGAAGCCAGGACGCGCGAGATCCTGGCACTTGGCGCTGTGCCGATATTGCTCGGCGGTGACGATTCCGTGCCCATCCCCTTCCTGGCCGGCTTTGCCGATCACGGCCCGGTCTGGGTTCTGCAGATCGATGCCCATATCGACTGGCGCGACGAGGTGCACGGCGAACGCTACGGCTATTCGAACCCGATGCGCCGGGCCAGCGAAATGCCGCATGTCGCAGGCATGGTCCAGGTCGGCATGCGCAGCGTCGGCAGCGCCCGCCTCGCCGAGATCGAGGCGGCTCAGCGCTACGGCAGCCGCTTCGTCACCGCCCGCGAGCTTCATGCCCATGGCGTCGAGGCAGCACTCCGACACATACCTGAAGGCGCGCGGGTCGTCGTCACCCTCGATTGCGATGGTCTCGATCCAAGCATCATGCCGGGGGTTGCCGCACGAACGCCCGGCGGCCTCACCTACACGCAGGCCATCGATCTGATATCAGGCCTCGGCAAGCGGGCGAGGGTCAGGCTTCGACCTTGTCGAGTTTTATCCGCCCGCAGACATCGACGGCTTGACGGCAGAGACGGCATCCCGCCTGATCGTCAATGCGATCGGCGCGATCGTCCGGCAGCGCTGAACCAGGCTGTGCGTGCAACGAGCCTACTGAGCCGGTCTGGGCTCCGACATAGCACTGCCGAACAGCCGCGTGGGCGATGTTCGCGCGCAAGGCGATGACATGAAGCGTCAAGCATCGCCTTGTCGGCGACGATTGCCGCATCCGCAAGGTTATGTGTTCGTCGGTCGGCGACTGATGCCACGCGAAGATAACTCCCGGCATTGGCTGCCGGGAGACACCAGCTCGATACGCTCAGCAGGGGCCCTGGTCGTCGATGACGCGATAGCCCGAGGAATCGGCTTCACAGGCGTTCGGGAAGGTCCGGAGCGTGTCACCGCGGCGGCCGCAAACAGGGCGATACTCCCTGGTACAGAACTGGTCTCCCCGGCCACCGCCGCCACCACCGCCCCAGCCATCGTCACCGCCACCACGGCATTCGCCGCCACGGATAATGCGGTAGCCGGCGGCCTCCGCCATGCAGGAATTGGCGAAGGTCTGACGGTCGCCGCCACGGCGCGCGCAGACCGGGTCATACTCGCGGGTGCAGAATTGCGGGCCCGGATCGGGGCGCGGCGGGCGCGGGCCGGGCCCCGGGCCGTCCTCGACGACCACGCAGGAGGCCAGCATCAGCGACAGCAACGAGGCGACAGTTGCTTTTCGCGCAAAGGTCTTTGCCGAAAAAACCATGAAAACAGCTCCCTCTCATCCCCGCCCGTGCGGGAATTGTTCCAGCCCCTGCCCCGATCCTGGCGATTCTGTCAACGAATGCAATCGGGATCGGCGAAACTGGCGCCAACAGGCGCGGCAATCTGGCCAATGGCGCCTTTAGAAATGTCGTATATTTATGCGACGCTGCGAAGTGCCTACCGCCCTTGCCGCGACATCTTGCAACCTACGCGTTTCCATGCAATATCAGTTTCAGTTCGGGCGTTTGCTGACCCGGAGACTGGAACGTTTTGCACGACCCTTTCCCCGATACTGTGAATCTCTGACGACCCCGTGACTCGGCGGGGGGTTTAATCGTGCGCAAATGCATGACCGCCAAGCAAAACCACCGACGTGCCGCCGACGCCAGGCGGTCGGCATGTCCAGACCACTGAACGGGTGAAGGAGTTCTCCCAATGACCCAGACCGGTACCGTAAAGTTCTTCAACGCAACCAAAGGCTTCGGCTTCATCACGCCGGATGGCGGCGCGAAGGACGTGTTCGTCCATATCTCCGCTATCGAGGCTTCGGGCCTGCGCACGCTCGTCGACGGCCAGAAGGTCAGCTTCGACGTCGAGCCCGACCGTATGGGCAAGGGTCCTAAGGCGGTCAACCTCCGCGCCGGCTAAGCCGCGTAAGGTTTTTTGCTTTGAAGAGGGGCGCGGTGGATCACCATCGCGCCCTTCTTCTTTGGTGGGTGGCTCCGCAATTATCCGTCGCCAAATCAACGAGATAGTCTGCGTCCAGCCGGCGCCACTCTGGCGAGCCACAGCCAACCGTGACATAGTCTTGCCGCGGAGGCAGTATCTGCTTCCCACGCAGAGGAGGCAGACCATGAAGTTGCTGAAGTCTCTGGGCGCAATGCTCCTGGCCGCAGGGCTAGGATATGGCGGGCCGGTCGAGGCGATGCCGGCGGGCAATGCGCCGCAGGCCGATGGCGGGTTGGTGATCCAGGTCCGTGGTTGCCACGGCGACCCGCAGCGCCATTTTGTTCCTCAGTTCGGCCGTACCGAGTGGCATGTCCACCGCCGCCCCGACTGCCGGCCGATCCGGGTCCGCCCGCCGGTCCAGGTGCGCGACTGCCATCGTGAGGTTCGCCGCCACTTCCTGCCGCGTTACGGCAACGTGCCCCACCGCCATGTCGGCCCCAATTGCCGCGTGCGTGTCTATTCGAGGTTCGATCCGCTGCGTCCGCGGCCACCCTCCTGCATCCAGATCGGCCCGATCCGCTACTGCGAATACTAAGCCGCGAAACGCGTTGCATTTGGCCACTTGGGCCCGGTAATTGCCGGGCCTGAGCAGCCTTAGGACAGGTATCGGCAGGCAAAACTTTTGCTTGCCGATGACCCAAAAATGAACGACAAATTTCCACTTCGGGCATTTGCCGGCCCGAAGACTGGAATTGATGGGATCAGAGGAGTTTCCCATGCCGCAGACCGGCACCGTCAAGTTCTTCAATCATGCCAAAGGCTTCGGCTTCATCACGCCGGACGACGGAGCGAAGGATGTCTTCGTTCATATTTCGGCCGTGCAGGCGTCGGGTCTTCCCGGTCTTGAGGATGGGCAGAAGGTTTCTTTCGACACCGAGCCGGACAAGCGCGGCAAGGGTCCGAAGGCCGTCAATCTGACCGTCGGCTGAGAACCTTCAAGGAGGCCGGAGTTCGTGCTCCGGCCAAGCATGCTGCTGTATTCGCCGCAACGCATATTGGCGTTTGTCGGCGGTAGTTTCTTTGACCCATTGCACCTGAAAATCCGTTCAGGCTGCGTTCAGGCGGGCTCCCCTAGACATAGTGTCGACGCTAAATTCTGGCCTTGATACGGGCCGGACGGCGAAGGAGACCGACATGAACCGTATTTTCAAGACCCTCGTCCTTTCGGCGGCAGTTGCCGCTACCACGTTGACCGCCCTGCCCGCGGCCGAGGCCGGCGAGCGCTGGCGCCGTCACAACCGCCACGACAACACCGGCGCGATCGTCGCTGCGGGTGCGCTCGGCCTCATCGCGGGCGCCGTGATTGCTGGCAACGCCAACCGTTCGCAGCCGGTCTATGACGACTATTACGACTACGAGCCGCAGCCGCGCCGCGTCTACCGCCAGGATTATGGCCAGGACTACTATCGCCCCGCCCCGGTGCAGCGCCGTGTGGTCTATCGTGAGAGCTACGCGATCGAGCCGTGGACGCCCGAATGGTACAGCTACTGTTCGGACCGCTACCGCAGCTTCAAGCCGCGCAGCGGCACCTTCACCGGCTATGACGGCGTCGAGCGCTTCTGCGAAGCCAACTGACCGCAGCCACGGGCATGGACTGTGGCGGCCCTCCCTGCCCGGCCGCGGCAGCCAAACCTGAAACAATGACAAAACGGCGCCAGCCTTGCGGTTGGCGCCGTTTTTCATGTGAGGTAGTCCGTTGGGCGAAAGGCTGCTGCGGAGCAGACCGACAGCGGCCGCCTCAGATCAGGCAGACGGCCTGATCGATCCAATCAAACCAGATAGGGATTGCTGCGGCGTTCGTCGCCGAAGCGGCTGCCCGGGCCGTGGCCACAGATGAAGCCGATCTCGTCGCCGAGCGGCAGGAGTTTCTCCTTGATCGACCGGATCAAGGTGGCGTGGTCGCCGCCATAGAGGTCGGTGCGGCCGACAGAGCCCTGGAACAGCACGTCGCCGACATGAGCGAATTTCGCGTCACGGTTGTAGAAGACAACGTGGCCGGGCGCGTGGCCGGGGCAATGCAGCACCTCGAAAACATGAGTTCCGAAGGACACGGTTTCGCCCTCGGTGAGGAACCGGTCAGGCACGCAATTGCGCACCGAACCGTCCATGCCGAATTTCTGGGCTTGGGTCACCAGATTGTCGAGCAGCGGTTTGTCGGCCTCGTGCGGGCCGATGATGTCGACGCCGAGCGCATCCTTCAGCTCCATCGCGCCACCGGCATGGTCAATATGGCCGTGGGTCAGCCAGATCGCCGTGATCGTGATGCCGTTTTGCTTGAGCACCGACAGGATGGTGTCGACATCGCCGCCCGGATCGACCACGACGCCGGTCTTGTCGTCGGTATCGAACAGGATCGTGCAGTTCTGCTGGAAGGGCGTAACCGGCACGATCCCGGCATTGAGCTGTCCCATGGCGGGTCCTTTCCTTGGAGCGCCGTGCGTCCGAATGGACGCACAAAGGACGCTCCAACTGTGTGAATCTGCGCATCGTGCTTTCCGAAAATCGACACCGATTTTCGGGCCGATGCGCCAAGTTCGCCCCGACATAAGGACTGACGCGCGCTTCGTCCATGCCCATTCTGGTGGGTGGCAGGCAGCGCCTCTGATCCAGAAATGAAAGGGGCGGCCGCAGCCGCCCAATCCGAATTCCAATCTGTAGCGGGATTATTTCTTCATGGCACCCATGATCGCGCCGACGATGGCCGTCACGATGGCGCCGCCGCCGGCACCACCAACCACATCGCCGAGAATGCCGCTGAGTGCACCTGCCGTTGCCGGATCAGCCGCGCCGCCGAGAAGGCTGCCGAGGATCTGTCCGCCCGCGAGACCGCCGACGCCACCGGCAAGCAATTTCGTCACCTGCCCCATCGCCGCCGTCTTGATCGCCGCGCCGACGGCCTGTCCACCGATAACGCCGGTTACAATTTGTATGATGATAGGAAGAAGCGATTCCATAACAATTCCCTCCAAATTGCATGCCGGCCCTCAGTATGCCGACAGCAACATCAGACCCTGAAATCGGGGAATGTCAAATTGGGCTGGGAAGACGCAGAAAGGGCGGTCCGAAAACCGCCCTTCTGCAAGGTCAATTAATTGATTCTGCTTGTTATTCAGCAGCAATCGCGTGCTTGGGCTGAACCGCCGCAGAATAGTCGTTCATCAGCGTCTTGGCGATTTCGCCGACCTCGAATCGGTACTGCCCGATCTCCGAAACCGGCGTCACTTCAGCCGCCGTGCCGGTCAGGAAGCATTGCTCGAAGCCTTCCAGTTCGTCCGGCATGATCACCCGCTCGACGACTTCGAGGCCGCGATCCTTGGCAAGGCCAATGACAGTGCGGCGCGTGATGCCATCGAGGAAGCAGTCCGGCTTTGGTGTATGCACCTTGCCGTCCTTGACGAAGAAGATGTTGGCGCCCGTGGCCTCGGCGACCTGGCCGCGCCAGTCAAGCATCATCGCATCGGCATAACCCTTGGCCTCGGCCGCATGCTTGGACAGCGTGCAGATCATGTAGAGGCCGGCAGCCTTGGACTTCGACGGTGCCGTACGCGGGTCGGGGCGGCGCCATTCGGCGATGTCGAGGCGGATGCCTTTCAGCTTCTGCGCCGGGTCGAAATAGCTCGGCCACTGCCAGATCGCGACGGCGACATTGATGCGGTTCTTATGGGCGGCGACGCCCATTTCCTCGCTGCCACGCCAAGCGATCGGGCGCACATAGGCGTCCTTGAAGCCCTGCTTCTTCAAGAGCTCGCGGCAGGCATCGTCGATCACCTCGACCGAATAGGGAATGGTGAAGCCCAGGATGCGGGCGGACTCGTGCAGGCGCTCGGTGTGCTCGGTCAGCTTGAAAATCTCGCCGCCATAGGCGCGCTCACCCTCGAACACCGCGCTTGCATAGTGCAGACCATGGGTTAGTACGTGAATCTTGGCGTCGGCCCATTGGACGAACTCGCCGTTCATCCAGATGAATCCATCGAGCTTGTCGAAAGGAACGGATGCCATGGTAAACCTTCCCGCAGGCGGGAGCCTGCCTATCGTTTCGTATCGTTCTTGATGGCCCGAAGGGGCCTGATGGATAAAGCGTAGGCGGGGCAGAATACCAAAGCAAACTCACGATGTTTCGGAAAAAACCACCGCACCTTGCCTTTTCGTTCGCAATCCGCCGAAAAGCTTGGCAAAAATTACCATCGCACCTAATTTATGTCAATAGTGCTGACATAAATTGACGAACAGGAATTCTATGGCACAACGCAGCGGCGCAACCGCCCAACCGATCCGCACCGCCGTGACGGCAGACGAAGGCATCGATTTCTCGATCATCGAGCTGATGTATTTCGCCTATCGCGACTTCACTTCCGACCCCGACCAGATCCTCGCCGAGTACGGTTTCGGCCGCGCCCATCACCGCGTGCTGCACTTCGTCAACCGCCTGCCCGGACTGACGGTCGCCGAGCTGCTCGACGTGCTCAAGATTACCAAGCAGAGCCTCGCGCGGGTGCTCAAGCAGCTCATCGACGCCGGCTACATCGTTCAGGTGCAGGGGCCGCGCGACCGGCGCCAGCGCGAACTCTACCCGACGCCCAAGGGCCGTACATTGACACTGGCGCTGGCGCGGCCACAGTCACGCCGCATCCATGCGGCACTGGAGGGCGCGGGAGAGACCGAGCGCGCCTGGATCGAAAGATTCCTCAAGGCGATGGTCAATCCCGAATTAAGGGCGCAGATTGATCATCTGCCCGGAAACACGCCGGGGAAAGACCATGGAGAATAACGACAAGACGGCCAGCCAGGCCACGTTGGGCGACGATGCTCCGCATCTGCTCGTCGTCGACGACGACACGCGCATCCGCAACCTGCTCAAGCAGTATCTGACCGAAAACGGCTTTCGCGTTACTGTCGCGGGCAATGCAGACGAAGCGCGGCGCAAGCTTGCCGGCCTCGACTTCGACCTTCTCATCCTCGACGTGATGATGCCGGGCGAAAACGGCATCGAATTGACCAAGTCGCTGCGTGACCAGAAGGACGTGCCGATCCTGATGCTGACGGCACTGTCGGAGACCGACAGCCGCATCACCGGCCTCGAGGCCGGCGCCGACGACTATCTGCCCAAGCCGTTCGACCCGCGCGAACTGATCCTCAGGATCAACAACATCCTGCGCCGCGGCGGCCCGGCGGCAACACCGAAGGTCGAGCAGTTGGTGTTCGGCCCCTACACCTTCCAGATCGCCCGCCGCGAACTGAAGCGTGGCGGCGAAGCCCTCAAGCTGACCGACCGGGAGCAGGAAATCCTCGCCATCTTCGCCGCGCGTGCCGGCGAGACCATCCCGCGCCATGAACTGGTGACCGGCGACTCGGAAGTCGGCGAGCGCACCATCGACGTCCAGATCAACCGTCTGCGGCGCAAGATCGAGCGCGATCCGGCCAATCCCGTCTGGCTGCAGACGGTACGCGGCATCGGCTACCGGCTCAGCGTGGAGTAGCCGGAGCAGTTCCGGAGGGCCGGTTGTTGAAGCCGGTCACTCCGAGGTAACATGGCCCGCCGGCAACAACTCTTCCGCATCAAGCGGGCCGGCGCGGGAGAAACGGCCATGTTACGTGCTATCACGCTTGCATTTGCCCTGTCTGTCTTGCCTGCCACCGCATTCGCCCATTCCTGCCCGAGCATCATGGCGGCGATCGACGCTGCTCTGCCCGCCTCCACGCTCGCCGAGGCGGACATGACGAAGGTCAAGGAACTGCGCGCCAAGGGCGAACAGTTGCACGCATCCGGCGACCACGCCGGATCGGAAACAGCCCTCAACGAAGCCAAGAAACTGCTCGGCATCTGACCGCCAGACGACTTCGGGCCGTGTCAGCGGCCCGAACCTCGTCATCCCCCGTTCATCAACCTGGTCGCAACGGCGGGCAAATTTTGTTGTGCCGCAACACGTGGGTCGGACGCTCTGTCTGTCCGCGCCCGAGATCATCGACGCACTGGCGACACAGTCTCGGCACAGTTCCGGGTGATCTTCTCCAGGCATCGGTAAATCCAGAGCCATTTGGCGCTGTAGGAAAAAGCCCTATGTTTTCAGCATCGGGCGAGACGGAGTTTGACAACGTAAGCTGTTGAACTTCAAAGACAGTTTCAGAACGATCCGGCGTGGGCTAGGATCGAGGCGAGCCGGCCGGAACCTGACCGGTTGGCGGCAAGTGGAAGGGCGGATGGCAACCACCGACATGGAACGGCCCGGCGGAGGCAGGCTCGGCACACGCATGTGGCGTGCGCTGACGGCTGTGCCGCGCAGCTGGAACCGCTTCTGGCGACGTGTCTCCATCTACATGCCGAAGCGGCTCTACGCGCGCTCGCTGCTCATCGTCATCACGCCGATGATCCTGCTGCAGTCGGTCGTCGCCTTCGTCTTCATGGAGCGGCACTGGCAGACGGTGACTGTGCGCCTGTCACAGGCGGTGACGCGTGACATCGCCGGCATCATCGACCTGCTCGACACCTTTCCGCAGCCCGAAAGTTATGCCCAGATCATCCGCATCGCCCAGGAGCGCATGTCGCTGAAGATCGACCTGTTGCCGGCCGAACCCCTGCCCCCGCCTGGCCCGAAACCGTTCTTCTCGATCCTCGACCAGGCGCTGTCGTCGGAAATCCGCAAGCAGATCAACCGGCCGTTCTGGCTCGATACCGTCGGCAACTCCAACATCGTCGAAGTGCGCGTCCAGCTCGACGACAAGGTATTGCGCGTGTTCGTGCGCCGCAGCCAGGCCTATGCCTCGAACACCCACATCTTCCTGCTGTGGATGGTCGGCACGTCACTGGTCCTGCTGATGATCGCCATTCCGTTCCTGCGCAACCAGATCCGCCCGATCTTGCAACTCACCGAGGCTGCCGAAAGTTTTGGCAAGGGCCGGCCGATGCCGGTCAACTTCCGGCCACGCGGCGCCGAAGAAGTGCGACGCGCCGGTTTCGCCTTCATCCAGATGCGCGAACGCATCGAACGCCAGATCGAGCAGCGCACGGCGATGCTGACCGGCGTCAGCCACGACCTGCGCACCATCCTGACGCGCTTCAAGCTGCAGCTGGCTCTGTCAGGCAGCAAGGTCGACACCGAAGCACTCAGCCAGGACGTCGACGACATGCAGTCGATGCTCGAGGCCTATCTGGCTTTCGCCCGCGGCGAGGCTTCGGAGGATCCCGGCCGCTTCGATCTTGCCACCTATCTCGACAGGCTGGGTGACGAAGCCAAGCTGCGCAAGCGCAAGCTCAAGATCACGCTCGTCGGCGAGCCCGAGGTGCATGTTCGCCCCAATGCGTTCAACCGCCTGCTGCAGAACGTCGTCGGCAACGCCTTCCGCTATGCCAAGGAGGTCGAGGTCAAGGCGGTCCACGATCGCGGCATGCTGGTGGTGATGGTCGACGACAACGGCCCCGGCATTCCGGAAGAGAAGCGCGAAGAGGTGTTCAAGCCGTTCTACCGCCTCGACGAGGCGCGCAATCTTGATTCGACCGGCACCGGCCTCGGCCTGGCCGTCGCCCGTGACATCGCCCGCAGCCATGGTGGCGACATCAAGCTGAGCGACAGCCCGCTGGGCGGCCTGCGCGCCATGATACGCGTGCCGGCCTGATCAGCCGCGGCGATCGAGCCGCGTCACCAGCCTGTCGCCGATCCACTGGATGCCACAGACGAGCACGATCAGCACAGCCACGACCGCAACCATGACAGCCGTCTCGAAACGCTGGTAACCGTAGCGAATGGCGAGGTCGCCGAGCCCGCCCGCACCGATGGCACCCGCCATGGCCGAGGCGCCGACCAGCGTCACCAGCGTAACGGTGAAGCCGGCAACGATGCCTGGCAGTGCCTCGGGTACCAGCACCTCACGGATGATCGCCCAGCGCCCGCCGCCCATGGCGCGCACAGCCTCGATCAGGCCGCGATCGACCTCGCGCAGCGACACTTCGGCGATGCGCGCATAATAGGGCGTGGCGGCAATCGCCAGCGGTACGATCGCCGCCCAGGTGCCGATCGACGTGCCGACGATCAACCGCGTCACTGGGATCAGCGCCACCAAGAGGATGATGAACGGCACCGAGCGGAAGCCGTTGACGAGTGCGCCAAGGATTCCGTTGACCCAGCGATTGCAGGCGATACCGCCGCGGTCGGTGGCAACGAGCGCTAGGCCGAGCGGCAAGCCGAAGACGAGAGAGATCAAGCCCGATGCCGCCGTCATCAGCACGGTCTCCCACAACGAGCGCAGAAGAAGTTCAAGCATTGTCTGTGACATAACCAAGCACCTCGACCCGCGCTTTCCGGGCATTCAGGAATTCGATTGTTTCGGCGATACCGCGCGATGCAGTGTCGATGCCGAGGAACAGCGTGCCGACAGGCTCCCCCTGTATGGTGTCGATGCCGCCATGGACCAGCCGGAACCGGCCGGGAACCGACGTTGCCAGTTCCTGGAGCAGCGGCCGGCGCGCCGCTTCGCCTGCGATGTCGACGCGCAGGATGGCCTCGCGTCCAACGCCGGTTAGCCGTGTGGCGATCGCCTGCGGCAGCTGCGGCCGGATGCCGGCGAGCAGGCTGCGCGTCACTTCGGTGCGCGGGTCGGCGAAGATCGACCACACCGGCCCTTCCTCGACGATTCGCCCGGCATCGATGACGGCGACGCGGTCGGCAATGCTGCGGACCACCTCCATCTCGTGGGTGATCAGCAGGATAGTCAGGCCGAGCTTTTGGTTGATGTCCTTCAGCAATGCCAGGATCGAGCGCGTCGTCTCTGGATCGAGCGCCGAGGTCGCCTCGTCGGAGAGCAGGACCGCCGGCCGCGCGGCGAGCGCGCGCGCGATGCCGACACGCTGCTTCTGCCCGCCCGAAAGTGCCGCTGGGTAGGCCTTGGCCTTGTCGGCGAGACCGACGAGTTCGAGCAGTTCGGCGGCACGCCTGAGCCGCTCGTCCCTGGGCTGGCCTTCGATCTTGAGCGGCAGCGCGACATTCTCCTCGACAGTCTTGGCCGACAACAGGTTGAAGTGCTGGAAGATCATGCCGATACGTCGGCGCAGCGGCTGCAGATCGCGCTCGCTGAGGCCAGTGATCTCACGGCCCTCGACGAAGATCTGGCCACTGTCGGGTCGCTCCAGTCCGTTCAGGCAGCGGATCAGCGTCGACTTGCCGGCGCCGCTGCGGCCGATGATACCAAGTACCTCGCCCTTGCGCACGGTGAGCGAAACGCCGTCGACGGCCGGTGTCTGGCCGAAGCGCCGCCTGAGGTCGACGATGCGCACCACCGTCTCCGACAGCGCAGTATCGACAGGGGACGCCCCTTCGATGGGTGCAAAATGCTGGGTCATGAAATTCCCTCGGCAATGCGGAAGGCGGCCCGCCATTCATGGCAGGCCGCCTCCATTGCAATCAGTCGTCAAGCTCAGTAGGCGGCGACGCCGGTGCCCTTGTAGACGCGGTCGAACTCGGCCTTGACGGTCGGGTTCTGATAGGCGGCGACAAGCTTCTTGACCCAGGCTTCGTTCTCGCTGCCGGTCTTGACGGCGATGAAGTTGCGGTACGGATTTTCGGCGACCGGCTCCTGGGCGATCCGGTGCTCGGGCGTCAGCCCGCTCTTCAGCGCCCAGTCGGTGTTGACCACCGCGGCGTCGAGATCCTCGACCGAACGGCCGACGATGCCGGCGTCGAGTTCCTTGATCTCGAACTTCTTCGGATTATCGACGACGTCGGCGACGGTTGCCAGGATGCCGATGCCGTCCTTGAGCTTGATCAGGCCGGCGTCGGCGAGCACACGCAGGGCACGGCCTTCGTTGGAGGGATCGTTGGGCACACCGATGACGGCGGCTTCCGGCAGCGCCTCGACCTTGGCGTGCTTCTTCGAATAGAGCCCGATCGGCCACAGGCCGGTGTAGCCGACTGGGGTAATATGGTAGCCCTGCGTCTTGATCTGGTTGTCGAGATAAGGCTGGTGCTGGAAGGCGTTGGCGTCGATCTCGCCGCGCTCCAGCGCCTCGTTTGGTTGGGTGTAGTCGTTGAACACGACGGTTTCGATGGCGAGGCCCTGCTTGGCGGCCTCGGCCTTCACCACGCGCCAGACATCCTCGTCCTCGCCTGAGATGATGCCGACCTTGATCGCGGTCTTATCCTCGGCGAGCGCCTGTTGCGGAACGGTGAAGCTGATGACGGTGACGACGGAGGCGAGCAGCGCGGCAAATGCCGTGCGGCGGCTGATCGTGTTGCGGTTGGAAAGGGACTTGGTGATCTCTGTCATTTCGAATTCTCACTGAGAGCCGTTGGGAGGATGGCTCGCCCCGCTCAATGCGAAGCTTGGCCATATCCTCGGCAAACGCCCCTCTCCAGGCAAAGGATCGGATTTCACGCCGAGCCCCGCCCCGGGAAAAATCGTCACAAAGAAAATACCGGTTCGGGCAGAACCGACCTCGCCCGCGCATGACCCGAAAATCCGAGTCGATTTTCGGGTCATGCATCACTTCAAATCGGTACAGCGTCCTGCGGGCATCCGAGTGGACGCGCGGCGCTGCAGCCGTTGCGAACAAAGCCGTCGTCATTCCAGCGTCATGCAATGCTGCTCAAAGGCGCCTCGCAATGAATGGAGGACCGCTGATTCCCGGCAGGCCGGGACGCGGACAACGGGGAAGACGCCCTTGCGCATCCTGATGGTCACCGACGCATGGCGTCCGCAGATCAATGGCGTCGTCCACACGCTCGAACGACTGGCCGAAACCCTGACCGCCTTCGGTGCCGAGGCCGACTTCCTGACACCCAACATCTTCCGCACCTTGCCGATGCCGACCTATCCCGACATAAGGCTGGCGCTGACCACGCCCGGCAACGTGGCGCGGATCATCGAGCAAAGGCGACCCGACCACATCCATCTGGTGACCGAAGGCCCGCTCGGCATGATGGCGCGGCGCTATTGCCTCGCCAACAAGCGCCCCTTCACCACAAGCTACCACACCCGCTTTCCCGAATATGTAAGCGCCCGTCTGCCGCTGCCGGAGAGCTGGACCTACGGCCTGCTGCGCAATTTCCACAACTCCGGCCAGGGCTGCATGGTCGCAACGCAGTCGCTCGCCGACGACCTGGCATCGCGGGGCTTCGAAAAACTCCGACCATGGACGCGCGGCGTCGACATCAACCACTTCCATCCCGACAAGAAGGTCGAGATGGACCTGCCGCGGCCGATCTTCCTGTGCGTCGGCCGCATCGCGGTGGAGAAGAACCTGCCAGCCTTCCTCGACCTCGACCTGCCCGGTACCAAGGTGCTTGTCGGCGACGGGCCAGAACTCGAAAGGCTGAAGGCAAAATATCCTGAGGCGCATTTCCTCGGGCGCCGCCCGAGCGACGAACTGGCCGAGATCTACGCCTCATCAGACGTTTTCGTCTTCCCGAGCCGCACCGACACCTTCGGCAATGTCATCATCGAGGCGCTGGCCAGCGGCACGCCTGTTGCCGCCTATCCGGTGACTGGGCCGATCGACATAGTCGGCGACGGCATCGGAGGCGTTGTTTCGGAAGACCTGCGCGAGGCAGCACTGGGCGCACTCAAGGTCGACCGCACCGAGGCCCGCGAACGGGCCATGCGCTACACCTGGAATGCCTGCGCCGAAATGTTCCTGGACAATGTGAAGGCGGCTTACGCCGCGTGATGCCCAGCGCATCCGCGATTCAGGTCAGGCCGAGTCGAAAATGGTGGGTTCCGAGAACCGGAACGGACCCTAAATTTGGGTACGTGAGTACCGGAAACGCAGGGAGCCGCCATTTGCAGGCCGGCCTCACCTGAATCCTAGAACAGGCGGCCGCCGTCCGGCACCTTGCGCTCTATGGCGCCGAGCACGACGTCGCCGTCCTCGTCGGGGAAGCCAAGGGTGAGCACTTCCGACATGAACGGGCCGATCTGGCGCGGCGGGAAGTTGACGACGGCGAACACCTGCCGACCCAGCAGCGTCTCGGGCGTATAATATTTGGTGATCTGCGCCGACGATTTCTTGACGCCGATATCGGTGCCAAAATCGATCTTCAGCTTGAACGCCGGCGTGCGCGCTTCCGGGAACGGCTCGACCTCGACGATCGTGCCGGTGCGTATGTCGACCTTGTCGAAATCGGCAAAGCTGATCTCCGCTTTCGGCGCCTTGTGCGAACTCATCCGACAGTCTCAGGCGTTGCCGTGCGTCTCGAACAGCACGCTGGCCAGTGCGTCCTTGGCCGAGGTGCCCGACCAGACGACGAACTGGAAAGCCTGGAAATAGCATTCGCAGGCTTCAAGCGCCGATGACAGTAGCACTTCGACCTGCTGGCTGGTCGGCTCGACGCCGCCGGCGAGCAGCAGCGACTGGCGGAACATGATCGCGCCTTCGGTTTCCCAAAGATCGAAATGCCCGAACAGCATCTGCTCGTTGATCAGCGACAAGAGCCTGAGAATCTCAAGCGTACGGCTTTCAGGCACCTTGACATCGAAGGCGCATGCCAGATGCAGGGCCTCGAAGTCTTCCATCCAGGAAAACGACACCTGGTACTCGGTCCAGTTGCCGACGACTGAAATCGAGATCTCGTCGTCGCCGGCACGTTCGAACGCCCAGTCGTTGTTATGAGCCACCTGCTCGATGACATCCACCGGATGGATTTCGCGGGAGAACTCGAGTTCGAGAAGTTCCATAAATGCTTCCTGTCGTTCCGGGCGCGTCATCGCGCTCCGCGCGGGGGACACACACGACGAACTTATTCTTGAACTCGGACGACCAGCGCTGCCGGACTCAATACCCCCCAGCCGGACCGCGCCATCCGGTGCACGACGGTGTTTCGAATCGTGCAGTAAATTCAGTGTATTGATCGTGACTCTCGTGAACAGCCCAATTTTTCGCAACGTCCCATTCGGATGTGGAAACAGGCTGCGGCGCAGATTCACAAAGCGCCGGTAAGCGATTCACGACAAAGCACTTTTTCGGATGGCGCTTTGTGGAAAAGTTAACGAATTATTTCTTTGTACGGGGCTTTGGCGAGGCCGCCGGTGAGGCCGTGTCGGCATCTTCACCGGCGCGGCCGGCGAGTTGAGCCTCGAGTGCCTCTATGCGGGCAACCAGCGCCTTGTTTTCGGCACGTGCCTTGATCGCCATGTCGCGAACCGCCTCGAACTCCTCGCGCTGGACCAGTTCGAGCGAATTCATCGCCCGCTCGGCCTGCGAACGGAACGCGGTTTCGACCTCGCGCCTGACGCCTTGGGCGGCACCCGCGGCATCGGTCATCAGCTTGGCGAATTCATCCAGAATGCGGTTCGGTCCGGTCGTCATGGCTAACCCTCGCTTTGTCCATTCGACGTAGTGGCGCAAGCCCCGGAATGCAAGGATATCGTGGCCCCGACAGGGTGCCAAATGCTGCGGCAAAGATGCCCGCCTGCTCGCAATGACTTCTCGGTTACTGCGGGGTTGCCTGCCTTGACCGTGCCAAAAGCCTGCCGCATGGTCCGCCGCGATTGCCTGCCCTGGAGACTGACTTGAGCGAATACCTTGCCTTGCCGCTGGCTGCCCTGCCCTTTCCGAACATCGATCCCGTCATCGTGCAACTCGGACCGCTGGCCATTCACTGGTACGGGCTGGGCTACATCGTCGGCATCCTGTTTGCCTGGTGGTACGGCAAGCGGCTGGTGACCAACACCCGTCTGTGGCCGAACGGCGTGCTGCCGATGAAGCCCGAGGCCCTCGACGATTTCCTGGTCTGGGCAGCGGCTGGCGTCGTGCTTGGTGGCCGCATCGGCTACATCCTGTTTTACGACCTCGCCCGCTACATCTCCAATCCGCTCGACATCTTCGCGGTCTGGCAGGGCGGCATGTCGTTTCATGGCGGCCTGCTCGGCGTCACCCTTGCCATGGTGCTGTTCGCCCGCAAGCACGGCATCCTCGTCTGGTCGCTGATCGACGTCGTTGCCGCCGGCGTGCCGGTCGGCCTCGGCCTGGTGCGCCTCGCCAACTTCATCAATTCGGAGCTATGGGGCCGGGTGACCGACGTGCCATGGGCGATCGAGTTTCCCACCGGCGGACCTTTTCTGCGTCACCCGAGCCAGATCTACGAGGCCCTGCTTGAAGGCCTGGTCCTGTTCCTCGTGCTGCGTTTCCTGACTCATTCCAGGCTCAAACTGAAGACGCCGCGTTTCATCGCCGGCGCCTTCGTCTGCGGCTATGGCCTGTCGCGCATATTCGTCGAGTTCTTCCGTGAGCCCGACCAGCAGATCGGCTATCTCCTCGGCGGCTGGCTGACCATGGGCATGGTGCTGTCGGTGCCGATGGTGCTGATCGGCCTGTGGGCGATGCTGTCGGCCAAGCCGGTCACGCAGATCGCCAGGCCGGCATGACTGCGCTCAGGACGCGCATCGCAGGCCTGATCGCGGCATCGGGCCCGATCAGCGTCGCCGACTACATGGCGCTGTGCCTGTTCGATCCAACTGACGGCTATTACACGACGCGCGAGCCGTTCGGTGTCGAGGGCGATTTCACTACGGCGCCCGAGGTCAGCCAGATGTTCGGCGAACTCGTCGCCGTCTGGCTTTATGCCGCCTGGCAGGCGGCAGGGTCTCCAACCGGCGCGACGTTGGCCGAGATCGGCCCTGGGCGCGGCACGCTGATGAAGGACGTGCTCAGGGTTCTGCAAAAACTCGACGGCGCTTTCGTCGCCGGCGCCTCCATCGCCCTGGTTGAGACGAGCCCGAAGCTGCGAGGGGTGCAGAAACAGACGCTCGCCAGCAGCGGCATCCGGATCGACTGGCACGACACGGTGTCGACGCTGCCAACTGCGCCACTGTTCATCGTCGGCAACGAACTGTTCGACGCCATCCCGACCCGCCAGTTCGTCAGGATCGGTGCCGCTTGGCACGAGCGCGCCGTTGGCCTCGAGGAAACAGGCGAGCTTGGCTTCGTTGCCGGCCCGGCAACGATCGAGACGGCGCTGCTGCCGGTTGCCGCCGCGACCGCGCCAGAGGGTGCGATCTTCGAATTCGCCCCGGCGCGCACCGGCACGATGGAGCAGATCGCCACCCATCTCGCCACCTTTGGCGGCGCCGGCCTTTTCTTCGACTACGGCCATGTCGAACCAGGCATCGGCGACACGCTCCAGGCGCTGCGCAAGCACCACTATGACGACGCGCTCGCAAATCCCGGCGAGGCTGACCTCACCTCGCATGTCGACTTCGCTGCCCTTGCTTTGGCAGCCCGGGCACATGGGCTTGATGCGCATCTGGCAACCCAGGGCGCGTTCCTGCTCGCCATGGGGCTGCTCGAACGCGCCGGCAAGCTCGGTGCCGATGCGGACGCCGCCGGGCGTGAAAAGATCCGCGGCGAGGTCGAGCGGCTGGCCGGCCCCGATGCCATGGGAACACTGTTCAAGGTGCTTGCGGTTGCTCCGCGTGGCACAAGAATTCCCTTCCCCGCCGTCAGTTGACAGCACGCTTGCGCCTGCCCCACTGTCCGGCCTCGATATGGCGAGGCGACCTGTGGCGGCTGGCCCGGCCTTGACGAAATCGCTGACGAGGATGACAAGGCGGCAATGCTGAACGACTCGAAACCGGATCCGATCCGGTCCAACTTGCTCGCCAGCGCGGAGGCCAATGGCATCCGCCACGGTTACTTCACCCGCACCGGCGGGGTCTCCGAAGGCATCTATCAGGGCCTCAACATCGGCGTCGGCTCCGACGACGACCAGACGCGCGTGGCCGAGAATCGCCGCCGCGTCGCCAGTTGGATGGGTGTGCCGGCCGACCACCTGCTCAGCCTCTACCAGGTCCATTCGCCCGACGTCGTCGTCGCCACCGGCCCCTTTGCCGACGGCCGCCCCAAGGCCGACGCGCTGGTGACCGACAGGCCCGGCATCGCGCTCGGTGCCTCTTCGGCCGATTGCGGCCCAGTCCTGTTTGCCGACCCGCAAGCGCGCATCATCGGTGCTGCCCATGCCGGCTGGAAAGGCGCCTTTACGGGCGTGCTCGAAAACACCGTTGCCGCGATGGAGGGCCTCGGCGCCAGGCGCGAGCGCATCCTCGCCGTGCTCGGCCCGTCGATCAGCGCCGCCAATTACGAGGTCGGCCCCGAATTCGTCGCCCGCTTCGTCGAAGGCGACGCCGACAATGCCAGGTACTTCACACCGTCGGAGAATGCCGGCCACCACATGTTCGACCTCAACCTCTACACGGTCGACCGGCTGCGCAAGGCCGGCGTTCAGGCGGAAGCTCTGAACCGCTGCACCTATGCGGAAGAAGAGCTGTTCTATTCCTACCGGCGCACCACGCACCGCAAGGAAGCTGATTACGGGCGGCAGATTTCGGCAATTGCATTGGAGGACTGACAGCATGGCGCTGCATTTCGAACGAACCGAATTCGACGCCCGGCGCGACCGGCTGATGATCGAGATGGCCGAAAAGAAGCTCGATGCCGTTGTCCTGTTCGCGCAGGAAAGCATGTATTGGCTGACCGGTTACGACACGTTCGGCTTCTGCTTCTTCCAGTCGCTGGTGGTGATGGCCGACGGCTCGATGACGCTGTTGACCCGTTCGGCCGACCTGCGCCAGGCACGCCACACCTCGATCATTGAAAACATCGTGCTGTGGACCGACCGCGACAATGCGAATCCGACGCTCGACCTGCGCAACCTGCTCAACGATCTCGGCCTGCTCGGAGCGCGTGTCGGCGTCGAATACGACACCCATGGCCTGACCGCGTTCAACGGCCGCCGCCTCGACGAGCAGTTGCAGACCTTCGGCCAGATCGTCGATGCGTCCGGCATCGTCGGGCGTTTGCGCCTGTTCAAGAGCCCGGCTGAAATCGAAAAGGCGGAAAAAGCGGCGAGCCTCGCCGACGATGCGCTCGACGCGGCCCTGCCGCTGATCAAGCAGGGCGGTGACGAAGCCAGGATCCTGGCCGCCATGCAGGGCGCGATCTTCACCGGCGGCGGCGACTATCCCGCCAACGAGTTCATCATCGGCTCCGGCGCGGATGCCCTGCTCTGCCGCTACAAGTCCGGCCGCCGCAAGCTCAACAAGAACGACCAGCTGACGCTGGAATGGGCCGGCGTGTTCAACCACTACCATGCGCCGATGATGCGCACGGTGCTGACCGGCAAGGCCTCCAGGCGCCACCAGGAGCTCTACGACGCCTCGCTGGCCGCCCTGCTGGCGGTTGAAAAGGCGATGACGCCGGGCAACACCTTCGGCGACGTCTTCGACGCGCATGCTCGCACGCTGGAAGCACATGACCTGACCAAGCATCGGCTCAATGCTTGCGGTTACTCGGTCGGCGCCCGCTTTACCCCGTCCTGGATGGACATGCCGATGTTCTACCAGGGCAATCCCGAACCGATTGCCCCCAACATGACTTTGTTCGCCCACATGATCATCATGGATTCGGAAACCGAGACCGCGATGACGTTGGGTCGTACCTATCTGACCACTGAATCCGCACCCAAGCCGCTGTCCCGCCATGATCTCGACTTGATCGTACGATGATTGCGCAGAGCGCTGAGGGGCGTTTGCCAGGGAGTTCGGGCAAATGAGACGTTGGATTTTTGCGGCAGCCTGCCTGTCCGCCTCTGCCGCACTGTCCGCTTGCAACAGCGCCAAGGACGTCCTTGAACCGTCTGCCGTGGCCCCCACCGAGCAGTCGACGGCACTTGCCCGGACTGAAGGCACCGATGTCGCAGCACCCGCCGTGACGGGCGCGGCAACCGCCGCCGCAGCAGCGGGTCCTGCATCGACGGCTGCTGCGGCCGCTCCGGCACAGACCGCCGCCATCGTCGGCAAAGCGCGCGTGCAGTTCGCCCCGATCGTCGGCGCGACCGTCGAAGCGGCGACGCCGCTGACCCAGCGCCTCGGCATCAGGGCCCGCGAACGCGGCATCACGCTCGCCGGCAGCACCGACACCACGCCGCCCGGCATCATCATGCGCGGCTATTTCTCGGCAATGACCGAGGGCAAGGACACGACGGTCGTCTATGTCTGGGACGTCTACGACCCCGCCGGCACCCGGCTGCACCGCATCAACGGCCAGCAGACCGCGCCGTCGACCGGCAGCGGTGAAGGATGGCCAACGGTAGCGCCCGCGACCATGCAGACCATCGCCGACAACACCATCGACCAGTTGGCCCAGTGGCTGGCGGCAAAACCCGGCTAAGCTGCGGCATTCCGTTCCGGTATGTCGCTTTTTTGGGATTCAATGGCGACTCCGCTTGCAATACGAGCCAAGGCCGCTAAAAGCCCGCTCATATTCACTTCCAGGATCGGCGTATGAAACTCTTCGCGGGCAATTCCAACCGGGTGCTAGCAGAAGCTGTCGCTCGCTATCTCAACATTCCCCTGGGCAAGGCCAGCGTCAGGCGCTTCGCCGACCAGGAAATCTTCGTCGAAATTCAGGAGAACGTGCGCGGCGAGGATGTCTTCATCCTGCAGTCGACCGCCTTCCCGACCAACGATCACCTGATGGAACTGCTCATCATGATCGATGCCTTCATGCGCTCGTCGGCACGGCGCATCACGGCCGTCATCCCCTATTTCGGCTATGCACGGCAGGATCGCCGCGCCTCCGGCCGCACGCCGATCTCGGCCAAGCTCGTCGCCAACATGATTGCGCGTGCCGGCGCCAACCGCGTGCTGACGCTCGACCTGCATGCCGGCCAGATCCAGGGCTTCTTCGACATCCCGACCGACAATTTGTTCTCGGTTCCGGTGATGGCCCGCGACGTCAAGGCCAAGTACAAGCAGCTGGGCAACGTCACGGTGGTTTCGCCTGATGTCGGCGGCGTGGTGCGTGCACGTGCGCTGGCCAAGCGCATCGACGCCCAGCTTGCCATCGTCGACAAACGCCGTGAGCGCCCCGGTGAATCCGAAGTGATGAACGTCATCGGCGAAGTGCACGGCAAGGATTGCCTGCTGATCGACGACATCGTCGATTCCGGCGGCACGCTGTGCAACGCGGCCGACGCGCTGCTCGCCAAGGGCGCCACCTCGGTCACCGCCTACATCACCCACGGCGTGCTCTCGGGCGGTGCCGCTGCCCGCATCGCCGGCTCGCAGTTGCAGGAACTGGTTATTACCGACTCGATCCAGCCGACCCAGGCTGTCATGGACGCACACAACATTCGCGTCGTCTCGATCGGCGACCTGATCGGCGAAGCGATTTCGCGCACGGCAACCGAAGAATCGGTGTCGAGCCTGTTCGACTGATTCTTTGCCGCAAGCAGACATTTCAAAGCCCCGCCCGGCATGCCGAGGCGGGGCTTTTTCGTCCCGGCAGCACTTTTTCAGAACATCCGCCAGGCCATGCCGGCGAGCGCCGCGACGGCGAGTACGGCGATCATGTTGGCCTTGAAGCGGATCAGCGCCACGCCGGCGGCGACCGCGATGACCGCTGCAACCGCGTCGAAGCTGCCGATTTCAGGTGCCGGCAGCACGAACGGCCCCCAACCCACCTCGTCGACGTTACCGAACAGGACGTGGAGCCCAAACCACACGGCGAGATTGGCGATGATGCCGACCACTGCCGCCGTCACCGCCGACAGCGCGCTCGCCAACCAGCGCACATGGCGCACCGTCTCGACATAGGGCGCGCCGACGAAGACCCACAGGAAACACGGCACGAAGGTGAACCACAGCGTCACCAACGCCCCGCCAATGCCACCGGCCAAGGGCGCCAGTGCCGCAAGCCGAGCGCCGCCGAGGAAGCCGACGAAGACCAGCACCAGGATCAACGGCCCCGGCGTCGTCTCGGCAAGGCCGAGGCCGGTCAGCATCTCGTCGGGCTTCAGCCAGCCATGCACCTCGACCGCCTGCTGGGCGACATAGGCAAGCACGGCATAGGCACCGCCAAAGGTCACCGCTGCCATCTTGGAGAAGAAGGTCGCTTCCGCCGTGTAGACGTGGGCCGGACCGAGCGCCTGCCACAGGATGATCAGCGGCACGAACCAGATTGCCAGCCAGACGGCGAGCGTGGAGAAGAGCCGCCGCGCGCTGGGCCTTGTCCATTCCGGCATGGCGTAGGCAACGTCATCTTCGTCAGCCGCCTCGGCGCCGCTCTGTTGCAGCCCGGCGAGGTGCAGCACCGCGCCGATTGCCGCCGCCGCGACGACGATCAGCGGAAATGGCAGCTTGAGGAAGGCAATGGCAATGAAGGCCACAATCGCCAGTGCGACCATCGCGCCACCCTTCAGCGCCCGCCTTGACACCTTGATCAACGCCTCGAGCACGACGGCAAGCACTGCCGCCTTGAGCCCGAACAGCAGCCCTTGCACCAGCGCGACATGGCCGACGGTGAGGTAGATCGCCGACAATGCGGTGATGACCAAGGCACCGGGCAGCACGAACAATAGTCCGGCCACCAGACCGCCCCTGATGCCGTGCAGCAGCCAGCCGCAGTAGGTCGCAAGCTGCATCGCCTCGGGTCCGGGCAGCAGCATGCAATAGTTGAGCGCATGCAGGAAACGCGGCTCGTCGAGCCAGCGTTTCTCGTCGACGAGGATCCTGTGCATCAGCGCGATCTGGCCGGCCGGCCCACCGAACGACAAGAGCCCGATCCTGGCGAAGGTCCTCGTCGCCTCTCCGAAGGAAGGGTTGGGGCCTGGCAGCGTGGCATCCATGTCAAACCGCCTTCGCTGGCCAGTTGTGGGTTTCCTGGGTGGCGTAACGGCACCAGCCATAGAGCGCATCATAGAGCGTCATGCCTCTTTCGAGCTGGGCATGATCGTCGCCTTCGATGGCTGACAGTCCGAGCGACATGGCGAGAAGTCCTGCAGCCTCGGGCTCCATGTCAAGCCGCGCCGTATCCGCAGCCCTGACGATGCGGGCGAGATGCAGCAGCGGTGGATCCGACAGGCCGAATTCCGCTATGAGTGTGTCGAAGCTGCAGTCGTCGCCACGGTGCGAATAATGCACGTCCTTGATGTCGAAGGGGATGGCGCCGGTCTCGTCGGCGACGTCCTTGACCCATTCGGCCGAGACGAAGTGGAAAATGGCCAGCGGGTCGATGAAGCGCCTGATCAGCCATGGACAGGCGATGCGGTCGATCTTCGGCCGGGCCCGCGTCACCCATTCGCTGGGCCATGGCAGCCCCGGCTCGAGGCCTGGTGCCTCGCGCGCCACGACAGGCCCGCCAGCCGCAAGCCAGGCGTCGATGCCACCTTCCAGCATCAGCGCATCCGCACCGGCGGCGAGCAGCTTGGTCAGCCCGATCTCGCTGACATTGTGGCCATGCGCACAATAGACGACGATGCTCCTCCCCGCCGGAAACTGTGGCAGCCACTCCCCTACCTTCATGTGGTCGCGCCACAACGCACCGGCGATCCGCGTCGGCGCGGCAGCAAACGCGGCGCGGCGACGCACGTCGACGATCAAAGGACACTTCTCCGTACCGATGAGATGGATCAGTTTTATTGCTGAGATCATTCCGGGCATGGTCTTTCCTCCGCACAACATCGCGAAGGCGGAGCTTGGGCCCTTCGGCCTCACGGGGAGTCCACCATGCCCCCGATATGTGAAGTCTATTTGAAAGCGTCGACAGGTTCAATCATCTCAGCACGCCGTCGAGTGCCGGCAGGCCGATGATCGCGGCGGTGGCGATCAGGCCGTAGCAGATGCGCCGGAAGGTTGCCTCGTTGGCGCGACTGAACAGGCGCGAGCCGATATAGAGGCCGATTGCGAAGGTCGGCCCGATGGTCAGCGACAGCCCAACCGTCTCCCAGGTCAGCAGGCCGGCAATGAGGTAGCTGGTGATCGACAGCACACTCGATATGGCGAAATAGAGCACGATGTTGGCCCGCACCGTCAGCGGCGGGATGGCGCCGCCGAGCCAGTAGGCGACGACGGGTGGCCCGCCGACCTGGGCAGCGCCCGAAAACACCCCCGAGGTCATGCCGACCGCCGCCGTCAGGCTGGCATGCGGGCGGCCGTGATAGCGCCAGCCCGACATCAGGAGCGCCAGCAGCCCGGCAACGATGGCGACGATCGCCCAGCGGATCATGACGCCGTCGACATGGGTGAGCAGGTAAGTGCCGCTGGGCACGCCAATCATCGCCCCCAGCGCCATAACCCCGACATTGCCGCGGTCAGCGCTGCGCCACGCCTTGGGGATCAGCCCCGGCGTCAGCACCAGGTCGACGATCAAGAGCAACGGCACGGCAAGCTTGGCGCCAATCAGCGCGCTTGCCACCGGCACGAAGATCAGCGCTCCGCCAAAACCCGAGAAGCCGCGCGCGCAACCGGCAACGAAGGCGGCAATGACCAGCACCACGATGGTACCAGTCGAAAGCTGGAGCGGGAGAATTTCGTACATGATGAACTTGTCGGCTTAGTTACTTGAGCTCGGCCTGATACAGGCTTGGCAGCATAAGTGCGAGCAGCCACAGCGGCGCCAACAGCGAGCCAGCCCCAAAACCGGTGCGGCGGTTGCACTTTTTGCCGCCTTCCGATATAGAGCCGCCACCCGCGTAGACACCCTTGGAGGCAACGCGGCGGAAGGCCGCCTCACCCGGCGGCTTTCGACGTTTACGGATCAGGCTTCATGCCCGCCGTAGGCGCTCCATACAACCGAAAGGAAATGCCATGAGCGAAACATACGAGCTCAAGGCCGAAGCACGCGAACTGGTCGGTAAGGGGTCCGCCCGTGAAGTTCGTCGCAACGGCAAAGTGCCTGCAGTCATTTACGGCGACAAGCAGCCTCCCCTGGCCATCGCCCTGTCCTACAAGGACATCTTCTACAAGATCCATGGCGGCGGCTTCCTGACGACCGTGGCGACGATCGACGTCGACGGCAAGAAGATCAAGGTCCTGCCGAAGGACTACCAGCTTGATCCGGTCCGCGACTTCCCGATGCATGTCGACTTCCTGCGCGTTGGCGCAAACACCGAAGTCAACGTCCAGGTTCCGGTTCACTTCATCAATGAAGAGAAGTCGCCAGGCCTCAAGCGCGGTGGTGCGCTGAACATCGTCCGTCACGAGGTCGAGTTCCACTGCCCGGCCAACGCGATCCCCGAGTTCATCACCGTCGATCTCGACGGCGTCGACATCGGCGATTCGATCCACATCTCGGCCGTCAAACTGCCGAAGGGCGTGAAGCCCGTCATCTCCGACCGCGACTTCACCATCGCAACGATCGCCGGCACCTCGGCATCGAAGTCGGAAGAAGGCGCAACCGAGGCTGCCTCCGAGGCATAATCGGCGCATACCCGGAGATCCCGACACATGCTGCTCTTTGCAGGTCTCGGCAATCCGGGTACGCAATACCAGAACAACCGGCACAATGTCGGCTTCATGGCGGCGGACGCAATTGCCCGCCGCCATTCGTTTTCGCCCTGGACGAAGAAGTTCAAGGGCATGGTCGCTGAGGGCAACATCGCCGGCGAGAAGATCGTCCTGATCAAGCCTCAGACCTTCATGAACCTGTCCGGCCAGTCGGTCGGCGAGGCCATGCGCTTCTACAAGCTCGCCCCTGCCGATCTCACCGTCTTCTATGACGAACTCGACCTCGTTGCCGGCAAGGTGAGGGTCAAGGTTGGCGGCGGCGCCGGCGGCCACAACGGCATCCGCTCCATCGACCAGCACATCGCCAGGGATTATCGCCGCGTCCGCATCGGCATAGGCCATCCTGGCGTCAAGGAGATGGTCCACGGCCACGTGCTCGGCGACTTCGCCAAGGCCGACAAGGAGTGGCTAGATGTTCTCCTCGACCTTCTGGCCGACAGCGCCGATCTTTTGACCAAGGGCGATGACAACGGCTTCATGAACAAGGTTACCATCGGGCTACGCGACAAGCTTCAGCCGACTGGTACGAACGACGCGCCACCGCCGAAGGCCGCCAAACCGCAGGCGCCGAAGGCCCAGAGCCACATTCGCCAGGCCCGACCGAACCAGCCTGCCGTCAAGGTTCCCGAGACCGGGCCGATGGCAGCCATGCTGAAGAAGCTGCTCGGCAAGGAATAGACTGCACCTCCAGCGAGCGTTAGACTTGATGGTCGCCGCCATCGTGCCTGCGCGATAAGCTGCAGCCGAGCCCGACCGAACCAGCCTGTGGTCAAGCTTCCAGAGACCGGCCCCATGGCTGTGATGCTGAAGAAGCTGCTCGGCAAGGACTGAGGGGCCATCGGATTCGCCCGGCCAGTGAAAGTCCCCTGACACAAGACGACCAGCCGCAATGATAGAACCCATCCCTGACAACAGGGAGCAGATCATGGCGACAACAGGCATTGACGACGTCATCTACATGTTCGCGATGTCGCTTGATGGCTTCATTGCCCGCGAGGACGGCACGTTCGACTGGCTCGACAACTTTCCACCTGATGACGATTACGACATTTCCGGCTTCATGGCGTCACTGAGCGGCATCGTCATGGGCCGCGCCACCTATGATATCGTCCGCCGTGAACCGGAGTGGACCTACGCCAAATACCCTTGCCTGGTGGCTACCTCGCGCCCGCTCGACAATCTGCCCGAGAACGCAGCAGCCATGGTCGGCGCGCCAGCCGAAATGCTTGCCAATCTTCGCGCGCGGGGCGCCACGGGCCGCATCTGGCTGCTCGGCGGAGGCGATTTGGCCCGCCAGTTCATGGATGCCGGCCTGCTCGACACAATCGAGATCGGCACCATCCCCATAATCCTCGGATCAGGCTTACGGGCTTTCGGCGGCAGACAGGCAGATCGCTGGCTTGATCTCGCCTTTGCGAAGCCCTTGGCCAACGGCGCAGTGCATGCGCAATACCGCGTGCGACGCTGAAAGACTTGACGATCTTAGGCCCTATCGCCCATAGCCCTGAGCAAATTCCGATTTCCCGATAGGACCAAAAGACCATGGGTTTCAAATGCGGCATCGTCGGCCTGCCCAACGTTGGCAAATCGACGCTTTTCAACGCGCTGACGCGCACGGCTGCCGCCCAGGCGGCGAATTACCCCTTCTGCACCATCGAGCCGAACACCGGCGAGGTCGCGGTGCCGGACCCGCGCCTCAAGCAGCTGGCCAACATCGCCAAGTCGAAGGAGATCATTCCGACCCGCATCTCCTTCGTCGACATCGCCGGCCTGGTGCGCGGCGCCTCCAAGGGTGAAGGCCTGGGCAACCAGTTCCTGGCCAACATCCGCGAGGTCGACGCCATCGTGCATGTGCTGCGCTGCTTCGAGGACGACGACATCACCCATGTCGAGGGCCGCATCGACCCTGTCGCCGACGCCGAGACGGTCGAGACCGAGCTGATGCTCGCCGACCTCGAAAGCCTCGAGCGCCGTATCGTGCAGTTCCGCAAGCGCGGCGCCAGCAAGGACAAGGAAGCGACAACCGTGCTGCCGATGATGGAGCAGGCGCTGGCGCTGCTCCAGGACGGCAAGCCGGCGCGCCTGCTGCTCAAGGGCATATCAGCCGAAGACCTGGCCATCCTGCAGGGCCTGAACCTTCTGACTTCGCACCCGGTGCTCTATGTCTGCAACGTCGCCGAAAGCGATGCCGCGACCGGCAACGAACACACCGCAGCCGTCCAGAAGATGGCCGAGGCGCAGGGCGCCGGCGTCGTCATCATCTCGGCGGCCATCGAGGCCGAGGTGGCGCAGCTGCCCGACGAGGAAGCTCAGGAATTCCTGGCCGACATGGGGCTCGACGAGCCGGGCCTCGATAAGCTCATCCGCGCCGGCTACGAGCTGTTGCACCTCATCACCTACTTCACCGTGGGTCCGAAGGAGACGCGCGCCTGGACCGTGCACAAGGGTGCCAAGGCACCCCAGGCCGCCGGCGTCATCCACACCGACTTCGAACGCGGTTTCATCCGCGCCCAGACCATCGCCTTCAACGACTTCGTCACCCTCGGCGGCGAAGTCCCTGCCAAGGAAGCCGGCAAGGCACGCGACGAAGGCAAGGAATATGTCGTCCAGGACGGCGACGTAATGCTGTTCAAGTTCAACACCTGATCGCCTGGCTCCACCGCATGCGCCTTCGAAAAGCCCCGCATTGCGGGCCCGCATTGCGGGGCTTTTCTTTTGGCAATGAGACCGTCCGATCACCCGGCCTTTGCAAGCCCGCTTTTCAGTCTGCGCCCTTGCAGCGTTAACCTTTTGCTAACCAAGCCTGACTAGGGTCGCCTGGAGATTTGCAGATCGTCTCCACCTTTGACCACGGATGTACTGGCACTGGATGTTGAGACGCTAGAGAAAGGTCGGGGGCATCCCGGCCTTTTTTGTTTGTCCAGGATGGCGACGTCATTCGGCCAAATCCAGCACTTGGACCGGCTCGAGGCTCTCTCCTCTTCAGGCAGCCTCATCACCAGCGTTGGACACGATCAACTGGATTGTTCTCGACGGCTCAGCTGCGAATACCTATCTGCGCCCAAGCGACACGGCGGCGATGCTGCCCGCGCAGCAATTGTCTCTTGAGGGGCCGGATGACACAGCACGCACATGTCGAGATGGATCTTCCCGCGTTGCTGCGCGAGGCACTGGCGAGTTACAGCTGGGACCGGCAGACCATCGGCCATTCGAATGCCGGCGTGTTCAAGCTTGCGGCTGCCGGCAAGCCGACACTGTTCCTCAAGGCCGAGGCGACAGGCGACTTCGCCGAACTGCCCGACGAGGTGGCGCGCCTGCGCTGGCTGGGTGGCCAGGACATCCCCTGCCCTGAGGTCCTGGCTTTCGAGACTCACGCCGGAACGCACTGGCTGCTGATGACAGCCGTCGCCGGACAAGACCTCGTTTCGCACGAGGTTCCCCCAGAGCAGGCTGTCGCCATCATGGCCAACGCCCTGCGCCGGCTGCATGCACTCGACATCGCCTCCTGCCCCTTCGATCACAGGCTTTCGGCACGCATCGAGGTTGCCCGGACGCGCATGGTAGCGGGCGTGGTCGACGTCGAGGACTTCGACGACGAATGGCTGGGCCAGCCCGCCGAAGTCGTGTTCGAGCAACTGCTGGCGCGCCGGCCCGCCGGCAAGGAAGACCTTGTCGTCACCCATGGCGACGCGTCGATGCCCAATTTCATCGCCGATGGC
>JAESGW010000107.1_pt1 | contig 203154 bp, 227 predicted proteins | sample 9269791 | NCBI WGS metagenome assembly JAESGW01 (sample SAMN16773120, study PRJNA677053) | algae metagenome | isolation source: Aphanocapsa lilacina HA4352-LM1 and co-occurring heterotrophs from near cave... | place: USA: Maniniholo cave, near Haena, Kauai, HI | collected 2009-07-28 | reverse complement strand
GCCGGAAGCCGTTCCATCGCCAGTGTCGCCCTCCGGTTCCGCTTCGCTCCACCTACGGCCAACACTGGCGATGGAGGCGTCAATGCACTAACAATCCGCACGGACCACTCGGTGGGGGCCGGTCAGTTTCGCATCACCCAAGACTCGGACATCGCTTCCATGTCAGCGCTCCAACCTGCTCCCGATGCGTACGGTCGACAATCCGACCTGACTGATGATCTCGACCGGTGGGGCGTGGTCGAGATAAAAATGGCCACCGTCGACCCAATGTTCGCGATGCGCTGCCGCCGTCAGCTTGGCCCAGGGTCGAATATCGGCATGGACGTCGTCATATCCGACAATCGAGACCACCGGCGCGCTAATCACGGGTTCGGTTGCGCTCGCATAATCACGAAACATCTGTCCATCGGCCCGAATATATGGGAGCACCATCGAGAGAAATTCTGGATCATCGCAAAGCTCGACTGGCATACCGCCCATCGCCACAAGATGACGCACAAGTTCGGTATCAGACACTTCGGGCTCGCGCGCCCTTTGCCGGACGGGCAGGGGGCCATTGCGCGTCCCGGAGACAATGAGGGCGGCGCATGGTGCCCCCAGCGCATCGAGTCGACGCGCTGCCTCGAGCGCGATCACAGCGCCCATGCTGTGGCCGAACAGCAATGTCGGGGAACTTGACCGGCCCCCACCGAGTGGTCCGTGCGGATTGTTAGTGCATTGACGCCTCCATCGCCAGTGTTGGCCGTAGGTGGAGCGAAGCGGAACCGGAGGGCGACACTGGCGATGGAACGGCTTCCGGCGCCGGTGGACGGACAATCCCGCGACGTCGTGGATAGCGACGACCACGCACCATGATATCCATCACGGCTTGGACTATGGCAAGAACTTCGGATTTTATTTCCGCATCTGGGACCGCCTAATGGGCACCGAGCATGCGGATTACGAAGCGCGGTTTCGGGAAGTTGCAGGAGCGCGGTTGCACTGACCTTCAGCGGCAGTGCACCGCATGAGGGGGACGCGCCGGTGCACCGCCGATCGGACAGGGTATTTGGCTTGTGAGAAGGCCCATTCATTTCATCGCTTGCGTCGCGATCACCGCCCTCGATGCGATTACGCTGGGCATGCTGATCCCCTTCCTGCCCTTTGCACTGCTCCATCTCGACGCGACGCCCGAGATAGTCGCGCTTCTGGCGACGGTCTATGGGCTGGCCGGCTGGGTTGGGAGCCCAATCCTCGGCATGCTCGGCGATCGCATTTCGAAACGCGCGATCGTCGTCGCCAGTTTGCTAATCAGCGCCGCAGCCTATGCCGCGATGCTAGCCAACTGGTCAATCGTCGGAATTCTCGCTTGGCAGGCGGTCGCGGGATTGATGGTGGGACGTGAGGCGTTGGTACGCGCCCTGGCCATCGAAGACGTGCCCGGCGATCGCCACGCGCGCCTCATCGGAACGCTAACGGGGATCGGCGCGACAGGCGCGGTGATCGGACCGCTCGTCGGGGCCCTGCCCACGTTACTTCTGGGAGAGGGCGATCATCGAATTATTGTGGTGGGGGGCGCGTCGCTGCTTTGCCTCGTGAGCGGCGGTGTGGCGGCCCTTTTTCTTCAACCGCGAGAATTGGAGGCCAGAGCTGCGGTATCGGGCGATATCGACGCGCCGAGGTCAGGAGCGCCCGTAATTCGGATGCTCGGGCGTCCGCTGATCGTCCAGGCGCAGGTATCCTATGGCTGGGGTGTCATGTTGGCAACAACCGCGATCATCGTACACCATCGTTTCAACTGGTCAGAGGTGGAGACTGCGGCCATGCTGGCGACCGTCGCGGTCGGAACGATCGTCTCGCGCCTTTTCATGATGCCGGCGCTAATCGGCAGGGTGGGTATGGTAAGGGCTGCGCAGATATCTATTGCGGTGGCCGCGCCCAGCCTGCTTGCGACGGGAATCGCCTCGACACCTGCCTGCTATGTCGCGACCTTCACATTGTTCATCCTGTTCATCAATGTGGTGATGACGATCCCGACATTGATGATAACCCAGCAGGTGCCGGGCAATCTGCTGGGTACCGCGCTGGGGTGGCGGCAGGCCATCGCGGCCGTGATGACATTTGGCGTTGCGGGCATCCACGGCCTTCTCTTTGCGGCCGTGAGCCTTGGCGCTCCCTATGTGGTCGGCGCTCTCGTCGTCATCTGTGCGATCCCATTCTGCCGGCAGATACACTCCCGATCGGAAGGCTTGGCCGAAGCCAACAGACCGCGCTCCATCAGCTAGTTATCAAGTGAGGCCTGGTGAAGATTCCTCCAGCACGCCGAAAAACGGCCTGATCATCACTACGTCAAATTGCCAAACGAATGAGCGTGCCTTTCACAGTCGGGCGCATAGACCGCAGGCATGGTCTGGCGGTTGAAGCCCAAAGATTGCACTCAACCGAGTTCGAAAGTGCAGTAACGCTTTCGAACTCGGTTGAGCGCCCAAATTGTTGCGTTTCGATCCTACCGCGGTCAAAATGACCCAAATTCTCGACCTGTTTGTTACATATTGGAAGATTTATGATTGAATTTCAAAATCTTATAGATAAGCTCAATCTGGCGAGGTGGCGGCTTCCGTTCTGAGACAAAACCACCCCCGTTTGTGCTGAGCTTGTCGAAGCACCGTCCTTTCTTGTGACGTCGCAGGAGAGAAGAACGGCCCTTCGACAAGCTCAGGGCGAACGGTGTAGGGTGTGACCGTGGCTGGACTGGTCAGCACTGATATGGGAATCACCGCCGCGGATGTCGCGCGCGGCGTGTGCCGGCTGTTCGCGCAGGCGGGGCTGGTTGCGATCCCCGAGGTGCCGCTGCCCAACGGGCGGCGCACCGACCTCACCGCGATCGATGCCAAGGGCCAGATCACCATCGTCGAGATCAAGGTGAGCCGCGCCGACCTCCACGGCGACGGCAAATGGCCCGACTATTGCGACTGGTGCGACCGTTTCTACTGGGCGCTCGCGGCGGGGCTCGACCCCGCGATCCTCGAAACCGAGGGCTATCGCCGCAAAACATCGGGGCTGATCGTCGCCGATCGCTATGGCGCGGCGGTGGTGCGCGAAGCCGCGAGCTGCAACCTCGCGCCCGCGCGGCGCAAGGCCGAGCTGCTGCGGATCGGGCGGCTCGCGATGCGGCGGTCGATGATCGCCGCCGACCCCGAGCTGGCGGCGAGCTGGCTGGAGGGCTAGGCGCCGCGCGCCTGCATCCGCGCGAGGTAGCGCGCGAGGATATCGATCTCGAGATTGACCGGGCGCCCCGCCGCGGCTTCGTTCAGCGTGGTCATTTCCTGCGTATGCGGGATGATGTTGAGCGTGAAATGCGCCTCGCCGTCCGGCTGGTCGGTCACCTCGTTGACCGTGAGCGACACGCCGTCGACGGTGATCGAGCCCTTGGGCGCGATATGCGGGGCGAGCGCCGCGGGCGCCGCGACGGTGACCGTGACGCTGTCGCCGACGGGCAGGGCCGACACGATGCGCCCGATGTCGTCGACGTGCCCGGCGACGATATGCCCGCCAAGCTCGTCGCCGATCCTGAGCGCGCGTTCGAGGTTGAGTCGGCGCCCCTTGTCCCACATCCCCGGCGCGGTGCGCGCGAGCGTTTCGCCGCTGGCGTCGATCGCGAACCAGCCGGCGGGGCCGTTGCTGCCGTCGTACACCCCCTTTTCGACGACGGTGAGGCAGGCGCCCGAGCAGGCGATCGAGGCACCGATGTCGATGCCGCCGACGTCGTAGGCGGTGTCGATGACGAGCCGCGTGTCGCCGCGATCCTCGCGGCTGCGGATCGTGCCGATGTCGGTGATGATGCCGGTGAACATAAGGCTCCTCAGATTGTCCTGATGCGCTCGTAGACGTCGAGCCGGTCGCTGCCAAGGAGGCGGCTGTCGGCGAGGCGCCAGCGGCCGTGCGCTTGCGCGAGGTCGGCGAGGCCGATGTCGCCGAGCGCGGGCTTGCCGCCGCCGATCAGGATCGGCGCGCGGTAAAGCAGAAGCCGGTCGACGCGGTCGGCGGCGAGGAAAGCCGAGGCCGCGCCGGCGCCGCCTTCGACCAGCACCGAGTCGACGTCATCGATATCTTCGGGCGAGGCGACCGCGGTCCAGCCTTCGGGCGCTTGGCCGCGCGTAAGCAACAGTTTTTGCGGACTGCGACCTTCAAGCCCCGGCAAGCGGACGTCGAGCCGCGGCGCGTCGGCGTCGAACGTTCCGCGCCCGACGAGGATCGCCTGATGGATTGCGCGCTCGAGATGGCCGTGCGCGCGGGCCCGGTCGCCGGTGATCCACCGGCTCGACCCGTCGGCGCGCGCGATACAGCCATCGAGTGACGTCGCGAGCTTGAGCGTGACGAACGGCCGCCGCTCCGCCTGCCGCGTCCACCACGGCGCCATCGCGGCGCGTGCGTCGGCAGGCAGAACGTTGAACACGACCTCGATCCCCGCCGCCTGCAACCGCGCAATGCCCTGGCCGTCGGTCCGCGGGTCGGGATCCTGCGCGGCGATCACCACCCGCGCGACCCCCGCGGCGATCAGCGTGTCGCTGCACGCGGGCCCGCGCGGGCTGGCATGCGCGCAGGGTTCGAGCGTGACATAGGCGGTCGCGCCGCGCGCCGCGTCGCCCGCCGCCGCGAGCGCCGCCGCCTCGGCATGCGGACGCCCGCCGCGCTGCGTCCAGCCGCGCGCGACGACGCGGCCGTCCTTGACGATGAGGCAGCCGACGTTGGGATTGGGCGCCGAGCCGGGCCGGCCACGCCGCGACAGCGCGACGGCGGCCGCCATCCAGTCGGCATCGGCGGGGCCCCGCTGCATCGGGTCAGTCGGCGGCTTTTTCGGGCGGTGCCCCGCGCGCCGCGCGCTCGGCGAGCGTCGAGCGTATCTGCACCGGCTCGGGCTTTTTCTTCGCCGCGGCCGCCGCCTCTTCGCCCAGCGTTTCGCGCGTCACCTTGTCGGCCTCGGTCGAATCATATTCGATTCCGAGGCTGTCGGCGAAGCGCTGATACTCGGCGCGCTTCTGGGCGTTGTGCAGCGTCGTTTCCTTCGCGCGCGCCACCCAGTCGGCGCGAATCTCGGCCGCGCTGCGGTTCGCGGTCCAGTTTTCGAAATAGATGATCTGCTCCTTCGGCTTTTCATAAGGGATCAGATATTTCTCGACCCCGGAGAAAATAAGCCAGGTGAGCGCCAGCGCGACGCCCCAGACCGCCCAGCGATGCGGGCGGGGTTCGCGGATATAGGACCAGAAATCGGACAGGCCGCCGCCGATATCCATATTGTTGAACATTCCCATCAGCGCAATTTAGGCGATCTTGCGACAATTTGCGAGGGGCAGGAGGGTTGCGCGCAACGATCGCTGATAACGTTCTCGATTGCAAAAAATGCAATAGCAGATGCTCTTTTCGCAGTTGCAACATTCATTGTGCAGTGCAATATCACACTTGCCTTTTAGGCATCCTCTCCCAAAACTTTCACGGGCCACCTTCGGGTGGCCCTTTTTTTGCCCATTTCGCGCTTGAAAGCTGACTTTTTTGGTCGAGAAATGCGATCCGGTTCGAAACGGGTTATCGCGAATCAGTCCTGCGCCGGGGTTCGCGTTTCGAATCGCCGGACCTCGGCGATAAAGCTGCCGGGCAGCGGCGTCGGTTGCCCGCTATCGCTGTCGATATGCGCATAGCTGATCTCGATATCGGTCAGCCGTTCGTTTCCACGAAAAATCCCGCAATGAAGCGTGAAGCTCGTCCGGCCGAAAGCACTGATCCGCGCCGCGATCGTGATGAGCTCGTCGAGCCGTGCCGGCGCATGATAATCGATCTCGCAATGCGTCTCGCGAATATCTGTACCATATTGGTGAAAATACGGTCCGGGCTGCCCCTCGCCGAGCGCGCGGAAATATTCGGTCACCCCGACGTCGGCATAGACCAGATAATTGGCGTTGAAGACGATATTCTGATTGTCGATCTCGTTGAAGCGGACGCGGACGCGCTCGTGAACGCCGAAATCGGCGAGCGGAACCTCGCTGCGGGTTGCGGTCATGGCCGCCTCAGGCCGCGAGCGCGGCGGGGGTGCGATCGAGCGGCGCGCACGCCGCCTCGAGCCAGGCGCGGTCCTCGCCTTCCATACCGGCGCCCAGCTTCGCGAGCACGTCGGCGTGATAGGCATCGAGCCAGTCGGCCTCGGCGGGCGCCAGCAGCGCGACGTCGACGAGGTTCTGCGCGATCGGAGCGAAGGTGATCGTCTCGAATCCCAGCATATCCTCCTCGGCACCGGCGATGCTCTGCGGCACCACGATCACCAGATTTTCGATGCGGATGCCGAAGGCGCCCGCCTTGTAATAGCCGGGTTCGTTCGAGAGGATCATGCCCGCGTGCAGCGGCTCCTCGGTCCCCGCCTGCCCGCCCGACGGCTTGGCGATGCGCTGCGGCCCTTCGTGCACCGCCAGATAGGTGCCGACGCCGTGGCCGGTGCCGTGCGCATAATCGACCCCGTCGGCCCACAGATACTGGCGCGCGAGGATGTCGAGCTGGCTGCCGCGCGTGCCCATCGGGAAGCGCGCGGTGGCGAGCGCGATATGGCCTTTGAGCACCTGCGTGAAGCGGCGGCGCATCTCGGCGGTCGGCGTGCCGATCGCGATCGTGCGCGTGATGTCGGTCGTGCCGTCGGCATATTGGCCGCCCGAATCGACGAGGTAGAGCGTGCCGGTCTCGATTCCGCGGTTCGTCGTCGCGTCGACCTTGTAGTGCGGCAGCGCGCCGTTCGGACCCGCGGCCGAGATGGTGTCGAACGAGAGATCCCTGAGCGCGCCGCTTTCCTCGCGAAATTCGCGCAGCTTCGCCGCGGCGCCAAGCTCGTCGAGATTTTCCTGCGGAGCGACCTCCTCCATCCATTTGAGAAAGCGCGACACGGCGACGCCGTCGCGGACATGCGCGGCGCGCGTGCCATCGAGTTCGGTGACGTTCTTGATCGCCTTGGGCAGCACCGCGGGGTCGCGATAGCGCGCGATCCCGGCCCCCGCGCCTTCGAGCGCGGTGAAGATCGCGGCGACCGCGCGGTCGGGGTCGACCGCAACCTTCTTGCCCGCGAGACCGGCGAGCGCCGCCTCGAACGCATCGCGGTCGTGGATGCGCACGCTGTTGCCGAGGTGCGCGCGCACCGCGTCGGTGACCTTTTCGGGCGCAATGAACAGGTCGGCAGTCGCGTCGGCATGGAGCAGCGCAAAGGCGAGTCCGACCGGCGTGTGGCTGACGTCGGTCCCGCGGATATTGAAGGTCCAGGCCACCGAATCGAGCGCGGTCATCACCGTCGTGTCGAGCCCCTTGGTCTTCAGCCAGTCGGCGATCACTTCGCGCTTCTCGATCGCGCTTTGCCCCGCGAGCGCCGCATCGTGGACCGTGACGACCGCATCGCTCGGCGCCGGCTGGTCGTCCCAGGCGGCATCGAGCGGGTTTGCATCAACCGCAACGAGGCTCGCGCCCTTTGCCGCCAGCGCCTTTTCGAGGCCGCGCGCCCAGTCGATGCCGTGCAGCCACGGATCGTACCCGACCTTCTGCCCCGCGCCGACGTTCGCGCCGAGCCATTCGGCGACGCTCGACTGCGGAACGCCGACATAGTCGAAGAGCGTGCCGTCGACCTGGTCGCGTACCTGCACCGTATAGCGCCCGTCGACGAAGACCGCGGCCTTTTCCGGCAGCACCGCCGCGGTTCCCGCCGATCCGCCGAAGCCCGTCAGCCACGCCATGCGCTGCGCATAGTCGCCGACATATTCGCTCATATGCTCGTCGCTGATCGGCACGACAAAGCCGTCGAGACCGCGCGCGGCAAGTTCGGCGCGGACGCGGGCGAGGCGTTCTGCATAGATGGTGCCGGGGACAGGGCTGGACATGACGCGTTCCTTATTCCTACATCGCAGGCGATCCCGCCCATAGGGGCGACACCGCGGGGGATATTGTGATGCGCGCTATTTGGATGTTTCTGGCAGCAATTGCCACCCCGCTTGTCGCGTCGCCCTCACTGCTCGCCCAAGAGAAAGACCCAGCATTGACCAGCACCACCCCTGCCCTGCCCGCCGCGCCGGTCGCGGAAAAGCGTCCGCACGAGATAACGCTGCACGGCAAGACGCTCTCCGACCCGTATCACTGGCTGAAAGACGAGAGCTATCCGACGATCGATGACAAGGACGTCCTCGATTATGTGAAGGCGGAGAACGCCTTTTTCGATGCGGCGATGAAGCCGCACGCCGCGCTCGTCGAAACCTTGTTCCAGGAAATGAAGGGCCGGATCAAGGAAGCCGATTCCTCCGTGCCGCAGAAGGACGGCGACTGGATCTACTGGGTCGAATATGAGGAAGGCGCCGAGTACAAGAAATGGTATCGCAAGCCTGTCGCGGGCGGCGACACGCAGCTGATCCTCGACGAGGTCGCGATGGCCGCGGGCAAGGATTATTTCCGCCTCGCCGAACTGTCGGTCAGCCCCGACGGCGGGCTGATGGCCTATTCGTTCGACGACAACGGGTCGGAGCGGTTCGAGGTGCGCTTCAAGGACCTGACGACCGGCGCCGCACTCCCCGACGTCATTCCCGGAACGCTCTCTTCGCTGGTGTGGACATCGAAGAATGACGCGATCCTCTATGGCCTCGCGAACGAGAACTGGCGCACCGACAATGTCCGGCTGCACAAGCTCGGACGCCCCGTGTCCGAGGATAAATTGCTCTACAAGGAGGCCGACATCGGTTTCGGCGTCGGGATCGGCAAGACGGCGGCCGACAATTATATCGTGATCGCGACGGGCGACAACGAGACGAGCGAAGTCTATCTGCTCCCCGCCGACAATCCCGAAGCGCAGATGCAGCTCGTGTCGGCGCGGAAGAAGGGCCGCGAATACAGCGTCGATGAGCGCGACGGGACGCTCTACGTCTACACGAACGACGAGCACCCCAATTTCCGGGTGGCGACCGCGAGCGTCAAGAAGCCGGGCGAGTGGACAACGCTGATCCCCGGTTCGGACGGAAGCTACATCACCGGCCTGTCAGTCTTCCGCGACTATTTCGTGCTCGAAACGCGCGAGAAGGGCGTCGATCAGGTCGATATCCGCAAATATGACGCGCCGCTGACCCCCGGCCGGATCCGGTTCCCCGAGGCGACCTATGTGGCGGGGCTCGGCGACAATCCCGAATATCATCAGGACAAACTGCGCCTCGACTATGAGTCGATGGTCACCCCCGACACGGTGTTCGATTATGATCTCGCAAGCGGCAAGCTCGCGACGCTGAAGGTTCAGGAGATTCCGTCCGGTTATAATCATGATGATTATGTAACCGAACTGGTAAACATGCCGGCGCGCGACGGCACCCCGGTGCCGGTCTCGCTCGTCTATAAAAAGGGCACGCCGCGCGACGGCAGCGCGCCGATGCACCTCTATGTCTATGGCAGCTACGGTTACCGGGTCCCGCCGGGCTTTTCGACGACGCGTTTGAGCCTCGTCGATCGCGGCATGATCTATGCGATCGCGCATGTCCGCGGCGGCGATGACCTCGGCCGTGCCTGGTATCTCGCGGGCAAGACCGACCAGCGCAAGAACACGTTCAACGACTTCATCGACGTCGCGAAGGGGCTGATCGCCGCCAAATATACGCGCGCGGGCAAGATTTCGATCGAGGGCCGCTCGGCGGGCGGACAGGTGATGGGCGCGGTCTACAATCAGGCGCCCGAATTGTGGGGCGCGGTGCTCGCGGGCGTGCCCTTCGTCGACGTGATCAACACGATGGTCGACGAGACGCTGCCGCTGACCCCCGGCGAATGGCCCGAATGGGGCAATCCGGTCACCGACAAGGCGGCGTTCGATTACATGCTGTCGTACAGCCCGTACGACAATGTGACGGCGAAAGCCTATCCGCCGATACTCGTGTCGGCGGGACTCAACGACCCGCGCGTGACCTATTGGGAGCCCGCCAAATGGGTCGCGAAGCTCCGCGCGACGCGCACCAACGATGCGGCGCTGCTGCTGCGCACCAACATGGGCGCGGGTCATGCGGGCAAGTCGGGCCGCTGGGGCGCGCTGCGCGAAGACGCCGAGGAGTTTGCGTTCGTGCTGACCCAGTTGGGGGTGGAGAAATAGCCGCGCTGCGACAGCACTGCGACAATCTGGCAAACCACCGCGACATACAGGAGCGATCTCCTCCCCACGACAGAGGGAGAGCGACATGAACACATTTCCGACCGTGCGGCTTCTGGCCGCGACCGCATGGCTGTGCTTTGCGCCGCCCGTAGCGGCCGAGCCGACGGCCGATGCCGCCGCGACCGCGCAGCGCCTGCTCGACACGTTGCGCGAAACCACCGCTGTTCCCGGCTTGGGCGCGGCGGTTTGGCAGGACGGACGCGTCGTCTGGGAAGGCTCTACGGGGCTGCGCGATGTCGAAGGCCGGCTGCCGGTCACGCCCGACACGTTGTTCCGGCTGGCCAGCGTGTCGAAGCTGTTCGCCGCGACCGCCGCCGCGAAGCTCGCCGACGAAGGGAAGATCGATCTCGACGCGCCGATGCAACGCCAGCTTTCTTGGCTCGGCGCGCGATGGCCCGATATTACGCCGCGCCAGCTGGCAGCGCATATTTCCGGCTTGCCGCACTATCAGGCGGCGGACGAAGACCGCGGCGCGCAGCATTATGCGAATGGGCGCGCGGCAGTGGCAATTTTCGCCGGGCGCGAGCTGCTGTCATCGCCGGGCACGACGTATAGATATTCGTCGTGGGGCTATACGCTTCTCGGCACATTGGTCGAAGAGCGCGCAGGCATGTCCTTTCCGGCCTATGTCGCCGAACGGCTCGTTCCCGGCCTCGCGATTCGCGCCGACGCGACCGATGGCGGCGACGCCAATGCGTCGCGCGCCTACCGGTTCGAATCGGGGATCGCGGCCGGCGCCCCCGCGCACGACTTCAGCTATACATGGGGCGGCGGCGGGCTGAGCGGCACGCCCGGCGCCGTCGCCGCCTTCGGCGGGCGGATGATCGACGGCGCGATCGTCGCGCCGGGCACGTTCGACGCGATGCTCGTGCCGGCGCGGCTCGCCGACGGACGCCCCGCCGGCGAGCGCGATTATGCGGTTGGTTTCGGATGGCGGATCGACCGCGATAGCGACGGCAACCCCTTCGTCCATCACAGCGGCACCACGCTCGGCGCGCGCAGCACATTGGGGCTGTGGCGCGCGGAACGAACCGCCGTCAGCCTGCTGTCGAACGCCGAATGGGTGTCGCGCATCGAGCCGACCGCGCAAATGCTCGCGGCGCCGTTTCGCGCCGCGCCGGCAGGACTGGTCCCGGCCCCTTGCCCGACCGGCCAGCGCCGGTACCGTGGCACGCTGGGCGACGACGCGGTCGAGGGCGCGGCGCAGTTCCGCATCGAAGACGGGCTATGCGTGGGCACGCTCGGCCAGCATGACGCGATGCGACGCTTTTTCGGCGCGGCAATGCAACGCAATGACGCGGCACTGACGCTCGTTGGCATCGACGCGCATGGCGGCATGGCACGCACGGGACTGGTCAATCCTTTCGGCATCGCCGATCTTCGCGCCCAGGCCGACGGATCGTTCGCCGCCGACATCGCATCGCGTCGGTTGATGCTGCGCTTCGATCAGCCCGGCAGATAACCACGCCGGATCAGGTCGCGCTCCAGCGCCGCCGCATCCTCGAACCGGTGCCCCGCTATCCCAACCGATTCGGCACCCTCGACATTCTTCGCGACATCGTCGATGAACAGCGCGCCCGCCGGATCGATACCGAATCGCTCGATCGCGAGGGTGTAGATCGCGGGATCGGGCTTCATCAGTTTCTCGGTGCCCGACACGATGATATCACGGAAGCGGTCGAAGACCGGCTGGGTCGGGCGGAAACCCTCCCAGAATTCATGGCCGAAATTGGTGATCGCGAAGAGCGGCACCCCGGCGGCGTCGAGGCGCTCGACGAGTTCGAGACTGCCGGGCATCGGGCCGGGAATCGTCTCGTTGAAGCGCGTCGCATAGGCGTCGATCAGCGGCGCATGTCCCGGAAACGCGGCTTTCAGCTCGGGCACCATCTCGGCGAGCGGCCGGCCGGCATCGTGCTGGAAATGCCACCCGGGCGTGACAACGTTGGTGACGAACCACTCAAGCTGGTCCTTGTCGGCAATCAGCTTGGCAAAGAGATAGCGCAGGTCCCAGTCGAAGAGGACACGCCCGACGTCGAAGATCACGCTTTGCCGAATCATACGAGCTCTACACGCGCGAAAGCGCCGCCGGAAGCATCCGACGGCGTATCGCGGTTCATCAAAAGCAAACGGGGCAATATTGCCCCGCGCAGGGGCATCAGCCCTGGCGCGCCTTGAAGCGGCGGTTGGTCTTGTTGATCACATAGGTGCGGCCACGGCGGCGGATAACGCGGTTATCCCGGTGGCGGTCCTTCAGCGACTTCAGGCTGTTGCGAATCTTCATGATCTCTGTCCGTAAATCTTGGCGTATTGACGCGAAGCGGCGCAACTATGGGGAAGCGGGCAAAAAGTCAACCGGCTGCCGTCCATATTTCGTCATCCTCGAACGAGACGTGTGGCTCGTTCGACTTGATCCGGGATCCACGGCAACCTCGACGTCATGGACCCCGGATCAAGTCCGGGGTGACGAGGTAAGGCTAGCCCGCCAAAGCTTTCTGCCGCCGCCGCTGGACCGACGAGCCATAACCCATCGCCTCGCGATATTTGACGACGGTGCGCCGCGCGATGTCGTGCCCCTCGGCCGAGAGCTTCTGCGCGATCGTCTCGTCGGAGAGAATCGCCTTGGCATCCTCGGCCTCGATCATCGCCTTGATCCGGCTCTTCACCGCCTCGGCCGACACCGCGCCGTCGCCCCCGGTCGCCGAAATGCCGCTCGAGAAGAAATATTTGAGCTCGAACAATCCGCGCGGGCAGCTGAGATATTTGTTGCTGGTGACGCGGCTGACGGTCGATTCGTGCATGCCGATCGCCTCGGCGACCTGGCGCAGCGTCAGCGGGCGCATATGCGCGACGCCGTGGAGGAAGAAGCCCTCCTGCTGCTTGACGATCTCGCTCGCGACCTTGACGATCGTACGCTGGCGCTGGTCGAGCGCGCGCACGAGCCAGTTGGCGCCCGCGAGCTGTTCGGACAGCCACGCCTTGCTCTTCGCCGCGGCGCCCTTGGCCAGCTCGGTATAATAGCGGCGGTTGACGAGCAGCCGCGGCAAGGTGCCGCTGTTGATCTCGACCGCCCAGCCTTTCGCCGTCTGGCGGATATAAAGGTCGGGGACGACCGCCGGCGCGCCATCGCCGCCGAACTTCAGCCCCGGCTTCGGATCATAACTCCGAAGCTCGCGAATCATGTCGGCGAGATCCTCGTCGTCGACCCCGCAGATGCGCTTCAGCTGCGGAAAGGCGCCCTTGGCGACAAGGTCGAGATGCGCGATCATCGTCGCCATCGCGGGATCGTAGCGGTCGGCCTCGCGCGCCTGGATCGCGATGCATTCGGCAAGGTCGCGCGCACCGACCCCGGACGGGTCGAAGCACTGGATCACGCTCAGCACCGCCTCGAGCAGCGCGAGCGGCACCCCGAGCTGCGCCGCCAGCTCGGCAAGATCGGCGCGCAGATATCCCGCCTCGTCGATCAGCGCGACGAGTTGGCCCGCGACGATCGCCTCGACACCGCCGAAACGCTCGCCGACCTGCGCGAGCAGATGGTCGTGGAGCGTGCCCTCATGCTCGGCGAAGCTGTCGAAATCGATGTCCTCGCCCGACCCCGACAGCCCGACATTGTCGCTGGCGCTGTCGTGGTGGAAGCTTTCGGCGGTCAGGTCGACGTCGAGATCGTTCGCGGTGCCGCTGTCCGACGACAGCGCCTGGTCGGCGTCGAGCGACGCGGCCTCGGCCGCGGGAGCATCCTCGCCGCGCTCGCCTTCCGCATCGCCCGCGCTGCCATCGCTGTCGGCCGATGTCGCGTCGAGCAGCGGATTGCCCTCGAGCGCCTCGGCCAGATAGGCTTCGAGTTCGAGATTCGACAGCGCCAGCAGCTTGATCGCCTGCTGCAGCTGCGGCGTCATCACCAGCGATTGCGACTGGCGGAGATCGAGGCGCGGACCCAACGCCATCAGCGGCTCACATCGTCACAAAGAGAAACCCTCGCCGAGATAGAGGCGGCGCACCTCGGGGTCGGCGACGAGTTCGGCCGGCGAGCCGGCAAGCAGCACCTTGCCGTCGTAGATGATGCAGGCGCGATCGACGAGGTCGAGCGTCTCGCGGACGTTGTGATCGGTGATCAGCACACCGATGCCGCGCGTCTTCAGATCGGCGACGAGGTCGCGGATGTCGCTGATCGACAACGGATCGATGCCCGCAAAGGGTTCGTCGAGCAGCATGATCGACGGGTTGGCGGCAAGCGCGCGCGCGATTTCGGCGCGGCGCCGTTCGCCGCCCGACAGCGCCATTGCCGCCGACGCGCGAAGGCGGGTGAGGCCGAATTCGTCGAGCAATTCCTCGAGCCGGCGTTCGCGCGACACCTTGTCGGGCTCGCTGAGCTCGAGCACCGCGCTGATATTCTGCTCGACGGTCATGCCGCGAAAGATCGAGGTTTCCTGCGGCAGATAGCCGAGGCCGAGGATCGCGCGGCGGTACATCGGCAGCGCGGTGATGTCGGCGCCGTCGAGCATGATGCGTCCGGCGTCGGGCTTCACCAGCCCCATGATCGAATAGAAGCAGGTCGTCTTGCCCGCGCCGTTGGGGCCGAGCAGACCCACGACCTCGCCCTTGCCCACCGACAACGACACGTCGGACAGTACGGTGCGCTTGTCATAGCTTTTGGCGATCGAGATGACCGCGAGACCGTTGCCCGCGGCGGCATCCTCGCGGACATGCGCCTTGTGCTCGGTGACGCCGTGATCGCCCTCGGTCAGCGTCCCCGCACTGGATTCATCGTCGGTCATAGGTCGGTCGGTTCCGTTTCTAGCCACCGGGCGGCGTTACCCCAGCGACGCGGCCAAGGTCAATCTGGCAAGATTTTTGCATCCCTAAAAGCCCCTCCCCTTCAGGGGAGGGGTTGGGGTGGGGGCTCGCGGCGTGGCGCAAGGCCGATGGCCCCCACCCGCTGCGACTAACGAACAAGTTCGCAAGTCTCGCTGCCCTCCCCTGAAGGAGAGGGATTTTCTTTCTGTCAATGCGCCGCCTGCGGTCCGCGCACGATCCCCGACAGCGCGAGCTGTTCGTCGATCGCGGCGAGCAGCCGCGTCAGTGCTGCCTCGTCCTTCGCCTCGGCGCGCGCGACGAGCACATCCTGCGTGTTCGACGCACGGAGCAGCCACCAGCCGTCGTCGGTCAACACGCGCGCCCCGTCGGTGCGGTCGACCTGCGCGCCCGATTCGGCGAGGCGGTCGAGAACTTCGTCCACAATGGCAAATTTGCGGACCTCGTCGACCTGGAAGCGCAGTTCGGGCGTATTGACCATCGGCGCCATCTGGCCGCGAAGTTCGGTGACGCTCTGCCCGAGTTTCGTCGCCGCCTCGATCAGCCGCACCGCGGCGTAGGGCGCGTCGTCATAGCCATAATAGCGGTCGGCGAAGAAGATATGTCCGCTCATCTCGCCCGCGAGCGGACTGCCGGTTTCCTTCATCTTCGCCTTGATCAGGCTGTGCCCGGTCTTCCACATCAGCGGCTTGCCGCCGAGTTCGGCGACGCGGTCGAACAACGCCTGGCTCGCCTTCACATCGGCGATCACCGTCGCGCCGGGCATGTCCGCCAGCACCGCCGCGGCATAGATTTGCAGCAGCTGGTCGCCCCAGATCACCCGACCCTGCCCGTCGATCGCGCCGATGCGGTCGCCGTCTCCATCGAAAGCGACGCCGAAATCGAGGCTCTTCTCGGCGACGAGCTTCCGCAAATCGGCGAGATTCTTCTCCTCGGTGGGATCGGGATGGTGGTTCGGAAAATGACCGTCGATATCGGTGAAAAGCAGATGATGCTCGCCCGGCAGGCGCGCGGTCAGCTTCTCGATGACGGTCCCGGCGGCGCCGTTGCCGGCGTCCCAGCCGACGCGGAAGGCGCCCCCGGCGAAACCCTCGACCAGCCGGTCGACATAGGCGTCGACGATGTCGATGCGCTCCGCCGTGCCTTCGCCGCTGTCCCAGTCGCCCGCGGCGGCCATTTCGCCGATCCGCTGAATGTCGGCGCCGAAGAAGGGACGCCCCTGAAACACCATCTTGAAACCATTATAGTCGGGGGGATTGTGGCTGCCGGTTATCTGTATGCCGCCGTCCACATCCTCGGTTGACGCGGCGTAATAGAGCATCGGCGTCGGCCCCAGTCCGACGTTCAGCGCGTCGACGCCCGCGGCATTGATCCCGGCGATCAGCGCATCGGCGAGCATCGGCGACGACAGGCGGCCGTCATAGCCGACCGCGACGCGCTTGCCGCCCGCGCGGCGGATCATCGTCGCAAAGCTGCGGCCGATCGCGGTGGCGTCGGCGTCGGACAACGTGTCGCCGACGACGCCGCGGATGTCATATTCGCGGAGCATCGTCGGATGGAAATCGTGCGTCATATTTGAACCTCTTGGGGAGAGAAGGGTCAGGCGGCGGCGAAAAGGTCGCCGTCGGGGTGGAACCGCTCGCGCGCGGGAAGATTCAATCCGCCCATCGCTTCGCGCAGTTCCTGCCGCGCGACGACATGGCCGATTCCCATGCCGCCAAGATGCGCCTTGTCGAGCAGGGTGAGGCCAGCCGGGAAAAGCTCGCGATAGATGACGCGCTCGCCGAGCCCCGGGATGACGCGGAACCCGACGCGGCGCGACAATTGGGTCAGCGCTTCGCCGACGCGGCGCATATTGTGCGCGTCGACATGCTGGAGGCGGTTGCGCAGGATAATCCAGTCGATCGTCCGCCCGTCGGTCTTGGCGCGCGTCTTGCGCGTGTCCCAGATCAGTTCGGAATAGAAGCTGGGGCGCACGACCTGGAAGGTTTCGGGGTCGACCTGCCCGATCAGGTCGAAATCGATGAAGCTGTCGTTGATCGGGGTGACGAGCGTATCGGCGCTCGTCGCCAGATGGCGCGCAAAAACATCGTCGCGCCCCGGGGTGTCGGCGATCAGATAATCGGCGTCTTCGCTCAGCCGCGCGACCTGATCGTCGAGCTCCCCGATCGTCGTACCCTCGGACACTTCGAAGCGCGGCGTCGGCAGCGTGATGTCGCGGCGCTTTTCGGTGTTCTGGCGATTCTCGAGGTAGCGGTGGAAAGTGCGCTGGCGCGGGTCGAGGTCGATCCCCGCGACACGCCACCCCTGACTGGCCAGTGCGACCGCGAAATGCACGGCGCAGGTCGATTTGCCCGTCCCGCCCTTTTCATTGGCAAAGATGATGCGGTGCGGTGCGGGCTTCGTCGCGAGATTGGTCATGGGGCGTTGCGATTTTCCTGTTGTCGCGGCATGGCGGCCGGCGCGCGAATTGATATAGTCGCGCCAATATCGGAGGGCGACCGGGCGTGCAAATCATCCGTGACATCGCGATGCTGCACCGTGCCGTTACGGCACTGAAACAGGACGGCAGGAGCGTCGCGCTGGTCCCGACGATGGGGTCGCTGCACGAAGGCCATCTCTCGCTCGTCCGCATGGCGAAGCGGGTCGCCGATCATGCGGTCGTGTCGATCTTCGTCAACCCGACCCAGTTCGGTCCGAACGAGGATTTCGCCACCTATCCGCGCGACGAGGCGCGCGATGCCGCGATGCTGGTCGAGGAAGGCACCAGCCTGCTGTGGGCGCCCGATGTCAGGGTCATGTATCCCGACGGGCACAGCACGCATATCGAGGTCGCCGAACTCGGCGCCGATTATTGCGGCGCGGCGCGTCCCGGTCATTTCGACGGCGTCGCGACCGTCGTCGCCAAATTGTTCAACCAGGTCCGCCCCGACGTCGCGATCTTCGGCGAAAAGGACTGGCAGCAGCTCGCGATCATCCGCCGCATGGCGCGCGACCTCGACTTCGCGATCGACATATTGGGCGCGCCGATCGCGCGCGATGATGACGGCCTCGCGCTTTCGTCGCGCAATGCCTACCTCTCCCCCGGACAGCGCGCGGCGGCAACCGTCTTCCCGCGTGCGCTGAACACCGCAGCGAAAGCGATCGCGGGCGGCGCCGACGTCGCGCAGACACTCGCAAAAGCCGAGGCGGCGATCGTTGCGGGCGGCTTTGACAGCGTCGATTATGTCGCACTCGCCGACGCCGACAGCCTTGAAAGACTGGGTGCTTACCGGACACCGGCGCGCCTGCTGGCGGCGGCGCGGATCGGCAGGACGCGGCTGATCGACAATTTACCCGTCGGTTGATCCCGCCGCAAACGACGGATTTCCAAGGCTTTCGAACGATATCCACAAAAAAATCGAAGCGTCGTTAACGTTTTGTTGACCATAAGCCGCAACTTTGGACCCGAGGTCTCCATGTGGGGTGGAGGCAAAGGGGGTTATCATGGCGAACAGTCTGAAGTCTGCCCAATATCTGATCGAGAGCCGCTTGCTCGATGCCGCGCGCGGCGACGCCAATGCCTATTTCGATCTCGGTATCGCTTTTTCGACCGGCACCGGCGGGGTCGATGTCGACCTGATCCAGGCGCATAAATGGTTCAACCTCGCCGCGCTCGGCGGCAATATCGAAGGCCAGCAGTGCCGCGCCGACCTGTCGGACGAAATGTCGCCGGGCGAAATTGCCGAAGCCCAGCGCCAGGCGCGCGCCTGGCTCGACGAGACGGCGCGCCGTCCCGCCGCCCGCCGCTTCGTGGCCTAACCGCTTCGCTTGAAGGGCGTCTGCCCTTCGAGCCATTCCATTTCGACCTCTTCCGCCTGCCGTTCCTGTTCGAGGTAATCGGCAACGGCCCGGCGAAATCCCGGATCGGCGATGAAATGCGCCGACCATGTCGCGACGGGGCCATAGCCGCGCGCGAGCTTGTGCCCGCCCTGCGCCCCCGCCTCGACCCGCGCAAGCCCGCGCCCGATCGCGATGTCGATCGCGCGGTAATAGCATAGCTCGAAATGCAGATAGGGGATTTCGGCGAGACAGCCCCAGTAACGCCCGTAAAGCGTATCGGCGCCAAGGAGGTGCAAGGCACCCGCCACCGGCCGCTCGTCACCATCGTAAGCGATCAGCAGGACGATCCGGTCGGCCATCCGCTCCCCCATCAGGTCGAATGCTGCGCGGGTCAGATAGGGGTGCCCCCATTTGCGCGCGCCCGTGTCCTGATAGAAAAGCCACATCGCGTCCCAATGTTCGGGACGGATCGCGTCGCCGGTGAGCTCCTCGATGCGCAGGCCCTGGGCGGCGCGCGCGCGTTCCTTGCGGAGTTGCTTGCGCTTTTGCGCGTTCAGCGTGGCGAGAAAATCGTCGAAGCTGGCGTAGCCGCGGTTCGCGAAATGGAACTGGATGTCGCGGCGGACGAGCCAGCCCGCCTCCTCGAACAAGGACATCTGGCCGAGTGTCACAAAGGTCGCGTGCGCCGACGACAGCCCGTTCTGCCGCACCACCGCCTCGGCGGCGCGGAGCAGCAACAACGCATCGGCCTTGTCCCGGGCCAGCAGGCGCGGCCCCGGGACGGGGGTGAAGGGCACCGCGATCTGCAGCTTCGGATAATAGTCGCCGCCCGCCCGCGCCCAGGCGTCGGCCCACGCATGGTCGAAGACATATTCGCCCTGGCTGTGCGATTTGAGGTACGCGGGCGCAGCGGCGACCAGTGCGCCGCCGGCGTCTTCCACCAGCAAAGGCGCCGACTGCCAGCCGGTGCCCGGCCCGACGCTGCCCGACTCCTCAAGCAGCGACAGGAAGGCGTGGCCGACGAACGGATTGCCGCCGTCGTGGAGCGCGTCCCACCCCGCCGCGTCGATCGCGGCGACGCCGGTTCCGAGCGAGATCGTCCGGGCGGGCGGGTCGGCTTCGGCCACCGGATTCCTTAGGCGGGCTTCACCGCGACGATCGCGTCGGCCTCGACCGCGGCGCCGAGCGGCAGCACCGCAACCCCGACCGCGGCGCGCGCGTGGCGACCCGCGTCGCCGAACAGCGTCTCGAACAGGTCCGACGCGCCGTTGGCGACCTTCGCCTGATCGGTGAAGCCGGGGGTGCTGTTGACGAACACGCCGAGCTTCACGATCCGCTCGACGCGCGACCAGTCGCCGCCGAGCGCTTGCCCGATCTGCGCGACGAGCATCAACGCGACGCGACGCGCGGCATCCTGCCCGCCCGGGACATCGACATCATCGCCGAGGCGGCCGGTGACGACCTGTCCGTCGCGGAACGGTAGCTGGCCGCTGACATAGAGCAGACCGGCATGCTCGACGACGGGCACATAGGCGGCGACCGGCGCGGCGGGCTTGGGGAGTTCGAGGCCGAGTTCGGCGAGTTTGGCGGCGATATCCATGATTCTGTCCTTGTTAGACCGGCGCGGGGGCCGGGGCGGGGATGTTTTCGGCAAGGCGCGCCAATATCCAGTCGCGCGCCGCCGTCCAGTCGTCGATGCGGGCGTGGGCATATTTCGCCGGCGCAATCTTGTCGGCGATCGCCGGCTCGCCGACGAGGTGGAGACGCCACACGTCGGGTGCTTCCTGCGCCACCGATTGATGGTGCCCCGCAAGGTCGTCGATGAATACTGCGACCGACGGCCTGTACTCCTCGATCAGGCGGCGCACCGGTTCGCCCTTGCCGCCGCGGCTGCCGATGACGGGCGCATGGAAATCGTGCAGCGCGAGCTGGTCGATCCGCGCCTGCTGATGTTCGGGGCCGACATTGGTGAGCACCACGATATCGGCCTCGGCGCCGATCGCCGCCATCGCCGCCAAGGCACCCGCGATCGGATATTGCCGCGTCATTTCCCTGCGGAAAAAACCGTCGAGCAACGGCCACACCTCGGCCGCCTCGAGCGGCGTGCCGCATTCCTTGCGTTTCAGCGCGTTCGCGAAGCTCGCATCCTCGATGCGGAAAATCACGCCATGTTCGGCGTCGACCCATTCGGCGAAGGGGACGACCATGTGCATCAGCACCTCGTCGCAATCGGTGATGACGAGCGGGCGGGTCATGCGGTCGTTCCTTCAAGTCTTCGGGCCGCAGCCGCGAGGCTGGCAGGCGGCACCTGCAACGCATCGGCGCAGGCGACAAGGTCATTTTCGTGTGCGGTCAGAAAAGACAGGATCGCCGCGAGCGTCGCCTGCTCGCCGAGCGAAGCGCGCAGCTCGTCGGGCGCAAGCCCGGTCAGGCCGAGCAGCCGCTCGGCGCGCGGTTCGTCGCTCAAGATCCAGCCGAGCGCCTGGAGCGCCAGCGCGGCATCGCCATCGTGCAAGTCGTAAATCCCTTCATCGCGATGCAATTGTGTCGTGCGTCCGATTCGCCTAAACGGACCGCGGATGCAAGGTGGGGAAGACAAGCAACATGGGCAAGACCATCCTGGTCGTCGAGGATAACGAGCTCAACCTGCGCCTGTTCTGCGACCTGCTCAATGCCCATGGCTATAGCGCACATCCGGTCCGCGACGGCCGCGATGCGCTGGCAAGGGCGCGCGAGATCGCGCCCGATCTGATCATCATGGATATCCAGCTGCCGCATGTCAGCGGGCTCGAACTGATCGGCCAGATGAAGGCCGACCTGACCTTGCGCGCGGTACCGATCATGGCGGTCACCGCCTATGCGGGAAAGGGCGACGAGGAACAGATCCGCGCCGCCGGGGCCGAAGCCTATGTGTCGAAGCCGATTTCGGTGATCAGATTTATCGAAAGCGTCGGCGCGTTCGCCTGACGGGATCGACGAGAGCCATCCCCGGCCAGCGCCGGGGCCGTTACGGCCGCGAATCAGGCCGCACAGCCGCCCCGATTGTTCCGGAGCGCAGCATCCGATGCCGCCGAGCGCTTCCACGGCGCGGCATAATGGATCGCCACCGCAGCGGCAGAGGCCTCGGCCACGATATTCCAGAAGCGGCTGATCGGGTTCGATTCGCGATGCTGGGTCATTTTTGGTCTCCTTGACGCAGACGGCGGGGAGGGGAGCGGGCCGGAGCCATGCCGCTGCGACCCCGTCCTTTTACGCCGGAGAGGATGGCGAATGTCGCTCAAATTGGGCGTGCTCGTGACCAATTTTTGCGCTATTGGACTATATATGCGAAAAATGATCAATCTGGACGATTTCGACCGGCGGCTGCTCGAACTGGTGCGCGCAAACAACCTCGAGCCTGCGCGAATCCTGGCGGAAAAGGTCGGGCTGTCGCTATCGGCGGTGCTGCGCCGCCTGCGTCGCCTGCGCGCCGAACAGGTGATCGTCGCCGATATCGCGGTGGTCAACCCGGCGCTGACCGGCTCGGCGTTGACCATGCACGTGCTCGTCCAGATGCAGCAGGCGGGGCCGCAGACGATGGACAGCTTCGCTCGCGATATCGTCCGTCACCCCGAAATCACCGGCGCGTGGGACGTTACCGGCGACGATGATTTCCTGCTCAAGGTCCAGGTCGGCTCGATGGAGGAATATGATGTCTTCACCCGCCGCGCGCTGGGCGAGGACAAGGGGGTTCATTCGTTCAAGACGCTGATCACGATCCGCAACATCATCGAGAACGACGTCGCGCGGCGCCCACTGCGCGAGCGGTAGCGCCCGGAAGCGGACCTTAAGCGAAACGGCAACGCCCCACCGGAAGCCGCCGTCCGCCGCGCACGAAAAAGGGCGGCACGCGGCCGCCCTTCTGGATCCCCGCCTGCGCGGGGATGACGCATTTTCAGACCGCGCGGCGATGCCGCGCGGGAAAATGCATCACTTGATCTTGGCTTCCTTGAACTCGACGTGCTTGCGCGCACGCGGGTCATACTTCCGCACCGACATCTTTTCGGTCATCGTGCGCGGGTTCTTTTTCGTGACATAGAAAAAGCCCGTGTCGGCGGTGCTCACCAGCTTGATCTTGACGGTCGTCGGCTTGGCCATGGCCCTGTTCCTCGAATAACTGCACATCCGCCGGAGGTCCGATGGATGCGGCGGGACTAGGGCCCCGACGTTGGTGTGAAAAACATGAAAGGGCCGCGCGACGCCGCGCCGCCCCCCAATATCCGGGCGCCTTTGGCGGGATTCGGCCTTTCTGTCAAGCGAAAGGAGCGGGCGGGCGGCACATCGGCCACCCGCCCGGGAGGGGTCTCCTCGTGCGGTCAGGCGTTCCTGATCTCGAAGCGCACCGTCATGACCTTCCAGCTTTCCTCGGCCACCCCGCCGCGCGTCGCGGGCTTGAAGCGCCATTTGGCAAGCGCGCGGCGCTTCGTCTCCTCGAAGAATCCGGGGCTGTCGGTGCTGACCAGCTCGACCGCCTTCACGCGCCCGTCGGTGCCGATGAGCACGCGCACCTTGGCCACACCCTCGACCTCGCGGCGCTGCTCGCTCGCCGGATAGTCGGGCTGGAACGCGCCCGCGAAACGCGGATCGAGTTCGGCGAACACCAGCTTCGGAGCCGGCGGCGGATCGGCGGGGCGGACCGGCGGCCCCGGGTCGACCGGTGGCAGGTCGACGATGACCGGCCCCTTCTGCACGTAATCGTCGGTGAGCGGCGCCGTCTTGACGATCGGGTCGACGCTGTCGGTCGCCGAGGACGCCTTCGGCGTCGGCTTTGCATCCTCGACGACGTCGGGCGGCGGCGGGGGTTTGGGCAGTTCGATGATCGTTCCGATCAGCGTGTCGGTCCGGGGCTTGGTCTCCATGACCATCGGCGACAAGGCAACCGCAACGACGAGCGCGACGGGCAGTCCCACCGCGAGCAGCGCCGCCACCGGCCGGTGACGATTGCCGGCTCCATAGCTGTTACGCGGCAGCAGCGCGGGCGCTCCGGCGGGTGCCGTGGCCGCTTCGGGGGCGGTCATGATGGCCGAAATCAAGGGTATCAGGGTCATGGCATCTCTCCTTGCCTTTATGACCCGGCCCCGCGGCGTTTCGACCGTCGCTATCTGCCAGGTCAGAACGAAGTAATATTATAACATCACTTATCTTGTCAAGCAGATCGGTAGGCAAGTTTCGCAGGCGATGCGGCGGCGCGGATTCAGGCGGCGGAAAGCCGCGCGATCGCGTCGTCCTTCGCGATCAAGGGCAACAGCTCGGCCATGTCGGGACCATGGTCGCGCCCGGTGAGCGCGCGGCGCAGCGGCAGGAAGAGCGCGCGCCCCTTCGCCCCCGTCGCGTCCTTCACCGCGCCGGTCAGCGCGTGCCAGGGATCGGCGCCCCAATCGACGCCGGGCACCGCCGCGGCGGCGGCGGCGATCACCGGGCGATCGGCCGCGTCGACGCGCGGCGGCGCGAACGGTCCGTCGAACACCGGCACCCAGTCGGCCGCCTCGGCGACCGTCATCAGGTTCGGACGTATCGCGTGCCAGCGCGCCGCGGTGATCGCGGCGGGCAGGCGCGCCGCGACGGCTTCATGATCGGTGTGGTGCAATATCTTCTGGTTGAGCAGCGCCAGTTCCGCCTCGTCGAAGCGCGCGGGGGCGCGGCCGAAGCGGCCGAAATCGATGCTCTCGATCAGCGGCGCGAGGCGCGTCACCGGCTCGACCGGATCGCTCGTCCCCAATCGCGCGAGCAAGGCGACGAGCGCGATCGGCTCGATCCCGGCGTCGCGCAGGCTCGCCATGCCGAGCGAGCCGAGCCGCTTCGACAGCTTTCCCTCGGTTCCGACGAGCAGCGCCTCGTGCGCAAAGGCGGGCGGCGCGGCGCCGAGCGCGTCGAACATCTGGATCTGCGCGGCGGTGTTCGACACATGATCCTCGCCGCGCACGACATGGCTGATCCCCATCGCGATATCGTCGATCACGCTGGGAAGCAGATAGAGCCAGCTGCCGTCGGCGCGACGCACCACCGGGTCGGACATGGTTTTCGGTTCAAAATGCTGCGGACCGCGAATCATGTCGGTCCATTCGATCGGTGCGTCATGGTCGAGCCGGAACCGCCAGTGCGGCTGCACACCCTCGGGCACCGGGGCATCCGCGGGCTTGCGTTCATAAACGGGGGGAAGCCCGCGCGAGAGCAGGACCTTGCGGCGGATATCGAGCTCTTCGGGGGTTTCGTAACAGGCATAGACGCGCCCCGCCGCCTTCAGCTTGTCGAACTCGGCCTCGTAGAGCGCGAAGCGTTCCGACTGGCGCTCCTCGCCGTCGATATCGAAACCGAGCCAGCCAAGGTCGGCGCGAATCGCGTCGACATAGTCCTCTTTCGAGCGTTCGAGGTCGGTGTCGTCGATCCGCAGCAGAAAGCGCCCGCCATGCTTGCGCGCCCAGAGCCAATTGTGGAGCGCGGTGCGGACGTTGCCGACATGCAGGGTGCCGGTCGGCGAGGGGGCGAAGCGGGTCACGACGGTCATGCGCGGCGCCTATAGCGGCATATTCCACCGCCGTCAGTCGTCTTCCTCGATCTTGCGGTTCTGGATGATATGCGCAACCCAGCGCAGCGCCATGCCGACGACCGAAAGCACCGAGCCGGCGATGATCGCCCCGATCAGCGCGCGATCTTCGCCGGGCGCGGGCCATGCCACCCACGCGAGCAGTGCCACGCTGACGATCGACAGCGCATAGCCGAGACCGGTGAGCCAGTTCGCCACCTGGTTATCCCGTGCGGAAGCCGTGGGTGATCGGATAGCGCCGGTCGCGCCCGAAATTGCGCGTCGACAGCTTCACCCCGGGCGGCGCCTGCCGGCGCTTGTACTCGGCGAGCATCAAGAGGCGCTCGATCCGCGCCACGGCGTCGCGGTCGAAGCCATATTTCGCCACGACATCGTCGACGCTCGCCTCTTCCTCGACGAGCATATGGAGCATCCGGTCGAGGTCGGCATAGGGCGGCAGGCTGTCCTCGTCCTTCTGGTCGGGGCGCAGCTCGGCGCTCGGCGGTTTGGTGATGATGGTATCGGGCACCACCGGGGTCACCCGATTGCGCGATAGCCGCGGCACGTTCGCGTTGCGCCACTTCGCGACCGCAAAGACGGTCATCTTGTACGCATCCTTCAGCGGATTATAGCCGCCCGCCATGTCGCCATAGATGGTGGCATAGCCGACGCTCATCTCGCTCTTGTTGCCCGTCGTCAGCAGCATCGGACCGAATTTGTTGCTGAGCGCCATCAAGGTCACGCCGCGAATGCGCGATTGGACATTCTCTTCGGTGATATCAACGTCCCTGTCGGCGAAGCTGCCCGCGAGCATCGCGTCGAACGCCTCGACCGCGGGAACGATCGATATCGTGTCGAGCTTGCAGCCGATCATCGCCGCGCAGCCTGCGGCATCATCGAGGCTCGCCTCGCTCGTGAAGCGGCTCGGCATCATCACGCACCACACCTTGTCCGGCCCCAGCGCATCGGCGGCGATCGCGGCGCAGATCGCCGAATCGATCCCGCCCGACAGGCCGAGCACGACGCCGGGGAAGCGGTTGCGCTCGACATAGTCGCGCAAGGACAGGATCATCGCGCTGTAGATGTCGGCCGGGTGCGCCTCCCATTCGGCGATCGCGCCGCCCTCGCAACTCCAGCCATCGGCGCCCTTCGTCCAGTGCGTGACGCGCTCCTCGGGCTCCCAGTCGGTCAGACGGTGCGCCGTCGTCCCGTCGCCGTTCAGCACGAACGAACAGCCGTCGAACACGATCTCGTCCTGTCCGCCGATGCGGTTGAGAAAAATCACCGGCAGCGAGGTTTCGGCGACGCGGCTGGCGAACACCTGCGTCAGACGCCGCTCGTCCTTGTCGATCTCATAGGGGCTGCCGTTGACCGAGATGAGCAGCGCGGCGCCCTGCGCAGCGAGATGCTGGCAAACCTTCGGCAACCACCCATCCTCGCAGATCGGCAGGCCGAGCTTCACGCCGCGCCATTCGACGACATCGGGCAGCGGTCCGGGGGCGAAGACGCGCTTCTCGTCGAAGGTGCCGTAATTGGGGAGTTCGTGCTTGCGCCGCGTCGCGACGATCCGGCCGCCGTCGAGCAGCGCGACGATATTATAGAGATTATCGCCTTCTCGCTCGACCGAACCGACGAGCATCGCGGGGCCGCCATCGGCGGTATCGGCGGCGAGCTCGGCGAGCAGCTTCGCCGCCCGGTCCGCGAGCGCGGGCTTGAGCACCAGATCCTCGGGCGGATAACCGATCAGCTGGAGCTCGGGATAGAGGATCAGGTCGGCCTGCGCGTGCCGCGCGCGGACGTCGCGCATTGCCGCGGCATTGGCGGCGAGGTCGCCGACGACCTGCGTCATCTGGGAAAGGACGATGGAGAGCTTTTGGGTCATGCCGCTCGTTTAGCCGCGGTTCCGCGTCCACTGAAACAATATTCGGCGCCCCTTCCTTCCTTTGGTCGCGCAAAGGCAAGATCACCCTTCCCCTATCGCCCCACGCTGGCTAAGGGGGCGCGCAATCCCACCCGCGCGAAAGGGCCTTGCACGCCATGAAACTCATCTCCGGCAACAGTAACCTGCCGCTGGCCCGTGCGATCGCGGACTATCTGGAACTGCCGCTGACCGACACCAGCGTGCGCCGCTTCGCCGACGAAGAGGTCTTCGTCGAAATCCACGAGAATGTCCGCGGCCAGGACGTCTTCGTCGTCCAGCCGACGAATTTTCCCGCGAACGACAATCTGATGGAACTCCTCATCATCAACGACGCGCTGCGCCGGGCCTCGTCGAAGCGCATCACCGCGGTCGTCCCCTATTTCGGCTACGCCCGTCAGGACCGCAAACCCGGCCCGCGCACCCCGATCTCGGCAAAGCTTGTCGCCAATCTGATCACCACGTCGGGCGCCGACCGCGTGCTCGCGATCGACCTGCACGCCGGACAGATCCAGGGTTTCTTCGATATCCCGACCGACAATCTCTACGCCGCGCCGGTGATGAGCGCCGACATCCAGGCGCGCTTCGCAGGCAAGAATCTGATGGTCGTGTCGCCCGACGTCGGCGGCGTGGTCCGCGCGCGCGCGCTCGCCAAGCGGCTCGACAACGCGCCCCTGGCGATCGTCGACAAGCGCCGCGAGCGCGCCGGCGAATCGGAAGTGATGAACATCATCGGCGACGTGAAGGGCCGCTTCTGCATCCTGATCGACGATATCGTCGATTCGGCGGGCACGCTGTGCAACGCCGCCGCCGCGCTGAAGGCGGCGGGTGCCGAGGGCGTCGTCGCCTATTGCACCCACGGCGTGCTGTCGGGTGGCGCGGTCGCGCGCGTCGATGCGAGCGAACTCACCGAACTCGTCATCACCGATTCGATCCAGCCGACCGATGCGGTGAACGACAGCAGCAAGGTCCGCGCGCTCACCGTCGCACCGCTGCTCGGCGAGGCGATCAAGCGCATCGCCGACGAATCGAGCGTCTCGTCGCTTTTCGACTGATCGTCTTTTTTGGCGGCACCGAACGCCGCGTCAGCGCGCGACGAGCGCGCCGACAATATGATCCAGCTGTCGCCGGAAGGTCGCGTGGTCGGGCACGGCATGAACCAGCCCGCGTGCCGTCCAGCATAAAGCCTGCGCCATGCTGCCGGCACGCGAGACCGCCGACCCCGGTCCGCTGAACCGGATCGCTTCGGCCATCGCCGCGACCAGCCGCCGCTCGGCCGCGCGCACCGCGTCAGGCGGCTCGCACTGGAGCATCGCCACCATCTCTGCGCCGTGCGAGGAGGCGTGCAGCGCGTCCATATGACAACCGACCCATGCATCGAGTGCGTCGGTCAGGCGCTCGACGAGCGTCTTCGCCGGCCGGTCGATGCTGGCCAGCGCCGCGGACAACGAACTGTCGATCAGGCCCTTTGTCGCCCAGCCGATCAACGCGCCCTTCGACCCGTGCCGGTTGTAGAGCGCCTGTCGTGACACGCCGAGCGCGGCGGCGACATCCTCCATCGACGTCTTGCGCAATCCATAGCGCGCGAAGGTCGCGACGATGGGTTCAAGGGGAAAATCACCCGACATGGCCGCAATTTTACAATTTATATGATAATTGTAAAATTGATAAAATCGTCGCCGATCGCACTGGTCGGGCGCGCGCGGGATGGCGGCGGGGGCGAGACTGGGCTAGCGGAGGGCCATGTCGCTCACATCCGATCTCATCCTCGCCAACCGCCTCGCCGATGCCGCCGGCGAAGCGATCCGCCCGCTCTTTCGCGCCGCCTTTGCCCATGAGGCCAAGGCCGATGCCTCGCCCGTGACCGAAGCCGACCGGTCCGCCGAGGCCGCGATGCGCCGCCTGCTCGATGCCGAGGCGCCGCGCGACGGCATCATCGGCGAGGAATATGGCGCCGAGCGCGCCGACGCGTCGCGCCAGTGGGTGCTCGACCCGATCGACGGCACCGTCAGTTTCATGGCGGGGCGGCCGATCTTCGGCACGCTGATCGCGCTGCTGCAGGACGGCTGGCCCGTGCTCGGAATCATCGATCAGCCGGTCAATGGCGAGCGCTGGGTCGGCGCGCTGGGACAACCGACGCTGTTCAACGGCAAGCCCGCCCGCACGCGCACCTGCCGCAACCTCGCCGACGCCGCGCTGGCCACCACAGGCCCCCAATATTTTGCCGACCACGACGCCGAACATTTTATGGCGCTCGCGGCGAAGACAGCGCACAAGCGGATGGTCTTCGGCGGCGACTGCTACAACTACGGCCTGCTCGCCAGCGGGCATATCGACCTCGTCGTCGAGGCGGGGCTGAAGCTCCACGATTTTGCCGCGCTGGTGCCGGTGGTCGAGGGTGCGGGCGGGACGATGTGCGACTGGAACGGCGATCCGCTCAATGCCGACAGCTCGGGGCATGTCATCGCGCTCGGCGACCCCGCGCGGCTTGAGGATGTGATAGAGGGACTCGCCTGCCACCACTAGACGGAGAGGAACGGATATGGCTTTCGAAGGCAGCTGCCACTGCGGCGCGGTGACCTATCAGGTCGAGGGCGACATTCCTGACACGGCGATGAGCTGCAACTGCTCGCACTGCCGGCGCAAGGGCTTCCTGCTGACCTTCGTGCCGATCGACCGGTTCCGGCTGACGAGCGGCGCCGACAAGCTCGCCAGCTACGCGTTCAACAAGCATCATATCGACCATCAATTCTGCACCGACTGCGGCTGCCAGGGCTTTTCGGTCGGCACCGGCCCCGATGGATCGAAGATGGCCGCGGTGAACCTGCGCTGCGTTCCCGACGCCGACCTCGATGCGCTGAATATCCAGAAGGTCGACGGCGCCAGTTTCTAGGTTACCGGACCGCCGATCGACCAGATATGGCCGAACGGATCGGTAACCTGGCCATAGCGCTGGCCCCAGAACTGGTTGTCGAGCGCGAAGCGGACCGTCGCCCCCGCGGCCAGCGCCCGCTCCCACGCCGCGTCGGCGTCGGACACGTCGAGGTGCAGCCCGACACCGGCGGGCGGCGGCGCGCCCGCGCCGTCCCCCATCTCGGGAAAATCGTCGTTGAGCATCAGCGGCCCGCCGTTGATTGCGAGGTGCGCGTGCAGGATGCGCTTGCCGTCTTCGGCCATGTGGCGTCCGCTTTCGGACGCGCCAAAGGCACGGACATAGAAGTCAATTGCTTCCGCGGCGCGATTGTCCCTGATCGTCAGATGCGGGACCACGCCCGGCATGGCAGAAAATTCTTCGCTCATGCGACTCACTCCCTTGGGGGTTCGGGAGGGTCAATCTAGTCCGCTGCGCTTGCATTTCTAAGCGAATCCGTCTAGGCGCGCGCCTTCCGATTGTGTCGGCTGGCTGAAAGGGCTGCCAGGTCGATACGCAAACGGACTTCCAAAGGAGACCAAAATGCCCAAGTTGAAGACCAAGAGCGGTGTGAAGAAACGCTTCAAATTCACCGCCTCGGGCAAGGTGAAGCACGGCGTCGCCGGCAAGCGCCACCGCCTGATTTCGCACAATTCGAAATATATCCGCACCAACCGCGGCACCAGCGTGCTCAGCGATTCGGATGTGGCCCATGTGCGCCTCTGGGCGCCCTACGGCCTGAAGTAAGGAGCGCTAAGGCATGTCACGCATCAAACGCGGCGTCACCACGCGCGCCAAGCACAAACGCGTATTGGAACAGGCGAAGGGCTATTATGGCCGTCGCAAGAACACCATTCGCATCGCCAAGCAGGCGGTCGAAAAGGCCGGCCAATATGCCTATCGCGACCGCAAGGTCAAAAAGCGGTCGTTCCGCGGTCTGTGGATCCAGCGCATCAACGCCGCGGTTCGCGCGGAGGGCCTCACCTATTCGCAGTTCATGCACGGCGTGAAGCTGGCCGGGATCGAGCTCGACCGCAAGGTCATGGCCGACCTCGCGATGAACGAAGGTGGCGTGTTCACCGCGATCATCGCGCAGGCGAAGGCGGCGCTGCCCAAGGCGGCCTGACGCTTCTGCCAGACAAATGAAAAAAGGGCGGTCCCGTCGGGGCCGCCCTTTTTCTTCGGGATTTCACGGGATCGGACGCGGACCGCGCAGCGTCACTGCGTGCTGTTGCAGGCCTGTCCGCTGATCACCGTGTAGCGCTCGGCCCGTGCCATGCAGGCATTGCCGAAAGTCTTGCGCTTCCCCCTCTTCACCGCGCAGACCGGCGCATATTCCTGCGTGCAGGCTATCGGCCGTTCGGGGCGCGGACGTTCCGGATGGGGCATGTTTTCCATGCATCCGGTGGTGAGGAAGACGGTGACAAAGCCAATAGCCGGTAGCGCAGAACGTTTCATGGCAACTCCCCTTCAACCCGGTCCCTGCCGGGTTTCGCGATGGTGATCCGCAATCCGGCCGGTTGCAAGCCCCGTCGGCCATCGCGCAAATTCGGGCCGGTGTCGGGAAAAGCCCCCTAAAAAGGAAGAGGCGGCGCGGGGCTCTCGCCCTGCACCGCCCCGACAATGGTTCCAGTGGAAACCATCGCGCCCGATCCGAATAGCCGTGGGTCGCAGAAAGCTGACGGCCGGAACGAAGCTCGGAAAATCAGTCGCTTGTTTCAGGTCCCCGCCAAGCCCCATCCCTTGGCGTCATACCGATATTCTCCTCGCACGCCCCCTTCGAAGCGGACCGCGCAACTATGCCGCAGCCGCCGCGTATAAAATTGTAAGAACCCGACAAATATTGGCGCCGGGACATTGTTTTTCATGCACTTCGCCAGCTAAAACGGGACAGCATGCCGCACAGCGACGCATCTTCTCTCCTCCCGGCCGGCGCGCGCGTCGCGACGCGCTTCTTCCCCCTGTCGGCGGCGCTGTGTCCCTATCTCAGCACCATCTATCTGACCGAGGTCGCGGTGCCGGGCGACGCGCGGGTCGAGGATTATCTGCATCCCGAATGGGCAAACCTGCGGTTCATCGAGGGCGACGCGCCGCTCGCGTCGGTCGGCGGCCGCCCGGCGACGCCCGCGCCGCACTTCGTCGTCACGGGCCCGACGAGCGAGGCGAGCTATTTCGCGGCGGGCAACATGCGCGTCTGGGGCATCGGCGTCCTCCCGATGGGCTGGGCCAAATTCCTTTCGCTGCCTGCCGACGAGCTGGCCGACCGGTCGTGCGATGGCGACGCGGATCCGGCCTTCGCATCCTTCGCACCGCTCGGTGCGGTGCTGCGGCACGCCAATGACGTTGACGCCGCGGCGGCGTTGATCGACGCGCATTTCTGCGCGCTGCTCGCCGATGCGCCGCCCGACGACCCCGCCATTCTCGCCGCGCACCGGGCGCTGGTCGACGACGAGCTGTCGACGGTCGCCGAACTGTCGGCCAGGCTCGCGCTGTCCGAACGCTCGATCGAGCGGCTGAGCCACCGTGCCTTCGGTTTTTCGCCCAAGCTGCTCCTGCGCCGCCAGCGCTTCCTGCGTTCGCTCGGCCGTTTCATGCTCGACCCGTCGATGGCGTGGATCGACACGATGGACCATCATTATTGCGACCAGGCGCAGTTCACGCGCGACTTTCAGCGTTTCATGGGGATGAGCCCGCGCGATTATGCCGCCCGCCCCAAGCCGATTTTGGGCGCCGCCGCGGTTGCGCGCGCCGCCGCCGCCGGCGCGGCGGTACAGGGCCTGCACCAGCCCGGAGGATAGGCCGCCGGACAGGCCGGTTTTCCGCCGCGCGTCGTACCGCAAGACTTGACCCGCGCCGCGCCTTCGGTGCAAGCGGCTGGCAACGGACGCGCGGGCAGCCGCTTGACCCACAGACGCACGAAACACAAGGCCGGCAGCGCCAGCGCCGCCGGGACAGGACGAACGACGATGAGCGATATCGAGGCCATCCAGACGAAGCTGGTGAGCGAGATAGAGGCAGCGGCCGACGCAGGCGCGGTCGAGGCGCTGCGCGTGTCCGCGCTCGGCAAGGCGGGCAGTATCACCGCGCTGCTCAAGACGCTGGGCGGCATGACGCCCGAAGAACGGCAGGCGCAGGGCCCGCTGATCCACGCGCTGCGCGAAACGGTCACCGCCGCGCTGGGCGCGCGCAAGGCCGCGCTCGATGCCGCGGAACTCGACGTCAAACTCGTGGCCGAAGCGATCGACATGTCGCTGCCCGCCGATGCCGCCCCGCGCGGCAGCGTCCACCCGGTGAGCCAGGTGATGGACGAGCTTGCCGAAATCTTCGCCGACATGGGCTTTGCCGTCGCAACGGGTCCAGAGATCGAGGACGACTGGCGCAACTTCACCGCGCTCAACATTCCCGAAACGCACCCCGCGCGCGCGATGCACGACACCTTCTATTTCCCCGACAAGGATGCGGAAGGCCGCGCGATGCTGCTGCGCACGCATACCTCGCCGGTGCAGATCCGCACGATGATGTCGCAGGAACCCCCGATCCGCATCATTGCACCCGGCCGCGTCTATCGTAGCGACAGCGACGCGACGCACACGCCGATGTTCCACCAGGTCGAGGGCCTTGTGATCGACCGCGGCATCCATATGGGCCACCTCAAATGGACGCTCGAAACCTTCCTCAGGGCCTATTTCGAACGCGACGACATCGTGCTGCGCCTGCGCCCGAGCTATTTCCCGTTCACCGAACCCTCGGCCGAGGTCGATGTCGGCTACAAACAGGAAAAGGGCCGCCGGATCGTCGGCGGCAACGGCGACGACGAAGGCCATGCCTGGATGGAACTCCTCGGCAGCGGCATGGTCAATCGCCGCGTCATCGCGAACTGCGGGCTCGACCCCGACGAATGGCAGGGCTTTGCCTTCGGGGTCGGGGTCGATCGGCTCGCGATGCTGAAATATGGTATGGATGACTTACGCGCTTTCTTTGACGGCGATCTTCGCTGGCTGTCGCATTACGGGTTCGGCGCGCTGTCGGTGCCCACGCTGAGCGGGGGGATTTCGGCATGAAGATCACCCTCGACTGGCTGAAAGAGCATCTCGACACGCAAGCGGGCGTCGAAGACGTCGTCGCGACCCTGAACCGTATCGGCCATGAGGTCGAAGGCGTCGAGAATCCGGCCGAGAAGCTCGCGGGCTTCCGCGTCGCCAGGGTCCTCACCGCCGAACGCCATCCGCAAGCCGACAAGCTGCAGGTGCTGACCGTCGACACCGGCGACGGCGACGCGCCGCTGACCGTCGTCTGCGGCGCGCCCAACGCGCGCGCGGGCCTTGTCGGCGTGCTCGGCCTGCCCGGCGCGGTCGTGCCGGCGAACGGCATGGAGCTGAAGGTCGCCGCCGTGCGCGGGGTCGAATCGAACGGCATGATGTGCTCGACGCGCGAGCTCGAGCTTGGCGATGATCATGACGGGATCATCGAACTGCCCGCCGACGCACCGATCGGCACACCCTTCGCCGATTACAGCGGCGCCGGCGATCCGGTAATCGACATTTCGATTACCCCGAACCGGCAGGATTGCATGGGCGTGCGCGGGATTGCGCGCGACCTCGCCGCCGCGGGGCTCGGCACGCTGAAACCGCTCGGCGTCCCGACGATCGTCGGCGAGGGTGCGCCTGCAACCGAAATCCGGACCGACGATCCCGAGGGCTGCCCCGCCTTCTATGGCCGCACGATCAGCGGCGTCACCAACGGCACCGCGCCCGAATGGATGCGCCGCCGCCTCGAAGCGGTCGGTCAGCGTTCGATCTCGGCGCTCGTCGACATCAGCAATTATGTGATGTTCGACCTCGGCCGTCCGAGCCACATTTACGATCGCGCCACGCTGACCGGCGCGCTCGTTGCCCGCCGTGCGAAGGACGGCGAAACCGCGGTCGCGCTCAACGGCAAGGAATACAGCCTCACCGACACGATGACGGTGCTTGCCGACGACCATGGCGTCCACGACATCGCGGGCATCATGGGCGGCGAACATAGCGGATGCAGCGAAACGACGACCGACGTGCTCGTCGAAATCGCCTATTTCACCCCCGAACGCATCGCGCTCACCGGGCAGGCGCTCGGCCTCTCCAGCGACGCGCGCAGCCGCTTCGAACGCGGGGTCGACCCGGCCTTCCTCGACGACGCGACCGCGATCGTCACCGGACATGTCCTCGCGATCTGCGGCGGCACCCCGTCGGCGGTCACGCGCGCGGGCGCCCCGCCCGCCGAAGTGAAGACGATCGATTATGATCCGTCGCTGTCGGCAACGCTCGGCGGTATCGCGATCGCCCCCGAGCGGCAGAAGGACATCCTCGCCGCGCTCGGTTTCGGCGTGATCGAACAGGGGGGTCGCTGGCAGGTGTCGGTGCCGAGCTGGCGCCGCGACATGGACGGCGCGCCCGACGTGGTCGAAGAGGTCACGCGCATCACCGGTTTCGACGCGATCGCGTCGGTCCCGCTGCCGCGCAGCGCCAACGACTTGGGGGGCGTCGCAAAGCCGACCGCGACCCCGGAACAGCTCACCGAACGCCGCCTGCGCCGTGCCGCAGCGGCGGCAGGCTTCGACGAGGCGGTGACCTGGTCGTTCATCGGCGAAGCCGACGCCGCGCCCTTCGGCGGCGGCACCTGGTCGCTGGCCAACCCGATCAGCGAGGACCTGAAGGTCATGCGCCCGTCGCTGCTCCCCGGCCTGCTCGCCGCCGCGCAGCGCAACCAGAACCGCGGTGGGGGCAGCATCCGCCTGTTCGAGATCGGGCGCCGCTATCTGTCGGATGCCGAACATCCGACACTCGCCATCCTGATGGCGGGCGACAGGCGCGCACGCGGCTGGCAGGCGGGCAAGGCAACGCCGTTCGACGCCTTCGACGCCAAAGCCGCAGCGCTGGCATTGCTCGAAGCCGCAGGCGCACCCGCCGACCGCTTGCAGGTCATGGAGGCTGTCACACCCGGCAGCATCTGGCACCCCGGCCAGTCGGCGACGCTGCGCCTTGGCCCCAAGGCCGTGCTCGCGGAATTCGGTGCGCTCCACCCGCTGCTCACGCGGCATTTCGATCTCGACGGCCCGGTGATGGCGGTGCAGATCTTCCTCGATGCGATCCCGGCAAAGCGCGCAAGCGGTCCCGCGCGCGCGGCCTTCACCCCGCCCGCGCTGCAATCGGTGCGCCGCGATTTCGCCTTTCTGGCTGCCACGAGCCTGACCGCGGCCGAACTGGTGCGCGCGATCCGCGGCGCCGACAAGGCAAGCATCGTCGATGCCCGCCTGTTCGACCGCTTCGCCGGCCAGGGCGTGCCCGAGGGTCAGGTGAGCCTCGCGGTCGAGGTCGAGCTGCAGCCGCAGGAAAAGAGCTTCACCGATGCCGAGCTGAAAACGATCGCGGACAAGGTGGTCGCCGCCGCGGCGAAGGTCGGGGCGGTGCTGCGGGGGTGAAGGCCGCCGCCGGCCGGAGCATCCGGAAGCGGCGATACGGTTTCGGGGAAAAGCATATCTATATCTGCACCGAAGGTGGAGAACAGGCATGGCCAGCCATTATCAGCTTTTCGAAACCGCGGCGGGCGTCGCGGCCATCGGCTGGAAGGACGCGTGCGTCACGAGCCTGCGCCTTCCCGCGCCGACCGCGCCTGACGCCGAGCGGGCGATATTGCGCCGCCTGCCTCACGCCACGCGCGCGGAGCCACCCGCCCGGATAGGCGCGGCCATCGACGCGGCCATCCGCTATTTCGAAGGGGAACAGGTCGAGTTTTTCGAGGTGCCGGTCAACCTTGGCGAGCAGTCCCCCTTTTTCGCGCAGGTTTATGATCGCGTGCGCCAGCTCGGCTGGGGCGAGACCACCACCTATGGCGCGATCGCGCACGGGCTTGGCGCCGGGCCCGAATATGCCCGCGATGTCGGGCAGGCGATGGCGGCGAATCCGGTCCCGCTGATCGTCCCCTGCCACCGGGTCCTTGCCGCGGGCGGCAAGATCGGGGGTTTTTCGGCGCCGGGCGGGTCAATGTCCAAGGCCCGGATGCTCGAACTCGAAGGCGTGCCAGTCGCCGTCGCCCCGGTTCAGCAGGGATTTGATTTCTAGGCCGCGACCGCGTCCTCGCTGTGGCTCGTCGCCGCTTCGAGCAAACGTTTCTCGAGGCTCTTCACGCGCGCCGCGCTGTCGATCTTGTCGCCGATCAGGTCGGTGACGTAGAAGGTGTCGACCGCGCGCTCGCCGTACGTCGCGACATGCGCCGAATGCACCGTCACCTTCGACTGGAACAGCGCATAGGCGAGCTGATTGAGCAGCGCGGGGCGATCCTGCGCATTGACCTCGATCACCGTAAACCGATTCGACGCCTTGTTGTCGACGAAGACGTTCGGCGCGACGCGGAAGGCCTCGGCGCGGGTGCGCGGCAGGGCACGCGCTTCGAGTTTGGGCAGCAATTTGTGGCGGTTGGCGAGCGCATCCTCGATGGCGCGGGTCAACCGGCCGATTTGCCCGGCCTCGGCGAACGGCCGCCCGAGCGGGTCTTGGACGAGGAAATTGTCGAGCGCGAGCCCGTCGCGCGTCGTGTGGATGCGCGCATCGATGATGTTGCCGCCCGCGAGATGGATACCCCCCGCCATGCGATAGAAGAGCCCCGGATGGTCGGCGGCGAGCACCATCACGAGCGTCGCGCCGCGGTCCTCGTCGGGCACCGCGGCGATATGGAGCGGCGCGTCGCCCGCCTCCTGCATGTGGCGCAGATTAGCGACGATCACCTCGACCGGCTCGGCGATCCAGTAGCTTTCGGGCAGCGGCTTGATGAGCCTGGCGAAAGCCTTCGCGTCGAGGCCGAGCAGCGTCGCGGCGGCTTCCTTCTTCGCCGCGATCCGCGTCTCGCGCCCCTTCTGCTTGTGGCCGAGGCGCAGCACCTCTTCGGCCGCGTCGAAGAGCTCGGTGAGCAATTGCCGTTTCCAGCTGTTCCACACGCCGGGGCCGACCGCGCGGATATCGACCACGGTGAGCACGAGCAGCAGGCGGAGGCGTTCGGGCGACTGCACGATCTGCGCGAAGTCGAGAATCGTCTTGAAGTCGGCGAGATCGCGCTTGAACGCGGTCGCCGACATCAGGAGGTGATAGCGTACGAGCCACGACACCGTCTCGGTCTCGGCTTCGCTGAGTCCCAATCGCGGGCACACCCTGAGCGCGAGTTCGGCGCCAAGCACGCTATGGTCGCCCCCGCGCCCCTTGGCGATGTCGTGGAGGAGAACCGCGACATAGATGACACGCCGCGAATGGATCTGGTCCATGATCGCGGTCGACAGCGGATGATCGTCCTTGAGCCGGTCCTGTTCGATATCCGCCAGCAATCCGATCGCGCGGATCGTATGCTCGTCGACGGTGTAATGATGGTACATGTCGAACTGCATCTGCGCGACGACGCGGCCGAAATCGGGCACGAAGCGGCCGAACACCCCCGCCTCGTTCATCCAGCGCAGCACCGTTTCGGGATCGCGTGGGGACGTCAGCACGTCGAGGAACAGTTCGTTCGCGCGCGCTATGCGGCGCACGCCCTGCGTCTCGATCAGCTTTGCATCGTGGCGCGCCTGCCGCATCGCCTGCGGGTGGATTTCGAGCCCGTGCTTGTCGGCGAGTGCGAAAATCTCGACCAGTCGCACCGGGTCGTGCTGGAAGAAGTCGTCCGACGGCAGCGCGAGGCGGCCGCGATCGAGCACGAAGCCGTGGAGCTTGCCGGGCCGCCGGCGGATCGTCGGCAGGAAGCGCCGTCCGCGCGCCGCGAGCTGGTCGTCGAGGTGCGCGAGGAAGGTGCCGGTGACGTCGCCGACGCTTTTGGCGTGGAGGAAATAGAGCTGCATGAAGCGCTCGACCGCGCTCTTGCCCGGCCGGTCGGCGAAGTGCATCCGCCGCGCGATTTCGGGCTGGAAGTCGAAGGTGAGCCGGTCCTCGGCGCGGCCGGCGAGCGTGTGGAGGTGACAGCGTACCGCGAGGAGGAAATTTTCGGCGCGTTCGAACTGGCGAAGTTCGCGCGCCGACATCAGCCCGGCATCGACGAGTTCGGGGACGGTGCGGACGCGATGGATGAACTTGCCGATCCAGAAGAGCGTGTGGAGGTCGCGCAGACCGCCCTTCCCTTCCTTCACATTCGGTTCGACAACGTAACGCGAATCGCCCATGCGCTTGTGGCGTTCATCGCGCTCGGCGAGCTTTTCGGCCACGAACGCACGGGCATTGCCCGCGACGACCTCGGCATCGAAGCGCGACGACGCCTGGTCGTAGAGGTCGCGGTCGCCCCAGATGAAGCGTCCTTCGAGCAGCGCGGTGCGGATCGTCAGATCCTCCCTCGCGGCGCGGATCATTTCGTCGAGCGACCGGCTCGAATGCCCGACCTTCAGCCCGAGATCCCACAGCGTGTAGAGCTGCGCCTCGATCACCTGTTCGGTCCAGCTCGTCTGCTTGAACGGGGTCAAGAAGCCGATGTCGATGTCGCTGTGCGGCGCCATTTCGCCGCGGCCATAGCCGCCAACCGCGATCAGCGTGATGCGCTCGCCCGCCGAGCGGTTGGCGGAGGGATAGAGATAGCCGATGGTGAAATCATGGCTGAGCCGTATGATCTGGTCGATCAGGAAGGCCGTCGCATTGGCGGCGACGCGCCCCGACGACGGCCGTTCGAGCAACCGCCGCTCGATTTCGGCGCGCCCCCCGTCGAGCGCCGCCTTGAGCAGCGCGACCATCGCGCGCCGCCGCGCCCCCGAATCGCTGCTTTCGGCAGCGATTGCGTCGAGCCGGGCCGCGAGGTCGCGCCGGTCGATGATCGCGCGGCGCTGGTCGAGATTGTCGAACAGGTCGCTCATGCCTCGTCCGCCATCAACCGTTTGAGCGTATAGAGCGCGTCGAGCGCCTCGCGCGGCGCAAGCGCGTCGGGGTCGATGCCGGCGAGCGCCTCGCGCAGCGCGTCCTTCACCGCGGCAGGTGCCTCGGCGAGCGTTGCCGCGAACAATGGCAGATCGTCGAGCCCCGCGGCGAGCCCGCCAGTCTTTTCGCGCCCCGCCTCGAGCTTGGCGAGCACCGCCTCGGCGCGTTTGACGACGCCCGCGGGAACCCCCGCAAGGCGGGCGACCGCGAGGCCGTAGCTGCGGTCGGCCGGCCCTTCGGCGACTTCGTGGAGCAGCACGAGATCACCCTGCCATTCGCGCGCGCGGACATGGTGGAGCGAGAGCGCGGTCAACGTTTCGGCGAGCCGCGTGAGCTCGTGATAATGCGTCGCGAAGAGGCAGCGGCACTTGTTGACCTCGTGCACCGCCTCGACCACCGACCAGGCGAGCGCGAGCCCGTCGTAGGTCGAGGTGCCGCGCCCGACCTCGTCGAGGATGACGAAGCTCTGCGGGGTCGCCTGCGCGAGGATCGCCGCGGTCTCGACCATCTCGACCATGAAGGTCGAGCGCCCGCGCGCGAGATTGTCGCTCGCGCCGACGCGGCTGAACAGCCGGTCGACGAGCCCGAGCTTCGCGGTCGCAGCGGGCACGAAGCCGCCCGCTTGCGCGAGCACCACGATCAGCGCATTCTGGCGGAGGAAGGTCGACTTGCCGCCCATGTTCGGGCCGGTGACGAGCCAGAGCCGGTCGCTAGTCGAGAGCGAAACGTCATTGGGGACGAAGCGCTCGCCCGATTTCGCGAGCGCCGCCTCGACGACCGGATGACGGCCGCCGGTCACGTCGAGGCACGGCGTGTCGGCGAGATCGGGGCGGCACCAATTGTGGCTCATCGCGTGGTCGGCGAGCGCCGCGGCGACGTCGATGCGGGCGAGCACGTCGCAGCTCGCAGCGATCGCCTCACGCCGCGCGATCGCCGCGTCGGTGAGCGCTTCGAGATGCGCCGTCTCGGCTGCGATCGCGTGGACGCCCGCCTGCGTGACGCGGCTCGCGGCCTCGTGGAGGTCGGACGAATTGAAGCGCACGACGCCCGCGAGCGTCTGACGGTGCGTGAAGCCCGATTCGGGGGCCATCAGCGCGTCGGCATGTTTCGCGGGCACCTCGACATGATAGCCGAGGACGCCATTGTGGCGAATCTTGAGCGAGGCGATGCCGGTGCGGTCGCGATAATCCGCTTCGAGCGCCGCGATCGCCTTGCGCCCGTCGCGCGCGGTTTCGCGCAGCGCGTCGAGCGCATGGTCGTACCCCTCGGCGACATAACCGCCCTGCGCTGCGTCGACGGGCGGGGTTTCGATCAGCGCGCGGCCGAGTTCGTCGACGAGCGTGCCATGGCCGTCGAGCCCGGGGAGGAGCCGCGCGAGCAGCGGCGGCAGGTCGGCGCGGCGCGCGAGATGCTCGCGCAGGAGCCGCGCGCCGCCGAGCGCGTCGCGAAGCTGTGCCAGATCGCGCGGACCGCCGCGCCCCGCGACGAGGCGGCCGAGCGCGCGGCCCGCATCGGGCATGGCGCGCAGCGCCGCGCGCAGTTCGCCGCGCCACAAGGCATCGCGCGCGAGCCCGTCGACGAGGTCGAGCCGGTCGAGGATCGCATCCTTGTCGGTGAGCGGGCTCGCGAGATCGTCGGCGAGCAGCCGCGCCCCCGCCGCGGTGACGGTACGGTCGATCGTGCCGAGCAGGCTGCCGTCACGCGCGCCCGCCATCGTGCGGACGAGCTCGAGGCTCTCGCGCGTCGCGGCGTCGATCGCCATCCGCCCCGACGCGAGATGCCGCACCGGCGGCTGGAGGAAGGTCGGCCCGCCGGTGCCGACATGATCGAGATAGGCAAGGAGCGCGCCCATCGCCGCAACCTCGCCGCGGGAGAACTGACCGAAGCCGTCGAGCGTCTGGACGCCGAAGAAGGTTTCGAGCCGCTTTTGCGCGCTCGTGCTCGAAAAGTCCGACGCCGGGCGGCGGACAATCTGGCGCGCCGAGGAAACCGGCAGCGCATCGGCCGCCTCGCCGAGCAGCAGTTCGGACGGTGCGAGGCGGGCGAGTTCGGCATCGACCGCCAGCGCCGGCACCGCGACGACCTCGAAACGCCCGGTCGAAATATCGGCCGCGGCAATCGCCACCTCGCCGTCGCTGCCGATTTGCGCGAGCGCGGCGAGCCGGTTCGCACTCCGCCCTTCGAGCAAGCTTTCCTCGGTCAATGTGCCCGCGGTGACGAAGCGCACGATGTCGCGCGCGACGAGCGCCTTCGATCCGCCCCGCGCTTTCGCTTCGGCCGGGGTCTCGACCTGTTCAGCGATCGCGACGCGGTGCCCGGCACGGATCAGCCGCGCGAGATAGGATTCGGCGGCGTGCACGGGGACGCCGCACATCGCCACCGGCTGCCCGTCATGCTCGCCGCGCGAGGTCAAAGCGATATCGAGCGTCGCCGCGGCCGCCTTGGCATCGTCGAAGAACAACTCGAAAAAATCGCCCATGCGATAGAAGAGCAGGCAGTCGCCGGCCCTGGCCTTGAGCGACCAATATTGCGCCATCATCGGCGTTGCGGCGGGCGCAGGACTGTTTGAATTCGCAGCGGAGCGGGCGGTGACAGGCATGCGACATGCTTAGGGACGGATGTGGGCCTGTGGCAAGGCGCACCGCGCGATTCGCGGGTTCCATTTCCGCTTGGCGACGCTAGGGAATGGGCTCGGGCGCGCGTCTGAGCAGAGTTTTGTTAGGGGATAAATGATGGACAGCGGCAGCAAGGTGCAGTTTTCGGATCGCGAGGCCCTGCTTTACCACGAATATGGCCGTCCCGGGAAAATCGAGATCGTCGCGTCTAAACCGATGGCGACGCAGCGCGACCTCAGCCTTGCCTATTCGCCCGGCGTCGCGGTTCCGGTCAAAGCGATCGCGGAGGATCCCGCCAAGGCCTATGATTATACGATCAAAGGCAACCTCGTCGCGGTGATCTCGAACGGCACGGCGATTCTCGGCCTCGGCAATCTGGGCGCGCTCGCGTCGAAGCCGGTCATGGAAGGCAAGGCGGTGCTGTTCAAGCGCTTCGCCGACGTCGATTCGATCGATCTCGAGGTCGACACCGAAGACCCGCAGCGCTTCATCGAAGCGGTCGAACTGCTCGCGCCGAGCTTCGGCGGCATCAACCTCGAGGATATCGCCGCCCCCAACTGCTTCATCATCGAAGCCGCGCTGAAGGAACGCATGAACATTCCGGTGTTCCATGACGACCAGCACGGCACCGCGATCATTACCGCCGCTGGACTGATCAATGCCTGTTACCTGACGGGCCGCGATCTCGCGACGGTCAAGGTCGTCGTCAACGGCGCGGGCGCGGCGGCGATCGCCTGCACTGCGCTGATCAAGGCGATGGGCGTGCGGCACGAAAATGTCATCATGTGCGACCGCAAGGGCACGATCTGGCAGGGCCGCACCGAAAGCATGGACCAGTGGAAGTCGGCGCATGCGGTGCCGACCGACGCGCGCGACCTGACCGAAGCGCTCGTCGGCGCCGACGTGTTCCTCGGCCTGTCGGCCGCGGGCGCGCTCAAGCCCGAGATGGTCAAGGACATGGCGCCCGCACCGATCATCTTCGCGATGGCGAACCCCGATCCCGAAATCTCGCCCCCGGATGCCCGTGCAGCAAGACCCGATGCGATCATCGCGACCGGGCGGTCGGACTATCCGAACCAGGTCAACAACGTGCTGTGCTTCCCCTTCATCTTTCGCGGCGCGCTCGACGTCCATGCGACCGCGATCAACGAAGAAATGAAGATCGCGGCCGCCTATGCGATCGCCGACCTCGCGCGCCAGCAGGTACCCGAGGAAGTCGCCGCGGCGTACGGCGGACGCGCGTCGAGCTTCGGCCCCGAATATATCATCCCCTCGCCTTTCGACCCGCGCCTGATGGAAATCGTGCCCGCGGCGGTCGCCGAAGCGGCGATGAAGACCGGCGTCGCGCAGCGGCCGATCGAGAATCTCGACGACTATCGCACGCAGCTGCGCGCGCGGCTCAACCCGACGACCTCGGTCCTCACGCTCGCCTATGAAGCCGCGCGCAACAATCCGAAGCGCGTCGTCTTTGCCGAGGGCGAAGAGGAAGTCGTGCTGCGCGCCGCGATCCAGTTCCGCGACGGCGGTTACGGGATTCCGGTGCTCGTCGGGCGCGAGGGGCTGCACGACAAGCTGCGTGCGATGGGCGTCGCCGACGCCGAGAGCTTCGAGGTTCACAACAGCGTCAATTCGCCGCATGTGCCGCAGATGGTCGACATGCTCTACGAACGGCTGCAGCGTCGCGGATACCTCCGCCGCGACGTCGAGCGCATGGTCAACCGCGACCGTAATATCTTCGGCTCGCTGCTGCTCAAGATGGGGCTCGGCGACGCGATGATCACGGGCACGACGCGCACCTATTCGCAGTCGATGCGCGAAATCCGGCGCGTGATCGACCATGCCGAGGGCAAGACGCCGTTCGGCATCCACGTCCTCGTCGACCAGCATCACACGATCTTCATGGCCGACACGACGGTCAACGAGCGGCCGACCGCCGAGATGCTCGCCGATATCGCCGAGCGCACCGCGCAGGTCGCGCGGCGCATGGGGCACGAACCGCGCGTCGCGTTCCTCTCCTATTCGACCTTCGGCAATCCGGAGGGAAGCTGGCTCGACAGCATCCGCGAGGCGGTGTCGATCCTCGACCAGCGCCAGCCGGGCTTCGAATATGAAGGCGAGATGGCGCCCGACGTCGCGCTGAACGAGAAGGTGATGAAGAATTACCCCTTCTGCCGCCTGTCGGGACCCGCGAACGTGCTCGTCATGCCGGGGCTGCAATCGGCGAACCTGTCGGCGAAACTGCTGCGCGAACTCGGCGGCGGCGCGGTGATCGGCCCGATGCTCGTCGGCATGGAAAAGCCGGTGCAGGTCGCGACGATGGCGTCGACCGCATCGGACCTCGTCACCCTCGCGGTGCTGGCGGCGGGCGGAATCGCGCAATAGGCGATCCGGCTAACGCCGGATGCGGCACCGGCCCGCTCCCCCTCCCGGCCTCCCTAGGTTTCTATCGTTGGGGAAGCCGGGAGGGGGAGCGGGCCGGTGCCGCTGCGCTTCAGCTTTGCTGAAGCACAAAATTACCGCCCCGGCGGCGCACCTGCGCCCGGCGCGCCCACGGCGCCGATGTTGCCGAAGATATCCTCGAAGAAGCTGCGCTCACGGCCGAGCGTCGGCGTCTTGTCGCCTTCGGGGCTGATCTTGCTCACCAGTTCGAGGCCCGTACGATCAACCGCGGCGACGTTGCCCGCGGCGTCGAAGCGGACGCGCAGCACCTGCTGTTCGACCGGACGCGGCTTGGCGAAGGCGAGCTGGCGCGTTTCGCGCGACACATAATAATATTCATTGTTGCTGAACTGGCCGACGAAGGTCGGGCGGCCCAGCGTCTTTTCCACCGATTCGCGGTTGTCGACGCCGGGGGTGATCGCTTCGGTCAGCAGCGGGTCGACGACATAGCCCTGCCGCCCCTTCAGCTGCGTGCAGCCGCTGGTGGCGATTGCGACGGCAAGGCCGAGCGCGACGAGGCGCGCGCGCCGGGCAGGAAGCGAAAGGATCGAATTCGGCATCAAATATCTCCGTTGCGCCTGTCCGCCGCATCTCCCGGCGGTCGGCGCTGGCTCTCGCGCCTCTTAACCGCAAGCGGACAGCGCACACAAGCCGCTTGTGCCGCGGCAAAGCTTGCCACAAGCTGACCGGAGCGGCAGACATGCCAGGAGTCGGCACCTCTTTCCGGATGGCGCGAATGCGCCTAAGCGCATGCCATGTTCTCGCTCCGCAACATCTTCCGCTCGCAGCCCGATCCGCGCGAGGCGCGCCGCCCGCTGTGGAACGCCGTCGTCGCCGCCGCGCGCGCCCCGCACTGGTATGCGCAAGGCAGCGTCCCCGACACGCTCGACGGTCGGTTCGACATGATCAGCCTCGTGCTGGCGCTCGTGCTGCACCGGATCGATCAGGATCCCGAGCACGGGCTTGCCGGCGTCCAGCTCACCGAATTGTTCGTGAACGACATGGACGGTCAGATGCGTCAGATCGGCTTTGGCGACATGGTGGTGGGCAAGCAGGTCGGCCGGATGATGAGCGCGCTCGGCGGCCGGCTCGGCGCCTATCGTGCCGCCGACGGATCGGACGAATTGCGCGACGCGCTCGTCCGCAACCTGTGGCGCGGTCAAGAGCCTGTCGAAGCCGGGCTCGCGCATGTGACGGCCGAGGTCGCGGCATTGCGTGCGGCGCTGGCCGCGACGCCGGTGTCCGAACTCGTCGTCGCCGATCGGCTGGGCGGAGCACAGCGATGAGCGCGCCCGAATTCTCGCTGATCGTCACGCTCGCCGACGCCGCGCACGGCCGCGCGATTTCGGTCGAGGCCGACGAAGCGGCGCGCGGCCGGATCGCCAGGCGGCTCGGCCTCGTCGCGCTCGATCATTTCGCGCTGTCGGCCGACGTGCGCACCGTCGCGGGCGGGATGGCGGCCAAGGGGCAGATCGAGGCCCGGGTGGTGCAGGCGTGCGCGGCGACCGACCTTCCCGTGCCGGCGACGCTCGCCGAAGCTTTCGACCTTCGCTTCCTGCGCGATGTCGAAGCGCCCGCCAGCGAGGATGACGAGATCGAGATCGGCAGCGAAGACCTCGACCTGTTGCCGCTCGAGGGCGACCGGATCGATCTGGGCGAAGCCGCGGTGCAGACCCTCTCGCTCGCGCTCGATCCCTTCCCGCGCCACCCCGACGCGGCACGCATCCTCGCCGAAAAGGGCGTGCTCAGCGAGGAAGCCGCAGGCCCGTTTGCTGCGCTCGCAAAACTGCGCGGAAAGCCCGACGCCTAGCGTTCTTCGGGCGCGGGTTTCGGTTCTTTCCCGACCAGGTCGGCCACGGCGGCATCGAGCCCCGGCTCGTCCTTCGCCGGCGCGTCGGCCTTCGGCTTTTCCGCAGCCTTTTCGTCACGCGTCGGGGGAAGCGCGCCGCCGAGGGCGTTGGCGAGGCCGAGAAGCTGCTCGCCAATCACCTTGTCCACCGCCGGCGCGATATCGGCGACCTTGAAGCGCATATAGCCGCCGACGACATAGTCGAAGCGTAGCGCGCTCCCCGTCGGCGTCTCCTTGATCTGGATCGTCAGCGTGCCGTTCAGCGCCTCGCCCTGCAGCGGCCCGAAGGCGCCCGAGAGACGGAGCAGCTGGTCCGGTTTCGAAAAGAGGATGCGCGCGTGCTGGACGCTGCCGACCCCGGCCCCGCCATCGGGCAGTTTCTCGCAGAAACAGCCGCCGGCCTGCTGATCGAGCCAGAAGTTGGCGGCATCGCCCGACCAGCTATGATCTTTCGACCACCAGCTTTGCGGCATGCGGAGCATTTTCCACACGTCGGCGGGCGTCGCCGCGACCTGCGCGGTGTGCGCGACGGCGAAGCCCGCGTCGCTCTGGTCGATGATCTTCGCGGTCGCCCCCGGCGCGAATATGAGTGCGCCGACCATCGCGGCGCCCGCAAGATATCCGGAAATTGCCATCAACCCGTTCCCCCTTGGCGCCTCAATAACCGGCGCCGGGGGGGCTGGCTAGCCTCAGCCCGCGAGGATCGTTTCGATCGCGTCGTTTACCTGGTCGATCGGTGCCATCCCGTCGACGTGCGTCACGATGCCGCGCGCTTCGTAGATCGGCAGGATCGGCGCGGTCTTGGCGCGATATTCGGCCATGCGGGTGCGCACCGTTTCCTCATTGTCGTCGGGGCGGCGCTTGAATTCGTCGCTGCCGCAAACGTCGCAAACATTGTCCACCTTGGGCAGCTTGTAGCGATCGTGGTAGCCCGCGCCGCATTTGGCGCAGCTGAAACGGCCGGTGATGCGGTCGACGAGCGCGTCTTCCTCGACCTGCAGCTCGATCACATGGTCGAGCTTGCGGCCGCGCGCCGACAGGATGGTGTCGAGTGCCTCGGCCTGCGCCGCGGTGCGCGGATAGCCGTCGAAGATCACCGAGACATCGGCGCCGAGCTGGTCGAGCCGTTCGCCGATCAGGCCCGAGACGATCTCGTCCGAGACGAGCTCGCCCGCATCCATGACGGCTTTTGCCTGCACGCCGATCGGCGTGCCCGCCTTGACCGCGGCGCGCAGCATGTCGCCGGTCGAGAGCTGGACCATGCCATGCTCGTCTTCGAGGCGCACCGCCTGCGTTCCCTTGCCCGCCCCCGGCGGACCCAGCAAAATGATATTCAGCGTCATGGAGGCCCCTGTTTCCTGCCCGTTGCCTTGTCCCTCTGGCGCGGATCGACGTAGCGGGCGCTTTAGCGCCGCGCAACGCCCCCCTTCAATTTCGCCTTCTTGATGAGGTCGCCATATTGGTGCGCGAGCATATGGCTCTGGATCTGGCTGATCGTGTCGATCGTCACGTTGACGATGATCAGCAGGCTGGTGCCGCCGAGCGCGAAGGGCAGCCCCGACTGGGCAATGAAATATTCGGGCACCAGGCAGATAACCGCAAGATAGGCCGCGCCGATCACCGTGATACGCGTCAGCACGAAATCGAGGTAGGTCGCGGTGTTCTTGCCCGGGCGGATGCCGGGGATGAAGCCGTTCTGGCGCTTCAGATTGTCGGCGGTTTCCTCGGGATTGAAGACGACGGCGACGTAGAAGAAGCAGAAGAAGATGATGCCCGCGGCATAGAGCGCCATATAGAGCGGCTGGCCGTGCGCGAGATACTGGTTGAGCGAGATCAGGAAATCGCCGGTTGCGGTGTCGCCCTGGACATTATTGCCCATCATCTGCGTGAGGGTCAGCGGCATCAATAGCAGCGACGAGGCGAAGATCGGCGGAATCACGCCCGCGGTGTTGACCTTGAGCGGCAAATGGCTGCGGTCGGCCTGCATCACGCCGCGCTGCGTCGCGCGCTTCGGATACTGGACGAGGACGCGGCGCTGCGCGCGTTCCATGAAGCTGATGAAGGCGATGATGACGATCGCGCCGCCGAACACCGCGAGCACGGTGCCGCCGCCCATCGAGCCTTCGCGGACCTGCGTGAACATCTGCGCAAAGCTGCGCGGCAGCTGCGCGAGAATGCCCGCCATGATGATCAGCGAGACGCCGTTGCCGATACCGCGGCTGGTGATCTGTTCGCCGAGCCACATCAGGAAGAGCGTACCGCCGACGATGCTGATGACCGCGCCGATGCGGAACATCATGCCGGGGTCGACGACCGCGGCGATGCCCTGCGTCGCGCCGAGCGATTCAAGCCCGACGGCGATGAAATAGCCCTGGATCGCGGTCAGGAAAACCGTGCCGTAGCGCGTATACTGGTTGAGTTTCTTGCGCCCGCTTTCGCCCTCTTTCTTGAGCGCGGCGAGGCTGGGCGACAGCGCGGCCGCCAGCTGCACGACGATCGACGCCGTGATATAGGGCATGACGCCGAGCGCGATGATGCTCATGCGCTCGAGGCTGCCGCCCGAGAAGGTGTTGAAGATGTCGAGGACGCCGCCCGATGCGGCCTGGCTGTAGAGCGACGCCAGCGCAACGGGGTCGACCCCCGGCAGCGGCACGAACGACAGGAAGCGGAAGACGATCAGCGCGCCGATCGTGAACCAGATGCGGTTCTTGAGTTCGGTCGCCTGACCGAACTTCGAAAAGTTCAGGTTGGAAGCAAGCTGGTCGGCGCGAGAGGCCATGGTGATCTTTCCTCGAGTGGCGGACCGCGCCCCCGCGACCCGGCGCCTATGTGCGTTCGCCAGTCACGAAGCGCAAGGGCAAAGGCCCGAATTCAGCTGCGTCCGGACAGCGGTCAGCTCATAATCCGTTCGCATCGAGCGAAGTCGAGATGCCCCTCGACCTTGTGCTACTCCGATGGGTGTCTCGACTTCGCTCGACACGAACGGGAAACAACAGTCTTCATGCAGAGCGGGGCGGTTCGTATTTCGAACCGCCCCGCGCCATATTAGTTCTTCGCGGCCGCTTCGGCCTTGCGCTTGGCCTTCTTGCCTTCGCCTTCGGGCTTGGGCTCGGGCAGTTCGACCTTGCCGCCAGCCTTTTCGACCGCCTTGATCGCGCCCTTCGACGCGCCGGCAACGGCGAAGTTCAGCTTCGCGGTGAGTTCACCCTTGGCGAGGAGGCGGACGCCGTCCTTGCCGCCGCGGGCGACGCCGGCAGCCTTGAGCGCGGCGTGATCGACAACGGCCTTGGCGTCGAGCTTCTTCTCGTCGATCAGCTTCTGCACCTGACCGAGGTTCACGATCGCGAAGTCCTTCGCGAAGATGTTGTTGAAGCCACGCTTCGGGATGCGCATGTGGAGCGGCATCTGGCCGCCCTCGAAGCCGTTGATCGCGACGCCGCTGCGGGCCTTCTGACCCTTCTGGCCGCGGCCGGCGGTCTTGCCCTTGCCCGAGCCGATGCCGCGTCCGACGCGCATACGGCCCTTGCGGGCGCCATTGTTGTCACGAAGTTCGTTGAGTTTGATCGTCATTGCACTCGCTTTCGCTTTTATCGCGCTGATAGATAGGGGTCGGGTCGCGAGGGGCTCAGCCCTCGACGACTTCGACCATGTGCGGAAGCTTGCGGATCATGCCGCGCACTTCGGGGGTGTCGACCAGTTCGACCTCGCGATGCATCTTGCCCAGGCCGAGGCCGGTCAGGATCGCACGCTGGCTCTTGGGACGACGGATCGGCGAACCGATCTGGCGGATCTTGATCTTCTTGTCGGCCATTGTCTTACTCCGTCACCGCCGCGGCTTCGGCCTCGGCTGCGCGGTCGGACGAACCGCCACGCTTGATCAGATCCGAAACCTTCTTGCCGCGACGCTGCGCAACCGACTTCGGGCTGGTCTGCTCGCCGAGCGCTTCGAAGGTCGCGCGGATCATGTTGTAGGGGTTCGAGGTGCCGACCGACTTGGTCACCACATCGGCCACGCCGAGCGATTCGAACACGGCGCGCATCGGGCCACCGGCGATGATGCCGGTACCGGCGGGTGCCGAACGCAGCGTCACATTGCCGGCACCGAAATGGCCGCGGCCATCATGGTGCAGCGTGCGGCCGTCGCGCAGCGGAACGCGAATCATCGCCTTCTTCGCAGCAGCGGTCGCTTTCGAGATGGCTTCGGGCACTTCGCGCGCCTTGCCATGACCGAAACCGGCGCGGCCCTTGCCGTCGCCGACGACGACGAGCGCGGCGAAACCGAAGCGCTTGCCGCCCTTCACGGTCTTCGAGACGCGGTTGATGTGGACGAGCTTTTCGATCAGCTCTTCGCCACCCTCTTCGTCGCGCGGGCGACGATCGTCGCGGCGGCCACGGCCACCGTCACGACCGCCACGGCCACCATCGCGGCCGCCGCCGCGGCCGCGGCGCGGAGCCTGGCCATCGGTGGGGGCGGCTTCGGGAGCGCCTTCGACGTTCTGTACTTCGTCTGCCATAATCAGAACTCCAATCCGCCTTCGCGAGCCGCGTCGGCCAGCGCCTTGATGCGCCCGTGGAACAGGAAACCGCCGCGGTCGAACACGACCTGCGTCACGCCCGCCTTCTTGGCGGCAGCGGCGAGGCGCTTGCCAACGTCGGCAGCGGCCGCCGTGGTCGCGCCGGTCTTGCCGCGGACATCCTTGTCGAGCGTCGAAGCCGAAGCCAGCGTTGCGCCGGCAGCGTCATCGATGAGCTGCGCATAGATGTGACGGCCCGAACGGTGCACCGAAAGGCGCGGACGCCCGGCAGCGCGCTGACGGAGGGCGGTACGAACGCGCTGGCGGCGTTTCTGGAAAGGGGTAAGATGTGCCATGGCTTACTTCTTCTTGCCTTCTTTGCGGAAGATGTACTCGCCGCGATATTTGATGCCCTTGCCCTTATAGGGTTCGGGCTTACGCCAACGGCGGATTTCCGCCGCTACCTGGCCGACCTGCTGCTTGTCGATGCCGCTGATCTCGATCGTCGTGTTGTCCGGCGTCTTGATCTCGATGCCTTCGGGCACCGCAAAATCGACATCGTGGCTGTAGCCGAGCTGCAGCTTCAGATTCTTGCCCTGCGCGTTGGCGCGATAGCCGACACCGGTGATTTCGAGGACCTTGGTGAAGCCTTCGGTCACACCCGTGATCAGGTTCTGGACCAGCGTCCGCTGCATGCCCCAGAAAGCGCGTGCTTCGCGGGTCGCGTTCGCGGGCTGGACCGAGATGCTGCCTTCGGCGACTTCATATTTGATGTTGTCGGAAAGCGGCATCGCGAGCGTGCCCTTCGGGCCCTTGACCGACAGCTGGCCGCCGTCGATCGCGGCGGTGACGCCGCTGGGGATCGAAACTGCCTTTTTACCAATGCGCGACATCAGAACACCTCCGCCAGCACTTCGCCGCCGACATTATGTTCGCGGGCTTCGGCGTCCGAGAGGACGCCGCGCGGGGTCGACACGATGGTGATACCAAGGCCGTTGCGCACGATCGGCAGTTCTTTCGAACCCGAATAGACGCGGCGGCCCGGCTTCGAGACGCGGGCCACGTGGCGGATCGCCGGCTGGCCTTCGAAATATTTCAGCTCGATGCGGATGCCCTTGTGCTGGCCCTTGGCACCCAGCGCTTCTTCGCTGTAGCCGCGGATATAGCCTTCGCGCTGGAGAACATCGAGAACGCGGACACGCAGCGTCGAAGCCGGCGTCAGGACGCTGTCCTTCTTCGCCTGCTGGCCGTTGCGGATGCGGGTGAGCATATCACCCAGGGGATCGGTCATTGCCATCTTGTCAGTCCCTTACCAGCTCGACTTCACAACACCGGGGATCAGGCCCTTGTTGGCCAGATCGCGGAGCTGGATACGGCAAAGCCGGAATTTGCGATAATAGGCGCGCGGGCGGCCCGTGAGTTCGCACCGGTTGCGGATGCGGGTCGGGTTACCATTGCGCGGGATTTCCGCCATCTTGAGGCGCGCGATCAGACGCTCGCTCTCGTCGAGAGACGTGTCCGCCGCAATCGCCTTCAGCTTCGCGTAACGGCCGGCGTACTTCTTCACCAGCTGCTTGCGACGCTCGTTCTTGTTCATCGAACTCAGTTTCGCCATGACTTAAGTTCTCTTTCCTTCTTGAAAGAGCCTGCCAGATCCCGAGGGGATCAGGCGGCTTCCTTTTCCTGCGCTTCGATCGGGAAGGGGAAGCCGAACAGCTTGAGCAGTTCGCGGGCTTCTTCGTCCGTACGGGCGGTGGTGGTGACGATCACGTCCATGCCGCGCACCTGGTCGATGCGGTCATAGTTGATCTCGGGGAAGATGATCTGCTCTTTCAGGCCCATGGCATAGTTGCCACGGCCGTCGAAGCTGGTCGCCGACACGCCGCGAAAGTCGCGGATGCGCGGCATCGCGATCGTGATCAGGCGGTCGAGGAATTCGTACATGCGTTCGCGGCGCAGGGTCACCTTGCAGCCGATCGGCATGCCTTCGCGCAGCTTGAACTGTGCGATCGACTTCTTCGCCTTGGTCACGACAGGCTTCTGGCCGGCGATGAGTTCCATCTCGGCAGCGGCCGATTCGACCTTCTTCTTGTCCTGCGTGGCTTCGCCGACGCCCATGTTGAGCACGATCTTTTCGATCTTCGGCACTTCCATCGCATTCTTGTAACCGAACTTCTCGGTCATCGCCTTGACGATCACATCGTCGTAGCGCTTGCGCATGCGCGGGGTGTAGTTATCAGCCATTGATCGTCTCCCCGGACTTCACGGCCACGCGGACCTTCTTGCCGTCCCTGGTTTCAAAACGCACGCGCGTCGGCTTGCCGGTCTTGGGATCGGCCAGCGCAACCTTGCTTGCGAACAGCGGCGCTTCCTTGCGTTCCAGACCGCCCTGCGGGTTGGTCTGGCTCGGCTTGCGGTGGCGCGTGATGACATTGACGCCCGCGACGACGACCTTGCCGTCCTTCGGCAGGCTCTGCGTCACTTCGCCGGTCTTGCCCTTGTCCTTGCCGGACAGGATGACAACCGTGTCGCCCTTCTTGATCTTGTTCGCCATGGTCAGAGCACCTCCGGCGCCAGGCTGATGATCTTCATATAGCCACGGCCGCGCAGTTCGCGGACGACGGGGCCGAAGATACGGGTGCCGATCGGCTCCTCGTTCTTGTTGACGAGCACGGCGGCGTTGCTGTCGAAACGGATGACCGAGCCATCGGCGCGGCGCACGTCCTTCGCGGTGCGGACGATGACGGCGCGATGCACGTCACCCTTCTTCACCTTGCCGCGCGGCTGGGCTTCCTTGATCGACACGACGATCACGTCGCCGACGCCGGCGGTACGACGCTTCGACCCGCCCAGCACCTTGATGCACTGGACGCGCTTGGCACCGCTGTTGTCAGCGACTTCCAATTGTGACTGCATCTGGATCATCGATGCATTTCCTTCTTTTTTGGCCTACCGGGATGCCCCGGCGGTTCCGTGAAAATCAGCTCAGGCGTCAGCAGCCGTTTTGGGCTTGCTGTGGGTGTCGACCTTGTCGAGCACCTTCCACGTCTTCAGCTTCGAAATCGGCTTCGTTTCCTCGATGCGGACGGTTTCGCCAGCCTTGACGGCGTTGTCCTCATCGTGGGCGTGATACTTCTTCGAACGGCGGATGATCTTGCCGTACAGAGGGTGCTTCACCTTCCGCTCGACCTTCACCACGACGGTCTTGTCGCCCTTGTCGGACACCACCGTACCGGTCAGAATGCGCTTCGGCATCGATAGTCTCCTTACTTCGCGGCCGAGCGCGAACGCTCGGTCTGCTGCGTCTTGATGCGCGCGATCGAACGACGCACTTCCTTGACGCGTGAGGCCTTTTCAAGCTGGCCGGTGGCCGCCTGGAAGCGGAGGTTGAACGCCTCGCGCTTCAGTTCGCCAAGCTGTTCGGCGAGCTGGTCGTCGGTCTTGGCCTTGAAATCTTCGGTCTTGGCCATGTCCTTAGCCCTCCAGGTGCGAGGTGTCGCCGAGGCGGGCAACGACCTTCGTCTTGATCGGCAGCTTCATCGCGGCGCGTTCGAACGCCAGCGCGGCCACGGGACCGGGGACGCCGTCGAGTTCGAACAGGATGCGACCCGGCTTCACGCGCGCGGCCCAGAATTCCGGCGAACCCTTGCCCTTACCCATGCGGACTTCGGCAGGCTTCGACGACACGGGGACGTCGGGGAAGATGCGGATCCACAAACGGCCCTGACGCTTGATCGCGCGGCTGATCGCACGGCGCGCCGCTTCGATCTGGCGTGCGGTGATCCGCTCGGGTTCCATCGCCTTCAGCCCGTAGGAGCCGAAGTTCAGGCTGGTACCGCCCTTGGCATTGCCATGGATGCGGCCCTTGAAGGCCTTGCGGAACTTGGTTTTTTTCGGTTGCAGCATGTCAGCAGTCCTTAGCGGCGATCTTCACGGGCCGGACGGACACCGGTCGTCTGCGCATCGAGCATCAGACGGTCGGTTGCCATCGGGTCGTGACCAAGGATCTCGCCCTTGAAGATCCAGACCTTGATCCCGCACACGCCATAGGCGGTGTGGGCTTCGGCCTCGGCATAATCGACATTGGCGCGCAGCGTGTGCAGCGGCACCCGGCCTTCGCGGTACCATTCGGTACGCGCGATTTCCGCGCCGCCGAGACGGCCGGCGCAGTTGATGCGGATGCCTTCGGCGCCGAGACGCATCGCCGACTGAACGGCGCGCTTCATGGCGCGGCGGAACGCGACGCGGCGTTCGAGCTGGTCGGCAATGCCCTGGCCGACGAGCTTGGCGTCGACTTCGGGCTTGCGGATTTCGACGATGTTCAGCGACACGTCGCTGCCCGTCATCTCACCCAGCTTCTTGCGCAGCTTTTCGATGTCCGCGCCCTTCTTGCCGATGATGACGCCCGGACGGGCGGCATAGATCGACACGCGGCACAGCTTCGCGGGACGCTCGATCACGACCTTCGAGATCGCGGCCTGCGGCAGGGCCTTGAACACATACTTGCGGATCTTCAGATCCTCGACGAGCATGCGGCCATAGTCCTGGCCTTCGGCGAACCAGCGACTGTCCCAGGTGCGGTTGACCTGCAGGCGCAGGCCGATCGGATTGCTCTTCTGGCCCATCTTACGCCTCTTCTTCCTGTTCGCGCACGACAATGCGGATGCGGCTGAACGGCTTGACGATCCGGGTCGACTTGCCGCGGCCACGTGCGTGCCAGCGCTTCATCGAGATCGACTTGCCCACGCTCGCTTCCTTGATGACGAGCGCATCAACGTCGAGGTTGTGGTTGTTTTCCGCGTTGGCGACGGCGCTGGCGAGAACCTTGCGCACGTCGACAGCCATCGCCTTCTTCGAGAAGGTGAGGATGTTCATCGCGTCTTCGACCTTGCGGCCGCGGATCAGCGCGGCAACGAGGTTCAGCTTCTGCGCCGAACCGCGAATCTGCGTGCCGACCGAGAGCGCCTCATTATCCGCAACGCGGCGGGGGGACTTTTCCTTGCCCATTAGCGTTTGCCCTTCTTGTCAGCCGCGTGGCCGGGGAAGAAGCGCGTCGGCGCAAATTCACCCAGCTTCATGCCGACCATGTCTTCATTGACCGACACCGGCACGAACTTGCGGCCGTTGTAGACGTTGAAGGTCAGCCCCACGAACTGCGGCAGGATGGTGGACCGGCGCGACCAGGTCTTGATCGGGGCAGAGCTGCCGCCGTCCTGGGCCGTTTCGGCTTTCTTGAGCAGATGGAGGTCCACGAACGGACCCTTCCAGACCGAGCGAGCCATGGCTTACCTCTTCTTCTTCGCGTGACGCGACCGGATGATCATCTTGTCGGTCGACTTGTTGTGGCGCGTACGCGCACCCTTCGTCGGCTTGCCCCACGGGGTAACCGGGTGACGGCCGCCCGAGGTGCGGCCTTCGCCGCCGCCATGCGGGTGATCGACCGGGTTCTTTGCGACACCGCGCGTCAGCGGACGCTTGCCGAGCCAGCGGTTGCGGCCGGCCTTGCCGAGGTTGGTGTTCTGGTTGTCGGGGTTCGACACCGCGCCCACCGTACCCATGCACTCGCCGCGGATATAACGCTGTTCGCCCGAACCGAGACGCACGATGACGAGACCGCGGTCACGACCGACGACCTGTGCATAGGTGCCAGCCGAACGGGCGATCTGGCCACCCTTGCCCGGCTTCATCTCGATGTTGTGGACGATCGTGCCGACCGGCATCTGCGACAATTCCATCGCGTTGCCCGGCTTCACGTCGGTCTTCTTGCCCGCGACAACCGTATCACCGACAGCCAGACGCTGCGGCGCGAGGATGTAAGCCACTTCACCGTCTTCGTACTTGACGAGCGCGATGAAGGCCGTGCGGTTCGGGTCATATTCCAGACGCTCGACGACAGCCGGCATGTCCCACTTGCGACGCTTGAAGTCGATGAAGCGGTACTTCTGCTTGTGGCCGCCGGCGATGCCGCGCGAGGTCACATGACCCTTGTTGTTGCGGCCACCGGTCTTGCGCTTGCCTTCGGTCAGCGCCTTGACGGGCTTGCCCTTCCACAGCGACGATTTGTCGACGAGGATCAGGCCGCGCTGCGCGGGGCTGGTCGGATTATAGGATTTAAGTGCCATTTTCTCTGCCTTTCCCTACAATCAGACGCCGGTGGTGACGTCGATCGACTGGCCTTCGGCCAGACGAACGATCGCCTTCTTCACGTCACTGCGGGTGTAGGGCTTGCCCTTCCAGCGCTTGGTCTTGCCCTTGGTGACGAGCGTGTTCACGCCGATCACCTTGACATCGAACAGCGCCTCGACGGCGGCCTTGATGGCGGGCTTGGTCGCGTCGTTCGCGACCTTGAACACCACCGCATTATTTTCGCTGAGCAGCGTCGACTTTTCGGTGATCACCGGAGCGAGGATCACGTCATAGTGACGCGCGTCGATGGTTTTTGCCTTAGCCATTGCAGCGTGCCTCCAGCTTTTCGACCGCCGCGCGGGTCAGGACCAGCGTGTCGGCACGGATGATGTCATAGACATTGGCACCGATCGCCGGCAGCGCGTCGACACCGATCAGGTTGGCCGATGCCATTGCGAAGCTTTCGTGCACCGCGTCACCGTCGATGAAGAGCGCGCGATTGCCGAGTTCGAGCTTGCCGAGCTTGCCGGCGAGCGCCTTGGTCTTCGCGTCCTTGAGCTCGAGCGTGTCGAGAACGACGAGCTTGCCGCCCTTCGCCTTGTCGCTGAGCGCCATCTTCAGGCCGAGGGTGCGGATCTTCTTGTTCAGCGAGTGGCCGAAAGTGCGGGCACGGGGGCCATGCGCCTTGCCGCCGCCGATGAAGATCGGCGCCTTGCGATCGCCGTGACGTGCGGTACCGCCGCCCTTCTGGCGACCGAACTTCTTGCCGGTACGCGACACATCGCTGCGTTCGCGGGCGGCACGGGCCGGGCCACGGCGCTTTTCGAGCTGCCAGGCAACGACGCGGTGCAGGATGTCGGCGCGGGCGTCGACGCCGAACACATCGTCGTTAAGATCGATGTCGGTGCCGGCCTTGCCGTCGAGGGTCTGAACCTTGACCTTCATGATCAGGACTCCTGTGCGCCGTCGGTGGCCGCGGTGTCGACGACGGTTTCTTCAACCGGCGTTTCGACCGGCGCGTCAACCGGGGCATCGTTGGTATTGGCCGCGCTCTTGACGCCCGCCGGATAGGGGGCCTCCGGGTGACGCGGCAGCTTCACCGCATCGCGGACGAGCAGCCAGCCGCCCTTCGAGCCAGGGACCGAGCCCTTGACGAAGAGAAGGCCGCGCTCGACGTCGGTGCGGACGATTTCGAGATTCTGCTGGGTGCGATTGCGCGCGCCCATGTGGCCGGCCATCTTCTTGTTCTTGAAGACGCGGCCCGGATCCTGACGGTTACCGGTCGAACCATGCGCACGGTGGCTGATCGAAACACCGTGGGTCGCGCGCATACCGCCGAAACCCCAGCGCTTCATCGCACCGGCAAAGCCCTTACCCTGGGTCACGCCCTGGATGTCGACGATCTGGCCGGCAACGAAATGATCGGCCGACAGTTCGGCGCCGACGTCGAGCGTCGCGTCGTCGGCGACGCGGAATTCGACGAGCTTCGCCTTCGGCTCGACTTCGGCCTTGCCATAGGCGCCACGCTGCGGCTTGGCGACGTTCTTCGCCTTGGCCGAGCCGGCACCGAGTTGAACGGCCACATAGCCGTCACGTTCTTTATCGCGCACAGAGACGACCTGGCAGCCTTCGAGGCTCAGGACGGTGACGGGCACATGGCGGCCGTCGTCCTGAAACAGGCGGGTCATCCCCATTTTCTTCGCGATCACGCCAGTCCGCATGATCATACTCCTCAACAGAGGCCGGGCGGACCATTCCGCACGGCTTGCGGGACCCCATCAAGGCAAACCCCGACGAGAACCCTCCCAGCCCGTAATTTCGATGCATCGCCCCGTCCGGGCTGAGGTGCCGCACTCCGTTGGGAGAAGCGGCGAGACGGGGGACGCAGCCCGGACCATATTTCTTCGCAAGGAAGAGGTCCGGCGGTATCCACCCTATCGTCGGTCCGGATCGCGCCGGACAATGCAGTCACCGAAGTGTCCTGCCGATAGAGACCCCGGCTTTCGCCGGGGCTGCGTTGGCTTACGCCAACTTGATTTCGACGTTCACGCCCGCGGCGAGGTCGAGCTTCATCAGCGCGTCGACCGTCTGCGGGGTGGGCTGCACGATGTCGAGCAGCCGCTTGTGGGTACGCACCTCGAACTGCTCGCGCGACTTCTTGTCGACATGCGGGCCGCGGTTCACGGTGAATTTTTCAATACGCGTCGGAAGCGGGATCGGACCGCGAATGAGTGCGCCCGTACGACGTGCCGTGTCGGCAATGTCGGTGGTGGCCTGATCGAGCACGCGGTGATCAAAGGCCTTCAGGCGAATGCGAATATTCTGCGTTTCCATGACTGTTCCAGTCGAATCCCGTCTAACGATGCGAAAGAGCCGAAATGGCCTGCTCCGGCTCCCGCAGGGAAGCCGGATCGGCCATCAAAAACCTTTAAGCTACGAGCCGCGCGAATCGGTCCGAATCGCGCGGCTCGCGGCCCTATATTACTTTGTGACCGTCGCCACAACCCCTGCGCCGACCGTGCGGCCGCCTTCGCGAATTGCGAAGCGCAGACCCGGGTCCATGGCGATCGGGGCGATCAGCTTGACCGACAGCTGGACGTTGTCGCCCGGCATGACCATTTCGGTGCCGGCGGGCAGGATGACTTCGCCGGTGACGTCGGTGGTGCGGAAGTAGAACTGCGGACGATAGTTCGCGAAGAAGGGCGTGTGACGGCCGCCTTCGTCCTTCGACAGGACGTACACTTCCGAGGTGAACTCGGTGTGCGGCGTGATCGAACCGGGCTTCGCCAGAACCTGGCCACGCTCGACTTCTTCACGGCCGACGCCGCGGATCAGCGCGCCGACGTTGTCGCCAGCCTGGCCCTGGTCGAGCAGCTTGCGGAACATTTCGACGCCGGTCACGACGGTCTTCTTGGTGTCCTTGATGCCGACGATTTCGACTTCTTCACCAACCTTGACGACGCCCGTTTCGATACGGCCGGTGACGACGGTACCGCGACCCGAGATCGAGAACACGTCTTCGATCGGCATCAGGAAGGGCTTGTCGAGCGGACGTTCCGGCTGCGGAATCCAGTCGTCGACGGCCTTCATCAGCTTCAGGATGGCTTCCTTGCCGATGTTGTCGTCGCGGCTTTCCAGCGCGGCGAGCGCCGAACCGGCGATGATCGGAATATTGTCGCCGTCGAAGTCACGTTTCGAAAGTTCTTCGCGGATTTCGAGTTCGACGAGTTCGAGCAGCTCGGGATCGTCCAGCTGGTCGACCTTGTTGAGGAAGACGACCATGGTCGGAACGCCGACCTGCTTCGCGAGCAGGATGTGCTCCTTCGTCTGCGGCATCGGGCCGTCAGCGGCCGACACAACGAGGATCGCGCCGTCCATCTGGGCGGCACCGGTGATCATGTTCTTCACATAGTCGGCGTGGCCCGGGCAGTCGACGTGCGCATAGTGACGACCTTCGGTTTCATATTCGACGTGTGCGGTCGAAATGGTGATGCCGCGCTCGCGCTCTTCGGGCGCCTTGTCGATGTTCGCGAAGTCGACGGCGGTGCCGCCGGTCGTTTCGGCGAGCACCTTGGTGATCGCAGCGGTCAGCGAGGTCTTGCCATGGTCAACGTGACCGATGGTGCCGATGTTGCAGTGCGGCTTCGTCCGCTCAAATTTAGCCTTGGCCATGATGGTATAACCTTCTTGTTCAATGTTTGCGTTGATCAGTCCTGGACGCGCCTGCTGAATCAGGCGCCGCCCTTAGAGGGTCTTGCCGCGCGGTGCAAGCCCGCGCGGCTTTGACCCGTCAGGCCATCTTGGCCTTCACTTCTTCGGCGACGTTCGTCGGCACTTCTTCATAATGCGAGAATTGCATCGAATAGCTGGCGCGCCCCTGGCTAAAGCTGCGCAGCTGATTGACGTAGCCGAACATGTTCGCCAGCGGAACGATCGCCTCGACGACCTGGGCGATGCCCCGGCTGTCGGTGCCCTGGATCTGGCCGCGGCGGCTGTTGAGATCGCCGATCACGTCGCCCATGAATTCCTCGGGGGTCACGACCTCGACCTTCATCACCGGCTCGAGCAGCTTGATGCCGGCCTTCGCCGCCACTTCGCGCATCGCCGCACGGCCCGCGATTTCGAACGCCAGCGCCGACGAGTCGACGTCGTGGTACGCGCCGTCGGTGAGCTTGATTTCGAAGTCGATGATCGGGAAGCCGATCATGTGACCGTTTTCGGCCGACTCGCGCATGCCCTTTTCGACCGACGGGATATATTCGCGCGGAATGTTACCGCCCTTGATCTCGTCGATGAAGGTGATGCCCGCGCCGCGTTCGCCGGGAGCGACGCTGACCTTGACGCGGCCGAACTGGCCCGAGCCGCCCGACTGCTTCTTGTGGGTGTAGTCGACGTCGACGGCCTTCGCGAGCGATTCGCGGTACGCCACCTGCGGCGCGCCGACGTTCGCTTCGACCTTGAACTCGCGCTTCATGCGATCGACGAGAATGTCGAGGTGAAGCTCGCCCATGCCCTTGATGATCGTCTGGCCCGATTCATGGTCGGTCGACACGCGGAACGACGGATCCTCGGCGGCCAGACGGTTGAGCGCGATGCCCATACGTTCCTGGTCGGCCTTGGTCTTCGGTTCGACCGAAAGCTCGATGACCGGCTCGGGGAATTCCATCCGCTCGAGGATGATCGGCGCGTTGGTCGCGCAGAGCGTGTCCCCGGTGGTGGTTTCCTTGAGGCCGGCGAGCGCGACGATGTCGCCCGCATAGGCTTCTTCGATGTCTTCGCGGCTGTTCGCATGCATCAGCAGCATGCGGCCAACCTTTTCCTTCTTGTCCTTCACCGAGTTCAGGTAGGTGCCCTTGTTCAGGGTTCCCGAATAGATGCGGGCGAAGGTGAGCGAGCCGACGAACGGATCGTTCATGATCTTGAAGGCGAGCAGCGACAGCGGCGCTGCGTCCGACGTCTCGCGCGAATCGGGCTGGTCGTTCGACGGGTTGATGCCCTGGACGTCAGGGATGTCGAGCGGCGAAGGCAGATAGTCGACAACCGCGTCGAGCAGCGTCTGCACACCCTTGTTCTTGAACGCCGAGCCGCAGAGGACCGGAACGAACGCCTGCGCCAGCGTGCCCTTGCGGATCAGCGCCTTGAGCTGGGCGACGTCGGGGACGGTGCCTTCGAGATAGGCTTCCATCGCGTCGTCGTCCTGTTCGACGGCGAGTTCGACGAGCTTTTCGCGATATTCGGCCGCCTTGTCGGCGAGGTCGGCGGGGATTTCCTCATAGAAGAATTCGGCGCCGAGGCTTTCGTCCTTCCAGATGATCGCCCGCTCGTTGACGAGGTCGACGAGGCCCTTGAAGTCGCCTTCGGCGCCGATGGGCAGATAGAGCACGGCCGGGGTCGCGCCGAGGCGATCGATGATCGTCTGGACGCAATAATAGAAATCGGCGCCGGTACGGTCGAGCTTGTTGATGAAGCACATCCGCGGCACGCGATACTTGTCGGCCTGACGCCACACGGTCTCCGACTGCGGCTCGACGCCGGCAACGCCGTCGAACGCGGTGATCGCGCCGTCGAGGACGCGCAGCGAGCGTTCGACTTCGATCGTGAAGTCGACGTGTCCGGGGGTGTCGATGATGTTCAGGCGATGCTCGGGGCCCTGGCCCTCTTCGGCCTTCCACAGGCAGGTGGTCGCAGCGGACGTGATCGTGATGCCGCGTTCCTGTTCCTGCTCCATCCAGTCCATCGTCGCGGCGCCGTCATGGACTTCGCCGATCTTGTAGGACTTGCCGGTGTAGTAAAGGATGCGCTCGGTCGTCGTGGTCTTGCCGGCGTCGATGTGCGCCATGATCCCAAAGTTGCGATAATGTTCGAGCGGATGGCTGCGTGCCATGGTCTTTTCCTTGGATTTGGGGGGCGGCCCTCGCGGCCGCCTCCGATATAGGAATGATTGTTACGATTGCGAGACGCCGGGGCGTCTGCGCGGGTTACCAGCGGTAGTGGCTGAAAGCGCGGTTCGCTTCGGCCATGCGATGCGTGTCTTCGCGCTTCTTCACGGCGTTGCCACGGTTGTTCGACGCGTCGAGCAGCTCGCCCGACAGGCGCGCGGCCATCGTGGTTTCGCTGCGGTTGCGCGCGGCGGTGATCAGCCAGCGGATCGCGAGCGCCTGCGCACGGTCCGGACGGACTTCGACCGGAACCTGATAGGTCGCACCACCGACGCGGCGGCTGCGGACTTCGATGTTCGGGCGGATGTTCGCGAGCGCTTCGTGGAACACGCCGAGCGGTTCCTTCTTGGCGCGGGCTTCGACCGATTCCAATGCACCGTAAACGATGCTTTCGGCGACGGACTTCTTCCCGTCCAGCATGACGCTGTTCATGAACTTCGACAGCACCGTATCACCGAAACGGGGATCGGGCAGGATTTCGCGGCGTTCAGGACGACGACGACGAGCCATAGGTAATTCCTTTTACAACAGCATCCCGGCGCATGCGCAGCCAGGGATGATCAAATAGCCGAAAAAGCGGTCCTTACTTCGGACGCTTCGCGCCGTACTTCGAACGGCTCTGCTTGCGGTCCTTCACACCCTGCGTATCGAGCACGCCGCGCAGGACGTGGTAACGCACACCGGGAAGATCGCGGACACGACCGCCGCGGATCAGCACGACGCTGTGTTCCTGGAGGTTGTGGCCTTCGCCGGGGATGTAGGTGATGACTTCGCGCTGGTTGGTCAGGCGGACCTTCGCAACCTTGCGGAGCGCCGAGTTCGGCTTTTTCGGGGTCGTCGTGTAGACACGGGTGCAAACGCCGCGCTTTTGCGGGTTTGCGTCCATCGCCGGGACCTTGGACTTCACCTTCTGGGGAGTCCGGCCCTTGCGGACCAGCTGGTTGATCGTGGGCATGAATGCTTCACCTTTAAATGTCCGCCCATCAAAGCGAACGGTTACTGTACCGCGGTGGATGAAGCTCCGGCCCGTAACCCGCCCGAAAAGGCGGAAAACGGCCGACCTGATAACAGCAAAAGACCCCGGCGGATCGCTACGATCTTCCGGAGGCTCCATCCGCGCCAGCAATGTTCAAGCGCTGTTGCAACTGAAAGAGGCAGCAAACCGCCCTTTTCGGTCGAGCGCGCCCCTAGACCCGATTCCCGCCGCGGTCAAGGGGTGGGCAACATTGTTGCGCCGGTCCGCGCGGGCTATCGGGAGCCATGCCCGCCGTCCGCCACGCCAGCCTTGCCCCGCACGTCGCGCCCGACACGCGATTGCTGATATTGGGAAGCCTGCCCGGTGTCCGTTCGCTCGCGGCGCAGCAATATTACGCGCATCCGACGAACCAGTTCTGGCGCCTGCTCGGCGCGGTGACGGGCCGGCCGCTCGCGGATCTGTCCTACGACGACCGGCTGGCGGCCCTGCGCGCGGCCAAGGTCGGGCTGTGGGACGTGATCCGGAGCGCCGAGCGGCATATGAGCAGCGACTCGCTGATCCGCGAAGCTGAAGCGCACGACCTCGCGGGACTGGTCGCCGACCTGCCCGACCTCTGCATGATCGCATTCAACGGCGGCAAGGCCGCGGCGATCGGGCGGAAACAATTGCCGCCGCTCGATGGAATCGCACTCGTCGACCTGCCATCGAGCAGCGCCGCGCACACGATCGGCTTTGCGGCGAAGCGCGATCGCTGGCTATTTCTGCGCACGGCGCTCGCCTAGCGCGCGATCATCCACCGCCCATCGCGAAAGCGATAGATATTCGGCGACACGCAGCGCGGTTGGGCGCGGCAATCCTCTTCGACCGACTTGCGGAATTTTTCCAGATCAGGCCCGTCCTTCATCGGACCGACAAAGACGAATTGATCGGATACCACGGTCATCACCATGTCGGGGCCGACGACATCGGATACCCTTTTCCATGCCGCGAGATCGGCGGTCAGCGTTGCAAGATATTCGTCGCTTTCGAATGCCATTGCCTGTTTGCGAAACTTGTCCGGGTCAGGAATGACCGGCAAAACCGCCTGCGTCTGACTCCATGCCGTTTGCCATGCCTCGCTCTCGGAAAGACCCAGTTCGGACAATCCCTTGTCGCCAACCATCGCGATCGTGTTGGCGGCATCGCTTGCCAACATTGCGAACAAATCCTCGCCGATCTGGCGGCGAACGACCATGCGCTCTTTGGAGGATGCTTCGAGTTCCTCCACATGATCGACATATTCGCGGTCGCGGACAATAATTCGCAGACTTTCGACAGTCGGTGCGGACGGATTCGCCGAGATCTTTTCGATAAACTCGGTCTTGACCGTCGCGCAATCCTCTGCGGCGGCGTTCTGGCAGAAATGGAAGATGCGATGGAGGTTGATCGTGCCACCATCCAAAGCCCCGCCCTTTACCATCACTTGCAAATCTTCCGCGCCCGGCGTGAACTGGGCGTCGGGATAAGCCTTACGGAACTGTTCAATCATATCGGCGCGAAAGCTTGCTTCATCGGCGTGCGCCGGAGTGCAGCCAGCCAGAAACAGAGTCAGCGCGACGAGGTATCGCCTCATTCTACCACCGTCCCGCGCGCCATCACGAAATCGACCTTTTTCAGCACCCGCACGTCGGCGACCGGGTCGCTCGCCACCGCGATGATGTCGGCGCTCTTGCCCGGCGCGATCGTGCCGATCTCGTTCGACAGGCCGAGCAGGTCGGCGGCGTTGACCGTCGCGGCCTTGAGCGCCTCGACCGGGGTCATGCCGTGCTGCACCATCAATTCGAACTCGTCGCCGTTGCGGCCGTGCTTCGACACGCCCGCGTCGGTGCCGAAGGCGATGCGCACGCCGCGCGGGACGAGTTGCTGCAAGCTCTTGCCCGTGATTTCGATGCGCCATTTGATCTTGGCGAGCACATCGGGTTCGTACGCGTCGGGATTCGCCGAAAGGCGCTCCTTGTAGCCGTTCACCGTCGACAGCGTCGGCACATACCAGGTCTTCGACTTCGCCCATTGGCTGATCGTCGCCTCGTCGAGGATCGTGCCATGCTCGATCGAGTCGGCGCCGGCGGCGAGCGCAAGGCGAATCCCGTCGGCGCCGTGCGCGTGGACCGCGACCTTCTTGCCGAACAGATGCGCGGTATCGACGATCGCCTGCGCCTCGTCGTCGAACATCTGCTTGCCGAGCCCCGCCCCGATCCGGCTGTTGACCCCGCCGGTCGAGGCGAATTTGATCACGTTGGCGCCGCGCCCGATCTGGAGCCGCACCGCGCGGCGGCAATCGTCGGCGCCGTTGCACGTGTTGCCCGCGCCCGCGAAGAAGGGGCGGAGTTCGTCGCGATAGCCAAGCGAGCCGTCCATATGCCCCGCGCTGCCCGAGATGCTGGCGCCCGCATCGACGATGCGCGGGCCCTGCACCTTGCCGTCGAGGATCGCATCGCGCAGCGCCAAGGTCGCGCCGTCGCCGTCGCCAAGGTTGCGCACCGTGGTGAAGCCCGCGCGCAGCGTCTTCATTCCATTCGCCTCGGCATTGAACGCCTGCGCGGCGGGGCTGAGGGTGACCTCTTCGAGCTGCCCCGCGAGGCCGCCCGCGTCGCTGGTCAGATGGACATGGCTGTCGATGAGGCCGGGGAGGACATATTTGTCCTTGAGGTCGATCAGCGTCGCGCCGGGGTCGGCAGGCTGATAACCGTCGGCGATCGACACGATCTTGCCGCCCTCGACGATGATCGTCGACGCGCCGCGCGCGGGCTTGCCGGGTTCGGCGAGCAATTGCCCCGCGTGGATGATCGTGCGCGCGGGCGCCTGCGCGGCGAGCGGCGTGGCGAGCGCCGCGCCGACGAGCGCGAGCGGAAGAATATGAATCGGCTTCATTCTGGCATCCCCTGTTTTTTTGAATTGGGAGCGTTAAAGCCGATCAGAAGCCCATCGTAAAGCGGAGCGCCGCACCCTGGTCATCGGGCATCGCGGCGATATGGCCCGGATCCTGCCGCCACCATGTGTTGGCAATGAGTTCGCCGCCGAACAGCGACAGCGCATAGCTCGCCTCGACGACCAACTCGCGGCCGGTGGGCGCCAGATTATAGCTGCGGCGGCCGAAGTCGGTGCGGCCGGTCGCATAGTCGTGCGCGACGGGAAGCATCAGGTCGATGCCGCCGCGCGCGACGCGGAGTGGCTGGGCGAAACGGAGCGCGGCGCGGTCGCCGGCGCGCACCAGATTCGCCTTGGCGACGTCGAACGAGAAGGCGGTCGACCAGAGCGCGCCGCCCGCGATCAGGCCTTGGCTGTCGGGGCGCGTCCACATCTGGCGCCACGCTGCCGCAATTTGCCAATCATCGCGCATATCGAGGAGGACGCTCGCGTCGCCGACGAGGCTGGTCGCACCGCCGGCGCCGAACATCGGCCCGAGGCGGGCGCCGAGGAGGCTGTCCGATTCGCGGAGCCAGCTCGCGCCGAGCGCGGTGCGGACGGGACCGAAGCGGCCGTCCCACGCGGCGCCGAGGCGCTGGTAGCGGCTGTCACGGCCCGATCGGTAGCGGAGCAGGGGGTCGTCCTGCCAGCGCGAGCCCGAGACCCAGCCATTCTCCAATATCACATTAACATATTGATTATTAAAGATATTATGACGAACTATGGCACCGACTCCGGGCTTGGCGGCAAAGCCGAGGCCTTCATGCGCGGCGTCGCCGATCAGCATCGCATGGCTGCTCTCGCCGCGCTCGCCCGCGAGCTGGCCGCCGGTGCCGCGGCCAGCGGCAAAGCCGATCCGCGTGCGCGCGTCGAAACGCGTCATCACCGAGGCGGCGAGGGTGCGCGCGCGCTGCGCATCGTGGAAGGAGAGGCCCGCGAGCGCGTCGGTGCCGCCCGCGCCGGGCGCGGTGACGAGCGAGAGCGCAAGCGACGGGCTGGCGGCGCTTTGCTGGCGGACGAGCCCGCCGATCGCGCCCGACAGCTTGAAGTCGGGCCGCCGCGAGCCGAGCGACCCGCCGAAATCGACGTTGAAAGCGCGGCCGAAACCGTCGGTGACAAGGCCTGTCGTGCCGGCCCCGCCCGCATCGCCCATCGGGCCGCCGAGTATCCCCAGCGGCGCACCGAGCGCGACCGGGGTCGAGGTGCCGGCGAGCGATGTGGCGCCCATCGGCTGAAAGGCCCGCGCGATATCGAGAATGCCCTGGCCAAAGACAGCGTCGTCGCCCGCCGCGCCGGCGTCGCGCGCCGATTGATAAAGAAGCGAGACGATCTGCTGGCTCGACAGGTTCGGAAAGGCCTGCGCGATCAGCGCGACCGCGCCCGCGACCTGCGGCGCGGCAAAGCTCGTCCCGTTGAGCACGAAGACGAAATTGCCCTCGGTCTTGAGCACGCCATTTTCATAGGCGCAGCACACACCCTCGCCGAGCGCCGACAGATAGGAAGCGGCGTAGACGCCCGCGCGGTTGCTGAACCCCGAGATCGCGCCATTGTCATTGACCGATCCGGCAATGACAACGAGCCCGCCGCCAGCGTCGCGCAGCCCGCGCGCGAAAAAATCGGGGTTGTTCGGATCGTTGCCGTTCGCGGTCGTATCGCCGTCATTCCCCGCCGAGACGATGACGATGATCCCGGCGGCGGTTGCGCGCGCGACCGCGGCGCGCAGGGTCGCGCCCGGCGGGTCTTCGCCGCCGAGCGAAATGTTGACGACGCGCGCGCCCGCGCCGATCGCCCGGTCGAGCCCCGCCGCGATCGCGGTTTCGGGGAAACGGCAGCCGCTTTCGTCGTTCGACGGATCCTCGGTCGCGCAGCTGCCCGGCCGGTCGGCGCGCAGCACGAGCAGATTGGCGTTGAACGCGATGCCGAAGGTTCCGGCGTCATTCTTTCCGCCGAGCAGCACCTGCGCGACGTTGGTGCCGTGCGTCCCTTCGCCGTTGATTCCGCGCGTCCCCGCAAGGTCGGCCGACTGGGGCGAGATGCGGCCGGCGAATTCGGGGCTGTCCTGATCGATCCCGTCGTCGATGACCCCCGCCAAAATGCCCTGTCCGGTCGCCCCCGCCTGATAGGCGGTGATCGCGCCGTGGAAATTGACCCCGTCGGAGCGGCGCGTTTCGGCGGTGTTGAAATTGCCCGTCGGCGGCGGGGTCGGCGTGGGTGTGGGCGTCGGGGCCGGGGTCGGCGCGGGGGTCGGCGGCGGGGCAGGGGTGGGCGTGGGGCGGGCACCGCCGCCGCCGCCACAGGCCGCGAGCGACAGCGCGGCGATGCCCAGCAGAAGCGGCAAAGGCCGTCCAGCGACCCGCCGGATGCTGCTGCGTCGGTTTGCGTCGGCCATCGCCGTTCCCCTTTGCCCTGATACCCGCCTTTTAGCGCGACGGAGCGGGGAGGGGTAGCATCATGCGGTTAATTGCGGGTTCGCTAGCTCTCCGCATCCCTAAACCGTCGCCCCCGCGAAGGCGGGGCCGTTATCGGCTTGTCAAAACGGCGACGGGCCAAGTTCCCCGCGGCCGCGTTCAGAGGCACGTGACTCTGAAACGCCCTTCGCGGGGGTGACGGTCTTGGTCTTCGCTTTTCGCCAGCCTTGCCCCCACGCACCCCAGCCTTTATGCGGCCGGGCATCATGCCCGCCCCGCTCGACCATATCGACAGCTGGATCTTCGATCTCGACAACACGCTCTATTCGCCGTCGGCGAAGCTGTTCGACCTGATCGACGAGCGGATGGGCGCGTTCATCATGCGCCTGCTGGATGTCGACGCGGTCGAGGCACGGCGGGTGCAGAAGCAATATTTCCACGACCATGGCACGACGATGGCGGGGCTGATGCGCCACCACGGCGTCGATCCCGAGCATTTTCTGGTCGATGTCCATGATATTGCGCTCGACCGGATCACGCCCGACGCGCGGCTGCGCGCCGGGCTCGAGCGCCTGCCGGGACGCAAGCTGATCTTCACCAACGCCGATGCCGATTATGCGGCGCGCGTGCTTCACGCGCGCGGGATTGCCGACCTGTTCGACGGCATCTGTGACATCCGCATTACGCGCTATACGCCAAAGCCCGATCCGGGGGCCTATGCCGCGATGGTCACGCATCTCGGCGTCGATCCGGCGAAGAGCGTCTTCGTCGAGGATATGGCGCGCAACCTGACGCCCGCAAAAGCGCTCGGCATGACGACCGTCTGGCTGGACAATGGCAGCGAAAGCGGCCATCGCGACCACCTGCCGGACCAGGTCGATTTCCACGTCAACGACATCGCCGACTGGCTCGACAATCTGCCTTTACCATGGGGAATTTCATGACCACCGACCTGCAAACGACGATCGAAGCCGCGTGGGACGACCGCGAGACGCTGGGGCTGACGACGCAGGGTGCGGTGCGCGAGGCGGTCGAGACCGCGCTCGCGGGGCTCGACGACGGCAGCTATCGCGTCGCCGAGCGGGACGCGGGCGGCACGTGGCAGGTCAACCAGTGGCTGAAGAAGGCAGTGCTGCTGTCGTTCCGCCTCAACGACATGGAATTGATCGAAGGCGGCCCCGGCGGGGCGCGCTGGTGGGACAAGGTGCCGTCGAAATTTGCCGGCTGGGGCGAGAACCGTTTCCGCGACGCGGGTTTCCGCGCCGTCCCCGGATCGATCGTCCGCCGCGGCGCCTTTATCAGCAAGGGCGCGGTGCTGATGCCGAGCTTCGTCAATATCGGCGCCTGGGTCGGCGAGGGGTCGATGGTCGACGCCTGGGCGACCGTCGGCAGCTGCGCGCAGATCGGCGCGAACGTCCACCTGTCGGGCGGCGCGGGGATCGGCGGCGTATTGGAACCGCTGCAGGCGGGGCCGGTGGTGATCGAGGACGGCGCCTTCATCGGCGCGCGTGCAGAGGTCGCCGAAGGCGTGATCGTGCGCGAGGGCGCGGTGCTGTCGATGGGCGTCTATCTGGGCGCATCGACCAAGATCGTCGACCGCGCGACGGGCGAGGTCTTCATCGGCGAAGTCCCGGCCTATTCGGTCGTCGTTCCGGGCGCGATGCCGGGCAAGCCGCTGCCCGACGGAACTCCCGGGCCGTCGCTCTATTGCGCGGTGATCGTCAAGCGCGTCGATGCCAAGACGCGCGCGAAAACGGGGATCAACGAGCTGCTGCGCGATTGATCGCGAAGCCGATGGCACGGAATCGGGCGTCGCAACCGACGCTCGTCGAGGCCTGCTGCCCGTTGGTAGACATCATATAACAATGTAATTATTGCGAATTATTCGCGATTGGGAGGCCATCTGTTTCGATAGCGGCCGCGAGGGGGAAGTATGTCGGCCGTTTTTCACGGGTCATCGCTGGCCATATTGGCCTTGCTGTCGGTCGCGCCCGCCGCGGCGCAGGAACCCAGCGGCGACGCGCCGCCCGCGATCCCCGTCCCGGTGAACGGCGCCGAACGCTATACCCCCGCCGACTTCACGCGCTTCGCGCCGCGCACCGCGCTCGACATGGTCGAAAAGGTGCCGGGCTTCCTGATCGTCACCGGCACCAACGGCGGCGAGCGCGGGCTGGGGGCGGCGACCGAGAATGTGCTGATCAATGGCGAGCGGATCGCGAACAAGTCGACCGACGCGCGCACCGCGCTCGCGCGCATCACCGCCGCCGAAGTGGCCTGGATCGACATCGTCGACGGCGCCGGGCTGAACGTTCCGGGGCTGACCGGACAGGTCGCCAATGTCGTGCTCGTCGCGGGCGCGGGGAGCGGCGGGTTCAGGACGACGATCCGCTGGCAGCCCGAGTGGCGCCCGCGGCTCGACAAGAACTGGCTGAACGGCGAGATTTCGACGACGGGCAAGCTCGGCGGCACGGGCGTGACGCTGAGCCTGAAGAACGCGGCGAACCGTCAGGGCCATTGGGGTCCCGAGCGCGTGTATGACGGAAACGGCGTACGGCTGTTCACGCGCGACGAGTTCGGCGCCTATAACGGCGACCGGCCGCGGCTGGCGTTGGCGCTCGCGCGCACGGCGGCGAACGGGAACAAGTGGAATCTGAACCTCGGCGGCCAGTTGCAGCTGCTCGACGAACGCGTCGACAGCGTGTCGCAGCGGCCGGCGAACGGCACGGTGCGCGAGGCGTTCCGGTTCACCGAAGACGAATATAATTTCGACGTCGGCGGCGATTACGAGCTGGGGCTCGGCAAGGGGCGGCTCAAGCTGATCACCCTCTACCGCTTCGAGCACAGCCCGTTCGTCGACAGCTTCATCGTCGATCGCGAAATCGGCGGGCGGACGGGCGAGCGGTTCAAACAGACCGCCGACGAGGGCGAATCGATCCTGCGCGGCGAATATAGCTGGCGCACCGCCGGCGGGACCGACTGGCAGGTCGCGCTCGAAGGGGCGTACAATACGCTCGACGTCGATTCCGAATTTGCGGTGCTGCAACCCGACGGCAGCTTCCGCCCCGTCGTCTTCGGGGGCGAGCGCACGAAGGTCGAAGAGAAGCGCGGCGAGGCGTCGCTGACGTGGGGGCGGTCGCTGGCATCGAACCTCACCGCGCAGCTCAATCTCGGCGCCGAATATAGCGAGCTCAGTTCGTCGGGTCCGGGCGGGCTGACGCGCCGCTTCGTCCGGCCGAAGGGCAAACTGGCGCTGGCGTGGAAGGTCGGTGCGAAGACGACGATCAACTGGTTCGTGCAGCGCCGCGTCGACCAGCTCGACTTTTTCGATTTCGCGAGTTCGGTCGATGTTGCGAACGGGCAGGGCAATGGCGGCAACGGCCTGCTCGTGCCGCCGGTCCTCAATCGCACCGAGCTGGAATTCGTGCAGGATATGGGCGCGTGGGGCAATGCGTCGGTCGCCTTCGCCTATGCTTATGCGCAGGACCTCGTCGATCAGGTGCCGCTGTCGCCGACCACCGAAGGACGCGGCAATTTGCCGCCCGCGCACCTGTATCGCCTCAGCTCGAAAGCGACGTTGCTCCTCGACCGGCTGGGATGGACGGGCGCGCGGATCAACAGCGATGTCACGCTGCGCCGCAACCGCGTGCGCGATCCGCTCACCAATCTCTGGCGCGACCAGAGCGAGGGACAGGACTATGTCGTCGACCTCAGCCTGCGCCACGATATTCCCCGCACCAATCTGGCGTGGGGCGCGGGCTATTTCGACGAGCAATTCAGCCCGAACCTGCGGCTCGGCGCGATCGAGCGCGAATATACCGACGGCCCGTTCGTCACCGCGTTCGTCGAGCATAAGGATGTCGCGGGCTTCACGGTGAAACTGTCGTACCGCAACCTTGCCGGCCAGCGCGACGGGTTCGACCGCACCGTGTTCATCGACCGCCGCGACGGGCCGGTCGCGTTCAGCGAACGCCGGCTGCGCAAGTTCGGGCGCTTTTTCCAGCTCACGGTGACGGGGACGATCTGATCCTCCCCACTCATGGGGAGGTGGCAGCCGCGTAGCGGCTGACGGAGGGGGTTTCGCGCCCTTAAATCAACGTGGCGTCAGGACGCGAGCCCCCTCCACCACCGCTTCGCGGCGGTCCCCCTCCCCGCAAGCGGGGAGGATTTCTCAACGCTCGCTGAGAAAATAACGCTCGCGTGCGCCCAGATCGTCGTTCAGGTCATAGACGATCGGCTGGCCGGTCGGAATTTCGAGCCCGGTGATGTCGGCGTCCGAAATGCCCGAGAGATGCTTGACGAGCGCGCGCAGGCTGTTGCCGTGCGCCGAGATCAGCACCGTCTTGCCCGCAGCGAGTTCGGGGACGATCGCGGCTTCATAATAAGGCAGCACGCGCTCGATCGTGTCCTTGAGGCTTTCGGCCGAGGGGATGTCGATGCCTGCGTAGCGCGGGTCGGTCGACAGGTCCCACGGCGAGCCGGCATCGAGCGGCGGCGGCGGGATGTCGAAGCTGCGGCGCCAGATCTTCACCTGATCGTCGCCATGCTTCGCCGCGGTCTCGGCCTTGTCGAGCCCGGTGAGCCCGCCATAATGGCGCTCGTTGAGGCGCCAGTCCTTGGTGACGGGAAGCCAGAGGCGGCCCATCGCCTCGAGCGCCAAGTTCAGCGTCTTGATCGCGCGCGACTGGACCGAGGTGAAGCAGGTGTCGGGGGCGATGCCCTTTTCCTTCATCAGCTCGCCCGCGGCGATGGCTTCGGCCGCGCCCTTTTCGGTGACATCGACATCCCACCAGCCGGTGAAGCGGTTTTCGAGATTCCACTGCGACTGGCCGTGACGGATGAGGATGAGCTGGGGCATTTCGGATCCTTGCGCTGGAGGAGGTGTGCCGCCCTTTAGCGCGGGTTTTCGCCGAACGCCAACCGCCCTCTTGAAATGGTTTCACGTGCACCCAGATTCGCCTCATCCGGCCGCCGACACGGGGCCGGGTGGCGATCGCGGCACGCCGCCGCGGTCCTGCGACTTCGCTTTTGAAAAGGAAGAATGACCATGCGCAACAGCTTTGACTGGACCCCCTATCGCCGTTCGACCGTCGGTTTCGACCGGCTGTTCGATTTCCTCGAAACGGGCGGTTCGGGTGCCGAAAATTATCCGCCGTTCGACATCGAAAAGATCGCCGACGACCATTTCCGCATCACCGTCGCCGTCGCCGGCTTCAAACCGGACGAGATCGACATCACCGCGCAGCAGAATATGCTGACCGTCAGCGGCCGCAAGGCGCCGGTGGCCGAAGGCGAAGAACGCAAGCTGCTCTATAGCGGCATCGCGACGCGCGCGTTCGAGCGCCGCTTCCAGCTCGCCGACTTCGTGCGGGTGGAACAGGCCGACCTGTCCGACGGGCTGCTCGCGATCGACCTCGTGCGCGAAGTGCCCGAGGCGATGAAGCCGCACAAGATCGCGATCGGCGGCCAGCCGGTGATCGAGGACAAGAAGGCCGCCTGAGCGGCATTTCCCGACTTGATCGAATTGCGGGGTCCGGAGTCCCTTCCGGGCCCCGTTTTCGTGATCAGAGCACGCGCGTCATGAAGCGGCTGAACGGATCGGGCCGATAGTCGGCGAAGGGTTCGCAATCGGTGAAGCCGTAACGCCGGTAAAGCGCGAGCGCGGGTTCGAAGGCGCCGCTCGATCCGGTTTCGAGGCTGAGGCGTTCGACACCCCGTTTGCGCGCCATGTCGATGATATGGTCGAGCATGTGCGCGGCGACGCCCTGCCGCAGGAAGGGTTCGGCGGTGCGCATCGATTTGATCTCGCCGTGCGCGCTATCGAGCATCTTGAGCGCCCCGCAGCCCGCGAGTTCGTCGCCCTTGTGGATCGACCAGAAGGTCACGCCGTCGGCGCGCAGCCCGTCGAAATCGAGGAAATGACAGCTTTCGGCGGGCGAATTCGCGAGCATGCCCGCGAAATGTGCCTCGAGCAGCGCGCGGATCGCGGCGCCCGACAGATCGTCCTCGACGATCCGCCAGGCGCCGGCGTCGGGCATCAGAGAGCCTGGTCCAGCGTCTGGAGGCACGCGTGCGCGAGCAGCTTCGAACGCTCGGGCGACCAGCCCTGAACCGGATCGGGCAGGTCGCGATTGTCCTTGAACGGCATTTCGAGCGTCATCGACACCGCACCGAAACGTTCGGCGAGTTGCGTCGTCGACATCGACAGATTTGCCTGCCCCGGGGCGGTGGCCTCATAACCGAGGTCGAGCTGGAAATCGGGGGTGTTCGCGGCGAGCGCCGCCTCGAACGCCTTGTATTTTTCGGTCTGCTCCGCCTTCAGCGACGGGATGCCTTCGAAGCCCGCGAGGAAGACCGCGGGGATCGCCTCGTCGCCATGGACGTCCATCGCCCAGTCGACGCCGGTTTCGTCCATTGCGTTCCGCACGCAGAGCACTTCGGGGCTGCGCTCGGCGGTCGGCTCGTGCCATTCGCGATTGAGGTTCACGCCGGCGAAATTGGTGCGCAGGTGGCCGCGGCACGAGCCGTCGGGATTCATGTTCGGGACGATATGGAACCGGCATTTCGCGCGCAGCGAGCGCGCGTGCGGATCGGCGGGGTCGGTCAGCTTTTCGAGCGCGCCTTCCATCCACCATTCGGCCATGCTCTCGCCTGGATGCTGACGCGCATAGAGCCACACCTGCGTGTCGCCGGTGCCGAGTTCGAGGCAGTCGATCGGCTGGCCCTCGAGGCTGGTGCCGAGGCAGCGATAGGTCACGCCCTCGCACTCGGCGACCGAGGCGATCAGGTCGTGATGGCGTTCCATCGAATAGGGCGCGAAATAGGCGACCCAAAGGATCGGGCTTTCGGCGGTGTGCTGGATCGTCAGCGTGCCGGATTCATAACTGGTGTCGAGGCGGAACCAGGTTTCGCGATCGGTGCTCGCGCACGCGGCATAGCCCGGCCAGCCATCGGGATAGGCCGAGTCGGCGAGGCCCGCGATCGCGAGTTCGAGTGCGTCGCCGACCGCGCACGACACGCGGAAGTGGAACCACTGGAAAAAATCCGAGTCGCGATCCTTGCGGATCGACAGGCGGGCGGAGGTGCCGTCGACGGCGTCCACGACGATATTGCCGCTGTCGAAAGCGGCGTTGATGGTGATGGTCATGGGACGCTGATAGTGCGTCCCGATTCGCCGGGGAAGTCCTTGAATAAGGCCTCGGCCAATTTCGCCGCGGCGAGGCTGGGCTGGTTGGCGGGCGCCTTCACCGGCACCGCGGTCAGCGCGCGGCCTTCCCACAAAGCCTGGCCGCTCGCGGCATCGTCGATGCGCACCGCGAGCTGGAGATCGGCCATCCGCTTGGGACCGCCGCCGAGATTGAGGCCGATCCCGAGTCCGACCCCCGATCCGTAGCTGCCCGTCGAGCCGCCGACGCCGACCGAGACCGGCGAACGCCTGCCGACGCCTTCGCGATTCATGCGTTCGAAACCGATTCGCACCTTCAGCGGGGCACGCGCGCCGTCGGGCGCCGCGACGAGTCCCTGCCGCTGCAATTGCTGTTCGACCGCGGTGCGATAGCTGTTCCATTCGAGCGAGGGCGCGTCGATCATCGCTCCGGCGTTGCCGAGCGGCGCGGTGTCGATGGTGTAGCGCGTGCCCGGCGCCCATCCCGCGGGCGCGCTGGCGTGGAAGCGCGTGACTTCGACCGGCGGAACCGCGGTGGCGCAGCCACCGAGTGCGAGCGCCGCTGCACAGAGCAGGGCGACGGAAGGATCACGCGTCATGCCCGCATCATGCGCCACGAAATATGGCTTGGCAATGAACGGGATGTGCATGGCTTCGTCATGCCGGGCTCGACCCGGCATCGATCGACGGCGACGCCGCTGGGCCCCGGATCAAGTCCGGGATGACGAAGAGAGGAGGGCGCAGCTGCGTCGCCGCGCCCATCCGGTCAACGATAGAAGATGTGGTTGTCGATCTGCGCGATGCGCGTCTTGCGCCAGCCCGGCGAGACGTAGCGCGCATGGAAAAAGAGCGCGCCCGGGGCATGATTCTTCCAGCTGCCGTCGCGCGCGATCTGCGCGATCGCAACCGCGTTGTTCCACTGCGCGCCATGGCGGATCGCCGGCATGCGGCCACCGCGCACGAAGCTGAACTGGCTCTTCTGGTGGACGACGCCGCACAGGCTCTTGGGATAGCGGCCCGACTGGGCGCGGTTGAGCACGACATGCGCGACCGCAAGCTGGCCGGGGAGCGATTCGCCGCGCGATTCGAAATAGACCGCACCGGCAAGGCAGCGCAGTTCGGGATCGATCGTCGCCGGACGCGGCGTCGCGGCGACAAGCTCGGCGAGCGAATCGGCGGTCACCGGCGCCGGGGCCGATTCGTCTTCGGTCCGGGTGCTGTCCTCGACCGGCGCTTCGGCTTCGGTCGGCAGGTCCGCCTTTTCATCGACCGCCGGCGCAACGGCGCCGGGCAGGATGATCGCGGGAAGATTGGCGTCGGCGGCAAGATCGCTTGCAAGGCCGGGTTCCGCCAAAAGCAGCATGGTGGCGGCAGTCATGCCGACGGCAGCCACGCTGGCCACGTTCAGGATGCGACTCATATTGTCCGTCAAAAGTGCGGCCGATGAACCGAACCTCTCAAAACAGGCGGGGGACTATCGTCCAGTATCGCCGCCTGCGGTCATCGTCCGACTGCGTGTCCAAACCGTTTTACCGGGGCATCGCCAAGGCGACGCAACCCGCGGAACGACCTACGCGTTATCGAATGGGCGCCAGTTATTGTGCGCCGCAACAGAGTCAAGTTAACGCGGCCCACTCCGCGACGAGTTGTGGCGCATCTGCGATATCCAGTTCGACGAGCCACAAGTCGGGGTCGGCCTTTCGCCGCCGATCCTGATAGTTTGCGCGCGATTCACCATCTTTGGGGTCGGTCGGGCCCACTGCCTCCCAGATATAGTTGCCGTCGAGGCCGAAGCGCCGTTCGAGGAGCAGCCCGGGCTCGCCGCGCTCGCTGCACTGGACAAGGATGATTCCCGACGTCTCGTCGCCCTTGGCGAGCACGGTCGCAAAGCCGCCCGCCGCTTCGGTACGACGAAGCAGCAGGTCGACGAGAAAACGGCTTTTCAGCCGCGTCACGGGAGTCCGTTCCCTGTCTCAGCTTCGCTGAAACGATACACGTCAGTGGATCAATCTACGCCGCGTCACGCGCTTCGGTGTCGGCGAGCAGCGCATAGAGTGCTTCGTCGTTCTTCGCGCCGCGCAGCCGTTCGGCGATCGCCTCGTTGCGGAGCATCCGCGACACGCCCGCGAGCGCCTTCAGATGGTCGGCGCCGGCGTCGAGCGGCGACAGCAGGATGAAGAGCAGATCGACCGGAAGGCCGTCGACGGCGTTGAAGTCGATCGGCTTGGCCAGTTGCAGGAACAGGCCGCGCACGCCGCCGAGGTCGGCCATCTTCGCGTGCGGCAGCGCGATCCCGCGGCCGAACCCGGTCGAGCCGAGGCGTTCGCGCTCGAGCAGCGCTTCGCTGACTTCGCCCGCGTCGAGGCCGAGCGAACGGCTGGCGAGATCGCCCACGAAGGGGAAGAGCGCCTTTTTCGAATCGAGCTGCACATGCGCGCGCACGGTTGCCGGATAGAGAAGGGAAGAAAGATTCATCGTTCGGGTCAAATCTTGTAAAACGCCGGCCGCCGCCAGGAACTCTTGCTGGCAGGCGATCGCGGATCTGTCGTGGCAGGCCCCCCGCCATCCCGGCTTCGGGCATCGTTGGGCGCGGCCCTTAAGCCGGATGGCGGAGAAAATCCAGTCCTATCGTGGTTCGACCCAGCCGATCGTCCCGTCGTCGCGGCGATAGACCATGTTGTGTGCGCCGGTCTTGCTGTTGACGAACAGCAGCGCATTGGTGTTCCGGAGGTCGAGCATCATCACCGCGTCGGACACGCTGCTGCTCGGGATATCGACGCGCGTCTCGGCGATGATCGCGGGCGCGTCGCCGGCATCCTCGTCATCGCCGCCGTCGAAGACGATGTAGCTCGCGTTGTCCTCGATCTCGTCGACCGTCGGCGACGGGCCGTTGTTGCGGTCCTTCAATCGTCGCATGTATCGCCTGAGCTGCTTTTCGATGCGTTCGGCGGCGCCCTCGAACGCGACATGCGCGTCCTGCGCCTGCCCGTGCCCCTTCAGCACCAGCCCCTGCATCACATGCGCGACGATATCGCACTGGAAGCTGTCGTGCGGCCCCTTTCCGAAGGTCGCGTGCGCCCCGATCGCGCGCGAGAAATATTTGTCGGCAATCGCGTTCATCCGGTCCGACACATGCGCCTGGAGCGCTTCGCCGGTTTCGATCTGGTGGCCAGAGACGCGGATTTCCATTTTTCTTCTCCTTCTTGGCCGGCGCGATGACTTAAGGGAGGGTCATCACACCGTATCGAGCCACAGCGGCTGGTTCAGCCCTGCGACAAATTCGGCGTGGCGCGCGAGTTCGGCGGCCGACGCCATATGGGGACGGGGTTCGCGAAAGGGGCGATCGGAGCCGGGCGATGCAACGGTGATCGGGGCGACCGATGCGACGGCGACCGCCGCTGACGCGGCAAGCCCCAGCCCGATCTGCCGGCCGCCGGTCATTTCGATATAGAGATGCGCGAGCAGCTCGGCGTCGAGCAGCGCGCCATGCTTGACGCGGTGGCTGCGGTCGATGCCGTAGCGCGTGCAGAGCGCGTCGAGGCTGTGCTTTGCGCCCGGGTGGAGCTTGCGCGCCATCTGCACGGTGCAGCACATGCGCGCCATGTCGAGCGCCGGGCGGCCGGCGCGCGCGAGTTCGGCGTTGACGAAACCGAAGTCGAAGACGGCGTTGTGCGCGATCAGCGGCGCATCGCCGAGAAACTCGATCAGCTCGTCGACGCGCGCCGCGAACAGCGGCTTGTCCGACAGGAACTGGATCGACAGCCCGTGAACCGCTTCGGCCGCGGCGGGCATGTCGCGTTCGGGGTTGAAATAGGCGTGAAAGGTGACGCCCGTCTCGCGGCGGTCGACCAGTTCGACGCACCCGATTTCGACCAGCCTGTCCCCGGTCCTGGGATCGAAACCCGTGGTTTCGGTATCGAAAATAATCTCACGCATCGAAGCCATAATCTGGACCCTATCGGGCGTGGAAACAAGAGGCGATGAAGCGAATCTGCCGGTGCGTCTCGCTTTTGGGGCGGCCCGTTTCGATGATGAAATCGGCGCGCGCGCGCTTGACGCGGTCGGGAACCTGCAGGCGGCGGATCGCCTTGAGCCTGGCGGCGGTCATGCCGGGACGGCGCATCACGCGCTTGCGCTGCATCCACGCGGGCGCCGAGACGACCGCGATCGCGCCGACCTTTCGCCAGCCGCCCTTTTCGAAGAGCAGGGGAATGTCGAGCACGACGACGTCGCGCGCGCGATTCGCGGCGAGAAAGCGTTTCTGCGCCTTGCCCACCGCCGGGTGGACGATCGCTTCGAGCGCCGCGAGTTCGTGGGTGTTGCCGAGCACGAGCTGCCCGAGTTTCTGCCGGTCGACGCCGTCCGGACCGGTCGTACCGGGAAAGCGCGCCTCGATCGCGGCGACGAGCGCGCCGCCCGGACCTTGCAGCCGGTGCACCTCGGCATCGGCGTCGAACACGGGGACGCCTTCGCGTTCGAACATCGCCGCCGCGGTCGATTTTCCCATGCCGATCGATCCGGTCAGCCCGATGATGAACGGACGGCGGAGCCGCGAACCGGGGCGCGGGCGGTATGTCATGCCATCAAAAGCGCGCGCAGTTCCTCGTCGCGGCCCTCGGGCGGCGCGGCGCCGAAGAAAAGCTCGAAAGCGAGCGCGGCCTGACCGATCAGCATGTCGAGCCCGTCGACCGTGTCGAGCGCGCGCGCCTCGGCCGCCTTGAGCAGGCCGGTCCGGAGCGGCGAATAGACGAGGTCGTAGACGATCGCGCCTTCGGGAAGCGGCGACAGGTCGAGCTCGAGCGGCGGCTGGCCCTTCATGCCGAGGCTGCTCGAATTGACGAGCAAGGCGACCGGCGGGAGCGCGGCATCGAGCGGGGCGACGTCGCCCTTGAGCCCGAAGGTCGCGAGCAGGCCCATCGCTTTCAATGGGCTGCGGTTGAGGATCGTGACCGGGCCGACATTGGCGCGGGCGAGCGCGAAGAGCACTGCACGCGCGGCCCCGCCGGCGCCGACGACCGCGACGGGCGCGCCTTCGAGATCGAGTTCGGCAAGCGGGGCATAGAAGCCCGCGGCGTCGGTGTTGGTGCCGATCAGCGCGCCGTCGGGCTGGCGGACGATCGTGTTCATCGCGCCGATCGTGCCGCGGATATCGCCCGGGTCATCGACGAGATCCATCACCGCCGCCTTGTGCGGCATGGTGACATTGCAGCCGCGCCAGTCGGGGTCGGTCCGGCGTTCGGCGATGTAAGCGGCGAGCGCGTCAGGCGTCACATGCGCGCGTCGGTAATCGCCTTCGAGCCCGAGTGCTTCGAGCCAGAAGCCGTAGATCAGCGGCGATTTCGACTGGGCGATCGGGTCGCCGATCACGTCGGCATAGGGTGTGCCGCTCATGATTGCGCCAATCCGGTGGTGCGGAGCCACGCCAGCAAGGGGAGCATCGGCATGCCGATGATGGTCCAGGGATCGCCTTCGACCCGTTCGAACAATTGCACGCCCGCTCCTTCGATCTCGTAACAGCCGACGGTCCAGCGGATGCTGTCCCATTCGCGTGCGACATAGTCGGCGATGAACGCGTCCGACAAGGGGCGCATCCAGAGCTTCGCTTCGCCGATCGCGCGCCACACCGGGGCACCGTCGCGCGCGGCGACCGCGGCGCTGAACAGGCGATGGCGCGTGCCCGCCATGTGGCGGAGATGATCGGCCGCCTCTTCGGGGCTTTGCGGTTTCGACAGCATCGATCCGTCGTCGAGCGCGAGCGTCGAATCGGCGCCGATCACGGTGACGCCGGGCAGCCGCGACGAGATTTTGACAGCTTTCGCTTCGGCGAGCGCGTCGGCGATATTGCGCGGGGTCTGTCCGGCGGCGAGCAGGGATGCGGTGAGTGCTTCCTCGTCGACATGCGCCGCGCTCGTTTCAAAGGTCAGTCCGGCAGCGCGGAGCATCGCGGCGCGCCCGCTGCTTTGCGAGGCGAGAAGGAGGGTCATGCCGCGCCGCGGTCTTCGACGAGCTTGATCACCGCCGCGGCGGTTTCCTCGATCGAGCGGCGCGTCACGTCGATGACGGGCCAGCCATTGTCGGCGAACATGCGCCGCGCATAGGCGAGCTCGGCCTTCACGCGCTCGTCGTCGACGTAGGAGGTTTCGGGCGCCTGATTGAGCGAGAGCAGCCGGTTGCGGCGTACTTGCACCAGCCGGTCGAGTCCGGTGGTGAGCCCGACGACCATCGGCCGTTTGAGGTTGTAGAGCGCCTCGGGCGGCGGCGATTCGGGGACGATCGGGATGTTCGCGGTCTTGAAGCCGCGGTTCGCGAGATAGATGCTCGTCGGGGTCTTCGAGGTGCGCGACACCCCCGCGAGGACGATGTCGGCCTGTTCCCAATTTTCCCAATTGATGCCGTCGTCGTGCGCAACGGTGAACTGGATCGCCTCGACGCGCGCGAAATAGGCGGCGTCGAGCGCGTGCTGACGGCCGGGGCGCGCCTTCGCTTCCTGCCCGAGCATCCGCGACAAGGCATCGGTGACCGCGTCGAGCGCCGCGACCGTCGGCAGGTTGAGGGCGCCCGCGCGGCGCTCGAGGCTGACGCGCAGCTCGCCGTTGACGAGGGTGAAGAGGATCATTCCCGGGCTTGCCTGCACTTCGGCCATGATGCGGTCGAGATGCGATTCCGAGCGCACCATCGGCCAGAAATGGCGCACGACCTCGACATCGTCGAACTGCGCGATCGCCGCCTTGGCGATATTTTCGAGTGTCTCGCCCGTGGAGTCGGATATGAGATGAAGGTGGAGCCGGCCCATCGCATCACCATGGCGGGAAACGGCCGAAAAAGGCAAGCGGCGAAGCGTTTCGGCGCCCTGTGGATAAGTTTGGCATAAGCGCCGGGATGGTTTCGGCACGCTGGATTCATCCCCGGTCGTGTCGATTCCGCTCCACCGTTTTTCCACAAGGGATGAATCTTATCCACAGGCTGTGAATATGGGGGAATAGAAGCAGCGACTCTGCGGCCAGCGATGGCATCCAGGGAGTCAAGCTGTTGGCAAAAAGGACGGCCCGGCCTAAAGCCGCGCTTGTCCGCCGACCAACAAACCACCACAATCCTATTACTATATTTATGAAGAGAAAGAAGGGCCGCGTGAAGGCGTCACCGAAAAAGCTGCTGACGACGTTGCGCGGGGTGCGGCACGAGCGCCCACCCCTCTGGCTGATGCGCCAGGCCGGACGCTATCTGCCCGAATATCGTGCGCTTCGGGAAACCAAGGGTGGATTCCTCGAGCTCTGCTACGATCCCGAAGCAGCCGCCGAAGTGACCTTGCAGCCGATCCGGCGTTTCGGCTTCGACGGCTCGATCCTCTTTTCGGATATTCTCGTCATCCCGCACGCGCTCGGCCAGCATCTGTGGTTCGAGGCAGGCGAGGGACCACGGCTCGCGCCGCCGCTCGTCGATGGCGCATTGGCGTCGCTCGAAGCGGCGCCGCAGCGGCTCGATCCGATTTACGCAACCGTCGCACGCGTAGCAGCCGCGCTGCCGCCCGAGACGACCTTCCTCGGCTTTGCCGGGAGCCCGTGGACGGTCGCGACCTATATGGTGGCAGGGCAGGGGTCGAAGGACCAGGCGGCCGCCCGGCGCCTCGCGTACGGCGATCCAGCGGCGTTCCGGGCGATCATCGATGCGATCGTCGACCTGACCGTCACCTATCTGGCGGGGCAGATCGAGAATGGCGTCGATGCGGTGCAGCTGTTCGACAGCTGGGCGGGGAGCCTGAGCCCCGCGCAATATGAGCAATGGGTGATCGCGCCCAATGCCGAAATCGTCCGCCGGTTGAAGACGCTGCATCCCGATACGCCGATCATCGGCTTTCCAAAGGGCGCGGGCGGAAAGCTTCGCGCCTATGCCGACGAGACCGGAGTCGACGCGATCGGGCTCGACGAAACGGTCGATCCGGCCTGGGCCGACGCCATCTTGCCGGCGCATCTTCCCGTGCAGGGCAATCTTGATCCGCTGGCGCTCGTCGCGGGCGGCGAGGCGCTCGATGCCGCGATCGATCGAATCCTTGCGGCTTTCCCGTCGCGTCCCCATATCTTCAATCTCGGCCATGGGATCGTGCCCGACACGCCGATCGCCCATGTCGAACATCTGATCAGACGCGTTCGCGGCGGATAACATATGGAACTGGCAGGATTTCTGGGGGCGACGATGCTTTGGGTCAAAGCGGCGCATATCATTTTCGTGATCTTCCTCATGGCCGGCCTGTTCATGATGCCGCGCTTTTTCGTCTATCATCACCAGGCGCCCGTCGGGTCCGACGAGGACCGGAAATGGATCGAGCGCGAAGACCGGTTGCGGCGGATCATCCTGGGTCCGTCGTTGATCATCGTATGGATCTTCGGCCTGATGCTCGCCTTCAACGGCGACTATTGGCGCGAGGGGTGGTTCATCGCCAAACTCATCCTCGTGCTCGCCCTGTCGGGCTATCACGGCTGGATGATCGGCTATTTCAGGAAGCTCGAGAAAGGCGAGCGTCCGCTCACCGAAAAGCAGCTGCGGATGCTCAACGAGGTTCCCGGCGTCGCCGCGGCGATCATCGTCATCCTCGTCGTGGTCCGTCCCTAGCTTTATCGTCATGCCGGACTTGATCCGGTATCCATGACGGCGCCGGCGCAAATGGACCCCGGATCAAGTCCGGGGTGACGAGAGTTTAGGGCCGGCGAAAGCGCTTGTTCACCGCAGCCCGATTGACTTGAACCCGGCCCGGTTATAGGGGCCGGTCAACCCCGCCCCGCGCGGGCGGCGCGTCCCCCGCGCCGACGCTATCGAAACGGTCGTCCCACGACCGGATAGGCACCAGCAGGTGCAACGAATTAGTTTTCATTTTCTCCCTGATTTTCTACCCGGAATCCATCCCATGCATCTCAAAGAACTCAAAACCAAAGCGCCCGCCCAGCTCGTCGAAATGGCGGAAGAACTGGGCGTCGAGGGCGCATCGACGCTGCGCAAGCAGGACCTGATGTTCTCGATCCTGAAAGAACTCGCCGAAGAAGGCGAGGAAATCATCGGGTCGGGCACGATCGAGGTCCTCCCCGACTCGTTCGGTTTCCTGCGCTCGTCGGACGCCAATTATCTCGCCGGTCCCGACGACATCTATGTCTCGCCGAACCAGGTCCGCAAATACGGCCTGCGCACCGGCGACACCGTCGAAGGCGAAATCCGCGCCCCGCGCGACGGCGAGCGTTATTTTGCGCTGACCAAGCTGATCAGCGTCAATTTCGACGATCCCGACGTCGTCCGCCACCGCGTCAATTTCGACAATCTCACCCCGCTCTATCCGAACCAGAAGCTGTCGCTCGACACCGTCGACCCGACCGTCAAGGACAAGTCGGCGCGCGTGATCGACCTCGTCAGCCCGCAGGGCAAGGGCCAGCGCGCGCTGATCGTCGCGCCGCCGCGCACGGGCAAGACGGTGCTGCTGCAGAATATCGCCAAGGCGATCACCGACAATCACCCCGAGGTTTACCTCATCGTCCTCCTCGTCGACGAACGTCCCGAGGAAGTCACCGACATGCAGCGCAGCGTGAACGGCGAAGTCGTCTCCTCGACCTTCGACGAGCCCGCGACGCGCCACGTCCAGGTCGCCGAAATGGTGATCGAAAAGGCGAAGCGCCTCGTCGAGCACAAGAAGGATGTCGTCATCCTGCTCGACTCGATCACCCGCCTCGGCCGCGCTTACAACACCGTCGTCCCGTCGTCGGGCAAGGTGCTGACCGGCGGTGTCGACGCCAACGCGCTCCAGCGCCCGAAGCGCTTCTTCGGCGCCGCACGTAACATCGAGGAGGGCGGTTCGCTGTCGATCATCGCCACGGCGCTGATCGATACCGGCAGCCGCATGGACGAGGTGATCTTCGAGGAATTCAAGGGCACGGGTAACTCCGAAATCGTGCTCGACCGCAAGGTCGCCGACAAGCGCATCTTCCCGTCGCTCGACGTCGGCAAGTCGGGCACGCGCAAGGAAGAATTGCTCGTCGAAAAGGACAAGCTCAGCAAGATGTGGGTGCTGCGCCGCATCCTCATGCAGATGGGCACGATCGACGCGATGGAATTCCTGCTCGACAAGATCAAGGATTCGAAGACCAACGAGGATTTCTTCGACAGCATGAACCAGTAGGTTCGCGCCCCGATGGCCGTGATCGAACATGCCTTGCTTCCCGTGCGTGCGGGAAGCGAGGCGGCGTTCGAGGCGGCCGTCGCCGAAGCGCGGCCGCTGATCGCGGCGTCGCCGGGTTTTATTTCACTGGAAATCCGCCCTCCGGTCGAACCGGGACAGCCGTATCTGCTGCTTGCGAAGTGGCGGTCGGTCGAAGACCATCGCGACGGCTTCCGGACGTCGGAGCGGTACCAGCGGTGGCGGGCGTTGCTGCACCCCTTCTACGACCCCGTGCCCGCGGTCGGCTATTTCGGCGATCCGCTGTAGCCCCCACGAATCTTCTGACGACAAAAGTGTGAAGCCGGCTCCGCGGGGGCTGGCCTTTTTGCCGTTCGCTTCCCATCTCGCGGGCATGTCCAGATTGCACATGACCCGCGTCGCCGTCGGCTGCACCGACTATCCGGCGCTGCAAGCGCGGATCGCCAACCATGCCGACGGGGGCGAGATCCGCTTTGCAACGCGGTTCCGACCCAAGCGCGCCGACGAGCTGATCGGCGGCAAGCTGCACTTCATCGTCAAACACACGCTCGTCGCGCGCGTCGAAATCCTGCGTTTCGACGATCGCAGCGACGGGCGGGTCGATATCGTCTGCGTCGCGGAACTGGAACGCATCCATCCGCAGCCGAAGCGCGCGCATCAGGGCTGGCGCTACCTCGCCGACGCCGATGCGCCCAGCGGTGTCGATGACGACAGCGGGGTCGGCGCGCTGCCGCCCGAACTGTATCGCGAGCTCGCCGAACTGATGCTGATCTAGCGCGCTTGCGCCGCGAGCATCTCGCCCATCTTTTCCCAGACCTTGTTGATCGCCTTGAGCGGTCGGACCATCACCTTGAAATCGCTTATCTTTCCGTCGTCATTCCATGTGATGATGTCGACGCCGTTGATCTGGATTCCGTCGATTATGCTCTGGAATTCGAGCACCGCCTGATCGCCGTCGACGATCTCGCGCAGATAGCGGAAATCGTCGCCGCCAAGGACGTGGCTTGCGGCGTGAAGGTAAGCGAAGACCTTGTCGCGGCCCGCCTGCGGCGTGTGGACGACGGGCGAGTGGAACACCGCATCCTCGGCGAGCAGGTCGCGGAGCGCCTGCGGGGCGCCGCCGCCCGCCATATAGGCGTGCCAGGCGGCGAGACCGGGATGCGGCGCGCTCATGCGAGCTGCCCGGCGAAGAAGGCGCGGGTGCGTCCGTCGGCGAGCTGGGCGCCTTCCTCGTTGCGGCGATTGCCCATCGTCGCGGCGAAACCATGGTCGAGCCCCGGATAGTCGTGGAGCGTCACCTTGGGGTGCGGGTCGAGCGCTTCGTGGATCTTCGCCTGCGCCGCATGGTCGACGAAATGATCCTCGGCCGGGATGTGGAGCATCAGCGGGTTGGCGATCGCATGGCTTTCGTTCAGCATCTGGTCGATCATGACGCCATAATAGCCGACCGAGGCGTCGATATCGGTGCGCGTCGCGGCCATATAGGCGAGGCGGCCGCCGAGGCAAAAGCCGACGCAGCCGATCTTTTCGGCGCCCTGGCTGCGCAGCCAGTGGATCGCGGCCTCGATATCCCTGACCCCGTCATCGGCGTCATATTGACCGAAATAACCGAGCGCCTGCTGGAATTCGGCTTCGATATCGGGGTTGAGTTCGACCCCGGGGGCGAAGCGCCAGAAAATGTCGGGGGCGATCGCCAGATAGCCCTCGGCCGCCCAGTCGTCGCATTTCTGGCGGATGCCCTCGTTCACGCCGAAAATTTCGGGAATGACGATGATCGCGCGCGGGCTGTCGGCGTCGGGGCGTGCGACATAGGCGGGAAGGGTGCCGGCGCCGTCGAGCGTCGGGATATCGGTGTTCGTCGCGGCCATGGGGGAGCTCTCCTGTCTCTTGCTTCTTTGCTGTGAAAGCGCGAAGCTAGCGGGGCGATGGGCGCGGCTCAAGCGGCTAACCGGCATTTTCGGGGCGGAGACAGGCGATGAAGTTCAATATCGAGATCGATTGCACCCCCGAAGAGGCGCGGCGCCTGTTCGGACTTCCCGACCTCGAGCCGCTGCACGATATCTATCTCGACCGCGTCAAGGAATTGATGGCGAAGGGGATCACCCCCGACATGGTCCAGTCGATGGTCAAGACGTGGGTGCCGATGGGCGAAAGCGGGCTGGGTCTCGTCCAGTCGCTGCTCGGCCAGTTCGGCGGCGGATTGATGGGCGGGACGTCGAAGTCGGCCGACGGCGCCGATGACGACAAGCCGGCCAAGGGACGCAAGAACTGAATCAAGCCATTGCAAGCGATACGATTTTTGCCCTGTCGAGCGGGATACCGCCGGCGGCGATCGGGGTCGTGCGCGTCAGCGGGCCGCAGGCGGGCGCGGCGTTGAAAGCACTGGCGGGGCGCTTGCCCGAACCGCGCCATGCTTCGCTTGCGCTGTTGAAGGACGCGGCGGGTGCGCCGCTCGACAGGGCATTGGTCCTGTGGTTCCCGGGGCCGGCGACGGCGACGGGCGAGGATCTCGCCGAACTGCATCTCCACGGCGGGCGCGCCGTGGTCGCGGCGCTGGCCGCGGCGCTGGCCGCGATTCCGGGTTTGCGTCCCGCGGTCGCGGGTGAATTTACCCGCCGCGCCTTCGACAATGGCCGGATCGACCTTGCCGAGGCCGAAGGGCTCGCCGACCTGCTGGCCGCCGAGACCGAAAGCCAGCGCAAACAGGCGCTGGGACATGCGAGCGGGCATGTGTCGCGCGCGGTCGCCGCATGGCAGGACCGGTTGCTCGGGCTGATGGCGGCGGCCGAAGCCGAGCTCAATTTCGCCGACGAGGATGATGTCGAAGTTGGCGAAGGTGTCGCGCAGCGTTTGATTGCGGGGATGGGGGCGCTTTCGGTCGAGCTTGGCGCGTGGCTGGAACGGCCGGCGGCGGAGGTGATCGCGGAAGGTCTTTCGGTGGTGATCGCGGGGCCGCCGAACGCCGGAAAATCGACCCTGATCAATGCCTTGGCGCAGCGCGAGCTGGCGATCGTATCGCCGGTGGCGGGAACGACGCGCGACGTGATCGAAACCCCGCTCGCGCTCGACGGGATCGCGATGCGTTTTTCGGACACCGCGGGGATCCGCGGCGAAGGTACCGATGTTGTCGAGACGATCGGGATCGACCGTGCGAAGGCAGCGGTCGAGGCAGCCGACATCCTGCTGTGGCTCGGGCCGCCGAAGGAAGCGCCCGGGCATCCGCGTGCGATTCTGGTCGCGGCGCAGGCCGATCGCTGGCGCGGCGATGCGGCGGCCGAAGCCGCTGCGGCGCATTGCGATGTGATGCTGTCGGCGGCGACGGGCGAGGGGATGGACAAGCTCCATCGCACTATCGTCGAGATGGCGCGGACCCTGTTGCCGCGCGAAGGCGAAGCCGCGCTGCGTCAGCGCCAGCGCGCGGCGCTCGCCGAGGCGCAGGGCTGGCTGACGGTCGAAGCGGGATCGCGCGAGACGACCGACCTGATCCTGCTTGCCGAAAGACTCCGGCTCGCGGCGACCTCCCTCGACCGCATCACCGGGCGCGCGGGGGTCGAGGAAATGCTCGACGCGCTGTTCGGGCGTTTCTGCATCGGGAAATGATGTTCCACGTGAAACATCGCATCGCGCGCGGCGCGGTGGATTTGCTGCCGACTTTGCGCTAAAGGCGCCGCAATCATGCCGGATAGCGCAATTTTCGATGTCATCGTCGTCGGCGGTGGGCACGCCGGGACCGAGGCCGCTGCGGCCGCGGCGCGGCTCGGCGCGCGCGTCGCGCTCGTCAGTTTCGACCCCGCGCTGATCGGAACGATGTCGTGCAACCCGGCGATCGGCGGGCTCGGCAAGGGCCATCTGATGCGCGAGGTCGATGCGCTCGACGGCTGGATGGCGCGCGCCGCCGACAGCGCGGCGATCCATTACCGGATGCTCAACGCGTCGAAGGGGGCAGCGGTGCAGGGGCCGCGCATCCAGGCCGACCGCAAACTTTATCGCGCGGCGATCCAGAATCTGCTCGCGGCCGAGGATGGCATCACCGTCGTCGCGGGTGAGGCCGCCGCGCTGAAGCTGTCGGACGGCGGATGCGTCGCGGGACTGGAACTGGCCGACGGATCGGTGCTGACCGCCGCCGCGGTCGTGCTGGCAACGGGGACCTTCCTCGGCGGGCGGCTGTTCCGCGGCGAGGAGCGCATGGAGGGCGGGCGTATCGGCGAAGCCGGCGCGCACCGCCTCGCCGGACAGCTTCGCGCCGCCGACCTGCCGATGGCGCGGCTCAAGACGGGGACGCCGCCGCGGCTCGACGGGCGAACGATCGACTGGGCACGGCTCGACGAGCAGCCGTCGGACAGCGCCGAGGGCGCGCGCTGGACCTGTTCCACGTGGAACAGCGAACGCACGGTGCCGCAGATTTTTTGCGCGATCACGCGCACCAACGCCGAAAGCCACGCGATCATCGCGGCGAACCTCGATCGCTCGCCGCTGTTCACCGGCGCGATCGGGGCGGCGGGGCCGCGTTACTGCCCGTCGATCGAGGACAAGATCCACCGCTTCGCCGACCGCGACGGCCATCAGGTGTTTCTCGAACCCGAGGGGCTCGATTCGTTCCTCGTCTATCCGAACGGGATTTCGACCTCGCTCCCCGCCGACGTGCAGCTCGCGATGCTGCGCACGATGGATGGCCTCGAAACGGTCGAGATGGTCGTGCCCGGCTATGCGGTCGAATATGATCATATCGATCCGCGCGCGCTCGACCGGACGTTGCAGGTGCGGGCGATGCCGGGGCTCTGGTGCGCGGGGCAGATCAACGGCACGACCGGATATGAGGAAGCCGCGGCGCAGGGGCTGATCGCCGGCGCCAACGCGGCGCTTGCGGTACAGGCCCGCGCGCCGCTGATCCTCGACCGCTCCGAATCCTATATCGGGGTGATGGTCGACGATCTGGTGCTGCAGGGGGTGACCGAGCCGTACCGGATGCTCACCGCGCGCGCCGAATACCGGTTGCGGCTGCGCGCCGACAATGCCGCGACGCGGCTCACGCCGAAGGGTATCGACCTGGGGTTGGTGCGACCCGCGACGGCGGCGCTGTTCGCGGCGCGGCAGGCCGAGCGGGCGCGGGCGGAAGCCCTGCTCGATGCCGCGGTGACGACCGCCGACTATGCCGCGGTCGGGCTCGCGCTTCCGGGCGACGGGATCGCCCGCAAGCGGATCGACCTGCTGCGCTATCCCGGCATGTCGATCGCGCGGCTTGGCGTGCTCGCGCCCGACCTCGGATCGATCGATCCGGCAATCCTGTCGGAGGTTGCCGAAGACGCGCATTATGCGCCCTATATCGCGCGGCAGGATGCCGAGCTGCGCGCGCTCGCGGCGAACGAGGCGATCATGCTCGATCCCGCGCTCGATTATGCCGCGATCGGCGGATTGTCGCTCGAGATGGTCGAGCGGTTGACGAAGGCGCAGCCCGAGACATTGGGGCAGGCGGCGCGGATCGACGGGGTGACCCCGGCGGCGCTGACCGCGATCATGGTGCATAGCCGGCGGCGCGCGGCGTGAGTCCATCCCCGTTCGACAATTCCATCATCATTCGTGCGAAAACGGGAAGCCGGCGTCTGCCTTCCCATTCGCATGGCCGAGTGCTCGTTCGAGACGTTCCAGAGCGGGATTCCCGCCTTCGCGCGAATGACGAGGTGGGTCTCGATGGTTGAAACGGTTGTGCCGACGTTGACCGGCGAAGAATCCGCGCGCGCATGGATTGGCGAGGCGTTTGCGCCAACCCCCGACCAGTGGGCGCAGCTCGACCGTTTCGTCGACATGCTCGTCGCCGAAAATGCGCAGCAGAATCTGATCGCCGCTTCCACGATTCCGACGATCTGGGTCCGGCATATCGCCGACAGCACGCAGCTGCTTTCGCTCGATACGCGCGAGGGCGACGGGCTCTGGATCGACTTGGGCAGCGGGCCGGGGCTGCCGGGGCTCGTCGTCGCGATCCTGAGCGCGCGGCCGATGCTGCTCGTCGAATCGCGCAAACGGCGCTGCGACTTTCTGCGCGCGGTCGCCGCCGAGCTTGATCTGAAGCATGTCGAGGTCGCCGAGGCGCCGCTCGAGCGCGTCGAAACGCGGCCCGCGGCGACGATCAGCGCGCGGGCTTTTGCGCCGCTCGACCGGCTGCTCGACTTATCCGCCCGTTTTTCCACCGAATCGACGCGCTGGTTGCTGCCAAAAGGCCGAAACGCGGTTAAGGAACTGGCTTTGCTGCCGCAGCCATGGCAGAGAATGTTCCACGTGGAACAGAGCCGCACCGACGCCGAAAGCCAGATTTTGGCGGGAACGGGAAAAATAGTGGCAAAACAGCGAGGAAAGTAATGATCCGCATTGCCGTGGCGAACCAGAAGGGTGGGGTCGGCAAGACGACGACCGCGATCAATCTGGCGACCGCGCTCGCGGCAACCGGATGGCGGACGCTGATCATCGACCTCGATCCGCAGGGCAATGCCTCGACGGGGCTCGGGATCAAGCAGTCGCAGCGCGAATTTTCGAGCTATGAGCTGCTCCGCGGCGACGCGACGCTCGCCGAATGCGCGATCCCGACCGCGGTGCCGCGGCTCGATATCGTCACTGCGACGGTCGACCTGTCGGGTGCCGAGATCGAGCTGATCGAGTTCCAGGACCGGCTGCACCGGTTGCAACAGGCGCTGTCGAGCGCCGAGGCGGGGCAGTGGGATATCTGCCTGATCGACTGCCCGCCGTCGCTCGGCATGTTGACGCTCAACGCGCTGATCGCCGCCGAATCACTGATCGTGCCGCTGCAATGCGAATTTTTCGCACTCGAAGGGTTGAGCCAGTTGCTCACGACGGTCGAACGCGTGCGCGAGCGCTTCAACCAGAAATTGTCGATCCTCGGGGTCGCGCTGACGATGTTCGATCGGCGCAACCGGCTGACCGATCAGGTTTCGGACGATGTCCGCGAGGTGCTGGGCCCCGTGGTGTTCCAGACGGTGATTCCGCGCAATGTCCGTCTGTCGGAAGCGCCAAGCCACGGGCTTCCGGCGCTGATTTACGATCATCGCTGCGCCGGGTCGGCAGCCTATATCGCGCTCGCGCGCGAGTTGATCGATCGTCTGCCCAACGTCCGCAAGGCTGCATAAATGGCTGATAATAAAGACGAAACTGGATCGGAATCGACACCGGCGCGCAAGCGTCCATCGGGATTGGGGCGCGGGCTAAACGCGCTGTTCGGCGATGTCGCGGTCGAAGCGCCAGTGCTGGCAACCCCCGGGGCGGCGGCGAAGGCAACACCGGTGTCGGGCGATGCGGTGCAGCATGTCGGGGTCGGGTCGATCCGCCCGCTGCCCGGCCAGCCGCGCCGCCATTTCGACGAGACGGCGATCGCCGAGCTTGCCGATTCGATTGCGTTGCGCGGTTTGCTCCAGCCGATCATCGTCCGCCGTGCGCCCGACGGCGAGGGTTACCAGCTCGTCGCGGGCGAACGCCGCTGGCGCGCGGCGCAGCGTGCCGGGCTGCACCAGATTCCCGCGCTCGTGCGCGAACTCGACGATGCCGCGACCTACGAGATCGCGCTCGTCGAGAATATCCAGCGGCAGGACCTCAACGCGATCGAAGAGGCGAGCGCCTATCGCCGCCTGATCGAGGATTTCGGCCATAATCAGGAAGCGCTGGCGAAGCTCGTCGGCAAGTCGCGCAGCCATGTCGCGAACCTGATGCGCCTGCTCGACCTGCCCGCGAGCGTGCAGGCGCTCGTCGGCGACGGATCGCTCGCGATGGGCCATGCGCGCGCGCTGGTCGGTGCGCCCGATGCCGAAGCGATCGCGCGCCGCGTCGCGAAGGAAGGCTTGTCGGTGCGCACGGTCGAGGCGCTGGTGCGTGCGGGCAAGGACGCGGGTTCGCCGCGCAAGGCCCCGCTCGACCCGCATAAGGGCGCCGACGGCGGGCGCGATCCCGATATCGTCGCGGTCGAGCGCCACCTGTCCGAACTGCTCGGCATCGGCGTCGCGATTCAATATGCCGGCGGCGGCAAGGGCGCGCTGACGCTCAAATTCGCGTCGCTCGACCAGCTCGACATGATCTGCCAGCGGCTCTCGGGCGAATCGATCTGAACCGGGCGGCATCGACGCCGCTCCGATTCTGTCCTGATCCTGTGCCAGTCCGGGCCGTCAGGTCAGGACAGCGGCTCCTTGGGACCGCCCTCATACCGGGCTAAGGCCTTGGTTTTGCTGGCCTGCATCCTGTAGGCCGGGCCAATCCTTATGGTCCTGTTAACCAAGCTTGCTGGCAAAACCTGAACGGTCGCCGCCTAAAGAGGTCGGCGAATGGGGTGGGATATCCATTCGAAAATTCGACCGAAATCCTTCGGATTCAAGGGACCAAAACTATGCGCAAATTCGGAATGAAGCGCGCCCTCGCGGGCGCCGCGATTGCTGCCCTCGCCATGAACGCCTCGGCGGCGCATGCGGCGTCGGCCACGGGCACGGCGACGGCCAAGATCCTGCGCCAGATCACGCTCACCAAGACCAGCGACCTGCAATATGCGACGATCATCAGCGGCGCGACCGCCTCGACCGTCGCGGTGTCGACCGCTGGCGCCGCAACCTGCGGCGCGGGCCTGACCTGCACGGGGACGACGACCGCGGGCAACTTCAGCGTCCAGGGCACCAACGGCGCGGTCGTGCTCGTCGGCGGCGATTCGAGCGTCACGCTCAACGGATCGCTCGGCGGCACGATGTCGTCGACGCTGACCTATTCGTCGGCGAACATCACGCTGGGCGCGACCGGCGGCAGCTTTCAGGTCGGCGGCACGCTGAGCGTCGGCGCCAACCAGACCGCAGGCGATTATTCGGGGACGTTCAACGTCACCGCCGACTACCAGTAAGTTCGGGGGGTCTGGCGGGCCGAGATCCGCCAGCCGGTAAAAATGGGGTCGCCGGGCGCAGGTCCGGCGACCCCTTTTTTATGCAAGCCGCGCGCATGGTTAGCGAAATATCAACCATGTTGGCGCAGGCAGGATGCGACCATCGGGACGGTGTGGGGCCGTTTCCCGGACGATTGTGGGGATCATATCCATGTTTCGCTTCCTGAAGGCCTTTGGCCTTTTTACCGCGGCTGCGCTCGGCACCGCGGCTGCGCCCGTGCTGGCCGCGGGCGATCTGCTCGTCGCGCCGACGCGCGTCATCCTCGACGGATCGCGCGGGACCGAGGTGGTGCTCAACAATATCGGCAGTGAGCCCGCGACCTATCGCATCAGCCTCGAAATCAAGCGGATGACCGGCGAGGGCGGGCTCGACGAGATCGCCGAGGCGGATGTCACGCCCGCCGAACGCGCGGCGCTCGACATGATCGCGTTCAGCCCGCGCCGCGTCACGCTGCCGCCCAACCAGCCGCAGGTCGTGCGCGTCGGGGTGCGCGTGTCCGAAGGGACGCCGCCGGGCGAGTATCGCGCGCATATGCTGTTCCGCTCGGTTCCCGACGCGGCGGCGGCGTCCGCCGAAGCGAAGCCCGCGAGCGGGGGCGTGTCGATCGCGCTGACGCCGATCTATGGCATCACGATCCCGGTGATCGTGCGCGTCGGCGACCTTGGCGCCGCGGTGGTGATCGGCGACGCGTGGGTGAGCGAGACGCAGGACGGGCCCGCGTTCAATTTCGATCTGGCGCGCACCGGCAACCGGTCGGTCTATGGCGATATCGAGGTCACGCGGCCGGGGGTCGCCGAACCCTTGCTCGTCGCGCGCGGCATCGCGGTCTATCCCGAAGTGGGCGCGCGCAAGGTGTCGCTCCGCGTTCCCGGAGAACTGGCCGCGAAGCTCAAGGGGCCGGTGCGCATCCGCTACAGCGAGGACCGCGAAATCGGCGGCGGCACGATCGACGAGGCCGAGCGGGTGGTGAAGTGACGCGGTAGAAACGGAGCGAAGCGGGCGGGGCGATGATCCGCGCGGCGCTTGCACGGTGGAAACCGGCGATACTGGCCGGGCTGGCGCTGGCGGGGCTTGTCCCCGCCGGCGCGCAAGCCGTCGAGAAGAAGCCCGTTTCGCTCGCCGCCGACAATTGGGTGCCGAACGAGGACGATAGCTGGCTGTTCGATGTGCGCTCGGGACAATATCGCCTCGGCGACGGGGTGCGCGGCTATCAGACGCCGCAGGGGATTTGCGTCGATCTGGGCGATGTCGTGCTGGCGCTCGATCTTGCGGTGCGCGTCGACAGGAAGTTGCGCCGCGCAACCGGCTGGGTGTTCGACGAGCGGCGCAGCCTGACGATCGACCGCGACGCGGGCGAGGTGCGCGCGGGCAGCCGGAGCTTCCGGCTGGGCGCATCGACGATCCGCGACACCCCCGCGGGCTGGTGCGTCGACTTGGGCAGCCTCGCAGGCTGGCTCGGCGTACCGCTCGCGGCCGACCTGTCGAACGCCGTGCTGCGCGTCGATGCGAAGGAAAAACTGCCGTTCCAGCTCGCCGCCGAACGCCGCGCGCGCGCCGCCGCGATCCGCCCGCAAGCGCAGTTCGACCTCGCGAGCCTGCCGCAGACGGCGCGGCCCTATCAGGCGTGGGCGACGCCGTCGGTCGACGTCGTCGCCTCGGCCGGGGTCGTGGCGGACAAGCGCGGCGGATCCTATGTGCAGGGACGATACGAGGTTTTTGCCGCGGGCGAGGTGCTGGGGCAGAGTTTCGACGCGCGGCTGTCGTCGGACAATGAAGGCGTCCCCGACAGCCTGCGGATGCGGCTCTATCGCACCGATCCGCAGGGGCAGTTGCTCGGGGCGCTGAAGGCGACGCATTATGGCGTGGGCGATGTCAGCCTGCTGTCGACGGGGATCGTCGCATCGTCGGCGCCGGGGCGCGGCGCGGTGCTCACCAATCGCCCGATCGAGCGTCCCGACGCCTTCGACAAGACGAATTTTCGCGGCGATCTGCCCGCGGGGTGGGATGCCGAGCTGTATCGCAACGGGCAATTGCTCGCCTTTACGAGCCCGAACGGCGACGGGCGCTACGAATTCATCGACGTGCCGCTGCAATATGGCGCGAACCGTTTCGAGATCATGCTCTATGGGCCGCAGGGGCAGGTCCGGCGCGAAATCCGGCAGGTGCAGGTGGGGATGGATTCGATCCCGCCGCAGCAGACCTGGTATTGGGCGGGATTCGCGCAGGAAAATGCCGACCTGATCGAATTCGGGAGCCGGCGGCGCGGTGCGTTCCGGCGCGGGTGGCGCGGAACGATGGGGATCGAACGCGGGCTCGACACGCGCACGTCCGCGGCCGCCTGGGTCCACAGCCTGATGATCGAAAATGTCCGCTATCATTATGGCGAGGTCGCGCTGCGCCGCTCGATCGGGCCGTCCTTGCTCGAGGTGGGCGGTAGCTACGCCGATGCTTCAGGAAAAAATGGGGGCGGCTTCGCGGCGCGCGCGAGCTGGCTGGCGGCGTTCGGCGAAACCCATGTCCGCGCCGATGCGATGCGCGGCTGGGGCGGGTTCGTGTCGGACCGTTTCCCCGGCCATATCAACGGCCAATATTCGATTTCGGTCGACCAGTCGGTGACGCTCGGGCGGACGGTGCTGCCGCTCCATTTCGCCGTCCGGCAGGTCGAGCGGCGGTCGGGGATCGAAAGCCTCGAGGCGAGCGCGCGCGCGTCGGCGAGTTTCCGCGCGCTGACCTTCACCGGCCAGCTCGACTGGAGCCGGATGAAGGTGCCCGTCGGCCCCGACCCGCCCGACAATCTTTCGGCCACCCTGCTCGCCAACGCCCGCATCGGGCGGGTTCGCGTCCGCGGCGAGGCGCGTTTTGCGTTGTCGGGGGACAATAGCGACACGCGCATGACGCTGATCGGCGAATGGGCGGGCGCCGGACGAAGGGGAGGCGATGCCGAATGGCGCGCCGAGCTCGGGTACGACCGCGGGCTCGATCGCGCGCGCGCCGGGCTGGGATATACACGCCGTTTCAATAAGTTGCAGCTGACGGGTTTCGGCGAGGTCGCGAGCGACGGATCGGTTGCGGCGTCGCTCGCGCTGGCCTTCAGCTTCGGCCCCAAATCGAACGGCGGCTGGCGCGTATCAGCCGGGAAGCTCGCGAGCCGCGGGCAGGTGATCGCCGATGTATGGATGGACGATAACGGCGACGGCATCCGCCAGCCGGGCGAGGCCGCGTTGCCCGGCGTGCCGCTGACCGCCGGCAACGCCGCTGTCGAGGCGGCGACCGACCGCGAAGGGCGGGGGACGATCGACGGGCTCGAACCCTTCCGCCCCGTGATGATCGGCATCGACGCGGGCAGCCTGCCCGACCCTTATGTCCAGCCGGCGCTGCCCGGGGTCGTCGTGTCGCCGCGGCCGGGGGTCGCGACGCGCGTCGCGCTGCCGATGACGGCGGCGGGCGAGGTCGAGGGCACCGCGCGGCGCGACGGTGGCAATCCGGTCGAGGGGCTGAGTGTCGAACTCGTCGATGCCGAGGGGCGCGTGCGCGCGACGACGATCACCGAATTCGACGGCTATTTCCTTTTCGAAAGCGTCGCTTACGGCCGCTACGCCGTCCGGCCGGGCAGGGCGTCGGCGGCGGCGCTGCGGCTCGACGGGAATTTTATGGTGGGCGCGGTGCCGGACAAGGCGACCCCGCGTGTCCGGCTCGGCGCGCTGGTGCTGAAGCCGCTCCGCCGCGACGTCGCGCTGGGCGACGACGCGCCGCCGGGCGGAAACAGCGCGCGCGGGCCACCGGGCGCGGGCGACGGGGGATCGTAGCCCGCCAGGGAAGCGGATAATTTGCTTGCCGCGCCGCGTGGGGAAAGGGATGAAGCTGGGCGACGACGATCGCGGAAGGTATGATGTGCGAAGAGCGGTGTGGATAGCGGTGTCGCTGGGCCTCCTGCTGGTGGCAGCGGCATTCTTTGCGGTGCTGGTCTTCGCCGTACCCTCGCCGCGGAATGAAAGCGGATCGCGGCCCCCGATCGATCGCAATCAGCCGCACGGCGCGACGGGCAGGCAGGTTTATTCGCCGATCATCGCGAAGGACCCCTATGTCGTCGAACAGTGGGAAAAATCGATCCAGGCGCTGGAAGCGGCGTGCGCCAGACGCGGGGAATATTGCGAGGAGGCCCGAAAAGCGCGCCTGTCGGTAAATCGATAGCAGCGCCGCCGACGTCGCTCAGCTCAGCAGCGGTTCGAGCGCATCCCATTCGCGGTCGACCGCGCGGCGGCCGGCGTCGATCGCGGCGCGGATTTTCGCGGGGTTGAATTCGAGCGTCTCCGAAACCTCGTCCTCGGGCTCGATGATGCGGATCGGCGCGAAGCGGTAGCGCGCGATCTGGACGTCGAGCGGGCGGAGGATGCGCGCGGCCTGCGCGCCGCCGATGCCTTCGTTCTGCAGCGCGCGGAGCTGGCCCTCGCGCGCCGCGATCAGGTCGTTGATCAGCGCGGCGCCGGCGAGGTCGTTCGCCGAAACCTCCGATTGCAATATGTCGACCGCGCGCAGCCCGATCTTGATCAAATTGGGAAAGACGCGCACCGGACCCGGGCGCGGTGCGGGCGAGGCGCGGACCGCGATCACCCCGCGCGGGTTCATTTCGAGCGCCGCGCTCAATGGGGTCACGTCGCGCACCCCGCCGTCGACCCATTGCTCCTCGGTCCCGTCGCTGGCGCGCGTTTTCAAGGGATCGAAGAAGAGCGGCATCGCGCAGCTCGCATAGACCCAATTGTGGATGCCGGGCACGCTTTCGTCGATGCTGCGATAGGTGCCGGTGCCGAGATTGACGACGCCGAGGAGCAGTTTGCGCCCGCTCGCCCGCAGTTTTGCGTCGTTCGCGAAGCCCTTGAGCAAGCGCTTCAGCGGCGCGGTGTCGTAGAGCGCGTCCTCGCCGAGCAGCCCGCCGACGACGCCGAGCGGGCGCGCCTTGTAGATCGAGCTGTTGCCGCGGATACCGAGCCACGCGTCGAGCAGGCCCGGGACATCGTCCTGCGCAACGCCCAGTGCCTGGATCGCGCCGGTCGACACGCCGGCGACGATGTCGAGGCGCACGCCGCGATTGACGACGAGTTCGTGGACGACGCCCACCTGAAAGGCGCCCTTGGCGCCGCCGCCGCTCAATACGATTGCCAGACCGCCTGCCATGTCACCGCGCCTCCTTGGCACGCGAAGCTTACCCCAACCGGGGGCGCATCCCAAGGCAGGAAGCGGCGTGCGGGCGAGAATCCCGATGCCGCGTTAACCAGTTTTTATCCATGATTGGTCACAGCGGGCATGAGCAAGAATTTGCCTGTGGGGAACAAGCGACATGTCCGATGCCTTTGGCTCGAAGAATCGACCGACCAGCGCCGACGTTGCCATTATCGGCGCCGGCCCGGCGGGGCTGACCGCCGCCTATCAGCTGACCCGGCAGGGCTACAGCGTGACGGTGATCGAAAAGGACCCCACCTACGTCGGCGGGATCAGCCGTACGGTCGAGCATGAGGGTTTCCGCTTCGATATCGGCGGGCACCGGTTTTTCTCGAAGAGCCAGGAAGTCGTCGACCTGTGGAACGAGATTTTGCCCGACGATTTCATCCAGCGCCTGCGGATGAGCCGCATCTATTATGAAGGCAAATTCTATTCCTATCCGCTGCGCGCCTTCGAGGCGCTGTGGAACCTCGGCATCGTGCGCTCGACGCTGTGCATGGTGAGCTATGCGCAGGCGAAGCTGCTGCCGAACCGCAATGTGCGCAGCTTCGAGGACTGGACGATCAACCAGTTCGGGCGGAAGCTCTATTCGATCTTTTTCAAGACCTATACCGAGAAGGTGTGGGGCATGCCGTGCGACGAAATGTCGGCCGACTGGGCGGCGCAGCGCATCAAGGGGCTGAGCCTCGGCGCCGCGGTGCTCGACGGGCTGAAGCGGAGCCTCGGGCTCAACAGACGGCCCAACGACGGCATGGCAACGAAGACCCTGCTCGAGACCTTCCGTTATCCGCGGCTCGGACCCGGCATGATGTGGGATGCGGCGCGCGACAAGGTCGTCGCGGGCGGCAACCATGTGCTGATGGGCCACAGCTTCAAGCAGCTGACGCAGGACCAGAAGACGGGGCGCTGGCGGATGACCGCGACCGGCCCCGACGGCGATATCATGATCGACGCGGGCCATGTCATCAGCTCGGCGCCGATGCGCGAGCTCGCGGCGCGGATCCATCCGCTGCCGGCGTGCGCGCTGACGGCGGCACCGAACCTCAAATATCGCGACTTCCTGACCGTCGCGCTCAAGATCCGTTCGGCGGACCTGTTCCCCGACAACTGGATCTATATCCACGACAGCAAGGTGCAGGTCGGCCGCGTGCAGAATTTCCGCAGCTGGTCGCCCGAAATGGTGCCCGACCCCGAGCTCGCGTGCGTCGGGCTCGAATATTTCTGTTTCGAGGGCGACGGGCTCTGGGCGTCGGGCGACGACGAGCTGATCGCGCTCGCGACGAAGGAAATGGCGATCCTCGGCCTTTGCGACCCCGGGGATGTGGTCGGCGGCGCGGTGGTGCGGCAGGAAAAGGCCTATCCGGTCTACGACGATGATTATGCCGCGCACGTCGAAACGATGCGCAGCGAGCTCGATGCGCGCTATCCGACGCTGCATATGGTCGGGCGCAACGGCATGCACCGCTACAACAACCAGGATCATGCGATGATGACCGCTATGCTGACGGTGCGCAACATCGTCGCCGGCGAAAAGCTATATGATATCTGGGGCGTCAACGAGGATGCCGAATATCACGAAAGCGGGACCGAGGGCGAACAGGCCGCGCTGGCGTCGGTGCGCGACGTTCCCGCGCGCGTGCCCAAGGCCGCCTGAGATACCGGCCGGAGGCGCTGCCATCATGCAACCCGCCCTCGAATTGATCGCGTCGGTCCGGCGCGGCGAGGTCCGCTGGCTGAACTATCTGCTCGCCAGCGCGCTTGCGCTCGGCAGCGATGCGGGGCTGTTCCTGCTGTTGCTCGATGCCGGGCTGTCGCCGGTGCCGGCGTCGGCGACCGGCTATTGCGCGGGTATCCTCGTCCACTGGATGGTGTCGAGCCGGCTGGTCTTTGCCGACGGCGCGGCGGCGCGCGGCACGGGTGAACGCCATCGCCAGAAACTGCTCTTCGTCGGTTCGGCGCTGGTCGGCCTTGCCGTCACGACGGCCATCGTCGGCACGGGTAGCGCGCTCGGCCTCGATCCGCGGCTGGCCAAGCTGGCGGCGATCGTCGTCAGTTTCCAGACGACCTATCTGCTGCGCCGCCACATCGTGTTCAGGACCGCGGCGGCATGAGCGGCGCGCCTGCGCTCGGCGCAGGCGGCGCGATGCCGCCGGTTTCGGCGCCCGCGCAGGGCGGCCTCGCGCTCGGACCATGGTTCACCCCGGTGCGGATCGCGCTGCTCGTCTGGGGCGCGATGAGCCTGATTGCGATCGTCGTCAACTGGCCCGCGATCGTCGCACTCGACCTGTCCGACACCGACGACGCGATGCGCATGGTGCAGGTCCGCGACCTGCTCGCCGGGCAAGGCAGGTGGGATCTGGCGCAATATCGCGTCAATCCGGCGGGCGGCGGGGTGCTGATGCACTGGTCGCGGATCGTCGATGCGCCGCTGGCCGCCGGGATTGCCATACTCGAACCGCTGTTCGGGCAGGCGCTGGCCGAACGGATCGTGATGACGCTGTGGCCGCCGCTGCTCGGCGCGCTGCTCGGCGTCGTCTGCGTCTCGGGTTACCGCAACCTGTCCGATCGCCGGATCGCCTATGTCGTGCCGTTGTTCCTGATCATGGCGGGTTATATCATCGTCCAGTTCCGTCCGCTGCGCGTCGACCATCACGGCTGGCAGATCCTGTTCGCGATGATCGTCATGGCACAGGCGCTCCGGCCCGCGACCTTCAAGGCTGGGCTCTACGCGGGTCTCGCGGCCGCGGCCTTGCTCGCGGTATCGATCGAGGGATTGCCGATCGTTGCGCTGTTCGCGGCGCTCGCGGCGCTGCGCTGGGCGCTCAACGGGCGCAGCGCGGATCGCGCGCGCCTGTGCGGCTATCTGGGCGCGCTCGCGGGCGGTGCGCTGCTGTTCCAGTTCCTGACCCGCGGGCCGGCGGGGATCGCGGGCCATTGGTGCGATTCGCTTTCGGCGCCCTATCTGGCAGCCTTCGGGGTGGCGGCGGCGCTGACCTTTGCGGCGGCGCGCATCGATCCTACCCGCCCCTGGGGCCGCCTTGCCTCGCTCGGCGCGGTGGCGGTGGCCGCCGCGGGTGCGCTCGTCTGGACCGAACCGCAGTGCGCCAGGGGGCCGTTCGCGTCGCTCGATCCGGTCGTCGTCCAATATTGGTATCGGCACGTCCTCGAAGGGCAGCCGCTGTGGGCGTCGAAGCCGGCCGATGCGATCCATGTGCTGCTGCCGTCGCTCGTCGGCCTTGCCGGATCGCTGCTCGCGTGGCGCGGGGCGGCGACCGCGGTCGACCGGCGGAACTGGGCGACGATGATCGTCGCGCTGGCGGGCGCAGCGGCGCTGTCGCTGTTCGTCCTGCGCAGCGTCGGGACCGCGCATCTCTTCGCCTTGCCCGGCTGCGCGTGGCTCGGGCTCCGCGCCTGGACATGGGCGCGGTCGATCGGTTCGACGCTACCGCGCATCCTCGCGTCGGTCGCGGCGGCGCTGACGCTGCCGTTGCTCGGCAGCATGGCGGTCGTTGCCGCGTTCGAGATGCTATTCCCCGCGTCGAAAGCCGCGGAAGAGGGCGCCACGACGCCGCGCGAATCGACCTGCCTCGACCGGGACGCGATCGCGGCGCTGGACCGCCTGCCGCCGACGACGATCCTGACCCCGATCGACCTTGGCCCGTCGGTGCTGTTCTGGACGCGCCACAGCCTCGTCGCGACCCCGCACCATCGCAACCGCGAGGCGATGGCGGACACGATCCGTATCTTCGTCGGCGACCCGGCGGCGGCCGAAGCACTCGTCCGCAAGCAGGGGGCGACGCTGCTCGTCTATTGCCGCACCGCCAATGATTTCACCGGGTATCGTCGGGCGCGCAAGGATGCGCTTGCGGCGCAGCTTTACGCCGGGACGCCGCCGGCGTGGCTCGAGGCGGTGCCGCTGTCGTCGCGCGCCGGCCTGTCGGTATGGCGCGTAAAGCCCGACTGACGGGGCGTCAGGCGGGGCGGAAGCTCAGCGCCGCGCCGTTCATGCAGTAACGCTTGCCGGTGGGTTTCGGCCCGTCGTTGAAGACATGACCGAGGTGGCCGCCGCAGCGTTTGCAATGCACCTCGGTGCGCGCATAGCCGAGGTCGTGGTCGGTCGACGTGCCGATGCCGCCTTTCAGCGGCGCCCAGAAGCTTGGCCAGCCGGTGCCGCTGTCGAACTTGGTCTTGCTCGAATAGAGCGGCAGCGCGCAGCCCGCGCACAGGAAGGTGCCGGCGCGCTTTTCCCTGTCGAGCGGGCTGGTGAAGGGGCGCTCGGTCGCCGCCTCGCGCAGCACGCGATATTGCAGCGGCGACAGGCGCTTTTTCCATTCGGCGTCGGACAGCTGCCAGCCGGCCTGCGCTTTCGGGCGCGCCGATCTGGCGAAGAGCATCGGCGCGCCGATCACGGCGCCGCCGAGCGCAAGTCCGCCGAGGAGGTAACGACGTTCGATCATGCCTTTCGATACGTATGCCTTGGGCGAAGGGTTACAACCCCGGGTCAATATTTCCCGATTTGCACCGGCAGCGACCGGAAGCCGTGGACGAAACAGGCGTGGACGCGTTCGGGGGTGCCGGTGACGGTCACGCGCATGCGCCGCGCCGCCATCTCCTCGAGCAGGATGCGGAGCTGGAGCTCGGCGAGCCGCGCGCCGACGCAGCGGTGGACGCCATAGCCGAACGACAGGTGCCGCCGCGCATTCTCGCGGTCGAGCTTCAGCGCGTCGCCATCGTCGAACACGCTCTCGTCGCGGTTCGCCGAGATGTACCAGAGGATGAGCTTGTCGCCCTTCCTGATCGCGTGCCCGAACAGGTCGGCGTCGGCGAGCGCGGTGCGCCGCATATGCGCGAGCGGGGTCTGCCAGCGGATGATTTCGCTCACCGCATTGGGGATCAGCGACGGATCGGCCTCGAGCTTCGCGCGCTGGTCGGGAAACTGGTCGAGGCCGTAAGCGAGCCCCGACATCGTGTTGCGCGTGGTGTCGTTGCCGCCGACGATCAACAGCACGAGATTGCCGATGAACTCATATTTGTCCATGTGGCTCATCGCTTCGCTGTGCAGCATCATCGACAGGAGGTCGGGCGCCGGCGGCTGGTTCATCTTTTCCATCCACAGCTTCTGGAAATAGACGAACGCTTCCTCGAGCACCGCGCGGCGCTGGTCCTTGAGCTCGACCTTCTGCGCGAGTTCGACGTCGCCCATCCAGTCGGACCATTCGGTGAGCTTGCGCCGGTCCTCCCACGGGAAATCGAACAGCAGCGCGAGCATCTGCGTCGTCAGTTCCATCGACACGCGGTCGACCCAGTCGAACGTCTCGCCCCACGGCAGCCCGTCGAGCACCTCGCCGGTGCGGTTCCTGATGTCTTCGGACAGGCGCGTCATTTCGGCGGGGGTAAAGGCGGGGGCGACGGTGCGGCGCTGGTCGGTGTGCTGCGGCCGGTCCATCGCGATGAACATCGGCAGCTTGAAATCCTCGTCCTCGTCGCGTTCGAGGATCGTGATCCCGCCATATTTCCACGACGAGCTATAGATGTCGGGCAGCGCCTCGACATGCTGGATCGCCTGATGGCTCGCGATATTCCAATAGGGGCCGTGGACGCTGTCCTCGCATTTCACGATGCCGCCCAATTTGCGGAGTTCGGCAAAGGGTAGCTGCCAGCGATCCTCCGAATAGATCGCGGCGGGGCTCATATCATAGGCATGGGTGACAGGCTGGGGCTGGGCTGCAGTCGCCATCGGGCATCCTCTCTTCGCAGGGGACTCGCCGCGACGCTTGCCGCCGTCGGCGAAATCAGTTGCAGAATGCCACTGTTGACAGCTTTGTCAATGACGGTCGGCGGCGGCTGCCGCGGCGATCGCAGCGGAGGCCGCACCGCGGCGCCAGAATTTCCAGCCGCCGCCGCTGCTCAGCACCCCCGACCGGAACAGCCGGACCGAAACCCAGATGACCAGCGCGACCCAGATCGCCTGCCAGCCGAGCGCGAGCAGGTGAACCGCCTTCGCATCGTCGGTCGCGGCGCGCGCCGCCATCGCGAGCGGCGACGAGAAAGGAAAAATCTCGGCGAAACGGGCGAGGCTGCTGCCCGGTGCGCTCGCGGCGCCCGCCGACAGGCTGAACATGCCGACCTGGAAGATGGTGATCGGCAGGCTGAGCATCTGGATTTCGCGCACCGTCGCCGCCTGCGCGCCGACCCCGAGGAAGGCGGCGCCGAGGAGGAGGAAGGACAGGATGAAATAGGCGAAACCGATGCCGAGAAAGAAGGACCAGCCGGTCGCGGGCATCGCGGCGAGCGCGGCCGCGGGCTTGCCCGCCGCGGCGAGCGCGGCCGGGTCGACCTGCGTCGACGCAACCAGCCCGCCCCCCATCGCGACGATCACCCAGAAGGCGATGAACAGCATCGCGACGCCGAGCATGCCGAGCAGCTTGCCGAGAAAGACGCTTTCGAGCGGCACCGCGGCGGCGAGGATTTCGATGACCTTGTTGCCCTTTTCCTCGGCGAGCGAGCTCACGGTCTGGCCGGCGAGCAGCAGCGTCAGAAGGAAGATGATGAACACCGCGCCGAAACCGAGCGACTGCTGCAACGCGATGCTGGTGCCGCCGTTCGAGAGCGATTCGAAGCGCGGTGCGAGCGGCGGAAGCGGGCCGGCGGCGCGGGCGCGCTGCACGTCGCTCGCGAGCAGCGCGAGATAGCGTCCCGAACTGCTGCCCTTCTCGCGCTCGACGATGTACGGCGCGGCGAGCGGACCGATCATCACCGCATAGGTGTCGCTGCCCTTTTCGCGTGCGATCTTCACCGGATCGGCATCGACGGGGCTGGCGACCCGGATGTCGAGCAGTGCGGGTTCGCGGCTCATGCCTGAGCGCAGCCGCGTATCGGCGCTGCGCAGTGCCTCGACATCGGCCGCGTCGGCGACGACGACGATGCGGCCGGCGCCGCGCGCGCTGTCGGCCAGCTGCGATGCGCCCATCCCGCCGGCCAGCCCCATGCCGACCATGAACAGCGGCGCGAGCAGGAAGAGGAGGAAGGTCGGCGTCGCGACGATCGCGAGGAAGTCGCGCCGCGCAACGACGAACATGCTGCGGATGAAGGGGGTCATGCGCTGGCCTCCTCGACGGCGTCCTCGGTCGCGTCGGCGTCGAAGCCGGCGTCGACCTGGCGGACGATATGGACAAAGGCGTCGTGGAGCGCCGGGCGGCTGATCGACAGCCCGGTGACGCCATGACCGCTCGCGGTGATGCGCGCGAGCAGGGGCTCGACGTCGCCATCCTCGATCGCGAAATGCCAGCCGTCGCCGCGGAGTTCGGCGCCGGCGGGCAGATAGGCGGCGACCGCGGCGGGATCGCCCGCGGTGCGCGGGGTGTAGCGCACCTGCATCGGCAACAGCGCGCGCGCCTCGTCGACCGTCCCCTCGAAGCGGCGCGCCGAGCGCGCGATGATCGCGATGCGGTCGCACAGGCGTTCGGCATGCGCCATGACATGCGTCGAAAACAGGATCGTCGCGCCGCGGTCGCGCTCGCGCCGGACGAGCATTTCGAGTCGTTCCTGGTTGACCGGATCGAGCCCCGAGAAAGGCTCGTCGAGGACGATGAGGTCGGGGGCGTGGACGATCGAGCCGATCAGCTGGATCATCTGCGCCATGCCCTTCGACATCTTGCGGATCTTTTCGTCGATCACGCGTTCGAGCCCGAGTTCGGTCATGAAACCCGCGGCGCGGCGGCGCCCCTCGGACCAGTCGAGCCCGCGCAGCGCACCCATGAAGGCGATCGCCTCGCGCGCTTTCATGCCGGGATAGAGCCCGCGTTCCTCGGGCAGATAGCCGATCTGGTTGCGCACGCTTTGCGGCCGATGCCCGCCGAGCAGCCGGCTCTCGCCCTCGTCGGGGTCGATGATGCCGAGCGTCATCCGGAGGCTGGTCGTCTTGCCCGCGCCATTGGGACCGAGCACACCATAGATGCTGCCTGCCGGCACCGCGAGGCTGACATGGTCCACCGCTTTGAAATTGCCGAAATATTTGGTGAGGCCCTTTGCCTCGACGCTGAAATCGCTCAAACTCCGGTCCCCAATCATTCGCCCAGCAAGCTATGGCACGCCGAGGTGGCTCGCGTATAGAGCGCCAATGGTTGCCGAAGCCTTGCCCCTCGAAACGCCGCCGCTGGAAGACCGGCTCGAAGCCGTCGCGCGCGCGCAGGGTTTCGCGGCGTTCGGGATCGCGCGCGCCGACGCCGCCCCGCAAACCGCGGCGCGATTGAACCAGTGGCTGGCCGAGGGGTGCCACGGCGACATGATCTGGATGGAAAGCCGCGCCGGGCAACGCGGATCGCCCACGGGGCTGTGGCCCGCGGTCCGGTCGGTGATCGCCCTGGGCATGAGTTACGCGCCGGCGCTCGATCCGCTGGCGCTCGCGGACCATCCCGACCGCGGGCGGATTTCGGTCTATGCGCAGGGCGGCGATTATCATGACGTCGTCAAAAAGGCGCTGAAGGGGGTGGCGCGCTGGCTGGTCGCCGAAGTGTCGGACGCCGAGGTCAAGGTGTTCGTCGACACCGCGCCGGTGATGGAAAAGCCGCTGTCGGCCGCGGCGGGGCTCGGCTGGCAGGGCAAGCACACCAACCTCGTGAGCCGCGATCACGGCAGCTGGTTGTTTCTGGGGGCGATCTACACGACGCTGGAACTGGCGCCGTCGAAGCCCGGGCGCGACACGTGCGGCAGCTGCTCGGCGTGCCAGGACGCCTGCCCGACACAGGCCTTTCCGGCGCCGTACCGGCTCGACGCGCGCCGCTGCATTTCCTATCTCACGATCGAGCATAACGGCCCGATCCCCGTCGAACTCCGCCGCGGGATCGGCAACCGCATCTATGGGTGCGACGATTGCCTCGCGGCGTGTCCGTGGAACAAATTCGCCGACACCGCGCATAGGCACCGGGCGTTCCTGCCGCGCGCCGAGCTGGCCGCGCCGTCGCTCGCCGACCTGCTCGACCTCGACGATACGGGGTTCCGGCAAGTCTTCGCGGGGTCGCCGATCAAGCGGATCGGGCGCGGACGGATGGTGCGCAACGCGGCGATCGCGGCAGGAAACAGCGGCGATGCGCGCTTCGTCCCGGCGCTCGAGCGGCTGGCGAAGGATGAATCGCCGATGGTCGCCGACGCGGCGCTATGGGCGCTCGCCGAGCTGGCGTCGTGACGTCATTCGCTTGTGAGGCGGCACCGGCCCGGTTCGGTCCATTCTAGCGTTGCAGGGATTGCGCGCAGCTGTTGACCTCGGCGTTGCGGCCGTCGGGGGTGCGGGCATCGACATGCGTCGCGACCGGGTTGGCGCCCGCGCGCGGCGCATAGAAATAGACATCGAGGATGCAGCTCGTCCCCGCGAACTGGAGCTTGCGGCCCGCGCCCTCGGTGACGTCGAGCCGCGGTTTGCCGAACATCCGGCCGACCGCGTCGGCGCTGTTGCCGATCAGCGCATTGTTCTGCACCGGCTTCACGACCGTGGGTTGCTGCGCGGCCGGGGGCGGCGTCGAGGGGCGGGGGATCGCGGGGCCGGCGCAGGCGCCGAGCGTCAGGGCGAGACCGGCGATCGCGGCCAACCGTCTATTCTTGATCATTTTTTCCCGTTCCCGTCGCGCAGGTGCAGCATGTGCACGGCCATAGCGGCGCTCAGGATCGGCGCCAACAGATTGGCGACGGGCACCACGAAGCTTGCGGCGGACAGCAGCCCGAGCGACCAGCGCGCCGGGCGGTCGAGCCGCGGGCGGCCCGGATGGCGCGCGAGGACCATCGCTTCGAGGTCGCGGCCGAGCAGCAGCGCATTGACGAATAAGGCGAAAATCGGCGTGCCGATCCCCGTGACGAGCAGCAGGATATAGACGGGCAGCGCGAGCAGGTTGCCGCCGACGAGCCGGACCAGCGACGCGAGCGCGAGGCGGATGTTCTGGCGCCAGCCGACATCGACGGCCTGGCTTGCCGCGGCGGGATAATGGCGCCCCTCGACATCGGCGACGATGCCGTCGGCGAACAGCCCGACGACGACGATCGCGACCGCGCGGAACAGCAGCCAGCTGCCGGCGAGGATGGCGACGACGACCAGCAGGCCCGCCACATCCTGCTGCGCTTCGCCCAGCCATTGCCAATGCGCGAGCGCCCAGCGCGCGGCCTGGAAGATCGCGACGCCCGTGACCGCGAGCAGCACCAGCGTGAGGGCAAGGCTCTGCGCGAGGACGCGGAGCACGCGCGGCCGGGGCAAGTCCCTGAGTGCGAGCACGAAAGCATGAACGGCGCGGGCCATGGTCAGGGGATGGCGCGAGCGAACCCCTCCCGTCAAGCGCAGGTCGACAATCTATTCCTCTCGTCACCCCGGACTTGATCCGGGGTCTATAGCTTCGACGCTGGAATGGATGCCGGATCAAGTCCGGCATGACGAAGAGGGGAGGGATGGAGACTCGCGAGCGTTCTGCTTGCCTTGGCGCGCCGCCGCCCGTAAAGGCCCGCGCAGCTTTTTCCACGCATCACAGGATATTTCATGGCCTCCACCGCCCGTTTCGACGTTGTCGCCATCGGCAATGCGATCGTCGACGTCATCGCCCGCGCCGACGATGCGCTGATCACCGCCGAAGGCCTGACCAAGGGGTCGATGCGGCTGATCGACGCCGAAGAGGCCGAACGCCTCTATGCGGCGATGGGGCCGGCGATCGAGATGTCGGGCGGTTCGGCGGCGAATACGCTCGCGGGCATGGCTGCGCTCGGCCAGCGTTGCAGCTTTATCGGGCAGGTCGCCGACGACCAGCTCGGCCATGTCTTCACCCACGATCTGCGCGCGCTCGGCGTCGCGTATGAAACCCCGCCGCTCGGCGAAGGCGCGCCGACCGCGCGCTGCCTGATCCTCGTCACCCCCGACGGGCAGCGGACGATGAACACCTTCCTCGGCGCGAGCCACCTCCTCGAACAGTCGATGATCGACGAGGAATGGATCGCCGATTCCGATATCCTCTATCTCGAAGGCTATCTGTGGGATCCCGAGCTGTCGCGCGCGGCGATGCGGCGCGCGATCGACGTGTCGCGGGCTGCGGGGCGCAAGGTCGCCTTCACGCTGTCCGACGCCTTCATCATCGACCGTCACGGTGCCGATTTCCGGAAGCTGATCGCCGAAGGGCTGTTCGACATCCTGTTCGCGAACGAGGTCGAGATTTGCGCGCTCGCCGAAACCGGTGATTTCGAGGCGGCGGTCGCGAGCGTTGCGGCGCAGGTGCCGCTGCTCGTCGTGACGCGCGGTTCGCACGGCGCGCTCGCGATCATCGGCGGCGAACGCACCGAAGTCGGCGCCGAACCCATCGACACCGTCGTCGACACGACGGGCGCCGGCGACCTGTTCGCGGCGGGCTTCCTGTCGGGGCAGGCGCAGGGACGCTCGATCGCTGATTGCCTGACGATGGGCGCGGTGTGCGCCCGCGAAATCATCGCGCAGGTCGGGCCGCGCGCGCAGACCGACCTCAAGGCGACGGTCGCCGCACGCCTCGGCTAAGTCCTGACTCCAGGAACCTTCCCCGGGATGAAGCGTCCTATGCGCCATCAGCATAGGAGGTCGACATGGCCGATGAAATTCACGAGACGCGCGCGCCCGACGGGTCGACGCACACCACGACGATCATCGATCGCGAACCGCGGCGCGGCGGCGGATTGGGCATGGGCCTGATCCTGCTGGTCGTCCTCGCGGTCGCGGCGTTTGTTGCGTTCCAGTTCCTCGCCAACGACAGCGCCCGGACCGGCGCGGTCACCGACGCCGCGCAGAAAGTCGGCGACGCCGCGCAGGACGTCGGCGACGCGGCGCAGAAAGCGGTCGATTAAGGATCAGGCGGCCGCCGCTTCTGCCGGGTGCTTCTTGAACAGCGCCCGGTCGGCGGGGCCGAAACCGCGGGTCCAGATCAGCCACGCGTAAATGCCGAGGATGAAGGGCACGCCGATCAGCAGCTCGGCCCATTCGGGCAGCTGCGTCGCGCCCCAGCCGAGCACCGCCGCGCCCGCCGTCGCCCAGACGAGCGCCCAGCGCAGGCTGTTCACCGGGGCGCCGAGGAGGCGCGCGAGCAGCCGCGCCTTGACCAGCGAGGCGAAACCGAGCGCGAGCATCAGCGCGAGCGCGACCGCCCCGGCGTAAGCGATCGGGGGCAGGCCCATCGACCGGGCGATGAGGATCAGCGCGACGCTGAGCCCCGCCTGCAGCGCGAGCGTCGCGATGCTGATCAAGAGGTTGCGATGGCGTGCGACATAGACGAGCGCGGCCTCGCTGACGACCGCGGTCGCGGCGACGACCTCGGCGGCGAGCAGGAAGGCGAGCGCGGCGGTACCACTGACGAATTCGGGGCCGACGAGGCCCATCACCGCCTCGCCCGGGATCCCGAGCGCGAGCGCGACGCCGGCCTGCGCCGCGATGATCCAGAAACCGACCTGGCTGACCTGTGCCGCCACGGCGGCAAGCCGGTTCTCGGCGAGGTTGCGCGTGATGACGGGGCCGAGGATCGGTTCGAAACTGGTCTTGAGCTTCTGCGGCAGCGAGGCGACCTGCTGCGCCATATAATATATGCCGTAGATCGTCGGCGAGGTGAACTGGCCGAGGATGAAGAGGTCGAGGCGGCGCGTCCCCCATTCGATCGCGTCGGCGGCGGCGAGCGGCGCGTTGCGCCGCGCGAGGCCGATCAGATGCGCGGGATGCGGCCGCCAGACGCCGGGGCCGCCATAATGGCGGATCATCGGGATCAGCGCGGTGACGAAGGCGCCGAGCATCGCGGCGGCGTAGGAGAGCATCAGCCCGTCGCGCGCCGAGATGAACCAGAATCCGGCCGCGGCGGCGCTGATCACCCACGGTTCGACGACCGCGCGCGCGCGGACGGTGGCGCCGATGTCGAATTTATACGCGCAGGCGGCGAGCGCGATGTCGGTGCCCGCGATCGCGAAAACGAGCAGCGCCATCCAGCGATCGACCCCGTCGACCCCGCCCGCCGGATACATCAGCTGCGGCAGGAGGAAGAGGATCGCCGAGCCCGCCGCCGAGGCGAGGAAGGCGACGAACATGCCGTCCCAGACGACGATGCGGTGATCGGCGCCGGCCGCGCTCAATTGCTCGGCGAGACCGCGCTTCAGCCCCAGCGTGGCAAGCTGCGCGACGAGTTCGATGACGAGCACGGCAAAGGCGAACCGCCCGACAGCTTCCGGCCCGTACCAGCGGCCTGCGACATAGAGGAAGGGCAGGCGGGCGACGAGGCGGAGGATGAAACCGAAGAAATTGGTGCGTCCACCCTTGGCGAGCGCGGCCGTGTCCGCATCCCCCGAAGGAACGTCCGGCGAAGAGGGCGCGGCTGCGCTGTCCGTCTGGCTCAAGCCTGGCGCCCCTTCTGCTGCTCCCCGAAGCGCAGTCTAGCGCGGCGGGGGAGTGCAGGCAATTGGTCGAAGCATTTCATCGTCCTTCGGATCGCAGCGGACGGCTGAGCAGCGCCTGAATGGCTTCGGCGACGCGGGTTTCGCCCGCGACAAGGCGCGCGACCGCGTCGGTGATCGGCATGTCGACCCCGTCGGCGCGCGCCGCCGCGGCGACGACCGGCGCGCTGAAGGCGCCTTCGGCGACGGTGCGCCGGTCGGCCATCAGCACTTCGGCCGCCTCGCCGCGCCCGAGCCCCTGGCCGAGTGCAAAATTGCGCGAGTTGGACGAGGTGCAGGTGAGGACGAGGTCGCCGAGGCCGGCGAGGCCGGCGAGCGTTTCGGCCTGTGCACCGCGCGACAGGCCGAAACGCGTCATTTCCGCAAAGCCGCGGCTGATGAGCGCGGCGCGCGCGTTGAGCCCGAGCCCGGCGCCGTCGACGATGCCGCACGCGATCGCGAGGATATTCTTGACCGCGCCGCCAATCTCCGCCCCGATGACGTCGGTGGAGACATAGGGCCGGAAATGCGGGCGCGCGAGCGCCCCGGCTATCCCGGCCGCGAGATCGGGGTCGGCGGCGGCGAGCGTGATCGCGGTGGGGAGCCCCGCCGCAACCTCGTGCGCAAAGGTCGGCCCCGAGAGCACCGCGTGCGGACGTTGCGGGGCGAGATCGCGCGCCATGTCGATCGGGAAGGCAAAGCTGCCCGCTTCCATCCCCTTGCTGCAGAAGATCAGCGGGGCGTCACGCGCGGGCAATTCGGCGAGCACCGCGCGCAGGAAGGGCACGGGGACGACGACGAGCAGCGCGTCGAGATCGGCCATGCCGGCGAGATCGCCCGTCGCGGTCAGCGAGGGCGAGAGCGCGGCGCCGGGGAGGAAGACGGGGTTACGATGTTCGCTGTTGATCGCGGCGACGACGTCGGGCTCGCGCGCCCAGAGGCGGACCGGCGCGCCGTCGGCGGCGAGAAGCTGCGCGAGCGCGGTGCCCCACGCGCCGCCACCGATCACGCCGAAATTCGAATATGACGTCATGCCTTCACCCCCGCTCCGCGCACCGCTTCGGCTTCGGGATCGAGCGGCCAGCGCGGGCGCGCCGCGACGCCGAGGTCGTCGGTCAGCCCGGCGGCGAAGCGTTCGGCACCCGCCCAGGCGATCATCGCGCCATTGTCGGTGCAGAGCCACAGCGGCGGCGCGACAAAGGCCTTGTCGAATTGCGCCGCGAGACCCGTCAGCGCGCCGCGGATCGCACCGTTCGCCGCGACCCCGCCCGCGATGACGAAAGCGGTCGCGTCGGGGCAGGCGGCGAGCGCGATGCGGCTGCGGTCGGCGAGGCAGTCGACGACCGCCTGCTGGAACGAGGCGGCCAGATCGGCAACGCTGTGCGTTTCCGATGCGGCGGCGCGCGCCACCGCGCTCTTGAGCCCCGCGAAGGAGAAATGCGGCTCGGCGCTACCGACGAGCGGGCGCGGCAGTGGCACCGCGAACGGGTCGCCGTCCCTTGCGATGCGCTCGACGGCGGGGCCGCCGGGATAGCCGAGGCCGAGCAGCTTCGCGGTCTTGTCGAACGCTTCGCCCGCGGCATCGTCGATCGTGGTGGCGAGACGGCGGTAATCGCCGACCCCGCGTACGAGCAGCAACTGGCAATGGCCGCCCGAGACGAGCAGCAACAGATAGGGAAATTCGAGCGCCGGATCGGCGAGGCGCGGGCTCAGCGCATGGCCTTCGAGGTGATTGACCGCGATCAGCGGTTTGTTCGCGGCGTGGGCCAGCGCCTTTCCGGTGACGAGCCCGACCATCACCCCGCCGATCAGCCCGGGTCCGGCGGTCGCCGCGATCGCATCGACCTCGCCAAGCGACACGCCCGCGTCGGCGAGCACGCCCTCGATAATCGGCGCGAGCCGGTCGACATGCGCGCGCGCCGCGATCTCGGGAACCACGCCGCCATAGGGGCTGTGTTCGGCCTCCTGTCCCGCGACACGATGCGCCAATATGCGCCGTTCGCTGTCGACGAGCGCTGCCGCGGTTTCGTCGCAGCTCGATTCAAGGCCGAGGATCAGGGTCATATTGTTGCGCGTTCCTTTACCTAGGTGGGGACGAAGGGGAAAGGGTTCACGCGGAGACGCAGAGACGCGGAAGAGAAAGTTTCGTGTAGGGGCGCAAAGCCCATGGAGTTTGGCCAACACAAAAGCGGCAAAGCCGCCGATCTTTTCTGCGCGTCTCCGCGCCTCCGCGTGAATCCCTTGTCTTTCTTTTCCCGATCATACGCCTTAGCAGCGGGGCAATGACCGATTTACCAACCCCCGGAAACCCGCTGCGCATCGGCACGCGCGCCTCGCCGCTCGCGATGGCGCAGGCGCATATGGCGGCTGCGGCGCTGATTGCCAGCCATGGCGTCGATATGGCGGCGCTCGAAATCGTGCCGATGACCGCGACCGGCGACAAGATTCAGGACCGCGCGCTCGCCGAGGTCGGGGGCAAGGCGCTGTGGACGCGCGAGCTCGATGCGGCGCTCGATGCCGGGACGATCGATATCGCGGTCCATTCGCTGAAGGATGTCGAAACGCTCCGCGATCCGCGCTTTTTCCTCGGTGCGATGCTCGAACGCGCCGACCCGCGCGACCGGCTGGTGGTGCGCGACGGAATAAAGGCGGCGGCGATCGCCGATCTGCCGCACGCCGCCCGGCTCGGGACGAGCAGCCCGCGCCGGGCGGCGCAGGTGCGGCGAATCCGCCCCGATCTCGACACGGTGCTGCTGCGCGGCAATGTCGCGACGCGGCTCGCGAAACTTGCAGCGGGCGATGCCGATGCGACCTTGCTCGCGGCGGCGGGGCTCGAGCGGCTGGGGATGCACGACGTCGGTACGGTGCAGGATGCGGGTGTGCTGCTTCCCGCGGCGTCGCAGGGCGCGATCGGGATCGAATGCCGCGCCGGCGATGCGGCGACGCGCGCGCTGCTCGCCGCGATAGACCATGCGCCGACGCACCGGGCGGTGATGGCCGAGCGCGCCTTTCTCGCGGCGCTCGGCGGCGATTGCCGCTCGCCGGTCGCGGCTTATGCGCATTGGCTGGACGACGGCACGCTCCGCCTCGACGCCGAGATTTTTTCCGAAGACGGCGCCGATCATGCCGCCGGCCATGTGATCGTCGCCGATGCGGAAGCGCCGGAAGCCCTCGCGCGCCGCCTGCTCGGCGACGCGCCCGACAGCGTCCGGCGCCTGTTCGCCCGATGACCGGCGGCCTGCCGTTGATCGTCACGCGGCCCGAACCGGGCAACGCAGCGACGGTCGAGCGGGCCAGAAAAATGGGCTTCGACGCGCGCGCGATGCCGCTCTTCGCGGCGCGTGCGCTCGATTGGGAGGCGCCGCCGGCCGAAGATTTCGACGCCCTGTTGCTGACCAGCGCCGCGGCGGCGCGGCTGGCGGGGCCGGGCCTTGCGCGGCTGGCTTCGCTGCCTGTCTATGCCGTCGGCGCGGCGACGGCGTGCGCGGCAGGGGCGGCGGGTCTGACGGTGACGATGACGGGAACGGCTGACGCCGGACGGCTTCTTGACGCCATGACGTCAGAAAATATCCGAAATATATTATGGCTTTGCGGCCGCGACCGGTCCGGTTTCGATGGGCACACCGCGGCGGTCACGCCCGTGCCCTGCTACGCGGTCGATCCCGTCCCGCCCCCCGCCGGGTGGGCCGATCTGATCGCCGCACCGGCGGTGCTGCTCGCGCACTCGGCGCGCGCGGCAAGGCGCATTGCGGATCTCGCGGGCACCGCGCGCGGCCATCTGTCGCTCGTCGCGATCAGCCCGGCGGTTGCCGCATCGGCGGGCGGCGGGTGGGGCGACATCGCCATTGCGGAACAGCCCGACGATGTCGCAATATTGGCACAGGCGCGTGCTTTGTGGCACAAGGGTGCAAAATAGGGTCGTTCGAAAGAGAAACATGGCAATCGACAGCATCGACACCACCTCGCCCGTGCAGGACGAGGCGGTCCCGACGAGAGGGCTATCGTTCCGCGCCGTCGTCATTGGCGCCTTCCTCCTGCTCCTGATCGGTATCGCCGGTGGCGGATGGGCGGTGAATCGCTGGCTTACGGGCGATAATGCACCGTCCGCGGCGAAAGCGATCGACGCACCCGCGGGAACCGCGAATCCGGCCCTCGTTGCGGGCGGCGCGGCAAAGGGCGCGGCCGGCGGCCAGCCGCTGGTCGTCGCGCCGATCGACGGTGCCAATGCGCTCGCGGCGCGCGTTGCCGAACTCGAACAACGGCTGTCGCGGATCACGCTCGAGGCCGAATCGGCATCGGGCAACGCGTCGCGCGCCGAAGGGCTGCTCGTCGCCTTTGCGGTCCGGCGCGCGCTCGATCGCGGGCTGTCGCTCGGCTATCTCGACGCCCAGCTCCGGCTGCGCTTCGGCGACGACCAGCCGAATGCGGTGAAAACGATCATCGACACCTCGCGCGAACCGGTGACGCTCGAACAGCTTCGCGCCGAGCTCGACACGCTGGCGCCGCAGCTCGTCGGGCGCGACGGCGACGGCAATGGCAGCCTGTGGACCGGGCTGCGCCGCGAACTCGGCGAGCTGTTCGTCGTGCGCGCCGCGGGAACCCAGTCGCCGCGCGCGTCCGAACGGCTCGATCGCGCCCGGCGTTATCTCGCGGCGGGGCAGGCCGACCTTGCGATTGCCGAGGTCGAGGCCATGCCCGGCGCGGCGGTGGCGAACGACTGGTTGATCGACGCGCGCCGTTATCATGAAGCGCGGCGTGCGCTTGACCTGATCGAGACGGCGGCGATATTGGAGCCGCGCGACAGCCCCGCTGCCGCGATGGCCCCCAAGACGGCCGTACCGACCTCGTAGCGCGCAATCCGGTAGGGCTGCCCGCCCTTTGGAGAAAGCCCGTACCATGGCCCTCGCCGACCCGCAGCGCATCGAAGCGCTCGACCCGCTCGATCCCCTCCAGCTCGATGCCGAGCTCAGCGAAGAGGAGCGGATGGTCCGCGACACCGCGCGGTCCTATGCCACCGATGCGTTGTTGCCGCGCGTCACCTCGGCCTTTCTCGACGAACGCTTCGACCGCGAGATCATGTCCGAAATGGGCGCGCTCGGCCTGCTCGGCGCGACGATCGATCCCGAATATGGCGGCGCGGGGCTGAACTATGTCAGCTACGGGCTGATCGCGCGCGAAGTCGAACGGATCGATTCGGGCTATCGCTCGGCCTGTTCGGTGCAGAGCAGCCTCGTGATCCATCCGATCAACGCCTATGGCAGCGAGGAGCAGAAGCGGAAATATCTGCCCGGGCTGACCTCGGGCGAACTCGTCGGCTGCTTCGGCCTGACCGAGCCCGATGCCGGCAGCGACCCCGGCGGAATGCGCACGCGCGCCGAAAAGATCGAGGGCGGATACCGCCTGAAGGGCGCAAAGATGTGGATCACCAATTCGCCGATCGCCGACGTCTTTGTCGTGTGGGCGAAGTCGGAGGCGCACGACGGCGCGATCCGCGGCTTCGTGCTCGAAAAGGGGATGAAGGGCCTGTCGGCGCCGAAGATCGAGGGCAAGGTGAGCCTGCGCGCCTCGGTCACCGGCGAGATCGTGATGGACGGGGTCGAGGTCGGCGAAGACGCGCTGTTGCCGCATGTATCGGGGCTCAAGGGCCCGTTCGGCTGTCTCAACCGCGCGCGCTACGGCATCGGCTGGGGCGCGATGGGCGCGGCCGAATTCTGCTATGAAGCCGCGCGCAATTATACCGGCGAGCGCAAGCAGTTCGGGCGGCCGCTCGCGGCGAACCAGATCGTCCAGCTCAAGCTCGCCAACATGCTCACCGAAATTGCATTGGGCTTGCAGGCGGCGCTGCGCGTCGGCCGGCTGATCGACGAAGGGCGCCTGATTCCCGACGCGATCAGCCTGCTCAAGCGCAACAATTGCGGCAAGGCGCTCGATATCGCGCGCGTCGCGCGCGATATGCACGGCGGCAACGGGATTTCGGCCGATTATCATGTGATCCGTCACGCCGTGAACCTCGAGACGGTGAACACCTACGAGGGCACGCACGACGTCCATGCGCTGATCCTCGGCCGCGCGATCACCGGCATTTCGGCCTTTGCCTGAGCCGCGGGGCTTGAAACCACTGGAGGGCATCCGCGTCGTCGAACTGGCGCGAGTGCTCGCGGGGCCGTGGTGCGGGCAATTGCTCGCCGACCTCGGCGCCGAGGTGGTGAAGGTCGAGCGGCCCGGCGTTGGCGACGATACGCGCGAATGGGGGCCGCCTTTTGTGACGGGCGCGGACGGCGAAAATCTGGGGGCCGCTTATTATCACAGCTGCAATCGCGGTAAGCGAAGCGTTGCGATCGATATTGCGACCGCCGAAGGGCAGGCCGAAGTGCGCGCGCTGCTCGCCGATGCCGACGTCCTGATCGAGAATTACAAGGTTGGCGGGCTCGTCAGATACGGGCTCGATCCGGCGCGGCTCTGCGCCGACTTCCCGCGGCTGGTCGTCTGTTCGATCACGGGCTTCGGCCAGACCGGTCCCTATGCGCACCGCGCGGGTTATGATTTCATCATCCAGGCGATGGGCGGCGCCATGTCGCTGACCGGCGAGCCCGACGGCGCGCCGCAAAAGGCGGGAATCGCCTATGCCGATATCTTCACCGGAATGTATTCGACCGTCGCGATTCTCGCGGCGCTGCGACGGCGTGACGCCACGGGCGATGCGAGGGGCGGGGGCGCGCATATCGACATGGCGCTGCTCGACTGCCAGGTCGGGGTGCTCGCCAATCAGGCCGCCAATTATCTCGCGAGCGGGGTGGCGCCGAAGCGGATGGGCAATGGCCACGCCAATGTCGTGCCCTATCAGGCGTTCGCGACCGCTGACGGCCAACTGGTGATCGCGGTCGGCAATGACAGCCAGTTCCGGAAACTCTGTGCGATATTGGGCGAGCCGGGCTGGGCCGACGACGCGCGCTTTGCAACCAATGCGGCGCGGCTGGCGAACCGCGGCGAACTGATCCCGCTGCTCGCGCTCAAAATCGCCGCGTGGGAGGCGCAGCCGCTGTCGCTGGCGCTCGAAGCCGAGGGCGTGCCCGCCGGCCCGATCAACGATATTGCCGGGGTCTTTGCCGACCCGCAGGTCGCGGCGCGCGCCATGCGTTTCCGGCCCGAGGGGGCTTCGGTCGACGGGCTGGCGAGCCCGATCGTCATCGACGGCGAGCGGATGGTCGCCACGACCGGGGCGCCGCCGCTGGGCAAATAAAAAGGGGCGCCGCGACGGACGCCCCTTTCTCCCCCTGATCCGAAGATCAGAATTTGACCGTGCCGGTGACGAAGACCTGACGCGGGTTGCCGTAGAAGGCGGTGAGCGTGCCTTCGCGGCCGAGCGCCGAGGTTGGCAGACCGTTGGCGCTCGTGACAGGCACGCCCGTGACCGGATTGATATTGATGAACGTATAGCCCGAGGTCTTATATTCCTTGTTGGTCAGGTTCTTGCCGAACACGCCGATGCTCCAGCGATCGTCGGGCGCGGTATAGATGAGACTCGCATCCCACAGCGCGAAGCCCTTCTGGTCGATATAGGGGTTCGGGATTTCGAACTGATGGGTCTTGCTGCGATACGACAGCGTCGTCCCGAAGCTCAAATCGCCGTCGCCGATCGGGGTCGAGTAGGCAAGCGTGCCGCTCGCGGTCCATTTCGGTGTGTTCTGGACCTCGCGGAAATCGGAAACGTCGGTTGGCGTGTTGACGCCGCCGACGAGGATGTTGGAGATATATTCCTTATAGTCGGCGTCGATAAAGCCGAGCGCGGTCGACAGCGTCAGCCGGTCGCCTGCAGTCGCCAGATCTTCGCCGAGCCGCGCGCGGCCTTCGAATTCCACGCCCTTGAAGGTCGCCTTGCCGGCGTTCGACACGACGCCGCAGAAGCTGGGGAGGCCGCCGACGGTGCAGGCGACCGAGCCCGGAATCTGGACATCGGTGTAATCGGCATAGAAACCGGCGATCGCGACGTTTACCGCGCCGTCCAGCAAGCTCCCCTTATAGCCGACTTCATAGCTTTCGACCTTCTCGGGACGGAAGCTCAGGAAGGAGGCGATTTCCGCGTCGGTCGGCCGGCCCGGGATGGCACCCGGCGCGTTGACGCCGACGCCGCGCGGGTCGAAGCCGCCGCCCTTGAAGCCCTGCGAATAGCTCGCGTAGAAATTATGGTCAGGGGTCGGTTTGAACGAGAGCGAGGCGCGCGGGGTGAATTTCTTGAAGTCGCGCTTGCCGTTGAAGTTGGTACCGGGAGCGCCGAACGGGACGCCTGCCCCGCCAAACACCGGCGAACCGCCGCCGAGATAATTCTGCCGCAGGATCGACGCTTCACGTTCGTCCCAAGTGTAGCGGCCGCCGAGCGAGAGGCTCAGCTGGTCGCTGAAGTCATAGGTGAAGTCGCCGAACACCGCGAAGGTCTGGGTGTCAACATCGGCCTCTGTGAAGGCGGTCAGGCCCGCCAGGTTGTTGAAGATGCGGACGTCGAACAAAGTGTCGGCGGTCGCGTCGAGATAGTAGAAGCCGAGCAGGCCCTTCAGCTTGTCGCCCTCGTACAGCAGCTGGAATTCCTGGCTGATCTGCTCGTTGAAATAGAAGCCGGGGACGTCGACGTCGACCGCGGGCAGCGCGTCGAAGTCGATCGGGGTCGCCGACGTGTCCTTGCGCCACGCGCTGATCGAACGGAGCGTCACCGTGTCGCTGAGTTCCGCGGTGACGTTCATCGCGAGGCCGTACGCCTCGATCTCTTGCGTGGGATCGTTGAGCGCGCCGCGGCTGTCGAAGACGTCGTCGAGCACGGGTGCGCCCGAGAGGAGCCCGGGAATCAGGCGGTGCCCGCCGCGCGGGTCGCTCTTGTCCTTGCTATAGTCGCCCGAGATGCGGATCAGCACCGGTGCGCCATAGCCGCCCAGCTCGACCGTGCCGCGCCCGGCCCAGACGTCCTTGTTGTAATTTTCGCGGCCGGTGGTGAGATTGTCGCCGAACCCGCCGCGCGACAGGCGCGCGCCCGACACCCCGACGCGGAGCAGGTCGCGGATCGGCGCGCTCGCGGTGACGATCAGGTCGGCTTGATTATACGTACCGTACGTACCCTTGATCCTGAGCGAGAATTCCTCGGGCAATTGTCTGGTCACATATTTGACCGCGCCGCCAATCGTGTTGCGGCCGTACAGCGTGCCCTGCGGACCGCGCAGCACTTCGATGCGCTCGACGTCATAGATGTCGAGCACCGCCGCCTGCGGGCGGTTGAGATAGACGTCGTCGAGATAGATGCCGACCCCCTGCTCGAAGCCCGACACCGGATCTTGCTGGCCGACGCCGCGGATGAAGGCGCTGAGCGTCGAGTTCGAGCCGCGCGATACTTCGAGCGTCGTGTTCGGGGTGGTCTGGCCGATGTCGGTGATGTCGATCGCGCCGGCCTTGGCGAGTGCTTCGCCCGAATAGGCGGTGATCGCGACGGGAACGTCGATCAGCCGCTCGTCGCGGCGGCGTGCCGTCACGATGATCTCGTTGTCGCTGCCGTCGGTGCTTGCGCCTTCTTCCTGTGCGAAGACGGGGGGCGCAAAGGCGATCATGGAAAGCGCGCTGGTGGCCAGGACGGCACGGCGCAGCGAGCGGGCGAAAGGACGCATGATGACTCTCCCATGTGGCGGGCGGCCCCTCGCCACCCTTGCCGGTTTTCTTGGGCCGGTGCTTGCCAAGCCGCGCCGCTTCCAATAATGAAAGGTGAACCAAGTTTCAACTTGGAATATGCAGGCGTCGCTTTTTGCTTGCCAGTGGTGCGAAAAAGCCACGATGGCGGTACAAGCCGAACGGAACGGGGGAGACGGAAGGCAGCATGGATCAGCCGCGATCATCCACACCGGTCGACCCGGGCGCCGAAAAGGGCGATCCGGGCAATCCCGACAAGACGCCGCGCACCGAGCGCGGGCGGCGGACGCTGCGCAAGCTGCTCGACGCCGCGGCGATCGAATTCGGCGAACGCGGGTTCCACGAAGCGTCGATCAGCGCGATCACGCGCCGTGCCGGAACCGCGCTCGGCAGTTTCTACACCTATTTCGACTCGAAAGAGGAAATCTTCCAGGCGCTCGTCCGCTATATGAGCGAACGGTTGCGCGATCATGTCACGCCGATCGTCCAGGCGGCGCCCGACGAAATCAGCGCCGAACGCATCGGGCTCGAATCCTTCCTCGGTTTCGTGCGCGAGCATAAGGAAATCTACCGCATTATCGATGAAGCCGAGTTCGTCGATTATGCGAGCTATCGCCGCCATTATGAAACGACGGTCGCGCGCGTGCGCCAGCGGCTCGAGGGCGGCGCGGCGCGCGGCGAGATCCGACCCGACGTCAGCGAGATCCACGCGTGGGCGATCGGCGGGATGAACGTGTTTCTGGGGATGCGCTATGGCTTGTGGGATACCGAGAGCGACATTTCGGAGATCGCGCGGATCGCGAACGATCTGCTCGCGAACGGGCTGAAGAAGCGGGATTAGATTATTCCCCTCCCGCTTGCGGGAGGGGAATCAGGTCCGCGAAATCAGGAAGATCGCATGTTCGGCGCGCCAGCTTGCGGCGGCGTCGCTGGCCGGCTTGTCGCCCGACAGGTGCCAGACGCGCTCGACCTTGATGCCCTTCGCGCGGACGAGGTCGCGAAAATCGCTGACGGTGACATGGTGGATGTTCGGCGTTTCGTACCATGCGACGGGCAGCAGCCGCGTCACCGGCATCCGCCCGTTCCACAGCAGCGCGAGCCGCACGCGCCAGTGCGCGAAATTGGGGAAGCTGACGAAGGCGCGCGGCGCGATGCGCAGCAGTTCGTCGACGACGCGGTCGGGGCGCTCGGTCGTCTGCAGCGTTTGCGACAGGATCGCATAGTCGAAGGCGTCGTCGGGATAGTCGGCAAGGTCGCGGTTGGCGTCGCCCTGTACAACCGACTGGCCGCGCGCGATCGCCGCGGTGACATTGTCGGGGTCGATTTCGAGGCCGCGCGCGTCGACGCCTTTGTCCCGGAGCGCCGCCATCAATTCGCCGTCGCCGCAGCCGACGTCGAGCACGCGCGACGCCCGGGGAACGGCATCGGCGATGATCGCGAGATCGGGGCGCAGCTTCATCGTCCGGCCTGCCTGTAAACGTCGGGGAAATGCCGCTGCATGAACGGGGTGCTGTCGTCGATCGGGGTCCAGCCGAGCGCGGCATAAAGCCCGTGGGCATCGCTGGTCGCGAGCATCCACCGCCGCAGCCCCTGCAGGTCGGGATGATCGTGCAGCGCCGTCACCATGCGCGCGGCGAGGCCGTGCCCGCGATGCGCCGCGAGCACATAGACGTCGGCCAGATAGGCGAAGGTCGCGCGATCGGTGACGACGCGGGCAAAGCCGACCTGATCGCCGCCCGGCGCGAAGGTGCCGACGCACAGCGATCCCGCGATGGCGCGTTCGACGGTGGCGGGCGAAATATTTTCGGCCCAGTAGCTCTGCGTCAGAAAGGCATGGATCGCGCCGGCCTGCATGGCGGACGGGTCGAAGGACAGGCGATAGGGTTCACTCATGCCAGACCTGCCCGCAGGGACCCCGCGACAAGGCGGTCGAGCGCGGGCACGTCGAGGAGGAAGCTGTCGTGGCCGAAGGGCGCCGACAGTTCGACGAAGCTCGCCGCCGCGCCGACGCTTTGCAGCGCCTGCACGACGCGGCGCGATTCGGAGGTCGGATAGAGCCAGTCGGTGTCGAAGCTGACGAGGGTGAAGCGCACATCCCTTGCGCCGGCGAACGCGCCGGCGAGCCGCCCGTCGTGCGGGTCGGCGAGGTCGAAATAGTCCATCGCGCGGGTGATATAGAGATAGGCGTTGGCGTCGAAGCGGTCGGTGAAGGCGAGCCCCTGATGCCTGAGATAGGATTCGATCTGGAAATCGGCGTCGAAGCCGAAGCTCTTGATGTCGCGCGCCTGCAGCCGGCGGCCGAACTTCTCGGTCAGCCCTTCCTCCGACAGATAGGTGATGTGCGCCGCCATGCGCGCGACCGCGAGCCCCTTGGTGGGTGCGCGCGCGCTGCCGTAATATTGGCCGTCCTGCCAGTCAGGATCGGCCATGATCGCCTGCCGCCCGACCTCGTGGAACGCGATATTCTGCGCCGAATGCCGCGCCGCGCTCGCGATGACGAGCGCCGAGGCGAGGCGATCGGGATAGGTCGCGGCCCATGCCAGCGTCTGCATGCCCCCCATCGACCCGCCGACGACGGCATGAAGCCGCGAAATGCCGAGATGGTCGAGCAGCATCGCCTGCGCGCGCACCATGTCGGTGATCGTGATGACGGGAAACGCCATGCCGAGCGGCGCGCCGGTCGCGGCATCGGGCGAGGCGGGACCGCTCGTCCCCATGCAGCTGCCGAGCACATTGGCGCAGATGACGTGAAAGCGGTCGGTGTCGATCGGCTTGCCCGGGCCGACCATGCGCGCCCACCAGCCGGGCTTGCCCGTCGCGGGATGGTCGCTCGCGACATATTGGTCGCCGGTGAGCGCGTGGCAGATGAGCACCGCGTTCGACTTGTCGGCGTTCAATATACCATAGCTTTGCCAGGCGATGGTCACCGATCCCAGCATCTGTCCGCTGTCGAGCGGCAGCGGTGCCGGAATCGTCACGCTGTGATGCTGGATATCGTGGAGCAGGCTCGCCATGGTGCGGCGGGGCTAAGCGGGCGCGCGAGGCCTGTCAACGATCGGTGAAAGGGGTTCACGCGGAGACGCGGAGACGCGGAGATCGCGACGAGAAATATTCGCGCAGAGCCGCAGAGAGCGCGGGAAGAAAAAGGCGGCAAATCCGCCAATCCCTTTTACTCTGCGTCTCCGCGCGAACCGAAAATTCCCTGCGTCCTCTGCACCTCTGCGAGAATCCGATCAACAAACTGGACTCGCCACGCACAGCCGTTAAACGGCGCGGCATGACCGACGCGACCCCGACCCTTAGTCCGAAGCCGTGGATCAGCGGCATTGCCCCCTATGTTCCCGGCAAGTCCGCGGGTGCCGACGGGCGTCCGCTGATCAAGCTCTCGGCGAACGAGAATCCGCTGGGCACCGGCGAGAAGGCGCGTGCGGCCTTCGCCGCGGCGCAGGCGGCCCCCGACGCGCTGTCGCGCTATCCCGACCCCGGTTCGGTCGAACTTCGCGAAACAATCGCGGCGAAGTTCGGGCTCGATCCGGCGCGGATCATCTGCGGCAACGGATCGGACGAACTGCTCCACCTCGCGGCGGGCACCTATGCCGGCGTCGGCGACGAGATATTGTACGTGCGCTACGGCTTTGCGGTCTATGAAATCGCGGCGCGGCGCGTCGGTGCCGTACCGGTCGAGGCCGACGACCGGGATTATGCGACCGATGTCGATGCGCTGCTCGCGGCGGTGACCGACAGGACGCGCGTCGTCTATCTCGCCAATCCGAACAATCCCACGGGCACGCTCGCGACGCGCGAAGAGGTCGCGCGGCTTTACGCCGGGCTGCCGAAGACTGTGCTGTTCGTGATCGACCAGGCCTATTCCGAATATCTGTCGGACGCCGAGGACGACGGCGGGCTCGAGCTCGCCAAGACGCAGCCGAACGTGTTCATCACGCGCACCTTTTCGAAGATTCACGGACTCGCCGCCGAACGCATCGGCTGGGGCTATGCCGCCGCCGAGGTGATTTCGGCGCTGCACCGCATCCGCCTGCCGTTCAACGTCACGCGCGCCGGACAGGCGGCGGCGGTCGCGGCGCTTGGCGACGAGGAATTCGTGGCGCATAGCCGCGAGCATAATGCCGAATGGCGCGCCTGGCTGGCGGGCGAACTCGAAAGCCTCGGCAACCATGGCATCCGCGTCGTGCCGTCGGCGTGCAACTTCCTGCTCGTGCTGTTCGAGGGCGATGTGAGCGCCGAGACCGTCTACAACCGCCTGATGGATACGGGCTATATCGTGCGCTGGCTGCCGGGGCAGGGGCTGCCGAATGCGCTGCGCATGACGATCGGCACCGAGGACGAGACGCGCGGGCTCGCGGCGGCGATCCGCGCCGCGCTGAACGGCTGATGGCGATAGACGGCGTCGCCATCGTCGGGCTGGGCCTGATCGGCTCGTCGATCGCGCGCGCGATCGGGGAGCGGTTGCCGCATGTGACGGTGACCGGCCATGACGCCAGCGCCGACGTGCGCGGGGTCGCGCGCGAACTCGGGCTTTGCGACACGATCGTCGACGATGCGGCGACGGCGGCGGCCGATGCCGATCTCGTCATTCTCGCGGTGCCAGTGGGGCGCATGGCCGATGCGGCGGCGGCGATCGCGCCGGGGCTGAAGCCCGACGCGATCATTTCCGACGTCGGGTCGTCGAAGGCCGGGGTCGCCGCGGCGCTGGCAAAGGCGCTGCCCGGCCATGCCGTCGTCCCGGCGCATCCGGTCGCGGGGACCGAGAACAGCGGTCCTGCCGCGGGCTTTGCGACCTTGTTCGAGGGCCGCTGGTGCATCGTCACCCCGGGCACCGACGCGTCCGGGGACGCCGTGACGGCAGTGACCTCCTTCTGGCAGGCGCTCGGCGCGCGGGTCGATATCATGGACGCTGCGCACCACGACATGGTGCTCGCGGTGACCAGCCATCTGCCGCACCTCATCGCCTATACGATCGTCGGAACGGCGAGCGAACTCGAAGAGGTCACCGAGAGCGAGGTGATCAAATATTCGGCGGGCGGCTTCCGCGACTTCACGCGCATCGCGGCAAGCGACCCGGTGATGTGGCGCGACGTGTTCCTCGCCAACAAGGATGCCGTGCTCGCGACCTTGCAGCGCTTCAACGAGGATCTGACCGTGCTTCAGCAGGCGATCCGGCGCGGCGACGCCGACAAGCTCGAGGACTGGTTCACGCGCACGCGCGCGATCCGCCGCTCGATCATCGAACAGGGGCAGGATGATGCCGCGCCCGATTTCGGGCGCAAGCACTGAGCCGAATCTCGATTCCGTTCGTATCGGGCCAAGTCGAGACACTCATCGGCGTCGCGCAAGGTCGACGGGCCTCTCGACTTCGCTCGATGCGAACGGGATTAGGTGTTTGAGGTTTCGCCCGCCAGCAAGGCTTCGGGCGGGTTCAGCGCGTTGATCGCGCGCCAGACGCGCTCTTCGGCTTCCTCGCGCGGCAGGCCGGCAGGGATCGTCTCGCCGACCTTGTAGGTGATCGTCCCCGACCATTTGACCCAGCGGCGTGGCGGATAGGCGATGCCGCTGTTCACGGCGACCGGGATAACGGGCACGCCGAGCAGGCGGTAGATGCCGGCAAAACCCGAGCGCAGCGGCGGTGCCAGCCCGTGCGGGATACGCGTCCCCTCGGCAAACAGCACGAGCGGGCGGTCCTTGGCGAGAGCGGCCCTGGCGGCGTTCAGCATCGCCCGCATCGCCTTGCCGCCGCCGTCGCGATCAACGGGGATCAGGCCATAGAAATGCGCCGCCTGTCCCCAGACGGGGATCGAGAAGAGCTGCTCCTTCGCAAAGACGGCAGGATGCCTGAACAGGCCCGGCTGCTCGATCGTCTCGAACGCGCCCTCATGCTTGAAGACATAGAGTACAGGAACGTCGGGCATGTCGCCCTCGACCACGATCTTCTGGCCCAGTATGATGCGGCAGATCAACCGGTGGAACTGCGCCCAGATCCGCACGAACCAGATCGTCGCACGGTGCGAGACCGGCAGCGAGATCACGGCGCCGATCGAGCTGAAGCTGCTCATCAGGACGAAGGCGATCCAGAAAAGGATCGAGCGGACAAGGGCGATGGTGTAGCGCATCGGCGCGGTTCCTAGAGGCCGAGGAGGCCGCCCGCCAGCCCCGCGAGATATTTATGATATTCGCGAAACAGCGTTGCGAAATTGGGCTGGCTGCGCACGGCGTCGGGCAGGATCGTCACCTTGTCGCCGATCGCGCGGCCGATTTCATATTCGGCGCGGCGCATGTGCCAGTCGGTGGTGATCAGCCGGATGCTCTTGTAGTTGCGCCGCGCAACCCAGGTTGCGACCTCGGTCGCGTTCGATCGCGTATCCTCGGCCTCGAACCCCAGCGCGATGCAGCAATCGAAGAGGTCGAGCGGGCGCCTGTATTCGGCGGCGAGCTCGCGCGGCTTCACCTCGCGCGCGACGCCGCTGATCAGGAGGCGCTTCGCATCGCCCGCCTCGAGCCGTTCGAGCGCGCGGTCGATGCGTCCGGGCCCGCCGGTCAGCACGACGATGGCGTCGGTCTTTTGCGCATCGGCGGGCAAGGGCAGCAACAGCGCAAACCAGGCGAAGCCGAGCACCCAAGCCAGGAACAGAAGCGAAATCAGGCGCTTGATCATAATATCTTCTTGAGCGCGGCGAGCAGGGTCTGGCGCGCCGTCAGGGCTGCGAGCGCGATAGCCAATAGCGGCAGCGCCAGCAAGAGCGCCCAGCCTGCGGGACCGAGCGACGCGGTCGCGGCGAGTCCCGATGTGACACCCGACCATTGCCAGCCGACGAGCAGCAGGATCGCGGTGGCGACGAGGCTGCCGAGCGCGATGCCATAGGCGGTGTCGATCGCGATGCGGCGCTGGAACAGCCGGGTGATCTGGCGGTCGGTCGCGCCGATCAGGTGGAGCATCTCGATCGTCGCATAATGGGTGCCGAGCGCGGCGCGCGCGGTCATGATCACCACCGCGGCGCTAGCGAGCGCCATCAGCAGCACGAGTCCGCCCGCGATCCAGGCGAGCGAGCGGATCAGCCGCGCGACCGGGCCGAGCCATTCGGCGTGCGGGATGATGCGCGCGCCGGGCGCTTCGCGCGCGACGAGCGTGCGGAGCGCGCGCATGTGACCGGCGCGATCCTCGCCGACGAAGTCGATGTCGACCAGCGCCGGCAGGGGCAGCGATTTCAGCACCGGGTCGTCGCCCTCGGTGCTCCCGAACCATTGGCCGAGCGTCGCCTGCAACTCTTCCTGTTCGACCGAACGCGCCGAAAGGACGAAGGGCTGTGCCGCGGCGGCGCGGCGGAGCGCGGCGGCCTGCTCGGCGCGCGTCACCGGGTTCGCAGTGACGATCTGCACCGTGACGCGCCCCGCGATCGCGTCGCCGATCGCATTCGCCGACCGCGCGAGCCCCACGCCCGCAGCAGCGGCGAGCAAGGTCAGCATCATCAATATCGCGATGACCCACGGCGTCGGTCCCGACAGGCGATGGTCGGGAAGCAGGCGGCGATGCTGGACGGGAACGCGGGGGATGATCACGCCCGGTTCGCCGGTGGATAGCGCAGCGCGCCGGTGGGATCGGACAGGCGCCCGCGTTCGAGGCGCATCATCTGCGCATTTTCGATGCGGCTGATCAGGTGGATATCGTGCGTCGCGACGACGACGGTGGTGCCGAGGCGATTGAGCGCCTCGAACAGTCCCAGCAGGCGCATCGCCATTTCGGGATCGACGTTGCCCGTCGGCTCGTCGGCGACGAGCAATTGCGGGCGGGCGATCACCGCGCGTGCGATCGCGACGCGCTGCTGCTCGCCGCCCGACAGGGTCGCAGGGCGCGCATCGGCGCGATCGCCGAGGCCGATCCAGCTCAGCATCTCGCCGACCGGGCCCGACAGGTCCTCCTCGCTCACCCCCGCGATGCGCAGCGGCAGCGCGATATTATCGCGCGCCGACAGGTGCGGGATCAGCCGGAAGTCCTGGAAGACGACGCCGATGCGGCGGCGAAAACCGGGGAGGCGGTGGCGCGGCATCGCGACCAGATCCTCACCGAACAGCCGGACGATCCCGCGGCTCGGGCGCTGCGCGAGATACAGCATCTTCAAGAGCGAGGTCTTGCCCGCGCCCGACGCGCCGGTCAGGAAATAAAAGCTGCCCGGTTGCAGGTTGAAGCTGATGTCGCTCAGAATCTCGGCATCGGGGCCGTAACGCAGCCCGACGCCGTCGAATTCGACCATGGCGCCGCCGGGGCGTGCGGGAGAGCCGTCCGTCATGGCGTCACCCGCGCGCGGGGTCGCGCCACGGCCGGTCTGCGGAACAGGGGAGCATCGGCGCTCATGCCGATGCCTGTTACACGGCTGTTCACCGACGTAAAGCGGCGAGTAGCGGCGCGGTGGCCACGCGAGGCTTGCAACGCCGCGAATCAGCGTGTTTAGAGAAACCCCATGATCCTCGCCTGTCCGTCCTGCCACACGCGCTATGTCGTGCCCGATACGGCGATCGGACCCACGGGCCGTACGGTTCGCTGCGCCAATTGCCGCCATAGCTGGTTCCAGGAACCGGCGGCCGTGCCCGCCGAAGCCGCTTCGGCGCCCGCGCCCGCCGCGCCGCCCGCCGCACCGGACAGCACGCCGGCGCCCGAACCGGCCGCTGCGCCCGTCCCTGCGGCCACCTATTCCGATTTCCCCGAAACGCCGCCCGCCCGGGCTTCGGTGTCGCCGCCGCCGGCGTTCGCTGCTGCTGCCGCCGACCCGGCCCCGCGCCCGGCGTACGCCGACGCCGCTCCGCTGCCGTTTCGCCGTCCGCGGCGCAATCCCGCGAAGCGGTGGACGATCATCGCGGCGAGCGCCGCGGTATTGATGCTCGCCGCGACCGCAGGGCTCGCCTGGTTCGGCCTGCCGGGCTGGGCGCAGGGGCTGGGGCTGCCGGGGATGGTCGCCGAGCCCGACCTCGTGATCGAGCTGCCGCCGAACCAGGATCATCGCGAACTCGCCGACGGCACGATCTATTTCGCCGCGTCGGGGGTGATCATCAACCCGACCGACCGCGAACAGCGCGTGCCGCCGATCCTTGCCGAACTGCGCGATGCGCAGGGGACGATCGTCTATAGCTGGACGATCAAGCCGCCGGTGCGGATGCTGCCGCCCAACGAAAAGGTCAATTTCAGCGAGGCAAAGCTCGATATCCCGCGCCGCGCGACGCAATTGACCGTCAGCTGGGCGCTTCCGAAAAGCTGAAAGATGAAGGCGTTACGCTGACGTCGCGCCGTCACAGGCAGAGCGCGGCGGCGAGCGAGAGCAGGAAGCTGGCCAGCGTCGCGACGATGATCGGCGCAAAGCTCCGCCACCCCTGATCGAGCAGCAGGTGCAACCGCGCCTTCATCGCGGTGGCGACGATCGCGAGCAGCAGCAGCGCCTGCGCGCCGGTCGCGGCGGCATCCTGCGCCGGCTTCGGGATCGCGACCAGCGAATTGACCGCCGCGACGGCGAGGAAGCCGAGGATGAACCAGGGCAGGCGCAGCGGGATGCGCGTCTTGCCGCCACCTTCGCCGCTGCGGCCGAGCCACAGCGCGACGAGCATCAGCATCGGCGCGAGTAGCGCGACGCGCGTCAGCTTGACGATCGTCGCCACCTCGCCCGCTTGAGCCGAAAAGGAAAAGCCGCCGCCGATTGCCTGCGCGACGTCATGGATCGACGCGCCGATCAGGAATCCCGCCTGCGCGTCGGTCAGCCCGAGTTCGGCGGCGAGCACGGGGTAGAGCGTCATCGCGAGCGCGCTCGCGACGGTGATACCGACGAGCGTCAGCGTGAAGCGCGCCTGATCGACGCGCCGGTCGCCGATCAATGAATAGAGCGCGAGCGCGGCCGAAGCGCCGCAGATCGCGGTCGCGCCCCCCGCGAGGAGCGCAGCGTGCCGGTCCTGTGCGAACAGCCGCGCGCTCGCGACCGTGACGATGATGACCGCGAGCATGATCACGACGAGCAAGGCGAAGGGCAACGGCCCGAGCTCGACCAGCTGTTCGGCGGTAATGCGCGCGCCGACGAGCACGATCCCGACGCGCAGCGCGGTCTGCGACATCAGGTCGAGCCCCGCGTGGGTGCGCGTGTCCTGCGAGAGGAAGGAGAGGGCGAGGCCGATCAGCAGTCCCATCAGCACGATCGGTGCGGCATAATGGTCGGCGAGCCAGCCGGCGGCGAGCGCGGCAATCGCGGTGACGAGGACGCCCGGCAGATAGTCGCGCCAGCGCCGGCGCGCGGGCGGATGCGCCTCGAGCTGCATCTCGCCATAAAGGTCGGCGGCCATTGGCCAGTCTTGTTCGGACGCTTTCACCAACGCTCCCTTGTGCCGCGTGCCCGCCCGCTTCGCATATCCGCGCGCGGTGGTCGATAGCCCATTGCTGGCGGCGCGCGGGCTTGCTAGAGGCCCCGCTCTACCGGCACCCGTAGCTCAGCTGGATAGAGCGCTGCCCTCCGAAGGCAGAGGTCACAGGTTCGAATCCTGTCGGGTGCGCCATTTTTCTACAACAATATCAGCGAGTTAGCAAGCCCATCGTTCGCCGCTTGGCCAGAACAAATGGGTCACGGAAGCAACACGGAAGCAGTCGAGAGCGAAGTCTGGAGCGCTGCGGTGGAGAGCGGCGTCGGGAGTTGGACGACACAGACGCAGCGCCGATTGCCACGTCCTTCACCCAAGGCGATGTTGCGGGCTGCGGCGAACGCAGCACATTCCCGTGGCTCAGCTCGTTTGAAGGCGCGATCTCGTACCAGTGGAGCCCATAGATTTTCTCAGCCGCCTAAGCGGAGGCGGTTTAGCAGGTGCTGCGGCGCGTGGGCAAAGGGCAGAGCTTGGGCCCAGTCGAATGGCGGTGCCTATAGTCGCAACCTTCGTTCGTGACTACGTCGCGTCGCTGGGCGCTTCAGTATAGAAATCGAATGTTCGATCCGCCGCCGCCTGGGCCTGCGCTGGATCCTCGCCGTCAGTCACGGCGGCGCGTCGCCAGCCGTCGGCGCTGAGCCGCGCGAAGTCCCTTCCGGCCCTCGTTAAGAGCCATTCGCTGCTTTGCTCGTCGGTAAAGGATTCCCCAGTGGCGAGATGGCGTCGAAGCGCGAGGAACCACACATCCCAGCCCACTCCGGCGGCGCTCGGGCCGAATTTTTCCCAATGTTCGTCTAAATGAGCGGTGTGCTCAAGCGTGAGCGATGCGCCACGGTTGACCGTGGCAAGTGCGGCCGCGACCCAACTGATGCTGTCGCCAAATTCCCAGGTTACCGTGAGGAGCTTTGGAGGATCGCACGCGATGATCTCACCACCCGCATTTCCTTCGAGCTGATAGCGTTGACCCAGCCGCAGATCACCGGATATTGGAATAAGCCAGCGCCGTATGCGCTCGGGATTGGTAATGGCGTCCCACAGATCCTCGACCGTAGTGTCAAACGAACAGTCGGCCACGACGACGCGTGCGGGCCGGCCGTCGCGGGTGGCCTTTCGAACGGCGCGCGCTACCGCACCAGCTGATTGGGCAACGTCGATATTCATGCTTGTCTCCTAACCGGCCAATTCATTCCCCCGGGTGATCCGGTTCAACCAGACGCAGCGTCTCCTTCCAAGCCGGCCTGTCGCCCACAACTTGCAACCATCGCTCTATCTCAGGCCGCTCGGCGAGCAGGTCGTGAAGCCCGACCTCCTGCAAGATATTCAGATCGGCGAGCCAGCAGAGATGGGCTAATGTGAAGCCATCGGAAGCGAAGCTGTGTCCAGTCACCAGTTCCTCGACGAACACATCCAATAAGTGGATGGCCTCGCGTTTTCCTTCCTCGACGATTCCCGGTCCGGGATCGTCGAGGCCCATCATATCCGCGTATCCGCGGGCGAGGCATTTCTTGACCGCTGGGTGGAGATAGGAATGTTCGATGCTCAGCCATTGGTCGATTCGGGCGCGCGCTTTCTCGTCCTGGGGCGTCAGCACCGGACCGGGCATGGCACTGTCTACATAGCGTAGGATCGCGTGAACTTCGTACAGAACGAAACCGTGGTCATCGAGCACCGGAAGGAGCCCGAAAGGATGCCGACTCAGGTGCTCGGCCTTCTTTTGCTCGTGGGCCATGACATCGACGACGCGGAACTGGGGACTGCACCCCTTCTCCGCCAGCAGCGTGAGTACCTGGCGCGTCGTCACGCTCATTGGATGGCCGTACAGCGTCAGGTTCGAATCCGAAGACCGGTTTAGCTCCGCCGTCAGGCGATCGAGCGCTCTATTCCAGTATCTCGTTATGCTGGCGCGCCGAACCGGATCCATGACCGCGCCTCCGCTATAGAACCGTGCTTTGCCATCACGCAGTCGTCCCCTCGAGAAGGCCGCGGATCCACGACGCCCATTGATCCTTCACCGCGTTCGCGGATCGCTCAGCATCCAATCCGTAGAAATAGAAACTGATCACCGCTCGCGCGGCCTGATCCCATGTATAGGTGTCGATGAGGGCGATGCCCGGATTGGGCGCGTCGAGACGCAGCATCATGTGTCGCCCATTGTGGCCCTCCTGGACCTGCTCGATGGTGCCGGCCAGGCGCGGACCACCGGCTGGCGCCTCGCGGCGCTCGCCGACATCCGCGCTGGCGAGGTTGAGAGCCTCGGTCATCAGCGACCATGCCTTCAGGTCGCCACCGGGGCTGAGTGCGGCAGCCTTGAACGATGCGGCGGGTTCATCTGGAAACTGGGTCAGGTAGATGCAGAGCACATCGAAGTAGGGTGGCCAGCCAGTCGTGAAGCCCTCAATTTCGTTATCCCAATCGTCGCGAGACGTGAACAGGCGATGGACGATCCTGACGACGCATTGGCCGCCGGCGCGGCCGGTGACGGTGATCTCCGTCGCGACCGGAGGGGCGTCGCGTAGCCAATCTCTTTCCTCATAGCCGAACAGGCTCGGCGGTTCCCAAGCCGTAACCGTTCCCCGAGTGATTTGATCGTTCCCGAAATCGAACGCGATTGCTCCGCCAACTCTCTCTTCCACAGTCGTGGGCGTGAACCAGGCGCTACTCCCCGGCCCCGTCGCGATCGCTTGCCACACCTGCTCCGGCGTTCCCGGAACCAAAAATTCCACCTCGACCCATCGGCGGCCCAGCCCATCCGTCTTCACTGGCATGTCAGTTCTTCCTGGCCGTTGGACGAAGGCATCGGGTAGGCCGCCAGCATCACGCGGTGCGCGCGGCCGCCCGGCGCCGCCTCATCGTGATACCGGGCCGTCAAGGTCGTGATCGCTTCAGTAAGTTCGCGCGTGAAATCGGCACGGTCGCCGGGCGAACGAAATCGAATCGTGACGTCGACCGACAGCGTCGCGAGGCGCTTTTTCGTGTCTCGGGAGGCACGCCACAGCTCGCTGACCTCACGGACGGCTCTTGCCGCCAACGCGATGAGATAGCTCGCCGAAAGACGATCCGAGTTGCGCTCTGGGTCTGCCGCAGCCGGCCCCAACGCGCCCGGGGATACGACGAAAGACGCTGCGCTTGCCACCATGAGGCGCTCGGTCAGACCGCCCCATTGCCGTTCTTCGGCAACAGAAACGAGCTTGTGCTCTTCGAGCGCGCGAAGGTGATAGTTCACCTTTTGCCGCGAAATGCCGACTCGAGATGCCAGCGTAGCCGCCGATGCGGGCGCCCGGAGTTCCGCGAGTAGCCGACTGCGAACGGGGTCCAGCGCGCTCACCGCCGCTGCAGGATCCACGATTACCTCGACATCTAGCATTCGGGTATTCTGCCTTGACAAATATTGTTGTCAAGGCAGAATACCGCCTAGAACGCTTCTGCGACACGCTCATATTCCGCCGCGCAAAGGCGGGTTCGCGGCAGTCACGCGTAAACGTCGAGGTGCGACGGAAGGGCAGCAACTCACTAAGGAGACGTGATCATGGTTGCTCCAGTTGTTGCCACCGGCTTGTTGATTCGCCGGCCCGTGAGCGTCGTGTTCGAAGCCTTCGTCGATCCAGAGATCACCTCGCGCTTTTGGTTTAGCGAAGGCAGCGGGCGTCTTGAGCCCGATGCCGAGGTCACGTGGACGTGGGGAATGTACGGGGCCTCGACCGACGTGCGGGTCAAGGCCATCAAACTCAATCGGCGGATTCTGGTCGACTGGGATGTGCGCGACAATCCGACCGAGATAGAGTGGACGTTCGATGATCGCGGCGATCAGACCGTGGTGGAGGTTTTCAACCGCGGCTTTGGCGACGGCGACGAGCAGGTCGGAAAGGCTCTCGACTCGATGGGCGGCTTTATGCTGGTGCTTGCCGGCGCCAAGATCTGGCTCGAACACGGAGTCGACCCCCGTTTCGTAGTCGATAAGCATCCCGACAAACGCCTGTCTGGTTGGGGCATAGACCGATAGGCGGCGGAGGAAGACTTTGCGCCTGACCGTTGTATTTGACAATTCAGGTAGCTCTTGCAGGCTCGCGTTGATCGGTGCCATGCACGATTAGCTCGCTTGTGGCCGAACGCGATCGAATGCGTGCTTAATCAGCGTTAGTTTTCGCTCGTCATGATTGACGACGAGAAGCCTCGATTTCGCCACAGGCGATCGCCATGTCATCGCTCTCCCGGCGCACTTCGGCATCCCAGCCTTGTGTGGTGCGGCCTCTATGGATCGGCCGGGCCGTGCAGACGACGAACCCCTCGCGTGCCGTGCCGATCAGGTTGCATTTGAGTTCGACGGTGGTGAAGCCGCTTGCACCGACCGGCAGGCTGCGCACAGTCCCGTAGCCGCAGCACGTGTCAGCAAGCGAGGTGACCGTGCCTGCGTGCAGGTAACCGTTCCAGGCGGCAAGGGCGCGGCGGACCTCAAGCTGCGCGACGACCTGATCGGCGTCCAATTTGTCGAAGCGCATACCGAGGAGCCCAGGAAGATAGTCGGCGCCGGCCGCATTCCAAGCTTCAACGTGTCGGGAATTCGAATGTCCATCGGAAGCTTATTGCTTAGAAAAGCTGGCGCGTTGGGTACGCAATCCGGACCGCGTCCGGGCTCATGCCACTGATTGACCGGAACCGGGCGATGGCGCTATCCGCGTGCCAACGCACCCGTAGCTCAGCTGGATAGAGCGCCACCCTCCGAAGGTGGAGGCCACACGTTCGAATCGTGTCGGGTGCGCCACCCTGGAACATAAGTGCGAACGCGATTCGCTGCCGATTCTATGCCAATCGCTGAGGCCCTGGAGAAGTTTGTTTCGCGAGCCCATGATGTGGACTGGAGACTGATCGGGCGTCGTGCCTGCACTAAGTCCGACCATAACGATGGAGGGAAAAATGAGCGATGACGTCGGCGACGGCCGGGCCATGCCCGAGGTTGTCGATCGCGCCGCCTTCGAAGCAAGGGTCGACTCGTTGCGGCTCCAGGAGAAAGCCCACACGCGGGAGGGCGACGCGATCGCGGCGGCGCGGCGGCGGCTTCCCATGGTCGCGGTGGACGGATCCACGCCGCTCGTTGGAGAGCACGGGAGGCTGACGCTGCTGGACGCCTTCGAGGGGCGCCAGATGCTCATTGCCTATTACTACATGTGGTACGATGGGCGGCCCGCGCCTGAGCAATGCGAGGGTTGCACCTGGTTCACCACACAGGTCCGAGAACTCGACCATATTCATTCGCGCGACGTGACTTACGCCACCTTCAGCCAGGGGTCTTATGAGGAGAGCGTCCGCTACCGCGACTTCATGGGTTGGGAGATGCCCTGGTATTCGGCCCAGGAGTCGCTCGCCACGCTGCTCGTCGGCCGCCGCATCGGATTGATGCATCTCGTTTGCTATTTGAGGCGCGGGTCTGACGTGTTCGAGACCTACTGGACAACCCGTCGCGGGGTCGAGGCGATGGACAACAGTTACCGTCTGCTCGACTTGACCGTCTATGGGCGGCAAGAGGATTGGGAAGAGTCGCCCGCCGGCTGGCCACAGCACTGGGGCGAAACGAACCATCCGTTTCGTCGCGACGGCCGGCCCATCTCCCAATGGCGTCGCCTGGAGGCAGGACATTCCGACGATCTGAGCGCCCGCCGAGGCTGATCAGTCGATGACAATAGCGTTCTATTTGAACCTGTGGCGGCCACCCTCGGACGGGCGCTTCGGCCGTCGGGCGAAATCAGCGTCATGGTGCAATTGCGAAGAGATAGTTCGCAGACTCAACTCGCGCGACCTGCCATACGCCGCCGCTCTCGCTCGAACCCCTCCTCCACGTCCTCACCGCCCAACAGATCGCGGCTGCATCTCCTGACAGAGGAACTGCACGAAGCGGCTGACGCGCTCCGATCGGCGCAGATCCTGATGATATCCGACCCACAGACTGCGCATCGGGATCGGCATTGGCACATCAATCACGACGAGCTTTGCCGTGCTGCCGATGATCTCCGGCAATACGGCGATTCCCGCGCCGGCCTCGGCAGCTCTTGCAATCGCGTCCAGATTGTTGCTCCGGAAGGCAATCCGCGCATTGGACGCCAGCTCAAGGAGCCACTGATAATCTTCAATATGGCGAGCGCCTGCTGGCATCGTTGCAAGCGTATGGCCAGTGAATCCGTTGGAAGGGTCCGGCAGGCCGCGAGCCGTGAGATACTCTTTCGACGCATAAAGCCTCGAAGACAGGGAGCCGACCTTTCGCTGCACAAGGTCGAGTTGTTCAAAGCGGGTGAACCGTACTGCTATATCGGCTTCTCCTCGAGAAAGGCTCGCCTTGCGATAGCCGGTCCGCAGCTCCACCGAGATCCAATGATGATCACGGCAGAACTTCCCCGCGATCGGCCCGACGATCGCGTTCGCGACCCAGTCCAAACAAGCGATACTGAGCAGTTCCTCGCGCTGCTCGGTGGCCGCTGCCTGGCGCTGGAAAGCAAGCGCCGCACTCTCCATCGAAGTCAGCGTCTCTAAGAGTTGCCGCCCGAGCGTTGTTGCCTCGAGACCGGCGGGCGTTCGCGAGAAAAGCGGGAATCCCAGTTTCGCTTCGAACCCGGCAAGCCGCCGGCCTGCGGTCGGCTGCGTGATCAAGAGCGCGCGCGCGGCGCCGGTCAAACTGCCGGCTCGCGCAACAGCTAGGGTCAGTTGAAGGTCATCCCAATTCAGGAGATCGGAAGGGGGTAAACGTTTCTGCATGGTCATCATATGCATTTTGGCATTCCACGCCTGCGCATCAAGTCTTAACTTCACGCACATCAAGCCCGAGCGCGATGCAGTCGATGAGGGAAGGCCATTATGCAGCCGAGATTTACTCATGCAGGAACCGCGGGGGTGGTCGCCGGTCTCTCCCTAGCCGGCGAGTTCGCGTTCTTCGCGCTAAGCGGCTTCTCACCTGAGACGATGAACGACCCCTCCGCGGCATTCGCATTCCTCGACGAACGGGGAAGCTACCTCCAGATTGCGGTCGTCTTCGGAACCCTCGGCGTCGCTGCGCGCATGATCTTTATTGCCGCGCTGGCGGCAAGGCTTGCCCCGCAAACTCCGTCCCGCGCCGTCGCGACCCTCTACTTCGGACTGATCGGGGGTGTCGGTCACGGCCTTCGTCGCGTCTTGCTTCTATGTCGGTTTCCCGATGTTGGCTGCGCTCGCTGCGCGCGATCTGGCCGCGGCGACGGGCGCGTGGTCCGGCTTCATGGCGCTCACCAGCGGTTTCCAGGGTTTTGGGAACTTCCTACTGGCGCTGATGCTGCTGGCGGCCGGTTCGGCGATCATCGCTCATCGGGCGCTACCCACGGTTCTGGGCTGGATCGCCGTAGTCTGCGGCGTGGCTACGGTGGTGGGCGTCTTCGTTACCGGCACCGCCTTTGCGTCGGTTGGAGCGATGCTATTCATGCCCGCGATGATCCTGGCGATGGTGTTCGACATCTGGGGCGGGTTGTCGCTGCGCCGGTACGGCGCCGAGAACGTCCGATTTCTTGCTTTGAAACCCGAAATGAGGACCAGCACATGAAACGCTCGCTTATGCTTGCGACTTTGATAGCTTGGACGGGAGCGGCCGCTAACGCACAGACAGCTATGCCTTCCATTTCCGATCCAGGCGCTCCCTCGCCTGCCGCGACCGATTTGCCGCCCGCTGCGCTTTACAGAACGATGGCAGATCACCAATGGCGGCCGCTCGACCCCCGAAATCCGTCCGGAACCCAGATTGCGATCCTGTGGGAGAATTCGGTCCATGGATCCTACGGCGCACTGCTGAGATTTCCGGCAGGGTTTAGATCACCGATGCACAGTCACTCGGCCGACGAGTATACCGTGACCCTCCAGGGCACCGCGATCCACTGGACGGAGGCGGAATCGGAAGCGACGGCGAAGCGCATGACGCCCGGCTCCTTCACCTTGATACGTGGCGGTGTGAGCCATGTGAGCTCGTGCGCCGAAGGCGAGGAATGCATTGCGTTCCTGACACAATCCGCACCTTTCGATTTCACCTTGTCGCCGCTTGGCATTCAGCGCGAACCAGCGCAGCGGGAGCAACGACCGTGAGCAAGGCGGCACTTTTCATCAAACACAAGGCAATACCGGGCAAGCGCGAGCACGTGAGGCGCGTTTGGGAGAAGCATCTCCGCGCTGAGATCGCCGACAACCCGCGGCACGAGGCGTATTTTTACTGCCACGACGATGGCGATCCCGATGTCATCTGCGTCTTCCAGCTTTATTCGGGTAAGGAAGCGCAAAAGCAGTTTCTCGAACTGCCCGGGTATGCCGCCTATTGGGCTGAGGTCTCGCCTCTGCTTGTCGACGACTCCGAATTTCGTTCCGCGAGTCTACAGTGGGCCAAGACTGACACTGCCGAACCTCCAGGAGGGTAAGTTGGATCGACCACGAAAGGCCCGCGCTATCGGCTTCAATCACATCGCGCTCGAAGTTGGCGACATCGACGACGCGCTTGCCTTCTACGATCTGCTGTTTGATTTCACGCTTCGCAACAAGAACAAGTCCATGGCCTTCATCGACCTGGGTGATCAATTTCTGGCGCTTCAGACGGGCCGTCGGCAGCCCGCCGATGAAGGGCGCCATTTCGGCCTCGTAGTCGATGACAAGGCAGCTGTCCGCGCCGCCATGGCGGCCGCAGGAATTGAAGCGTTGCCAGGACGTTTTCTCGGTTTTCTCGATCCTTGGGGCAACCACGTCGAGATCGTCGGTTACGAGAACATCCAGTTCACCAAGGCCCCCAATATACTGCGTGGCATGGGGTTGGCACATCTCTCGAAACGCGAAGCGGCGATCGGCGAGCTCAGGGAAAAGGGCATGGCGCCGGATCTGCCAGAGCATCAGCAATAAGAGCCGCCACAAAGCCGACTGCTGGATCGGCCGAACAGCGCCATGACCCGGTCCGGATTGCGTACCCCACGCCGCCACGCATGGAGTTCATAACCCTTCTCGACCACTAAGAATCTTGCGAGGAGGCATGCCATGGCCGCTCACCTGCTAGTGCTCTATCCCAAGCCGACCGATGCCGCGGCGTTCGACCGCGCCTATCGCGAGGAGCATCTGCCGCTCGCCGGCCCGAAGCTCCAGGGCGCGACCGGCGTCGTAACGAAGCGCGTCGTGGGGCCGGCCTTCGCGCCGCCTCCCTATCACCTGATTTCCGATGTCAGCTTTCCGACAGTCGAGGCGCTGAAGGCCTGCGCCATGTCGAGCGGCGGTAAGGAAGCGCTGGAGCATGCCGCATCGATCAGCACGGGCGGCGCCCCAATGATTATCGCCGTCGTCGATGGCGATTGATGCCGTTTCATGGCGTTTGGGCTTACGCGCGAACGATGGTCGGCTGTCTCAGGAGACGTGATCCGTGGACATCGAAATTCCCGAAACGCTGGACGCGTGGAATGCGGCGGGGGCCGACTATCTGCCCGGCCTTCTCGGGATGTCCTTCCTCAAGGTGGAGGCCGATAAGGTGGTCGCCAGGCTCGAGGTCCGCCGCGCGTTGGGCGCTTGGAACGGCTACTTGCATGCCGGCACGATCACGTCGCTCGCTGACACCTGCTGCGGCTACGGCACCGTGCGCGGCTTGCCGTCCGGCGCCACCGGATTCACCACTGTCGAGCTCAAGAGCAATCTGATCGGCACGGCGCGAGAGGGCGCCGTGATTTGCACGGCGCGGCCCATTCACAAGGGCCGTACCACGCAGGTGTGGGATGCCGAGGTGCAGCGCGAAAGCGACAGCACGGTGATCGCCTACTTCCGCAACACGCAGTTGATCCTGTGGCCCAAAGCGGGAGGTCGCTAGTGGAAATACTTTCCCATGAGAACGCATGACGCGGTGCCGCTCCCTGATTGGCGCGAACGGCCACAGAAGGAGATGATCGCGCGCGCCCGGGATTTCTATGACGTGATCCGGACGCGTCATACAGTGCGCGAGTTTTCCGATCGTTCCGTGCCGCGCGAGATCATCGAGGCGGCGGTCAAGGCTGCCGGAACCGCGCCGAGCGGCGCCAACCATCAGCCCTGGTTCTTTTCGATTATCGGCTCGGCGGAAGCAAAGAAGAAGCTGCGCGAGAAGGCCGAGGCGGAGGAGCGCGTCTTCTACGCAGGCAAAGCAGGCGCTGAATGGCTCGAAGCACTGGGTCCTCTCGGAACCGACGACCACAAACCCTATCTCGAGCATGCGCCCTGGATCATTGCGATTTTCGGCCAGCGCAAGGGCGGGGTGCGCAAAGGCATCGAGCGGCAGAATTATTATGTGCCGGAGTCGGTCGGCATCGCCATGGGCTTCCTGATCGCGGCGCTGCACCATGCCGGGCTGGTGACGCTCACCCATACACCCAAGCCCATGACCTTCCTCAATGACATGTGCGGCCGGCCCGCTTCTGAAAAGCCGTATCTGCTGCTGGTGTGCGGCTATCCGGCCGAGGGAGCGACAGTGCCGGCCCACGCCAAGATCAAAAAGCCGTTCGACGAGATCGCGCAGTTCTTGTGATCGATTGTACAAGTAGGCAAAGAATGTCGGAATGTTTCATAAAGGTCGGCGAGGTCGGTCTCCAAGATCTTCTCGCTGATCGGCCCGCGCTCGATAGGTGGTTCCAGGGCGTCAGCAGCTGATCTGCGTGGGGCAAGGTGCTGAACGCGCTGGAATTCTAATCCTGATAAGCTCTGTGTTGTTGCTGCGATGGTTCGAGGTCGTGGCATTGTAGGCGGGTAAAGCCGCACGCACCCGAAGCAGCGAGAACTGAGACTTCATGATTGCTGGCCTTCACAGCCAAAGGTCGGGAGGCTGTTTCGCGCCATGGTCCGCGCGGAGCTCAGCAAACGTCTGAGCGCCGGGTTGTCGTTATCGGGTGACCAGATTGCGCTGAAGGGTAGGATATTGTCGCCATCCTCCATGGGTCGGAAGACGACGCCGGGATACTGGGCCGCGATCGTCGCTTCGCTGGTTAGGCTCAGCCCAAACCCAAGGCCGACCAGGTGCATCAAATTGTCTCTCCCGACCGCGAATTGCGAGATGGACGGGTGATGGCCGAGGGCCGCCAGATGACGAATCACGTAGTCATGGATTTCGGGCCCTGGTTCTTCACGACTGACAATGAACCGCTCGGCTGTCAACGCGCTCCAGGGGATGGCTACCCTGGCCGCCAACGCATGATCGTGTGGCAGCACAACGAACACCCGCTCAGACCAAAACTGTCCGACATCGCATCCCGCGGCGTCCGGAAGGCCTGTGACAAATGCCACGTCCAGTCTGCGATCGCGCACCCGTTGAATGTGCTCGCGCGGAGCGCCTTCGATAACGTCAACCTCGATAGTGGGATGGAGACTCATAAACTCGTCGAGAAGCTCCCTCAAGAACAGGGACGCGATCGATGAAAAGATACCGATCCGAAGGTAGCCTTCGTCGCCGCGGCCCGCGTTTCCGGCGCTCCTGACCGCGTAGTCCAAGTCCGCGAGCGCGGATCGCGCCAAGGCGACAAAACGTCGCCCGGCAAGGGTCGTCCGGACGCCGCCACTGTGGCGCTCGAAGAGTGAAACACCGAGTTCTTCCTCCAGCGCGCGGATGCGCTGGCTCACTGAGGATTGCGACTTGCCTAGCACCGCCGCGGCCCGCCGCAGGCCGAGCTGCTCCGATACCAAGACCGCGTGCGCGATCGAGGTCAGATCTACCCTGCTACGACCTCGAACCACTGCCGCGGCCGCGATCGAGATGATGACCGTAGGTCTTGAGGTATTTCATTCCCGTATCGCACATGACCGTGACGATCGTTGCCGGTGGCGCGAGATGCTCGGCCACCCGGAGCGCTGCGACCACATTGGCGCCGGTCGAAGTGCCGGCGAACAACCCTTCTTCACGGGCCAGCCGGAGAGCCATGTCGGTCGCCTCCTGCGTCGACACAGGCTCAATCTGGTCAGCAACGTCGTTGCGCCAGAGCGGCACGACGAAGCCCGCTCCGACACCGTCGATCTTGTGAGCGCCGGTCGGACCGCCCGAAAGAACCGCTGACTCGCTCGGTTCCACCGCCACGATCCGTATTCGGGAGGTGCGCGCGCGCAGCGTCTCGCCGACACCCCGGATGGAGCCGGCCGAACCCACACACTGGACAAATGCGTCGATCCGACCCTGGGTCTGCAGCCAGATTTCTTCCGCCATCGCACGATAACCACGAAGCTGATCTTCGTTTCGCAACTGATCGGTCCAGAATGCCCCGGTCTCTTCGGCGACGACGCGAGCGGCCTCGATCATGTCGCGGGTCAGCTTCTCCGTCATGCGCCCGGAATCGCTTTCGACGATCTGGAGCTTGGCGCCGAGGATGCGCATGTGGTCGAGCTTTTCCCGCGCGAAGGCGTCCGAGCTTACGATGTGCAAAGGATGGCCCTTGACCGCGCAAATCAGCGCGAGCGACACGCCGGTGCTGCCCCCCGTATATTCGACAACGGCGCCGCCGGCGGCGAGACGGCCATCCGCTTCGGGCGTCTCGATCATGGCGAGAGCTTGCCTGTCCTTGATGCTGCCGGTTGGGTTCTCGCTCTCCAGCTTCAACAGAATTTGCAGACCGTTGCTCGGCGCCACGCTGCGCAACGCCACGAGCGATGTGTTGCCGATGCAGGCGAGGATATTTGGGCTCAGCCCGCTCATGTTCTCCACTCGCAAACAAGTTGTTCGTAGAACCTAGCGGCTGGGTGGACTCGATTGGGGTACGGAATCTGGACCGTCCAGCGGGCCGGCGCCAGACGTCAGCCGAATGACGCTCCTCGCTCGGCAAGAAGTTCGCGAAGAATCGAGCGATGACAGCGGGATTCGTCAGCGCAGTAGCAGCCGACCGAGAAGCGGGATTGATGGGAAAGCGCCGCTAGAAGGTCCAGCGTTCGGCTTGGCGTGGGCTGGCTCATCTCCGCCCGATACGCCTTCGCGAACCGAGCCCATTCGTCAATGTCTGATGCCGTCTTGCCTTGCGCCATGAGCGCCGAGCTGGGCGCAAGATCGGGGAACCAGACATCGAACCAATCATCCGCGGTATAGCGTTCCTTGCGAACGCCGCGCGGCGGGCGCCGCACGGTTCCGATCCGCACGCCTTCATCAGGCAGACGTGGTCCGCCAAGGCGAACGATCTGTACACTCATGACATGCCAGCCTCGGCGGCGGTGCGCACGGACGCTCCCCGATGGTCTTGATCGGCATCGGTCGCAGGCGCGATATGCGCGAATTGATACCGTTCGAACCAGCCCGGAAAGGCACGGACCAGGTGTCGCTTGCCGTCGACCACCAATCCCATATGCTGTGCGTCCGCGAATGTGGCGTCACCGCGCCACCATGCGACGAGGGCATGAAGGGGACCGGCGACGCGAAGCGGCTCCGGGAAACCGGGGTTCTGGCCGCACAGGGCTGTCTCCGATTGTTTCAAAAGCATGAAGCGCGGCGGTTGCCCCTGAATCTCGAACCGCACGATCAGCGGCTCCTTGGGTAAGGCCTCTTGGCGCACGCGTCTTTGCATGTCGCCGAGCACCGGCTCCAGGTCGAGATCCTCGTCTTCGGGATGCCGGACGAGCCACCTTTGTCCCCAGGTCGCCAGCGCGCCCACGAGCGGCGCCAGTTCCATCCCGGCTGCGGTCAGCGAGTATTCGGGCCCATGTTGCCCTTCGGAGCGATGCACCGCGCCGGTGAAGACTAGTTCTTGCAACCGCTCCGATAGCATCGTGCGGGAAATGCGGGGGATGCCCCGGCGGATATCGTTGAAGCGCCGGCTCCCGCAGAGGAGTTCGCGCACGATGAGGATTGTCCATCGGCCGCCAAGAACCTCCTGAGCGCGCGCCACAGAGCAAAACTGACCATGACCTGCCATGCCGTAGCATTAGCATGGCCGGATGGATTTGGTAGGTCCGGATTCCGGACCGGACGTTGATGCGACCACCAGCTAAAGGGAACGACCTGTAGCAACACCGTCAAGCGCGCGAGCCGTGCAAGAGGACAAGGGATGTGAAAGCCAAGGTCCTGATCATCCCAGGAATCGGTGATTCGTCGCCATCACATTGGCAGAGCCTTTGGCAGCTAGCCGATCCGGCCGCTTTCTCGCGGATCGAGCTATTGCCGCCGGAATGGGATGAGCCACGCCGCGCTCGGTGGGTGGCGGCTATCGCGAAAGCGGTGCAGCGACTGGGGGCCGATACCGTCCTCGTCGCACACAGCCTCGGCTGTCTAGCAGTCGCGCATTGGGCTGCCTCCTCGTCGGCAAGGGCCGGTGGTGCGTTACTGGTCTCGCCACCGGACACTACCTGTCCGGCATTTCCAGATCAGGCCATCAGCTTCTCGCCGGTGCCGCTCGAGCCATTGCCCTTCCCGAGCATTGTGGTGGCGAGCTCGAATGATCCTTACCTAACCGTCGGACACGCGCGGGTTTGCGCCGAACTTTGGCGCAGCAGGTTCCACGAGGCGGGTGCCAGAGGTCATCTCGGCGCTTCCGATGGGCTCGGCGATTGGCCGGCTGGCAAAGCGCTCCTCGACGAGCTCCGTCATGGCGAGTGACCAGGGGCAACACGCGGTTCGAGCGTGCGTCTTCGACGCCTATGGCACCCTCTTCGATCTCGGTTCTGCCGTTCGGCGGCAGGGCAACGCGCTCGGCGACGAGGCGGATGCGGTGGCGCTGACATGGCGCTCCAAGCAGCTCGAATATGCGTGGGCCGGATCGCTCCGCAAATCCCATACGGATTTCTGGACTTGCACGGTCGAGGCGCTTGACCACGCACTTTCCTTCCACGGAGCGAACCCGAACTTACGCGACGACCTTCTGCAAGCTTATCGAACCCTCGACAGCTATCCGGATGCAGTAGAAGCGCTCACCTACCTGCGCGCGCGCGGCATCCAGACAGCGATCCTGTCGAACGGAACGCCCCAGATGCTGGAGGAGGCATGCGAAGTGGCCGGGCTGGATCGGTTGCTTGATGCGTGCCTCTCGATCGAGGAGTTCGGTATCTACAAACCCGCGCCAGCGGCCTACGCACTAGCGGGTGCGCGGCTAGGTCTCGGGCCAAGCTCGATCGGATTCGTTTCCTCCAACCCCTGGGATGTCGCCGGAGCGCTCAATTTCGGATTTCTGCCCGTCTGGGTGAACCGAGACGGACAACTTGACGAATATTCGCTTCGATCGATCGTGCATGAGGCCGCGACGCTCGCGGCAGCGGCGAGGTGCTTTGCGTCGGCGCCGGAGCTGGGTGCGATATCGTGAGTCGGGCGCTTCAGGCGGGCCTTGCCGCGGCATTCGCAAGCATCTCCTTCGGCATGGCGGTCGTTGTGACGCGCTCGGTGGTCGGGGCGACCGATCCCGTGCTCTTGGCCTTCTTGCGCTTCTTGATCGCGTCGCTCTTGCTTTCGCCAGCTCTCTTTGTGGGCGCGCGAGAAAAGCTGCACGCGAAGGATTTGGCCGCCGTCGCTTGCCTCGGCATCATCTTCTTCGGGCTGTTCCAATGGTTCTTCAATGCCTCGCTGGCATTGATCCCTGCCTCGCGCGGCGCACTCTGGATCGCGACGATGCCGCTGCTGACTTTCGGCCTCGCGGGGCTGCTGCGTATCGAGCCGTTCACCCGACCGAAGCTGCTCGGCACGGTGCTCACGGCGATTGGCATCGCTCTGGCGCTGGGCGATCCGGGAACACTGGCCGATGGTTCGAGCTTTCGCGGGGACCTATTGATGTTTGCGACCGCATGCTGCGGCGCTACCTATTTCGTCTTGTCGCGCCCGCTCCTGAAGCGCCTGCCGGCCTTGCAAGTCACGTCGATCTCAATGATCTCCGGCACGGCGTTTCTCGGCTGCCTAGGCGCTGCCAATGGCGCGATCGGCATCCCCGACCTCTCTCCCTCAGGATGGATGGCCGTGGCGTTCCTCGGCACCGTCCCTGGGGCGATCGGGTTCGGGTTGTGGGTATGGGCCCTTCGGCACTCGACACCGACCCGAACCGCGGTGTTCGCCGCGCTCAATCCAATCTCCGCGACGCTATTGGGCGCGCTTCTCCTCGGTGAGCCGCTCACGACGAAATTCCTGCTCGGTTTCGCAATCGTCCTGGCTGGGATCATGATCGCCAATGTTCGAGATCCATCACAGGCGTCGTCACATCGAGCTTCGTCCTGACGCGCTCAAAACCGCTCAGAGAGTCACTCGAACACGTTGCATATTCATCAACGTGCGTCTATCATAAGTCATGGTATATGATTACGCCGCGATGGTTGCGCTCGCAGACCCGACCCGACGGAGAGTGTTCGAGCTTGTGGCTGAGGCTCCGCGCTCCGTGGCGAGCCTGGTTCGCGCTCTCCCTGTGTCTCAACCTGCGATATCTCACCATCTGAAGGTCTTGCGGGAGGCGCGTTTGGTCCGCGCCGAACCGCGGGGAGCGAGCAACATCTACCATCTTGACCCTCAGGGCTTGGGCGAGATGCGGGCCTGGCTCGACCAGATGTGGGGCGACGCGCTCGATGCCTTTCGCAAAGAGATCAACGATAGCAAGGAGAAGCAGTAATGACGGCGATGATCAGACCCGCCCCCGTGCGCAAGGCGATCACGGTGGACGCGCCGCCCGACAAGGCTTTCGATGTGTTCACGAAGCAGTTCGGGCGATGGTGGCCAGCGTCCTATGCCATAGGAACGTCCGCCTTCAAGAGCGCGACGATCGAGCCGAAAGCCGGCGGACGCTGGTTTGAGACCGGCGAGGACGGGACGGAATGCGAATGGGGAGAGGTTCTGGCGTGGGAGCCGCCAAGCCGCATTGTCCTTGCGTGGCGAATTCGCGCCGATTGGAAGTTTGATCCCGCATTACTAACGGAAGTCGAGATCAGGTTCTCGGAGGCTGGCCCGGGTTCGACCCGCGTGGAACTCGAGCATCGTCAACTGGAGAACATGGGCGATACGGCCGAGGCGACGCGTCAGATATTCGATTCCGAGCAGGGCTGGGAAGGCATCTTGCAAAGCTACCGGCGCTTGGTCGGTGCGCGATAAGCTGACGCCCGGACCCAGGTCAAGATCGAGCACCAGACGCTCGAACGGCATGGCGGAGGCTGGGAGGCCGTGCGCCGCCGCTGTGCCGGCGGCGGTTCCACGACCGGTTCTCGTGTCATGCGCCTTAATTTCTGTCTCGCGAATTCAACGATTCATCACTCGCAGGGATCACGTGTCCTTGGCACGGTAATCTCGGAAAGCGGAGGTCGGCATGGAAGTTTACTGGTTCAGCATCGTCGGAGTGCTCGCGCTTTGTCTCCTGTCAGTCCTGCTGGCGATCCTCTCGGGTGCGTCCAAGGGCCGTGCAGGAGCGCTCTCAGGTCCGGTAATCCCAGCAGACGACGACCGCATGCTTTATAGGATCGACCGCGTGCACATGAACTCGGTCGAGGCGCTGGCGCCTTTCGTCGTGCCTGCCGTGCTGGCGATGATGGTCGGCGTCGGGCCGGGCACGCTGGCAACGCTGGTCTGGCTGCACCTTGCGATCCGCCTGGTTCATCTGGCGGTATACCTGCGCGGCGGCGAGGCCGCCAAGGGAGGTAGCGTCAGGACGATCCTCTACGTCTCGGGAGCTCTCGTCACGCTTGCCCTCGTCATCATGACAGGCTGGGCGGCCATCCAATAACGCGGTGCGCTGCGCTGTTGTAAGGGCGTCAGGGCAGGGTCGGGCATCGCACCATCAACATAGCGTAGGATCGGACTTCTCGGGAGCTCTTGCACCACGGTTTCGTTCTGTATCGGCGCATTCTGGTCGACTGGGACGTGCGGGACAAACCGAGCGAGATCGAGTGGCGGTTCGACGATCGGGACGACCAGACAGTTCTCGAAGTTTTCAATCGCGGGTTCGGCGAAGGCGACGAGCAGGTCGCAAAGGCGCTCGACTCGATGGGCGGCTCCATGCTGGTGCTCGCCGGCACCAAAATCTGACTCGAGCACGGCATCGACCCCCGTTTCGTGGTCGATAAACACTCCGACACGCACGTGCCTACCTGGAACGAAGGCTGATAGCTGGCAGTGATCGCGTTGCGCCGTGGCGCACTGATCAAGGTGGCAAGCAGCCAAGCCGTTCCGACGGTGTACGGCGACGCGATGAGTTCTCAGCCGCTATCCGAATCCGCAGCGCGGCGTGCCTTGGCGAAGCCACGGTCGCTCGCCATAAACCGCGCGAGCATTGGTGCGATCAGTCTCGTAGCATCGACTGTCTGTCGGGTTTCGGCGGCGAGCGCCTCGGCATAGGCCAGAAGGTCGCGATGTGTCGCCGCCGGAAGCTCTATCGTGAGTTTCACCGGCTTGTCGTCGACAAGCGCGCCTAACTTTAGCTTCGCCATGACTTCCTCCTCATCCCCCGTAGGGTTCGAGAACGAGATCGCGCGTGACGATGACGCGCACCGGGAAGCCTGGACGGATGGTCAGCGTCGGCGCTCGCCCAAGCTGGCGCTGGACGATCTGTTGACCGGCGTCGTTGATCGTATCCTGGCCGCCGTTGCGGATCGCTTGGATCAATCGGTCGTCGTCATTAGCGCCGAGCTCGGCGCCGACGCTAAGCAAGGTGGAGAGACCGGCCGCCTTGGCGAGGTCCCACCAATGATGGTCGACGCCGTCCTGCAAGCCCGCATAGCCCTCGGCGTCGGCGCCGGGCTGACGTTCGAGCACGATCGAGCGGCCGTTGGGAAGGATGAGCCGGTTCCAGACAAGCAGCACGCGGCTTTGCCCGAACTGCACGTTGTTGTCGTACTGACCGATGATGCGTGTGCCTTGCGGCACCAACAGGATGCGGCCGGTCGGGCTGTCATAAATGTTCTCGGTCACCTGCGCGGTGATCTGGCCGGGAAGATCGGAGCGGATGCCGGTGATGAGCGCGGCGGAGATCACCGTGCCCGCCTGAAGGATGTTCGATGAGGCCGGGGCCGCGACGCGGTCGGGCGCGACGGTGCGCCGATCCGCAGCGGCATTGAGGAAGGCGAGCTGCCGCTCCTGGGCCGAGGGCGTTGCCGGCGGTGGAGCCAGTCCGAGGCCGGTGAGATCAGGCATTGGGGGGAGCGCGGTCGTTTCGGCGCCAGGTGACGCCGCCGCCGCTCGAGCCTCCGTGCCGGCGAACAACCGGCTCGTCCGTGCTGTCTCGATCTCTTGCAGGCGCCGCTGCTCCTCCGCGCTGAGGCCAGGCTGGACAGGGCCGCCCGGCGTAGGAATGGGCTGACCGCGGTTTTGGGCGTTGAGGATGGGACGGCCCAAATCGCCGGGCAGCGGTGGGCCCAGTTGTGGAACGGCGCTATAGTCGCGCGGCAAACCGGCGAGGCCGTCCGCAGTGGAGCGGCTCTCGGTCGAATGGAGCTCCTGCGCCGGCGTGTTGCCGTCGCGCGTCTGCAGGGCATAGATCAGCGCGCCGCCGAGACCGACGCCTGCCACGAGACCGACGCCGGCGAGCATCTTGCGCGATAGGCGCGTAGCGCGCGGGGGCTCGCCACGCAGCCGCATCGGAACGGCCGGATCAACGGCCGCGCCGGTGAGCGACGCCTCGTCTTCCTCTTTCCGGTCTTCAGGCTCATTCACGACGTCGGCCTCCCGTCGGTGCGAGTGATCCGGACGCGCTTCTGGCGATTATCAGCACCCAGGCGTAGTTCGGCGGCGGCGAACAGCCGGTCCACAATCATGTGACTACCGCGGACCCGGTAGTTGACGAGTTCGGATGTGTTCCCCTCAGGACCGACAACGAATAGCGGCGGCATCTCGCCTTGGGCGATGCCGCGGGGAAACTCGATGAACACCTGCCGTCCGTCGTCATAAGCGCGCAAGGGCCGCCACGGCGCGCGATCACCCTCGATCGCATAGCGAAAGTTGATATTGGCGAGATCGACGCCAGTCGCGACCGGCCGCGCGGCCTCGGCCTGGGCGTTCTGGCGGCGTAGCGCGATCAACTGGTCCTGCGGATACTGCCAGGACACAGAGGCCATGTAGGTTCGCGCGGTTGAGCGCAGTTCGATATGGTAGGTGCGCCGATCGGTGTTGATGACGAGGTTGGTCATCAGGTCGGCGCGGATGGGCTTGACCAGGATATGGATCTGCGTCGTCGCGCCGGACCCGCTCTGTGTGTCGCCGATGATCCAGCGAACCGTGTCACCAGCGGCGACCGGGCCCGAGCCGACGAGTTGCTCGCCGGGTTGGAGCGCGATGTCAGTGATTTGGCCGACAGCGGTGTAGACTTGGTAAAGCGCGCCGCCGGTGTAGGGATAGACCTGCATCGCATTGATGAACCCGTCGCGGACGGGTTGTACTCGCGCCGCGGCGTTGGCTTGGCTGACCCGTGCCGCCGGATCGGTCGGCTCCGGACTGCGGCGCGATTCCTCGACTGGCTTCATCTGGCCGGGCAGCGGTAACGGTCGTGGCAGTTCCACAACCTGGATCGGCGCGGGCACATCAACGGTCTGCACCGCTGGGGCTGCGTCGTCATAGGCGATGTCGGGCGGCCGCTGCGTGGTGGCACAGCCGGCAAGCGCGGTCGAGACCAGCAGAGCCGCGACCATGGATGTGTACAAAGCCGGATTTCCGGCGTGACGGACATACGGCTTCATTGCCCAAGCTCCCGTGACCAGTTGATGGCGTTGACGTAGATGCCGAGCGGGTTGGCGCGCAGCCTCTCGGCATTGCGCGGCGACTGCACGGCGATGGTGAGGATGGCGGTCCAGCGGCTGGTCTCGGCGAGCTGGCCGTTTTCGTAGCGCCGCTCTGTCCAGGCGACGCGGAAGCTATCCGGCGAGGCGCGGATCACGCTCGAGACGTCGACCGCGACCTGTTGCCGGCCGACCCGCGTGAACGGGTCGTTCGAGCGTGCGTAATCGTTGAGCGCCGACGCGCCGCGATCGGTGGTGAAGTCATAGGCGCGCAGCCAGTTCTGGCGGACGATGATGGCGTCGGCCGGGATCGAGCGAACCTGCTCGATGAATCGCGCGAGGTGGAAGGCGATCTGCGGATCGGTGGGCTGGTAGTCGGCCATCGCGGGCGCGACCGCCTGCGCCTGGCCGAGCCGGTCGACCTGAACCACCCAGGGGACGATAGTGCCGCGCGCCGACTGCCAGACGAGGGCGGTGGCGAAGCCAGCGGTGAGGATCAACGATCCGAACGCCATCAGCCGCCAGTTCTTCGCCTGCACGCGGGCCGAGCCGATGCGGTCGTCCCAGACCTGGGCGGCGCGCTGATAGGGCGTCTCGGGCTCGGGGGTCTTGCCGTAGTGGGTGGAGGGTCGTTTGAACATCTATCGGTCGCCTTCGGAGAGGTTGATGGAAGAGCCGGAGCCGTGACTGTCGCCGCTACGCACGGCGTGGGCGGCGGCCTGAACTCCGTGAGTGAGAGCCTGCGAGCGCTTCATCCGGCGGGCCCAGTCGGGCGGTCCGTCAGAGGCAGGCGATGACGAAGTCGCGGCCGCGCTTCCGCCGATCGACCCTTTGGTGGATGTGCCGCCGGTGGCCGCGAACGCGGCCTTGCCGCCTTCGTTGAAGCTCGACTTCATACTTTCGGAGGCGCGGCGGAGCGGTGAGTTCATGGCACCACCCGCCGCGCGAGCGACGCCGCCCAAGCCGGATGCGACGCCGGATATGCCCGATTGTCCGGCCGCACCGAGGCTGTAGGCAGTCGATGCGCCGCCGGCGAGCGTTGCGCCTCCGCGAGCCGCTGCGGCGGCTCCGCCGGCTAGGGCAGCGCCACCCGATGCCACCGCACCGGCGGTGGCAGCGCCCGCGGCGACCATGCCGCCTGCCGCGAGCCCGGTCCCCACGGCCGCGCCGGCGCCGAGTTGCGGGCCGCCCGAGACAATGCCGTTGGCGATGCCGGGGCCGAAAATGCCGAGGCCGAGGAGCGACAGCGCCGCGAGCACGATCGCCATCGCCTCGTCGATGGTCGGAGTCTCGCCGGCGAACCCGGTCGTGAATTCGGAAAAGAGGGTCGAGCCGATGCCGATGATGACGGCGAGCACCAGCACCTTGATGCCTGAGGAAATGACGTTGCCGAGCACACGCTCGGCCATGAAGGCCGATTTGCCGAACAGCCCGAACGGGATGAGCACGAATCCGGCGAGCGTGGTCAGCTTGAACTCGATCAGCGTGACGAAGAGCTGGATGGCGAGGATGAAGAAGGCGAGCAGCACCAGCGCCCAGGCGAGGAACATGCACGCGATCTGGATGAAGTTCTCGAAGAACGACCAATAGCCCATGAGATCGGAGATCGAGTCGAGCAGCGGCCGCCCAGCATCGAGCCCGGTCTGCGCGACCTTGCCGGGGCGGAGCAGATCCGCCGTGGTGAAGCCTGTGCCCGAGGCTTCAAGGCCGAGGCCGGCGAAGCTTTCGAAGACGATGCGGGCGAGGTTGTTCCAGTTGCCGATGATGTAGGCGAAGACGCCGACGAACAGCGTCTTCTTGACCAGCCGCGCCATGATGTCGTCGTCGGCGCCCCAGCTCCAGAACAGCGCCGCCAGGGTCACGTCGATGACGATCAAGGTGGTCGCGATGAACGCGACCTCGCCGGAGAGCAGGCCGAAGCCTGAATCGATGTAGCGGGTGAAGACCTCGAGGAAATGGTCGATGACGCCGGTGTTGCCCATGACGCTATCGGGCCTCGTCGATCATGGGCGCCATCTCCTTGCGGATCGGATCCTCCGGCGTGACGGTCCCGGCGGGGGCTTGCTGTGGCAGCGCGGGCAACCGGTCGGTCGGCACCGTCCCCGGAGCGAGAAACCGCTGGCGGTTCTCGGCCCAGGCGCTGAGGCAGGCGGCATCGCGCGGCCCCGCTTCGCCGAGGCGCTGACAGCGGGCCAGTTCGGCGCGGAGCGGATCGGCGGGAACGGGTTCGACCGCCCGCGCGAACCGATCCGCCGGCACCTCCTCCTCCCGGGTCATCTCGATCGCGGTCGCGGTGATCGCGACGGCGACGAACACCACGGCGCCGATCCGCGCGAGGGTCTTTCCGTCCATCGTCTCGCCCTCAGTTGCCGCTGGGGAACATGCGGGCGCTGCCCGGCTGGTAGCCGACACCGGGCGTCAGGAAGCGGCGGCGTTGCTCGCGACCCTGCTCCGCGGCCGCGGCGCGTTCGGCCTCGTATAGCGCCTGGGCCCGGCCGTTGGCGGCGACGACGGCGGTCAAGTCGGCGAGCTGCTGCGCCTGGAGCGCGAGCAGTTGATTACCGGCCTGCGTCGCCTGCAGCGCGCCGCTCGCGCCCTGGCTTCGTCCGATCAGCGCCGACATCTCGGCGCGGTTGGTGTCGATGTTGCCGACGACGCCGGCCTGAACGCGCATCGCGTCCTGCAAGCCGCCGACGGTGTTCTGCCAGCGCTCGCGCGCCTGCGCGACGAGCTGCTGATCGGTCGCCGAGAGCGAGGCGTTGCCGTAGGTCGTGCTGAACGCCTGGTCGATCTGGCGGACGTCGTAGGCGATCCGCTGCGCCTCGCCCAAAAGTTGCTGGGTCCGCTGCACCGATTGCTGAAGCTGCTGGAGCGAGGAGTAAGGCAGGCTCGCGAGGTTGCGCGCCTGGTTGATCAGCCCCTGCGCCTCGTTCTGAAGCGAGGTGATCTGGTTGTTGATCTGAGTGAGCGCGCGAGTCGCCGATAAGAGGTTCTGCGCATAGTTGGTCGGATCGAACACTTTCAACTGCGCGGCAGCGGGCGTCGCCACCATCGGCGACAGCGCGAGCGGTACGGACAGGATCGAGGCGGCGAGAAACGCCGCGCGTGAACGACGGAACATCATGACTTGATCTCCAGGTTGGTGAGGTCGGGGATGAGGTCGGCGGCCCAGCCGACGCCGCGCAGCCGCAGCCATTCGGCGAGGAAACTGTCGCGGCCGTGTTCGGCGACGACGCGTTCGATTGCGGTCTGGTCGGTTTTTGCGGAAGCGGCGCAGAGCGCCAGCGCGACGTCTGAGAGGCCGAGCTCGAACAGCCGGTTGCCCCGGCGCGACTGGCAATAATAGTCGCGCTTCGGCATCGCTCGCGCGAGGATCTCGATCTGGCGATCGTTGAGCCCGAAGCGCCGGTAGATGGCGGTAATCTGCGGTTCGATCGCGCGCTCATTCGGCAGCAACAGCCGCGTCTGACAGCTCTCGATGATGGCGGGCGCGATGCGGCTGGCGTCGATGTCGGAGAGCGACTGCGTGGCGAAGACGACGCTCGCGTTCTTCTTCCGGAGCGTCTTCAGCCATTCCCGCAGCTGCCCCGCGAAGCCTTCGTCGTCGAGGGCGAGCCAGCCCTCGTCGACGATGAGCAAGGTCGGGCTACCGTCGAGCCGATCCTCGATGCGGTGGAACAGATAAGCGAGCACGGCGGGCGCCGCGCAGGTGTCGATCAGCCCCTCGGTCTCGAACGCCTGCACCGAGGCCTCGCCGAGATATTCGCTCTCGGCGTCGAGCAGCCGGCCATAGGCGCCGCCGACGCAATATGGGCGCAACGCCTGCTTGAGCTCGTTGGATTGCAAGAGGACGGAGAAGCCGGTGATGGTACGCTCGCCGACCGGTGCGCTGGCGAGCGAGGTCAAAGCGGTCCAGACATGCTCCTTGACCTGCGGATCGACGGTCACGCCTTCGCGCATCAGGATGGCGACGATCCAGTCGGCCGCCCAGGCGCGCTCGGGGACGTCGTTGATGCGCGCCAACGGCTGCAGCGACACGCTGTCGGCCGCGCCTTCGGTCAGGCCACCGCCGAGGTCGTGCCAGTCGCCGCCCATGCCGAGCGCCGCCGCGCGGATCGAGCCGCCGAAGTCGAAGGCGAACACCTGGGAGCCGGGATAGCGCCGAAACTGGAGCGCCATCAGCGCCAGCAGCACCGACTTGCCGGCGCCGGTCGGACCGACGACGAGCGTATGGCCGACGTCGCCGACGTGAAGGGAAAACCGGAACGGGGTCGAGCCTTCGGTCTTGCCATAGAGCAAGGGGGGTGAACCGAAATGCTCGTCCCGTTCCGGCCCCGCCCATACCGCTGACAGGGGGATCAGGTGGGCGAGATTGAGGGTGGAGATCGGCGGTTGCCGGACATTGGCGTAGACATGGCCGGGGAGTGAGCCGAGCCAGGCATCGACCGCGTTGACCGTCTCGGTCATCACGGTGAAGTCGCGGCCCTGAACGACCTTCTCGACGAGGCGCAGCTTCTCGGCGGCGATACGCGGGTCGGTGTCCCAGACCGTCACGGTCGCGGTGACATAGGCCTGGCCGGCATAATCCTGGCCGAGTTCCTGCAGCGCAAGGTCGGCGTCGGCCGCCTTGTTCGCCGCGTCGGTGTCGACCAGGGCCGAGGCCTCGTTGGTCATCACTTCCTTGAGGATCGCGGCGACCGATTTGCGCTTCGCGAACCATTGCCGCCGGATCTTGGTGAGCAGTTTGGTCGCGTCGGTCTTGTCCATGAGGATGGCGCGGGTCGACCAGCGATAGGGGAAGGCGAGCCGGTTCAGATCGTCGAGCAGTCCCGGCGTCGTCGCGCTCGGGAAGCCGACGATAGTGAGGATGCGCAGATGCGCCTCGCCGAGCCGCGGCTCGAGCCCGCCGGTCAGCGGTTGATCGGCCAAGAGCGCGTCGAGATAGATCGGCGTCTCGGGCACGCGGACGCGCTGGCGCTTAGTCGAGACGGTCGAATGCAAATAGGTCAGCGTCTCACTATCATCGAGCCAGCGGCATTCGGGCATGAAGGTCTCGACGAGCTGGAGCACGCGGGTGGTGCGATCGGCGAAGCCGCGCAGGCTCTCGTGCGGATCGACGCCCTTTTCGGCCTTGCCCTCATAGAGCCAGCCCTCGGCGCGCGCGGCATCCTCGGCCGGCGGCAGATAGACAAGGGTGAGGAAGTAGCTCGACTCGAAGTGGGCGGCGTCTTCCTCGAAATCGGCCTTGCGCTCGGCATCCACCAGCGCCGAGGCGGTCTCGGGGAACCGGCTCGCCGGATAGGCGCCGATGCCGTGGCGCTGCGCCTCGACGAAGATGGCCCAGCCCGAGCCCAACCGGCGGAAGGCGTTGTTGAGTCGGCCGGCGACCGCGACCAGCTCGGCCGGAACGGCGGAGTCGAGGTCGGGACCGCGAAAGCGCGCGGTGCGCTGGAAGCTGCCGTCCTTGTTGAGGACGACGCCTTCGCCTACGAGCGCGACCCAGGGCAGGAAGTCGGCGAGGCGGGTCGAGGTTCGGCGATATTCAGCAAGGTTCATCATGTCGATCGCCTCAGACGCTCAAATGGCCAGGGACGCGCAGATGCCGGCGCACGACGTCGACGAACTGCGGATCACGCTTGGCCGCCCAGACGGCGGCGATGTGGCCGATCGCCCAGAGACCCAGGCCGACCAGCCAGAGGCGCAGGCCGAGGCCGAGCGCGGCCGCGAGCGTGCCGTTGAGGATGGCAATCGAACGCGGCGCGCCGCCGAGCAGAATGTGCTCGGTCAGCGCCCGGTGAACCGGAACACTGAAGCCCGGCACCTCGGCGGCGGTTTCAGAGAAACGCGCCATCAGACGAGCGCTCCGCCACCGAACGAGAAGAAGGAGAGGAAGAAGCTCGATGCGGCGAACGCGATCGACAGGCCGAAGACGATCTGGATCAGCCGCCGGAAGCCGCCACTGGTGTCGCCGAAGGCGAGTGTGAGGCCGGTGATGATGATGATAATCACCGCGATGATCTTGGCGACCGGTCCTTCGATCGATTCGAGGATTGACTGGAGCGGCGCCTCCCACGGCATCGACGATCCGGAGGCGTGGGCGGCCGGCGCCAACATCATGCTGATGACCAAGGCGGACGCGGCTGTCGCGAGATTATGCTGAAGGCGTGAGGTGCGGATCATGCGGGATCTCCTGTGAGCGGCTTGGTTGCTGGGATGACGCGGTAATCGCCGTCGGGCCCGAGGCCCTCGACCCGGGCGAGCTCGGCGAGGCGGCGCGTGGCACCACGGCCGCTCAACACCGCCACGAGGTTGATCGTCTCGGCGATCAGGGCGCGCGGTACGGTGATGACGGCTTCCTGGATGAGTTGCTCAAGCCTGCGCAGTGCGCCGATCGCGGTGCCGGCGTGGATGGTGCCGATGCCGCCGGGATGACCAGTGCCCCAGGCTTTGAGGAGATCGAGTGCTTCGGCGCCGCGCACCTCGCCGATCGGGATACGGTCGGGTCGAAGCCGGAGCGAGGAGCGGACGAGATCGGAGAGCGAGGCGACGCCATCCTTGGTCCGCATCGCGACCAGGTTGGGCGCGGCGCATTGCAGCTCGCGCGTATCCTCGATCAGCACCACCCGGTCGGATGTCTTCGACACTTCGGCGAGCAGCGCGTTGGTGAGCGTGGTCTTGCCGGTCGAGGTGCCGCCGGCGACCAGGATGTTGCGCCGGTCCGCGACCGCCTGGGCGAGAATCGCGGCCTGCGCGTCCGACATGATGCCCGCGGCGACGTAATCAATGAGGGTGAACACCGCGACGGCGGGCTTGCGGATCGCGAAAGCCGGCGCGGCGACGACGGGCGGCAGGAGTCCCTCGAAGCGCTCGCCCGTTTCGGGAAGCTCGGCCGAGACGCGCGGGCTCCCGACATGGACCTCGGCCCCGACGTGGTGCGCCACAAGCCGCACGATGCGCTCGCCATCTTCGGCGGACATGCGGTCGCCCGTGCAGGACAAACCCTCGGACAGCCGGTCGATCCAGAGCCGCCCATCGGGGTTGAGCATCACCTCGACGACTTGGCGGTCTTCCAGATAGCCGGCGATGGCCGGGCCGAGCGCGGTGCGCAACATGCGCGCACCGCGAAGTCTCGCCTCGGATTGCTGGTGAGAAACCACTGCATCGTCCCCGTCTCAAGCGGGCCCCATTTTGAGCGGCCCTGGATCGGGGATGAGTAGAAGAGGCAGTAATCAGGCCGTGGCAACAAGAGATGCGTGGTCGTAGTGTGCTGGAGTATAAGGACAGGCAGGCGACGGAAGGCCGGACTGAAATGCAGCGTCGCGCGGTGCGAGATATTCGGTGAGTCGGCTGCCCGTGAACGAGCGCTCCGATGTCCCGTCCCGCAAGAATCTGTAGCGTTCGAAGCAGGGAGGTTGGAAACCGATGGCGACCTTTATCGCATTCCTCGGTGTTGCCGCGATCGTCATTATCGCGCCAGGCCCCGATACGGCGGTCACGATCCGAAACGCCATGCTCGGGGGCCGAAGCGCCGGCGTTATGACAGCGTTGGGCATTGCGACCGGACAGCTGGTCTGGGCCTTGATGACGAGCTTGGGGCTGGTCGCGATCCTGATCGCGTCTGAATCGCTATTCCTGATCATCAAATATGCCGGCGTGACCTATTTGGTCTATCTCGGCGTGCAGTTGCTCCGCCAAGCCATCTGGCCGACGGACCAGGCTGCATTGGATTTGAGGAATGAACATACGCGACGCCTCGGAAGCTCGGCCGCTTTCCGACAAGGCATTATCAGCGACCTCGGCAACCCGAAGATGGCCGTCTTCTTCGCCAGCCTGCTGCCGCAGTTCGTGCCGTCAGGCGTCCCGACCTTCGGCAGCCTGATGGCGCTTGGCACAGTCTTCTCCACGATGACTTTCGGCTGGCTCTGCGTGTATGCCTTTCTTATCCCCAGAATAGGCAAATCGCTCGATAGGCCAGCGGTTCGTCGCTGCGTCGAGGGGATCACCGGCGCCGTCCTGGTCGGGCTTGGGATTCGGTTGGCGACCGAGCAGCGATAACACTGCGGTCAGTCCTCAGGGGCAGATGCCACGTCCTCGGAAATCTCCTGCCGGAGCTTCGGCCCCTTCGCCAGCCGACGGCCGAGCGCTGCGACAAAAGCATCGTATCGAGTGCCAGCCTGCGCGCGCGCGGCGGCCTGTGCCGGCTCGGGCAGGGGCGGGTTGGTCGTGAGCCAGAAGCGGACGAATACGGCCAGCATTTCGACCGAGATGCCGAGGTCGCGCTCCATGCGCGTCATGCGGCGGTCGAGCTGGTCAAGCCGTTTCGTGGTCGCCGCCTCCTGTCGCTCGGCGGCGTCCGGCGACAGGAAGGATGCGATCGCCGCTTCGGCAACGAGCGAGCGGGAATGATCGCGCCGCGCGGCATATTCAGATAGCGACTTCATCACATCCGGATCGAGATAGACGGACAGCCGCTGCTTCTTTGAGGTCTTCATCGCCTCCGCTAGAGCTCCATGCCATCATTGGGATCGAGAGAGACCTGTCGCGCGACGCCATGCATCACCCGGTTCATCCGACGCATGCGCGCTGCAGTGTCGTCCTCGTCTTCGGCAAAGTCTGCCGCGAATTCATTCTCGATCGGCGCCTTCTTCTCGATGGCGACCGGTTTGTTCAGTTCGGGCTGATGACGACGCTCCGAACCGGTCGGATCCTCGCCATCGCCTTGGGTGGCCAGCATCTCCTCGCCGATTGCTGGACGCGGCGGCAGCGGCAAGCCACTCCAATCGTCGGCCCTTGCGGTCGCCTTTGCCGGGGTTGGCGGCGTCAGGATGCGCTCCAGCAACCGGCGATCCTCGAAATAGCGCGCTTTCTTCGCGCGGATCGGCGGTGTGCCGGCCACCATCACGATCTCGTCTGCGGGCGGGAGCTGCATCACCTCGCCTGGGGTCAGCAACGGTCGTGCGGTCTCCGATCGCGACACCATGAGATGGCCGAGCCAGGGGCTGAGCCGATGCCCGGCATAATTGCGCATCGCCCGCATCTCGGTCGCGGTGCCGAGTGCGTCCGACACGCGCTTCGCGGTCCGCTCATCGTTGGTGGCGAAGCTGACGCGCACATGGCAGTTGTCGAGGATCGAATTGTTCGGGCCATAGGCCTTCTCGATCTGATTGAGCGATTGTGCGATCAGGAAGCTCTTCAGCCCATAGCCGGCCATGAACGCCAGAGCGCTTTCGAAGAAATCGAGACGCCCGAGCGCCGGGAACTCGTCGAGCATCAGGAGCAGCCGGTGGCGCCCGCCATTGGCCTGCAGATCCTCGGTAAGCCGCCGGCCGATCTGATTGAGGATCAGGCGGATCAGCGGCTTGGTGCGGGCGATGTCGGACGGCGGTACGACCAGATAGAGCGTCGAGGGACGAACGCCGCCGACGATGTCGGTGATGCGCCAGTCGCAACGGCGCGTGACTGCGGCCACGACTGGGTCGCGATAGAGCCCGAGAAACGACATGGCGGTCGACAGCACGCCCGATCGCTCATTGTCGGATTTGTTGAGCAGTTCGCGTGCGGCGCTCGCGATGACCGGATGCGGTCCGGCGTCGCCGAGATGCGCGGTCCTCATCATGGCGGCGAGCGTCGATTCGATCGGCCGCTTCGGATCGGAGAGGAAAGCGGCGACGCCGGCCAATGTTTTGTCGGTCTCGGCGTAGAGAACATGGAGGATCGTGCCGACCAGGAGCGCATGGCTCGTCTTCTCCCAGTGATTGCGTTTTTCGAGGCTGCCTTCGGGATCGACCAAGATGTCGGCGATGTTCTGGACGTCGCGCACCTCCCATTCGCCGCGGCGAACCTCGAGCAGCGGATTGTAAGCGGATGACTGCGCGTTAGTGGGATCGAACAGCAGCACGCGGCCGTGACGGGCGCGGAAGCCGGCGGTGAGTTGCCAGTTCTCGCCCTTGATGTCGTGGACGATGGCCGAGCCCGGCCAGGTCAGCAGCGACGGCACGACGAGCCCGACACCCTTGCCCGAGCGGGTCGGTGCGAAGCACAGCACGTGCTCGGGTCCATCGTGTCGCAGATAGGCGCGATCGAGCTTGCCGAGCACTACGCCGTCGGGCACGAGGAGGCCGGCCTTCCTCACTTCGTCCGGTCTCGCCCAGCGCGCGGAGCCATAGGTTTCGACATTCCGGGCTTCGCGTGCGCGCCAGACCGACATGGCGATCGCGACCGCGATCGAGATGAACCCGCCCGACGCGGCGATGATGGCGCCTTCGACGAAGATTGCCGACGCATAGGCGTCGTAGAAATACCACCACCAGAAGAGGGCCGGTGGATAGTAGATCGGCCAGCCGAATAGCTCGAACCATGGCGAACCGAGCTGGGGCTGAAATCCGAGTTGCCAAGCGGTCCATTGCGTCGCCGCCCAGGTCGTGGCGAGCACGATCAAGGAGACGACGAGGATCTGGCCCCACAGGATCTTGGCGGCGGACATCAAGGGCTCCTTTCGTGGAGGGACACGTCATTCACAGGCTGAGTCCCCGTTTCCGGGCGAAGCTCCAGTCGATACCGCCATCGTTCCGTGCGAGACCGGAGACGTGCCGACCGAGGTTCTTCTCGAGCGAGGGCGACCAGGGCACGAGCTGGAAACCGAGGCCGTCGTCGATCATCGCGAACCGACCGGAGGCGAGCGAGAAGCGTTGCCGGTAGGTTCCCGCGACATGTTCGCCGTTTCCTGCGCGCGTGAACGGGCGTCCATTCTCCGCCACCAACTTCTCGCGGAGTGCGGTCAGCTCGCGCTGACGCAGCGTCTCGATCAGACCGCGACTGAAGCTGACGCCGCGGGCCTGCCTTTCGGCGAGGCCTTGGCCGATCAGATGCTCGGTGCGGCGGTCGAGCGCGTCGCGCACCTCCGCGCCGAATCCGCCACCGCCGAGCGCGGCCGGCTCGCGCGCGATGGCCTGCCGGTCCAGCCAGGTGGCGCCGGTCGCGGTGACCTGCTGTTCGATCGAAAGGTCCGAACGGACCGCAAGTGCTGCCCGCCGCTGCCCGCGCGCGTCGTCGAAGGTCCTGAGCTCCACGACCGATCCCGGTGCACCGTCGCCGGCGGCGTCGAGATCGGGCAGCTTGATGTGGTGGGTGCGGCCATCGGCGCCATCGACCACGGCATAAGCGGTTCCCTGCAGCTCGTCGTCGAGTCCGCGCGCGACCAGACGGCCGACGACGGGTTCGTCGAGACTCTCGCCCGCGAGCACATAGCTTGACGCACCGCGCTCGATCCCGTGTTCGGTCAAGCCACGGTGGATGCGCTTGATGATGTCGCCGCGTTCGCCAAGCTCGCGCAGCGTCGCTTCGGCGGTCTCCGACATCGCCCATTGGCCGGGGCCGATTTGATCGGCGAGACCGAGCGATTCGAGCTTGCGCAGACGCCCGACCTTGAGCGCGTGGAACTCGTCGGGCGGACTGCCGGCGTGGGGTGCGAGGTCGATGACGCCGGAGCGATAGCTATCGCGCGCGAGCTGACGATCGAGGCTGGTCCAGCGCTCGGCGGCGATTTGGCGTTCGAGCGTCCGGCGGATGTCGTGGTCGGTCCGCAGGCCGAGTTCCTGGGTGATGAGATCGCGCGCCCGATCGCGCATTCCTTCCTTGATGTAGTCGCGCGAGATGACGAGATTCTCGCCATCGTCACGAACGCCGCGCACGATCAGATGGACGTGGGGGTGTTCGGTGTTCCAGTGATCGACCCCGAGCCAATCGAGTCCGGTCCCAAGATCTTTCTCCATCTGCCCGACAAGATCACGGGTGAAGGATTTGAGGTCGGACATCTCCAGCGCGTCGTCGGGCGAGACGATGAATCGGAAATGATGGCGGTCGTTCTCGCACCGCTCGGCGAAGGCTTTCGGGTCGGCGTCTTCGACGCCCGGACCGAACAGCCTGACCTTTTCCCCGTCCCGGGTGACGCCCTCGCGGCGCAGATAGGTGAGATGGGTCGCGAGCGGCGCGCCACGCCCGCTGTGGCGCACGACGCGCGCCTTGATGACGGCGCCGCGCGAGCGCGACGTGATAAAGCGATTGGCCTGTACCGAGGCGCGCTGGCCGCGGCCGAACCGCGAGTGGCGACCCGACCCGATCGTTCCCTTGCGCGACACCGATCCGCCGGCTCGCTGGGCGGCGGCGAGCGCCTGCGCGATGAAGGGCCGCGTGCGCTGCGTCTTGGTGGAACGGATGCGCCCCGGCCGGATGCGGAAATCGTCCTCGCCGCTCACGCCCAAGCACCCGCACATCGCGCGAAGGCGCTGATTTGCTTGCGAAAATGCCGAGGCCGCAGGCCGCGCCTCTCCGGCGCACCTCGCGAAATCAACGCATAACCTCTTGAAAAAGCACAACCGAACCGAGGCGCACATCGCGGCCCTTTATCCTGCCATCGTTCGGTTGTGCTGCCTGCTTCTCCCCGCAGTCCCGCCGAGTTCAAGCGGGACCGCGCCAGCACGCGACAGCGTGCGATGGCGATCATCGCGGCTCCTCGCCAGTCGGACGCGCGACGAACAGACCCGCTGACGACGGCGGGACGGCATCGACGGCCGATGTCCTCGGTGCATCGGGCGCGCCGTCGTGAGGGGTTTGCGATTGCAGCGAAGATGCAACCGACACGTCGTTGAAGCGCGGGACGAACAGCGGGGCGCGGGTCCATGCGTGGGGATCGGCGGCGGCGACGGTGACGCGCCGAGCGCCTTCACCGCCGCCGAAGGAAGGGACCAGCGCGGCGACATAGGCGCGGGTTTCGGCCGGCAACGGACGGCCGCCGAGATACTGTTCGTAGCGTCCCGGCCCCGCATTGTAGGCGGCCAGAAATCCCGGCGACCCGTAGCGGTCGAACAGCTCGCGCAGATAGGCTGTGCCCGCCAATATGTTGTCGCGCGGATCGTAGGGATCGCGCCCGAGGCGATAGCGCAGGCGCAGCTCCGCCCAGGTGCCGGGCATGATCTGCATCAGGCCCATCGCGCCCTTCGAGGAGATCGCGCGCACGTCGCCGGCGCTTTCGGCGCGCATCACCGCCCGGATCCAGTCCGCCGGTATGCCGAAGCGTTGCGAGGCTTCGGTGATATGCGCGGCGATCTGACCTCGCGTGCCGGCACGTTCGATTGCCGCGACTTGCGCCTGTGCCAAGGGGGGTTGGGCAGCGCCCAATGCGAGGCCGGAAAGGAAAAGGATGGCGGCGTACCGGACCACGATTAGCGGTCCGGCCGCGATCCGACGCGCCAAGGTTCGTGCAACGCGGCGCATCAGCTCAGGCCTGATCGCTGCGCTTGGGCGGACGGTTCCAATGCAGTCCCCAGGCGGACTTGTCGTCACCCGACTGGAACAGGTTGGCGCGGATCGGCTGGGCGAAGGTCGGGTCGTCGAGCTGGAGCGAGACGTAGTCGCCGGCCTTTTCGCCGCTGCGTTTCCAGCCCGCCCCAATTTCCGGGCCGTTGTCGTCTTGGCCGAGGCGAACGCGGTAGTCGGGCGCGTTCTCGGTTTCGCTAGGCTCGGCCGGGACGAGGACGATTTCGGCGTCGAGAACGAGCGTCCGGATCAGGCCGGCATAGCCCGACTTGGTGCGGTGGAAGTAGCCGATCAGTGACATTGGCTTTTCCTTTCTGGATGCGGTGCAGGGGAAGATCGGCGGGCCGTCACCGCGTCGCGGCACGCCATTCGAAGCGGCCGTCGCCGCCTTCGTCGGTGTAGAGAGGGGTCGCGCGACCGATGACTGCGCTGGTTGGGATCGGTCCGAAATAGCGGCCGTCGAGGCTGTCGCGGACCGACCCGTTCATCAGGAAGGCTTCGCCCTCGGCGATCATCCGGCAGCCCCGCCAGGCCGGCAGCGGGCGGCCGATCCGGTCGCGCGCGAGCGCCGCGCCAATCGCCGCGCCATCGACCGTAATGGTGAGGTCGTGGCGGCACACGCGCTGCCCGGGGAGCGCGACGACACGCTTCAACAGCGGCACCCCGCGCGGCAGGTAGCCACCATCGGCGAGGAAGCTCGCCAGCGGTTCGGGCGGGTCGACCGCGACCAGCTCGGAAGGCGTCAGCTGGTCGACGGGGGAAACCATGTAGAGCCCGATCGGGGCGCTGGCGCTGGCGTTCCAGACCAGCCGGGTCGGCGTCGCCACGAACGTGGAGAGCGCCACGCCGGCCGTCGCGACGAACGTCGCGATCATCCACTGCGAGCGGCTCATCGCCCCACCTTCCGGCGCAGCGTCGCTGCATAATGGTGCGCGCGCGTGTAGCGGCGGGGCTCATGGCCGGCTGCGAGGCGGTTGTGGACATGCCGCCAATGTTCGGCGGGCACATCGACCGGATCGATGCCGAGCGCTTCGATGGCGTCGATCAGCTGGAGGACGCGCTCCACGCGCGGCCAGCCCTCGACATTGAGCAGGAGGTCCCCGCCGGGTCGGACGAACGGTAGCGTCTGGAAGGGCTCATCCGGCGCGACGGCGCGGACGATGTCGAGGCGCGAGACGACAGTTCCGTAATCGTTCGCGGCCCATCGAACGAAGGCGAAGATGGAGCCGGGACGGACCGCGACGACGCGCCGGCGGCGATCAAGGATGATGCATTCGACTTCGCGGCTGAAGCGGAGCCAGTATTCAGTCTTCTTCTCAAGCCAAGTCAGTTCGACTCGCGTGGGAGTGCCAAAAGAGGGCGCGGATGTACGCGCTGTCTCGCACGCTGAATCCGTCGCCACGACGGGGCCTCCTGGGTTTGGGCGAATCTGTGTCGACCGCATCGTCGTTGCGCCAGCCGTTCAGCGGCGAGCCTGGCCGGCATAGGCCGGCGACACGGCGGCATGGCGCTTGGCCGGCAGAACTTCGTCGCCGGTCTCGTCGCTGGTCGACTGCTTCGCGCCACGATCGACCCAGGCTTGTAGATCGTCGATGCGGTAGACGACGCGCCCGCCCAGCTTCGAATATCGCGGACCGGTGCCGTAGGTGCGGTGCTTCTCGAGCGTGCGGCCCGAGAGCCCGAGGAACCGGGCGGCCTCGGGCGTGCGCAGATAACGCGGCGGAAGATCGGTCGTGTTAGCGGGCATAGATGCGCCTCCGTAAGCTTGGCGGTGACCGTCGCGGATGCGCGGCCGTTAAAGGTCACGGTGGCGGAGAGACGCTGGATCGGGGGAGGACGAAGATGGGTCGGGTGAAAACGACCCCCGGACAGCTAAGATCAGCGATCAGCCTTGGGCGGGCGAAGCAAGTCGCGATAGCCGCCGCGCATCAAGGCGAACCCGTTGCCCACGAGGCGCTTGGTGCGGCTTCTCAGATCGTGCGACTTCCATTCGCGCCCGGCCGGCACACGATCGGCACCATAAAGTTCGCTTGCGATCTCACGAATACTGGCGCCGGCCATGCGCCCGTCGAGCGCTCGCAGCGTTTCCACGAGCCTGGCTCGGCGCTGAGATGTGAGTATGCCGGGTGGTTCGCAATCGCCCTTCCCGATACAGCGCCAAAGCCGCTCGGCGACGGCGATGCGTGCGCGAAGATGGTGATCGATGGGAAGGATGATGGCGATCGGATCCGTCGGATTTGCGGAGATCGCGGTTATCTGCATGTCGAGACCTGGCGGTCCGAAAGCCAGGTAGTGGACAGACTGATCACTGATCAGGTCGCTCGCCGGAAACGCCTCAAGCGGGAGCGAGTCGACGAACGGCTGCGGTGCGGGTGCGACCGCAGCGACAAACGGCGTCACGATCGGCAGCCAGAACACACGCTGCTGGACGGCCGAGCGCGCCGGGTCGGTCACGAAAAGGCAGCCCCCAGCGCCGCGCGAAGGCGTCGGCAGTCTTGGTGCGGGATGGCGACCTGCGCGCGAGCCTCTCGACATCTCGGCGATAGTCGGGGTTACGACGAAGGAATTCCCAGGCGAAGCCGGCAGCGTTGACGTCCCGGATCGGCCTGTAGGTCTCGGGCGACCGCCAATCGAACTCGGACATGGCGTCCTCTCCTAAGCGGAGGTCCGCCGTCTTCGGGCGGGCCGAAAGCCCGAACATTCCCCCTCAGGTTGCAGTTGAGTAGTCGGCTGCGGGCGATGCGGTGATCGCGATCGACGAACGGGTGATCGCACGAGATGTTAACGAATCAGTTTGGCGGACCACCGTGAAGTAAGTGTCGATAGCCATTGTCGCGCATCCAGTGAGCGCGATCGAGGTGGCTGCGCCAAGCGGTGCGGGCGCGTTCGGGCTCCGCGTTCGGATCGATGTGTAGGACGAGGGACGACACCTCGGTCCAGTCAGCACCTTCTGCCTCGGCATCGAGCAGGCGCAAGTAAGTGATCAGATGCTGTTGATCATAGCCCGTCAGCGTTCCTGCTGCAGGTGGGCAATCGGCGACGGGGGGATCGAGCGGGATTCGACTCATGCTCCTGTCCTGACACGATCTAACCATTTGCGAACGGTCGTCGGCAACCGGGTTAAGGAGGTTCGGCCGCCGTCCCGCGTATCGCTGATCCCTCGACGGAGTCGAAAGCTCACGTTACACACTATAGTGGATAAACCTCATAGTGTGTAGCCGTCCAGTTTGCCCGCATGGACATGCGGAGACTCGTCGGGCGCAACGTGAAGCGTAAGAGGCTAGAGAAAGGCCTATCGCAAGAGCAATTCGCGGAAGCCTCTGGCTTCACCCAGCAGTATATCAGCGGGCTGGAGAATGGTCGTCGAAACCCGACCATCGTGACGTTGTACGAACTCGCGCAGGCGCTCGGTGTCGATCACGTCGCGCTGGTCGTCCCCGACGACGAGGCTCGTTCGGAACGCACAGAGCGCCCGAAACCACGGGTGCGGAGCTTCTGAAACACTGCTCTCTGCGAAAGCGGTAGATGGCCAGTGCAGCCAAGAGGCGTCGCCGCTTCAGCCGTCGTGCCGGGCCAGCCTGGTGAGCTTCATCCTCCGAGATCGGATTTCATCCGACCGAGAACGCTGACGGCGTGCCCTGCATATTCGCTGATCCAGCGGTCATGAATTTGCCTGATCGGAACCGCGTTCAAGTAGTTCCAACGCTCGCGCCCCTCCCGCTTGATGACGACCAAATCGGCTTCTTCGAGCACCTTGAGGTGTAGCATGACCGTGCATCGATCCATGTTTCCGAACAGATCGCACAATGCGCCGGTTGTGCGCGGTCCGTCTTTCAGACTGTCTAGCAGACTGCGCCGCGTCGCGTGAGCGAGCGCCTTGAACGTTCGGTCGTCGTGCGCGGGGCTTGACATGTTATATTTCTATAACATAATGATTGAAACGATCAAGGAGAAAGGAAGCGGCCATGGACTTGGGATTCGAAGTCTCCGGACGGATCGGCAAGCCTGTGGCCGAGGTGTTCGACGCGGTGATTAATCCCACCAAGCTCTCCGGCTATTTTACGACCATCGGCGGAGCGAGCGCGCCGCTGGTCCCCGGAACGACGGTCACCTGGTGGGGAGAAGTTCCGGTCGAGGTCGATGAGATTGTCGAAAACAAGAGCATCGTCTTGCGATGGGACGCGCGCGTTTCCGCTGGTCAGGCACCCTACAAAACGAAGATCACGATGAACTTCGAGCCGCTCGACGACGATGCGACCCTAGTCACGATTGCTGAATCAGGATGGCTCCACGGTGAGGCTGGACTGAAGAAGTCCTACGTCAACTGCGAGGGCTGGGCCCAGATGCTGTGCTGCATGAAGGCTTTCCTTGAGCATGGCATAAATCTCCGAGACGGTTTCTACTCCAGTGAACTTCGGGGGGAACCCGCGCGCGAGCATGTGCCGTGAGTGAAAGGAGAAGGATGATGAGTGCGACAATCTATGGTGGGATCAACATCGCGATGAAGGTGCCGCCGCATCAGTATCAAGCGACAATCGCGTTCTATCATGACATAGTTGGCCTCAAGCCGTTAGAGGAGAAGGCTCCGGCGATCGGCTTCGAGCTCGGACCCAATCGACTGTGGATCGACGAAGCGCCCGAAATGAGCCAGGCCGAGGTTTGGCTGGAACTGTTCAGCGGCAACTTCGATGACGCCGCCAAACACCTCGCCGAGGCAGGCGTGGTTCGTTGCGACGCAATTGAGCCGATGCCCGAAGGGTTCAGGGGCGGGTGGATCACCAATCCTGCAAACATCATCCATATGGTGCGCGAGCCTGATGCCTGGTGACCAGCCCAACGGAAGGAATTCGCCCCGCCCGGGTGGTTCCGAGCGGGGCGTCCGGCCGGCTCAGTCGCCGTTGCGCTTGGTGGAGCGAGACCAGATCAGGCTGTAGGTATCGCCGTCCTCATCGTCGAAGAGGTTGGCAAAGATCGGAGCGTTGAAGCTGGGATCGTCGAGCTTGAGGCCGAGATAATCGCGACCCTCGTTCGAACGCTTGCTCCAGGCGGCGCCGATCTCCGCGCGGCCGACCATGACCCGGTGAGAGGGAGCGTTGTCGCTGGAGCGGCTGGCTTCGGGGACGATGCGGACGCCCTTGGCCTGGACGCTGAGGGTGACGATCTCGCCGGTGTAGTCGTTGCCGGACTTCTTGAAGGTGCCGATGGTCGCCATGTTAAGTCTCCTGTCTTCGTTGTCTCGAACCCGCGCCCATCGCGGTCTCGATGGCGATCGCAAGGCCGGGGACAATCGGCGACGCAGCCGAAGGCCCGAAGCGTAGCGGCGGACGGACGACGAAGAAGTTTCTTGCTGCGCGAGGAATGGCCAAAGGCCAGGGGAAGAAAATTCGCACGACGCCGTTGCGGCTCAGGCGATCGAGGCGAAGCCGACCCCGGCTAGATCAAGCCGATGAGAGGCCGTGGTGGTGCGGACCGACAACGCGGAACGCGGGGACAGGCGAACCGCTCGCACTCTTGAAGGTCCGGCGACTCGGGACGACCGGCAAGAAGCCTGTTGCGGACGCCGGGCGTGCAACGCGCTCACCGGCCTTCGCCGGTCAATGACTGCACACTGCGCCAGCTCCATGCGGCGCAATCCGGAGAAATCCGCAGCGCTGTCAGCGGGTCGCTCGGGGCTCGCGAAGATCTCATCTGCGCGAAGGCTTGAGGAAATGTTGACAGGCAACATTATTGTTGCCTATTTGAAGGATGGACTTGGTGTTCAAGGCCTTGGCGGACGCCAGCCGAAGACGGTTGCTGGATCGCCTGCAGAAGCGAAACGGCCAGACGCTCGTGCAGCTTTGCGAGGATCTGGGCATGTCCCGGCAGGCAGTCAGCCGGCACCTCTCGGTCCTGGAAGGCGCGAGTCTCGTCCATACGGTTAAGAAAGGTCGAGAGAAGCGGCACTACCTCAATCCGATGCCGCTCCAGCAAATCTACGACCGTTGGATCGGCAAATATGAGCGGTCCCGGGTGCAGGCTCTGGCGGACCTAAAACGCGCATTGGAGAATAAGAATGACTGACGAAACATTCGTGTACGTGACCTTCATCGAAAGCTCGCCGGAGCGAGTTTTCGAGGCGTTGACCAAGGGCGAGTTCACCCAACGTTTCTGGGCCGGTCGTCGGATCGAGAGCGATTGGTCGATCGGCGCGCCGGTGCATCTGTATCTCGAGGATACCGACGATTTCGAGGTGTCGGGCAAGGTAGTCGCGTTCGATCCGCCCACCCGGCTTGCCTACACGTTCAATTCCAAGGCGCAGCCGAAGCAGGCCGATTCGACGGTCAGTTTCGAACTGATGGCGATGGGTGAGAGCGTTCGGCTGACCGTGACGCAAGACAACATCGGCGAAGGCGATATGGCGCGGCAAGGCTGGGCCGCGATTATGTCGAGCCTTAAGACCTTCTTGGAAACCGGAAAGCCACTCAGCGCCACTGAAATGTGGAGAACCCGCGGCGCAGCGGCGGCGGGTGCCCAAGCCCAGTGACTTGCACATCGGCTGCTCAGCTCGGCCGCCGGCCTGGTGCGACTATCGTCACCGTGATGTGCGACACGGGGATGAAGTATCTCGAGACATACGGAAACTACATCGCCGCTTAGATGTGGCGAGTTCGCGTGGTTAGCGGCGGCACTAGGCGATCGCCCCGTTCCGGCCGGTCGGTGCGGAGATAGCCGTCATTCGCACGAACGCCGTGACGCCGACAACGATCGCGCCCAGCACGGAAAACGCGATCTGCCAAGTGTCGGACGACATGGTGTGTTTCACGATGCCATGGGTGGCGTGGTAGCCAGCGAGGACTGCAGGAGCGACAAAGGCAATTGCAATCGCCAAACGGAGCCAGATCGGCCGCGCGAAGGTGAGCAGAAGCTGGCCGATGCCGAGTGTCAGCGCGGCGGCAACAAGCCCAACGACTAGGCCGCCGGCCCAGCCGGCACCCGTTTGATGTGCCCAGACACCCACTGTAACGCCAGCGAAGAGGGGCAATGCGAAGACGGCGAGGTTGAACAGCAGCCAGCAAAGTGCGCCGATGGCCGCGATGCTGAGGAGGATGCCGAGCAACATGATGGCGGTGGTCTCCGTGAGAATGGGTCTGACGGTCGCGCCTTCCACCACCTCCGCGGCGCGTGATCGATATAGCAGACAGCCGGCGACACCGGAATCCGAAATCGGTTTCCGGCGCCACTGGATGAGGCGAACCGTTCAACGGGCGAACGGGTCATATTCGTGGATAACGCTGGCGGCATCGCCGTCGAACTCTGTTGACGGCATCACGCCGTACCCGCCATCGACCTGAAAGAGGACGACGCAGACCATGAGGGTGGTCGCGAGATTCCAAGCGAAGGCTTGGGCGGTGCTGAGGGACATCGGTTTCGGCTCCTGTCTTGGAGCAGGACTATTCCCGCTCGACAGGCGCCCGATGTGTCCGGCGCACGGCCGCCATCACCGCGACGACGAAGGCCAAAGCGGCCGCAAGCTCTGCTTAGCGGACCCCCTGTGGGTTGAAGGCTTAGGCCGTGGGTTGGACCAAGGATCAGCGTCTATAAGAGCGGGACTGGTTTTTGGTCCGCATGAGAGCCGATGGCGCAAGGCGCCACAGCCGGAGCATTTACGCCCTCACTCGTCTCCCAACGCGTGGTCGGCTTGTTGATCTGGAATGTCCGACTTGTGGCGCTCGCCGTTACCGTGCCGCTTGCCGGCGTTAATGGCCCTCTGCTCGCGCCCTGCGTGCGATACTGGCCATCGCAAGTCGATTTCTAGCTAACTATGGATCGAAAACGCACCATTGCTGATGCATCCGGGCCGCAAAGCGGCGCTCACACGCCGCCTTGCTTCCTGAAGTCGAACAGCGGGATGCCGAGCTTGCGCGCCTTGTCGGCCAAGTTGTCCGAAATGCCTGAGCCGGGGAATACCACGACCCCGATAGGCATCACCTCGAGGAGCACGTCGTTGCGCTTGAAGGGCGCGGCATTCTTGTGCCGGTTGAAGTCGGGCTTGAACGCGACTTGCGGCACCTTGCGGCTGTCGGCCCAGCAGGCGGCGATGCGTTCCGCGCCCTTCGGTGATCCACCGTGCAGCAATACCATGCCTTGGTGCTTAGCTTTGACCCGATCGAGCGCGTCCCAGATCGTCTCGGTGTCATTGCATTCATAGCCGCCGGTGAACCCGATCTTCGGACCGGCCGGGAGCATCACTTCGGTCTCGGCGCGGCGTCGGGCCATCAGGAAGTCCCGGCTGTCGATCATCGCCGCGGTCAGGTGCTTGCGGTTGACCATCGAGCCGTGACGGGGCCGCCAGGCTGAGCCGGTGTGGACCTCGAAATGCTCGGCGGCCTGGTCGCGCATGAGCTCGAAAGCGTCACGCCGTTCCAGCATGGTCTGACCTTCGGCGATCAGCCGTTCCAACTCGACCGACTTGACCTCGGAGCCGTCCTGCTCGCGCTGGCTGCGCTTCTGCGCCTGCTCATTGTCGTCGAGTTCGCGTTCGATGCGGTCGGCGGCGCGGTGGAACAGGTTGGCCGTCGACCAGAGTAGGTCTTCGAGATCGGGTTCGAGCCGCGTGTCTTCGAATGTCGAGACCAGAGCGTCGAAGATTTCGGCGATGGCGCCGGCGACGCGGTGGCCTTCCGGCAGCGGTCGCGGGTCGGGCTCGTCTTGGAAGGGGCGGTGGCCGTAAAGCTGGAGCTCGGCGAGGACGTGATCGGTCGGGGATGACTGGTGCTCTGGTTCGTGCGTGCTGTCGTGGGGATCGATGGTCATCGGATGCTCCGTCGCTGGATGGGCCGCGACCGCCGCGGCCTTCATGGCGACGAAAGACGGCGGGCGGACCGGCGCTGCACCCGGCGCCAAGCGCCGGGCCGGAGCGAAGCGGAGGATGGCGGAGCGGCGGTTCTTTTGTTTCGCGATGCAAAGCGCGCGAACGCGCGCGGCGGAAAAGAATCGTCGCACAGCCATTGCCGGGCCGGACCGGCTGCCGTTTCTGTCGCCCTCTCAAGAAGGCCGGGGCGCGGCCCTCCGCAACGCTGCGGGAAGCAGACGCACCGCTCCTCCGCACCGCGCCGAGAGCCGTCCTTCATCCCCGACCGATCACGTCCTCGGCGTCCGCCAGGTGCATCAAGCGGATAACGTCACCGGGCGCGAACTGTGATCGCAGCGAGGCTCGGAGCCGCTCGACGCCGAGCAGCCGCAGATCCTCGTTGAAGTCGCCGAGCGCCGGCTCCAGCGTGATCGGCTCGATCCCGGCTTCCTGCGCCCGGGCGAACAGGGTGTCGCGCGCCGCGTCACCCGCCGGATCGTCGTCGCGGGCGATGTAGAGCCGGCGCAGGTTGACCGGGAACAGGATGGCGGAAAGGTGCGCCGCGGAGAGTGCGGCGGCGCTTGGCAGGCGCGGAGCGACCATGCGCAACGACAGCATTGTCTCGACGCCTTCGCCGGCCGAGAGCACGTCGTGCGCTACACCGAACCGCACGGCATGGCCGAGAAGTTCGCCCATCGCCTTGCGGGGCGTTTCGACCGGGGCCTTGTGCCTGCCGTCGGGCGCGAGCCACGTGCGATGCGCGCCGGTGATGTTACCGGCAAGATCGGTCACCGCCGCGACCATCGCCGGCCAGGTCTCGGTCGGGCCGTGCTCGTCGGGCCGATAGTAGCAACGCGGGTGGAAGCGCAAGCTTGCGGTTTCGGGCAAGGCGGTGATGCCGCGACCGCCGAGATATGTCTCCACCGGCGTGCCCGAGATCCGCCTCGACATGGCGAAGAGCCTGCGCGCCGCCTCGGGCGATCCGGTTGGTGCGGGCGATGATCGTCGCCGGTCTGGTTCAAGCTCCGGGAGCGGCAGGCGGAGGAACGACCGCGCTTCGTCGGCGACCTCCTTGAAGTCGAAGAGACCGCGGCTTTCGCGGATCACATCGAGCAGATCGCCATGCTCGCCGGTGGCGGCGTCGGTCCATTTGCCGGCGGCGCCCTTGCCGCATTCGGCGCCCTTGAGGCGCACGAACATCGAGCGACCGGGGGTGTTGCGGACATCGCCAACGAGCCAGTAGCGACCCTCGCGGCGGCCGTTGGAAAGGTAATGGCGGCACGCGGCTTCGGCATTGCGGGCGAGGCGCTGCGCCAGATCGGATGCGGTATTCATCATATGGCGTCCCGCGACAAAAAAGGCCCGCCGTTGCAGGCGGGCCGAAGTTGAGAGGCGTGTTCGTGGCTATTCGGCCGCGATCGCGTGGGAGGCTTCGTCCGCGACCGGTTCATCCTCGCCGAACGGTTCGGTTTCGCCGATAGCCGTTTCACCGCCGTCCGCCGCCGTTTCTCCGACGGCAGGGCCGGACGAGGCGTCCTCTCCACCGGCTTGCGGATTCGCCTCGATGTCGACGGCGGTCAAGAGGTCGCGGCCCGGCGTGCGGAGTGGTTCGGGCAGCCAGCCCGAGCCGGCGAGCAAACCTTCCGCCTTCTCGGCCATCTCGACCTTCTTGAGATGATCGATGAGCTGTGCGGCCTGCTCGCCCTTCGCCTCACGCACCGCGGCGAGGATGCGCGCCTTAGTCACGCGGCCGAAGAAGGTGTCGACCGTGGGCCTCCATCCCGCCGCCGTCATGTCGAGATCGACCGCGGCCGCGAGCCGATCGGCATGGGCGGTCGCCTTGGGCTTGCGGTTGTAGGCCTCGACCACGGCGTTCACCGAGAGCGATACGCAGTGCGCGAACAAGGCTTGGGCGCGCGCGCCGTCGAAGTCCTGCAACGCGTCCCAGAGCTGCTCCGGCTCCTTGGGCAACACCTTCCGCCAGCCGTCGTGCCGCGCGGCGATGGCCTGCGCCGACGCGCTGTCGTTCAGCCCCGGCGCTTGGGCGGAGAACCCGGCGCTCTTGAGATCGAGCTCCAGGCAGGTGTCGAGACCGTAGTGGTAGAAGGTCCGCAGCGTGAGCGCATGCAGCGCGGTGACGAACGCCACCTCGGGGTTTTCGCCCAGGGCATGGCGGAGCGCGAGGGTACGGTGCGCGGTGAGCTCGGTCAGCAGCCGATCGGGAATCGGCTTGAGCCCATCGTCCTCCTCCGGTTCTTCGGCTGCAGCGTCATGGGACCGCGCGACAGGATCGACCTCGCCGGTGTCAGGGGGCACCTGGGCACCGTCGATCTCGGCTCCCGGGTCATCCACCACAGGCTCGACGGGCCGTTCGTCCTCGGGTCGGACGAACCCGCGCTCGACCCGCAGATGACCGCCCGGCGCGATGCTGACGAACGCGCCGGCGGCAGCGATCTCGTCGGCGTCGTAGGCGATCGGCCGATCTTCGAGGTCGGCGATAGCGGTCTCGACCTCGCCGAGCCGCTGATCGATTTCGTCGGGCAGCTCGTCGGCCTCCGCATACTCGGCCTCGAGCTTGTCGAACTCCGCCCGGAGCGCGTCGAGGGTCGCGGTCTCCTCGTCGCTGAGCGGCACGGGATCGCCCGACAACCGACGCAGGCCATAGGTGTGGCCGTAGGCGAAGTCGGGGGCGACCTCGGTCCATTTCCAGCCCTCGGCCTGGACGGCCTCGGCCGTTTCGCGCAGCTTCTCGGCGACCATCATGTCGACCAGCCCGACATCCTGCAGCCAGCCGCCATCATCACCCTGGAACAGATCGCGCATGACCGTGCCGCCGGCCTCGACATAGGCGTCGAGCTCGATGAACTGGGCGCGCTTGTCGCTGGCGCGGACCGCGCCCTCGGTCAGCATCCGTCGGATGGCGTAGGGCTGTTTGTCGTAGGACTGGCAGAGTCGCTCGAACACCTGTTCCTGGCGTTCGTGATCGCCCGAGATGGTGAAGGCCATCAACTGGTCGAGCGTCATGCCGTCCTCGGCATAGATATCGAGCAGCTTCGGGCTGACCGAGGCGAGCTTCAGTCGCTGCTTGACCACCGCCACGGAAACGAACTGATGGGCGGCGATCTCCTCCTCCGACTGGCCCTTCTCGCGGAGCGCGAGGAAGGCGCGGAACTGGTCGAGCGGGTGCAGCGGCGCGCGCTGGATGTTCTCGGCGAGGCTGTCCTCCTCGGCGTCGCCCTCGGTGCGGACGATGCACGGGACGGGCGCGTTCTTCGCCAGGCGCTTGCGCTTGACGAGCAATTCGAGCGCGCGGAAGCGCCGACCTCCCGAGGGCACCTCGAACATGCCGGTCTCCTCGCCGGCCTCGTCGACGACGGCGCGGACGGTGAGCGACTGAAGGAGCGTTCGCCGGCCGATATCCTCGGCGAGCTCCTCGATGCCGACGCCGGCCTTGATGCGGCGGACGTTGGACTGGGACAGCACAAGCTTGTCGAACGGGATGTCGCGCGAGACCGAGAGCGCGAGCTTGGGTTGGGACTTTGCCATGATCATTCTCCATGACGGGCCGGCCGGGAGCCTCTCTCTCGGCCTCCAACCCGTCACGAAGAGCGGCGCAGCCATCTACCTCTGATGAGGCGAGGACTGCGCCGCGATAAAAAGCGAGCGGGACTAGCCGGCTACGGCCGCCGCATCGACGACGACGAGCGGGGGAACGCCCGCATCGGCTTCGCCGAAATAGGCGAGAATGGCCTCAAGCGATCCCAGCCGCTCGACGATGCCGCGGTCGATCAGGATACGATCTTCCTCGTCGGCGATATAGGAGCGCGGCTCGCCGGCGCCGCTGAACACGACGCGCTCGGCGGTCCACTCGCCGGGATAGCCGCCGGCCCAGCGTTCGAACGGCACGCCGTTCGCCACGCACCAGTCTTCGAGCGCGCCGAACCGGCCCCATGGCACCTCGTGCGCGTAGAGCCGAAGCGCCTCACCGGACGTGCGCTGATCGGGATCGAAGGGCCCGCCGTCCCATTCGGTCGAGAGTCCTTCGTCGGTGATGAGCTTCGCCAGTTCGGCATAGCGAGCGGAGTTGATCGTCCCGCCCAGGATGATGGATGCGGATACGCGGTCTGCCATTATGGCCTCCTCTTGTTCGAGCCGTGGTTCAGTTGACGGCGGCCATGAGCTTGGAGGCGCGCGCCTCCAGCTCGAGCCGGGCATCCTGGTGCGGACGGGTGCGCGCGAGCGCGGCGATGCCCTGGACGAAGTCGAACAGGCTCTCGGGCGGCCGGCCCTCCTCGTCGAGCACGGTGGTGATGATCTTCTCGGTCTCGCCTTTGGAGAAGCCGCGCTTGCGCAGGAAGCTCTCGCGGTCCTCGTCCTTCCGCGCGACGATCGCTTCGCGCGCCGCCTTGATGCCGGCCAAGAACGGCATAGGCGAGGAATCGGCGAAGCGGGCGAGCGCGGGCGCCGCCTGATGCGCGAAGCGGTGGCCGGCGAACTTGGAATGCCGGATCGCGATCTCCTCGAAACCTTGCGCGCCCCAGATGTTGCGGTTCATGCAAACGGCGCGAAGGTAGAAGCTCGCGATGCCGAGCGTCTTCGAGCCGACCTCCGAGTTCCACGCATAGAAGCCGCGGAAATAGAGGTCGGGATCACCGTTGGGCAGCCGCCCAGCCTCGATCGGATGGGCGTCGTCGACCAGGAACAGGAAGACGTCGCGGTCCGACGCATAGAGCGTGGTCGTGTCCTTGGTCACCTCGACGAAGGGGTTGTGGGTCATGGTCGACCAGTCGAGCAGGCCGGGCACCTTCCAGCGCGTGTCGCCGGCGCCGTCACCGGCGATCTTCATGACCGCCGCGATCAGCTCGTGATCCCAGATACGGCCATAATCGGGACCGGTGACCGCGCGCAGTTCGAGCCGGCCGTCGTCGGCTTCCAGGGTCTTCACCAGCTCTGCGCGATGCGAGAGCAGCCCGTGCTGCATGTTGATGCCGGCGAGCGGCGCGGGAAGCTGGCGCAGATAGCCGGCGGGCACGCCGAGCAGGCCGCACATCTGGCCGAAGGACCAGTGGGTGGGCGCGATCGGCTCCGCCGCACCTGGCACGACAAGCTCCAGGTGCTCGGCGTCATCGCGGACGGCTGCGACGCGGATGGAGCGGCTCTCGACGGTCCGGGCGGTGGCGCGTTCGGCGCGGGCGCGCACCGTCTCGTAAAGCTCAGTCAGGGACAGGTAGCGTTCGTCGTCGGGACGCGAGAACCATTCAGACGATACGCGGCCGATCCGCTGACCACGGCTGATGTCGACCTTGTAGGCGCCAGTTGCGCGATCGCCGGGAGCGTCGCCGCCGACAGGGATGATTTGTTGAAGCATGGGAGGTCTCCGCGACGGGCCGGCCGAGAGTCTCTCTCAACCTCCAAACCCGTCACGGCGACGCCCGCCATCCTCTTCCTCTCGGGGCGTTGCGGGGTGCCCCGCAGAAGGGGTCGGGCGAGACCTCGGCTCGGCCGCAGGGGAAAACTTTCCCCTCACCTCCGGGTTTCCGCAAAGCCGTGGTCACGCAATGTCGGATCGGCGACGCGATTGTTCGCGATCCTTGCAAACCTTTCCTACATATATGCCAGCTTGTTGCAGGAGGCATGATTGAAGAGGACGATGGCGGCGTTGGTATTCGGCAATGCCGCGTATCCCGATGGAGACGACCTTGCGAACCCGGTGAACGACGCGACGGACCTCGGCGCAAAGCTGAAGGGCTATGGCTTTGAGGTCATCGTCGCGAAGGACTGCGCCGCGAAGGAGATGGAGACGCAGCTGAAAGCGTTTCGCAAGCTCCTCGAAACGCACGACATCGGCTTGTTCTTCTTCGCGGGGCACGGGATTCAGATCGACGGGATCAATTACCTGCTCGCGCTCGATACCGACATGGAGAGCGAAACCGACGCCAAGCACAGCTCCCTGTCGCTGGACAAGGTGGTCGACGTCATGGCGAATTCGCAGGCGTCAACGAAGATCATCGTGCTCGACGCCTGCCGGAAGAATCCGTGGGAACGCAAATGGCATCGCGGGCCCGGCGCTCGCGGGTTGGCGTCGGTCTATGCGCCCAAAGGGACGATCATCGGTTTCGCGACATCGCCCGGCGAGGTCGCCTATGACGGCGTGGGGCGCAATGGTACCTACACGTCGGCGCTGTTGCAGCACATCGATACGCCCGATTGCTCGATCGAGACGATGTTCAAGCGGGTGAGGAATACGGTGGCTGCCGCGAGCGCCGGCAAGCAGACCTCCTGGGAGCACACCTCGCTCTCAGGCGAGTTCTATTTTAATCTCAGCCTGGGCAATCTCATTGATGAGTATGACGGAACCGCGCTGGCCGACAGTCTGTTTGCGCTGGACCCGGCGAAGAAGTCGCACGAGATCATCGCTGGTCTGAAGACCCATGATTGGTATCGGCAGAACCCCGCGCTCGCCTTGCTCAATGCCGCGTCGGCGGCGCGCATGGCGAAGAACAGCCTCTTCGTGATCGGCCGAAACATTTACCAAGCGGCGTGTGGAAGCTCGAACGCGGCGATCGTCTTCATCAACGACTTCATGGCTGCGACGCGGGGCTTCGACAAAGACAAGCGGAAGGCGATCCTGGACGGCATGTTGTTCGAGGTGTTCTTCGACACGAACGGCGAGCTGCGGAAGAAGATCAAGAAGGGTATGTTCAGCGAGCTTTTCGAGCTTCAACGCTACGGTGATCTCAAGGCCAGCTTCGAGTTTATCGCCGAGGCGTTGACGGCGGCGCGTGCGGATTTTTATGCGGTGCCTGGCAAAGGCCATGACCTGGCGGTGAGCGTGTCGACCAAGAAAAAGAAGGACGGCTTCTTCGTCGACGCCATCTATGTCGGCGGCGTTGATGTGCTCCGTGCCGAGGAAGACGCATGGGACACCGAGGACGGCAAGCGATATTACATGCGGATCGGGGCGGATCGGTTGAACCAGGAGCTCTCGGAAGAGCTGGTCGTGCCGTCCAGGTCGTTGAAGATCACCTACACGGTGGCCGAAGCCGGGAAATCGGAAGAGTTGCGGATCCCCATGGGTTGGACGGTGCGCAAGGGGTAACTGACTACGGTCAGCGTGGTCGCCTCTTGGACGATCCGACCCCTCTCTCATCCAACTTTTCGTCGACGGCGTCGACGAGCGTTTTTGCTAAGGAGAACGGCATCAACCGCCGTCCAGCCCGCGGCACCGCTCGCGACGAAGGCATCCACGCGATGGCATCGCGAGAAAGGACTTAGCGCGGCCAGGAAAGCCCGCGCGCGTGGATCAACGCCAGTCAAGCCTTCCCGCTTGCACGCCAACAGCGCCTTTTTCCGATCATGCCTCACATCTCGGATGCAGCGCGTATCGTCCCAGCCACGGCTCTGGAGAAAGGCTTTGAGGACAAGCTCCAATCCCCAATGCACGTTCTGGAACACGGCTAGGCACGAATAATCATCGTCGTCGCATATCCTCCGCGCTGTCGCGCAGAACCGCGTTCCTAAAGTGAAGAGACGATGCGCCGCTCGATGCTTATTCAAGCCAAGGCGTGCTGGCTTATTTAGCCGCCGGGGCAAAACAAGCGCACCTAAATTCCCACCGCTGGACCGCTCTTAGTCGGCCTCGACGTTCTATCTTCGTTCTGCTAGAGCTATTGGTTTCAAGAGCGGGCTGAAGGATACGCGCGCGTGACGAGCCGACCTTTTCTCGGCGAGACGACGGATCGGGAAAGGGCCTTCCCCGATATCGACTCGCTTGAACTCACCATCGTCCAAGATCCCTATGAGCACTATGCGCGAAACGCCTGGCAGCGCGAGAGCCGATACTCGAAAGCGAACGTGCCGCGCCGGCTGGCCTGTCTCAACCCGCGTTGCCAGCAGGGCGGGCTCGATCTGCAGCAGATCGTCCTGTTTCATTCACCGGGCCAGCACAGCTATTATTGCAATGGTCACGAAGGCACGCCGAAGGGGCGGCGCAAGGGCGACCCTTGCGACAATCGCTTCGACGTGTCCCTCGCCATTGTCCGTCGTCCCGCGGGAGAGTTTTGAGATGGCGCGCGCGAAAGCACGGCGGCTCGGCTATCTGCGTGGCGAAACCGCCGATGGTGCGCCGGTCGTGGTCAGCATCTCCAAGGCCGGGCGCGACTATCGGATTGGCTGCGGCGACCGCGATCATCTGTGCCATCCGTCGGTGCGGAGCATCGAAGCAGTCAAACGTGAGGCCCTGCTCGTCTTTCATGTCCGCAATGCAAGCTACGAGCCGCTGTGATTTTGGCTTGATTGGACGATGAGCGACGAGGCCGAACCGGACACCACACCTGCGACTGTCGTGCTCGCATCGGCGGTCGACCTTGCCGGGCTTGATCTCGCGAGGGTTTTCGAGGGCCTCGAACGCGCCGATGATCACGCGCTCGAACAGGCTCTGGATCGCGCGGCGAAGGATGCCGAAAGCCGCGGCGCTGAATCTCAACACCGTGGTTACAGGCTTCTGTCGATCTTCTGCACGTTTCACATGCGGGTGGAAGATCAAGCCGAGGTGTGGGGACCGCGTTGGCAGAGCGCCGAAGGCCGGTCTTATACGGCCAGCGACTTTCGCGGCGAGCAGAGCGCAATTCTCGCGGACATGGTCGGCGCCATCGCCCACCCGGCGTTGCGAGCGAGGGTCGCCGACGTCGTCTGGTACAATGATCGTTCGCGGGGGGCGGCCGCGATGCTCGCGGTTGAGGCCTATGGCGAGCTGATCGAGCATCGCCTCGACGGGAAGTATGTGCGTCGATCAGCCGACCTGGAAAACAGCATCCTTGATCTTGTCGACTGGATGCACCGCGCTCTCCAGATCGTCGCGATCGCGCGCAAACGCGGCGAGATGCCTGATGCGCTCAGGCGTGTGTTCGAAGCCCTCTACGCACGCGCCAGCGAGTCAGAACAATATGTGGCCTTCGTCAAGGTCGCGCGCCTCGGTCTTGAATATGGCCTCGTCGAGTGGGCGAAGGTCGCCCCGGATGCCGAAAAACTCGCTGATCGGCGCGCGGGCGGCGACTATCCGATGGCGGTCCAGGGCGCATGGGATCTTGCCGCGCAAGGTTATGCAAAGCTTGGCTACGACGACGCGAAACGACGATGTCAGGAGCGCTCGGTCGACGAAACCCTGCGTATGCGCGAGCAAGTCGGCTCCGCTTCCGCCCAGGCCTATTGGACGCGCAAGGCGATTGGCGAGCTCAGGGGTGCGCGCGGATCCAAGGAACGGATCACCAAGCTCCGCGCCGAGCTCAGAGACTTGCAGGACGCCTCGCTCGACGAGTTCGGGCAATTCACGATCCCGATGGATCTCACGCAGGAGCGTCTCGGAACAATCGAGGTGTTCGAAGGGCTGACACTGCCCGACGTGCTGCTCCAGTTCGCGCTACTGGCGAACTCACCGACGGTCGAGGAACTGCGAAAGCAGGCGCTTGAAAGCCGCAAGAATAGCTTCCTCGGCTCGCTGTTCGGTGGCAGCTACTCGGACCAGGAGGGCAAGACCATCGCGGAAACCCCGGCGATGGGTCTTGATGGAGAGCCCGACGACGCTTGGTTCAAGGAACAGTCGCTCCAATATCTCGATCTCTGGCGACACCAGATCGTCGGCGGGTTTATCGAACCGGCGCGCCGAACAGTGATGCTGCGATTTCCGCTTGAGGATCGGCATTTCGAGCCGATTGTAAGCATAAGTCCGTTCGTCCCGAGGGGGCACGAGCATCTGTTCGCCCTGGGCTTCGCCCGGTTCTGGCAGGGCGATTATGCGTCGGCGGCGCACCTGCTCATCCCGCAATTGGAGAATTCACTCCGCTTTGTGCTGCTGAACGCCAACCGCGAGTCCTCGAAGATCAAACCAGATCTACTGCAGGAGGACCGTTCGCTTTCGGGTCTTTTGCAGTGGCTGCGGCCGGAGCTGGAAGAGATTTTGGGCGCGGATCTCGTCAACGATATCGACCTGCTCTTCAACCATCGACCTGGCCCCGCGCTGCGGCACGACATGGCGCACGGCAAGATGTCGGCTGGCGCCTGCTACTATCCGAGCGCCATTTACGCCTGCTGGCTGATCTATCGCCTGACCTGCCTTCCGCTTGTTCGCTACTGGAAGGACAGGGTTGCGCCGGCGATCGAGCAAGCCGCCTTCTAGCAAAGTCGGTTCAGGCTTCGAAGCGCAGGCCGAGCTGTTTATTCAAGGCGGCCCGAGACGCTCGGAATCGCCTTCCGCACATTGTCGAGGATATGCCTCCGCGCTTCATCAAGCTGCTCGGCGGCGACCGGGTCGATCATGAAAACGGGGCAGTCGTCCTGCCCACAAGCGCAGTGGCGAATGCTTCCATCCGCCAAGCTTCGCTTGAAGCGACGGCGAAGATCATCGAGGCCGCGACTGACCGCACTCAGTTGGGTGCGTCGCGAACCGCTTCGAATGTGGTGGAGCGACGGAATACGGCGAATGTCGGTGCCGTCGCGCATACGCCACATGCCCGTGTTCAGAGCGCCGATCGTGTCTTCGATCGCCTGCAGGAAAGCCGGTAACGAGCTCTCCTCCTGAAAGCGGGTATAGAATGCCGGACGGTCGAAGATGGGCGCGATCAGCTTCAGCGCCTCGTCGTCATCGAGATCGGGGAAGTCATCGACAAATCGTCGCAGCTCGACCTCGGCGTCCGGGAACGGGACGCCGTCGATCAACCGCTGAAGAAGGAACTCGGCGCGAAGCCGCAGCTGCTCCTCAAACTCGGTCCCGGACCAGATGGTGATGGTGCGAACGCCGAGCTTCTTTGCCGCCGCGGCGACCTGGTCTCGTCGTTCCGCCGAGACAGCGCTGCGGCAGACGAACTTGATCGCATCAGGGCCCCCGGTTGACGCTGCGATCGCCGCGGCGATGTCTTGCTCGGCTTTGGCCTGGGTGAGACGAGCCCGATTGACACATTGAATCACCGTCCGGCGATCCGGGCCGTCGTCGCGCGGCTCGGTGCCGACGATGTCACGGCCCTGATCGCTGCCGGTTTGCCCATACCAGGCGAGGTCGGCCCATCCCGCACGCAGATGATAGGCGAACACCAGGCGCTCGAAATCGGCGCCGCTGAAATCCTCGAAATGGACCGGCCGAACGGTGCGGTTGGGCATCAGCTGGCTGGCTCCGGTTCGGTGACGAGAGGTGCAAAGAGTCGGTCTTCTTGGGGATCAAGCGCGATCTCCCGGCGCATCCTGCGGGTTGGATCGATGCGCTGCCAGGTCAGGGGCGGAATCTGATCGATATGGACTTGAGCCCGGTCGAGATCACCAAAGAAACCGATGATCCGATGGGCGCGATTCCATTCCAGCGCGAACGACCAAAGCTCGGCGCCTGCCGGTTCACGCCGGATGCTGATCTTGAAGAAGCCGGCCGCGCCCGTACCCTCAACCCGGGCCGGCCAAGCTTGGGTCAGGTCGGCGAAACCGCGCTGAAGTGAGTTGCCCCAATCGCGCCGGCTGGCTTCGTTCAGCCAGCCGATGGCGCCGGGAATGAATCCGCCTGTGCGGCGGGCGTCGTCATAAGTGATGAGGTAGAAGAAGGCTTGCAGGTGAAGATAGGCTAATCGGCGCCCGCGATCGGGATCGAGCTGCGGCGGCGCGACGAAGCCGAAGCTGACATCCACGCTCTGCATCAGCTTGCCCGAAATCTTGTCCTCTTCGTAGCTGTCGACGATCAGCTTCTTCGTTCGGCGGCTGCGCGAACCCTTTGCCTTTCGCGCGGCGAGCGCCGCCAAGGTCTCGTCTTCATGGCCTTCGCCCAGGTCGGGCAGCAAAGTGATCGCCGAGATGTCGTCCTCGAGATCGGCCTTCTCGTTGTTGCAGCGCTCGCAGGCGCGCGCAATCAGGCTCCAGCCGGTCGCCAACGAACCCTTCGGAACGAAGCGCCGGCCGATGACGTGTTCGTCGGTCAGGGGATTGGCCCGATCAGGCGCACCGCCACAGTAGATGCAGCTGATATTGTCGAGCCGGGTCGCCTTGTTGTTGGGGAGATTCTGCAGCGTTGCGACTGCGCTCGTCGTCATGCGATCGACCGCAAGCCGTTCTTCCGAACCATGGACAGCAGCCGCAGCGCCGGCCCGCCCGGCCGCTTCACGCCACGCTCCCAGTCGGACACCAGGTTTTTGGAGACGTTGAGATAACGCGCGAACACCGGCTGGGACACCTGCTCGCGCTCGCGAATGGCTTTGATCTCCTCTGGCGGGAGCGGCTCGACTTTCACGAGGCATGACGCGTCAAACTCTCGCATTGTCTGCTTGTCGACCAGGCCCGCTTCATGAAAGCCCTCGACCATCTCATGCACAACCGCCGAGATCTCGCTGCGATACGATTTACGTGGCTTCGCCGTCATTGCATTTCACCTCGATCAGCTGGCCCAACGATACCAGCTTGTTCATGTCTTCCTCGCTGAAGCCAAGCGTGAGTTTCGCCGCCTTCTTGAGTTCCGCCTCTTCAGCTGCGTCGATGTTGCCGCGGTCATTCTTGGCAAAGCCGAACGCAAAGACCGCGCGTGTGCCCGCCTTGAACATCACCAACGTGCGGTAGCCCCCAGACTTTCCTGCTCCTTCCCGGGCGACGCGCTGTTTGATCAGACCGCCACCCAGGTCGGCATCGATCAAGCCCGCTTCGGCTCTGGCGACCGCCTCGCACAAAACCGGATCCTCGATCTTCTGCTTTCGTGCGAACTTCCGGAACCAAGCGTTCTTGAAGACCCTCACCGAGCAACCTCATGTATCACACTTAGCGTGATAGTCAAGGCTACTGGTTGCGGCGCCGGGTAGGGGCGGGAAACGGTCACGCGGCGAGCCGATCATTCTGGGAGACCGCAGGCTGCATGGCGGTGGCGAACATTTGCTCCATCGCCATCCGGCGAGCGTCGCGGTCGAGCGCGTAGCTGGTCCGCTTGAACTTCACGCCATCGAGGAGGCCCTGGATATAGCCGGCCACCGTGTCTGCCGCCATGATCAGTGCGGTGTCCACTGTATGGATGTAGCCGCTGGTGACCGTGCCCTGCGCATGACCGAGCAAGGCCGCGACCGTCGATTCTGTGAAGCCGAGATCGTTCGCCAAGCTAGCGAAGCTGTGGCGCAGGATGTGCGGTGTGATCCCGGCAAGAGGCGTCCCGGCCAGGATCTTGTTCCAGTGCTTGGGAAAGCCGATCAGCGGTTTGCCATCGAGCGTGCCCGGGAACACCGGACCGGCAGCCAGCCGGGGACGGCGGGCGTCGAGCATTTCGAGCGCGGGCAAACCGATCGGGCGCACTGATGCGCCTTCCTTGGTGTCGAGCAGCCGCAGACAGCTCTGATCCGCATCAACCTCGGGCCATACGAGGTTCATGATCTCACCCCGGCGGCATCCGGTCAGCGCGATGCCGCGGCCGATCTCGACGGCGGTGGCGAACTGCTCATCGCCGGCTGCCTTTCGGAGGATCTCGCCGAGAAGGCGATATTCGTCTTCGGACAGGCGCCGGGTGCGCTTCTGGTAAGCGGCCTTGCGGATCCCATGCGCGGGATTGATTTCGATGATCCCGTTCTCCCGCGCGTAGGTGAAGATCGCGCCGAGAAGCCCAACCGTGCGGGATCCCGTGCCGGCCCCGCCTCGGACGATCGAGCGACCGTGCTTACCAGTCTTCACGTTGGTCTTTGACTTGCCGGTCGCGACATCGCGCATGAACCGCATGACGTCGGCCGAAGCGATGTCCTTGACCCTGCGCGAACCGATCAGCGGCACAATGTGACGCTTGATCCGGCCCTCGTCCGTGTAGATCGTCGACTCCTTCTTGGGACGTCGCTTCTTTCCGAGGACGAGGCCGGCTTTGGCGTCCTCAAGATACCGCTCGCATAGCTGTTTGATGGTGATCGCCTGATGATCGAGCTGGCGCTCGTCGGCGGGATTGTCGCCCTGGGCGACGCGGCCGAGCAGGACGCGGGCTTGGACCCGAGCGGTTTCCGGCGTCCACACGCCATGTGGTCCGATCGTGTAGCGCCGCGTGCGTCCCTTGGCGCGATACTGGACGAGATAGCTGCGTCGGCCGGAGGCGAAAACGCGAAGCCCGAAACCGAGCAGCTCGTCATCCCAGATAAAGTATTCCTTGGCGCCCGGTTCGGCCTTGTCGACAGTGCGCTTGCTCAACTTTGCCACGTGGTCTAGCTCCTGGTGGCCGGCGGTTTCCGGAACCGATTTCCGGAAGCGAGACGGCAGCACCCGGGCGGAAATTCCGACCTGTTCCAGGATACTGACTTCGGTGGCACAGAGAACTGATATCGTTTCGTAGTAGGGGCTTAGCGGGCCCTAGCGTGCAAGGAGAAAACGTAGCGAAATCAATCAGTTAACGCTCCGAAGGCAGAGGCCAGAGGTTCGAATCCTCTTGGGTGCGCCAAATTTCCTAACAAAATCAGAGCGATACAGGCCGAGCGCCTGACTGTCTCCGCGATCTGGGCGTCCCGCAAACTCACCAAGTTTGACGCTGATATCCTGTCAAGCCGTTGAACTTCTTTGAAAAATTCCTCGTCCGTTACTCACCATATAGAGATGGAGATGAGCAGCAGACCTTTGGACGGCTTCTGAACAGGGCTTCCCGTTTCAACGACGGAGGTAACTCCAGCGCGGAGAGAATTGCCGCCAGATCATCTGGCTTGGCCGCTCTCTGATTGGCGTGGGGTTATTGCGCGCGCGAGAAAGAGCAGCGTCTTTTGGTACTGGAAATGGCCTTCCACCTTCGAGGCAGTCGCTCACGACATTTCCGGTGCGGCATAGCTTGATTGATGCCCCGGATCGGGCGAACCTCATCGTCGAGCCGGTAGATTCGGGTTCACAGTAAGGCCCTGAACATCAGGGCGACGACAGAGGCACAGCGTGAGAATTGATGCCGAAGTCCAACTAGGAAAGGCGCCCGACGGCAAGAACGGGTTGGGAACGTGCCTGAGAGCGTAGAAGGAGAAAATGCGTCTTGCGTTGATCGAACGCCACGGAACAGAGATTTTGGGATCACCCTCGATCGATGGCTTACACGAAGCGCTTGCGCGTGCGGCCCGCGACATGGGTTTCGATCGCTTTGCCCTTTCTCTTGAGATTGGGCGTGGTGTGGAATGTGGCACTTCCGTGCTCGTTCACGATTATCCGCCCAGCTGGGCCGACATATACACGAGCTTCAATCTCGCCGAGACGGATTCCGTCCTGCGGGCATCAGAGCAGAGCCTACTCGCCTTTCGGTGGACAGAATTGCGGAACATGGTTCCGATGACCAAGGACGAAACCGCGACCTTCGAAATGGGCCAGCGGCATGGTCTCGCCGACGGCTTCTCGGTTCCACGCCATCTTCCCGGTTCGATGACCGGGTGCTGCACATTTGCAGTCGGAGCGGATACTCCCATGCCAAATGAGAATATTGTTGTCGCGGATGCGCTCGGGGCTACGGCGATCGCGCGAGCGCGCCACCTGTCGGGCTGGCCTATACCTCTCCCGGAGACGAAGCTCACCGATCGGCAGCGAGACTGCGTCCTGTGGGCGGCGCGGGGCAAGACCGATTGGGAGATTTCGCGGATTCTCAACATCGGACGCGCGACCGTTATCCAACATCTCACCGATGCGCGCCAACGTTATAATACCAGCAATCGCGCTTCCCTGATTCTGTGTGCCCTTTTCGACGGAGTGATAGGCTTCGCCGACATTTTCCGCTGGCGCAAACGCCGCTGACGCGGCCCTTGGGAGGATGGCGCGCGCTGCAGCGTCCGCCATCCTTATTTATTGGGATACCGGCCAATCTTCTCTGATGTTTTTCTACACGGACCAACGTGGAGAAAATCATGCAGCAGCAAATAGATCATGATGTGGAAGTCGATGAAGCTGGCGCCCTACGCGCAATGTTCGAAGCCCGAAAGGAGGTTTTTGTCGACCTATTGAAATGGGATTTGCCCGTTCTTGCCGAGAAATTCGAAGTTGATCAGTTCGATGATCCGAATGCCGAATATCTCATTTTGCTCGAAGATGGCGTTCGGCACCGCGCCTCGGCCCGCCTTCTTCGAACCGACCGACCCCATCTGCTGAATGGCCTTTATCCGCATCTCTGTGCCGGCCCGGTGCCCGTGGGTCCAATGATCCGGGAGATTACGCGCTTCTGTCTCGACAGGCATCAGCGTGCCGTCGCCCGGCGTAGTGCGCGCAATCAGCTTGTAACCGCGCTGGTGGACTACGCTCTTCTCCACGGCATCACGGAATACACAGGCGTTGCGGAACAGGACTGGTTTGAACAAATCCGAGATTTCGGATGGAAGTGCGAGCCACTTGGTCAGCCCTTCAGGCACGACGGACGGTCGCTTGTCGCCCTCCACATCACTATCGGTCAGGAAACTCCTGAGCTTCTTCGCGCCGGTGGCGTCTATGAACCGCTCCGCCTCACGCTCGCAACGCAGAGCCTGGGAGGGTCGGGTCAATGAACGCTCGCACCGCTGTACACGCGTCCGCAGAAGGTTGGACGGAGCAACTGCTTCGCGAAGGCTACTGCATCATACCGGATGCCTTGCCGCCCTCCACTATCGCTAAACTCGAGGCGGATCTCGATCCGGTCTTCGACGCCACGCCTTTCGGCAAAGGCCGCTTTTACGGAGAACGAACGAAGCGTTTCGGCAGCTTGCTGAAACGCTCCGACCTCGCACCCTCGCTCGTCCTCAACCCGATCGTTATCGCGATGGTGGAAAAAGTTCTGGGTCCGGCCTGTGACCGTATTCAGCTTAACGTGGCGCAGGCAATCGAGATCCATCCCGGCGAGCCTCGCCAACTGCCCCATCGCGATCATGACATGTGGCAGGGCGCGAAGGGCGACCACGAATATCTGGTCAACGTGATCTGGCCGCTCACGCGCTTCTCGGAGGAAAATGGTGCGACGCTGATCTATCCGAGGAGCCATGGCCCCGTCGGCATGTCCCGCGAGGATCCCGCGAGCCGGTTGCCGCGGCTTGTTCTCCGGGCGCGGCCATCTGCTTTCTCGGCTCCACGGCGCATGGTGCCGGCGCGAACATCACTGCCGATGTAAGGCGGGGGATTGTCGTCGGCTACTGTCTCGGCTGGCTCAAGCCATATGAAAATCAATGGCTGGCATATCCTCCAGATGTCGCACGCGGCTTCGTGCCCGAACTGGCGGCTCTGGTCGGCTACGCGCAGCACCGACCTAATCTGGGCAACTATGAAGGCCAGTGCCCATCCCTTCTGCTGGGTGACAGCGTGCCAGCGCATATCGGCGCAGTCGATGCGCTGCGCCCGGATCAGCAGGCCATGCTCGAAAGCTTCGCCGAAGAGGTCGCCGGTTGAACCATGAGCCCAGCCCATGTCCTCGAACCGACCTATGATGCGCTTCGGCGCCGATTACTTAGCGGTGCTTGGCCGTCGGGCCATAGGCTCGAAGCCGCTCGGCTGGCGTTGGAGTTCGACGTCAGCATAACCCCTGTACGTGATAGCCTCAATCGCCTGACGGGCGAACAACTGGTCCATTCCTTGCCCGGCGAAGGCTTTCGCGTCCCTCGGCTGGACGAAACAGACTTATGCGCGATGCTCGATTGGCATCATGCACTGATCCGTCTCGCCTTGGAATCGACGGGGGCGCAGGAACGACAGATGCTGCTGCCAAAAGGATATAATGGGATTGCCACCCGAACAGCGCTGCTCTTCGCCGCCGCGGCTGGAGTATCTGAGAATGGCGAGTTGGAGTCAGCCGTCAGCTCAATTACGGCAAGGCTCAACCGCTATCGTCTGCGAGAGAATGAAGTCATCGCCGATGCAACTGAGGAGCTGGATGCGATTGAGATATGCGTCCGCGCAGATGATCGCGCCGAATTCCTCCGCTTAATCGAAGATTATCATCGTCGGCGCCGTGATGTAGCTTCCCTCCTAGTCCGGTCGACCTACTGAGTTGATTTTTCCGCAGTTCCGGCGCCCAGCGCCTTGCCTTCCTTTCTGCTTCCCGCCATGTTTCGAATGCGTCGCGCTCTGGCGATTGCGGCGCATCGTCACGCCAGGCATCAAGAACGTCAGTCCGTCTGGGACCGGCGACCGTACCGGACACAGAACCTTCTTTTTGGGGTTCCAAACGGCGGCACAGCATTGGAATCGCGACAGACTGGCCCGGCCGGTCCGTCTTGCTGTTGCCCGGATTCTTCTTGTGTCGTCTGCATCGTTTCCAGCCGCTCCTTGTGCACCGTCGCGATCCGTCGCCGCAGGCTGCCATAACAGCCCGGCGACGCCCTATGGGCCGCCGCTGGAAGGCGAAAGGGTCTCGTCACTGAGTCTTGAGGATGCTTTTCGCAGCGAACGCGAAAAATTGCTTCGCTATATGGGGCGGCGCGTCGGCCAGGATATTGCGCCGGATATGGTCCAGGAGGTGTTCACGCGCGCGGTGGGGAGCGAGCAGGCCTCGCGGCTCGTTAACCCGGTGGCGTTCATCAGGCGAATTGCACGAAACTTGCTCATCGACCGAGCGCGGCGACGCAAGCACAGCAATGTGGTTCTGTTTCCTTTCGACGAAGAGCGCCACCTTGCTACGCCCGCTGATCAGTCGTGGAACATCGAGGTGGCGGACCTGTTTCGGCATTATGAGGCAGCCGTTGACGCGCTGCCCGAGAAGACGCGCCGGGTATTTCTAATGCACCGGGTCGACGAACTCAGCTATCGCCAAATTCACGAGCAATTGGGGATCAGCGTGGCGACGGTTGAATATCACATGATGAAGGCATTGGCGCATATTGCGAGATGGGTGGACGCCGCGAAATGAACGACAATGAACGCGATGCTGCCGTACGGCGCGAGGCAATCGAGGACAAGGCCGTCGAATGGGTCATTCTTTTGCGGGGCGATGACGCAAAGAATCTGAAACCACGGTTTGATGCATGGAAGGCGGAATCTCCAGAGCATCAGGCCGCTTATGAATGGGCCAAACGCCATTTCGAAACTTCGGCAAGCCTCAAGATTTCGGATCGCCACGGCATCAGCCGCTTCATAGCATCCCGCAAATGGGAGGTGTTGGCCGTCGCCGCCGTCATCGCGCTCGTACTACTTTTTCGGCCGCAGGCAGTGTTCGCGCCTTTCCAGAACGACAGCGAGACGGCGTGGGCGGCCCAGCGTCTTGAAACGCCCCACGGGGCGATCCGCACTTATGGCCTTTCGGATGGCTCGAAAGTCACGCTCGATTCCTCCAGCGGAATCGAGTTTGCGATGACGAAATCCGAACGGCGCGTGAAGTTGCACGAAGGAAGGGCTCGCTTTGAGATCGCCCGGGAGAATAGGCCGTTTGTCGTGGAGGCTGGTTCCGGTGTAGTCAGTACAGCAGAAGGCGTGCTCGACATCGGCTTTCGAAATCATGACCAAGTCGAAGTCGATCTGGTTTCCGGACAAGCTGATGTTCGCCCCCTCGTGACCGACCATGTTGCACATGCGCTGGCCGCTGACTGGCCCTTCCGCTATTCCGCGTCGGCATTCCGTCCGACCCTCTTGGCGGACGATGGCATAAATCGCCGCGATTGGCCCTCGGGTTGGGTCACCTATCGGGCGATCGCGCTTGCTGACCTCGTCGACGAGGTCAATCGCTACGCGGCGATACCGGTCGTCATTGATGACGAGGCGCTCGGCCGGCGAATACTGTCGGGAAGATTCAAGCTTAACGATACGGATGGTTTTGTTCGCTTCGTTGGTGAATGGGCTGATCTGCAGATCGTTCGCCGCCCTGGCGGCATCCATCTTCAGCGAAGATAATTTTTTGATCGGGCGACTAAGGTCGCCTCACTCCCTGCGTCAACCGTGCCCCCGCACCGCGCACCCTTCAGGTGCTTTCGGTCAGGGGAGAGATTATGGCGAGCGCGCGTTACCAAAGATTGGCTCTGCTGCTGGCAGGCGCCACGGCGGTCGTTATGCCTGCGCCGCTGTTGGCGCAGGACAATCAAGTCTATCAATTCGACATTCCCGCGCAGGAACTTGGCGCTGCGCTGCGCGGCGTGGCAGCTCAAGCTGGCTTGCAGCTTTACGCCTCGGCGGACGACGTCAACGACGTTACCGCTCCGCCCGTCGGAGGCGCGATGACAGCTCAGCAAGCGATCGAGAAGTTGCTCGCCGGGACGCAGCTGCGTGCGCAAATCCACGATGGGGCGGTGATCATCCGCCGCGATCCGCCCACCGCCTTGGCCGCCGCAGATACGAGCGCCGACCAGGTCATCGTCGTTACGGGCACCCATATCCGCAGCGGGGAAACGACATCCCCGGTGATCTTTGCGACCCGAGACGCGATAGAGAAGAGCGGCCGCACCAACCTCGGGGATTTCGTTCGCGACCTGCCTCAGAATTTCAATGGCGGGCAGAATCCAGGCGTGGTCGGCGGCGGTGTTCAGGGAGGCAGCGAAAATCTTGCATCCACATCGACGCTCAATCTGCGCGGCCTTGGCCCAGATGCGACGCTGACGCTGATCAACGGCCATCGCATCGCCTATGACGGTGCGTTTCAGGGCGTCGACATTTCAGCAATCCCGCTTGCCGCTCTCGATCGGCTGGAAATCGTCGCCGACGGGGCATCGGCGCTTTACGGATCGGACGCGGTTGGCGGCGTCGCCAACATCATCCTGCGCCGCGACTATGAAGGTATCTGGACATCGGCACGGCTCTCGGGGACCACCGGAGGCGGCAATTTCCAGCAGCAATATGGTTTGGTCACCGGCGCGCGGTGGCGGGGCGGCGGGTTCATGGCGGCCGGTGATTTCAATCGCACGACCGCGATTGCCGCAAGCCAGCGATCCGTCACCGATCATCTCCATCCGTCGGCGACCCTGCTCCCGGCGCAGCGCCAGTATAGCGCGGTCTTCGCTGGGCATCAGCGTCTGACCGATCAGATCGGATTCGAGTTCGATGGGCAATGTAGCCGGCGCCGAAGCCAATCCGCGAGTCCGCTGACGACGACCGCACCGGCGACGACGAGCGGCTATCTCTATTCGCCGAGCGTCGAGAGTTACTCGATCACCCCCTCCGTCAGGCTGTCGCTGCCGAGCGGATGGGAAATGAGTCTCAGCGGCACATTGGGACGCAGTCTGACCGAGGTCGAATCCCAAACATTCAGCGGCGGCACGCTCGCATCGGTCACCCGGGTCGCCTATGAAAATCGGCTCCAGTCGATCGAGCTTCGCGGCGACGGTACCCTCGCGACCCTGCCGGGCGGCGATATAGGGCTTGCCCTCGGCGCGGGCTATCGCGGTTTCTCGCTGGATGCGGCATCCCGGCGCCATACCGGTGGATCGACGGTCAACCTCTTGAATATCGATCACAAGGAGAATGTCGTCTTTGCATTTGGCGAGATCGCCGTCCCCTTGTTTGGCGTGGGCAATGCCCGACCTTTTCTCGACTTTCTCCAACTCACAGCCGCAGTGCGTTATGAAAGATATGACGAACTGGCCAGCGTGGCGTCACCCAAGCTCGGTTTCATTTATCGGCCGACACCAGCGGTCACGATCCGGGGTGGCTGGGGCAAATCGTTCAAGGCGCCCACCTTCTATCAACGGTACAAGACCTATCAGGCCCTCCTCCTTCCGGCTGCGCTGCTTGGCGCCGTTGGAGGTACGGCGAGCCGGCCCGTCCTCTACGTGGCGGGCGGCAACGCCGACCTCGAGCCCGAACGCGCCTCGGTCTGGAATCTCAGCCTGAGCTATGAGCCACCGACGATTCCCTCGCTACGCCTCGAGGCGAATTATTTTAATGTGCGTTATCGCAATCGTGTCGCCGATCCGATCGCATCGGTCCTCGGGGTGCTGAGCAATCCTGCTTATGCCAGCCTCGTGACCTTCGATCCGAGCGCGGCCTTGCTCGACGGGCTGATTGCTCCGGCAGCGAGCGTGCTTGGCCTCCAGAATCTTACCGGCAGGCCTTATGATCCTTCGACGGTTTATGCCGTCGTCGATGCGCGCGCGAACAACACAGCCTATCAGACCGCGGAGGGAATCGACCTGTCTGCGCGCTACAGGCTCGATCTGAATTCGGGCGGCCATGTCGATTTCACGGCTGGCGCGAGCTACATCGGGAGCGAGCGGCGCCTGATTGAAAGCGAAGATCCCGCGCCCTTTGCCGGCGTCATTTTCCGCTCGCCTCATTGGCGTGCCCGCGGCGGAGCAACTTTCGAACAGGACAATGTCGCGCTCTCGGCGTTCGTCCAATATGCCGGGGGCGTCACCGACGATCGGATTGAACCCAAGGTCAGAGTTGGCTCGTTTCTCGCCGCCGATTTGTCCGCCAGGCTGTCCGGCTCGACTGGCATATGGCGCGGTGCCGACCTGACATTGACGATCTCGAACATCTTCAATGAAATGCCCGATCGGATTCGTTCGCGGTCTGCGATCGATCCGGGCTATGATTCGACCAACTATTCGGTGCTTGGTCGAACGATCAGTATAACCCTCGCCAAGCGCTGGTAGCCATGAGCGGCTTCCTGGCAACCGCGATCGGGATCGCCGCCTTGACGTCGGCCCCGAACGGCTCGGCGACGAAATGCGCTGGCATCGACTGGTCGAAGACAAACCCGCCAACCGCGCTCCGCGACGTGTCGCCCGAGAACCTCGTCGGCCTTCGCGACGTCGGCCCATCCGGCGAGGGCGCACAGAGCGGGCATGTCTTTTCGCTGTCTCCCGACCGGCGCTTTGCTGCCTTCTAGATCCGACAGGCCGATGCGTCCGCGAATGACTATTGTATCGCCATGGTGGTGTTCCCGCTATTTGGAACGCCGAAGCCCGTGATCGTCGATGTCGGAGGGGAGCTGAGGCGAAAAGCTGCGGGCGGCGAAACCTATCCGCAGCGCCTGACCGGGCTGCCGCTGACCGACGCACCCCTATGGTCGCCGGATGGAAGCTGGATCGCCTTCTTGCGGCGGGACGGCGGCAGGACGAGGCTCTGGCGGGCTGCTGTCGATGGAAGCGGCTCGGCGCCAATCATCTCTGCTGAAGCCAATGTTCGCGATTTTCGTTTCATCGACGCTATGACGATCGTGGCGAAGCTTGGCGAAGCCGCGCGCGGCGCCCGGAGGCAAGTCGAGGAGGAGGCCGGGACCGGCTTTCATTTCGATGACCGGTTTGCGCCATTCAGTTCGAGCACGCCCTACGTTCCGACCCCGGCCTCCGATCGCTTTGTCACGCTCGATATTGTTACGGGCCAGCTCCGCCCGGCAAATCCCGATGAAGCCGGGCTCTTTTCCTACGGGGCCGCGTCGCCATCGCCGACCGACAAATCGGCGAAAGCCGGATGTGTCGCCGAACGCAAATCGAGCGGAAAAGGCGTTCCGCCCGCCGTGCAGCTATTGCTTCACTGCCCCGGGCAAGCCGTTCGCGTCTGTGATCGCCCCGCCTGCTCCAGTGGGGTGGTAGCGGCATGGGTGGCAAACGAAGGCGCGGTCGTGCGCTTCATACGGCGGGAGGGGTGGGCGCAAACCGAAAGCGCCGTTTACGAATGGGACGGACGCCGCGACGTCATCCGGAAACTCTATGCGACAACGGCGCTTTTGCTCGACTGTCAGCCGCGCGGCGTGCGGCAACTCCTGTGCCTGCGCGAAACATCTCTTCTACCGAGGCATTTGGCGGCGATCGATCTGGTTCGTGGTCGGGTGACGGTCGCCGCCGACTTCAACCCCGAATTTTCCCGCCTCGATCGCGGGCGCGTGGAACGTATCCCACTGAAGGGTGCGGCTGGGACCGAGGCTTTTGGTGACCTTGTGTATCCGACGGATTATCGTCCGGGACGACGCTATCCCCTGATCGTGGTCCAATATGAGTCGCACGGCTTCCTGCGCGGAGGGACGGGAGACGAATTTCCGATCCAGGCCTTTGCCGGCGTCGGCTTTGCTGTCCTCAGCATCCAGCGGCCTGCGCCGATCGGGGCCTTGTCGCGGGCAGATGATTATATCGAGGTCGATCGGCTCAATTTGCGGGCGTTTGCCGATCGGCGAAATGTCCTGTCGGTTATCGAACAGGGCGTGACGCTGTTGATCGCGCGCGGGATCGTCGATCCCAAGGCAATCGGAATTACCGGCCTCAGCGACGGGTCGTCGACGGTCCAGTTCGCCGCGCTCAACAGCTCGCTCTTTTCCGCGGCGATCGTCAGTGGCTGCTGTTGGGACAGGAGCCAGACCGCGCTGCTCGGCCCCAGGGTGGCCGATCGATATGCCCGGATCGGATGGCCCGGCATCAGTGAAGATGCGGCCGCCTTCTGGTCCCGGATGTCGCTTTCCCAAAACGCCCGGCGCGTGCCATTCCCGATCCTTTTTTCGGCAGCGGATGAAGAATTTCGGATGGCGCTCGAAGCCTTCACGGCCCTCCGCGAGGTCGGGAAGCCCGTCGATCTTTATGTTTTTCCTGGTGAGCATCATATCAAATGGCAGCCGGCGCACAGGCTTGCAGCCTATCAGCGCGCGATCGACTGGTTTCGATACTGGCTTCGCGGCGCATTACCAGCCGAGGGCCGACGGCGAGAGGAGGCGCTGCGCTGGCAGGCGATGGACAAGCAATGATCTGCCGCGTCAACCCCAACTCGGCCTTAGATCAGCGTTGCTCCAGCCATCGACCCATGCCTCTGTGTCGAGAAGCGAAAGAATGCGCGTGTAACTGTCCCCCTTGGACAGGCTGGATTCGGTGAGAGCGGTCTCAATGGCGGACTTGTCGGCGATATAGTTGCGGACAAGGACGCCCTCCAGCAGACGTTCGCGGATCGTCGGCAGCTGGGTACGAAGAATCTGCAGCGCGAACTGATCGGGTCCGCCCTTGACGCGCCGCTCGATCACCGATGCCGGCAGGTCGCGCGCAAAAGAACGTCGGGCGAAGGATCGGTCGATGCCTCCGCGGCAGGCCTCCCAGTTCGGTATCGAAAGACACGCCTCGACGATCGGCTGTGACATCAGCGGATGCACTGGCTCGAAAGGAAATCGGCGGTCCTGCGCTTCCATATAGGCTTGGGCCCGAACGAGCATCGCGACATGCGCCGCTTTCCCAGGCAAGCTATCGGGCGGTCCATCGAGCCAGGGATGGGCAAGCGGTTTGCCCTGGAAGTCATCGGTGAGGTCCTGCGCCAACAAATGGGCATTGGGCCGCCATTGATATTTCGGGCCGTCTGCGCGCGGAATTTGAAGCGCTTGCTTCACAACCTGCCAGGGGGTGGCTCCCGTTAGCCTGCAAATGTCCGACAGCGTCGACCATAGCTGGGTAGGCGTCCCGCGCAGCAGATAGCGATCGACCAGCAATCGCGCCGAGCCTGTCAGATAAAAGACATTGTCGCCGCCGACACCGGAGAAAAAGGCGTCGGCCGCATAGCGCTCGGAAAGATCGACCAGCAATTTGTCATAGGCCTGTAGCTGGGCACGCCCTCCGGGGCGTGACCGGCCCCCACCGAGTGGTCCGTGCGGATTGTTAGTGCATTGACGCCTCCATCGCCAGTGTTGGCCGTAGGTGGAGCGAAGCGGAACCGGAGGGCGACACTGGCGATGGAACGGCTTCCGGC